>JAESFH010000066.1_pt1 | contig 128446 bp, 116 predicted proteins | sample 9269381 | NCBI WGS metagenome assembly JAESFH01 (sample SAMN14504062, study PRJNA617094) | algae metagenome | isolation source: Aphanothece sp. CMT-3BRIN-NPC111 and co-occurring heterotrophs from well... | place: USA: Clark Mountains Wilderness, California | collected 2010-04-18
CGAACGATCCACGAACTGAGGCAGCAGATCGCCCACTCGCGCGATCGGGTGGCGCGTGATCTGGCGGGGCTGCGCTACGAGCTCGATTTTCCGCTTAAGTTCCGGAAGTCGTTTCAACGGAACGCGAAGACGTGGATGTCAGCTGCGGTGCTGACCGGCGTAGTTTTTACGGCACGCTCGTTCCCGAAGAAGAAGGTCATCTACACGCCGAACAGTAAGTCGGGTCAGCAAAAGAAGGGCGAAGAGCAGAAGAAGGGATTGCTGCAGGCGGGGCTCGCGATGGGCGTGCTGCGATTCGCGGCGACGCTGCTGCGGCCGATGGTTGTCAGCATGGTAACGAAAAAGATCGGCAGCTACGGGCGCGGCGGCGGGCCGGCCGGTCGGTGGTAGGTCGGGTTTAGGATTTACGCAGACGCGGCGGACGCCTATTGATCGTCCACCGCGACATGGCTGTCGAAACCACGCATCCTCCCGCGGGAAACGCCGCGACGCTCGCGCATGTCGATGATTACCTGCTGATCGGTCAGCAGGCGGGCGCGTCGGATATTCATCTCGGCGTAAATGCGCCGCCGATCTGGCGGTTGAACGGGACCCTGCAGCCGATCTGGCCCGATGGGCCGCGGCTGACAGCCGCGGAGACGGCTGCGCTCGTCGACGGCTTTCTACCCGCCTCGCAACAGGCGCAGCTCGCCGAGCGCGGCGACAGCGATTTTTCCTACGCGACGGAGTTTGGGCGCTTTCGCACGAGTGTCGTTAGGCAGCGGCTTGGGACGGACATGGTCTTCCGCATCGTCAATACGCAGGTGCGGACGATGGACGAGCTTGGGTTGCCGGAACACCTGAAGCTGCTGACCCGTTATCAAAACGGTCTGATCCTTGTCACCGGCTCCGTCGGTAGCGGAAAGTCGACGACGCTCGCGGCGCTCGTCGAGCAGGTGAACATCGAACGCCGCGAGCACATCATCACGCTCGAGGACCCGATCGAATACATCTTCGAACCGAAAGGTTGTCACATCACGCAGCGGGAGGTGCATACGCATACGCTCTCGTTCAGCGCGGCCTTACGCGGCGCGCTGCGCGAGGATCCCGATGTGATCATGATCGGCGAGATGCGCGATTTGGAGACGATCTCGCTAGCGATTACGGCTTCTGAGACGGGGCATCTGGTGCTCGGGACGCTGCATACCGGCAACGCGTCGCGGACGCTCGACCGGTTGCTTGACGTCTTTCCCGTCGATCAACAGGAACAAATCCGCATTATGGTGAGCGAGTCGTTGCGCGGGATCGTGAGCCAGCAATTGGTGCCGCGCGCCGATGGGACCGGACGTGTGCTTGCGCTCGAGACGCTGACGAACACGCCGGCCGTGGCAAACGTTATCCGCGAAGCGAAGACCTACATGCTGCCGGGCATCATCCAAACTGGGAAGAAGCAGGGCATGCAATTGATGGATGATGCGCTGGCTGATCTCTTCGACCGCGGAATCATCAGCGGCGAAGAAGCATACGCGCGTGCCGAGCAGAAACAGATGATGCGGCAACACATCTCGAGATGAAGGATTGCCTCGCACAAAGGGCGCAGAGGTTCACAAACAAAGGCCGGACGAATTCGATCCTTTGTGGACCTTTGTGCCCTTTGTGCGAGGCAATGCTTCTCTCCGCGATGGGCTGACGGAACGGCGATGGCTTACATCGACTCCTTCTTCGAGGTGCTCGTGGAGCAAGGCGCCTCCGACCTGCACATCGGCGAAGGTCAGCCGCCGAAGATGCGGAAGCACGGGGATGTGATGCCGATTCGGGAGGAGGCGATCACGGGCGAGGAAGCCGCTTACATGCTGAGCGAAATCGCGGGTCCGGAGAATTGGGCGCTCTTCGAGGAGCGCGGCGATCTGGACTTCGCGTACGAAATGGACGCGCAATCGCGCTTCCGCTGCAATTTCCTGAAACAGGCGAACGGCTACGGCGCGGTGTTTCGTCTGATCCCCACCAAAATCGCGACGCTCGATCAGCTCGGGATTCCGCCGGTCGTGCGGGAGTTCGGCCATCTTCGCGGCGGGCTTGTGCTCGTTACCGGTCCAACCGGCTCGGGAAAGTCGACGACGCTGGCGGCGTTGATCGACTACATCAACGAGAACTTCTCGCGCCATATCGTGACGGTCGAGGAGCCGATCGAGTTCGTGCACGACAACAAGCGCAGCATCATCACGCAGCGCGAGGTGCCGATTAACGCCGCTTCGTTTCCGAGTGGCCTAAAGGCGGCCCTCCGTGAAGACGCGGACATCGTGCTCGTAGGTGAAATGCGAGACCTGGAGACGATCTCGCTCGCGCTCACGGCAGCGGAGACTGGCTTGCTCGTCTTCGGAACGCTGCACACGAACAACGCGCGCAAAACGATCGACCGTATGATCGACGTATTCCCCGCGAACAAGCAGGCACAGGCGCGCACGATGCTCGCGAATTCGCTGCGCGGAGTGCTGGCGCAATTGCTGATGAAGAAAGCGAATGGCACGGGACGTGTGGCCGTGAACGAAATCCTGATCGCGAACCCCGCCGTCTCGGCAATCATCCGCGAAGGCGCGACGCAGAAGCTGCAGGACGTGATCGTCGCCGGCAAAGGCCAGGGGATGCAGTTCATGGACGACGCGATCTGGGCGCTGTTGCAGCAGGGCGTCGTCTCGCCGCACGAGGCGTTCATGAAGGCGATCGACAAGAATCTCTTCAAGAAATTCCTGCCCGAGGAAGAGCAGGCTTTCGCGAACGCGGCCGGCGCAGCACCTGACGATGAGAAGCGCGTGCCCGGCGATTTCGTGAAGCCGAAGCCGGTCGGCCGGCGTGTTTAGACTCGTCAGGTCACGCGTTTGTCACGTTGACACGCGAAACGCGGAGTGATATTCGTCGCCCAGATTTTCTGAGCACGATCCTTCTCGATAGTCAGGTGCTAGTCCTCAACCGCCTCTGGCAGGCGGTAAATATCTGCTCGGCGCGTCGCGCTTTCACGCTGCTGTATCAAGGTCACGCGCAGGTCGTTTCATCCGATCCTCAGAACAATTTCTTGACGCACGATTTCGCGAGCTGGCGCGACTTTTCCGACACGGCGCCAGAGCACGAAATGGTCACGACCATCTCGTGGAAGATCCGTGTCCCGCGAGTCATCGTTCTGCTGCTGTTCGATAGGCTGCCGAAGAAGGAGGTGAAGTTCACCCGGCACAATGTCTTCGAGCGTGACAAGAATACCTGCCAGTATTGCGGAAAGGTTTTCGACCGGAGCGAGTTGAACCTCGATCACGTTTTGCCGCGCGATAAGGGCGGCCTAACGACCTGGGAAAATGTCGTCTGCTCATGCATTCCGTGTAATACGCGGAAAGGCAATCGCCTCGCCCACCAGGTGAACATGCAGCTGATCCGCAAACCGAAGCGTCCAAAGTGGCGGCCGTTTGTACACGTCACCTTCTCGGCGCAACAGCACGAGAGCTGGCGCCATTTCGTCGACCTCGCCTACTGGAACGTCGAGCTGAGCGATTAGGTTCGCTTCGGGACGGACAGCAGGCTTCGTCTAGCTCTGCTCGTTCGCCTCTTTCCGCTTCGCGATCTCCCGGTGCAGAAAAATCCGGTCGAGCGCATCCTTTTCTCGGTCCGTCTGCTTCATCCGAACTAAGAGCTCAGGCGTAGCGAATGGAATGGACACGCCATGCACTTGGGCGACCTCGACGCTGCGGCTGGCTTCCTCGAATTCTATTCCACAAGCCGCCGTCATTATATCGACGAGTATCTCGTCTGAGACTCGAACGACGATGTAGTCACGGAAGTCGTCGTCGCCCAGTTCCCGGATCGCCTTTTCGGGCAGCGTCTCCAACCCGCCTTGATTCGCAGTTGGTTCTCAGGAGCAGAATCAATCAGCAGGTCGATGTCTTCCGTCGCGCGGATGTAGCCGTAATGCGTGATGGCAAATCCGCCGACGACGATGTAGCGCGCGCCGAGCTCGTTCAGCGCCCTGCAAAGTGCTACGAGGTCGCTGTCGGTCGGGGACCGCGCCGGACCTGGTATCTCATTTTCCACTCGTTGAATTCTTGCCAAGTCTTGAAGCGATGAACCCCCCTTGGTTCGTGAATGCCACCTGCGACGGCATTTGCATTCTTTTGCAGGCGTGCAAACCGCTCCCACTTCGGCAGAAGATTCTTCCCTCCGAGGATGCGAACTCCTTTTTCCCCTGCCATGCTGTTCAGATAGCAGCGTTTTGATTCCGTGCAGCAACGGAATCGATTCGCGCGAGCGCGCGATCGATCCGAGCCAGCACCTTCGCTCTACCAAGCACTTCGAGGAGATGATAAAGGCTCGGGCCAGCGTTACTGCCGGTGACGGCCAGGCGCGTGGGATGAACGAGAGCGCCGACTTTCAAGGCGAGCGTCGAGGCGGTTCCTTTCAGAGTTGTTTCCAATGTCGCCGCGTCGAACGGATCGGCGGCGGCAAACGCGGCGCGCACAGCAGCGACGCGCGGCTTGTTCTCGGCGGTGAAATGCTTCGCGACACCTTCGGGGTTGAACACGAAATCCTCGCGGAAGTAGAACGCGGCGTACGGCGGCAACTCGGCGAGGGTGCGGAACTTGCCGACACAGGTGTCGAGCGCCGCGCGGACGTAGCTGTCATCGAATGACGAGAGATCGATGCCGGCGCGGGCGAACGCCTGGCGCGCGAGCGCGTAGTAGCGTTCGCCGCTTAGCTCGCGCGCGTATTCGCCGTTCAGCCAGGTGCATTTCTCCAGATCGAACGACGCTGCTTTGCGGTTGATGTTCTCGAGCTCGAACAGCCTGATCATTTCTTCGAGCGGCAGCTTCTCGCGGTTGTCTTTGGGCGACCAACCAAGCAGCGCGATGTAGTTCCGCACCGCTTCGGGGAGGAAGCCTTCTCCGATGTAGGTGTTCACGCTCGCGCCGACGTCGCGCTTGCTCATCTTCGAGCCGTCTTTGTTCAGGATGAGCGGGATGTGCGCGAAGCGCGGGGGCTCGGCGCCGAGCGCGCGGTAGAGCTCGATGTGTTTCGGCGTGTTCGAGAGATGATCCTCGCCGCGGATAACGTGGCTGATCTTCATCTCTATGTCGTCGACCACGTTCACGAAGTGGAAGATCCAGGAGCCATCCGGCCGCCGGATCGTCATGTCGGGATGCGTCTCTGGGTTCGTCAGGTCGAAGTCGATCGAGCCGCAGACGACATCGTCCACGCGCACATGCTCGCGCGGTGAGCGGAAGCGGATCGCGCCCGCATCATCATAGACATGCCCGCTCTCCTGCAGTCGCTGCAGGTGGCGTTCGTAGATGGTGTCGCGTTCGCTTTGAAAGTACGGACCGAAATCACCGCCGACGTGCGGGCCTTCATCCCAATTGAGCCCGAGCCAGCGTAAGCCATCGTAGATCGCCGCCGCGGCTTCTTCGGTGTTGCGCGATTTGTCGGTGTCTTCAACGCGCAGGATAAATGTCCCGCCGTGGTGCCGCGCGAAGAGCCAGTTGAACAAGGCGGTCCGCGCGCCGCCGATGTGCAAATAGCCGGTGGGCGATGGCGCGAAGCGGACGCGGATGTTCGGGTTCATGCGGGAGAGATTCCTCGCACAACGTCCGCAAAGGTCACAAAGGTTTTCGCCGCGGCTTTGTCACGCGTTTCGGCGTCGGGTCCTCGATGAACAACTCCCCTGCCCTGCGGCGGGCATGACGATCGCCGGTCAGGTTCACCTTCGCGGGGCCGTCAGGCGCGAGCAGCGAGCGCACGCGCTCGACCATCTCAAACCGAACGTCGGCGACCCGGTGCGAGCGAAGCCATTGCGTCAGCGCCCGGCGTTGCAGCGCGATCGGCAGGCTGCGCAATCCTTTCAACGCTAATCGCGCCGAAGTCTGTGGCAGCGCCTCAGTCAGAAACGCGTCTTCTTCGGCCGCGATGATTGCCATCCGGCTGACGGTCTTCCGAATCTCACGGCCGAATTCCTTTTCGAGCTCCGGGATGATGCGATGGCGCATGCGATTGCGAAGGGCGTCGAGCTGTTGATTTGTCGCGTCCTCGCGAAAGCGAATGCCGTGCGCGGCAACGTAGTCGTCGATCTGCGCGCGCCACGCGGCGAGTAATGGCCGCACGATGATCAGCTCGACGTTGGCGACTGCGCGGACGCTGATCGGCCGGATGCCGCGCTGCCCGGTGCCGCCGGCCCCGCGGAAGAGATTGATGAGGAACGTCTCGACGAGATCATCCGCGTGATGGCCGAGGAAGATCGTGTGGCAACGTCGACGCCGGGCGACTTTGGCGAAAAACGCATAACGTGCGGAACGCGCCCCAGCCTCGATCGACTGCTTCGTTTCGGCGGCAAGCTTCCGCACGTCGGCTTTGCCGAGCTCAAACTTCAGTTGGTGCGCGGCGGCCAGTTTTTCAACGAACCGCGCATCAGCGGTGGAGCTGCGGCCGCGCAATCCGTGGTCAAGATGGCAGACGATCAGGTCGCGATAGCCGAGGGAGATCAGCCAGTGCAGGAGCACGACTGAATCGCGGCCGCCGGAGACGCCGATGAGGTATCGCTGATGAGGCGGAAAACTGCGAAGGCCATCATCGCTCCACGGGTGCAGCGCGTCTGCCATCTCGGCAGAAGGATATCGCCAGCGGCGAAGTTCGAGCGAGCCGAAACCAGCAGCAGAGTAGCTGATTTGACAATGAATGAACGTTCATTCATTGTGCGACCAGATGCCTCCGCAATCCGACTCCGCTCCTGACCGGCAGGCGCAAATCCTTCGTGCAGCGATGGTTTGCTTTGCCAAGTGCGGATTTCACCAGACGAGCATGCACGATATCAGCGAGGAAGCTGGCATCAGTGTCGGCCTCATTTACCGCTACTTCGCGAGCAAGGAAGCCGTCATCGCTGCCCTTGCGGAAGAGCACAAAAAGGAGCTGAGCGGCCTGCTGGAGCGCGCTCGCTCCGCGCCGACGTTGCTCGATTCGCTGGAGATCCTGCTCACCGCGCACTGCTGCGAAGATCAGCCGCAGCTGCACTGCGCGTTTGTGGTCGATCTCTTCGCCGAGGCCGGTCGCAACCCGAGCATCGCAAACCTCGTCCGCGACGTATTGGAAACTGGAATGGCCGGCGTGACTGACGTAATCGCCCGCGCCCCCGAGATGCAGGACGCGCCGCACGGTCTGACGCCGCGCGAAGTCACGGAATTAATTTTCGCCGCCGCCCGCGGCTCAATGATGCGCGACGTGCTCGAACACGCCCAGGTGTCCGCCGCCGAACGTCGCGATCGTCAGTTAAAGGTAGTGCGCCAGCTGTGGCGCCTCCTCTTCGATCATGCAAACGAACCTGCTCTCGCCTAAAACCAGCTCATCCAGCCGCTCGTCGAGCTCCGCACCGCCGGCCGCGACGAAACGCCCGAAAAAGCGCCGCCCGATCCTGAAGGTCGTGCTCGCGCTCGTCGCAATCGCCGTTGCGATCTTCGGCATCAAAGGCTGGCAAATCGCGAGCGTGATTTCCGCCGGCTCGAAGATGCAGATGCCGCCGACCACCGTCACCAGCTTCACAGTTGAGCAGGTGGAATGGCAGCCGCGCTTGACCGCCGTCGGCACGATCTCGCCGGTGCAGGGCGCGACGATCAGCGCCGAGATGCCGGGCACCGTCGCGGAAGTGCTGTTTCAATCCGGCACGCCGGTGAAACAGGGTGACATGCTTCTGAAACTCGACACGTCGGCCGAGGAAGCGACGCTGCGTTCGGCGCAGGCTGATTTCGAGCTCGCGAAGAACGAGTTCGATCGCGCCAAAGATCTCGCGAATCGCCGCGTCATCTCCAAGTCGGAACTCGATGCTGCGTCCGCCCGCTTCGGTCAGGCGCAAGCCGCGGTGCAGAACGCCGAGAGCGCAATCGCGAAGAAGCAGATCCGCGCGCCATTCGATGGCATGGCGGGCATTCGCGAGGTGAACGTCGGGCAGATGGTGCCAGTGGGCCAGCGGCTCGTCACGTTGCAGGCGCTCGACCGCGTGTACATGGACTTCTCGCTGCCGCAGCAGGATTTGGCAGCCGTGCGTCCTGGATTGCAGGTGATCGTGCAGACCGATGCCGTCCCGAATGAACAATTCACCGGCGAGCTGACGGCTGTAAACTCGGCGATCGATCCGGCCACGCGGTCGGTGGCGCTGCAAGCCACGCTGGCGAATCCGAAGCACTTGCTGCGCGCCGGGATGTTTGCCCGTGTGCAGCTGCTGTTGCCGGAGTCGAAGACCGTGCTGCGCGTGCCGATCACGGCGGTGAAGTACGCGCCCTACGGGAACTCGGTTTACGTGATCGAGAAGCAGAAGGACGAGAAGAGCGGCGAAGAGCGCCTCGTGCTGAACGAGAAATTCGTCCGCACGGGTGAATCGCGCGGCGATTTCGTCGCGGTGATCGAAGGCCTAGAGCCCAACCAGCAGGTGGTGAGCACCGGCGTCTTCAAGCTGCGCAACAAGGCGCCAGTCGTGATCGACAACAAACTGGCGCCGCAATTCAGCGAAAATCCGAAGCCGCCGAACACGTAACGCGATGCCGAAATTTACCGACATCTTCATTCGACGGCCAGTGCTGGCGCTCGTCGTCAGCCTCGTGATCGTCATCGCGGGCGTGCAGGCGATCGGCTCGCTGAACGTGCGGCAATTCCCGCGCTCCGATATCGGGTCGGTGACGGTGAGCACGGTGTATGTCGGCGCGCCGGCGGAACTCGTGCGCGGGTTTATCACGACGCCGCTCGAGCGAGCGATCGCCGCGGCGGACGGCATTGATTACATGACGTCCGACAGCAAGCAGGGCATCTCGACGATCACAGCGCGCCTGAAGCTGAACTACGATCCGCAGAAGGCTCTCGCAGAGGTTAGCTCAAAGGTGAATCAGGTGCGGGGCGACCTTCCGCCGGAAGCCGAAGTGCCGGTCATTAACGTCGAGTCGGCCGATTCACGATTCGCGGCCGCGTATCTCAGCTTCACGTCCGATATCCTCCAGGCGAACGAGATTACCGATTACCTTAGCCGAATCGTGCAACCGCGGCTCACCGCGATCGAGGGCGTCCAACGCGCCGAGATCCTCGGCGGACGCACCTTCGCGATGCGCATCTGGTTGAAACCGGATCGCATGGCGGCGCTGAATGTCAGCCCGTCGGCCGTGCGCCGCGCGCTCGCGAACAACAACTACCTCGCCGCGCCCGGCTCGACCAAAGGCTCGCTCGTGCAGGTGAACCTCACGGCGAACACGGACCTCCATACGGCGGAAGATTTCAAGAAGCTGGTCGTCCGCGAAGAAGGCGGAACACTCGTTAGGTTGGGCGATGTCGCGGAGGTGGTGCTCGGGGCCGAGGATTACAACGCAGAGGTGCGCTTCTCCGGCCAGCGCGCCGTGTTCATGGGCATCTTCGTGCTGCCGAACGCGAACTCGATCGACGTGATCAAGCGCGTTCGCGCGGAGATGACGCAGATCCAGAAGGAACTGCCCACTGGTATGTCGGGCCGCGTCGCCTTCGATGGCACCAGCTACATCAACACTGCGATTAAGGACGTCTACAAAACACTCACCGAGACCCTGCTGATCGTGATGGTGGTGATCTTCCTCTTCCTGGGATCGTGGCGCTCTGCGCTAGTCGCCGCGGTGGCGATCCCGATCTCGCTGATCGGCGCTGTGTTCCTGATGCAGATTTTCGGTTTCACCTTAAACCTGCTCACGCTCCTCGCGATCGTGCTGTCGGTGGGTCTCGTCGTCGATGACGCCATCGTCGTGGTGGAGAACGTCGAGCGACATCTGCACGATGGCCTGTCGCCGTTGAACGCCGCGCTGCTCGGCGCACGCGAACTCATCGGGCCGGTGATCGCGATGACGATTACGCTCGCCGCGGTTTACGTGCCGATCGGTGCGCAGGGTGGGCTCACCGGCACGTTGTTCCGCGAGTTTGCCTTCACCCTTGCCGGCGCGGTGGCGATCTCCGGGATCGTGGCGCTGACGCTCTCGCCGGTGATGTCGTCGAAGCTGCTGCGGCCGGGCCTGAGCGAGCGCGGCTTCGCCGGACGAGTGACGCATTATTTCGACCGGCTGCGCGATTGGTACGGCGAGAAAGTCGACGCCACACTTCGCGCGCGTTCGGCTGTTTACACGATGTGGATCGGTATCTCGGTCCTCGCCGGGTTGATGTTCTACCTGCTGCCGACGATGGCCTCGAAGGAACTCGCGCCGCAGGAAGACCAGGGCGTCATCTTCGGCATCGTCAACGCGCCGGCGAATGCCTCGATCGAGCAGACGACTGCCTACACCGAAGCGGTCGGTGACATTTTCCACTCGTTCCCGCAGACGAACCACAGCTTCCAGATCACGATGCCGAGCGGCGGTTTCGGCGGCATGGTGTTGAAGCCCTGGGATCAGCGCGAGGAGACGGTGTTCGAAGTCCTGCCGCAGGTGCAGGCGAAGCTCGCCAGCGTGCCGGGCATCGAGATGTTCGCGATCCCACCACCCGCGCTGCCAGGCGGCGGACAGTTCCCGATCGAGATCGTGCTTCTTTCCACCGAGGAACCGGAGCAGATGGTGGAATTCGCAAAACGCCTCCAGACGAAAGCGATGGAGAGCGGCACCTTCTTCTTCCCGCCGATGATCGACACGAAGCTCGATCAGCCGCAGGCCGAGATCGTGATCGATCACGACAAAGTGGCCGCGCTTGGCCTGAACCTGCAGGAGATCGGCGCCGATATTTCGGCAGCCGTGGGCGGCAATTTCGTCAACCGCTTCAACATCTCCGGCCGCGCCTACAAGGTGATCCCGCAGATCGAGCGCAGCGAGCGGCTGAACCCCGAGCAGCTCAAGGACATCTACGTTACCGGCCCGGACGAGAAACTCATCCCGCTGAGCACCGTCGCGACGATTCGCGAGAAAGTTGTGCCGCGGTCGCTGCACCGCATGCAACAGCTCAACTCCGTCACAGTAAGCGGCATGTCGCGTCTCCCGCTCGATCAGGCGCTTAAGCTGCTCGAAGACGAAGCGGCCAAGATTCTGCCGGCCGGTTACTCGATCGATTACACCGGTGAGTCGCGACAGCTGCGCGTGGAAGGCGATAAGTTCCTGCCCGCGTTCGGTCTCGCGGTGGTGCTGATCTTCCTCGTGCTCGCGGCGCAGTTTAACAGCTTCCGGGATCCGTTCATCATCCTGCTTGGCTCGGTGCCGCTGGCGCTTTTCGGCGCGTTGATTTTCATGTTCCTCAAGCTGCCGAGCCCGAACATGTGGTTCTTCACCGTTCCATGGACGACGTCGTTCAACATCTACTCGCAGGTGGGGCTGGTGACGCTCGTCGGCCTGATCGCGAAGAACGGCATCCTCGTGGTCGAGTTTGCGAACAAGCTGCAGCTTCAGGGCTACGACAAAGTGTCTGCCGTTGCACAGGCGGCGCGCACACGTCTTCGCCCGGTGCTGATGACCACGGCTGCGACGATCGCGGGCCACTTCCCCCTCGTGCTTGTCTCCGGCGCCGGCGCGGCCGCGCGTAATTCGATCGGCTTAGTGCTCGTCGGCGGAATGGCGATCGGCAGCGTCTTCACGCTTTTCATCCTGCCTTCGATCTACGTGCTCATCGCGCACGAGGTGAACAAACCGCAGGATGCAGAGGGCGACGGAGATGCTGACTTAACCGAAGAAGAAGCAACGGAAGCTGCGCCGCACCTCGAAGAGCCCGCGCTCGCACGCAAGCGCGTGGATGGCGACACGCCAGACGGACACGGCGCCTGGCAGCCGGCGTAACGGCGCGCTACTGCTTCGTCGCTTCCGCGGCTTTGGCCTCGGCTTTCACCTGCGCCTGCATCTGAGGAGTCGGGTCTTCGCCGGGGGTGGAGATTTCCTTTTCCGTCGTCGCGATGCAGACCGCGTGCTTGCTCGGCTTGCCGCCCGCGCCGAAGCGGTTCGCATAGACTTGTGTGAACTCCGCGCCGAAGAGCAGGATCTGCGAGGAATAATAAATCCAGATCAGCAGCGTCACGAGCGAGCTCGCGGCGCCGTAAGCCGATCCCGCCGCGCCGCTGCCGAGATAGAGCCCGAGCGCCCATTTGCCGACGAGGAACAACATCGCCGTCATCGCCGCACCGACGATGACGTCCTGCCACCGCACTTTCACGTCCGGCAGATACTTGAACATGAGGGCGAACAGCAGCACGACGAGACAGATGTCGACCGTCATGTAGATCGCGAAGCCGAGAGCCGCGCCGCCCGGAAGCGACGCTTCCAAGTAATGGCTAAACGCCTTGAGCAGCGCTTCGATCGTCAGCGAAACCAGCAGCAGAAAGCAGATGCCGGCGACCATCGCGAACGAAAGGAATCGCACGCGGATATAGCCCCAGATCGCCGCGCCCGGTTTCGCCTTCACGCCCCAGATGGTGTTCAGCGCATCCTGTAGCTGACCGAACACGCCGCTCGCGCCAAACAGCGCCAGAGCAATGCCGATAACCGAAGCCCAGAAGCCGGCCGAGGGTTTCGCGGCTGTCCGCGCAATGTCCTGCACCACCTGGACGCCGCTCGGGTCCATGATGTACTGCATCTGTTCGGTGATCCTCTCCCACGCGCCGTTGGGATCGTTGCGGAAGATCACCCCGACGATCGCGAGCAGCACGAGGATCAGCGGCGCGAGCGAAAAGACGGTGTAATACGCGAGCGCGGCGCCCAGCTGCGGTGCCTTGTCCTCGAGCCACTCGTTGAACGTGGTCTTGAAGAGCCACCACAGATTTCGCGGGCTGAGCGTGCTGATGAATGAATGCTGTCGGATGGCCATCGCGTCGCAGTGTAATCGCGGCGAGCTCGTCGAGAGGATGGAGAGCGGATGCAGAGCGTTTGTGCAGTCGGAGGGAAGCGGAGCCGCGTTTAGTCACTGATGGAATGGATCAATCACATCCAATGGCCCGCGATGGTCGTGACGCTGCTCTCCGCCTGGCTGGTCGCATCGCAGAAAAAGGGACGGCGACAATGGGGCTTCTGGCTCTTTCTGTTGAGCAACGTGCTTTGGATCGCGTGGGGTCTGTACGCAAACGCGTATGCGTTGATCACGTTGCAGGTCGGGCTGGCGGTGTTGAATATTCGTGGTGTCTCGAAGAACGAAACGGGCTAGCGCGGCACCGTGACTGTAGGGGAAGCTGTTAGCTTCCCGTGTTTCTGAAACTTGGGGAAGCTAACAGCTTCCCCTACAGAACAGAACAGAACCGAACAGACAGCGCGCGCTGCGCCACGTCACCGAAAGCGCATCCTGATGACCTCGCGGAGCATGTGCAGGCTGTCGTTCACGAAATGCACTTTGCTCCCCTCGTTGTGGTCCCAACGGACCGGGATCTCGCGCATTCGCAGCCCTTCTTTGCGGGCGAGGTAGAGCAACTCGACATCGAAGCTGAAGCCATCGCTCTTCGCTTGCGCGAGGATCGGCCGGAAAACGTCGAGACGGAAAGCCTTGAAGCCGCACTGCGTATCCCAAAACGGCAGGCCGGTCGCGGCTCGGACCACCAAGTTGAAAGTGCGCCCGGCTTGCTCGCGATGCCACGCCTGTCGATTACCGATGAGGCGGCGATTTAATGCGCGCGAGCCGAACGCCACATCGAGCTCGCCGGCAGCGATCGGCTCCAGGAGCTTTGGCGCTTCTTGGATCGGCGTCGACAGATCGGCGTCGGAGAAGAGCGCGATCGGCCGCGTCGCGGCGTTGAGACCGAGCCGAACAGCAAAACCTTTCCCGTGATTCTGCGACTGCTGCAGCAGCCGTGCGTCGACGTCCCCCGCATCAGCAAGCACATCGCGCACGACCTCCGCGGTCGCGTCGGTCGACCCATCATCGACCACGATCACTTCGCTCCGCGGGCTGAACTGCCGCAGATACTCGATCACTTCGCGCAACGTCTGCCCGACGCGTTCGGCTTCGTTGAACGCCGGGATGACGAGTGAGAAAGCTGGGAGCATCAGGTGAAACGCCGCACGCGCGCCGGGGTCAGACGGAACGACGCGGGAGAGTATTGAGCGGAAAAGACAGTCGCAAGCACCAACGACTGTGGCGCTTGTCGGATCACGCGCGGATGGCAGGCCGCGGCGATTCGCGCGGTCCGAATCGTACGGGTCCGGAATTGCCGGCGGCGTCCCGATTGAATATCGGCGCGCCGCGTGCTGTCACATGAGGCAAAACGCGGCGCCATCTGCTGGCCCAAACCGCTCAGACGCAGCCGACTTTACCCTTTCCCCGCTTACGAACTGAGGCAACTTCCCACCTGCATGGCCACCGCGAACGACGCTGACGAGAGCCAGGATTGGCCGGGAAGGACTGTCGTGGTCGTGCAAGGCGTTGGCCAGCTCGGCCGCAGTTTCCTCGCGGAAATCGGCAGCATGTTTTGGTTCATCGTGAACACGATCACCGAGACAATGGACAACGTGCGTCGCGGCCGCGTGCCGTTCCGCGCCGCCAGTTTTTTCCGGCACACGGAACGGGCAGGTGTGGGGTCGGTGCCGCTGGTGGCGATGGTCTCGTTTTTCCTTGGTCTCACGATGGCGCTACTGACCGGCTATCAATTGGAGCGCTTCGGCACCGAACGGCTCGTGCCTGGACTGGTGGCAATCGCGTTCACGCGGGAGCTCGGTCCGCTCCTCACCGGGATCATGCTCGCCGCGCGAATCGGCGCATCGTTTACCGCCGAGCTCGGGACCATGCAGGTCTCGGAAGAAGTGGAGGCGATCGAAGCGATGGGAATCAGCCCGTTGCGTTTTCTCGTGGCGCCGCGGCTGCTGGCGCTGTTCGCGTTGATGCCGTGTCTCGCCGTCATTTCGAGTCTCGCCGCGATCGTTGCGACGAGCCTGATCTCACGCGCGTATTTCAATATCGCATTCGTTTACTTCAACGACCTCGTGCTCGGCGCGCTGCTCATCCGCGACATCATCACCGGGCTGGTAAAAAGCTTTCTGTTTGGCTTGTTGATCGGCGCGATCGCCTGTTACCGCGGGTTGAATGTGAAGGGCGGCGCGGCCGGTGTCGGCACCGCGACCACGTCGAGCGTCGTCACGGCCATCACGGCGGTGATCGCCTTCGACACGGTCTTCAACATTGTCTACGTCGTCTTCTTCCCGTGAGCGCCGAGACGCCTCCAGTGGTGGAACTGCGCGATGTGCGGCTCCAGTTCGACGAAAAAGTAGTGCTCGAGGGCGTTTCGCTGCAGGTCGAGCCGCTCGATCGTCTCGTCGTGATGGGGCAGAGCGGCAGCGGGAAAAGTACGATCCTCCGCCTCATCCTCGGCATCCTCGCGCCGACGAGCGGCTCCGTGTTTTTCAAGCAATTCGAGATCTCGCGCCTGAAGCGCCGGAAGCTGCAGCAGGTGCGCACGCAGATCGGGATGGTGTATCAATATTCGGCGCTGCTCAGCTCGCGGAACGTGCGGGACAATATCGCGTTGCCGCTCGAGGAGTTAACGAACAAGACGCCGGCGGAGATCGATAAAATCGTCGACGAGAAGCTGGAGATGGTCGGCATGACCGCGACGAAATATCAGATGCCATCCGAGCTCAGTGGCGGCATGAAAAAGCGCATCAGTCTGGCGCGAGCGCTCGTGATGGATCCAGAGCTGATTCTGTTCGATGAACCGTCCGCCGGTCTCGACCCGGTGATCAGCTCGGTGATCGATGAGTTGATCATCAGCCTCACCGAGCAGAACAAGGTGACCTCGGTTATCGTGACGCACGAAATGGACAGCGCTTTTCGCATCGCGACGAAGATGGCGATGCTCTACAGGGGGAATATCATCGAGGTCGGCACGCCGGACGAAATGAAGGCGTCACAAAATCCTGTCGTCGCCCAATTCCTGAGCGGCAGCACGGAAGGCCCGATCCTGGAAGGAACTGAAGATGCAATTGCGACGTAACGAAATCATGACGGGCGTGCTCGTGCTCGCTACCGTCGGGATCCTGACCGGTATCCTGATCCTGCTCGGCGCACCCGGGCTGTTCAAACCGCTCGTCACCTACAAGATCTACATGGATAACGCTGCCGGCATTAAGCTCGGCGCGCCGGTGTTGCTCGCGGGCAGAAAAATCGGGCAAGTCGATGCATTGCATTCGCCGGTCTCGCGCGAAGATGCCGCGCTCGCTGACACGGCTGCTAACGCCATCAAACAGGCCGCGCCCGTACCGGGCGCGGACGACGGGCCGCCGAAGCCAAAATACGAAGCGCGCATCGATGTGCTCGTCGATAAGGATGCGGCCGTTTACCGCGACGCGAGAGCGCGCCTCGTGACGCTCGGCCTCCTCGGCGAAACCGCGATCGACATCACGCAGGGCAACGAATCGTCGGGCCGCGCGGCCGATGGCGAAGTCTTCGCCGGCGAGCGTGTGCCGGATTTTGGCGAAGCAATCGCAAAGATGCTGGAGATCATTCAGCCGGTCGCGAAGGAAGCGACCAACACCCTGAAGGAACTGCAAACGACCGCGGCTAACCTGAGCAAGATCACCGACGAAAGCTCGCAGTTGAACATGGCGCTCGCGCAGATGCGCACATTCGCGGAGAACCTGACGAGCATGACCGCGTCCGACAGCGCGCTGCAGCTCGCGCTCAAGAATGTCGAAACGGTGAGCGGCAATCTCAACAAGATCACCAGCGACATTTCCGCGAACGACAACATCAATGTGACGCTGCAGAACTTCCGCGACTCCTCCGAGAAGTTGAAATCGGCGATGAACGATATCGCGCCCGACCTGAAAGAAACCGGCGCAAACGTGAAGGACCTGACGGCGACCGTGAAACGACAGCCGTGGCGCCTCGTCTGGCCAAGCACGAAGGAGTATCCGGAGGACCAAAGGCCGGCCGGCGAGACGATCACTGTGCGGAAGACGACAAAAGCACAACGCGCCGCACCCTCGCCGACACCGCGGGCGCGCCGCGGCGTCATCTACACGAGCGAATAAACGCTCGATTGGTCAGCGCCGCCATTGGCGCGGCATCTTATTACGGAGCACCGTTGTGACAGGACGCCTTGTGAGCCGAACGAAAACATCTCTGTGGGTCGCGCTCGTTTGCCTGCTGGCTGCGATCATCTCGAGCGTGTCGCCTCGGGCGAGCGCGCAGATCGTGCCGGAAGAGGACGTGACGGCGTTGATCGCCCAGGCGCGAGAAAGCGTTGCGCAGAACAACATCGAAGCTGCGATTGCAACGCTCGACCAGGTCATCGCCAAAGATCCGCAAAACCAGGAGGCGCGGCAGCTGCGCGGCGATCTCTATTTCAAAATCGGCGACATGGACAAAGCGATGGCCGATTACGGTGAGTTGCGCACCGACAAGGCAGCCGCCGCGGTCGCCGCCGCGCCGCCGCCACCGCGACCCGATTGGCTCCCGACGGTGGCGGAGCGGTTCCGTAACGCATCGGAAGAGATCGCGCGGGGCCGGCTCGATGCGGCGATCGACCACTACAACGCCATCCTCGCGATGGACGTGCCGCATCCCACAGCGTCCACGGCGCTGCAAAACCGCGGAAATGTCTATCGCCAGATGAAAGACAGCGAGCGCGCCTTGCGAGATTTCGAGCAGGCACTGCGTCTTCATCCGGCGAATGCCGGCGCGTACGTCAACCGCGGCGGAATCCTGGCCGAGCGCGGCGACCACGATGCCGCGATTCTGGATTACAGCGAAGCGATTCGATTCGATTCAAAGCTGGCCCAGGCGTTCTTCAATCGCGCGGTTTCATTTGCGACGCTGGAGCGATGGGAGGCGGCGCTCCGCGACTTCGATGAAGCCGTCCGCCTGGAGCCGCGCTCCGCCGCACCACGCGCAGGGCGCGGCGAGTTGTTCATGATGCGCGGTCAAGCGAAACGTGCGCGCGCCGAGTTCGAGGCGGCAAAACGACTCGAGCCGAAGATGACGGCGCCCTGGCTGGGGCTAGCTCGTCTCGAGTACCAGGCCGGGCGGTTCTCGGCGGCCGCGGCGCTGCTCGACAAAGGAATCTCATTGAATCCCGATGCGCCGACCGCGCTGAACTTCTCCGCCTGGTTGCACGCGACGGCGCCGGTCGCGGCCGCGCGCGATGGGAAGAAGGCGATCGAACGTGCGCTCAAGGCTTGCGAACTGACGGAGTGGGCGCAGTTCGGCTACGTCGACACCCTGGCCGCCGCCTATGCGGAAGCGGGCGACTTCGAGAAAGCCGTCGATTTTCAATGGTACGCCCTCAGCCTGATCGAAGGCGAGGAGGAACACCCGAACCGCGCAGAAGCAGAAGAGCGCCTCCGCCTGTTCGAGCAACGTCAAAAGTATCGTGAATCGAAGCCGCGCGAACCGAACCGTCGGGAATCGCCGGGCAAAAAGGAGGCACCTGACAGCGCGCCTACGCCGCCGACTTCGCGGCAGCCAAGCGGCCGTGTAGGAAAGTCATCACCGCCGCTTCGACCGAGCGCAGATCGGGCAGATTTTGCGCGAGCGCTTGCTCGGTTTTGCGCTTGAGCCCTTCGATTATGTTTCCGCTGAGATAGGTCTCGAGCACCGCCGGGTGCACGTAGCACTTCCGGCAAACGGCCGGCGTGTTGCCGAGAATCTTCGCGACGGCGCTGATCGCGTTCTTCACGTTTGCCTTCGCCTCTTTCTTCGTCTCGCAGACGTCGAGGTGGTTGAGCGCGACGGCGGCGAGAACCGTTCCCGCCCAGGTGCGAAAATCCTTCGCGGTGAAATCTTCGCCGGTGATCTCGCGCAGGTAATCATTCACGTCCTGCGACTTGATGTCGTGAACCTCACCAGCGTCATCAACATATGCGAACAGCTCCTGGCCAGGAAGGTCCTGCACCTTCTTAACGATCCGCGCGAGACGGCGATCCGCGATGTCGACCGCATGCTCGACGCCCGACTTCCCGCGGAACTTGAACTTCACCTTCATCCCTTTCACATCGACGTGTTTGTTCCGCATGGTCGTCAGGCCATACGAGTTGTTCGTGCGCGCATACTCCTCGTTGCCGACGCGGATGAACGTCCGCTCCATGATCGAGACAATCGTCGCCAGGACTTTGTTTTTCGGTAGACCGGGGAGCGCGAGATCGGCTTCGACGCGTTTGCGGATTTTCGGCAACGCGGCACCGAAGACGAGCATCTTGTCGTACTTGCTCTCATCGCGCACCTCGCGCCATTTCTCGTGATAGCGATACTGCTTCCGCCCGCGCGCGTCGCGGCCGGTGGCCTGCAGATGGCCGTTCGCCGTCGGGCAAATCCAGACGTCGGTGTACGCCGGCGGAATCGCGAGACGCCTGATGCGCAGCAGGCGCGTCTCGTCGGTGATCGGCTGCCCCTTGGTGTCGAAATACTCGAAGTCGTCGCCCTTCTTGCTGCGCGTGTAGCCCGGCTGATCATCGCTGACGTAGCGCAGCCCCGCCTCCTCGGCGGCTTCGGCGGGATCGGACACGATCTCGATCTCCGCGACTTTCTTCGCGAGCTCCCTGGCAGCGGCAACGGGCATGTAATCAGATACGCGTGAAGCGGGAGCCCAGGCTGCAAATCTCTGCGCGCGACGCGCACGCGACGCCGCGGGTTCTTACGCGCCGTAGCTCTTCGTGAACTTCTTGCGCGACTCGCCTTCGGGCGCCGGCGTCGGCGGAGCGTCGCTCGCCAGCGCTGCTGTTTCTGCTCCGGCCGGCTGCGTTGCTGGCTGCTCCGGAGCGGCTTGCGGTGGCGCAGACTGCGCGGGGGATTTTCCGCCGTGTTGCGACACTTCCACAAACGCCATCTGCAGATTCGAGACGGTATTCCGTAGCACCGCCGCTTCTTCCGTGGTGAGATTGCCGCGCGTCTTCTCCTGGATCATCGCGAGCTGGTCGATGAACATGCGCGCGAGCTCGAGGTTGACTTCGCCCTCGCCCGTCTGCGGATTCGGAATCTGCCCGAGAAACAAGGCTGCGTTCTGCGCGTGCATCATCACGAACTCGATGAAGCGCTGCGTGAGCTCGCCCGATTGTGTGGTGGTTTGAACTTCGGCCATGGCTCTATTTCTGTTTCGCTTTCTTTGCGGTCGGTGGCCGCACGATTGCGAGCACGTAGGGTTGCTTCTGGAAATACTGATCCGCGACGCGTCTCACATCGTCCAACGTCACGGCCTCGACCTCTTTTTCGAGCTGCCGGTGATGATCGAATCCGAGGCCGTAGAGTTCATCCAACGCCGCCATGTAGCCGAGCGTGTCGTTACTCTGATTCGCGATTTGCTGTTGCCCGATCAGCTTCTTCTTCGCCCGCGCGAGCTCTTGTTTCGTTAGGCCGTCAGTGGCGAGCTTCTGGATCTCGTCGAGTAACGCAGCCTGCACCGCGGGGAGCTTCTCCGGGTCGGTGCCGAGATAAAACGCGAACATCCCCGGCACAAGGCCCTGCATCTGGCTGGAGCCGACATAATAGGCGAGGCCCATTTGCTCACGGATGCGAACGAAGAAGCGCGAACCGAGATCGCTGCTCGCTTCGTCGATCAGCTCGAGCGCGTAGCGGTCCTTGCTGAACATGTCCGCGCCCCGATAACCGATCATGAGCACGCCCTGCGCTTTGTCCTTCAAGCTCTCGACTTCAATCGTCTTCGCGATCGGCTTGCTCGGCTCCGCGTCCGCGTGCCCGAGCGCACCAGGCTTCATCGTGGCGAGTGTCTGCTCGAACAATTGCTTCACTTCTTCGGCCTTCACGTTGCCGAAGACCGAGATGACGCCGTTCTTCGCGACGACGTAGCGATCGCGGAAAGCGAGGAGATCGGCTCGCGTGAGTTTCTCGACCGCATCCGCCGAACCTTTGCCGCGCAACGCGTACGGATGCTCCGCGAAGAGCGCCTCACGCAGAATGTTCCGCGCGACGGCGGTGAGGTGTTCGTCTTCTTCCTTGATCGCGGCGAGCTGCACCTCCTTCTCGCGCTCGACAGCCGACTCGGGCATCGTCGCGTTGAGCAAAACGTCGGCGAGCAATTCGCCGGCGAGGCGCAGGTCCGGCTGCGTCACATCGAGCGAGATGCTGAAGCTGTTGTTGCCGGCATCGCTGCCGATGTTGCCGCCGACGGACTCGATCGTGTCGGCAATCTGGTCGGCCGTACGCGTGGTCGTGCCTTTCAGCAGCGTCTTCGCCGTCAAATACGTGATGCCATTCGTCGCCCGCGTCTCCGCAAGCAGACCACCGCGGAAGACTGCGGTGATCGAGACCAGTGGCAGGCGCGCATCCTCACGGACGAGAATCCGCAGGCCGTTCGACAATTCGATCTTCTGGATCTCGCCCGCGGCGAACGGCTTCGTCGCCTCGCTTTGCGCGGCGAGCGCGCCTTTCGGATTCAGCGAGATCTTTGTGAAATTATTGCTCGTTAAGTATATGCCGGCGACGCGGCGAATGTCATCGCCGGTCAACCGCTGCACCGCTTCGAGATAGTCGCGCGTGAAATTCAGATTCCGCGTCAGGAACCAATTCGAACCGAGATCGGACGCCTGCCCGCGCATCGTCGTCAACGCGGCGAGATGATGACTCAGCGAAATCTTTTTCGCCTTCGCGAGTTCATCCGACGTGACGCCGTCCTGCTTGATCTCGTCGATGATCTTGAGCACCAGCTGCTCTGTCGCGGTGCGGTTCTCCGGCTCCATCGTGGCGTCGATGCCGAGAATGCCGGGCTGCCCTGGCGTGTAGGAATACGCGGAAACGCCAAATGCCAGCCCCGCTTCCTCACGCACCCGTCGATACAAACGCGAGCTGCGGCCGTCGCCCAAGATCGTCGAGAGCAAATCAAGCGCCGGCACATCGGGATGCGTGATCTCCGGGATGTGCCACGCGACCGATAGCCGCGTCAGTTCAGTCGCAAACTCCTGGTGCACTTCTCGCGACCCCAGCTGCGGCGGCTCTTCCGGAATGAAGAGCGGCTCCAGCGACTTCGCCGGATAATCCTTAAAGTAGGTGGCGAGCTGCTGCTGCACGCTCTCCGCGTCGACATCGCCGACGATCACGAACGTGATGTTGTTCGGCACATAACGCGCCTTGTAGTACTCCATCACCTGCTCCTGCGTGAGCTGGTTGAAGACATCGAGCAAACCGATCACCGGCAGGCGATACGGATGCCGTTGGAACGCCGTCGCGAAGAGCAGCTGGCCGGCGACGCGATCAGGATCATCGAAGCCCATCGCGAATTCCCGCCGGATCACTTCCTGTTCCTTCGCGTACTCGGCGGCGGGCAGCGTCGAGTTCATCATCGCATCCGCGAGGACCTCGATCGCTTCACTCACGCCGGCCTTCGGCACGTCGATCCAGTAAACGGTGCGATCGAACGACGTGTAGGCGTTAATGTAACCGCCGACATCCTGCACCGTCTGCGCGATCGCGTTTGCAGGGCGCGTCTTCGTTCCCTTGAATAACATGTGCTCGAGGATGTGCGAGAGCCCGGCACCGAGATGCGCGCCTTCATCGATGCTGCCCGTCGCGACCCACGCCTGCACGCTCGCGACTGGCGCGCTGCGATCCTCCTGCACGATCACCGTCAGCCCGTCCGGCAGAATCCACTTCCGCGCCGAGCTCGGCGGAAACGTGATCGCGGGCGAACTGCCGGCCGAGGTGGCTTGGAGATGAGCAGTGGCGTGCATGTGGCGAAAGTCGGCGCCGGCCTGGCGCGGACTGGATTAAGAGAGCTTCGGCGCAGGCAGGCCGGGAGGCAATTTGCTCAGCGGCGCTTTCTGCGGCTCGAACGGCTTCACGAACGCTTCCTGGAAATCGTAAACGCTCTTGAAGTCTTCGATCGAGTCTTCCTCGGTTTTCCCGAAGATGCCGGCGCCGATCAGATTGAACACCATGTGCCCGATATCTTCGCAGCAGCGGATGCCCCAATACGACAGCACCGTCACGACCATCGGCCCGAATTCCTTGAGCGCATACTGGCGCACACCTTCGAGTAGCTCCGGGCCGGCCACGTGTTTGACCGGCGCGCCTTTCACCTTCTTCTGCTGCTTCGTGGTGTAATCGAGAGCGTCGCGCAGGAAAACGTACGCGTCGCGGCTGTAGCGCGGGTCGGTAGCGACGATCGAGTCGAGGGCTTCAGCAAATCCGATTTTCTGCATTGCAATAACGTGCGTGAGAACGCACGGCACCGACCATACGCGTCATCGATCAGCGGAGCAACTGCGCGGCGTCGCGCGCGGTGATTACTTGTCGGTCCAAAGCGCGAACTCGCCCGTGCCCGGCGCGCGAAATTGGAATCTGCGGCCGCCGGGGAAATCGAAAATATCGCGCGTCATTTCACCTCCGAGCCGCACGACATCAGCGCGCATCATCTCGAGCTCTGACGTGTAGAAGACGACGAGCGGGCAGGCGGCCGCGCTCGACCAGATCTCGCCCGCGGCGAAGAAACCACCCGCGATCCGTCCATCGTCAAACGCGATGTAATCCGGCCCGTAATTTTCGAACGTCCAGCCGAAGAGCGCGGAGAAGAATTGTTTCGTCTTCGCGAGATCGACGGACGGCATCTCGATGTAGTCGATGGCGTTCTGGGTCGGTTGATACATGCACGTGTCTTAGAACTGCGCCTCCATCGCGTCGAGATAAACAGAAATCGGATCACGGCGGCGGCGCAGCGGACGCTCGGTCGCGAACTCCGCCGCCTTCAGGTATTCGCCGAAGGCGCCGCTCGCCGTCCGCGGTTGCGTGGCTTCGTACCAGTTCATGTAATCGCCGATCGCGCTCATCCGGCGGCTCAACTGCTCACGCGTCGCGCGTACTTCTGCGAGGCGCTGCGGGATGCGCTTCGTCTTCCGTCGCTGGAGCAACAACGCGATCTCCTGGTACTCGCGGATGATCGGCTGGTAGAGCGTGTGCGCGCGGCCGGAGAGGATCAGCAGCCGCTCGTTCACGGCGCGCAGCGCGACCGCCAGGCCCGGATGGCGGATGAACTGAGGGAACTCCTCCAGCGCGTACGTTGTCGCTGGTCTTCCGGACGGCGCGATCTCGAGGCGCAACGACTCGGCGAGCTGGCGTTCGGTTTCGTCGCACGTCATCAGGCGATAACGTTCGCTTGCCGCCATTCGCTTGAGGTTCGTCTCCCAAAGGTTCTGGGTGCTGTCTCCGCCGGGCGCCAGCATCGGGAAATGACGTTGCAGGTCGGCCAGGGGATCGTTGCTCGCGTGCGGGAGATTGGCGATGAAACGGTCGAGTCGATCGCGGCTATCGGAGCCGTGGACCAACATCGAAACGAAAGCCGCCGCGTAGGCGCGGTAGAGCGCGCGGGAGGGCGACTCGAGCAATGCGGGCGTTTGCCGCAGGAAGTCCTCCATTGCCGTGATTTTTCCGGAGCCGATTGCAGTCGCGAGTCTTTCCCGGATCGCAGGCGCATCGCGTTCGCTGATCAGTCCGAGCGTCCCTTCGACGAGCCACTCCGGCGGCTCAACGTAAGGCGTGCCCGCGGGCGTATTCGGCTCGTGCCGATACATCATCTCCAGCAACATGGCGCGCAGCAGCTCACGCTCGATCGCGGGCGCGCTTACGTCCGCGCCGATGCCGAGATCGAGCTGAAGCTTCAGGCCGAAGCCGGTTTGGCTGAAGTTCAGCCGCGCCGGTGGCAGTTCCGGGCGGCTCGCTTGCGCTAGTTGCGCATTTACGACGATCGGCGTCTTCCAGCCGTCCGGCTGACGGAGCAGCGTGAGCGCATCTTTTTTGACCCGCTCGCCGATCTCACAGATCGCGCCGCGCAAGCGCGCGTCCGGTCCATAAACGATAAACTGCCGGGAGGTGCTGACGCTCCGCTCCGGCGCCGCGCCTTCTGCCAGCCGGCACCCGAAGGCGAGGAGCAGCGCGACCGATACGGCGCTCATCAATCGAATGACGCGGCTCATTCTCAGAGCCGGATCCTAGCGGCTCGGCCGCGGCAGCGGCGAGGATCAAATCTGCGCTCGGAGCAACCTTTGCCCTCTGCCGGTGTGTAATCAGACAAGATCATGAACTGGAAAAAACTTACTCTCTTGACGGGAGTCGCGGCGGCAGTGGTCGCGGTCCCCTGCGCGACGGCGCAAGATCAGACGGTGGCTCCCGCCCCCGGGGCGCCGCCGCAGATGTCGGCTCCGACTTCGCCCGCCATCTCCGGCGCGAGACCGAGCGGTCATTGGCGCGGCGGCAGCGGGGATTGGCGGAATCGCAGCGACGGCATCACCCGCCGGACCGGCGATCGGCATCGCTGGGGCAGCGGCAATCATCATCATCGCTGGCATCGACGGCACTACCGGCCGCGTTTCTACTACAGCTCCTATCCGTTCGGCTACCCATACGGCTGGGGCTTCAACATCGGCCGCCCGTTCTATGGCACGGCTGCCGACTACTACTTCAACGGCTACTACTATCCTCGCTACGCCTATTACGACTCAGGATATCGGTCGACGCGCAGCGGCGGATCGATCGTCGCTCAAGTGCAGCAGGAGCTCGCTGCTGCCGGCTACTATCATGGACCGATCGATGGCGTGATCGGCAACGGCACGCGCCGCGCGATCCGCGCTTACGAACGCGCGAACGGTCTTCCGGTTGACGGGCGGCTGGACACGCAGCTGCTCCGCACGATGGGTCTGTCCTAAAAGCGCGAAAGTTCTCCTACACGAAGAGCGGGTCGGCGGCCGAGTGTCGCGGCCCGCTCTGTTCGTTTACGCCTGCTTCGGCGCGAGGACGACGATCTTCGGGTGGAACTCGACCGTGCCGAGTTTCACCACGTTCTTCCGGTCGCGGTCGAGGGCCGTCCAGAGATCCTGAAACAGAACACCGGCGTGCTGCATCAACGCCGGATGGATCGGCATACGGCCGATGTGACCGCCGCGGCTCTTCGCTGCGATCGTGCCATCGCGCAGTGTCACCTGATAAGAGCCGGTCGTGAAAACCGACAAACCGAAGAGCGATCGCTGCACGGTGACCATGCAATAGCCTTCCTCCAGGCGCATCATCGCGCGCTCGAACGTCAGGAGCTTGCTCAACGCCGCCTGCTTGCTCTTCAACGCATACGCGAGATAAGCGTTTACCTGCTCCTCGCTGTAACGAAGCGGTGCGCTGCGCGGGTTCATGGCGGCGTTCTCAAGATCGAGGTTGATCTGCGATCCCAGGATCTCGGTTTCGGCCTGCGCGGGGAGATCCGGCGGCCGCAGCATCTGGACGACTGCCGCCAGCGCGAGCGCGCCGAGCACCAGCTTGCTGCCTTGGAAAAAACGACGCCGCATCAAGGCGCGTCGCGGATCGAGCATCGACTTCAGCCGCTTCTGGGTCGCCTTCGGGTCTTCTTCCTGCGACGCGGCTTTCGCGAGCGACGAGCGATCGAGACGCGCTCCGCAGTCGTGACAATAAATGCGCTCCGGCTCGTTTTCGCGCCGGCACTCGGGGCAGACGAGCTTCATGACTTGGCGGCGGGTTTCGATGGCTTGGTTTCGGTCGGTTTCACCGGAGTCGCAGGGGCAGGCGTGCTGGGCGCGCTCTCTTTGCCGCCTGACGATTTCTCGCCGGTCGTCGCCGCAGCGGGAGGCGCATCCTTCTTCGCGCCTTCCTTGTAGTTATTACTGCGGTAATCCGTGATATAGAACCCGGAGCCTTTGAAGATAAGTCCGGCGCCGGTGCCGAGCAGGCGCTTCACCTTGCCGTGGCCCCATTCTTCGAGCTGACACTTCTCCTGTGGGCATTCCTGGAACGGCTCGTCGCGCATCGATTGGAATGCGTCGAAGTTCTTCCCGCATTTCTCGCATGAATATTCGTAAGTCGGCATAGAGCGGGCGCCCAGTAGGCGAACGGCGCAATAGTCCGCTAAGCGAAGCAGAATTCAAGCCGCCCGCTGGCGCGGATTTCGCTCTGCTGTGTCATGCACCCTCGCCGAAAGCGGCCGAATCATTGACTTCGGACCTCTTCAGCGCTAAGGGAACCGACCGCAAAAAGCCTATGTCCCGACACTTCCTCCGTCTCTCGAAAGTTCTCTTCTGCTCGGCCACTTTGCTCGCTGTTGCAGGCTGCGATGAGGACCCGAGCATGGGCGGCACCCAGTATCTCGGTGGCGTCTATGGCCCCGGTGCGGTCGCTTCTTCGGCGCCACAGGACACGGTCTCGTATTGGGATGGCGATGGCGTGGAAGGCAGCCCGTCGATCAAGATCAGAATCTCAGAGCAGAAGGCGTATTTTTACAAAGGCGGCAAGCTCGTTGGTGTCTCGCAGTTGTCGACTGGTCGCGAAGGCACCAGCACGCCCACCGGCAGCTTCAAAATCATCCAGAAGAGCAAGGACCACGTCTCCAATCTCTACGGCGATTACGTTGATGATGCCGGGAACGTCGTGGTCCCGAACGTCGGCGTGAACAAGGACCCGAAACCGCCCGGCACGCGCTTCAAAGGCGCACCGATGCCGTATTTCATGCGGATTGTCGGCGGCGTCGGCATGCACGCCGGTTACCTGCCGGGATATCCCGCGTCGCACGGTTGCATCCGGATGCCGGAGTTCATGGCGGAGAATTTCTTCAACAACGTCTCGATCGGGACGCCGGTGACCGTCACCTACTAACGGTCAAACCTCTGCGGCGAGCGCGATCTCGTCTTGCACTCGCGAGGCCGGTCACGCATCGTGGTGGTGAGATGTTGAAGCGCGCATGATCATCATCACTGAACCCGGCGCGACCGAGGAACAGATCGAGCAGATCATCGCGCGAGTGCAGGAATTTGGCCTCGAGGCGCAGGTGAGTCGCGGCGATTCGCGCGTCATCGTGGGCGTCGTGGGACAAAACGAAGTCCTTCGCGAAACGCCAATCGCCTCCATGCCCGGCGTTGAGGCCATTGTGCCCGCCGCGGAGCCATACAATCTCGCGGCGTTCCGTTCCCGCGGCGCTGCGTCGACCGTGGAGATCTGCGGCGTCAGCATCGGCGCGGATTCGGCCGTTGCGCTGATCTGCGGCCCCTGCTCGGTCGAAAGCCGTGAGCAACTTTTGTCGATCGCGCGCACCGTCAAAGACTGCGGTGCTCGCCTCCTGCGCGGCGGCGCGTTTAAACCGCGCACGTCGCCCTACAGCTTTCAGGGATTGCGGGAAGAAGGCCTGCGGTTCCTGGCGGAAGCACGCAACGAAACCGGTTTGCCGGTGATCACGGAGATCATGGACGCGCGCGATCTTCCAATCGTCGAACGCTACGCCGATTGCCTCCAGATCGGCGCGCGGAACATGCAAAATTTCTCGCTCCTCAAGGAAGTCGGCCGGAGTCACCTGCCGGTCCTGCTGAAGCGCGGATTCAGCGCTACCGTGAGCGAGTTGATCATGAGCGCCGAGTACATCCTCAGCGAAGGAAACATGAACGTGATCCTCTGCGAGCGCGGGATTCGGACGTTTGAGACCGGCACCCGCTACACGCTCGATCTCACTGCGGTGCCGACCCTGAAGTCGAAGACGCATCTGCCCGTCATCGTCGACCCCACGCATGCCGTCGGAGTCCGTGCCTTCATTCCGCAAATGTCCCTCGCCGCGATTGCTGCCGGCGCCGATGGGATCATGCTCGAGGTCCACAATTCTCCGAAAGCGGCGATGAGCGACGGAGACCAGGCGCTGACGCCGGAGACCCTCGCGCGCTTGTTCCCGCGACTGCGCGCGGTGGCGAACGCCATCGGCCGCGATCTGTGATCTGTAGGGGAATCTGTCAGCTTCCCGTGTTTCTGGATCGTGGCTGTAGAAACTGGGGAAGCTGACAGCTTCCCCTACAGTCGACGCGCAATGAGCGCGCCGGCTCCACATTGAAGTCGCGGGCATTCCAGCGAACGGTTGCCGGTGCAAGATTCCCGTGGTGCAGAACTGCTCGCGCGCGTCGTCGAGGCCGACCCGATCGCGGAGAAGCTGCGCGCCATCGACCGCAAGAAATGGCCGGTCGCGTTCTCGCACGTCACCGAAGCGGCGCAGGGATATTTGACGGCGGCCGTCGCGCGCGAGATCCGGAAGACGGTCTGGGTGATCTGTCCGACGGTTCGCGCGCAGGAACTCCTCTTCGAGACGCTGAGCAATTGGCTGCCCGAGGCGTTGTTCCTGCCGGAAGCCGAGTTCGCTGCGGTCGAGAACATCCTGCCGGATCCTGAGATCACCGCCGAGCGGCTCGCGCTCCTCAGTCGAGTCGGCACCGAAGCCGGCCCACATCTGATTGTCGTCACGCGCGCATCGCTTGGTCAGGCGGCGCCGAAGTTAAAGGCGCTGAAATCAGCGGCCGTTCGGCTGAAACGTGGCGGCCGCGAGACCCTCGAGGGTTTGCTCGAGTCGTTAGGCAACGGCGGTTACGATCGCGTCGCGCAAGTCACCACGCGTGGCCAATTCGCCGTGCGCGGGGGCATCGTCGACATCTTTTCCTGGCAGGCGCAGCTGCCGGTCCGCGCAGAATTTTTCGATGACGAAATCGAATCGCTCCGTGAGTTCGATATCGATACGCAAACCTCCGTCCGCAACCTGCAAACCGTCGACATCCTTCTCGGCGCGGCCGAAGAACAAGGCGCGCAGGTTCGCGACTACATCGCGAAGGATCATCTCCGCATCGCGATCGAGCCGCAGGAGAACGACACGTCCGAGATTCTGATTAGTGAAGGATCGCTCGGCGGCGAAGGCGGCGCGGAAGATTTCAGCGGCGCGTTCTACGACGCCGATGTGCATGAGTTCGCGGTCGGCGACTTCATGCTCCTCGAGGCAAAGCGCGCGCAATTCGCCGAGCGCCTCGCGCAGTGGAAAGCGAGCGGCGAGCGCATCGTCATCTATTTCCAGACCGAAGGAGAGATCGAGCGCTTCCGTGAAATCATGGCCGACACCGGCGCTTTGGACGAAGTCGAGCTGGCCGAAGGAACGCTCGCGCGCGGCTTCGCCTTTCCCGCCGGCAAGCTTGTCATTCTCTCAGCCGCTGAATTATTCGGCCGTGCAACGACACATCGGCGACGTCGGCTCCATCGCGCCGAGAAGTACGCCGCGAATCGCGCACAGATCGACTTCAGCGAGCTGATCGAAGGCGATCTCGTCGTCCATCTCGAACATGGCGTAGGGCGTTTTCTGGAGCTAATGAAAGTCCCGGCGCAGGGCGGCGGTACGCAGGAAGTGCTCGCGCTAGAGTTTGCCGACGAGGCGAAACTCTACGTGCCGCTCGAGCAGGCGTATCTCGTCTCGCGCTACGTCGGTGTGGGGAAAAAATCGCCGCCGCTCAGCTCGCTGGCGGACGCGAAGTGGGCGCGCGCGAAGACCAACGCCGCAGCGTCGATCTTTGACTACGCCGGCAAGATGCTCGCGGTGCAGGCGGAGCGCGAGACGCAGCTCGGCTACGCTTTCGGGCCGGATACGAAATGGCAGAGCGAGTTCGAACATTCGTTCCCCTACCGCGAAACAGTCGATCAGCTGAAGGCAATCGAAGCGACGAAACACGACATGGAGCAGCCGCGCTCGATGGATCGGCTGATCTGTGGCGACGTCGGCTTCGGTAAGACGGAGGTCGCGATCCGCGCCGCGTTCAAAGCGGTCATGGAAGGCAAGCAGGTTGCCGTGTTAACGCCGACGACGGTGCTGGCGCAGCAGCACTACGAGACGTTTCGGCAGCGCATGCTGGATTATCCGGTGCGGGTGGAGATGCTCAGCCGCTTCCGCTCGCAGGCAGAGCAACGCAAGGTTCTGAAGCTGCTGGCGCAGGGCGGCGTCGACATTGTGGTCGGAACGCATCGGATCATTTCCGGCGACGTTCTGTTCAGGGATCTGGGACTTGTCGTGATCGACGAAGAGCAACGCTTCGGTGTTCTCCACAAGGAGAAGTTCAAGGAGCTCTTCAAGCTCGTCGACGTCCTCACGCTCTCGGCGACACCGATTCCGCGGACGCTCTACCTCTCGTTAGTCGGCGTGAAAGACATGTCGACGATCGAGACGCCGCCGCTCAATCGCCTGCCGGTCGAGACGGTGGTCTGCGGCTATGATGAACGGATCATCCGCGACGCAATCAATCGCGAGCTCGATCGGCAGGGGCAGGTCTACTTCCTGCACAACCGCGTGCAGTCGATTGAGAAGGTGCGCGACCGGATTGCAGAGCTTTGCCCGCGCGCGCGTGTCGAATACGGGCACGGCCAAATGGAAGCCGACGAGCTCGAGACGGTCATGGCCGGATTCGTCGCCGGAAAAATCGACGTGCTGGTGAGCACCACAATCATCGAAAGCGGGCTCGATATACCGAACGCGAACACGATCATCATTGATCGCGCGGATCGTTTCGGACTCGCTGATCTCTACCAGCTGCGCGGGCGTGTCGGCCGCGCGGAGCACAAGGCGTACGCGTATCTGCTCCTGCCGCGCGAGATGATGACGGTTGGCGCCGCGCGAAAGCGGATCAACGCGATCAAGCAATACAGCTCGTTAGGCGCGGGCTTTCGGATCGCGATGCGCGATCTCGAGATCCGCGGCGCCGGCAGCATCCTCGGCACGCAGCAGAGCGGCCACATCGTGGCAGTTGGTTTCGACCTCTACTGTCAGCTGTTGAAACAGGCCGTCGCGCAGCTCAAGGGCGAGAAGTTCAGAACACGGCTCGAGGTCGAGGTGCGGCTCGATTTTGTCGCCGCGAACGAAGCCGAATTCGTGCAGATGGGCGCGGAGACGCGCGTGCCGGCGTTCATCCCGACTTCCTACGTCAGCGACACCACGCTCCGCATCCAAGCCTACCGAAACCTGGCGCAGATCAGCACCCGCGAGCAGTGGGACAAGCTGCGGAAAGAGTGGCGCGACCGCTTCGGAAAGTTCCCTGCCGCGGTTGACAATTTGCTCATCCTGACGGAGATCAAGCTCGCTGCAGCCAAGGCCGGCGTCACGCGCGTGGAAGTGCGAGACGGCAAATTGATGCTCACCCGGCGGGGGGATTTTATACTTGTCGGTGGCAAATTCCCTCGTTTAAGTACCGGTAGAATCGACCGGCACCTTGCTGAAGTACTCGAACTAACCAGGAAGATTTGATGCTCATGATTCGTCCGTTGTTTGTCGCGCTTTTCGCGACTTTCGTGCTTGTGTTGTCATCGGTCGGCCAGACCAACGCGACGGCCGTACAAAAGTCCGCTGACTCGCAGCAGCAGGTGATCGACGGCATTGCGGCGATCGTGAATGGCGAAGTGATCACCTACTCCCAGGTGCGCATGCTCGTCGGCCCGCGCGAGAGACTTTTGCGCCAGCAGTATAAAGGCGCGGAGCTCGAGCAAAAGATGAAGGAAGTCTTCGACGCCGCGCTCCAGGATCTGATCGATCGGCAGCTGATCGTCGGCGCGTTTAAGGAGGAGAAGTTCACGCTCCCGGATTACTTCGTCGATCAGCGGGTGAACGAGATCATTCGCGAGAACTTCGGTGGTGACCGGAACACTTTCATCAAGACCCTTCAGGCGCAGAACTACTCGCTGAGCGACTTCCGCAAGAACGAGTACGAGAAAATCATCGTCGCCGCGATGCGCAGTAAGAACGTGAAAGCGGCTACGGTCGCCTCGCCGACGAAGGTCGAGGAGTACTACCGCAAGAATCGCGATCAATTCACGAGCAAGGAAGAGGTTAAACTTCGGATGATCTCAATCCCGAGCCGCGCCTCCGAAGGCAACGCCGCCGCGCAAAAAGCGATGGCCGAAGAGATCCACGGCAAACTCGTTGGTGGCGCTGATTTCGCGCGGATGGCGCAGATGTATTCCGAGGACAGCACGCGCGATCTCGGCGGCGATTGGGGCTGGATCGAGCGCAAGACGCTCGCTCCCGCGCTCGAGGAAGTCGCTTTCAGTCTGCGCCCCGGGAAAGTCAGCAAGATCGTGGAAGTCGGCGGGAACTATTACATTCTCAAAGTGGACGAGCGTCGCGGCGGTGTCACGAAGTCGCTCGCGGAAGTCCGGCCTGAAGTTGAGAAAAAACTGCTCCAGGAAGAATCGCGGCGGCTGCAGGAGAACTGGCTGACCAGTCTTCGGCAAAAGGCGACGATCCGGCGATTCTAGGCGCGGCTTCGGCGCGTCTACTTGCGCGGGCAATGGCGCGTGACCAGAATGCGCGATGCAGCGCCGCATCGGAATCACGCTCGGTGACCCGGCGGGAATAGGGCCGGAGATCGTCCACGCCGCTCTTGCCTCCGGTCAGCTGGCCGATTGCTCCGCGGAATTCGTAATCGTCGGCGATTACCCAACGTGTGATCTCGGCGAACCAACGCCGCAGACTGCCCGCGCGGCAGCCGCTGCCCTCGAAGAAGCGGTCGCATTGGCGCGGCGTGGAGATCTTTCTGCTGTCGTGACCGGCCCAATCCACAAAGCTCGGATGTACGACATCGGCTTTGCCTTTCCGGGCCAAACCGAGTTTTTCGCCGAGCGCTGCGGCGTTGACAATTTCGCGATGCTGCTGACCGGCGGTGGCCTTTCCGTCGCGCTGGTTACGACGCACATTCCCTTGCGCAACGTCGCTGCATCCCTCTCCGCTGACGAGATCGTGCGGGTCGGCTTGCTGCTGCAGCGATTCCTGACCCGCAGGCTCGGACGCACGCCACGAATCGCAGTCGCCGGACTGAATCCGCACGCCGGCGAATCAGGCGCGCTCGGCTCTGAGGAGCTCGAGATCATCCAGCCGGCGGTTCAGCGCCTTCAGAAAACCTGCGGCGCGAGCGCGAGGATCGACGGACCCTTTTCGCCCGACACGATCTTCCACCGTGTGGTGAACGGCGAATGGGACAGCGTGCTTTGCATGTATCATGATCAAGGATTGATCCCGCTGAAGCTGCATGCGTTCCATGAAGGCGTGAATGTCACCCTTGGCCTGCCGTTTCCGCGCACGAGTCCGGATCACGGGACAGCGTTCGAAATCGCTGGCAAAGGTATCGCGCGGCCCGACAGCATGATCGCTGCGCTGAAGCTCGCCGCCGAGCTGGCGTCGAAACAGAGATGACGACGGCACTTCCAAAGTACGTCGCGGTCTTCAAGCTCGGCCTGCAAAACACGTTCGTTTACCGCTGGAACTATCTCCTTCGCGCCGTGTTCGGCTTGATCCCGCTCGCCGGCACTGTCTTTCTCTGGCGCGCTGTCTTCAACGAGAAAGGCGGTGGGATGCAGGGCTACGACTATGGCTCGATGATCTACTACTACCTGCTCACGATCCTCGTCTCGAATCTCGTTACACCGACCGAGGATGAGTGGCAGATCGCCTCCGACATTCGCGAAGGCCAGATCAATTCCTTCCTCACAAAGCCACTCAATTACCTCGCCTACCGCTTCAGCATCTTTCTCAGCGGACGGCTGGTTTATACCATCGTCACGATCCTGCCGATCGCCCTAATCTTCCTCTACTTCCGCGACTTCATCACCTGGCCGAAGGATCCCATCGCCTATCCCGCCGCGTTCGTGTCTTTGATCATGGCGGCCATGATCCAGTTCTTCATCACCTACAGCATCGCGATGATGGCGTTCTGGATTCTCGAGATCTCGACGATCGTCTTCATCGTCTACTCATTCGAGTACTTCCTCGGCGGGCAGATGTTTCCCGTCGACATCATGCCGGCAGGCATTCAGGCCGTGATGAGATGGCTGCCGTTTTATTACGAGCTCTTCTGTCCCATCGCGATCTTCCTCGAGCGTTTGCAAGGCCGCGCCATGGTGGAAGCGCTGCTGATCCAGATCGGGTGGGTCATTGCGACCTGGCTCCTCGCGCACCGGATGTGGAAGCGGGGGCTCGGGCATTATCAGGCGGTAGGCGGGTAACACCTGGCCTGCACGACATGGATGAGCGCGCTTTGCGCGGGCGGCTAGCCGTTTTCCGTCGGCAAGCCGGCGGCTTTCCATGCCTTCAAACCACCTGCAAGTGAACGAACGTTCGTGTATCCCATCTTCTGCAGGCTATCGGTCGCAAGGGCCGAACGGCTCCCGCCGCCGCAGTAACAGATGATCGGCTGGTTCACATCCGGCACCTGTTCCTCGATCTCGAGCTCGATCACGCCTTTGCTGAGGTGGCGCGCGCCTTCCGCATGCGCCTGCTTCCAATCACTCTCTTCCCGCACGTCGATCAGAATCGCTTCGCCGCGCTCCGCCTGCGCCCGCGCTTCTTCCACAGACACTTCGGTGATGCGTTGCTTCGCGTCGGCGACAAGCTGCTGGAACCGATTCGGCTGTGTCATGGCTGCAGCGTCACCGCTCCGCGTCCGATTTCAAGAGATCGGCAACAACCAACGCGCACGCCTCGAATTTGTAATTCGCCTAACAAGCGGCCGCAGATTTGCAATTCGGTTCCGCGCTGGCAGCATCAACAACATCTCTCCTGCGATGCGCCGCTACTTCGAAATTTACTCGATCATGCTGCGCAATTCGCTCATCCGGGAGATGAACTTCAAGGCGAATTTCCTGCTCTGGCTCGTCGTCGAGGTGCTCTGGTTTTGCGGGCAGATCGCGTTCTTCAGCATCATCTTCGGCAACGTCGATCAGATCGGCGATTGGTCGAAATGGGAGGTCGTCCTGCTGGTCGGCACGCATCAAATCACGGCGCAGCTCTTCCAGGCGTTCTTCTTCATGAACATCTCGAACATCCCTGAGCTCGTGCGCACCGGGAAACTCGATTCGCTCCTGCTGCTGCCGGTCGACAGCCAGTTCGCCGTTTCGACAAAACAGTTCGGGCTCGACAGCATCCTGAACGCGCTCCTTGGCGGCGTGGTGGTGATCGTTTCGCTGACGCAATTAAACATCACGCCCGGCGTGACGTCGGTGCTGCTCTACTGCGCCGCACTCGTGTTCGGCGTGGCGATCCACTACTCGATCATGCTCGCTCTGGCGGCCGTCAGCTTCTGGATCATTCGCGCGCAGGGACTCGTCTACGGCTACTTCAATTTCCTCCAGATCGCACGCTACCCGGACGTGATTTTCCCGCGGATGTTCCGCTTCGTGTTCGGCTGGATTATCCCCGTGATCATCGTCGCCAACATCCCGGCGCGCCTGTTAATCAAGCCGCTCGGCGATCCTTTTTGGCTCATGTTTCACCTCTGCGTTGCGGCGTCGCTGGCGTTGCTGATCTCGCGAACCTTTTGGAATTTCGCGCTGCGGCGTTACTCGAGCGCGAGCTCCTGAAACACGTAACAGCAGCACGTAAAAACCACCGCCTTCACAGGGAAAACTTCCCTTGCGCCAGAGGGGAAACGCTCTTAAGTAAGCCTCCGCTCGGCGCCAGCGTATCGGTCGCCGTTTTTACATTTATGGCCAGTTCCACCAAAAAGAAGGCTCCCGCACCGGCTGCCAAGAAAGCGCCGGCGAAGGCGAAGAAGCCTGCGAAGCCTGCCAAGTCTGCAAAGCCTGCCAAGCCAGCGCCGAAGGCTGCGGCTCCGGCGAAAAAGTCGCCTGCGAAGCAGGCTGCGCCGGCAAAGAAAGCTGCCCCCGCGAAGGCGCCCGCTTCCACAGCGAACGGTCAAAAGGCGCGTGGCCGGCGCGAGCTTACCGCGACCGAAGCGATCCTCGGCAACCACGAGAAGAAGCGGAATCTCGATCCGTTCACCGAGAGCCAGCGCCAGAAGCTCCTGCACTTGCGCGATGCAATGGTCGATTCCATGGCCGGTGTTGCGCAGGACACTCTCCGCTCGCGCGCCGAAGGCAGCGAAGCCTCGGCATTCGGAATGCACCAGGCCGACGCCGGCAGCGACGCCTACGATCGCGACTTCGCGCTCAGTCTTCTCTCGCAGGAACAGGACGCACTTTATGAGATCGACCAGGCGCTGAAGCGCATCGATCTCGGCACCTACGGCATCTGCGAAATGTCGGGTAAGCCGATCGGCCATCCGCGTCTCGAAGCAATCCCTTTCGCGCGATTCACCGTTGAGTGCCAGTCGCAGCTCGAGAAGCAGAACAAAGCGTCGCGCGTGCGCCAGTCAGTGACGTCGCTCTTCGGCCTGACCGATGAAGAAGGTGGCGAAGGCGAAGAAGAAGAGACCAAGACCGATCGCGACGACAGCAAGGACTAGAAAGTTATGCCGCAAGAAATCATCACACTTGAATGCACCGAGGCGAAGGCGCTCGGCATGCCGGTGTCGCGCTACATGAGCACCCGGAACAAAAAGAGCCCGCGCACGCCCAACCGGCTCGAGAAAAAGAAGTATAATCCTTTCCTGAAGCGGCATACGCTGCATCGCGAAACCCGCTAAGCCCTCCGACCTCATGCAACCGAAGACCGCCAAACGCCGCTCCGCTTTCCGCCGTGCCAACCGCACCATGCCGCGGCGCCGCATCGACATCGCCACCGAAGCGATTGATTACAAGAATCCCGACCTCCTGAAGAAATTCGTGACCGAGAGCGGCAAGATCCTGCCGCGCCGCGTCACCGGCATGCCAGCGCACATGCACCGGAAGATCACGCGCGAGATCAAGCGCAGCCGGTCGGTGCTGCTGATGAAATAAACGAACGGCGACTAGCGTTCACCGAATCTTCAAAACGGCGGTCTCACGACCGCCGTTTTGCTGTACGCGAGTGGCGGCCGGCTACGCCTTCCGCGTCTTCTCGCCTTGCTCGATCAGCTTCCAGAACTCGCGCGTCTTGCCCAGCTGATCATCTTCCGCCATCGGCAATTTGCTGCGGAAGAGGAAGTCTCGAAACGTGTTCTTGTGGAGCACGCGATGCACCGTGACCCCTTCATCGCGCTTCTCGAAGTAGATCCGGTAATCCTTCGCGCGATACCGATACAGCTTCTTCCCCTCCCGCTGGATCACGCCAAACTTGCTGCCATCGAGGTTATCCAGCTCGCTCGGCAGGATTTGAAATTCAGCCAGAAGTTCCAGCTGCAACGTCTTCGGCAGCGCAGACATCTCCGCGGCGCTCAGCTCGTTGAAGATGATCTGGAACATTCGGCTCACACATACACGCGCGCTACGCGGCTGCCAATGCCGGTGAAAATCTCCCACGCGATCGTGTTCGCCCGCTGCGCCACTTCGCTCGCGAGGATCTCTTCGTCGCCTTGTCGCCCGATCAACACGGCCTCGTCGCCGACGTTCACCTGCGGCACGTCGGAGACATCGACCATCGTGAGGTCCATCGTCACACGCCCCAGAATCGCGCAGCGCCGCCCGCCGATCAGAACTGCTGCACCGCGATTCGAGAGCGCGCGCGGCAGACCGTCCGCATAGCCGACACTGAGCGTCGCGACCCGCATCGGTCGCGTCGCGATGAACGTCCGGCCATAGCTGATCGAACTGCCGGCTGCGACCTCCCGCAATAAGACGACGTGCGCCTTCAGCGTCATCACCGGTCGGAGCAGCGGCTGCTGCTCTGCTAATGGCGAGATGCCGTACATCATCAGGCCCGCGCGCACGATGTCGTGCGCCGACTGGGCGAAGGCGATCACGCCCGCACTCGGGAGCGTGTGGATCAGGTACGAGCCAGGCATCGCGTGCCGCAGCCGCTCCATCAGTTCATCAAAACGCGCCAGCTGACTCTTCGTGAAGTCGGGGTCTTCGTCCGCTGACGGCAGATGACTCGACACGCTATGGATCTCGATGTCGGGCAACTTCGAGATCCTGACGATTTCGGCCACCGCATCAGTTTCGTGAATGCCCATGCGCCCCATGCCGGTGTCGATCTTGCAATTCACGTAGACGGCCCGCCCCTTCGCGACGGCGCTGAATGCCAGCGCTTCGTCATGGCTCGAGATCGACGCGATGAACCGATGCTCCACGATCGCGGCGCGTTCCGCCGGCAGCGCCGGACCGAGGATGATCACTGGATGCGGCACAGCGCTCCGTGCCGCGAGCGCCTCCTGCAGGTTCGCAACGCCGAACAGCTGCGCATGATCGCGCAGCGCATCCGCCACCGGAACGAGCCCGTGCCCATAGCCATTCGCCTTGATGACGGCGAGCAACGCGACATCAGGTCCGACCAACTTCCGCGCGACCTGCGCGTTGTGCCGCAGAGCAGTGCGGTCGATCTCTGCCCAGCAACGATGCGCATCGAAGGACTCGATCATGGTGCGGAAAACGACACAGGCTTGGCTTGAGTGATGTGCGGCGCGCGAAGGTAAATCGGCTCCAACGGCACAGCGGACGTAGATGCAGCGTGGGTAAGCGCCATCTGCGCAAGGACGAGCGCCGATGGCCGGCTAACGATCGCTCGCGGGAAGGGCGGCAGCGGCTCGGTCGTGAATACCGGGTGCACAAAATTCACCAGACGCTCTCGCACTTCGCATTCGCTAAACAACGTCGGTCCGTCGGCAAGCGAACGGTTCCGCACTTCGGCGAAGAAAAATGACTGCCGGCGCGCATCGCCGATCACGCCGTACGCTTCCGCTTCCGTCGCGATTGCGCAGATCGACGGAAGCCCGAGCAGCTGCGCATTCGTCGCCGCTTGCAACCCGATCGCGGTCGCAATCGCGATCCGCGTGCCGGCATACGATCCCGGTCCCAGCCCGACGACGATGCGATCCGCGTTGCCAAAGCGTCGGCGACACTCCTGCAGATTCTCGAAGAACAATCCCGAATGCTTCCGATCATTCGCAAATCCCGTCGCGAAGACGTTTTCGCCGTCTTCCAGCAAGGCGATGCTGCCGATCGCGCTGGAGAGTTCGAGCGCAAGGATCTTCATGCGTGCTCGAGCCCTTCGATTGCGCGTTCCGTTTCGCTGCGAGCCGCGAGCGAAACGATCCGGGCGCCGGGCGGAAGAAGCTGCGGAAAACGATCCGCCCACTCGATGATGCAGATGCCGTCGCCGTCCACGTATTCGTCGAAACCAAGTCGCACGACCGCCTCCGGTGAATCGAGCCGATAGAAATCGAAATGATACACCGGGCAGCGCCCGCCGGCGTACTCGTGGATGAGAGTGAACGTCGGGCTTGTCACTTGCGCATCGCTGCCGATCGCCTGCACGAATCCTTTCACGAACTGCGTTTTGCCCGCACCGAGATCGCCGACGAGACCGAAGACATCGCCGGCTCTCGCAGCCGCCGCCGCGCGCGCGCCAGCATTCATCGTCTCCGCGGGGCTACTGGAAATGAACATAGCCCGGCGGGAATGTTTGCCGTGTGACCTTTGAATTTCGAATGAAGCGGCCAATGCGCGTGAGCCGGAGTTTCGGAAACTTCTTCTTCCAGCGGGCTTCTAACGCATCCGCTTCACGGCGCGCGACGGCGAAGAGCAGCTCGTAGTCTTCACCATCCGAGATCGCCTGCTCGATCGAGCATCCACGACGGCGCGGCACTGCAGATTCGTCGACCTCAAAATCGACACCGCTGGCGCGAGCGAGCCGCGGCAGATCTGCACCTAATCCATCGCTCACGTCCATCATCGCGCGGATACGGAACTGCTGCGTCAGCCAGCGCGCTTCGTGAATGCGCGGGACGAAGCGCAGATGTTTGCCGCGGATCGACCCGCCGAGCTCGCCCGTCACAAACAGCTCGTCACCGGCTTGCGCGCCGGCACGCGAAACCCAGCGAGTGCCCTCCACCGCGCCGGTGATGCTCACCGAGATCGCGAGCGGCCCGTCGGTCCGACTCGTCTCACCGCCAACAATGGCCACATCGAACATGGACGCTGCTTTCGCGAGGCCGCGATACAGCTCCCGGATCCATCTGCTGCTGGTCGACGACCGCGCGATCAACGTCACCAGCGCAAACTGCGGCAGGCCGGACATTGCCGCGAAATCGCTCAACGGCCGCGCCATTGCTTTCCAGCCGACGGCGCTCGCCTTCGCCTCCGCCGTGAAATGGACGCCCGCCACCACGCAGTCCGTCTTCAGCAGCAGCAGCTTGTCTGCATCGCCGAAGCGGGCCACGGCGCAATCGTCCCCCGCCCCGGCGATCACGTGCCGATTCCGCGGCAGATCTCGCAGAATCCGCCGCAACAGCCGGTCTTCGCCCAGCTCGCGCAGGTTCATTGCCCGAGCGCTTCCGGGAACGCGAGAGCGGTCAAGGTCAGCGCATTGAAGAGCGCGTGCATCGTCATCGCGACGAGAATCGAGCCGCTCCATTCATAGGCGAGCGTGAAACAGGCTCCGAGGACAAACAACGGCGCGGCCGATGGGGCATGGCCATGCACCGCGGCGAAGAGGATCGAATTCGCGAGCAAGCCGGCGAAGCGACCAACATATTGCTTCACCACTCCATAGAGGAAAAACCGAAAGACGAACTCCTCCACCAGCGGGGCGATCGCGACCGCGAGGATGATAATCACCACCCGTTGCTGGATCGTCGTTGATTCATTGAACAGCTCAACGATTCCCTGCGTGCTCGATTCGCCGCCGATGAACCGCCGCGTCAGAAAATCGGCCACAAAGATCAACGGATACGCGGCGAACAGCAGCACGACGCCAGTCATCAACGTTCGCCAGAACCCGAGCCGCGTTAGACCTGCCAGGGCCGAGACACTGAAGCCGCGGAACTTCAGGAATGCGGCGATGAACACGAAGACTGCAGCCGAGATCAAGCCGTTCGCGATCAATTCACGCGATCCCATCACCAGCTTCCCGCTGTGCGACGACGCGGCGGCGGCGTTGAGGGTGAAGAGCGTCGCGAACACGAGCGCCAGGAACACCTCCGGCAACCCGAAGGTCCGCTCCGTCTCTTCGCCGGCGACGTTGTCACGCGCGGCGATCTGCCGAACGAGCGCGAGGTAAATGTAAATGCTGGCGACGAGAAACAGCGCCTGTGCTACAGCTGCCAGCGCTGCCGAAAAGCCATCAGCCATCACATCGCGCGTCAGGGCGCGTAGTAGCTCGGCAGAAAATAGGCGCGCCCGGACTCGAGCTGCGGCATCAACTCTTTCGGCAGAGTGATCTCGATCTTCGATCGCGCCGATTCGCCGAGCGCACGGAAAAGGCGGCTGAACCCAAACGGCGCGGCATACCGCACGACGGTCGCGCCGCGCGCATTGGCGAGATCCCTCGCCTTATCGTAGGCGTCTTCGACCTGGCCAAGCCCGTCGATCAGCTTGTTCGCGTGGGCGTCTGTTCCTGAGAGAATGCGTCCGTCGGCTACGGTGTTCCGCAGGTGGTCGGCGGGGAGATTACGCTCCTTCGCGACGATGCCGAGGAACTTATCATACGTCCCCATGACGAAACCCTGCACGTACTCGCGCTCCTCGGGCGTGATCGGCCGTGCGCCGTTCAACATGTCCTTGAACTTGCCGCTTTTGAAGACGACCGATGCGAGCCCGACTTTGTTGAAAAGCTGTTCGTAATTCAGCGTCTGGATGATGACGCCGATGCTGCCGGTGATCGTCGTGTCGTTCGCCATCAGGAATTTTCCACCGCACGCGACGTAGTATCCGCCGGACGCCGCGACCGATTGCATGTAGACAACGACGGGCTTCTTCGCGCGCGTCTTGACGACCGCGTTGTAGATGACGTCGGAGGCAGTGACTTCGCCACCGGGGGAGTCAATTTCCAGCACGATCGCCCGGACGTTGTCGTCCTCCCGTGCCTGCTCAAGCGCAAAGCGCAGGTCTTCGACCATCGACTCACCGATGTCGCCAGGAATCGACGAGCTGATGACGCCGCGCAACGCGATCACCGCGATTTTGTCGCGATCGCCGCGATCCAGGATGATCTCACGGAAACGCGGAGGCGATTGCTGGTGCACGACGGTGCCGCCGAGGCGGCCGAACGCCGCGATCACCATGATCATGTTAAAGGCGACGCTCGCGCAGAGAGCGACGAACAAGAAGATGCTCAGGCAGCCGAGTTTTCGATTCGCCATGACGGCTGGTAATTGACCGGAGAACCTGCCGCGCACAAGCGGTTTCACCAGCAGCAGAGCTGCTGGCACGTAAGGTGGCGCGCAAGCTGCTTTCTAGAAACTATGAACAGCGTCGGCCATCTTCCGGTGAGCGATTCCGCGGCTCGACCGAATGGAAAAGCGAAACGTCGGGGACGTCCGCGGAAGGTCGTCGCTACAGCTGCGGGTGACGCGCCGGCGGCGCGCGAGCCGGCAGCAGTCGGCACGCTCACGCGGACCAAGAGTCTGCTCCTTGCCGCGCTCCGCGTCTGGGAGCTGAAGCAGCGCGGGCTCGGCTAACGAGCGATCGCTACGACTTCGGCTCCGCCCGCACGTAGATCTCACGCGGTGCCTTCGGGAAGTATTTGAAGAGCGCGGGGCAGAGCCAGCCTTCCATCTTATACTTGTCGTTGTAATACCAGTTGCCGCCTGATTCTTCGCGGCGCCACTCGAGCTTCGTCGTGTGACCCGGAAAGGGCGACGCACTAAAGACGGCGCGGAAGCCTTTCTCGGCATTTGGAATATCCGCGGTGATCTTGTCGATCATCGTGTCGATGCCGGCGATGAACGGCTCTTTTGAAAGGCCAACAGCCGGATCGTCGAAGACCCACATGCCGTGGTGCTTGTAGGGAGAGATCACCATGAGCGAGTTCATAGGCTTACGCGTAGATTGGTCCTCCTGCGGTTCTGCAGCGATGGCGCCACTGATCAGGCCGACCAGCAAAGTGACAAACAGCCGGATACCGACGGATTTTGTGCTCCTCACGCACAACACTATACGAGCAGCGCCCATAGCTCAGCCGGATCCAGTATTGCATTTTCGAGCCTTATGTGTTGGCGTCGCCGGGTCGCTCGCTCGCCACATTCCGCGACGACACGCAACCACGATTCGACCATTCTTGCCGCTCGGGAAGCGAGCGAGGAGTCGCGTTGCGATTGCCGCGCGTTCCCGTTAGCTTCAGCATCGCATGAGTTCCGTGATCAAGATCGATCCACAGATCATGAGCGGAGCTCCTTGTTTCGTAGGGACGCGAGTTCCGATTCAACATCTGATCGATTACCTTGAAGGCGGAGATTCGATCGACGATTTCCTCGACGGCTTCCCGAGCGTATCGCGAGAGCAAGTGATCGCATTTCTTGAGGAAGCGAAAGATCGCGTGCTCGCTGCCGCTGCTCGGTGAACATCCTGCTCGACGAGTGCGTCGACCGGCGATTGGCGCGCGAGCTTGTCGGATATGCCGTCACGACCGTGCCCCGGACACGCTGGTCGGGATTAAAAAAACGGCGATCTGCTCGCCGTGGCCGAGAAGGAATTCGACGTCTTCATCACCGTCGATCGGAAGCTTGCCGAGCAACAACATCTGCCCAGCTTTCGAATCGCGGTGATTCTGCTACGCGCGCCGTCGAACCGACTCGAGGACATTCCGCTGGCCCCGGCAATCGTAGAGCAAGTAGTGCAAGCGCCCGCAGGAACGCTAACGGTCATCGGCGGATAACGATCAAGCGATGAGCGAGCGCAACTTCTTCACCGAGCTGAAGCGGCGCAACGTTTACAAGGTTGCGGTCGCCTACGCTGCTGTCGGCTGGTTGCTCATCCAGGTTGCGACGCAGGTTTTCCCGTTTCTCGAGATCCCGAACTGGGCGATCAAGCTCGTCATCGTGCTGGTGCTTCTCGGGTTTCCGATCGCGCTCGTACTCGCATGGGCCTTTGAGCTGACGCCGCAGGGGATTCGGCGCGCCGCGGATGCCGACGCGGGTGGAAAGTCGCCGCGTCGCGGGTGGATTGCGCTCGTCCTTGTCGCAGCCGTTGCGGCGGCTGGCGTTGCTGTCTGGCAATGGCCATCTCGGCCGCGCGAACAGCCGCCTCCTTCCGCCGCAGAGCCGCCGCCAGCAGCGGAGATGAAGTCCATCGCGGTGCTGCCGTTTGTCAACATGAGCGGCGATCCGGCTAACGAATACTTCAGCGACGGCATCACCGAAGAGATCCTGAACGCGATCGCGCATGTGCCTGGTTTGCGCGTCGCGGCTCGCACCTCCTCGTTCGCCTACAAAGGCAAGAACGAAGACATCGCGGCGATCGCGAAGAACCTCCGCGTCAACAACGTCCTCGAGGGCAGCGTGCAGCGGATGGGGGACCGCATCCGCGTCACCGCCCAGTTGATCGACGCGAGCAGCGGCTTCCACGTGTGGTCGGATCAGTTCAACGCCGACACCAAAGACCTCTTCAAGGTTCAGGACCAGATCGCGGAAGCGATCGCACGTGCCCTCAAGCTCACCTTCGAGGGTCGGCCCAGTGTCCGGCGCCGAACGGAGGACCTGGCAGCCTACGACTTTTATCTGAAGGCGCTCGACGCCACCGGCAACAAGCGCGACGTGCCGGGAGCGCTCAGGTTCATCGACCAGGCGATCGCCTTGGACCCGAAGTTTGCCGCTGCCTATGCCTTGAAGGCAAAAATCCTCAGCAACATGGCGTTCCTCTTCACCACCGGCTCCAGTCCGGCCTATGATCAATATGTCGCGCAAGGCGAGATCGCGGCCAAGCGAGCGGTCGAGTTGGACCCGAATCTCGCGGAGGGCTACTACGCGCTGGGAGAAATGGCGCGGCGGCGTGGTGACACGGCGACCGCGATCAAGCACTTCACGCGCGCGACGGAGTTAAAGCGTGCCGATACCCTTGCCTGGCAGGGGCTCGGCATCACCGCACCCGACCTGGAAACGTCACTGAAGTATCTTCGTCATGCCAAAGAACTGGGAATGACCGATGCGTACCTGGACCGTCAGATCGCAGGTACGCTCGACTCGCTGGGCCAGGTGGAGGAGGCGCACCGCGCGACGGTCGAGCTTCATCGCTCTAATCCGGATTTTATTCCCGCGTATGTCGATCTCGGCCGGTGTGAGATCTGGCTTCGTGGCCGGCCGGATCGCGCGCTGCAGTTCTTCATCGAGGCGTACCGCAAAGTACCGGCGTTTGTCGACGCCAGCGTGCCGATCAGCGCGTATCCGGCGCTGGTCTTCATCCTCAGCGGTGATCTCGAAGAAGCTGAGCGGTGGCTCGCGCGCGCATCTGCCACGGCGCCCGAGTCGCCGGCCGTCGCCGCGCTGCAGCTGTTGCTCGCGTCGGCGCGCGAGAATCGCGCAGAGCTATCAAAGCTGGTGAACGAACTGCCCACCCGCCCCGGCAGCGCTGCAGCGAAACGCGGTTTCGCTGGCGACGCCGCCATTCTGAGCGGGAACTTCGAGGCAGCCGCCAACACTTTTCGCGCGCTCCTCGACAGCTCAGGTGTCAAGGACGGCGGCAAGAAGCCGATGCGGCTTCGGCGTTGGCAGCTCAAGCTCGGCTATTCCTTAGTAAAACTCGGGAACACCGCCGAAGCCGCGAGCGTGCTGCAGGACATCCAGATCGCAGCCGCTGAAGAGCCGCGTTTCTCCATGGGCGGCGGCTCCAATTTCTACGAGACAGGCAGCGGAATCTTCTACACCGACGCGGAGCTGCACGCCGTGCGTGGCGAGAAGGAGAAAAGCCTCGCAGCCCTAAGATCGATGCTGACGCTGCCGGATGATGGATTGATCCCAATCGGTTCGCTCCCGGTGGCGATCGAAGATTCGCCGCTCCTGGAATCTGTGCGCGACACCCCGGAGTTCGCCGCGTTTCGCAACGAAGTCGCCCGCCGTCGCGCCGTCATGAAACAGCGCGTGGAAGCTATGCGCGAGCAACTCGGCCTCGCCGCCGAGTGATGGGTGCTCGATACCGGGCTGCCGTGCAGCCGCTCGCGAGCATTTCCAACCGCGCGACTGCCTTCTTGCTGCCTACGCAACGTTTCCGTACGCTGGAGCCAATGACCGCCGACGCACTGCGCGGAAAACTCGACGCCGAGCCATTTGAGCCATTTCAGATGCGGCTGCCCGACGGCAGAGTCCTGCGCGTGCCGCATCCAGAGTTTGTCTCGCTCGCGCCGAGCGGCCGAATCGCAATCGTTTGGCGAGGTGAAGGCGAACGCTATTCGACAGTCGATCTACTTCTGGTCAGCGACTTGGAGTCGATGGAGAAAAACGGAAAGCGCCGCCGTCGCGGTTAGCGCTTATTCAGGAAGCCATTCGCGCTTCTTCGCGTGATTCGCGGTCAAAGCCACTTCTTCTCCCGCATCCTGTCGATGCTGGCCCTGCCAGACGATGGGTTGATTCCGATCGGGTCGCTGCCGGTGGCGATCGACGATTCGCCGCTCCTGGAATCGGTGCGCGACACCGCCGGGTTCACTGAGTTTCGCCAGGAAGTCGCCCGCCGTCGCGCCATGATGCAGCGACGCGTGGAAGCCATGCGCGAGCAACTCGGCCTCGCCGCCGAGTGAGTGCGCGCTGCGGACGACGGCGCGGCGTTAATAGCCGGCCTGCTTATCCACCACGTTATAGAGCGGCTCGCCCGCGGCGAAGCGGCGCAGGTTTTCGCGCAGGAGCGTCCAGCGACGCGTGTCCGTCACCTCTGCGTCGCCGGACACGTGTGGCGTGATCACCACATTGCGCATACCCCAGAGCGGGTTACTGGCGGGGAGCGGTTCGGGGTCGGTCACATCCAGGCACGCGCCGGCCAGCTTGCCGCTTTGCAGCGCGGCGATGAGTTCCTCCTGCACCACGATGGCCCCGCGCGAGACGTTTACAAAAAACGCGCCCTTCTTCATCGCCGCGAACGCCTCCTTGTTAAACATCCCTTGCGTCTCCGGCGTGAGCGGCGCGGCGATCACCACCACGTCTGCCTGTGGCAGCATGGAAAGCAGCGCAGGCGAAAGCTCCACGCGATCCACAAAGTCCGGCTTCGGCGCCTCGCTGCGGCGCGTGGCCCACACGGTCATGCCGAAAGCTTTCGCGCGCTTGGCGATCTCGCTCCCGATCCCGCCAAGGCCCACGACGAGCATCGTGCGTGCATCAAGTGCGATTGGTGTCAGCTCCGATCCCCCGCGGCCCCACACCTTTTTCTCCTGGTTCGCCGCGTGAAATCGCAGATCGCGCGTCAGCGAAAGCAGCAGCGCCATGGCGTGATCCGCGATCGCTGGGCCTTGCACAGCGCGATGATTCGTCAGCACGATGCGCTCGTTTTTTACCAGCGGCTCCACCGCGACGAGCCTCTCGACGCCGGCGTTCATCGCCTGCACCCACACCAGGTTTTTCGCCTTCGCCAAAAACTCGCGAGTGACGTAGCGCGCGTCCACACCATGAGCCTCCTCCGCGCGCGCGAGCGCGTCCGCGGCGCTCAGGCCGGTAACGATGCGCAGGTTCGGCGCGAGTTTCGCCAGCTCCGCCAGTTCTTCTTTCGAAAGGGAGCCGGCGAAGTATGTCAGCTCGGTTTTCTTGTCGGATACCGGGATGGCGATCTTCGCATTGCGCAGCGAGCCGATTTCCTCGGCCCCCGACTGCGCAAAGGCCGGCGCGCCGGGCCAGAGCAAAATCGCCGCGGCCACGGCGCAGAAAGCCGCTGTTCGTTTCAAAAAGGGGTGAGCCGTGGAGGGCATGGGCGCGAACGATCGGGTTGAACATAAAAGAACTACAGTCCGGAGCCGCCGCGGCAAGGCAGAACAAAAGCGCGCCGGGTCACTACCCGGCGCGCTCTGCTTTTCCGGCCAGCACCTCCGCGCTGCTCGCGCGAAGTCACGGACCGGTCGCTTGCCTACTGGTTTGCCGCTGCGCGGTAGAAGTAATACTCGGTGGTGTAGGGGACGCGCGCTTCATCGCCCACGAACGCTCCCGCCGTGGCCGGAGCCGTCCCACCAATCGTGTTCACGCGCAGGACGTGAGTGATGCGCCCAAACTTGCCCTGAGGCGAGCTCGAGACCGCATCCAGCCGCAACCACGGAATGGCACCGCGCTCCGGAAGGCAGTCAGCGAAGCGAGCGGCCACGACTTTGCTGCCATCCTCCGCTTCCCAGGTGGGACCGGCGTAGTGCGTGCCGATGTCGCCGTGAAAGCCCGGGTCGGCGTAAAGCGTGGCCTCGGGACCGACGAAGGCCCAGGTCGTGCCGTTCCAGCGATAGATCTGCACGCCCTTCGCATACACACGAGAGCTGATTCGGTTGCCCGCCGGCACATTCAGGCTGTCGCACTGAGGCGACGGCAGGTCGGCTTGGCGGCCTTGACCCATCAGCGAAGTGCCTGTGAAAAGCACAGCCGCCAAAAAGGTGACGTTGATCGTGCGGACCAGACCTTGAGGCCAGATAGAATGATGGTTGATAGGTGATTTCATGGTGTTGTTCGTGAGTTTCATTTGCTTGCTCGTGAAAGCGGAATCCATGGGCGAAACCCACCACCTGATTGGATAATTCGTTGCCGACGAAGAATCGGAGTCTGATCGGCTCGCTACCGGTGGCGATCGAAGATTCACTGCTCTCCGAATCGCCGGCTCGCGGGAAGTCGCGCGCCGCGCGACATAATGAAGCCGCGCGTCGAGCGACGCACGAGCAACTCGGCCTCGCAGCCGAGTGACTGCGGATCCGGCTACTCGAATTCGGAAGTACCAACGCCAGCGCGACGATTGGCTCTAAGCAGCCTGCTGGCGTATTGGCGCTCTCCGCGGCTAACGGCAAGCGTGTCTGAAACGACATACCAGCCGTTTGGATCGCGCGAGCCATGGTTGGCACCATGGCATGAGCATTCACAATCGAACCCTTTCGCATCCCAGCATGCTGGAGCGCATTTCTGCTGAACCTTGAAAGCTTGGATCACGTAAACAGATCCGAATCGCTCAAGGGTCCGGCGAATGACGTCGTCGAACCACGACTTAGGCGTTTCCCACCGCTTACCCTTGGCATTCCATGTCGGGCTGTTGCGATGAGCACCTTTCAGCCAATGACGGTTGTCCGTCGCGAATGGAAAGCGCAGCAGCAGTGGCTTCGCACGTTCCTGTCGGAACACGACCGGTATTGTCCGCTGCGACCAAATTCTAAGCAGCTGTTGATCGCGGACGTCCACTAAGCTTCAGGGTGTTTTGTGCGGCCGTTTGCACGGCGCAGGTCTAATCGTCGTCATCGTCCCACCACAGTAAAGTCACTGAGCGGTCGTAGTAATCGAGGTAGACGCTGTCCTCCTTGATGTCTTTCTCAGATCGACTGTCATAGCCGCTGAGCCACGCGTACGCCGGTGTGAGAACCATTCGACCGGTATCGCCAGTAATCCCCGCGAGGCGTTCTCCCGCTGCTGAATCTTTGCTTACGCGGCCGGATTTGATCGAGTGGCCGAAAGCCCTGGTCCTTCGCGACCACTCGATCTCCCAGCCGCGGCTCACAACGAGCGCAACAGCCTCGGCAGTGTATTGGATGTACTGAACCGCCGTCGCGAGACGACTCGTCCGGAAGTCATTAGCTATCGTTTCAATCAGCCGCAACGACGGTTCTTTGCCCGTGATGCGTGGCACGAACTGGCGCTGCGGCAGCAGGAGCTCGGCAGCGAATGTGTTCGCTTCTGCTTCTTCTCCGGCGTTGTTCCAAATGGCAAACGTCCGCGCCGAGTCAACACGGTCGATAAAGCCGCCGGCGTGTAAACGACAGTGACCGATTTCGTGAGCGACGGTGAAGCGCACCCGCTCAGGCCCGAGCCCGGTTTTAACTCTGATCTTACCGCCGCGCGCCGCGTCGGCCACAAGACGACCGTCCGCACCGACAAGTCCGTGCTCCTCGATTACGAGGCGTCCTGCCTCGAACGCGAGTGCCGCGACGTCGATATCTTCAGGTCTCGCCACGAACGTGCGATCAAGTAGCTCGCGCGCCGAGCGGCGACATTCTTCCTTACGAGCCTCCCAGAGAGCGCCTGTCATTGCATACGCTAGGTGCGCATCGTCCCTTCAATGTCCTGCAAAAGGGTTCTGAGATCGTCTTCAGACAAATTCTCTACCTGCTGGTTTCGGCAGCGCGCCATAACGTCGGCGCCGTACTTGCCCGCCGCTGCGGCTCGGACGAGTTCGACGAGTTCTTGCCTCGCCAGATTGGCAAGATCGCCAAAGACGGATCCGACAGCTTGCGCCATGCGCACGCGCTCCTGTTCCGCTGCATCTGTAAGAGTTCGGCGATATGCTTCGCCCGCAGCCCGTTTGACGCGCGAGACGAGTCCATCAACGTCGACGCCCTCAGCTTCGAGACGGCTCCGAACATCCGCTGCCGTTTCGCCGGTGTCATCGAACAAGAGTCGGTCTAAATTCCGAACGAGGTCGCTAGATTCGTCGCTCATGCATTCCTATTCCTTGTTCAATGCGTGGATTATGCCGACGTAGATCTGCCGGAGCTCAAAACGTAGCTGGCCTGTTGCTTGCGGCGTCATCCCGAGCTCGCGCGCTTGATCTGCCAATTCGATGATACCGAGGTCAAACAGCGCAAGAAGGTCCCGCAGCTCACGTTTCTGCTGAACGGTTGGATGTGTCGTTAAGCTTTGCGCTGCGACTTCTGCGAAGTCTTTGCTCGCGACGAGATCATCCGGTAGCGGGTCTGTTGGAGCGAGGTCTTCCTCAATTGGGTCCGCATCCGGCGCAGCGAGAGCTTCATTCTTGGCTGATGCTCTTTCCCGAAGCGCCCACATCGCGCTACGGATCGATCCTTTCAGTTGAAGCATGATGTCTTTGGTCGGATCGAAGTGCCGCGCGCCCTTCACTTTCCGATCGGGGCTCGCCGCGCCGATTGCGTAGCTGGTGTAGACGTCGGTCACGATGTCCTCCGGAGTCTTTCCAAGTGGCAGCGTTTTTCCAATGGTCCAGCCGAACTTGCGAGCGGCGAGCTTTTGCGCGTGGTCATAGAGCACCGGGATGATGTCGTCCGCATTATCCTGCAAATAGCGAAAGTGATCGGCCGACATGCGTCCCAATCTAATTAGCTGGCGAAAACCGACCTCGTTCCAAAATTCTTCGGAGAGACAGCAAGTTTCTTCCAATCGGCGGCAAGTTCGCCAGCTACATCAAGTACGGGGGGATGGTCCCGCCGGATACAACCAAATAAGAAACATCTGATCACGAGTAAATCGCCAATTGGCACAACTGCGCGGACTGGCCAACGCTGTCCCGAAAGTGGTGTGTGGCAGGTCGTCGGTAACCCGACTACCACCGCGCCTATCGCGAAGGACAACGTTATGCCTCCATACAACGGTAGCGCCGTCACGTGGAAGCTGATCCGTTACGCGTAACAAGCGGGCGCCAGGCTGCACAAGCGGCCTGGCGCAGTCTGTTTCTTCCAATCGCTCAGCTGTAACTTATTACGATGGCACTTCCAATACTTACCACCGCTGACGATGCGAAAGGCATCGCCGCCTATCTCCGCAACAAACCCACCGGCGCAACGTTGAGCGAAGCTAAGGCTGCGCTCGGCGCTCCTGCCTTGGACGGACGAAAAATTAGCGCGTTCCAGTTTTGGCAGCTGATCGGCCGAGAGGCTGATCGGCTGAAACTCACGCCACGAGGGTGGGAACTCGCACGCAAGAACAAGCCCGAAGAGGTCGTGTTTCGCGAGGTCCTCGACAGCGTGCCGGCATATCGGTCCGCTCTTGAATGGCCGTTCCATCAAAATCTCGAATCTGTGACGAACGTCGATGTCGCCGCACACTGGCATGAGCACCATTCGGAGGCGGTGGGCACGACAAACGAAAACACAATCAAGGATCAGGCAGTTTGCTTCTTTAGGCTCTGTGAGGGCGCGGAGCTGGGCCAGATGGTGATCGGACGCCGTGGACAAGCAACACGGTTTAACTTTGTTCGGGACCGGCTGGCCAAATACATCGAAGCTGGCCCCAGCGAGCCGCCTTGGGTTGAGCCGCCCGCAGAGTTGTCTCAACCCGACACCAGCGCACCGGCACTTCCGGCGCCCGATCCCGCCAAACCGAACGAGAGCTCACGCGCGACCGAGGATCTCCGGGTGTTCATCTCTCACGGCAAGAACACCGACTTGGTCGAGCAAGTCGAGACGATGCTTGGCTTAGCCGACGTTCCCAGTGAGGTCGCGGTGAAGGAAGAGACTGCTGCTATCCCGGTTCCAGAAAAGGTGTTCAGCGCGATGAAGCGATGCAGTGCTGCGATAATCGTTGTCAGCGTCGACGAAGGCCGGAAGGGCCCGTCGGACAAGTATGTGATCAACGAAAATGTTCTGATTGAAATTGGAGCCGCTTTCGTTTTGTACGACAAACGAGTCGTTCTCCTGTGGGATCGCCGGTTGGATGTGCCGTCAAATCTCCAAGGGCTATATCGCTGTGAATATGAGGGTGACGATCTCAACTGGGGCGCCGGTATGAAGCTGATGAAAGCTATCAAGGGGTTTCGTGCTGCCGGCGCCGTTTGATAGCGACGCTGCGCACGCCGTTCGTCTCGCCACATAGTTGCGGCGCTTGGCGCGTCGACGCCGTCGGCTGTAATCGTGCGTGATGCGACCGCTTCGTTATTCCATCAACGTCACATTGGACGGGTGCTGCGATCATCGTGAGATGGTCCCGGACGAAGAGTTGCATCGTCACGCGACCGAGACCTTGCGCCAGGCCGATGCCCTCCTTTTTGGCCGTGTGGCTTATCAGATGATGGAGGCAGCGTTCCGGCCGGCGTGGACGGGAGAAATGCCCGATTGGATGGAACCCTTCCGTCGCACGATCGACGCGGCCAAGAAATACGTCGTGTCCAGCACCCTCGAGCGTGTCGATTGGAACGCGGAGCTTTTACTCGGCGATCTGGGCAACGCCGTGCAACAGCTGAAGGATGAGCCCGGTAAGGGACTGTTCGTGGGAGGCGTGACGCTCCCGCTGGCGCTGGCGGAGCTCGGATTGATCGATGAGTACGAGTTCGTGGTGCAGCCCAGGATCGTCGGCCACGGGCCGACGTTGTTCGCGGGGCTATCGGAGCGTCTCGAGTTGAAGCTCGTGAGCCGCCGGGAGTTCGCCTCGGGCGCGGTGGCATTGCGGTACGAGCCGAGAAGGTAGGCAGAGCCGGACTGGCAATAAGTGCCTGCGCTATAGGCGGAGTCGGGCCGCGCCATGGAGCAGCTCGGGCCAGGCGTTCCAACGCGCCGCGGCGCCTTCGGACAACTCAGACATTCGTCGCTGCACACACGCCGCAGCCGTGAACTTGACCGCTTAAAGCCGTCAACATGGTGCCGGACCAACAGGTTCGAAGCCGCTGTCCGTCTCGCGGATTGCAGCTGAGCGGGCGCAGCGAGTGCGACGGCGAGCCTTTTGCCGCTGCTCGGGGTGCTCGCGAGACACCCATCTACCGCCATCGCGCAACGCTACTTTACGGCGATAAGATCAACCACGAAGACGATCGAAGCGTTCGGTGGGATGGCGCCATCCGGCGTCCCTTCTTCACCGTAACCCATCTCAGAAGGCACGATGATGACGCGGCGGCCGCCAACTTTCATGGGCGAAATTTCGCCCTTACCGCCGATGCCTTGCGTGAAGCCTTTGACGACCTTCCTCAGCGAGAAGCTCGTGGGTCCGCCGCGTTCCCAGGAGGAGTCGAACTCTCTGCCATCGGCATAACGGACGCCGACGTAATGGACCGTTACGGTGGAATCCGGCTTCGCCTCGTCGCCTTTCCCCGCAACCAGATCTTTCACCTTTAGTGTGGCCGCTGGGAGGGGCGACTCGGCCGTGACCTTTGGCTTACTGGCGGTGTTCGTCGCACCCGAGACGGTAACGTTGTTGAAGGTCACCCGACCCGAAGCATCATCGGCAGCGGTCGCCCGGTGGCCGGAATAGGTCGAAGCAATTGCGGCGATCGTCAGGGACAGAAGAATCTTTTTCATAGAGGTTTAGCGGCCGGACAGTTAATCCGCTCGCGCGGATCTTTCAAATCAGCGACCCGACGGTAGACGCTGCCTAGCATGAGCGAAGAAGCTAGGTCCGAGCCGGCTCAAACCGCGCACAGCAAGTGCCGCGGCGAACCACGATGGCGCGCAGATTCCCTCGCGTTACGACGCGCGCTGGCGGCGCCGCCACCAGGCAAACACGAAGCCTCCGGCACCCATCACTCCCAGCATAACCGAGCTTGGTTCCGGCACGGCTGACAGCTGGATGACGCTGAAGTTGCCCTGGGTGCCACTGGTCCCGGTGTAGCTGCCGGTCCAGGCAGCGCTGAAGCGGGTGCCGTATCCTACGGCCGCTCCGCCGCTGGCGAGGACGGCATCAACCGACGTGGAGGTGCCGGTAAAACCGGTGTGGCGCAGCTCGATGAGCAGGTGACCACCGGTGTAGAGATAAGTGGAAGCGAAGTCGATCGTGGGCCCGAATGGATTCGGCGCAGTGCCGATCCCGAAAGAACCGGCAGGGATGGTGAGCGAGCCGCTCCGCACCAGAGTTTGCGCGCCGACCACATTATCGGCAAAGGTCAGGCTACGATTCATCGGGTCGACGCCCTGGCTGATGCGGATGTCGTAACTTGAGAAGTTGATGCTGGCGGCCGGCCAGGGAGCTGAGGCCGCGCTGCTCAGCCGGAAAGTGAGGGCGCTTAACTCCAGCCCGACGAAGCTCGTCAGTTCGCTGGCATGGATGAGCAACTGGTAAGTTCGCGCCGAATTGGCAAGCGGACCAAGGAATGTGCCCGTGCCGAACTGGGTCGCGCGGTCGTTCGGGACAACGCCTCTAATTTGTGCGCTGGCCGGCAGCGTGACAATTACCGCGGCCAAAAGCGCGAACATGTGTTTACGCATCTTGAGTAATCCTCCTACCGCGATCAAAGCTGACGGTTTCCGGGCACGTCAAGACTAATATCGGAGCGGCAGCGAAAGTCGCGATCGCTGGCTCGTCGACGACGTCGGCTGTGATCGTGCGTGGTGCGACGTGTTCGTTATTCCATCAACCTCACCCTGGACGGGTGCTGCGATCATCGTGTCGGGGTCCCAAACGAAGTGTTACATCATCACGCGACGGAGACGTCAGCGCAGGCGCCAAACAGGCTGCATCCATTATCTCTCGCGGCAGTTGGCGTCGCAGGGTGCCGAGCCGCGGTGCTCTTCCCGCAACTCAGGCGCGGCGGCGGCGCGCGCAGAAGGCGGCGGCAGCTGCGCCGAACACCAGCAGCGCGTAAGTCGACGGTTCAGGCACGAGTACGCCCGGAGCCCAGGCTGCGCCGCTCGCGCGGTTCGTCCCGTCGGGCAGCGTGAAGGTGATCGGGTCGGCGTAGGTGAGCGTGGTGAGGTCGAGTGCCCACACCGAAATCTGGTTCATGGAAGCGATCTGTTGCGTGATCCAGATCTTTCCTCCTCCGATCGCGAGACCGTCAGCCTGGCTTCCGCCAGTCGGTAACTCGGCGATTTTCGTGAACGCGCCGGTTCCGAAAACATCGATGGTGAAAACGCCGGGGGTGAGGAAGCCGCCATTGCCGGTGCTGTCCGTGGTCTGCGTCGCGTAGAAGAGATTGTTGACTGGATTGAAGTCGAGGCCGCCCAACACGAGCGTCCCGGTTGGATCGGGATCACTCCAGACTTGCGTGGTGATGAGCTGATTGCTGGCGTTCGGCGTGAGCGGGATCTGGTAGATGCCGCGCGAGAAGGTCGTACTGGCAAATGAGGTGGCTCCGTAAAGCGCGCCGTTCGCCCACGCGAGCCCGTTGAAGCCGGTCGCCGCGGTAGTCGTGCCGTTGCTCCGGAACATCCCGGCGATGAACGTGGGCGCGGTGCCGACGTTTCCGTAATCCCAGACGTTCAAGCGGGCGGCGTCATTGGCGTAGAGGCGTCGGCCGATCGGATCGGCGGCGAGGCCGTTCACCTTTCGGTTTGTGGTCGAGTTCCAGAGCGCCGTTGTCTGGCCGGTATTGACGTCGAGGTAGATGGCGGCGGGGTTTGTCGTCGACGTTGTGGTCGTGCCGAAAACAAGCTGAGCGGGCGCTGTCGAAATGGCGGCGCTCAGCAGCACGAAACTGACGAGGAGGCGCGTGGAAGTGGTTTGCAAGTTGATCATGAATTCTCCGGGTGTGTTCGATGCTGTCGCGTGCTGACGTTCCGCAAAAGCGGGCGCACGATGATGGAAGAGGCGTAAAAACACAATCATCAAATCGTGCCGACAGTCATCGGGAGTACGTTCGACAACCATCCCTCAGATACCGCCGACAAGCTGCTCATCAACGGCGGCACGGTGACAATCTCGGACGCGGTGGAGCGCAGTCTTGCCCGTCAAAGATTCCTCGCCACTTTGCAGGCTCACTTTATGGCTACTTCTTCGTCTGCTCCGCTCACTAATTCGCTCGCGCACAAACTCGCTGATTTCGCCTGCACTCTCGAATACGAGCATCTCGGAAAGAATGTCGTTCATGAGGTGAAGCGGCGGTTGATCGACTCGCTTGGCTGCGCGCTCGGTGCGTGGAATGAGGAGCCGTGCATGATCGCGCGCGGGCTGGCGACGGAGTTCCCGGCGAAGCTCGGCGGGACGGTGATCGGGACGAGCCACAAGGCGCCGCCGGATTGGGCGGCGTTCGCCAACGGGTGCTGCATCCGCTATTTCGATTACAACGACACGTATCTCTCGAAGGAGCCGGCGCATCCGAGCGATAATTTCTCGGCGGTACTCGCGATCGGCGAAGCGGTCGGCGCGACGGGCAAGGAGATTATCCTCGCCGCGGCGATCGCGTACGAGGTGCAATGTCGCTTCTGTGATCAGGCGAGCATCCGGGCGCGCGGCTGGGATCACCCGACGTATGGTGCGTTCTCGACCGCTCTCGCGTGCGCGAAATTGATGAAGCTGGACCGCGAGCGGACGCGACACGCGATCAACATCGCGGGTGTCGCGGGCATGGGGATGCGGCAGGCGCGCGTCGGTGAGCTCTCGCACTGGAAGGGTGTGGCTTTTGCGCATGCGGCGCGCCATGGCGTGTACGCGTCGCTGCTCGCGAGCCGCGGGATGACGGGGCCGGCGCCGATATTCGAAGGGCAAATGGGATTCGAGAAGGAGCTCGGCGTTTCGATGGGCGACGTGGGCCGCATCTTCGAGACGAAGGCGGAGGCGATGCCGGGTGAGGGGCCCGCGTCGATGATTTTGAAGACGAGCATCAAGTATTGGCCGGCGGAATATCACAGCCAAAGCGCGATCGAGGCGGCGTTGCACATCCGGAATCAGATCCAGGATCTGTCGCAGGTGAAGACGATGGTGATCGAGAGCCATGACGCGTCGGTCGACATCATCGGGAGCGAGCCGGAGAAATGGCATCCGCAGAGCCGCGAAACGGCGGATCACAGCCTGCCGTACATCACGGCGGTAGCGCTCATCGATGGCGAGGTGACGGACAAGCAGTTCGCGCCGGAGCGGTTCACGGAATCGAAGATCGTGGAGTTTCTGCAGGGCGTGAAGGTGGAGCGGAACGATGAGCTGACCGCGCTTTATGCGGATGCGGTGGCGAATATTGTGCACGTGAATCTGGCGGACGGGCGGACGATCACGAAGCGGGTCGATTATCCGTTAGGCAACGCGAACAACCGGCTGCCGGATGATGGCGTCGAGAACAAGTTCTTCGAGCTCGCCGCTCCGAAGATCACCAAGGCCGGCGCTGACAAAGTGGTGGAGCATTGCTGGCAGCTGGACCAGGCGAGCGATGTCTCAAAGCTGATGGGGTCGCTGGAGATCAAAGACTAACGAATGCCGAAAAGCTCTACATCTGCTGAGCTGCGTGAGCTGATTCGCGAAGGCTGCGTCGCGATGCCTGGTGTCTACAACGCCGCGACCGCGCGCATGGTGGAGCGGGCGGGATTTGACGCAGTCTACATCAGCGGCGCAGGTCTGTGTAACGCAACGGCTGGCGTGCCGGATGTCGGGTTGCTCACGCTGACCGAGGTGACGCTGCTCGCGGGCTACATCGCGCGGGCTGTGAAGATCCCGTGCATCGTCGACGCTGACACTGGCTTCGGAGGGCCGGAGAATGCAGCGCGGACCGTGCAGGAATTTGAACGCGCAGGACTCGCGGGTTGCCACATCGAAGACCAGGAGTTTCCGAAACGCTGCGGACATCTCGCCGGCAAGACGTTGGTCACGATCGAGGAGATGAACGAGAAGGTGGCGGCGGCGGCAGCTGCCCGCCGAGATACCAATTTCCTGCTCATCGCGCGGACGGATGCGCGTGCGGTGGAGAGCTTCGGTCAGGCCGTCGAGCGGGCGAAGAGCTATCTCGCTGCCGGCGCCGACGCGGTCTTCCCGGAAGCGCTGCAAGGACGCGAAGAGTTTCGCGATTTCGCCAAAGCGGTCGACGCACCATTGCTCGCGAACATGACGGAGTTTGGCAAGAGCCCGCTCATTGGTCGCGATGAGCTCGCGGAACTCGGCTATCGCATGGTCATCTACCCGCAGACGGCGTTCCGCGTGTCGATGTTTGCAACGGGCCAGATGCTGCGCGATTTAAAAAACACCGGCACGCAGGAGAGCTGGCTCGATCGCATGCAGACGCGCAAAGAGCTCTACGAGCTGCTGGATTACGATCCGACCAAGTGAGGCAGAGGAAGAAAACATCGAACTTCGAACGCTGAACTCCGAACGAAGAAAGAGCCTGCTGCATTCGACGTTGGACGTTCGACGTTCAGCGTTCGACGTTTGCTTTCATTAATCTATGAGCACGAGCACCGAATCCAAACCATCCTATAGCCCTGGCCTTGCCGGCGTCGTCGCCGGCGAAACGTCGATCTGCTGGGTCGATCCGAATGCCGGCCTGATGTATCGCGGCTACGACATCCACAAAGTGGCGGAGCAGGCGAACTTCGAGGAGATCGCGTATCTCCTGCTCAAAGGCGAGCTGCCGAACGCACAGCAGTTGATGGATTTCGGCCGCGAGATCGCGCGCGAACGCAACGTGCCGGAGCCGGTCCTCGATATGTTGCGGCTGGTTCCGAAGACGATGCATCCGATGGATGTGCTCCGGACGGGTGTGTCGATGCTGGCGGCGTTCGATCCGGATCTGAACGATCACTCGCACGACGCGAATGTGCGCAAGGCGATCCGCCTCGTGGCGCGGGTCTCAACGTTGATCACCGACGCCTGGCGCATCTCGCAAGGTCTCGACCCGATCAACGACAACAACGACCTCACGCACGCGGGCAACTTCCTCTACAAACTCACCGGGAAGAACCCGGAGACGTGGCAGGTGCGGATGCTCGACACGATTTTCATCCTCTACGCCGATCACGAATTCAACGCCTCGACGTTCGCCGCCCGCGTGACCGCGTCGACGCTCGCCGACATGTACGCAGCCTGCACTTCCGCGTGCGGCACGCTCAAAGGCCCGCTGCACGGCGGCGCGAACGAGGAGTCGATCTACATGCTCAACGAGATCGGGACTCCTGATCGTGCGGAAGACTGGCTGAAGGATGCGCTCGCGAAGAAGAAGAAGATCATGGGATTTGGGCATCGCGTTTACAAAAGCGGTGACTCACGAGTGCCGATCATGCGCGAGATCGCGCGCGACTACGGCCGCCGCGTTGGAAAAGAGAATTGGGTGCCGATTTGCGAGAAGCTCGAGGCCACGATGGAGCGCGAAAAGGGTCTCTGCGCGAACGTCGACCTCTACGCCGCGCCAGTGTTCACGATGTTCGGATTTCCGCCGGAGCTGAACACGCCAATCTTCGCCGTCTCACGCGTCGCCGGTTGGTGCGCGCACGTCATCGAGCAGCACGACAACAACCGCCTGATCCGTCCGCGTTCCCTCTACGTGGGACCGCCGGAACGGCCGTATCCCGGCTCTTCGTCTAACGGCAGCAAGTAGCCGCGATGGCTGACGAGACGCCGTCGCTACAGGAAAAGTACGCGCCTGACAACGCATGCTTCGGCTGCGGCCCTGCGAATCCGGAGGGCGTGCACGTCCGCAGCTTCGCGCGCGGCGACGAAGTGGTGGCCGAGTGGACGCCGCAGCAGAAATACGAAGCATTTCCAGGTGTCCTGAACGGCGGGATCATCGGCACGCTGCTCGATTGCCACTGCAACTGGACCGCCGCGTATCACCTGATGCAGAAGTCAGGCGCCGATAGCCCGCCGTGCACTGTCACAGCGGACTACGCGATCAAATTGCTGCGGCCGACACCTACCGACGGACCCGTTTCGCTCACCGCGCGAGTGGTCGAATCATCAGGCGATCGGGCTACGGTTGAGGGCACGTTGTTTAGCCATGCCGGCAAAGCATGCGCCAGCTGCCGTGGGACGTTCGTCGCCGTGAACGAAGGCCATCCGGCTTTCCACCGCTGGTAGCTATAAGGCGCGCTCGACGAACTCGCGCACCGTCTCGTACGGCTGCGCACCTGAGATAAGCAGTCGGCGCTCGTGTGTGTCTGGAGTCAGCACCATCGCTGGGACGCCAGAGAGGCCGAGTTCGGCGGCTTCATTTTCGTCGGCGATGACGCGGCCGGTGTAGACATTTGCCGCCAGCGCTCGAAAGAGCCCGGCTGGATGAATGTCGAGCGACTCCGCGATCTCGCCGAGCACCCGCAGGTCGCCGATATCGCGCCCATCCTCGAAGAACGCGGCGAAGATCGCATGCCGCATCGCGTCGGCTCTGCCGCGATCGCGCGCATATTCCGTTGCTTCGAACGCCTTGCGGCTGCGCGGCTGCACCGGCGGCAGCTTTAGCGCCATCCCGCGTTTCGCGGCCATCGGATAAACGGCGCCGGCCCACTCGTCGCGCAGATACTCGCCGGCAGGATCGAGCGTCGGCTCGGGTTCGGGGCGCAGCTCGAACGCACGCCATCGCACCTGCACCTGCCCTGAAAACTCGCGTTCAATGCGCTCGACGACCGGCTCCTGCAGATAGCAGAAGGGGCACACGTAATCGCTCCAGACGTCGATTTGCATTGAGAAGTGAGAAGCGCGCCCAGGAGGACTCGAACCTCCGACCGTCGGATTAGAAATCCGATGCTCTATCCGGCTGAGCTATGAGCGCAAAGCTGCTAGCGGCGATCTGTTGACATGATGTGACGTTCGCGGCCGCGTTTTGCAACTAACCGCGACCACGAGGCGGGCCAACCCTAATGGTCCTTCCATATCGGCACACGCGACGCAGCGATACTATCTCGACGTGCCTGCGTCGAGGCAAGGCCGTATGAACCGTGTTTGCCGGATCGACGACTTAGCCGAAGTTCTCGCCACCGTCCGACGCGAGCTTCGCGGCCGAATCCAGAGCCGCCGCCCTGGTGTCGTTTCACGAGAATTGTTTCACGCATCGCCGGTTTCGCTAATCCGACCATCGCGCGTATTCGAAGATGTAGTCGGGAAACGAGTATTCGAGCGGCTCGAGTTTCCAGCCGATCAGGTGCCGCCAGCGTGCGAAAGCCGTGTAACGCTTCGCAAGGTGATAACCGACGAACTCGACGCCCGCGCGTCGGCCAAGCTCGAGCGCTATCGTCGGCGTGAACCATCCGCAGTGATCGAGGTTCACGATCGGCGTTCCATGTCGGCGGAACCGGCGGAAGAACTTCCGTGAGAACGGGTTCGGCGTGGTCACGAGGATGCGCCCCCCAGGGGCGAGATGTCGCCCCGCAAATCGCAGCAGCGCGGCGGGGTTATCCACATGTTCGATCGTGTCTCCGATGAAGACGATCTCGAACCGTTCACCCATATCGACCTCGGAAGTCGCGTCGACGACACGAACATCGTAGCCGCGTTGGTTCAGGTCGCGCACGAGCGGCTCCAGGATGTCGATGCCGACGCATTCTGCCGCTGCGGCGCGAACCCTCCCATGGCGCCATCCCGGATCATCGAAGTACGCTGCGCTGTGCGAGACAACCCCGATGTCGAGGACACGTTTGCCGCGCACGCGATCGCAGATGTAATCGAGCAAATCGCGATCCAGATGAACCTGCCGCCGGCTCAGCAACCACGGAAGAACGTCGGCGCGCGCCCGCTCGTGGTTCGGATCATCCGAATAGCTGGTCCAGTCAAAGCTGTTACTCACGCGCGCAGTCTCGGTGCTAGCAGAATCCAGCAACCGTTATGATGCAAGAACGACGAGACGACGTTCAAAGCGCAATTCGGCATGCATTACGCCTCATCCGACACAACATCAGCCGCCGCCAGCCGGCTGTGGCGTGTCTGTCTACAGGAATACCGCCGCGCGAATATCGTGCGGGGACCTCATCGGACACGCCAGCCCAATTCGGTGAATCCCGCCCCTTCGGACGCTATTGGCGTTCGGATCACCGGCTCGCCATTTCCTCCGTGTCCAAGCACACGATCCGTGATTAGATTTCGCCCCACATGAGCAAAGTTTACTCCGATCCGACCGCGGCCCTCGACGGCCTGCTCCACGACAACATGACGATCGCCGCCGGCGGCTTCGGGTTGTGCGGCATCCCGGAGAATCTCATCGCGGCGTTGCGCGATAGCGGCGTCAAAGGGCTCACGATCGTGGGCAATAACGCGGGCGTCGATGATTTCGGCATGGGCGTGCTGCTGACGACGCGGCAGGTGAAGAAAGTGATGGCTTCCTACGTGGGCGAGAACAAGGAATTCGAGCGCCAGGTGCTCTCGGGCGAGCTCGACCTGGAGCTCATCCCGCAGGGGACGCTGGCGGAGCGGTTACGCGCGGGTGGCGCGGGGATCCCGGGCTTCTACACGCGCACGGGGTTCGGCACGAAGCTGACGGAGGGCAAGGAGACGAAAGCATTCAGCGACAAGGAATACGTGCTCGAGCCCGGCATCAAAGCGGAGGTGTCGCTGGTCAAAGCGTGGAAGGGCGACAAGTCGGGCAACCTCATCTACCGGAAGACTTCGCGGAATTTCAACCCGATGATCGCGACGTGCGGGAAGATCTGCGTGGCGGAAGTCGAGGAGCTTGTCGACGTCGGCGAGCTCGATCCCGACCAGGTTCACACGCCTGGCATCTACGTCGACCGCATCATTCAGGGCGAGAAATACGAGAAGCGGATTGAGTTTCGCACGGTCCAAGGCGCGGCCGTCGCGAAAGCGGGATCAGGCGTCCGCGATCTGCTCGCGCAGCGCGCAGCGCAGGAATTGCGCGAAGGCTACTACGTTAATCTTGGCATCGGCATCCCGACGCTGGTCGCGAACTACATTCCCGAAGGGATGAATGTGACGCTGCAATCGGAGAATGGCTTGTTAGGCATCGGACCGTTCCCGAACCCCGGCGAGGAAGATCCCGACCTGATCAACGCCGGCAAGCAAACCATCACGACGATGCCAGGCTCCGCCTTTTTCTCGAGCGCCGATTCCTTTGCGCAAATCCGCGGTGGCCATATCGACCTCGCGATCCTCGGCGCATTCGAAGTGACAAACAAAGGCGACATCGCGAACTGGATGATCCCCGGCAAGATGGTGAAGGGCCCGGGCGGCGCGATGGATCTTGTAGCCGGCGTGAAGCGCGTCGTAGCCGTGATGGAGCACACGTCGAAGGACGGCACTCCGAAGATTTTAAGAGAATGCACGCTGCCGATCACCGGCCTCGGCGTAGTGAGTCTGATCATCACCGAGCTGGCGGTGTTCGAGGTGAAGGAGGGCGGCGGGCTGGTCCTGATTGAGCTGTTGTCGGACGCTAGCGTTGACGACATCCGCGCGAAGACGGGGGCGCCGTTTGAGGTGGCGCTAAGGGAGTAACGGCGGTTTTCCGAGCTAGACAGGATTAACGGGATTGTCCTAACTAACAGGATTGGGGTTCGAACATTCGTTTCCCGGTTCCGAAGCTGAGCCGCACTACGGCGCTCAAGTTTCCATGCGTGCTAGCTGCGACCGCCGCTGAAATCCCGTCAATCCAACTGATCCTGTAAATCCTGTCTAATTCGTCTGTCGTCTCGGGCAGCTCAGAGGCACACAGTCACCCGCAGGAAAGTCGCAGGGATGCGCGTCTTTGCTTCATCGGCGCTTTGATTCTGGCTTTCGAATAGCTCCTCGAGCTGCTTTTCAAGAGCGGCCGCGCGGCCGTTCTGTCCAGCGGCCTCGAATGCATTCATCGCCGGTCCGTAGTAGTTCTTGAACTCCGCAACGAACGCTGACGGCGTGCCCGGATAGTTGAAGACGAACGTCTCGCGCTCGAACGCGATGCTCTCCGCTGGTATACCCGCGGCGGTGAACCGCTCGACCACCTTCTCCTCCATGCCCCACATAACCGGGCTGACGAAGCCTTCCGGCGGCGGCGGCGTGTAGCTGGAGCTGATCTTCAGGATCTGCGCGACGAGCGTGGGATCGTTCGGGATCCAGTTTCCCATCACGATTCGTCCTCCGGGTCTCGTGACCCGCACCATCTCTTTGGCGACATCAAACGGCCTCGGCGCAAACATCGCGCCGAAGATGCTGACGACGAGATCGAACGTCGCGTCGCCGACGTTCTCGAGATCCGACGCATCGCCTTCCTGGAAGGTGCAGTTCGTCAGACCAGCCTCTGCCGCGCGTCTGTTTCCGGCCGCGACCAGGTTGCTCGCGATATCGATGCCGGTGACATCGGCGCCGAGCTTGGCTGCCGGTAACGCTGTGGTGCCATCGCCACAGCCGAGATCAAGGACCTTCATTCCCGCCGTGATGCCGATGCGCCGCACGAGTGCCTCGCCGCTGTCGCGCATTGTCGCAGCGAGCCGGGTGAAATCACCCTTCTCCCAGAGAGCTTTGTTCGGATTCGTTGGAGCCATGACTGCAGTTAAAGTATTCATCTCACTGCTAATGCGGAATCGAGGCGCAAAACCCACCACCGCGCAGCGTCTAAGTTGAACGGCACGGTGGCCGCCGTAGTTTGGCCGCTCGCGTCTGCGGCCGCAGAGCGCACGTAGATCCAAACAACGGTTCTCCTCGAATCTTATGATGAAACTCGAACACCCTCTCGACGACGAGTCCCGCGCGTTCCTCGCTTCCGTTGAAGAATTCAACCGCACGGAAGTCGCACCGTACGCCGACCAGTGGGATCACGACGAACAGCTGCCGCGCGAGATTTTCACGAAGGCGGGTAAGCTCGGGATCATGGGGATGGTCGCGCCGAAGGAGTACGGCGGCCGCGGGTTGAGCTACGTGACCTCGGCGCTCGCGGTGAAGGAACTGGGGAAGACATGCGCCTCGCTCGCGATGGACATTGCCGCGCACAACGCGCTGTCGGTTGGGCAGATCAACCTCTTCGGCACCGACGAGCAGAAGCAGAAATACATCCCGCGGCTGGTCAGCGGTGAATGGATCGGCGCGTGGGGGTTGACCGAGCCGAACGCAGGCAGCGACACCGGCGGCATCGAAACAAAAGGCGAGCAGCACGGCGATCACTGGCACATCAACGGGATGAAGCATTTCATCACCAGCGGGCGCGTGGCGGATTTGATCATCGTCATCGCCACAACTGGCCGGACCGATGCTGGCAAGAATGAGATCAGCGCGTTCATCATGATGAAGGATCAACTGGAAGCCGTGCGGAAAATTCACACTTATGGAATGCGCGCGAGCGAGACGTCCGAGCTGCGTTTCACGAACTCCAAGGCGGAGATCCTGGGCGAGCGCGGTCGCGGGCGCGAGCAGGCGCTGACGGTGCTCGACCGCGGCCGCATTAGCATCGCGGCCCTCGCAGTCGGCATCGCCGAAGCGGCGTTCGATCGCGCGAATTCGTACGCGAATGAGCGGAAGCAGTTCGGTCATGCGATCGGCAACTTTCAGGCGGTGCAATGGATGCTGGTCGATTCCGCGATGGAACTCGAAGCGTCGGAAGTAATGACGCTGCACGCGGCGCATCTGCAGGACCAGGGGCAGAACACCACGAAGGAATCCGCGATGGCGAAGCTCTTCGCCTCCGAGTCAGCGGTGAAGATCTGTGATCGCTCGATGCAGATCCACGGCGGGTATGGCTATAGCCGCGATCTGCCGATCGAGCGGTACCTGCGCGACGCGAAGCTGTGCACGATCGGCGAAGGCACATCGGAAGTGCAACGCCTCGTCATTGCGCGGCACGTGCTGAAGGAGGCCAAGCCGCTCAAGCTGGCGCATCGCGAGTCGAAGGAGCCGAACGTGGATCCAATGCGGCCGGCAGGTGGGAACGCGCAAAAGCAGCCGGTGTAGTTGGCGCTTGCGTGGCGCACCCGCCTTCCTCCCCTGTCCTGTCATTCCGACCGAAGTGGAGGAATCTCTAAACGGCTTCTGCTTCTCACGCGCTGAGTGCAGAAGGATTTTAGAGATGTCTCCACTTTGGTCGACATGACAATAAGGCGACGACGACATGCCGCCGTCGCGCGCAGTACGCGACGCCGCGTTACACCATCGGCCGAAAACGCCCGACGACTTCCTGCAGCCGTTCGCAAATCTGGCCTAACGAGCAGACTTCCGCCGCTTCCATCAGTGCCGGGAAGCAGTTCTCATCCGTCTCGACGACTTCGGCGAGACGGTTAAGCGCCTCCTCAGCTTTGCGCGCGTTCTTCGCCTTGAACTTCTTCAGACGATCAACCTGCAGCTGCTGTTTCGATCGTGGCGTACGAGCGAGCTCGAACTCCGGCAGCTCTTCGTCCTCGTTGCGGTATTTGTTCAGCGCGATGATCGGGCGAACGCCGCTGTAGATTTGTTGCTCGTAGCGGTGCGCGGCGGTTTGAATCTGGCTGCGCTGGTAGCGGTTTTCGACCGCGCCCATCACGCCGCCGAGTCGTTCGATTTCGCGAAACTCCTCGAGAATTGCTGCTTCCACAGCGCGCTCGACCGCCTTCATTCCAGGCGAGCCGCTGAGCATGTTCATCGTGTGTTTAAAGATGCCGGACTCGTCGAGCAGGATAGCCTGGCCATGCGCCGCCAGGCGGATCCATTCTTCGCTCGGCGTGGTGAACGGCTCGTCGGCGCTGTTCGAGTGACACGAATTCGTGCCGTTCATGTAAGCGAGCATCAGCTCGGCCGCGGTGCGGGTGAGGTTGTTTTTGAACTCCGCGGCGACGAGGGAGCGTCCGCTCGTCTGCGTGTGCACTTTGAACATCTGCGCCTTGTGGCCTGCGCCGAATGCGTCGCGCATCCCGATCGCCCAGATGCGACGCGAAACGCGGGTGAGCGCGATGTATTCGACGTCTAAACCGCAATCGAGAAAGAACGACAGACGCGGACCGAAGTCGTTCACGTCGAGTCCGCGAGCCGCCATCATCTCGGCGTAGGCAAAGCCATTCGACAGCGTGTAAGCAGCTTGCTGCACGGGAGTCGAACCAGCCTCGCCGATGTGGTAGCCGCTGATCGAAACCGGATACCAGCGCGGCATGTTCCGCGTTGTGTACTCCATCATGTCCGTCAGGAAACGGAGAGACGCTTCGACTGGGAAGATGGTCTCGTTCTGCGCCTGAACTTCCTTGAAGATGTCGGCCTGGATGGTGCCGCGGAGCTTCGGCACAATGTCGGGGCCGAAGCGACGTTTCGCCGCCGCGATATACATCGCCATGATGATCGGCGCGGGGCCGCTGATCGTCATCGAAGCGGAGAAGTCCGGCGAGCCAAGATCGAAGCCATCGTAGAGGCGGATCATGTCTTCGACGGTGTCCACCGCGACGCCGCCTTCGCCGATTTTGCCGAACACGCCGTCCGCGTCGCTGTCGATCCCGTAAAGTGTCGGACCGTCGAACGCGGTGCTGAGACGCTTCGAGCGTTGATGTCGACCAAGGAAATGGAAACGCTCGTTCGTGTCCTCCGCAAGCATCAGACCAGAGAACAACCGCGTCGGCTCCTCGGCCTGCGCCGGCTTTTGTGCGGCTGGTGCGATACGATTGTGTGCGGCGCTCGCACCATTGGTGTGACCGTTTTTGCTGCCGTTCAGCCGTGATTTCTTACCGTGTCCGTTCTTCTCGTACGTGCCGGTCTCGATCGTCGGGTTCTGCATCGGCTCGAGATACATCTCGCGATAGGCGCCGTTCAGGAACGGGAACTCGCCCGGTAAGCCGTCGGCTAACAAGTAGCGCGTGATGTCGCCGGCTTCGTCAATCTCCGGCAGCGCAAGGCGCGGCAGCTTTAAGCCGGTGGGCGCGGTGCCGATCTGGATGTTCGCCTTGATCTGGTTCCACCGATCGACCATCTGCTGGCCGAACTTCTTGTCGCTGCGGGCCCGCTTTACCTCGTTCTCAACGAAGGTGTTGTAGTTCTCTACTGCTTCTACGACGCGTCCTAGTTTGCTCATGATTCTATTCTCCCGTTTTCTGTCATTCCAACCGTGTGGAGGAATCTCTAACCTCCTCCTGTAATCCACACGCCGTGTGCCCGGAGGAAGTTAGAGATGTCTCGACTTCGCTCGACATGACAAATGGGTGGTTACCGCTTCGCGGCTGTTGGGCGCGCCGTTGCGAGCGGCTGCGTTAGCAGATCACACAGTTGGTCCACACCACTATCGCGGTGGCGCTTGGCAACGGTTGATAGCAATTGCTGCTCGCGGCTGTTTCCCTGCAGCCGTCGCTCGATTTCGCTCATCGCGGTCTTGGCACGCTCCTGGTCGCTCTTGTTAACGACGACAATATCGGCGAGATCGAGCATGACGATCTTCTGCAGCTGCAAACGCGCGCCGTAATCGGGATTCATCACCAGCACCGTCTGATCAACGAGCTTGCTCTGAAACGGCATCGCTTCCTGGCCGGTGCCGACGGTCTCGATGATGACGTAGTCGAATCCGCTCTGCGCTAGCAGTTGCAGGCAATCCTCCGTTGCCGGCGATAAGCCACCCGCCTGCCCGCGCGTCGCCATGCTGCGCATGAAGACACGATCGTGTTGCGAGTTGATCATGGTCGCTCGGTCGCCGAGCAGCGCGCCTTCGCCGACTACGCTCGGATCGTGTGAAAGAATGGCGATTCGCGAAGTCTCGTCGCGATGCAAGAGGCGCAGCACGAGCTCGTCGATCAGCGTCGTCTTGCCCGCGCCGCCAGGTCCGGTGAAACCGATCACACGGGTGCCACTCGATTTCTTCGCCGCTGCTTTGCGCGGCGTCTTGCCGTTCGCGTACGCGTCTTCGATCTGCGTTAGCTTGCGCGCGAGCTGCATGTCGGCCGGCGCACCGTTCCGGCTGCCGCGCTTCCCTTTGCCGTAGCTTTGGTGAACCCAATCGACCATGTCGGCGAGCGACGTGCCGGCGAAGAAGATCTTATCGACGCCGCGCTTCTGCATCACGCGCTGGTCGTCGTGCGTGATCGTTCCCCCACCCCCGCCGAAGACGGCGATATCATCCGCGCCACGCTTACGGAGTTGCTTCACGACTTCGACGAAAAACTCAACGTGCCCGCCGTTATAGCTGGAGATCCCGATCGCGCGCACATCCTCCTGGATCGCCGCGCGCACGATGTCCTGCACGTAGCGATGGTATCCGAGATACACGACCTCGATTCCGTGGCGGATGAACTCGAGGTTGATCGTGTTGATCGCGCTGTCGTGACCATCGCAAATCGGAACAGCGGTGAGGACGCGGATCGGAGAGCCCATGAAGCCGAAATCTTAGCGGCATTCGCTTGTCCGGCAACGGCATTTGCCTAACGTCCGCCGGATGACTGACCCTCTCGATTTCTCTGGCAAAGTGGTGCTCGTCACTGGCAGCTCGCGCGGCATCGGCGCGGCCATGATCCAGGCGTTCGCACAGCGCGGCGCGCGTTGCGTGGTGAACTTCATTGCGGATGCGAATGGGCAGAATCAGTCCGACGCGGAAGGCGTGGCGAAGGAGATGAAGGACGCGCTGGTCATAGAGTGTGACGTAACGAAGCGAGAGCAAGTCGAAGCCATGATGTCGCAGATCGGCGAAAAGCTCGGCGGGCTCGACGTGCTCGTGAACAACTCCGGCATTATTCGCGATCGGACCATGAAGAAGCTGACGCTGGAGGAATTCGAGAGCGTTATTCGCGTGAATCTCACGGGGACGTTCAACGTCACGCAAAAAGCGGCGGCCGTTCTGCGCCAGAACGGGCGCATCATCAATCTGTCGTCCGTCAGCGGCCAGATGGGCCTGTTCGGCCAGGCGAATTATTCCTCGAGCAAAGCCGCCATCATCGCGCTGACGAAAGTCTCCGCGCGCGAGTTCGCCCGCCAGCAGATCACGGTGAACGCAATCGCGCCCGGTTTCATCGACGTCGGCATGAGTAAAGGAATGCCGGATGAAGTGACGGAGAACTTCAAGAAGCAGATCCCGCTCGGCCGAATGGGCGAAGCTTCGGAAATCGTCGACGCCGCGCTCTTCCTCGCGTCTCCGATGGCGAGCTACATCACCGGGCATGTGTTAAACGTGAACGGCGGCTACTACATGGGCTAGCCTGCATCCGTCAGCGGGCTCGCGCGCGTTCCTTGGGCATGGCTACCACACGACGCGACGAAGTTATCGACTGGCTCAACGATGCATACGCGATGGAGCGCGGTCTCGAGATCACGCTCCGGAAGCAGGCGGAGAACAAGGATGCGCACCGCGCGGTGCGTGAGCGTGCGCGCATTCATCTCGATGAGACAACGGAACATGCCGATCGTATAACGCAGTGCCTGGAGATGCTCGGCAGCAGCGCGCCTTCGACGTTGAAGACAGTGACGGGTCAGATCATGGAAATCGGGAAAGGCGTTACGACGATGTTCGCGCGTGACGAGCGGGTGAAGGATTTTCTCGCCGCGTACGGCTCGGAATATTTCGAGGTCGCCTGCTATAAGTCACTCATCGCGGGCGCGGAAGCGGCTGGCGAAGACCAGATCGTGCCGCTCCTCGCACAGAATCTGAAGGAAGACACCGCGATGGCAGAATGGCTCGACATGAACATCGCTGCGATCACGCGCGATTATCTGGCTAGCGCGGCGGCGGCTGCCGCCAAGGCGTAGTCAACGGTTCTGCGACTGCGCGCACGACGCGTTCAGTTCAGATTCACCTGGAGGCGGATGAAGCACCGTCCGCTCGCCGCTGGCGTGCGATCGCGGCAAAGGCGCGGTCGCCTGGCCCGGCGCGGGGGTTTCCGTTTCGGCCAGTCACGGCTACATGCTGCGGAGCGCGGCTCCACCGCGCGAACTCCCGTCGAGACCTGGCCGACGCAGTTCACCGAGGCCGCGAAAGACGTGCGATTCTGAGCTGTGCGAACCGCGATTCCGGGCTCGACCACGTCGCGCCGTACCTTCAATGTCGCGCCGTGAACCTGACCGACATCTTTTCCACCAATCCGTTTTGGTTCGACGTCGCCATGTTGATCTTTCGCGTCGCGCTCGGCGTTTGCTTCGTCGTGCACGCGCTTGGCAAGCTTGGCATCGTCGGGCCGGGCAACATGGCAGGCTTTACCAGCTGGCTCGAATCGATGGGGCTCCCGTTCGCCGCGTTGCAGGCGCGAATGGCAATGGCGACCGAGCTCGTCGGCGGCGTCCTGATCACCGTCGGACTCGGGACTCGGATCGCGGCATTTTTTTGTCTGATGACGATGCTGGTCGCGACGGTCATTGGCCACAAAGGCGGCGGCTATTTGATCACGAACAATCCGCCGGGGAACGAATACGCGCTTAACCTCACGATCCTGATGCTCGTGCTGATGCTGCTCGGCCCGGGCGCCTACTCGATCGACGCGCTGCTGTTCGCCGGTCGGTGAGCACGAGTAATTTCGCCAGGTGAACGTGTTCATCGCACGCGGCAGTGTCGACATCGGCCGCTTCCCGCAGGAGCAGCTCCCGGAACTCGCGCGCAAGGGGGTGATCAAAAGAACCGATACCTATTGGCACAAAGGCATGGACGGTTGGGAGCCGATCTCCGATCTCCTCCGCCCGGCGGTTTGGGAGCCGGGGAATGAAACTCCGGTTGTCGATCCCATTCTCGGGCGCGCGGCAGGATCGGGCGAACCGGCGCCCGCTGGCACGGCACCCGATTCAGCGCAGGCGGCCGGCGACACACCGCCGCCTCGGCGTGCCGATTGGCGGAAGGTAGGCGCGATCTCCCTTGCTGCGCTCGTCGGCCTGGTCGCTCTCGGTTACCTGCTGATCAAACCCGAGATCGAACCGATGGAACCCGTAACGGCCATGAGGTCGCTCGGCGGTTCACCGCCGCCGGCGCGCAATGCGCTGGCGATTCGCGACAAGGCGTTAGCCGATTTGCAGCAGCGAATCGAGCGACTACCCGAACAGCCGACGCCGCCCCTGAACACCTACTACTACGATTTTACGATCGAGATGAATGAGACGGTCGAGGCGCGCACGCCGTGGAGAGCCGTCATCCGCGGACGCGAAAACGTCCTCAAGCCGGACAGCGACGAAACGCTGTCGCGAACGGAGTTCGTCCTCACGACGGACTACACGGATGGCGAGTGGGTCTACAAGACATATAGTGGCACCACGTTGAATACGGAGGATCAGACAACCAGCGTGATCCAGCACAACGAGAGGCGAGTCGCGCCGCCGGTCCTGGTCGGCATTCTGGGGCTAAAGACCGCTGATTTTTCGCGCTCTCCGGCTCCGATGCAACGGTAGCGCGAGCCGCGCAGCGAATGCGCAGCGCGCGTTTTCAGCCGACACGCAGCATGTTATTGTAGCGGCGCATGTTTCTTCCGAACCAGAAAGTCGTTTGCGTTGACGGGAAGTTTCCGCTCGGCATCGAGCAGCTCTACTCCGAGCTACCGAAAGAAGGCAGCACCTACACGATCCGCGACATCGTCCCCGGCATCGGCCTCACCGGCGAGGAAGGCGAAACGGCGGTTTACCTGTGCGAGATCACCGGACCGCTCAATGCGCACGGGATCGAGCGCGGCTTCCGCGCCGATCGCTTCGCGCCGCTCCAGACGACCGAAGAAGAAGCCGAAGAAGAAATCTCGATCGGCATGCCAGAACTCGTCCCGGCGTAAATCATCATGCCGGCTCCGCAGCAACCACCAGCAGCAGCGCTGCTGTAGCGACGCCGCTCTGTCGCCGTTCCGCCGGCGCGACCTACAGCGGCGCCTCTCTCGCCCAAAGCTGATTGCGCTACGACAAAGCTCCCCGCATCCAAAAACGCCACGCCCCGCACCACGCCGACAGAGCGGCGTCGCTACAGCAACGCGCCGTCCCTCCGGCAGCGCCATCGCCAGTTTAATGCCGCGGCGGCTCTGATTTACCACTGCCGCTTTCCTCGCGCACTTCCGCTTCTGTCTTCGACGGCACGTTCTCCTGGCCGATAAATTCCTCCTGCGGCTGCTGCGCGATCGCCTGCGTGGTTTGCTTCTCTTCGTTCCGTTCGTCCTTGTCGTTCATACAATGGAATCGCGCGCCGGCCTCGCCTCGGGCGCGATCCTCGCGATCGGCCGACATGGCCCGGAGCACAGCAACGCCAACACCGCACCACGAGCGCGCACGCGGTCGGAACGCGTTTTTGCCGCTCCAAATATTTGCCAAAAAACTCTGCTCCGCGTTCGCCGTAGTATTATTTGGGAAGCAAATCGGAGAGCGGATTCTCGCCTGTCGTGAGGTCATCCGCTAATCCAGGTTAGGTCATAGCCGCCCGCTGGTCACCCCGGCGGGCGGTTCGCTTTTGGCCAACTGAGCACTCCTTCCGCGGCCCATCGCCTGCCGCTTTTCTCGCCCTCCCGACACTGGCGATGGAATCTCTCTCGTGGGCCGTCCGCCTTCTCCCCTTCTCTTCACGCGCCGCGAGGCGCTCCACACCTTCGCGCTCACGGTCGGCGCCACCGCGTTGCCGGGGGCGTTTGGCTTCGTCGCGAATACGGCCGTCGGGGCCGCGAGGCCAAACCCCAGCGCAGCGCCGACCGCACCATGACGGCGCGATCCGCACGATCGCTGCGAAGACGCGCACCGTTCCCGGCTATGGAACCTTAGCGACGCCCGACGATCTGAAGCGCTACCCGGAGATGCTCGAGACAATGCAGGAGCCGTTCGACAAATTGAAAGCCGAGGGAAAAACCGTCGACGAAGTCGTCGGTCGGCGCCGAGCAGAGATCTCGATGATCGATTCGGCAACGGCTACATCAAGCCGGAAAAGTTCGTCCGGTTCGCCGAGATCACTCTGTTGAGGCGCATGGCAGCGTCGGCACTTTCGACATTCCTCTGCCGCTCACCGAAGAGCCCGGCGTTGAATGCCGCTTCTCCGGCGGCACCCACACGCTGGTCTTCACCTTCAGTGACAATGTGGTGGGTGGACACGTCAGCCTCACGGCTGGAATCGGCAACCTTTCTGGCAAGCCAACATTTGCAGCAAACACCATGACGGTGGACCTGACGGAGGTCGCCGACGCGCAGAAGATCACCGTCACGCTCAGCGACGTGACCGACAACGCCGGTCGGGTGCTACCGGATACAGCGGTGAGCGTGAACATGCTCGTCGGTGACATCAACGCGAGCAAAGTCGTCAATGCCTCCGACGTTGGCGCAGTGAAGGGGCAATCGGGCGCGGCCGTCACCGCATCGAACTTCCGGGCGGATGTCGCCGCAAGTGGCGTGATTAACGCAACCGACATTGGGCTGGTGAAATCGCGCTCCGGTCAAAGGGGGCCCTGACGGGATCCGCTCTCTGCGGCTGCGAGTTGTCGCTGCGTTTGTGTACGCTCTGCGGATCGCCGGCGCGGCGAATACATTCTACTCGAATCGTTTGAATAGGAGCGCCACTCGCGCGGTCTATCTGTTCCTCGCACTCAGCGGCACCTGAGAGGTTTCTTCTGACGCGAACTGCGCTAATTTACCGAACCGGCAGAAATACCCAGCCACTGCTGGACGAGCAGGCGATTGCAAATGAGCGTAGCCATGGCTTCCATAATATCTGATACTCACCACAACGAATGTACCGCCACATGTTTTCGACTGACCGAACCGCTGCCGCCTTCTGTCGCCGCAAAGTCCTCCTCCTCGCACTTAGTTCCGTCGCGCTCCTCACTGCGACAGCCGCTTCGCTGCGTGGGCAGACGGCCGATCCAACGTTGGATATCGCCGTGGCAGGGAACGCAATTCATGCTACTGCCGTCCAGCCTGACGGTAAGATTCTCATCGGCGGCGAATTCACGAGTGTCTTGGGGGTAAGCCGCAATAATCTGGCGCGGCTAAACGCGGACGGCACGCTCGACACTGGTTTCACTGCGAATTCAGACGGCGTCGTGAGGTCTGTCGCCGTTCAGTCGGACGGTAAAATTCTGGTCGCTGGCTCTTTCACAATGATCGGTGGCCAAACGCGCAGCAACCTCGCGCGTCTGGACGCGACCACTGGCGCGGCTGATTCGTTCGCGCCGAATCCGAATGGAGCGGTCAACGTGATCTCGGTGCAGCCAGATGGGAAAATTCTGGTCGCTGGTGTATTCAGCGGTGCGGCGAGTATCGGTGGACAGGCGCGGAACTTCATCGCGCGACTCGACCCCGCGACCGGCGTGCCGGACTCATTCGATCCGAACGCCAGCGACAGCGTATTGACTCTCGCGGTGCAGTCCGACGGGAAGATCCTGGTTGGCGGCTTTTTCACCAGCATCGGCGGCCAACCCCGCAACCGCATCGCCCGGCTCGACGGCGCTACGGGTGCTGCGGATTCATTCAACCCGAATGCCGACCAGCCTGTCTTCGCCATCGCAGTGCAACAGGACGGAAAGATTCTGGCCGGCGGTGGCGGCTTCACGTCCATTGGGGGGCAGCCACGCAGCGGTCTTGGCCGCCTCGACCCGGGTACGGGTCTGGCCGATTCGTTTAATCCGAATGCGACCGGCTTTGTGTTTTCGATCATCCTGCAAGCAGACGAAAAGATCCTCGTCGGCGGCAGTTTCACCAAGATCGGCGGAGAACTGCGCAACCGGATTGCGCGACTCGATGCGAATACCGGTCTGGCCGATGCGTTCAACGCAAACGCTGACGACTCGGTCTATGGCATCACCGTGCAACGCGACGGCAAGATCCTCGTTGGCGGCATCTTCGAGAATATCGGTGGACAGCCGCGCAGCCTCTTCGCTCGTCTCACGAACGACACTGCCGCGGTCACGAATCTCAGTGTCACGCAAAACACAATTACGTGGGAAGTCGATGGCGCAGCACCGCGCTTCACGCGCGTGACATTCGAGTCGTCCGCTGACGGAGTGAATTACACGCTCCTCGGCAATGCCACGGCGGCTGGACGTAATTGGACGCTAACGGGTTTAAATCTGCCAGCTGGGCAGAAGGTTCAGATCCGCGCGCGTGGCTATCACCGGAGCGGTGTCGAAAATGGCTCGGAGAGCATCAGCGAGTCGATTCAAACAGCGTTCTTCGCAGCGCCATTGCAACTCACCGGCGCCGTTTCGCGCAAGACGCACGGCGGCGCGGGAGTCTTTGACATTCCCTTGCCGCTGGCGGGCAACCCGGGTGTCGAGTGCCGCTCATCCGGCAGCGCTCACACGTTGGTGTTTAGCTTTACGAATACCGTCGTCAGTGGGAATGCGAGCGTCACGACCGGGATCGGGGCTGTTGCTGGAACTCCGACCTTCTCCGACAACACGATGACGGTGAATTTGAGCGGCGTCGCGGACGTGCAGCGAATCACTGTCACACTCGCCGGTGTCACCGACAGTTTCGGTCAGGTTCTGCCAGATACCGGAATCAGCGTGGTAATACTCGTCGGCGACACTAACGCGAGCCGGTCGGTTAACGCCTCGGATATTGGCGCGGTCAAAGCGCAGTCCGGCGCGGTGGTCACCGCCGCGAACTTCCGCACGGATGTTGCCGTCAGCGGCGGGATTACCGCTTCTGATATTGGGCTGGTGAAATCACGCTCCGGCCAGAGCGTGCCGTAGCCAGGTTCCGGGGCGCAGCAACGTTCGCGCGATTCTTACTCGACAGACGGGTAACAGCTGCTCACAATCGCCCTCGGTCGAAGATTTAGCTGCGCTCCACGGGGCGGGAGCATGGTGACATCTGCGATCACCGGCGGGTATGTGCAGTTGTCGCCCCATCTTGGAGATCACTAGATATGTCCATCGCCCGGTCCCTTCGATCAATACGCGCAGCAATCGCGATTGTCGCACTGTCAACGCTGGCGCTCACGACGAGCGGCAGTTCAACCGCAAGGAACGACTACGATCTTGCCGCGTCGAATGACGCCGGCGCGCAGAGTGTCGACACAAGCCAACAGCCTTCGGCGCCACCGCCTAACGACACTTTCGCCGGCGCCATCCCTTTGAGCGTCAATATGTCGATGCTCGGGAACCTCGGTTCCGGCGCCGACAGCGCGACCGACGATTATCAGCTCGCCGCTCCCGGATCGCCGACTTGTTATTCCGGCAATGGTCAGCAGGCCACGCCGTCGAACGCCGCCGGACGCGACGTCGTTTACTCTTTCACCGCTCCGAGTGCCGGCGCTTATTCTTTCCGGGTCGGATTCACGGGCGAAACTGACAACGAAAATCTTGTCATCTATCTGGTCGACGGAGTCCCGACCGGCGCCGCTCCGGTCGTCATTCCATGCCAGGCGAGCGGCGCGCCGCCACCCGTTGCGCTCGCGGCTGCGAACCGGAACACCGTGACCACCCAGCCAGCGGAAGAGATCTTCAACTTCCAGATGTCGGCCGGGCAGCAGCTCTTCCTCGTGGTCGACGAGGCCATCCTTGGGACGACCGCGACGGCCTATTACGTGGAGGTGTTTAATGCGGTCGTCGAGAGCGAGCCTAACGACACGTTTGCCTCGGCCCAGCCGATCGCGTGCGGCATCGAAGGGACGATCACGAATGCGACCGGTCCGGTGCAGGACTTTGATTATTTCTCGATCGGCACGCCGCCAGATGGATCACGCCTCTTCGCGATTCTCGACGCCGCCGCAACGAACAGCAGTAATTTGGATATTCGAGTGAACAACGTGGCGAACACCTATCAGTGGAGCGACTTTCATAACGACATCGAAAACGGCACAACCTCAGGAAATATCGGCGGCCTCGCCTTGGCCGCGGCCGACGGCCCCTACGCGATTCAGGTCGATTACCTCGGCACGACGAATACTGCGGTCCACGAGCCTTACCGCCTCGTCTATGTTATTCAACCGCCGAGCGCGGCCGCGATCGCCGAGACCGAGCCGAACGATAGTTTGCCCACGGCCACCTCGCATATGAGCAACTACTTCTCAGGCACCTTTTCGGCGCTCACCGATTCGGATTGGTATGCCACGGCGGCGAACGCCGGTGACTTGCTCTTCGTCAGCCTCGACAACGATCCGGCGCGGAACGGCAATAATCCAAACGGCAATTTCGAACTCTACGACACCGCCGGGAACCTGATTTACTCGCTCGAGGATAACTCGAACATCACGACTGCCGGCTTCCCGCCGGCCGCCGGCCAACAGGCAACAACCCCGGCCGCTCCGGCCGAAGCGACGATCTTTCGGATCCCGACGACCGGCATCTATTACGTGCGCCTTGTTGCCGGCAGCTTTAACGCCACCGGCCCGAACGACTATCTGCTCTCGATCGCGAAAAACTGTACGACCGGCGGCGGCGGCACGGTCTTGCCCGGCGCCGGATCATTCCAATTTGGCTCCGCTACTTTCAGCGAGTTGGAAGGACGCACCGCCACCGTCACCGTGAGCAGGACGGGCGGCACCACTGGCGCCGCTTCCGTCAACTACACGACTTCGAACGGAAGCGCGATCGGCGGATCATCATGCGGACCGGGCATCGATTTCATCCACACGTCCGGTACCTTGACGTTCGCTGAAGGTGATGCGCTCGAGAGCTTCATGGTCACGCTTTGCGGCGATGCTTCGGCCGAAAACGATCAAACCATCGGCCTCACCCTCTCCGGGCCCACGGGCGGCGCGACGCTCGGCTCGCCCAACCCGGCAACGCTCAACGTCCTCGATGTGGCAACGCAGTTCTGCAATCAGGTTCAGATCTTCATTCCCGCGACCGGCACCTCGCCTACCTCAGCGGCTCCATACCCATCCATTATCAACGTCTCAGGTTTGAGCGGAACTGTCACGGGCGTGCGGGTGACGTTGCCCGAGGCCCAGCATGGGAATCCGGATGATCTCGACATCCTCCTCGTCGGTCCCGGTGGCCAGAACCTCATCCTGATGTCGGATGCCGGTGGCGGCGCCGGCCTTGATGCACCGGCCACGATCACGCTCAGCGACACCGCCGCGGCGCAGATACCCGACGCCAGCACGATCGCGACGGGTTCTTATCGGCCGACCAATCACTCGACTGCGACTGATACGTTCGCAGCCGGTGCACCAGCGGGACCATATGGCAACCCGGGGCCAGGCGCGCCGGCCCCAAACACGGCCACTCTCGCATCGGTCTTCAACGGCACGAACCCCAACGGCGACTGGCAGCTCTTCGTCAGCGACGACACTGCGGCCACGAATGGCGGCACGATCGCCGGCTGGTGTCTCGAGCTCACCACGACGGCAGGAGCCCCGTTGCAACTGGGAGCTGCCGTTTCGCGCAAGACCCACGGCAGCGCCGGAACGTTCGACATTCCGCTCACGCTGACCGGTGAGCCTGCGGTGGAGAGCCGGTCCAGCGGCGGCGATCACACGTTTGTGTTCATCTTCAACAACAACGTCGTCAGCGGGAACGCCAGCGTAACGACAGGGACAGGCAGCGTTTCAGGCACTCCGACGTTCTCCGGCAACACGATGACGGTGAACCTGACCGGCGTCACCGACGTGCAGCGGATCACCGTCACGCTCAACAACGTGACCGATAATTTCGGTCAGGTGCTGCCGGCTACCGCAGTCAGCGTGAACATGCTCGTCGGCGACGTCAACAGCAGCAAAAGCGTGAACGCTTCGGACATCGGTGCCGTCAAAGCGCAGTCCGGCCTGCCGGTGACGGCCGCGAACTTCCGCTCGGATGTGGCCGTCAATGGATCGATCAATGCCTCCGATATCGGCCTCGTGAAATCGCGCTCCGGGCAGAGCGTGCCTTAGCTTTTCGCGCCAAACGACCAAAAAATGCGACGCGGCCGGGAAGGCGTGGCATGCGCTTTATTCCCCTAAAGCTGCATCACATTTGCCGGTCTCGGCGTCGTTTCCTGGCTCACGCCTCATTCATGCCCGATCGACCAGAAACAGCGTTGACTCCGCCTTCTCGAAGCGGGCACACTCCGTTACCCCCCGACGGTGCGGCTATCGCAACTCTGCCTTGCAGAGACTGATAGCCGTTCGAACCCCAGCCAACCCCCAGAAAGATGTCTCATGAAAACAAGCCGACCTCTCAATCGACGTTCTTTAGTCCACGCTTCTTGATCAGTTTTTCGTCTTGGGCGATCAGCGGCTTCCTTGCGCTGGTTGCATTCGCTGCATATCCGGTTGAGAACGCTCTCGCCGGGCGGACGCAATCGCCGGCACACGAAAGCGGTGTCGCGGAAGCCTCCGCGCTGGAGCAGGCAGTGGATAGTTCAGAGGCGCTGAGTGTATCAACTATTCCTTTGGCGACATCTGCGCCTGAACCGGACGTCGTCAGCGCAACGTTCGTGGTTAACACCACCAGCGACACGCTAGACGTAGCTCCAGGTGATGGCGCGTGTGCTGATGGAACCGGAGCCTGTTCGTTGCGTGCCGCCATTGGCGAAGCGAACGCCTTACCCGGAGATGACATCATCACTCTTCCCGCGGGCACTTATACGCAAACTCTGGCGGCGGCAAATGACGACGGGAACGCCGGCGGCGATTGGGACATTGTCGGCAACACCACGATCAACGGTGCAGGGGCTGGAACGACCTTCATCCAGGCAAATGCCGCGCCCGGCGTTGCGACGGAGCGCGTCCTCGATGTGCGTGCCGGCACCGTGATCCTCAACGGCGTCACGATTCAAAATGGCCGATTTACCGGCACAATGACGACGGCGACGCGCGGCGCGGGCATCCAGAATGTCGGAACGCTCACGCTGAATAATTGCGTCGTGCGAGACAACCGGATGAATTCGACGTCCGGCAACCCGATTGGCGCAGGCATTCACAATGCCGGTCCTGCACTCACCTTGACGAATACGACAGTCACGGCGAACTCCAACGTCCGTGTCAGCGGCGGTAGCGCATTCGGTGGTGGCGTGAGTTCTATTGCCGCGACGACGATCACTATTACCGACAGTAGTATCTCCGGTAACAGCGCCACGAGCCAGTCGGGCGGCTTTGGATTTGGCGCCGGGCTTTACCTCGAAAACCTTTTCACCGTCAACGCCACGAACAGCAGCTTCAATAACAATACCGGCGCGGGAACAAGCGGCAGTAACGGCTCGGGAGTAAGAGCATTATCGAACACCGGAGCAGCGGTCTTTAACGCGACGAATTGCACCTTTAGTGGGAACTCGGGAACGGCTGGAGGGAATAACCAAGGCCAGGGTCTGCAATTGTTTACGACCTCGGCCACGGCAGCGACTAATACTGCCACGTTGAATAGCGTGACCGTTGACAGCAACTCCGGAGGTGGCCCTGGTCTGGGGATTCATTGCCAGGCTAATGGCGGAGCTCTGAACCTTTCCATTAATAACAGCACCATTTCGAACAACAGGGGCGCGACCAATGGTGGCGGAATCAACACCACAAACGTCGGCTCAGCGTTGAATTCGCCCGTCACCGTGAATTGCACCAACACTACGATCAGCGGCAACGGTGCGGCGAACGGCGGCGCTCTCTATGTCGAACAGCCCACGGCCGGACTGGTTACGGCGAACCTCAGTTACGTGACCGTGGCGAACAATACCGCTTCGGCAGGTGGCGGCGGGCTTTTCGTCTCAACGGCGGGAACGATCAATCTGAAAAGTACCATCGTCGCCGATAACACGGCTCCGAGTGGACCGGACATTTCCGGCACGATCACCTCGCAGAACTATAATCACATCGAAAACCCAATGGGTGGAACGTTCGCGGCGATGCCCAACGACGTTATCGCTGGCGATCCGAACCTCGGTGCCTTGGCAAACAACGGCGGCCCCACCTTGACCCATTTTCCTGGCGGAGGCAGCCCCGTGATCAACACCATTCCTAGCGGCACAAACGAGTGCGGCACCACCGTCACACGGGATCAACGCGGTGCGACTTTTGTGCGCCCTCACGGAGGTGCTTGCGACAAAGGAGCCGTTGAAATTCAGGCGCTTCAACCGACCAACGCGGTTTCGCGCAAGACGCACGGCGGCGCTGGAGACTTCGATATCAACCTGCCGCTCACCGGTGAGCCTGGCGTGGAATGCCGCTCTAGTGGCGGCGCTCACACACTCATCTTCACGTTTAACAATCCCGTCGTCAGTGGCAACGCCAGCGTGACAACAGGAACAGGCGCCGTCACTGGCACGCCGACGTTCTCCGGAAACACGATGACCGTGAACCTGACCGGCGTGGCCGATGTCCAAAGGATCACCGTCACGTTAAGTGGCGTGACCGACACGTTCGGCCAGGTGCTGCCGAGTACCCCGATCAGCGTGAACATGTTGGTCGGCGACATCAACGCGAGCAAGGTCGTCAACGCGTCCGACATCGGCGCGGTGAAGGCGCAATCCGGCGTGCCGGTGACTGCCGCAAACTTCCGCGCCGATGTCGCCGTCAGCGGCGGGATCACCGCGTCGGATATCGGGCTCGTCAAATCGCGCTCGGGGCAGAGCGTGCCGTAGGCACAACGCACACCCAACGAATGGCGATCAGTGCGTCGATTCAGCGGCAGCCGACCAGAATTCAGCCGCCGTGCGCGGCCCTTCAGCCGCCTCAAACGCAAATGCTGTCGTGAACGCGGCCAAATGCTTCGCGCGCTGCCCAACGTCGCTCTTCGCGTCGCTGCGGTTCCAGATGATCTCGTTCACGAACTGATTCTCGCCAAAGATCTGGTCGAGCATCACTTTGACGTAGTGGCTGCCGTGCCAGTGGCAGTGGTAATAGAAGCTGCCGGTTTTCTTCAGCACGCGGTATAGCTCGACGCAGCGTGGACGCATGTAGTCGATGTAAACCTTGGTCGACTCGTGACGGTGTTCGAAGCTGCGCTTCTCTTTCGTTTCGCCCCAGAAGACTTCGTAGTTGCGGGTTCGAGTTGAAGGGCGGGTCGATGTAGATGAGGTCGACGCAGCCGTCCCGCACTTTGCGGAGCTGGTCGAGATTATTGCCGCAATAGATGACACGCGTGTCGATGACGGCGGAGGGCTTCGCGGACGTGGCCGCGATAAATTAGCCCCTAATCCGGATACGCGTCGAGATACTTGATTCCGGAGCCGGTGTTAAAGATTACCACCCGCTCGTCTGGTGAGATCTTGTTCTGCGTGCGCAGCACTCGGAGTGCGGCGAAGCAGGCTGCTCCTTCGGGCGCGACGAAGAGGCCTTCCAGCCGGCCCACTTCCCGCGTGATGCGGATCATCTCCGCGTCGTCGACGGTGATCGCGCCGCCACCCGAGGCGCGCAGGATTTTCAGCATCAGGAAATCGCCGATCGCTTTTGGCACGCGCAGGCCCGATGCAACTGTGTGCGCGTCCGGGAACTCGGGGGCGCTTTCTGATCCGGCTTCAAACGCTCGTACGATCGGCGCGCAACCGCTCGCCTGCACACTGAACATCCGCGGCCGCTTCGAGCTGATCCAGCCGAGCGCTTCCATCTCATCAAACGCCTTCCACATCCCGACGAGGCCGGTCCCGCCGCCGGTCGGATAGAGAATCACGTCGGGCAGCTGCCAATTCATCTGCTCCGCGAGCTCGTAGCCGAGCGTCTTCTTGCCTTCGACGCGATGCGGTTCCTTCAGCGTCGACATATCGAACCATCCCTCGGCTGCTTTGCGTTTCGCCACCTCCGCGCCGCAATCAGTGATCAGCCCGTCGATCAACGTCACATGCGCGCCGAGTTCGCGACACTCGACGATGTTCGCGCGCGGTGTGTCGCGCGGCATGAAGATGTGCGCCTCTAAGCCGGCGCGAGCGGCGTAGGCAGCGAGCGCACCGCCGGCGTTTCCGGCGCTCGGCGCCGCCAGCTTCGTCGCGCCGAGATGCTTTGCCATCGACACCGCGACGGCCATGCCGCGCGCCTTGAAGCTTTGGGTCGGATTCTGCGCTTCGTCCTTCACCGACAAATCGGCGACATCGGCTTCGCTCCCGAACCGCTGCGCCTTCAGCAGCGGCGTCCCGCCCTCGCCGAATGTCGTCGGCTCGACATCGAGCGGCAGGGGCAGGACTTCCCGATACCGCCAGAGCGATTTTTCACGTGTCGGTAGGCTGTCGCGCGTTAATGTCTTGCCAGCGGCCGCCAGATCGTAGACCGGAAAGAGCGGCTTCTGGCATGCGGTGCAGAGGTTCTGCAACACCGACCAATCATGGCGGAGACCGCACGACGTGCATTCGAGATGCGTGAGGAACATTCGACTCCATAACGCGCGCACGCCACGCTGTCATCCCGAGCTGCTTTCGATGCGGCCGTCACGATGCTGGTCCCTCCACTCGACCGCTTCATCGCGGGTGCCGTACGACAGCGTTCAACAGGCCTAGCGGCCGCTCGCGTCTCTCATTTGCCGAGAGTTCCAGGCTTGTATTTGACGGCGTCGACTGGCTTGTAGTCGAGTTCGCCGAATAGCGACCGCATGAAAGCCGCCTATGTGACGACGTACGACGCGCGCGATGTCGGCAACTGGTCGGGCATCGGCCGCTATGTCGGCGACGCGCTTTCGCGAGCGGGATTGGAGCTGACGTATTTTGGTCCTTTAGATTTTCAGGAGCCAATTCACGCAAAGCTGCGCCGCGTCTTCCATACAAGATTGTTGCGACAAGCCTATGATCCAGAGCGCCACCGCGCAGTTGCAAAGAACTACGCGCGCCAGGTAGATCAGCGTTTAAAAGGATCCGGCGCAGACATTGTTTTCAGTCTCAGCACGGTCCCGATCGCATTCTGCGAGTGCGATCAACCAATTGCGTTTTGGGGCGATGCGACCTTTGCCGGCCTCTTCGACCTGTATCCCCGGTATCGTGTCACGTCGCAGGAAACGATCAGGAACGGCAACGCGCTCGAACAAGCGGCCCTCGACCGGTGCGCGCTCGCGATCTACGCGTCCGATTGGGCAGCGAAAACCGCTCTTGAAAACTACACCGTCGATCCGCTGAAAGTTCATGTCGTGCCGTTTGGGCCGAACCGCACAGAGAAGGCTCCCGCGGAAGTTCGCGAGTTCATTGAAAGCCGACCAGCGTCACCGTGCCGGCTGCTTTTCCTCGGCGTCGATTGGGAACGAAAAGGTGGACCACTCGCACTCGACGTCGCGAAAGATCTCGTGAGACGTGGTATCGCGACGGAATTGCACATCGCCGGGTGCGATCCGCCGGTCGGCTCGATTCCGCCATACGTCGTCAAACACGGCTTCATCGACAAACGCGACGCCGCTGGCGTGGCGAAGATTGATGCATTGCTCGCACCCGCTCACTTCCTCCTGTTGCCCTCGCGAGCCGAGTGCTTCGGTCTCGTTTATCTCGAGGCCAGCTCAGTCGGAGTTCCTTCGCTGGCCGCTGATGTCGGCGGTGTGGCGAGTGCCGTTCACACGGACCGCAACGGCCGCCTATTCGCTCTCGACGCACCAGCCTCGGAGTACGGCGACTACATCAGCCAGGTGATGGCAGATCCCGAGACTTACCGTCAGCTCGCTTATTCTTCTTACGAAGAATACCGCCAACACCTGACATGGGACCGGGCAGCGACAAAGATACGAGATCTTCTCGCCTCGGTCACGGCTTAGCAGCCGGGTTCGGGAGAACTCTGCCGATCGCCCGTGCGAACGGTTCCGTGATCGCCTTGGACGGACCGCTCTCGTGACGGCCGCGAGTCTGATCTGCGCTACTCGTTAGACCCACATCCTGCGGTCGAACGTCCGATACTGGATCGCTTCGCTGACGTGCTCGGGCGTGATCTCGTCCGCGGACGCGAGATCGGCGACCGTGCGCGAGACTTTGAGGATCCGATCGTAGGCGCGCGCGCTCAGGTTCAGCTCCGTCATCGCGATGCGGATCAGCTCCTGCGATTCGTCGCCGAGCTTGCAATGCTCCTTGATCTGCCGCGTCCCCATCCGCGCGTTGCAGTTCGTCGCCGTGTCCGAGCGGAACCGCACCTGCTGGCGTCCGCGCGCCTGCATCACGCGCTCGCGGATCGCGGCCGATCCTTCTTCCGTGCGCGTGCTCGAGATGTCCTTGTATTCCACCGCCGGCACTTCGATGTGCAGGTCGATGCGGTCGAGCAACGGCCCGGAGATGCGTTGCCGGTAGCGCTGCACCTGCACTGGGCCGCAACGGCACTCACGTTTCAAATCGCCGAAGTAACCGCACGGACAGGGATTCATCGCCGCGACGAGCATAAACTCGGAGGGAAACGTCAGGCTGCCTGCCGCGCGTGAGATGGTAACCTTTCCGTCCTCGAGCGGCTGTCGCATCACCTCGAGCGTGGAGCGTTTGAACTCCGGCAGCTCGTCGAGAAACAACACACCGTGATGCGCCAGACTCACTTCACCGGGCGCGGGTGTCGCCGAGCCGCCAAGCAACCCAACATCGGAGATCGTGTGATGTGGCGAGCGAAACGGCCGCGTCGCCACGAATGCCTGATCGCCATTCAACATGCCCGCGATGCTGTGGATCTTCGTGCTCTCGATCGCCTCCTCGAGCGACATCGGGGGGATGATCGTCGCGATGCGTTTCGAGAGCATCGATTTGCCGGATCCCGGCGGGCCGATCATGAGCAGGTTATGTCCGCCGGCGACCGCGACTTCGATAGCGCGCTTCACGTGCCCCTGCCCTTTCACATCGCTGAAGTCGACCTCGAACTTCTGGTGCTTCTCGAAGAACTCTGTGAGATCGCCACGCGTCGGCTGCAGCTGCGTTTCACCCCGGATGAACTCGAATGTCTGGCGAAGATTCTGCACGCCGAAGATGTCGATGCCGCTCACCATCGATGCCTCGCGCGCGTTCGCTTCCGGCACACACAGCGCCTGCTTACCGCGACGCCGCGCTTCGATCGCCACCGGCAACACACCTTTCACTGGCCGCACCGCGCCGGTCAGTGCCAGCTCGCCGACGAAGCTAAAGCGGTCGAACATTGAGCCATCGAGCTCTTCGTTCACCGCGATCATTCCTAAGGCGATCGGCAGATCGAAGCTCGGCCCTTCCTTCTTTATGTCCGCCGGCGCCAGATTGATCGTCGTGCGGCCGCGCGGCCAATGATAGCCGCTATTACTGATCGCGGTCGTAACGCGGTCCTGGCTCTCTTTCACGGCCGTATCCGGCAGCCCGACGATGATGATCTTCGGGTTCCCGCCCGCGCCGTTGACCTCGATCTCCACCTCGTACGCATCGATGCCGTAAACCGCGGCGGAATAGATCTTGGCCAGCATCGCCGCGCCACGTTGCCAGAGAAGAATCGGGACGAAAAGATGCAATTCCACGCCTGCAGGGTGCGAAAATTCAGCTAAATAGCTGCACGCCATCCGCCCGCGTTTTTCGATTCAAGAAAGATGCAGGCCGTGTCTAGCGATGAACGAGAAAAGCCTCGGCAGCGCGCCGTCGGTATGGCTGACGTGATGCAGCGCAACATCAGCACGGTGCTGAAGCGGCGGAAGACGGAGGAGTCGCAGAAGTCACTCCAGTTGCGCATCGCCGACGCGATCACGCGCTTCACCGGCAGCATGACCTTTGTCTACATCCACCTGGTGCTGTTCACGCTTTGGATCATCTGCAATGTCCCGGCGACTCCACTGCCGAAGTTTGATCCCACGTTTGTCGTGCTTGCGATGTTTGCGTCCGTCGAGGCGATCTTTCTTTCGACCTTCGTCCTCATCTCGCAAAACCGCATGGCCGCGCAGGCGGATAAACGTGCCGATCTCGACCTCCAGGTGAGCCTGCTCGCTGAGCACGAGATCACGCGGATCGTCACGCTCGTGAAGCAGATTGCCGCCAAGCTCGAAATCGAAGAGTCGCGCGACCCGGAGCTGAACGAGCTGGAGAAAGACGTACAACCGGAAAACGTCCTCGACGCTCTGGAGGAACATCAACGGCGCATTGACCGCTAGACATCACTGGTGCCGTACGGTCGGCAGCTCGAGGGGTGAACCAGCGCTCGGCGCGTTCAGCAGCCGAACAATCGCGTAATCATCCCCGAGCTCGACCAAGCTCAGTGAAGCGGGGTCGATCTCGATGCGAAAGAACAGATCGAGATGCATCCCGAGAAAGTGCGCCATCACCGCGCGCACAACGTCGCCATGCGTGACGATCACCACAAACCGATGCTGCTCGCGCAGTTCGTTTAGTTTCCGAATGGCGCGCGCCTGCACTTCGAGCATCAACTCGCCGCCCTCAGCCGACGTGCTGCTGCGGAATGAATTGAAGCGCTTCCAAAGCGGCTCGCCGGCGAGTTCAGTGAACGGTCGATCTTCCCATTCGCCGACCAGCACCTCCGTGAACGCTTCATCGATCTGCAATGGAATGCCGCGGGCTTTGCAAAGCGGCTCGGCCGTTTCCCGCACGCGCTCCAGCGGTCCGCTGTAGATCGCGTCGATTGGCAGGAGCGACAGTTTCTCCGGGAGATGCGCCGCTTGTTCTCGGCCGAGGTCGTTCAGATGAACGCCGGCTTTTCGTCCGGCGATCGCTCGACCCAGATAATCGTGCGCGCCGTGTCGGATGAAGAGAAAGTTGGCCATCGCCACGTGCGGCGGATGTCAAACACCGACAACCGACGGTACGGTTTTCTGCGGCGCGTACCGCCGCGTCATGCGCGCGCAAAACTCTGCGAACTCCTCGTTCACGTATGGCGGACTCGTGTGATGCGCGCCGGGACCACGATGCTCTGGCGTGAAGCAGTAGGTCACGGTGACATCGAACTCTTCGAGCGCGGACATTTGCCGGTCGAACCATGCGTCCGCGTTCGGCCGGAAACTATCGGCCCAGCTCAGGCCGGTGCGCAGATATCTCACGCCGAGTTTCCGCAGCCATTCGACTGCCTCATCCAGCCGATGATCCTCGAAGTGGAACCACTGGCAGATCCCGAGCTCCGGAGTGAAACGTTCAAAGTGCTGCAACGCGAGCTTGGGCGTGCCGTCTTCACGCAGGAGGCCCATGTGGAAGTGGCGGTAGTAGGATGAGCCTTCCGCCTCGCGGTGGCGCGTCGTTGCCGGCCATGCTGCCGGCAGATCGTAGAGCGAATACCAATGAATCCGAGGGGCGCGACCGATCAGCAACTCAGCGGTCCGCTGTAAACCAAACTCCTGCACTTCTTCCGCGCCGAAGGTGGAGATGCCTACTTCCGAAACCCAGACCGGCAGATCAGTGACAGCCCGAATCTCACGAAGGCGCGTCGGCCACTCGTCCAGCATCCAATTGTTCCAATCGAGCGGAAAGCCGTGCACCGCCACGGCATCGAGTGTCTCCAGCACGCCGAAGTCTTCCATGCGCTTGATCCAGCCGGCATCAATCGGCGACATCCCGCCGAGCACACGCGTCACGCTGTCGTTCTCGCCCGCCACGGCACGCGCCGCCAGCTTCACCATCTCCGCGAACTGCCGCCACTCCGGGTCGAGCTGCTGATCCCAATGCGATTTGTTGTTCGGCTCGTTCCAGAACATGACCGCTTCAACCATAAGCCTGTAGATGCTGCGGTCGCTCGTTAGGCGCGCAGCGATTCCTTCGCCTGCCGCGTCGCGCGCGTGAGATCACTCTCCGCCGTCTCCTGTTTCACCTGGCAGAGGAACACCTCGTCTTCGGGATGCGCGATGATGTTAAAGCCGGCGCTGCGCAGCATCGCTTCGGTGCAGGCGCGGTTCGGGATCCACCAATTCGTCGGATCGCCTGCATATTTATGTTCGATGAAATACATCGCCGGGAAATCCGGCCGCGCGAACATCTCGGTCGTCCAGAAATCGTAATCCTCGCCCACTTCCATCGCTTCAGTGCTGCCGCGCTGCATCGATTGAAACAGCATCAGATCCTTCGCGACGTGCTCGCGGATCAGATCGAGCGCGAGCAACGGATGGCGCAGGTGGTAAAGCACGCCCATGAAGATCACGAGATCGAACTTCTCGCCTAACGAACCGACGTCGTAGACCGACAACTGACGAAATTCGATGTCAACGCCGCGCACTTCCGCCGCGAACCGCGCTTGCGCGAGATAGCGCTCATCGAAGTCGACACCGAGCACGCGGTCGGCGCCGCGGCGTTTCATCTCGAGCGAGTAGAAGCCGGCATTGCAGCCGATATCGAGCACGCTCTTGCCGGTGAGGTCGTTAGGCAGTGCATGCGCGAAGCCGGCGAACTTCACCGCCGGGTAATCGCCGAGGAAATGATTCGGTGCGGTTTGCACGCCGTTGAGGTTCAGGTTCTGAAACCACGCACCGAGCTCTTCGATTCGCCGCTGCGTCTCGGCGGCACCGATCTGAATCGCGCTCGACATGCTCACGCCACCGCCTTCACGTCTGTTTCCCGCTCACGCCGCTCGTTCAGCAACGTGATCGCTGCGCGATAACCATGCAGCGTCCCCACATCCACGTACGATTCGCCCGCGCGAACGCCAGACGCGCTGCCACCGCGCGCGATCCAGGCGTTCACCAGGGTACCGAAATATTCGTCGCTGCGGTCGCGCTCCAGCCAAAGCCGATGCAGATCATGGAAGATCGCGGCCGGCATCTTGAAAGCGCCCCAAACCCATTTCGATCGGGCGTCGCTCTGCTTCACCTGGATCTCGACGACGCGGTCGTTTTCATCCGTCACGACCGCATCGAAGAACTGCGGCTGCTCGACCGGAAACAAGAGAAACGAAAGCTCGTGATTCGGTAGCGCTGACAATCCGTTCTCCGGAAACCAAATCGTGTCCGGCAAACCGATCAGTACCGTCTCGTTAGGCGCGACCACCGGCGCCGCATGGAAGATTGCGTCGCACAGCCCCGCCGGTTGCGGTTGCACGACGAAGATGAAACTCGCCGCGTTTACTTGCCCGCCGCCGTAGTATTCGAGGATGTCCGATTTCCCCGCGGAGATGACGAAGCAGATCTTGTCGGCGCCGGCGATCGTCATCCGCTCGACGAGATATTCGCTCACCGCGCGCGGCCGTTCGATCGTGCCGTCGAGCCGTCCCCCGACCGGCAACAATTCCTTCGAAAACGCGAGGGGCTGGATGCGAGTGCCTGCGCCCGCCGCTGGAATGATCCCGAGCATTTAGACGGCGACGGCTTCGGGATCCCGCGCCGTCTCGAGCAGTTCCTCGAGCTGCAGAGCGCGGCGCGCGGCGGTGTGCTCCGTCAACGTGCGATGCTGCGCGGCGGCTGCGATGCGGGAAAGCTCACGGTCTGTTAAAGAGAGCGCGTTGATCGCGTCTTCCGTCGTCTCGGCGGTCAGAATCTCTTCGCCGGGAGTAAAGAATTCATCCAGCCCCGCCCACGTGTCGCTGACGATCGGCACCCCGCACGCCGAGGCTTCGAACAACCGGCCAGACGGACACCAGCCCATCGACTTCATCGTGTCGCGCGTGACGTTCAACGTCAGCGCCGAAGAGCAGAAGAACGCCGGGTGCTCGGGTGGCGAAAGGTGGCGCATGAAATACATGTTCGGCGTCCAGGGGAATTCCGGTGGGTATTGCGCCCCGCCGATGATGAAACGCTCCTGCGGAAAACGTTGCGCGGGTTGGATAAACAACTTTTCGAGAGCGGCCTGCCGGTCCTCTGCATACGTGCCGAGATACGAGAAACGCGCCCGATATTGCTCCACCGGTGCGACCCGGTGATAAAAGTCCGGCTCCACGCTCCCGTAGAGCGGCGCCACTTTTCGCGCACCCATCTCCTGCTGCAGCGCGGTCAATGCGCCGCCGCCGGTGAAACTGAGCACGAGGTCGTATTCAGCGAGCCCGCGCTGGTCAACGTAGCTGAGCGGCTCGCCAGTACGCCAACGCGAAAGCGTCACCGGCGTGTCCATGTCGTAGAACACGCGCAAGGCCGGAGACGACCAGACGAACTCCGAAGCCGCAATGCCGTCCGGGCAATAGGAGGTGACCATCGCCGCGTCCGCATCGCGCAATTCGTGCCACGCACGCGGCGCGGCATCTTCCCAGTTGCTGTAGAGGACCAGCTGTCCCCCTTCGAGTTCGTGCAAATCACGGTGCGCCGCGTAGTACGGCACGTCGCGCTCGAAGAAGACGATCTCGTGGCCGCTGCTGATCAACTGCCGGCAAATCGCCCGCAGCAGAGTCGCGTGGCCGTTGCCCCACGACGAGCTGATCGTGAGGCCGAAGATGACGAGCTTCATTTTTTCGTCTTGGTGCCGTTTCGCGCCTTCGTTGTCTTCCGCGCGCCGTTGCCATTGCTCGTCCGCTTCAGCGGGCCGGGCAAAACGACGGCGTCATCGCCCTTGATGAATTCTTCGGTTTTCGTGCGCGCTTCGTCGTCGGTGAACTGCACGGGCGGCGACTTCATGAAGTAACTCGAAGGCGCCACGAGCGAGCCGGAGAGCTTGCGGTCGAGCGCGAGCTTCGCGCAGCGGATCGCATCGATGACGACGCCGGCGGAGTTCGGCGAATCCCACACCTCGAGCTTCATCTCGCAATTCAGCGGGACGTTGCCGAACGTCGTCCCTTCCATGCGGATGTAGCACCATTTGCGATCCGACAGCCATGGCACGTAGTCGCTCGGGCCGACGTGCACGTCCTTTGCCGGGAGCGCGTGGCCGAGCTGACTCGTCACCGCCTGCGTCTTCGAGATCTTCTTCGATTCGAGCCGTTCCCGCTCGAGCATGTTCAGGAAGTCCGTGTTCCCGCCGAAGTTCAGCTGATACGTGCGATCGAGCCGCACACCGCGCTCGCGGAACAGGTTCGTCATCACGCGATGCGAGATCGTGGCGCCGACCTGCGACTTGATGTCATCGCCAATAATCGGCAGTCCGCGTTCTTCGAATCGGCGCTGCCAATACGGTTGCGACGCGATAAATACCGGCACGCAATTGATGAAGCCGCAGCCGGCGTCGAGGATCTGCTCGACGTACCACTTCGTCGCCATCTCCGAGCCAACCGGCAGATAAGAAACCACGACGTCGGTCTTCGTCTTCTTCAGAATGCCGACGATGTCATCGGTCGACGCAGGCGATTTCTTGATCACCTTCTTGAGGTATTTGCCAAGGCCGTCGTGCGTCATCCCTCGATGCACCTTCACGTCCAGCTTCGGCACGTCGGCGAACTTGATGGTGTTATTCGGCTCGGCCAGGATCGCCTCGCCGAGATCGCGCCCCACCTTGGTCGCCGCAATGTCGAACGCAGCCGTGAATTCGATGTCGCGGATGTGATAACCGCCGAGATCGACGTGCATCAAGCCAGGCACGAACTCGTCTTCGTTCGCGTTCCGATAGAACTCGATACCCTGCACGAGCGAGGAGGCGCAGTTCCCCACTCCGATGATGCCAACGCGGATTTTGTCTTTCATTTCGTCACTCCTTTGTCACACAAACGTCGCGATTTCCCGCGGGTTGATAGCGGCATTCCTCGATGAACGCCTCCAGCTCCGCGGCTCGGTGCGCGGCCGTGTGCGCCGCGAGCACCCGCTCACGCGCACCGTCGCCGATCGCGCGGCGCTCAGCCTCCGGCATTTCGCGGAGAATCTCCACCACATCTTCGCTGCTGGAGGCAATCAGAATCTCTTTTTTCGGCGCGAACAATTCGTCCAGGCCGGCCCAATGATCACTGATGATCGGCGTGCCGCAGGCGGCGGCCTCGAACAGGCGCACGCTCGGCGAGTAGCCGGCGCGGATCATATCGGCACGAGTCACGTTTAAGGTGAAACGTTGCGCATTATAAAACGCGCGGTGCTTTTTCGGCTCGAGATGCGTGATGCGCTCGACGTTCCCCGGCCAGCGGATCGTTTCAGGATACATCGGGCCGGCGACAACGAATCGCTCATCCGCCAGCTGCGTTGCTGGTCCGAGGAGCAAGGCGTCGACTGTCGGCTGCCGGTCGTCGCTGTAGGTGCCGAGGTAACCCAGCGCCCATTTTTGCGGAACGCGTTCCGCGAAATAGAGCTCCGGATCGACCGAGCAATAGAGCGCACGCGCCATGGGTGAGCCGTAATCGCGCTCGATCTTCCGCAGCGTGGGTCCACCGGTGAACGAAAGATAAAGCGCAAACCGCGCGATCAGCTCGGCCGAGATGTACTCGCAGTCGCCGCGCCGTAATGCGGCCAGCGTGACCGGCGTGTCGATATCGTAGAATGCCGTCACGCCGCGCGCGTGCTCGGTTACCCAGTCGCCGACCGCGATGCCATCCGGCACGTATGAACCGACGATGACGCAATCCGCGTCCCGCAAATCGTTGCCGAACCGTCGCCGGAGTTCCGCGACGCTCTTGTACAGCTGGGTCTCGCCGAACGGCGGGTTCGGCAGGTCGCGGTTTTCTGCGTACCAGGGCTGATCGCGCTCGAGGAACAGAACGTCGTGACCGCGCGTGGTTAGCTCACGCACCAGTCCGCGGAACGTGGTCGCGTGACCGTTGCCCCACGATGAGGTGATCGATAGACCGAGAATGACGATCTTCACTTCGCGTAGGCTCCTTCAAGGATGCCATCAAACTCTGCGGCTCGGTGCGCGTACGTGTGTTGCGCGAGAGCACGGCGATACGCCGCCTGGCCGATCTTGCGCGCCCGCTCGGCGTCGATCTTCTGGACGTGCGCCGCGACTTCGCTGCCGTTGTGCGCGGAGAGGATTTCTTCCTCTGGCTCGAAGAAAAAATCAATGCCTTCCCAATGATCGGTGATCAGGCAGGCGCCCGCGCCCGCGGCTTCGAAGACGCGAGTGGCGGGCGAGAACCCGTAGCGTGCCATGCTCGCGCGCGAGATGTTTAGCACCATCCGCGGCGTGCAGTTGAAGGCGTTGTGATCCGCGGTGTAGACGTGGCCGAGATTGCGGACGTTCGCCGGGAGCGGCCGTGAGTCCCAGCCGATCCCGCCGAGGAGGAAGCTCTGACCGGGCAACTGCTCCGCCGCGTTGAGGAAGAACTCTTCGACGCGCGCTTCGCGATCGGGCAGCCGATGCCCGAGAAAACCGAGATCGGCTTCGAAGCCGGGCTTCGGTGGCACCGGATGATGCGTCTCGGGATCGAGCCCGTTGTAGATCGGGACGCAAAGCTGCGCGCCTAATGCTTCGTAGTGACGGACGACGGGCGGCCCGCCGCCGTAGGTGAAGATGAAGTCGTAACGCGGAATACAGGCGCGGAATGCATCGTCGGGATTACTCTCGACGCGCTCCAAAGTCGCCGGTGCGTCAACGTCACAGAAGACGATGTAGTTGTCGGGGCGTTTGTATTCCAGTACCGCGGATTCGAGCAACTCGTCGAAGACGCCGATACCGCTCGTCTTCACGATCATGTCCGCATTGCGCGCGGCTTCGAGCGACCGCAACGCCGCCTCTTCCGAATTCTCGTAGACGACGACCTTCGCCCAGTCGGGCGGCTCAAGGTCGCGATGTTGTTGGCGGTCGTATGCGTCCGGTTCGTAGACGGTGATGCGGTGTCCGCGATTGTGCAGCGCCTTGATCAGCCCGCGGTAGTAGGTCGCGGCGCCGTTCCAGTAGGCGGAAAGCAGGCTCGAAGGGAAAAAGGCGATGTTCACGCGTTTACCTCTTCGTAGATGCCGAGCAATTCGTCCACGCGATGTGCGCAGGTGTGTCGCTGCTGGATCGTGCGCAAGCCGTGTTCCGACAGCTCGCGCGCCATTTGTTTATCGGCGAGCAAGGCGCGCATGTGCTTCTTCATCTCGGTCCCGTCGCGTGCCACGAGATAATCTTCGCCGGGCGTGAAGAGGCCTTCCGCGTCATTCCACGGAGAGCAGATCAACGGAATGCCGCAAGCGAGTGCTTCGAATGGACGGATCGTCGGGATCCCCGGCAACGCCTCAACATACGGTCGCCGCGGCACGTGCACGGTGAACCGGTAGCGCGCGAACAACTCTGGTGCGCGGTAGTTCGGCAGCCAGCCGCCATAGTCGATGCCGGCACGATGCAGAAGATCCCGCGCCGAATCGGCATAGCGGACGCCGAAGACCTTGGCCTTCAGTCCCAGCACCCCAGCCGGTTCGATGAGAAACTCCTGCAGCTCCGCGGATCGTTCGTCATCGCCCCAATTGCCAACCCAGACGAGATCCCCATCGAACTCTTCGCGCGAGCCGGGCTGAAAGACGCGGGTGTCGGCCGCTTCGTGCCAGGTCCAGGCGCGGCGCGCCCAATCGCGTTGCACGTAGATCTGCCGGAGCACTTCGCCATACGCGAGCACGCCATCGTAGTTCGAGAGATCGTACCCCTGCATCTGCTGGGGCGAAGTGATCGCGCGATGATGCGTGTCGTGGAAAAAGAGCCGGTAATTGCCGGCGCGCGCACGGTGTTCGCCGATGCGCCTAACGAGTTCATGCTCGTTCCATTCGTGCACGATCACGAGATCGGCGCCGCTCAGCACCTGCTGGAGGTCGAGCGCGTCGAGTGTGTAACGCGTGGAGCGGAGCTGCGGGTAGCGCTCGTGGAACTCCGCGATCGGCGCTTCGCCATGCTCATCGACAAGATTCTGCCGGCTCCACGAATCAGCCGGTTCATAGATGGCAACGTCGTGTCCGCGCACGATCAACTCGGTCGCGACACCGCGCAGGAAATGCGCGTTCCCGTGGTTCCAATCAGAAACCAACGAATGGCAGAAGAGCACGATCTTCACGCCGCCACCTCCTGCCGCCGATTCGTTAGGCAATGCGCATACGCCGCCCGGTAATCGTCCGCCATTCGTTCGACCGAGAAGCTGGTCGCGCGGCTGCGCGCCCGATCGGCAAACTCGCCGCGGATGCGATCGTTGCTGATCATCTCGTTCAATGCTTGCGCGAGCGCCTGATGATCGTGCGGCGGCACGAAGACCGCCGCATCACCCCAGATTTCCCGCAGGCTCGCGATGTCGCCCAAAACGGGCGCGCAGCCCGAGAGCGCCGCCTCCAGCACCGACAACCCGAAAGGCTCATACCGCGCCGGCAGTGCGTAAATCGCGCTCGTCGCGAGATGTTCCGCGAGCGCATCCGCGCTCAACCGGCCTAACGAATGCACATGCTCGAACCGGCATTCGGTTCCGTTCGGGTGCGTCGTGTCGCCGGCGACTTCGATCGGCCAGGGCACCTGCGGCGCGACGGCCTCGAGGGCGGCGAGATTCTTTGCCTCGTCCCAGAGACGTCCCGCGGCGAAGATCGCGTTCCGCTTCGTCCCCGGCGAGAAGAGCTGCACCTGACGGGCGTTGTAGATGGCACGCCGTTCGCCGACAAAGCCGTAGTTCTGGCCTAACGAATCCAGCATCGCGTTCGTCGGTGCGATCACCAGATCAGCGGCACGGAGGCCGAGGCTGACCCGCTTCCGATATTCGTCATACATCGCCGGCAGCTCCGTTTCCTTGACCGCGGTCCACCAGGAGAGGACGCACGAATGCGCGACGACCACCACCGGCGCGTTCCATTCGAGCGCGGCGTGCGCGTAGCCATTCAGGTGAATCAGGTCTGGCCGGAAATCGCGCGCCACGCCCAGCAACCAATCGCCGGCCTCGTCGACTTCGCTCCAGGGAGCGTCCATCCATTCGAGCGCGTAACTGCTGCGAAACAGCGTCACGTTCGGGAGCGTTTTGGCTTCCGCACGTTGCGGCGGGCTCAGCGGCGCGCCCATCGTCGCGAGCGCGAACTCAATCTGCGGCAGCGCACGCGCGAGCTCGAGCGCATAGGTCCAGACGCCGCCGAGAGTATCGGCAGTCATGAGGATCCGCTGCGGTTCGGCTCGATCGCTCATCACATTCGGATCAGCGCTTTCATAAAACCATCTGGCCGCTCCGCGCTCATGTTTAAAGCTTCGTCGAGTCGATCGAGCGAGAACTCGTGCGTGTAGAGCGGGCGCGGATTCAGCAGGCCGCTCTCGACCGCACGAACAGCGGCGCGCATGCCCTCGAGGTAGATCGCGGGATCACGTTCGTGCGCGTTGATGACATCGAGCCCGCGCCAGTTCCAGAGCTGCATGTTGACCTGCCGCGCGCCGTCCTGATGATAACCGGCAACGACAAGCCGGCCGCGTTCCCGCGTAAGCTCGGCGGAAAGATCGAGCGGCCATTGCTTGCCGACCGCCTCGATCACAACGTCGCAGAATCGGCCGTTCGTTAGGCCTTTGACTTCGTGGATGATCTTCTGGTGATCATCCATCGCGATCGTGTGGGCGGCACCAGCTTCGCGCGCGAACTGCAGCGCAAACTCACGGCGCGAAATTGCGATGACGCGCGCCCCCGCCGCGGTCGCGAGCTGTGTGAGGAGCGCGCCGAGAAAGCCAACGCCGACGATCCCTACGGTGTCGCCTTTCTGAACGGCGGCGCGTTTGAAGATATTCATCGCGCAGCCGAGGGGCTCGGCGGGAAACGCCTCCGCGTCTAACGACTGCGGCAGCTTCACAATCGCGCCGACGCTCGCCACATCGTACTCGGCATACGCGTTGTTCGAGATCATCGCCACGCGATCGCCCGGCGCGAACTCCGTTACCTCGTCGCCAACTGCTTCCACGCGCCCCCAGCTTTCGTGGCCGAGAGCCCCAGGCGCCATTGGATAGTTGAACCACGGTTTGCCTTCCCACGGCGGGATGTTCGAAGCGCAAACACCGCAGCCTTCCAGCCGAACGAGCACCTGATCGGCCGCGGGCGTGGGCGCGTCGACGTCTCTAATTTCCACGCGCTGCGGCTCCGCGATAACCGCTGCGCGCATGTGCGAAACGTCCGCAGTTTTTCGTTGCGCGACCGGCGCGTCCGTCGCCGACGCCATCAGGCCGTGGCCAGCGCTTCCCGCTCGGCCGCTGCCGAACGAAACTCCCGCAACCAGGCGTGCAACCGCTTCACACCTTGCTGCATTCCGACCTTCGGCTTCCATCCGGTCGCGGTCTGGAATTTCGAGAAGTTGCTGACGTAGTAGCGCTGATCGCCCGGCCGCCAGTTGCCCCAGGAGATGCGCGGCTTCGCGCCGTCGAGTTGGCCGATCCAGTCGAGTAACTCCAGCAGGCTCGTCGTGTTTTCGGGACCGCCGCCGAGGTTGAATACCTGGCCTGAAAGCGTGCGGATGTTTTTCCGTGCGAGGAGGAGCGCGTCGACGAGATCCTCGACGAAGAGGACGTCGCGCACCTGCTTGCCGTCTCCGTAAAGCGTAATCGGGCGCTTCTTCATCGCCTGGATGAGGAAATGCGCGACCCAGCCCTGGTCTTCTGTGCCGAATTGATGCGGGCCGTAGATGCAGCTCATCCGGAAGACGACCGCCGGTAATCCGAACGTGCGCGCGTAATCGAGGATGTATTGGTCGGCCGCGCCTTTCGAGCAGCCGTAGGGGCTGTAGAAATCGAGCGGCTGGTTTTCCGCGATGCCGTTTGCGCGGATGTGTTCATCATCCGGCTCGTAGCGGGCGCCATTCAGCCGCAGCTCCACATCGTCGAGGCTGCCGTAGACTTTGTTCGTGGAGGTGAAGACGATCGGCGGCGGATCGCTCATGCCGCGGAGCGCTTCTAATAGATTCAACGTCCCGCGAGCGTTGATCTCGAAATCGTTAATCGGCCCCGTGAGGCTGCTCGTCACTGCCACCTGCGCGGCGAGATGATAGACGGCGCAGGAGCGTTGCGCGGCCTCGCCGAGCGCCTGCGCGTCACGGATATCCGCGACCTGCACCTGAACGAGATCGCCGTGCGTCTCGCGCAGCCAGGCGGCGTTCTGCTCGACGCCGGCGCGTGAGAGATTGTCGTAAAGCAGGACCGGTTGGCCATCGGAGCAAAGGCGATGCGCGAGGTTGCACCCGAGGAAACCCGAACCGCCGGTGATCATCACGGGCGGCTTCCGGCTCTTGCGGGCGCGCGGCTTCGTCGTGCCGGCGGCGAGCCACGGCAGATTATCGACGCCATCAACGCCGCCCTGGCGCAGCAGCCGCATCAGGAGCTTCTCGGATCCGTCAGCGCGACGGAGCCCAAAGTGAAACTCGCGCTCGTCCGCGCAGACGGCATCGAATGCCTGGGCCGGCTCGATATCGTGCGCGGCGTACCAATAGACACGCTCGGCAGGCGCGGCCATCACATTGGCAAACGCGGCGATCTGCGCCCGCTCGTCGTGCCGCCATGTTGAGTAGCCGGTTTCGGTGATCCAGATCTCCGCCTTCGAGCCGTGCTGCAGCAGCACGTTGCGGACGCGGGCGATCTTGGCGTTCCAGCCATCCCACCAGAATTCGAACGTGCCGGGGAACCCGTGAATGCCGACCGCGTCTATGTATTGGAGAACGCCGCGGTCGCACATGAGGCGCACCCATTGCGCGTCCATCGGGCCGCTCGCGCCGAGCACGGTCTTTTTGCCGCGCTTTTGGGCCCAATGCGCCGCGCCGCCGACCATCTTGCAGAAGATCAGCCAGTTCGGGTCGAGCGCGGTGTCCCACTCGAGCGGGTTCTTCGGCTTGTTCCAGAGCTCGACCCATTCGAAGTGCTCGCCGAAACGCGTGATGAAAACGTCGAGGAAATCGGCGTACTGTTTTGGATCGCGGGGCGGCGAGCAGATGTTCGGCGCGATGCCGAGCGTCGGCGGCGTGTAGTGGAAGCACGGGAGGACATCGACTTGCTGCGCAAGGGTCGGAAGCAGCCACGCATACCACTCCTGGCCGCCGTCGGTGTGCCAGTCCGCCCACGAAATGCCGGTCCGCAGCTCGGTGGCGCCGATCGCCTTGAGGTCTGCGAGCAGACGCTCGACGCGTTCTTCTTCACCGGGCCGAAGCCATTCGAGGATCCCGAAGACCGGTCGATTGCTCGCACCGCTCATACGGCAAGGCCCCGTGCTGCCAGCTCGCGCGACGCGTCGGCGACTTTGTCGACCGCCGTTTGCCCTTCGAGCCACTCCGCGATCTCCAGCAAACCTACCTCCAACGTGACGGCCGGCGCGTAGCCGAGAACGTCGCGCGCGAGCGTGATGTCGGCGAAGCAATTGCGAATGTCGCCGACGCGGCAGCGACCGACGATCTCCGGCTCGATGTCGCTTTTGCCCAGCACGTCGGCCATCTGCTCCGCAATCTCGCGGATGGTGAAATGCTCGCCGCTGCCGATGTTGAAGACTTGATCGGCCGCTTCCGGCACCTCGAGCGCGAGGCGGCAGGCCTGCGCGATATCGTGCACGCTGACGAAATCCCGCTGCTGCTCGCCGTCTTCGTTGATGAGCGGCGGGTTGTTGTTCAGGAAACGGGAGGCGAAGATTGCCAGCACGCCCGTATAAGGATTCGAGAGCGCCTGCCGGGTGCCGTAGATATTAAAGAAGCGCAGGCCCACTGTCGGGATGCCGTAGGCGCGGCCGACTGTCATGCAAAGGCGTTCCTGCTGGTACTTCGAGATGGCGTAAACCGACGGAACGGCTGGGCATTTCCCTTCCGGCGTAGGGACCGGCTTGAGCGGCTCGCCATCGGGCCCGCGGACTTCCCAATCGTGCGCCCTCAGCTGCTCGAGCGACCGTTCCTGACCGGCCACCATCTCGCCGCGGCGGGTCGCGTAGAGTCCCTCGCCGTAGATGCTCATGCTCGATGCGACCACCAGCCGTTCGACCGGTTTTTGTGCCAGCGCCTCCAGCAGCACGGCCGTCCCCTCGCCGTTCACGCTCGTGTACTCGGCGATCTGGTACATGCTCTGGCCGACTCCGACGGTCGCCGCAAAGTGATAGACCGCGTCGATGCCCTCCAGTGCTCGCTTCACCGCATCGCGGTCGCGGACGTCGCCGATCTGCAGCTCCACGTCATCGGCGAGGTAGTTCGGGCGCTCAGCGTCGCCGCCATGCACCTGTGGCGCGAGGTTGTCGAGCGCCCGGACACGGTAGCCGTGCTCCAGGAGTTCATCGGCAAGGTGCGACCCGACGAAACCCGCACCGCCTGTGATTAATACCTTCTTCGCGCCCATGTCCCTCCGGCTGGAGCAGGAAAACCGCCGCTCAGCTGCGCTGTTTCTCAGGTTCTTTGAACAAGCTGTCAACGTCAAAATCGGCGCCCGGTTCGCTGAGTAAACGCAACTCAACAGCTTTGTGGCTGTTGAATCGAGAAAACACCACTAAATGCGCTGCAGAGGCCGATTCTCTGGAGAAATCCACAATCTCTAGGTGCCTGCGCCGCCCCAGAAAACGCGCTTCGGCGCCCCGAGGAAAAACTTTGAACAAAACGGAACCGGCGCGTGTCAGTATTGCGAATAGTTAACCCCGTTAAATACTTTTAAAAATCCCGCCGGGTGCAACCTGTTGAGCTCCGCCAAACGTTAACAACTGGAGCATTGCGCGCTCGGACTCTTTCCCCCTTACATGAGAAGTTTTATGGCTGCCGAAGATAGCGATACTGGAATAAAGATTTATCTCCGCGAGATCGGGCAAATCCCGCTCTTGACGCCCGATCAGGAGATCGAGCTCGCCGCGAAGATCAAGAAGGGCGATCGCGAAGCGCGCGCGCTCATGATTCGGTCGAACCTGCGCCTGGTCGTCAAGATCGCGCATGACTACGCGAACCTTGGTCTCCCGCTGCTCGACCTGATTTCGGAAGGAAATATCGGCCTGATGAAGGCCGTGGAACGTTTTGACCCTGCGAAGGGTGGCAAACTGAGCACCTACGCCGCGTGGTGGATCAAGCAGTCCATCAAGCGCGCCTTGGCGAACCAGTCGAAGACGATCCGCCTGCCCGTCCACCTCGTCGACAAGATCTCGAAGATGCGCCGCGTTTCGCTACAGATGAGCGAGGAGCTCGGGCGTGAACCGACCGATGATGAGCTCGGCGAGGAAATCGGCATCGCGAGCGGCAAAGTGTCGCAGCTGAAGACGGTCTCAATCAGGCCCGCTTCGCTCGACGCGCCGATCAGCGACGACGACTCGACGGAATTCGGCGAAATCGTCGGCGACGAGGAAGCCCAGACGCCTTTTGAGCTGCTGCGCGATAAGAACCTGCGCAACGAAGTCGGCGGGTTGCTCGACGTTCTGGACGACCGCGAACGCAAGATCATCTTCTCGCGCTTCGGGCTCGACGGCGGTAAGCCGAAGACGCTCGAGGAGGTCGGCAAGAAGTTCGGCGTCACGCGCGAGCGGATTCGCCAGCTGCAGAACATCGCGCTGTCGAAGCTGCGCCGCGCCCTCGGCAAGAAAGAGCGCCCGGTCGACGTAGAGCTGCCGGTCGAAGCGTAAACGCCACCGAATCAGAAATTCAAGAGCGCGCGGATGGAAACATCCCCGCGCTTTTTGTTTGTGGATGTAGCGCGCTGCCGCTCAATCCATCAGTGACTCTTCTTCCGGACTGGCAACACACGGGCGCGCTTCGCCAATGCCGCGGGCCTGCCGCACCTGGATCGAATCGATCTGACAATCGCCCGCGCGAAGATCGCTCAGCACCACGAGCGAATCATTCGGCTGCGTTAAACCCGCCTCACGCAGGTACTTTTCGGCTGCGTCGATCGTGCTGTTCGGATCGTCAGTGAACGGCAGCAGCACCGGATGCGTGCCCCAGCAGAGGGCGAGCTGTCGACAGATGTGCTCGAACGGAGTGAACGCGAAAATGGGCGCGTATTGCGGGCGCAAATTCGAGACGTAGCGGGCCATCGTGCCGTGGCGAGTGAACACGATCAGCTTTGGATTGGGCAATGAATCCGCCAGGATCACAGCGGACGAGACGGTCTTCTGGCGGACATCGACTAACTCCGCGCCCGCCGCATACCCGGCGCCGCCGCTCCGCTCGATCCGCCGCGCGACGCGGTCGAACACCTCAATGCACTTAACGGGATAACGTCCGATCGTCGTTTCACCGCTGAGCATGATCGCGTCGGTCTGCTCGAAAACGGCATTCGCCACATCGCTGATCTCCGCGCGCGTCGGCACCGGATTCTCGATCATCGACTCGAGCATGTGGGTCGCGACGATCACGGGCTTCCCGAATTTGATGCACTGCTTCACGATCTTCCGCTGGATGATCGGCAGCTCCTCCATCGGGCATTCGATCCCCAGATCGCCACGTGCCACCATGATGACATCCGCGGCGCGGATCATCTCGTCGATCTCGCGGACCGCCGATTGATCCTCGATCTTCGCCACGACATGCGCAGTGCTGTCGAGCGTCTGCAACACGCGCCGCAACTCGTCAAGGTCGCTGCTTTGCCGCGCAAAACTGAGCGCGACAAAATCGACGTTCACCTCAGCGCCGAGCCGGATGTCATCCAAGTCCTTCTGGGTGAGCGGCGGGAGATTGACGCGCACGCCGGGAAGATTGATGTGCCGACGTGAGCCGAGGGTACCCGGCGTTAGGACACGGCAGCGGATCCGGTTGTGCTGCTTCTCGAGCACGAGCATCTGAATCACGCCGTTGTCGACCAGAACGGTGTCGCCGGCGGAGATGTCGTTCACGAGGCCGTCGTAATTAACGTCAACCGAATACGCTTCTTCGCTGCGCGCGCCGCGGACGGTGAATTCGACTATGTCACCGGGCGTCAGCTGCAGATCCGTGTGCAAATCACCGGTGCGAATCGCAGGGCCCTGCGTGTCCATCAAGACGGCGACGGGCCGGGCGAGATCCGCCGCAATCTCCCGGATCTGCGGCACGATCGTGCGGACCCACTCATGCTTGGCGTGGCTCATGTTAAGCCGGAAAACATCCACACCGTGTTGCATTAGCTGCCGGAGCATCTCCGGCTTTTCGGTCGCCGGTCCGAGCGTGCAGATGATCTTGGTCTTGCGCATCAGTGGGTAGGATTGGGGTTCGACCGCCAAATACAAGGCGGTTAATCAATGTCGTGTGGTGAGGTTCGCTGCAGCCGTGATCGTACGCTAAAAACGCGGCACGTCGCTCGGACGTGCCGCGTTCTTGATTCTCAGAGCAAGCCGTTAGCGTCCGGCCTTAGCCGTCGCGCCGGAACTTGTCGCTCCGCCCATTTTTCTTTGGGCAGACTGAACGCCCTTCAGGTGCTTCTGCAGGACCGGAAGCGTCTTCTTCGCGAATGCCTTCAGGTCGGGATCCTGTCCCTGCTGTGCCTGCGTCTGGTAGAGCGTGATGTCTTTCTGGTGATCGTTCACCATCATCGCGAGCCAGGCCTGGTCGAAGTTTTCCATGTCTTTCTTCGACATCTTGTCCATGCGATGGCGCAGGTCGGGTTTCACACCCTTACGTGTCGCGATCTCCATCAGCTGGCCGTTGGCCTTCGTGTGATCGCTAACGATCATGTTCCCCAGCTTCTTGACTTCGGCGCTCTGTCCTTGCTGCACGGCCATCTGGCCCATGTGGACTTCCCGCATCCCGTCTTTCGCCGCGGTCATGATGAACTGCTTGTCCAACGCGGACAGTCCGGTATTCGTGCCGGTGCCACTCAGCGGACCGCTCGGGCCTTTGCGCTGAGCATCGCCGGTCATGGGATCGACTGTTCCGGTGCTGGCGTCCGACGGACCCGTCGTGACTGACTTCTGGCGATCCGCGGCTCCGGGAGCACCTGCGGGCCCGGCTGGCTTCTCTTGGTCCATCGTCCTGCTGGTGCGAGGCGTGGCCGTGGCCTCGGCTGCTTGCGCCAAAGCGCTATGCGCGAGCCCGAAGGCGCCCGCTGCGAGCGCGATGGCGAGGCATCGTGTCATTAACGTAGTCTGATTTTTCATAAGTATTGAATGCGATATTTTGTGCGTGCCGAAACTCCGGCACTCAGGGTTCGCACCGCCTGAATCGCTTGGACGTGGTAATGCTCGCCTGCTGCGCTTTTTGCACGCCGGTCACCGAAATGTGGCCGACTGGGCTACAAACTGCCTCGCGAAGGCAGCTATCCGCCGGTAATCGGGGATCCGTATGAGCTCTCGACGCGCGTGGCGACGTCCCGGTAACCGTAGTCGACCTCGTAGATCTGTTTCATGCAATCGATCGACTTCGCGGCGTCGCCCGACTGCTCATACACGAGACCGAGATTGTAGATGATCTCCTTCTTCATCGGATCCATCGCCAGGATCTCGCGGGCCGCTTCCTCGAGTTGTTTCGCAGCAAGGTCGAGCATCCCCAGCTCACGATAACAGCGGCCCAGAAGATTCATCGCCTTGAGGCGCGCATTCGGGTTCTGCCGCGCACGCTGCAATTCCGGGAGCGCCTCACGGAAAAATCCCGCATTCAACAGGTGCTCGCCGAGTTCGAACCGCAGCTGCAGATCCGTCGGATTCCGGTCCGAGCGTTTCCGCGCTTCGTCGATCAGACTCGCCGCACGCCGCTTCTTCGCTTCCGCCAGCGCCGCGGCGCGCTGTGCGTACCCTTCGGCGTCTGGCCCATGTTCCGCCAGGAATTGCTCATGCTCCGCGATTTCGCGATCCGTCCGCCGCGCCGCCAGATCCGACACCTTCCGCAGCAACCCCGCGTCCGTCCGATTCGTCAGCTCCGCCGCGTATTCAAACCACGCGATCGCGCTGTCGAAATCCTCCTTCTGCTCGTGCAGCGCGCCGAGTTGCCGCGCAAAATTCACATTCTCCGGCTCCGCCTGGTGCCGCGCGTACGTCTCCGCGATCTGCTGCTCGAGCGATTCGCCCGTTAACGCCATCCGGTTCTGCTGCTCGAGCGAGACGGCGAGATCCTTGTCCTTGATCAAATCACGATAGCTGCCCGCTTCCTGCCAGCCGCCGGTTTTCATCGACGCGCGGGCCGCAGCATCCTTCGCCATCTGCAGCGCCTCCGAATCACTCGGGTCCGCCTCGCTGATGCGGTTGTAGATTTCGACTTCCTTCTCGCTCTCGCCGAGCTCCCGATACAGCCGGCCAAGGTCGTGGAGGATCTTCGTGTCGCGCGGCTTCTCCTCGAGCAACGTTCGCAACGCCATCACGCCGATCTCCGGCCACCCCGCCGCGACCGCCGCCTCCTTCAGGAGCAGATTCGCCTGCCGATTGTAGGGCTCATCTTCCAGCACCTTCTCCACCATCTCGACGACGCGCTTCGGGTCCTTCTTCAGCTCCCGCTGCGCCTTCATCACGCCGATCGACGCCGTCGAGACATTGAAGAAGCTCTTCTTCTCCGCCTTCAACTTAGCGACTTCCGCGCGCCGAAGAAGTTGCCGTCCGGTTAGGAACTCCGGCTCGTGCTTGAGGACACCCTGCAAGAGCGAAATGGCATACCCAAAATTCCGCATCTCAACCGCGGCCACGGCCTTAAGCCAATGACTGCGCTGAGCCTCGCTCAGTTCTTTCTCGGTCTTAACGGCCATCGTTCTCGCCCTTTGTCATCTCACTTCAGGCTTTGTCATGTCGACCGAAGTGGAGACATCTCTTAAAGATCACAACAGCTCCAGCTGTGGCTTGTGCGTTGTCGGCATTGTCACTGCCTTCCCCCGCTTCGTCTTCGACGACGTCTCAGCGCTTGCGCCATTTGGCTTCTCGAGGTGCGCGAGGATGTCTTTGGCGCGATCGAGGATCGCCTTCGGTAACCCCGCCAGCCGCGCCACCTGGATGCCGTAACTCCGGTCCGCGCCGCCGGGCACGATCTTGCGCAGGAAGATGATCTGCTCGTTCCATTCGCGCACCGCGACATTCAAGTTGCAGACCCCGCGCCGCTCCTCGGCGAGCTTCGTCAGCTCGTGATAATGCGTCGCGAAAAGCGTCCGCGCCTTGATGTTGTCGTGCAGAAACTCGGCGACGCTCCAGGCGATCGACAGGCCGTCGAACGTCGAGGTTCCACGGCCGATTTCGTCGAGAATGACTAACGAACGCTCGGTCGCGTTGTTCACGATGTTCGCCGTTTCGTTCATCTCGACCATGAAAGTCGATTGGCCGCGCGAGAGATCGTCGTTCGCGCCGACGCGGGTGAAGATCCGATCGACCACGCCGATCTCTGCGCTCGCCGCCGGCACGAAGCTGCCGATCTGCGCCATCAGGACAATCAACGCCACTTGCCGGATGTAAGTCGACTTGCCTGCCATGTTCGGCCCGGTGATGATCGCGAGCCGCACGCCGTCGCCGTCGAGCGACGTGTCGTTAGGCACGAATTTCTCTTCCGCGAGATTCTGGTCGAGGACCGGGTGGCGGCCATCCTTGATCACGAGGCGCAACGATTCGTCCAGCCGAGGCCGCACGTAACCGAAAAGCCGCGCCGTTTCCGCCAGCCCGCAGATCGCGTCGAGCGTGGAGATCGCCGACGCCGTCTCCTGGATCGCCGCGAGATCGCACAACGTCTCGTCGCGCAGCGTTTGGAACAGTTGAAACTCGAGCTGCCGCGAGCGCTCATCCGCGCCGAGAATCTGCGCCTCGATCTCCTTCAGCTCGGGCGTGATGAAACGCTCGCCGCCCACCGTCGTTTGCTTGCGCGTATAATGCGCCGGCACGCCCCCGAGATTCGATTTCGTGATCTCGATGAAGTAACCAAAGACGGAATTGAACCGCACCTTCAGCGACTTGATTCCCGTAGCCGCGATCTCCCGCTCCTGCAGCTCCCCGATCCAGTTTTTCCCTTCCCGCGATGCGCACCGCAGTTCATCGAGCGCAGTGTCGAAGCCGTCGCGAAAGATGCCGCCCTCCTTCAGCACGAACGGCGGCTCGTCGACGACGGCGCGGGTGAGCGTGGCGAGTAGCTCGGGTAACTCATGGAGCTCATTCAGGAGATGTGACGCGGGCGACTGATTGGTCCTATTCGTTCCATAGGTCGCGCGCTCAACCAGCTCGCCTAGCTGGCGCTTCACTGCCGGCAGTTGCTCGAGTGACGTCCGCAACGCCACCAGATCCCGCGCGTTCCCAGACACCTGACTCAACCGCCCAATCGCCCGCTCGATATCGCGCACCCCCTTCAAGGCCGCGCGCAGCGAGCCGAGCAGTTCCGGCTCATGCAGGAGATCGGCGATCATCTGCTGCCGACGCTCCAGCTCCCGCACATTTCGAAGCGGCTGCAGAATCCAGCTTCGCAGCTTGCGCGCGCCCATCGGAGTGACAGTGCGATCGAGCGCCGCGAGCAAGCTCATGTCCCGCGCGCCGCGCGACGAGACCAACTCGAGATTGGCCTGCGTCGCGAGATCAAGCACCACATGATCTGCCGGGACATCGCAGCGAAGCGCCGTCAGATGATTTATTTTCCGCCGCAGCTGATGCTTCAGATAATGCACGATCGCGCCCGCCGCCGAGACCGCGCGCGGCATCGCACCGCAACCGAACCCATCGAGCGATTTGACGCGAAAGTGCTCGCATAATGTGAACACCGCCTGCTCGGGCAGGAAGGCGTAGCCGTCATACGGCATCGTCCGCTCGATCTGCGCCACGACCTCGGCTTGAAGATCGCTGATCAACAATTCCGCGGGCGCCACGCGCGCCAGTTCATCGCGTAACGCGCCGATGCTTCCCACCTCCGCGAGCCGAAACTCGCCCGTGCTCAGATCCGCGTAAGCGAATCCCCAAACGCCATCGGCAAAATGGATCGCGCCGAGATAATTCGCCTTCTTTGACTCGAGCAAGTCCAGTTCGCTCACCGTCCCCGCCGTGATGATCTGCGTGATCTCGCGCGAGACGATCTTCCCCGGCTGCGGGTCACTCGTTTGATCACAAATCGCCACTCGCCGGCCCGCCTTGATCAGCTTCGCGATGTAGTTCTGCGCCGCGTGGTACGGCATGCCGCACATCGGCACGCCATTGCGTTTCGTGAGCGCGAGATTCAGCAGCGCCGAAGCGTCCTTCGCGTCATCGAAAAACAGCTCGTAAAAATCGCCGAGCCGAAAGAGCAGCAGCGTATCCGCCGGCACACTCGCGCGCAGCCGCTGGTACTGCTGCATCATCGGCGTGAGCGACTCGGCCATTGCGAGAAGCTTCGAATTGTGGGCGCGCTTTTGCGAGTTCCTAATTCCGTCGAACGGCTCTAGCTTCGCGCAACACTCGCTCCCGACACATGAATATTTCGCGCTCGTTCTTCACCTGCTTCCTCGCCGCCACCGCTGCTCTGGTTGTCCCCGCTTCCCTTCCCGCCGCGGATGCGCCGGACACAACAACGATCCGACCAGGCGAGAATCTCGTCGTCGATGGCATTCCGCCAATTCCAGCCGAGCTCGCCACGCAGGTCGCGCGGTATACCGAGGCGCGCGCAGCGGTCTTCGCCGACTGGCATCCGACCAAACCGGAGATGTTGATCGGCACTCGTTTCGGCGAGACCGCGCAAATTCATCGCGTCGTGCAACCGGGCGGTGCGCGCACGCAGCTGACGTTCTTTCCGGATCGTATCGACGCGGCGTACTACGATCCGGCGAAAGGCGACTCGTTTGTCTTCACCAAGGGCGCCGGTGGCAACGAGTTCAACCAGAACTACCGCTACGATTTCGCGACCGGTGAAGTGACGCTGCTGACCGACGGAAAGTCGCGCAACTCCGCGCCCGACTGGAGCAACAAGAGCGGTCAGATCGCCTACACCTCCACGCGCCGCAACGGCGCGGATACCGACATTTACATCCAGATGCCGAGCGACCCGAAGAGCGATCGCTTGCTCGCGGAAGTGAATGGCGGCGGCTGGCAGCTGCTCGACTGGTCGCCGGACGACAAGCAGTTGCTCGTGCTCGAGTACGTCTCGATCAACGAAAGCTATCTCTGGCTTTTCGACGCGCAGAACGGCGCGCGAAAAGAAATCACGCCGCGGCCAGCGGACGGCGCGGAAAAGGTTTCCTACGGCAAAGCGCTCTTCGCCGCCGATGGCAAAGGCGTCTTCGCGACCACTGATCGCGAGTCTGAATTCCAGCGCCTCGCCTACATCGATCTCGCATCCGGCAAACACGCTTACCTCCAGCCGCACGCGAAGTGGGATGTCGACGCGTGGGACCTCAGCCCCGATGGCAAATGGCTCGCCTACACACTAAACGAGAACGGCACCAGCACGCTGCACATGATCCAGCTCGCGACGGCGAAAGAGACCGTCACCGCGCGGCCGTTTCCCGATCCGAAATTCGATCCGCCGTTAAACGCACCCGTCATCACGAGCCTGCGCTGGCATCACGATCCGAAGCAGCCGGTGCTGGCGTTCAACGTCAACAGCGCGCGATCGCCATCGGACGTTTACACGTGGTCGGTGGCGGGCGGCAAAAGCACGACGGCGCGCTGGACGATGAGCGAAACCGGCGGCATCCCGGCAACGCAGTTCGTCGAGCCGGAACTCGTGCGCTGGAAGTCATTCGATGAGCGCGAAATCAGCGGCTACCTCTACAAACCGGACCCGGCGAAATTCCCGGGGCCGCGGCCGGTGATCATCAACATCCACGGCGGACCGGAGGCGCAGTTCCGTCCCGGGTTCGCAGGGCGGAACAACTACTTCATCAACGAGCTCGGGTGCGCGATTCTGTTCCCGAACGTGCGCGGCTCATCTGGCTACGGGAAGACATTCCTGCAACTCGACAATGGCCTGAAGCGTGAAGATTCCTACAAGGACATCGCGGCGCTGCTCGACTGGCTGCCGAGCCGGCCGGAACTCGACAAGGATCGCGTCATGGTAACGGGCGGATCGTACGGCGGATTCATGACGCTGCAGGTGGCGTGGAATTATCCGGAGCGGATCCGCTGCGCGCTCGACGTCGTCGGCATTTCAAATCTCGCGACGTTCCTGAAAAACACTGAGAGCTATCGGCGCGATCTCCGCCGCGTGGAATACGGCGACGAGCGCGATCCGCGGCAGGCCGAGTTCATGGAGCGAATCGCCGCGACAAACAACGCGCATAAGATCACGAAGCCAATGTTCGTCGTGCAAGGCGCGAACGATCCGCGCGTGCCGAAAAGCGAAGCGATTCAGATCGTCGAAACCCTGAAGAAACAAGGCACGCCCGTCTGGTTCCTGATGGCGAATGACGAAGGCCACGGCTTCGCGAAAAAGAAGAACGCCGACTTCCAGTTCTATGCGACGATCGCGTTCATCCAGGAGCATCTGCTCGGCGACCCGGCTCCGGCGGTTGCGAAGCCGGCGCCGTGAGACAACGCCGGCGGGTGGGCGCTGCGTCGCCGGCTTGCGCCGCGCGGTGACGTTGCCGCACCCAGACAGCGAAGCGCCGGCACCTAAAAGACGCCGGCGCTCGTGAAACCTTTTGCTGTTGCGCGCGCTTAGTTGCGCTTCCGACGACGCGCGATCACGCCGATCAGCGCCGCGCCACCGACGAACAATGCATACGTGGAGGGCTCAGGAATCGCGTTCGCGCGCACGAGCCAGTTGCCGGCGAAGGTCGCCCCGAAGCTCTCGATCGTGCCGAAAAGCTGATTCCCAGGTAGGTTGTTGGGATTCCCGGTGCCGGGTGCGCCACCAGCCACCCAGGAACGGCCCGGGAACGTCGGTGCAGTCGTATCAAGCGCGGCCGGGAAGGTCATGGCCGGCTGCGTCATCATCGCGCCAACGAAGAAGCTGTTCGTCAGCACCATCGTAGGGGTGATGTTGACGGTGACGAAAGTATTCGTCCCCACCGACGTGATCGTGCCCATGGCGGAAGTCAGCACCATCGCATCCGCGGGTGAGCCGTCGTTATTCGGATCGCTCCAGAGAAAAACAGTGAACGGCAGACCCATAAGGTTTGCATTGCCGGTGCCGCCGGGGGAGCCAAACACCAGCGAGATCGACAGGATGATATTGTTGCCGCCGGTGACGTTGAACTGGTTCAACCAAATGATATCGCCGTTGCCGATCCCGATCGAATTCTCCGGCACGCCATCGTCCATTGCATACGTCTGCTGCGCGTAGCTCGCACTGCCGCAAAGCAGCGCTCCTGCGGCGACCATCGGAATCAGGGAACGTTTGGTGAATCGGGCGAGGCCGGAGGAGCGGGATTTCATCTGGCGGGTTTAACGGTCGCACCAGGTGAGCGCAATACATTTTTCGAAAAAATCGTGCTCTCGTTGCGAACAACACGTGCCGGAGCCAGCTGCGACCCGGCAGCACCCTCAAGCGACCACCACGCCTTCATTCTCCGTCCGCTGACGGAACAGCTCCGTCAATCGCCGCGTCACCGGCCCAATTTCACCGGAGCCGATGGTTTTGCCATCGAGCGACGTCACCGCCGCGAGTTCGCCCATCGTGCCGGTGCAGAACACCTCGTCGGCGCTGTAGAAATCGTTCACCGTCAGATCGGTTTCGCCGCAGTCGATCTGGTTCGCAGCGCAAATTTCCAGCACGGTCGCGCGCGTGATTCCCTCCGGGCAGGCGACGACACGACTTGTTAAGACACAGCCGTTCCGCACCACGAAGAGGTGCGTCGCATTCGTCTCGGCAACGAATCCACGCAGGTCGAGCATCAGCGCATCGTCGGCGCCGGCCTTGTTCGCCTCGATCTTCGCGAGAATCGAGTTCAACAGATTCGCGTGATGAATCCGCGGATCCAGAATCTCAGGCGGCGGTCGCCGGATGCTGCTCGTGATCAATGCGAGCCCGGTCTTCGCATAGACGGGCGGCTTATGTTCCGCGAGCACGATCAACGTCGGCCCGCTGCGATTCAGCCGCGGATCCATGCCTGAGGTCACTTTCACACCGCGCGTCAGCGTCAGCCGGATGTGCACGCCGTCGTGCATGTTGTTCGCGGCGAGCGTGCGTCCGATCTGCTCGATGATCCTTTCGTCGGACGGGATCTCCTCGAACGCCAGCGCGGTCGCCGAGTTGCGCAGCCTGGCGAGATGTTCGTGCAGCTTAAAGATGCGACCGCGGTAAAGCCGCAATCCCTCCCAGACAGCGTCGCCACCCTGCACCGCCGAGTCGAATGGGCTGATCCCCGCTTGATCGCGATGTGTCAGGTTCCCGTCGATATTGATCAACAGGTCGCGATTCCGTTCATCAAACTTCTGCAGCATGGAAACAGTGCCTCGACTTCGCTACAGCCGGTGTTGACGGAGTCGCTCGTAGATCTCCGCACACTCCGCATGCACGTTGCTCAATCGCTCAGGCACCTCCGGCCGCTCATTTTTCGGCGGCTGAAACTCGGTGGAGTTCGCCACTTCCGTATACCAATGCTTCGCCCAAACGCCATCGGTGTCGCGCAGTCCAGGCGGCCATGACAACATCGCTTCGCTGAACTCCACGCCGACCGCGACGCATAACGCGCTCAAGCTCCGCCGCGGATCGTCCAGCACATCGCCGGCATCGATGACCGGCGGAATCCTGCCCGTGCACGCGCAGACGAGATCGAACAGCTCCGCCTGTTGCGGAAAGCCGACATCCTCCGCGGACGGATCATGATTCTTCCGGATGTATGAAGTGATGACAGCCGCGGGATCGCGAATGAGGAAGCAATTCGTCACATCGTCCAGCCAATCGCGCTCAATCTCCGGCAGCAGATGATGCGTCATCTGCTTCGAATAGAAGATGCGCTTGCCGCCCGGCGCTTCCGCCGTTAAGCGCGCGACCACCTTCCGCCAATCCGTCTCGCCCGTTGCGATCACTTCCTCCGCCGCCGGGTGATCCGCGCCCGTCCGTTGCAGATAAAACGCATAGAACGGCTCATCGATTACGACCGTGTCAGGTCGATTGCCCCACGCACGCATCATCGCGGTCGAGATATTGCGCGGACCCGACCACATCGCGACGCGGACTGGTGTGTCTCTGTTCACGGCGTGCTAGGCTGCGCGAATGAGCGCGCAATTCCCAGCAGAACAAGCGACGACGGGCGAATTCAAACGCCAGGAAGACGCGTTCCGCGATTGGGTGAAGCGCGACGGCTCGACACCATATCCACCGGCGCGCGATCGCTACCATCTCTACGTTTCGCTCGCCTGCCCGTGGGCGCATCGGACCATTATTCTGCGCCGGCTGAAGCGGTTAGAAGATGTCATCGCCATGACGGTTGTCGATCCGGTGCGCGACGAGCGCGGCTGGGCTTTCCGCGACGGACCCGCGCATTCCGAAGATCCGGTGAATGGCTTTCAATTTCTCAGCGAAGCGTATCACGCCACCGATCCGAACTTCGACGGCCGCGCCACCGTGCCGGTGCTGTGGGACAAGCAAACCAAGCGCATCGTCAGCAACTCCGATGACGACCTGCTGCGGATGTTGAACAGCGAGTTCAGCGAGTTCGCGACGAACGACTACGACTTTTATCCAGCCGATCTCCACGCGGAAATCGACGAGGTGAACGAGCTCGTCTACCGCCGTGGGAACAACGGCGTTTACAAGGCCGGCTTCGCCACCCGCCAGCAGCCCTACGAACTCGCCGCGCGCCGGTTGTTCGAGACGCTCGACCAGCTTGATGATCGTCTTGCACGCGGCCGCTACTTGTTAGGCGAGCGCATGACCGAAACCGACTGGCGTCTCTTTCCGACGCTGATCCGCTTCGACGCTGTTTATCACGGCCACTTCAAATGTAACGTGCGCCGCATCGTCGATTACCCAAATCTCTGGCCATACCTGCGCGACCTCTATCAACACGACGGCGTCGCCGAGACGGTAAACTTCGACCACATCAAGCGTCACTACTACGTCACGCACGATCACATTAATCCGACACAGATCGTGCCGATCGGTCCCGCACTCGACCTGGACGAGCCGCACGGCCGCGGGTGAAGAGAAACTGTAGGGGAAGCTAACAGCTTCCCCTACAGTGCGCGACCACGCGTCACTTGTCCCACCTTCCGGCTTGCATCGCGGCACCAGTAGGCCGGAAGTTCCTTCTGCTTGCACCCGAATGATGAGTACGTGCTCCGAGTCCTCGAAGACGTCGGCCTCGTCACATCCGCCCAGATCAAAAGCGCGCGGTCGCGGCTGAACGGCGCCACCAACGTCATCGATGTGCTGACGCGGGACGGCGTCGTTTCGGCGACCGACGTCTCGAAAGCGCTCGCGGCGCAGGCGCACATGGATTGGGTCGACCTCTCGACGCGCGTCATTCCGCCGGAGGTGATCAACCAAATCCGCGCGGAAGATGCGCGCCGGTTCAAAGTGGTCCCGGTGGCCGAAGGCGAAACCGGCCTCGTGGTCGCTGTCAGCGATCCGCTCGACATCGACACGATGGATAGTCTCAGCTTCCTCCTGCAACGCGAGATCGAGCTGGTCTGCAGCAGTCCCGAGAAGATCCGCGAGGCGCTCATGAAATATTACGGCACCGCCGACGAAGCGTCGGATGTCCTTCAGCAGCAGCTCGGCGGCGACGCGGTCGATGTCGGCATTGAAGTCACGGAAGGCGGGCAGCTCGATTCCGGCGATGAAGCGGATGCGCCGATCATTCGCCTCGTCTCGATGCTCCTCATAGAGGCGCATCGGCTCGGCGCGAGTGACGTTCATCTGGAGCCGCTCGATAAAAAGTTCCGCGTCCGCTTTCGGATCGATGGCGTGCTCCATGAGATGCAGGCGCCGCCGAAGCGGTTGCAGTCGGCGATCGTCAGCCGGCTCAAGATCATGACCGGCTCGATGAGCATCGCTGAGAAACGTCTCCCGCAGGACGGCCGCATCCAGGTAAAGATCGCCCGCAAGTCGATTGATCTCCGGGTGTCGACGATCCCGACGAATCACGGCGAAAGCGTCGTCATGCGTCTGCTCGATAAGTCGAGCCTGATGCTTGGTTTGCCGGAACTGGGTTTCCTGAGCGATGACCAGGAGACGTTCGAGCGTTTGCTGCGTTTGCCCGATGGCATCCTGCTCGTCACCGGGCCGACCGGTTCCGGAAAGACGAGCACGCTCTACGCGTGCCTGAATTACATGAACAAGCCCGACCGGAAGATCATCACGGTCGAAGAGCCGGTCGAATATCAAATGAACGGCATCAACCAGGTGCAGGTGAACGCCGACATCGGGATGACGTTTCCCGCGGCGCTCCGCTCAATCCTGCGGCAGGCGCCGAACATCATCATGATCGGCGAGATTCGCGATCTCGAGACGGCGTCGATCGCCACGAACGCCAGCCTCACCGGGCACCTCGTCTTTAGCACGCTCCACACAAACGACGCGCCGTCAGCTGTCGCGCGACTCGTCGATCTCGGCATGCAGCCGTTCCTCGTCGCCTCATCGGTCCGCGCGATCATGGCGCAACGTCTCGTTAGGCGGCTCTGCCAGCACTGCAAGCAGCCGGGCGAGCTCGGCGAAACGGAGATGCGCGCGCTGCGGGTCGAGCCTTCACAGTTGGGCGAAGCGCAGGTGATGAAAGCCGTCGGCTGCGATCAATGCCGGAATACCGGCTACCGCGGCCGCATGGGCATTTTCGAGATGTTCGTGATCGATGACGAGGTGCGTCACATGATCAACAACCGGCAATCGACGTTGCACCTGCGACAGAAAGCGCGCGAGCTCGGGATGCGCACGCTGCGCGAAGACGGCGTGCGAAAAGTCCTCGCCGGCCTAACGACAGCCGAAGAAGTGATCTCGATCACCCTGGGGGACGCGAGCTGATGAACAACGCGCAGGTCGCTGATCTTTTCGTCGAGCAGCACGTGCTGCAGCGGTCGCAGGCGGACGACATTGTCGAAGAAGCGAACATCAACGGCAAGAGTCTCGCGCAGACGATGGTCGACAACGGCTTCGTTGATGAGAAGGGATTTCATCAGGTGATCGCGGATGCGCTCGGGACGGAGTTCGTGCCGCTGGGCGCAGAGGAGATTCCGCCGGAGACGTTGCGCCTGATTCCGAGCGGGCTCGCGCGATTGCATCGCGCGCTCCCGATAGGCGGCGATGCAAATGGCATCACGGTCGCGCTCGTCGATCCGTTCGATTTACGCGCGGCGGAAGATCTGCGCTTCGCGCTCGGCAAGGACGTGCACGTGGTTGTCGCACCGGCCGAGCAGATCGAGGAGCGGATCAAGCGCTACTACGGCAGCGACACCTCCAGCATGGAGGACATCCTCAAGCAGCTCGGCGACGCGGACGATCTCCTGACGTTGCGGAGCGACGATGATGCGAGCGCCGCGGAAGCCGATGCCAACGCAACGCCGATCATTCGCTTCGTCGACCTGATCTTGTTTCAGGCAATCCAGGACCGCGCGAGCGACATCCACTTCGAGCCGTTCGAACACGAGTTCAAAATCCGTTACCGGGTCGACGGCGCGCTCTATGAAATGGCGCCGCCACCGCGTCATCTCGCGCTACCGGTGATTTCGCGCGTGAAGGTGATGGCGAACATGAACATCGCCGAGCGCCGCCTCCCGCAGGATGGTCGAATCCAGAAAAACGTCGCCGGCCGGATGATCGACCTGCGTGTCTCGACCTTGCCGACGCAGTTTGGCGAAAGCGTCGTGTTGCGCGTGCTCGACCGCTCGACCGTGAACCTCGATCTCGAGGCGCTCGGCATGCCCAATTACATCCACGACTACGTCATCGACGTGATCAATCGGCCGAACGGCATCTTCATTGTCACTGGCCCGACCGGCTCCGGCAAGACGACGACGCTCTATTCCTGCCTACGCAAGATCAACACGATTGACGCAAAACTCCTCACGGCAGAAGAGCCGGTCGAGTACGATCTCGAAGGCATCGTGCAGGTGCCGGTGAACGAAGGGATCGGGCTGTCATTCGCGCGGGTGCTGCGGGCGTTTCTGCGCCAGGATCCGGATCGCATCATGGTAGGTGAGACGCGCGATCTGGAGACGGCGCAGATCGCGATTCAAGCATCGCTCACCGGGCATCTGGTCTTCACGACGCTGCACACGAACGACGCGCCCGGCGCGGTCACGCGCTTGATCGATATGGGCGTGGAGCCGTTCCTCATCTCGTCAACGCTGGAAGCCGTCCTCGGCCAGCGTTTGCTTCGCACGATCTGTCCGAATTGTCGCACCGCCTACGAGCCGCGGCAGTCGTTTCTGGATCAACTCGGATTGTCGCGGCGCGACATCGGCGAGAAGCAGTTCTTCTACGGCAAGGGCTGCGAGGTTTGTAACAACACCGGCTACAAAGGCCGCCAAGGCATTTACGAGCTGATGAAGATCAGCGATCCGATCCGCGAGTTGATCAACGAACGCGCGCCGTCCGTGGTGCTGAAACAAAAGGCGGTCGAGCTCGGCATGGTGACGCTGCGGCACGACGGTCTGCGGAGCATCTTCGAAGGCGACACGACCATCGAAGAGGTGCTGAAGTACACGTAAGGCGAGGGGCTGCGCTCTAGGGGAAGCTGCCAGCTTCCCCAGTTTCAAACCCGATTTCGCTCTGATTTGACGCCTTCGATCCGCAGAAGTTTTCGCCTTGAACCTCGGGAAGCTGGCAGCTTCCCCTACAAAGTCGCCGCCGCCGACGCGGCTGATCCTCGACACTCGTCGCGGCGGCCGTTATCCTTTGCACTCCAGACTCGTCATGCCGCGTTACACCTACGTCGCTCTTGATTCGCGCGGGCAGGAGTCGACCGGCCTCGTCGAAGCGAACTCCAGCAACGAGGCGATCGGCCAGCTGCGGCAGGCCGGCTATTTCCCGACAAACGTATTCGAGGAAGGGAAAGCCGGCGCGCGCGATGTTAAGGCAGCGAAGGCGGCAAAAACAAAGACCACGCCCTCGCGCGCGGCCGCGCCTGCCAGGACAGCCGGTAAAGGCATCGTCCTGTTCGAGCGGAAGACGATCAAGCCCCGCGTGCTGATGATCTTTACGCGACAGCTCGCGACGCTGATCGATTCCGGTTTGCCACTCCTCCGCGCCCTTACGGTTCTCGCGAAGCAGGAGCGCGACAGAGTCCTGAAGAAGACGATCACGAACTTGTCGGACGCTGTCCAAGGCGGCAGCACGTTCTCAGAGGGGCTCGCGCAGCACCCGCGCATCTTCAATGACCTTTACGTCAACATGGTGCGCGCCGGCGAGCTGGGCGGCGTCCTCGAGCTCGTGCTCGCGCGACTCGCGGAGTTCCAGGAGAAGGCAGCGAAAATCAAAAACAAGGTGGTCGCGGCGATGGTGTACCCGATCATCGTTATGTTCCTCGCCGTCGCGATAATGGCGTTCCTGCTCGTGTTTATCGTGCCGCGATTTGAGGCGATCTTTGCCGACATGCTCGGCGACAAGCCGCTGCCAGCGATCACACTCTTCGTCATCGGCATCAGCAACGCGGTCAAGAACCAGTGGATCTACATCGTCGCTGCGATCGTGCTTGGAATTGTAGCGGTGAAGTTCCTTGGGCGCACGCCCGGCGGACGCATTGCAATCGACCGGCTGAAGCTGCGCATTCCGCTGTTCGGCGATCTGCTGCGCAAGACCGCCATCTCACGATTCTCGCGCACGCTCGGCACCCTCGTCACCAGCGGCGTGCCGATTCTGCAGGCGCTCAACATCACGCGCGAGACCGCCGGCAATACCATCATCGCCGCCGCGATCACGCAGGTGCACGACAGCGTAAAAGAAGGCGAATCGATCGTCCAGCCACTCGAGGCGAGCGGCGCCTTTCCGCCGATGGTCATCAGCATGATCGACGTCGGCGAGGAGACCGGTCAGCTGCCGGAGATGTTGCTGAAGATCGCGGAGGTATACGACGATGAAGTCGACAACTCCGTCGCGGGCCTAACGTCGATGCTCGAGCCGATCATGATCGTTTTCCTCGCGGTGGTCGTCGGCACGATCGTGATCGCGCTCTTCATGCCGTTGATCAGCATCATCAGCGGATTGCAGCAGCAAACGTGAGCCGTCTTTCACCGAAAGATCGCAACGGGTTCACGATCATCGAACTGCTGATCGTGATGGCCATCATCATCGTGCTCGCAGGGCTGATCCTCGCGACTTCAGGCTACGTGCAGGACAAAGGCAAACGCTCGCGCGCCGAAGCGGAGATCGCCGCGATGTCGGCAGCGCTTGAAAGCTACAAGGCGGATAACGGCGTGTATCCGCAAAATGAGGCGACGAATAGCCTCGATCCAGATACTACCCTGTCATCCGCCTACCTTACTGCGTCAGGATTGCTCTACCGCGAGCTTTCCGGCGATAAAAACGCTGACGGACAAGTCACAACCGCGGATGCGGATCCGTCGCCCAAGAGCTACATGAGCTTTAAACCAGCGATGATGCACCGCGACAATATGTCTGCTGGCGTGAGCTCCGGGAATCCGGTTACCGCAGTTCGTGATGCATTCGGATTCCCGTACGGCTACTCGACCGCGAAGGCATCAGGCGGAACGAGCGGCTACAACCCGACTTTCGATCTTTGGTCGACGGCCGGCCGCAAAAAAGACAGCGAGACGGACGAGGAGTATCGGCGGCGGTGGATCAAAAACTGGTGAGCTTCCTAGGGGCTCAGCTTCCAGTATTAACCACCACGACCACGCGCCGGTTCGGCCGCTGGCGTGCAATCTCCGCATCGACAGCCGCAGGATTGTTCGGATCAATCGCGCGCGGTTGCACGAGCAGCTTCGTCGGACCGAAACCGCGCGCCTGGACCTGCGCCGGATTCACGCCGAGCGCCGTGATCAGATATTCCGCCACGCTATCGGCTCGGCGCTGGCTTAGATCGTAGTTGTACTCCGCGGAACCGAACGTATCGCTATACCCCTCAATCGTGAATTTCGCGTTCGGATTCCGCTTGATCAGCGTCGCCAGTTTCTGCAGCTCGCTAATCGCGCCCGGCTGCAAATCGGCGCTGTCGTATTCGTAAAGTGGATCGCTCGGCAGACGAATCGCCGTCCCGGCACCGAGCGGCCCTTTCTGCGACAGCAATGAATCGAGATCGCTGAATCCAGGTGCGCGGCCACGATCCGGTCCCGCGCTGTCGCCCGGGATCTTGTTGATCACGTTCGGGCGTTTGATCGTCGTGCTCGTGGCCAGTTCCGTCCCGGTCAGCGCCGGTTGCGGTCGACCCGAATTCGCGGAGTCGTTCAGGAGCGATTGCTCGCGCGTGGCGTTCGGGCTGTTCGACAGAACCTGCGCCGTGCTGCGCTCGATCTCCTTCATGATCGAGGTTGCGTTCGTCTGATCCACGCGCGGGTTCTCGGGCAAGACATCGCTCGTGTCGTCGGGCATCGCCGTGCTCGCGTGCATCTCATCGAGCAGCGTATCGAATGACTTTTTCTCGTCCGGCAACTGCACGTCCGTCTTGTCCGGCTCCGGCTTCGCCGCCTGGTTCGATTGATCCATGCTCGCCTTCTCGAGCGCAGAGAGATCGACGTTCTTGACCTTGAACGTCGCCGTCGGCTCGGGCGCCTTCAGCGCGCCATCGAGCAGATCGAAACGGGTCGTGTAGAAATAACCGCAGAGCGCGGCGTGCAGGAGCAGCGAGACGAGCAGACCGACGAAGAGCCAGTTCCGCTGGCGGCTGCCGGACCAGATCGCATCGTCGTCGACGTATTGCGGTGGAGGCGTTGCTCTCATGCTACGGGATGAAACACCGGCATTCGCCCGGTGGTGTCAAACTTTTGCGGTTAGACGGCTTTGCGCAGCGGTCCGTTCGATAAACGCCACGGCCGCTTTCCGAATCTCTGCCGCGACATCGGCTTCCGGCCGCACGAACTTCGGCGTGAACCACGGGAACAAGCCGATCAAATCATGCGTCACGAGAATTTCGCCGTCGCAGCTTTGCCCTGAGCCGATGCCGATCGTCGGGATCTGCACCGCTTCCGTTATCTGCCGGGCCGTTTCCGCGGCCACGATCTCGAGCACGACCGCAAACGCCCCCGCTCCCTGCACCGCGCCGGCATCGCGCAACAACGTCTCCGCCTCGGCCGGCGTCCGCCCCTTCAGTTTGTAGCCGCCCTCTTCACGCACGCTCTGCGGCAGCATCCCGATGTGGCCCATGACCGGAATTCCCGCGGCAACGATCGCTTCGATTTGCGCCGCGCGATTGACGCCGCCTTCCAGCTTCACCGCCTGCGCGCCGGCCGCGACCAATTGCCGCGCATTCGCGAGCGCCTCTTCCGCGGTGTCATACGTGTGAATCGGGAGATCGGCGACCAGCATCGCGCGCTTCACACCACGCGCGACGGCGCGCGTGTGATGCAACATTTCAGCGAGCGTGACTTCGGTCGTGTCCTCGTAGCCGAGCACCACCATGCCTAACGAGTCGCCGACGAGGATGATGTCGATGCCGGTTTCGTCAAGCAAACGCGCGGTCGGGTAATCGTACGCCGTCAGCGCCGTAATCCGTTGGCCGCGCTGCTTTTTCTCGCGCAAGTTCTCCATCGCCTCGACGCTACCATTCAGAAGCCACCCGCAACAATGGCGGCGTTTCGGACAAACCCCCGAGCAGGCGCGCGACACTTTCGGTTTGTCGCGGAAGCACGAGCTCGGGTCGTATCTCGCTCAGCGGTTCCAAAACGAAACGCCGTTCGTGCATTCGCGGGTGCGGCAGGTGCAGCTCCGGTCGTGCAATCGCGGCGTCGCCGAAATACAAGAGATCAAGATCGAGTGTCCGCGACGTGTTCTTCGCGTGCGCGGGCGGTCTGCCGAGCGCGGCCTCGATTTGACGGAGTTGTTTCAACAACTCCCCGGGCTCGCCGGCGAAGCCGATCTCCATCACGGCATTCAGGAATGACGGCGCGCCTGGCTCGCAATCGACTGGAGCGGTTTCGTAGATCGATGAAGCGACGATTTGTTCCGCCGTGGCGGCGAGCCGCTCGATCTCCGCCCGCGCCTTACGCAAATTCTCGAGCCGATCGCCGAGATTCGAGCCAAGCGCAATACCGGCTCTCATCAGCCGCGATCGGTCAATCCCAGCACGTCCTCCATGCTGTAAAGCCCCGGCGGTTTTCCGATGATCCAGCGCGCGGCCCGCAGCGCACCGACGGCAAATGTGTCGCGGCTCGATGCCCTGTGGGTCAATTCCAGTCGCTCGCCATTCGCCGCGAACAGCACCGTGTGCTCGCCGACAACATCGCCTCCGCGGATCGCGTGCATACCTATCTGGCCCTTCGGGCGCTCGCCGATCAGTCCCTGCCGGCCGTGAGCGATATCGCGCTCGTAGTTCAACTCGCGCGCGGCGGTGAGGATCTGCGCCAGCTGCTTCGCGGTGCCGCTCGGCGCATCTTTCTTGAGCCGATGATGCGTCTCAATGATTTCGATGTCGAAGCCGTCGCCCAGCAACTCTGCCGCCTTGCGCGTGAGCCAGAAAAGCGTGTTCACGCCGACGCTGAAGTTCGCCGCGAGCACGATCGGGATCGTCGTCGCTGATCGCTCGATCGCCACCGTCTGCGCGTTTGAATGCCCGGTCGTCCCGATCACGATCGGCTTGCCCGCCGAGACGCACGCGGTGCAGTTCTGCTCCGTCACCTCGGCGTGGCTGAAATCGATTACGACATCGGCGTTCGGGAGCGCGGACTCGATGGCGTCGCCGCGATTGCAGCGCGCTGCAATCGCGATGTCGTCTGCGCCTTCCGCTGCCCGCTCGATTGCCTGACCCATCCGACCCGCGGCACCGACGAGCAAGACGCGGATCGGCATATCAACAGTCCGCGGTCTCGAGCGCCTGGAGTGTCTTGCGGAGCCGCGCTTCGTTTGCTGCGGTCATCTCGCAGAGTGGCAGCCGGACTTCGTGCGACATCAAACCTCGCCAGGCGAGCGCGGTTTTCACCGGGACCGGGTTCGGCTCGATAAAGAGATCCTTGAAGATCGCGCCGAGCTGCCGATGCATCTTTTGCGCGGTCGCGATATCGCCGCTGCGGAAGGCATTGACGAGCATGCAGACTTCCGCCGGCAAAAGATTCGACGCGACGCTCACCACGCCCACCGCCCCCGCGGCGAGGAACGGCAGCGTCAATCCGTCGTCGCCGCTGAGAATAGTGAACGCTTCCGGCATGCGCACGCGCAATTCACTCACGCGATCGACGCTCCCGCTGGCTTCCTTGATCGACACGACGTTGCCGCAGTCGTAGGCAAGCCGCTCCACCACGTCGGCACCGATATCGACGCCACAACGACCGGGGATGTTGTAGAGCATGATCGGCAACGCAGTTGCGCGTGCGATCGCCTGGAAGTGGCGGAAGAGTCCCTCCTGGCTGGGCTTGTTGTAATAGGGCGCTACGATCAAGGCGCCGTCGACGCCCATCTTCTCCGCGGCGCGCGTGGCGGCGATCGCTTCTGTGGTCGAATAGGAGCCCGTGCCTGCGAGAACATGGCAGCGCCGGTCGACGATCTCGACCGTAAGACGGATCACCTGCTCGCGTTCATCGTGAGACAGTGTTGGGCTCTCGCCTGTCGTACCGACGGCGACCACACCGGTGATGCCGGCCGCGATCTGGCTCTCGATCAGTCGCTCGAGCGCCGGCGTGTCAATTGCGCCATCGCGAAAAGGCGTGACGAGCGCTGTGTAAATCCCGCGGAACATCAAAGCTCCACCGTTCCTTCGAAAACGAAGTCTGCCGGACCGGTGAGCGTCACGTTCGTGAAGCGATCCCCTTCCCGGTCGAAGCCAACCTGCATTTCGTCGCCGCCTTTAACACGAACGCGAATCGGCGACGACGCGTTATTCATGGCGGCAAAGATCAACGCGCTCGCCACGACGCCGGTGCCGCAGGCGAGCGTCTCGTCTTCGACGCCGCGTTCATAGGTGCGAATCGCAATCGAATTTGCACCGCGCGCTTCCATGAAGTTTGCGTTCGCACCGCGCGGAAGGAAGTGCTCGTGATGCCGAATCGCGCGGCCGAACTCGCGCACATTCACCTTCGCGATGTCCTCCACAGGAACGACGACATGCGGGACGCCGCTGTCGATGTAGTGACATCGCAGTGCTTCATTCTGGATCGCAATCGGCACGTCGAGCTGGAGGTCCTTCGGATCGCTCATGCCGAGCGTCACGTTTTCCCCTTCCAGCGCGGCGGAGATCACGCCGGCGGGCGTCTCAAACGACAGCTGCTGCAGCGGACCTGCGGTGCGATCGGCAAAACGCGCGAAGCAACGCGCACCGTTTCCGCACATCTCGGCCTCGCCACCATCAGCGTTGTAGTAGCGCATCCGGAAATTCGCGCCATTGGTCGCGCGCTCGAGCACGAGCACGCCATCCGCGCCTATGCCGCGATGGCGATCGCAAAGCCGCTCGATCTGCTGCGGCGCGAGCTGCAGATCGCCGAGCCGATTGTCGAGCATGACGAAGTCATTGCCCGCGCCATTCATCTTCACGAAACGCAGCTGCGGCATGAGCGTTCTTCTAGCACACGCCGCAGGTCCCGCAAACCTGCGGCGTGTCCGAAGCGGCGTTGTGCGACGCTATTGAATCGAAGTGCCGGACCTGGTCTTCACCAGGCTAACATCGGATGCGTTGATCGAATCGGAGACGGTCACATCGGTGCGGAAGTTCGCGCCCGTGACGGGGTTGCCACTTTGCGATTTCGTCTGCGTGATGTCAGAGGAGTTGACCTGGCCGTTGCCCGTCGTGTCACCGAGCAGCACGCCCAACATCACCGACGCGCTGCCGCTGCCGTTCACGTTGTTCAACGTCACAGTGACGTTGCGCCCGGACTGCAAGCCGGCCAGCTCGACAATGTACTCGCGGGGGTTCGCCGGATTGACGCTGCTCGACACAACGTTGCCTTCCGTCACGGCCGCGCTGCCGACGCTCAGAATCGGATTGTCGAACGTGAACACGACGGTGTGTTGATTCCCGTCGCCGCTGCCGCTGCGGCATTCGATGCCCGGCAGAGGAATGTCGTACGGCGTGGAGCCATGAATCTTACGCGAGGCCGCACCCGTGAACTGCACCGGCGGCGCAGTGATCGTGAAGTTCTCGTTCGAGATGTCGAAGTAGATGTTGCCGACCGCCTGCACCATCACGCGTGCGTCGGATGTATTCACCATCGGGATCGTGACCGCCTCGGAGCCGTCGTTAGGCGTGTTTGCGGCCAGCACGATCGGGAACGATGGACCTCCCTGCGGCGTCGCGTTCGGAGCGAGGAGAATGTTGACGTGCGTGGTGCTGATCGGCGCGGCGGTCGTATTCGCGACGTTCCACGTGATCGTCTGCGTGCTTCCGCCGGCGTAGGTGATGCCGGTAGCGTTCGGCGAGGTCACCTCAAACCCGGCGCCGCTGTCGACGACCTCGATCTTCATCTCATCCATCCCGAAGCCGCCGAATCGGTTGTCGCGCGCAGTGACGTTGAACTTCAGCTCGCGATTTGTGGTGGGCAGCTTCTCGGCGCGCGTCTGCGTCTGGTTCGCAAGCAGCTCGGACCAGCGCGGGATAATGCGCGTCGGGCTCGGATTGGGCGGATACGAGCGGATGATCGGGTTCATGCCGTCATCTGGCGTGTTGGCATCCTTGGGCATCGGGCCCAGATCGGCTTCCTCCCAGCAGTAGGTGAGCGGGTCGCCGTTCAGATCGGTGCCGACCGCGGTCAATGCAAACGGCGTACGGCCTGGAATCTTATAGTCGGCGCCGGCGTCGACGGTTGGAGGCAGGTTTCCGGTTTCCGTGACTACCGCGCATGTCGGCGCCGGGCCTTGATTCGATTGATCGACGACCTCGGCGACTGCCGTGTACTGGTATAGCTCAGGAAACGGAAGCGGCACGACCGCGAAATAGACGGAGCGGGCGGCGAACACTCCGATCCCGACGCCGGTCGCCGACGGTACGATGTTAACGATCTCGGGACGATTGCCGGTGGGCGACTCAGCCACGATCGGTCCAGTGCTCGAACCTTTACGGACATAAATGTCGTAGTCGTCGGTTATATTCGGCCAGTTGTAGGTGATTTTTACCGTCTTCTCGCGCCAATCAGCCGCGTCGCCCGCGAGGGTGAGCGTGAAAGTGTCGCAATTCACGCCTTCCTCGCACGTCTCATCATCGGGTGCTGGGACCCCGCCCGTCGCAGTGCCGGTCCAGGTGAGCGTTTGGCCCGCGACTGGATTCAAAGTGCCGGCGCCGGGAGTGGCCTCGGGGGTCGCGGCAGGCGGAATGGGCACGCCCTTGTGAAGAAGAATACCCGGCGGCCTCATGGAGATGCCGCTGGTCATGTAGCCGAACATCTCGCGGAGGCTGGCGAAGTGAAAATATGGATCGCTGTGCTCCTGCAGGTTCTGGTTTCCACAAATGCCGGCATAAGCCTGAATAGTGGTGCCGCTCCCCGGCTCATACGCGGTCCCTTCGTTCTGGTTCACACCGCAGTTGGTGCCGGTGCCGTCGAACGTGTGATTGCCGCCGAATTGATGCCCCATTTCGTGCGCGACGAAATCGATCCAGAAGCCGTCGCCTTCGGGAGGGTTGATGCCAGTCGTGCCCCGAGCCTTGGCGCTGCCGCCGGAGACCGGATTGAAGCCACGGCAAACTACGCCGAGACCGGCCACGCCACCGCTGCCCGTGGTGACGACATGGCCGATGTCGTAATTTGGCTCGCCGATCTTCTG
>JAESFH010000067.1_pt1 | contig 127521 bp, 100 predicted proteins | sample 9269381 | NCBI WGS metagenome assembly JAESFH01 (sample SAMN14504062, study PRJNA617094) | algae metagenome | isolation source: Aphanothece sp. CMT-3BRIN-NPC111 and co-occurring heterotrophs from well... | place: USA: Clark Mountains Wilderness, California | collected 2010-04-18
AGATCTTGTTTATCAATTCTGCCGGATAAGGCCGCCGATGCGTGTGATCCGTCCAGAAAACGTGGTGACGCACTTTCGCATTCGCCCAGTTCGGCGTACGGATGACTAACACCCCGTCATCGGTTAAAAGCATGCGGCAATGGTCCAGAAGCTTGATCACCTCTTCGCCCCACAAGTGCTCTATAAGGTGACTAATGTGGATTCCCGCGAAGCGTCTCGTGCCAATCAGTAGATTATTGACGTCACAATGCACTGCCTCGTGACCACGCGCGCGAGTAGCGCTCACCATTTCCGGGTCCAAATCCACGCCGAAGTACTCGACCTGCCGTTCACGCAGTAGATCAGCAAAGTAGCCGAGCCCGCATCCCAAATCGAGAACAGGCCCACACCCGACGAACAGATCTGCATATGGTTGATGCCAAGCCTTCAGAAGCGCTTCGTCTGCCGCGTGGAAGTGAGAGTATTTTTGCATCCTTCGTCAACGCGGCTGACTCACAACAATGTCTTGAACCGAGCAGGACGATTTGACGATCAGAGGAAATCGCCCAGATCCACCATCGCCGCTCTCGGCGGCCTTCACCGTAAATGAAAACGCCTCCGGCGCGTAGTCGTCAAACGAATGCCCGACGCCGATGGCGAGATGGACTGAGATCACGCTGCTTGCCAAATCGGGCAGTCTCATGCGCATACGAATCTCCGAAGCTTTGCGTGCAGGCACCATGCCTTTGCGACATAGTATTTCCCAGAGCGGACGCTGAACTTCATCCCAAAAAGACGCAACGACATACGGCGATTCCCCCGCGCCAACTGACACGTGAACGATCAGCTCGACCTCCTCTCCAGCCGGCAAGATCGTATCCGGCGTGCTACGTTGATCTTCGCTTGTTCGCACCATCCAAGCTTTCAAAATTCGATTGACGGAAGACGCGGGCGAAGGTTCCCCCCCGATGAACCGCGCTCTACTAGAGGTGCCAAGATAATGATCAACGATCTCCCGCGGCGTCCCTGTTCGTGCAATCGATCCAGAGTCCATCAAGATCGCGCGTGTGCAAAGCGATGTGACTGCTTGCATCGTATGACTTACAAAGAGGACTGTTCGTCCGTTCCGGCTCACGTCTTGCATCTTTCCGATGCACCTGTTCTGGAACTCTGTGTCTCCGACTGCTAATACTTCATCTACCACGAGAATCTCAGGTTCCAGGTGTGCGGCGACTGCGAATGCTAGTCGAACGTACATTCCCGAGGAGTATCGTTTTACCGGAGTATCAATGAATTCTGACAGGCCAGAGAATGCGACGATTTCGTCGAAGTTCCTGCGGACTTCGGCTTTGGTCATTCCTAAAATCGCGCCGTTAAGAAAAACGTTCTCGCGCCCGGTAAGCTCTGGATGAAAACCGGTTCCGACTTCCAGAAGACTCGCGATCCGCCCCTTGATTTTGATCTCTCCTGACGAAGGGGCGGTAACCTGCGACAGGATCTTCAGCAGAGTGCTCTTACCGGCGCCGTTGCGGCCGATAATCCCGAGAACCTCCCCTGCCGACACGCTGAAGCTGACGTCGTCTAGTGCTTTGAACCGGTCGCCGACTCGCCTTGCCCTATGCTCCTGCCCGACCGTGAGGCTAGGATCAGGTTTTCCACGGGCCTTCGCCCACCAGCGGCTGACATCCTCCTTCAGCGTGGCACCGCCGATCGATCCTAGCCGATAGGTCTTGCTCACGTGGTCGACTGCTAGAACGATCGACATTCGCTAAACTGTATCCATAAACGTTCGCTCGACATGGGTGAAGAGCATCGTGCCGAGCCCAAGCACCATCAGCATGACTGCGAAACTTACGGCAACGGCTCCTGTAGTGACCGTGCCGGCTCCGAGGAACCCTGTCCGGAATCCCTCCATTACTGGCGTCAGCGGGTTCAGCGTGACGATCCAGCGATAGCGATCGGGCATGATGGAGGCTGGGTAAATCACAGGTGTCGCGTACATCAACAACTGGACTCCGAAAGCGACAAGGTTTGCGAGATCGCGGTAACGCGTGGTCAGCGCGGAAACAATAATTCCTGCTCCCAAGCCGTAGCCGGCGAGCATGAGCAGAAACAGAGGCGTGGCAAAGATCCAGCCTGTGAAGTGAAGTTCGGCGCCGGACAACGCGTATACGGCCAAGGCGAGCAAGAAGATCAAGAATTGAATCCCAAACGTGATCAGGTTTGAAACTGTGACGGAGATCGGAATTACGAGTCGGTGGAAATAGACCTTCCCGAGTAAGTGGGCATTGCCGACGAACGTGTAAGACGTCTTGAGTAAATTGTTCGAGAAGTAGCCCCACATCACCATACCCGCCAGGTAGAATAGAAACGGCGGCGCTCCGTTCGTGGGCAGCCCGGCTACCTTGTGGAAGATAACAGTGAACATTAGTGTCGTCAGGAGCGGCTGGATGACGTGCCAAGCTGGACCGAGGATTGTTTGTTTGTACGCGGACACGAAATCGCGCCAAACGAACATGCTGATCAGGTCCCGGTAGCGCCAGAGTTGGCCGAGACGCCAGTCCATCCAGCCGCGGTGCGGCGTAATCCTGGTTGTCCACTCCGAGTCCGGCGCCGATATCATCGCTTCCGCGACCGCCGGCTCCGCATCTTCCGTGACACCGTTATGCATCAACTTGCATGCCTCGCCGGTTCGTTGTGATCGGTAAATTGAACATCGGACCGGACATTACCGCACAAATGAAATCCGCAGCGCAATGGATACGTCGCCTGTGATGCCGACCTGATCTCGCCGATGGCTGATGCAGCAAAGCCTTCAGCTGTGCCGTCGTGGCGCGGCCGTCCTCGACGTCTCCATCGTCGCCGGACCGGAACTGTCGCTGTCGCGCAGCGACCTACGATCGCTCGGCACGCGGTGTTTAAGCCTCCGGGCCAAGCGCAGGAGCGACTCCGCCCGCCAAGTGCCAATCAATCTTTGAAGCAATCGCGCGGAGGGACGACGTGGTCCGACGGCAGGATCAAGCCGCAGCGCCTCCGCCAAACTTCGCCGGGCAACTGCCGCATCGGACATCGAGGCTGAGCAACTTACCTCGTAGTACGCGCGCGCTAGTGCTTTTGTGCGCGGCGGCGTGAGCACTCCAGCGCCGCGCATTTGTGTCTCCAGGTCGGCGTAGATCTCAAGATTCGTCAGTGACCGCTTCAACGTTCCACCGTCCGACATGCGCGCCCGTTGATGTTTTCGGTAGTAGCCGGTCGAGATGGGCAGGTACACGAAACCGCGTCCCTGTTGCATCACCGTACAGGTGAGCCGAAAAAAGAAATCGACGTCGTCATTGATGGGCAGTCTCTTCCATTGGCCGGTCCGCTCAATCGCCGCGCGACGCGTCAGATAGGAAAATGAAGCGTTGAAGCTATCTGTCGTGAGCATCGTCTCCAACATATCGTTGCTTGGGCCGATACCGAATCTGTCGCCGAAGCGCATCCGGTGTTCGTCTTCGTGAAGCCATTGCCCGTCGCCGTAGACGACATCAGCCATCATCCCCTCGGCGCTCGAGAAGAACGCCATCTGATCGGCAATTTTCGTCGGGGCGAGAAGGTCGTCGCCATCCAGAAACTGGATGAACTCACCGCGGCTCGATCGTACGCCGGTATTACGCGCCTCTTGCGCCCCACGATTCTCCTGCGCTAACGGGACGACGGCGATGTCACCACGATGTTGCTGTGCGAACGTGCGGCCAATCTCCGCGGTTTCGTCGGTCGATCCGTCATCGACAATCACACACTCCAGTGGCCGATAAGTTTGTGCAGCGACGCTGCGCAGCGTCTCCGCCAGACACCACGCTTGGTTGAATGCGATCACCACAACACTAACAAGGCCAGGTGTGCCGGGGCCGAGTTCCCATCCAAGGTTGGTTTCTGCTGGTTGATTCACCACTTGGATCGAAGCTAAAACGGGGCGTGCAGCCCGAGAGCTTTGGTGCCGCTCAACTGTGCCGCTCAACTGTGCCGCGCCGCTGCGAGGAACGCGGCGAGCTTCGGGAACGCGAGCTTTACGCGCAGCTTTGCGAAGTCTCGTTTGAAGGATCTCATCGCCTCGAACCGCTGCAACAAGTCGAGAGCGGTCGCGACATCGTTGACGCTGGTCCTCGTCAACGCCTCCGACATCGCTTCATAAGCAAGGTAGCGTTCAAGCAGCGCTTTGTACTCCTCCGGGCAACTCGCACGGATAGCATCCGGCGCGAGGAGCAACGGAAGGATCGGGCGATTGCGGAGGCGATCGGATCGATTAGCCGCCCCCGCTTCTGTATAGTGCACGTTCAGCCCGGCATTCTCGGTGTGATACCACATCAAAGGGCGGGGCTCACGGTAGATAGGAAAGTTTAGAAGCACTTGAAGCCAGAGATAGACATCCTCCCCGAACGCACACCCGCGCTCGAAGAACCCGCCGAGCTCCAGAAACGGCGCGGTGCGCATCACGACCGAGATATGCATCGAAAAGCTCGCCCAGCGCACCACCGCTGGAGAAGCGGCTGGCTGCAACTTCCATACACCGTCGCCGAGGACTATCCCATCCGGAACCGACCAGAGGGTTCTCGCCCTGCCGCGCCATGAACCGCAAGTAGAAAGGGCACATTCGGGATGCGAGGCCAGGTTCTGTAGATTCTGCTCGAGGAACTCCGGCAGGAGCTCATCGTCAGCATCTAAAAAGGCGACGCAACGCGAGGTGCTCTCCCCGACCCCACGATTGCGCGCGGCGCCGGGGCCGCGATTGCGTTGCCGCACGAGCTTGAGCCGGCCATCGGTGAAGTTCTCCTCTACAACTTTAGCCCCGTCGTCAGTGGAGCCGTCGTCCACTACCACCAGCTCGAAATCTTGCAACGACTGAGCGAAGACAGAATTCAGCGCGCGCACAATGGTAGTCGCCTTGTTGTACAAGGGGATGATGACGCTAACGGCGGGCATGCCGTGATTAGGAGGCCAAGTTACTCGCGTGCAGCTCGGGCGGGGCGCCTCAGCTCAAACGGTCTGGCCCATGGGTGCACCGAGCGATCGAAAAGGTCCACGCGGAATGCTCCGTGCAACCGCCCTGTTCCAGACGAAAGCTTCCCAACGCGAAGCCAATCGGCTCCTGAGGTAGCTGCTCTTCCGCCAGCCCGCGTTCATCAGGTGGACACCGTATTCTCCAAACAGGTGCCAGTCTTTCTGATCCCTCACATCTCGCGGGAACAAGACGTGAACGTCTGCGGCTATCCCAGGCGAATTCTCCGCCAGCGTCCGTGTCACCAAGCCTGGTCCAGTAGAATTCAGAATGTAATAGTCGGGGCGGAGAAGGAAATTAATCCCTTTCATCATCGGTTCGAGCCACGTGCCGTCACGGACGGCGCGGCAGCAATTTTCGATCACCGCGTTCAGGAATGGAGCGCCGGCCGCCGCACCAAAGCCATAGTTGCCGACGTTCCAATCTACTCCGTAACGCGTCCGCAGGAACTGATTCCAATTTAGATCTTCGAATGCAAAGACGCACTCATGTTGCACCAGGTCGTCCAACGGTTTCGAAAGGAGGACATCCAAATCGAAGTAAAAGCCGCCGAGCCGGTAGATTGCGAGATAGCGGAAAAAATCCACTCGCTGGATCGGCTCACGAAAAGCATCGAAGACGCTCCGATGCTCTGGGAACTCCGTGGTGATGAACCGATCAACTGCAGCATCATCGAAAAACAGGTATTCCCAGTCCGGGTGAAGCAACTGCAGGTTCGCCATCGACGCTTGTGCGAGTGGCGAAAGTGGAACCGCTCTTCCCATGCCGGAGAAGTCGATCTGCACTTGAATGAGCCGCCGAGGGATTGCCATCTGCAGCTTCCCAATCAGCGTTTCTCGAGTGCATAGACCAGTCCGATGTGAGTCCATGCAATCGCGCCGCCCGAGATTGCCGATATGATCGGCGCGATGATTTTGTAGGGCTGCAAGAACCAGCTCGGCCAATCAGCTTTGCCGGGCGGCCGGCCATATTCCAGCGCGATCCGACAACCGTGCTTCGCACAAAAATTGTGGATGCCATGCCGAGAAATGATGTTGTCATAATAGGTCCGGTAGGGCGGGAAGCCAGGCGAGCCAGCTTCCTGCGAGCCGAGGACGTGCCGGTGATAAGCGACGTGCACCCAGTGCGGGGAGAAGCTCGTCACGCGGCCGAAGACGGTATTCCTGTCGGGAAACACTAACACTGCGACCCCGCCAGGTTTTAGCCACGCCATGAAACGCTGCACGACATCCTCGGCTCCACTAATGTGCTCCAGCACTTCGCAACAATAGACGATGTCGAACTCGTTCGGCGGGAACTCGATCTCGCGCAGATCGCCGACGATCGCGCGCTCCAAATCACCCACTTCGCGGACGCGAGCGTCTAATGCCGCCGAATCGAGATCAACTCCAGTGATCCCCAGCCGAGCGGCTCCCAAATCCAGTGGCCACGCGCGTCCACAACCGGCTTCGAGCACCTTCAGTGGTGATGAGCGGCCGCCGAACTTGTGGGAAAGAAAGCTAGAGAGAATTCGATTTCGATGGCGCCACGCATCAGCACCGTCGAGCAGCTGGAGCTCAGGCAAAGCCTTGCGAATCACGCCACGAACAAACCGCGCTAAGGCCGCGGTGACTAGAATTCCTCGGCGTCAGGGGATAACCCGCAGACGCGTTGGGGGGGATGGAGCGGGAGTATTCGAGGCACCGGCCCGCGCTGGATGAGGATATCTGAATTTGCTATACCCGGGTTTCGGTGAACCGACGAAATAGTCGCGCCCGGGTCTGATGTAATCCGCTGCAAGGTCGTGATAAGGACCGCACTCGCTCCCGGCCGGGTCGTCTTGGACGATAACGCTTTCGTCTCCCGTGTTATTCCAGATATACACCGGCTCAGAAACGTAGTCGGTCCCGTTGTGCCCCCAGCCAACCTGTCGGGGCGCTGGATAGTTAACGGGCTTGGCGCGGCCGGATTGTGTGCCAGCGACCGTGACACCGACCGGGATGGTGAATGTCGTGGGACTGGTAACAGTCGCAACATACGCAGACTCGTTTAGTGACGGCGTAGCAGTGACTCCGGCAAAACGCACTTCCTGTCCAGTACTCATTCCATGCGGCGTTGCTGTCGTGACCACAGCCGGGTTGGAAGCCGAAATCGAAACCACGTTCGGATTCCTCCCCCACGTCAGGTTGTTACCGTTCGTGTGACCAGACCCCCAGCATCCCCAATCCATCCAGGTGCCGGCATTGCGCATCAGGTTCAGCACGGTCATACGGTTCGAGTGCTTGTGACCCCACGCTGGGGAGTTAATCGACGGCATCACGTTATCGGTCACTACCCAGGTGCCGCCACGCATCCAGATCCACCAGTTCAGCGCCATCGTCTGATAGGCGCCGCCGAACTCCCCGTGATTGTTGAACACGAAAACGTTGTCGTAAATCTCGACGTGGCGCATGCCGTGGGGTCCGGTATCGGCGCCATGCGAGCCGGTGCCGGAGTTATTGAAGAGACAGTGCCGCACCACAACGCGGGCGAACGAATCCGCGTCGATATTGTGCAGGAAGGCGTGAAAATCGCAGTTCTCGATGTAGAAGTTGCGGGTGCCGGCGGTGTCAGCCGCTCCCATGGTCGGCGGAGTCGTCCAGCCGGGATCTGACATGGACTCTAGTTGAAAGGCCATCGCCGATGTAGCGGGCGCAATCCACCGTGCCGAAAACGAACAATCCCAGACCAGACCTTGGTGCGTGTTCGTGCGGATGGCTTGCGTTCCGTCGCCGACTTCATGCCAGCAATCATACATATGGATCGGCTTGCCGCCGCCCTGCCAGATCATTGTAAATCCGACTCCCGTGGCAACGTAGTTAACGGTCATCAGCCCTGTGATTTCGACGTGATGGGTAGCATCTTCCGTGACCTTGAGCATGGCGTCAGTTGTGACGGCGTTCTCGATTATCGTCAGAGGAGCCTTTGCGATGATCCAGTCTTTCTCGCTGTCAGGGCCTCCTCCAAAGAGGCTGGCGTTAAGCACGAGCTTGTCGCCCGAATAGCTGGTGACGGTGCCATGCATCCATTTATTCTTGTTACCAAGACGCCTGACCGAAATCTCTTCACCGACCGTGAAGGTCACCGTCTGCTTCGGGTCTGTGATGACGGTAAAGGTCTTCGTGCCTGTTCCCGGCACCATCGGGCTAATGCTCCGCGCGACGATCCGGCCACCGCCGGCGCCTCGGAGCTTGATCCCTTTTCCGGCAATGACCACCTGAGTTGCCCAAGTGAAGGAGCCAGCTGGGATTGTGACCACGTCACCGTCGACGGCCGCGTTCACCTTCGCCTGAACGCTGCTCGCCGACCCATCAGAAACGTGGACGGCACCATGCACTGCACTCGCTGACAGAAGAAAGAGGAGGCAGCGAGACGCTACTCGGATCATGTTCATAATTTGCACAGGTTTCGCCGGTCCCGCTGTCGCTTTATGCAGACACGCCCATAGCGAATCAGCACGTTGCGTGCTAGCGGATCACAACGATAGGGATTCTAGCGCTCGCATTCTGCCATCGCAGGGTGGCTGTTGCAGGTGCGGGTCAGTTGCGCACCGTCGTCATCGACAAAATACATCGATCGAAGCATCGACTATGCCTTCGAAACGCGGCGCGAAATCGTCTGCGGATGCGCACTCGCTCATACTCCCGGTTGGGCGTCCACACAGTACAAGTGCGAACTCGGCCTCTGGCGAGATCGCCGACAGCACTTCGACATTTCCGCTCAGCAGCCTTGAACTCGGGGGGGGTAATCTCGAATGAGAGGTATCGTATTGGGCATCCGAAGACCGGCGAGAACCTCGGCCTCATCACCTTCGACATCAATTTTGACGTAAATAGGGCCTCCATACGTTGTTCAGCCGCCGATACAGACCACAGCGGCGAAGGCCATCGAAACTCACAAACTGCAGCGATCGATCCATCTTGTAAGTCGGAACGTTGTTACGAGCCACGCGACGGGGACCGCACCGCCCCGGCTTGCACCGGCTGCAGGCTGCAGGATGTCGACACAAGGAAAGCACAATTTACCGACCTGCTTTTAACAGCGTCGAGCCCATTAACTCGACGGTCAACGCACGATTAATCTCTTCCAAATAGTTGTGCGTGCCAGCCGTATGGCGCTCTACCATTTGAGTAACCGCTCTGTGGTCGAAATACTTGGTGTAGTATGCCTGCGAGTCAGACAGCGTGTCATGAAGGAACTGGCGGCAGTGGGTTTTCATCCAGATGCGATAACCTTCCCATTTTTGCCGCCCGCTCAGAAGTCTTTCCAGATGCCAAGACTCTAGCTTTCGGTCAAGGCGTGTAAACCAATGTGGCGTCGCATAGAGATAGATGTATTCAACCTTGAACATCGCCCAGAATGGGTAGTACCACAGTTTCGTTACCAGAGGACTGTCACTCGTAAATCGCCCGAGATTCGTAATATAACGGGCGAACTCCGGGGCTCGTTCCTTTACGTAACGTTCCTGCAGGTCGCCAGCCTTCCGGCATGATGCCGGCGCCTGATACATCAGCTGCACGAGCGCGTTATCCATATAAGGCGTGCGCAAAATGAGCTGTGACTGCTCGACGGCACAGCGCGCGTACTCGTGCCAGCTAATCTCTTCCGTCGCGACCCGGGTCAGCGGATGACCCTCAGGATTAGTCTTGGCGAACGTCGGAAGTGCCTCGACCATTGACTGCATTTCAGGCCGGAAAAGACCGCGGGAATAGCTACTCGACGGCACGAGCCTGCGGATCCGAACGATTTCGCTCCCGAATTTACCGGTCAACCGCACCGGTGCGATCTCTCGCGCGATCTCGTTGAAAAAAACATCGTGCGCGCCGAAGGCGTCGTGCGTTCCATCGGAGATATAGACGGCACGTCGTGCGTATTCGCCAAAACCGTTCAGGAACTGCTCGGTCACACGAATTGTTTGGTGCGTTTGATTGTAAACCGCGGCGGTCTTTCGGCCTGTCCTGACATCGAATAGCTCTCCCCAAGCGCCGCCGAAGGTGTAGCTGGGGTGTGGCCGGTTGCCCTCTCCGAGCGCGGCCATGATGAGTCGCGTGTCCAGGCCCGCAGTCGACGAGAGCGCAACGTCCGCACCTTCGCGGGCATATCGCGGAAATACGTTCGCGACCGTGGCCGCCCATTGTTGATAAAACGGCTCTGCATCGAGTTGCGGCTGATTCTCCCAACTCCTGAAATCAAAATACTGCTTCTGTTTAGGCTGCGGACTGCCGCGAAAACACCAAGCGGAAGCATGCGGCAGAAGGGAAACTCCCCGAAAGAGGGTCCTGCCACCCAGAACGCAATTATACCTGAAATACTCTGCCAGTCGTTCCGGCTGAACCTCGCGGAGCGCAGGCCGCACCTTCAGGAGCGCCTTCGCCTCGGATGAGAAGAGAAACTCGTCCTCAGCCGCATGAATGTAGAGGCGACCCATGCCGTAGCGGTCGTTAAACAGCGTAACGGACTCAGCCCGACGATCGATCACCACGCCTGCGAACCAACCGTTCAGCTGTTCATAGAATCGGTCGCCGAATTCCGCATACATGCCGAGCAAATACGCCGCCTTCGCTCGATGCCTGCTCGATCGGCCATCGAAACGTGCGAGCTGTGCGTCATCTTCGAAGCTCTCTCCGGAAAAAACGATCACGATGTTCCGGTCGTCGCTCACCAATGGCATGCCGTCAGCAAAGGATCGCTCATGCGCGACCCAGCCAACACACAACCCACAGGTTTCGTCATTAAGTTGGCCCTGCAACACGCGATTGCTGTGCACCATGGCTCCGACCATCGTCTGAAGGTCGTTTTCCAGACATTCACGACGCGAGAAGCGCACGATTCCAGCAATTCCGGGCATAAGGTGTTGCGAGTTAAACCTGCAGACTAGCTGGCTAACAGAAAGCGAGACGAGCACGCAGCTTCAGGTCGGACCCATGGCGCCGAACAAATCGCGAAGTGAACGGCCATCGACGCCAATGCGATAGCTCAAGCCGCTGCAGGAAAACCATTAGCCGACGTGGCATTCGTTCCACATTCAAAAGGTTCAGCGAGCGATATGTCTCAACAGTGAACCCGGCGGCACGAAGCTCCCTCATGTACCAGCCAAAGGTCCGGAAGTACTCAAGATCGGTCTGGCGTCCGAAGACTAGCAACAGCTGCTTGATAATCCAGAGCGTTGACAGATAGAGCGAAGATAGGTTCTTGACATGAAGTATCAATGTACCTCCAGGCCTTAGAAGCCGCGCGAACTCCCGCAGCGCTCTTTGCACCTGATTATCGTCGACATACTGCAACACGCTCATGCACACGATGCGATCTACAGACGCCGGTGGCAGCTTTGTCGCCGTAATGTCGCCCTGCGAAACCTCCGCATTTGTGATGCGTTGCGCCGCAAGCCGTTTCTGGCATCGCGTCACTGCGGCCGCAGCATAGTCCAATCCTAAAACGCGTCGGACCCGCGAATGAAGCAGAATGATATTCACACCCGTGCCGCACCCCGCATCAAGTACGACATCGCTCGCATGCGGATCGATGAAATCGAGCAACTCGAGTGCAACGAGTTGCTCCAATTCGGGGTCCCGGGGCAGCGTCCCGCGATCGAATTCGAAATCCGAAAGATTCGGTGCCGATTTACGCTCCCAAAACTGTCGCCAGTCTCTCTGCTCATCCATCCGCTGATACATTCCTTCACGAACTCGGCCGTACGCTCACCTTTGGACGTATTTCGCTGATCTTGATCGATGCCAGTGGTTTCTGGCTAACTTTAACGGCTTCCGAATTGCTTCTGGAAGTCCTTCCTTCACCCCGCCGCGAAATCTCTCAAGCCGCAAATGGAAGGCCACTCGCCCTTTAAATGTCAGGGGAACGAAATACCGCGGCACCTTCATTTCCTGAAAGCCAGAGTGACGTTTAAAAGCTACGAGAGAAGAGTCTCTCCAGTCCGTATAAAGAAGGTAGTGCAGCCCGTGCTGCTCGCAGACTTCTACAGTCTTTGCGATTAGCGCGTTGTTTGTCGCTTTGTCGCGATGCGAGATTTTTGAAATGAACTGACCAAGGACTCCGAAGCGCCCCGCGTTGGCGAGCATCACGAATCCGATCAATTCGTCAGCGAAATACGCGCCGACCAGATACTCCCGGAAAAGAAACCGAGAGAACTCGCGCTTTACCGTCGCGAAATCTTTGCCGTAGTGCCAGAACCGTCGCCCTTGGCGCACAGGAGTCTCGTTGAAAATTGCCACCATCCCCCTGATGAATTCATCATCAAAGATCGCTTCTCGAACTTCTACTCCTGCCTTCTGACTCTTACGGATCATGTTCCGAGTAGTTCCTTTTACCTGCTTCTTCCACCATTCGTCATAGGTGGAAATAGGCAGGACGGCCAACGGGTCCGCCACCATTCGGTAGCTATATTTGCGGCGGATTTCGGGCACTCGCTGGCAGAACGTGAAAATGTCGGGCCGCGGCCGACAACGCGTGAGGCCCGCAATCGCCACCTCCGGATCCTTGATATCGTCGAACCATTCCTCTTCGAGACTCGCAAAACTGAGGTGCCCGTTACTGATCGAGAACCTCTGCCCATTGATCTGGACGGTGTGGCGTCTCACGGTCTTTCCATTCAGGAGAGTATCGTTTGGGGTGGCCGCAAAGATCGCGGGAGCGGGCAAGGCATCAGTCTTCATCGTTGATCTCAACCGGCCACCACCGAGCCATACGCAGCATTCGACGGCGCGTGGACCGCCCGTAACCACTGCTCAAACATCACGACGCTGAAAAGCAACTTGTGGTTGTCTTCACGACCGGAACGATGATCGTCGAGCAACTGGCGGACATTGGCCGGGTCCAAAATCCGGAACATCAACGAGCTTTCGTCGAGCAGCGTCTGCGAGAGCGCGCCGTTTACAGACGCGTGCAGCCAGCCATCCACCACGTTGACGGCGAAGCCGCGCTTCTTTCGACTGAGCAGTCGCGGCGGAAGGTACTGTTGGCACACCCGTCGGTGCAGCCATTTGCGCGTTCCGCGACGCACCTTGAAGCTGGAATCAAGTCGCTGCGCGAACTCTACGACCGTTCGGTCAAGGTATGGAACACGAACTTCCAGGCTGTGCGCCATCGAGAGCTTATCACCAAACATGAGCAACTCGTCCGGGAGGGACGATCTTACCTCCAGCATCTGGAAACCACCTAGTTCATCCAGATTCTGCATCTGGGGCCGAAGCGACGACCAATAGCCGACGACGTCGCCATTCACAGGACGAGGCAGCAGCCCACCGCGGAACAGACCTCTGATCTTCTCTCTCGGCGCGAGCGAGAACACATGCTGATACCTTTGCAAGCGGTCAGCCGTGCTGAGCGAGCTCACGCCGCGTTTGACCATCTCATTGCGCGGCAACCGCTGCACTGCCGAGCCGACTAGGTTACGGATCGCCGCAGGCAAGCGGCGCCAGGCGCCTCCGTAGTGCACGCCGAGGTGTCTCTTGTAGCCGGCGAACACTTCGTCGGGCCCCTGCCCAATCAACGCGACTTTCACGTCCTGTCGCGCGCGTTGCGAGATAAAATACATTGGAACGATCGAAGAAGATGCGACCGGCTCTTCCAGAGCGGCGACAATATTTGGCAGTGATTGCTCAAACTCGGCGCGGTTGAGCTTCACCGGCACATGCCGCGCGCCGAACAAGCGCGCCGTTTCGGCCGCGTCGACCAGTTCATCATCTTCGAAGCCTTCGCCGTACCCAACGGTGTAGGCCGGCCATTCTCGGCCGTGCTCGTTCATGAGCGCGAGGAGTAAGCCTGAGTCGAGACCGCCGCTTAGCAGAATGCCGACGGGCACATCGCTGAGCAGATGCCGCCGAACAGCGTCTTTGTACAGCTGGAGCAATTCATCGGCAGCTTCCTTATCCTCCTTGGCGTTAGCGAATGGCTCCGGCGTGTAGCTGTACCAAGCTTCCTCACGGCACTCCCCGTCCTCAACCACCAGCATCGTCCCCGGTGCGAGTTTATTGATGCCTTGGAAGATGGTCAGCGGGGACGGCGTATAACGAAACCGTAGGAACAGATTCAGCGCTACCGGATTGACCTCCACAGGTGAGTCGCCAGCCGCGCGAACCGCGCGGATCTCGGAACCGAAGGTCAGCGTCCCATCAGCGATCCGATAGTAGATGAGTTTGATGCCCATCGCGTCCCGCGCGACGACCAATCGCTCCCGAGTAACATCCCAAATCGCCAAACCGAACATCCCGTTCAGCCGCTCGAAGACGTCCGTGCCCCATTCTTTGTAGCCATGGATGATGACTTCCGTATCGCTGTTGGTGCGAAACTGATGGCCACGCTGTTGTAGCTCTTCGCGGAGCTCCTTGTAGTTGTAGATCTCTCCGTTGAACACTACCCAGATCGTTTCTGCGAGATCAGACATCGGCTGGTGACCGCCCGCGAGATCGATGATGGAAAGGCGACGAAACCCCAGCCCAAGCGACCCCGAAATAAAGTGTCCTTGGTCGTCCGGCCCGCGGTGCGCGATGGAGTCGGCCATGCGCACGATGGTCTCGCGCTCGACCGGCTCGCCCGTGCGAAAGTTAAATTGTCCAGCGATGCCGCACATAGCCGATTCAGGAGCGCACGCCGGAGCCACACTCGCGCAGGTAAAACGCCAGGCTTCGGAACATCTGCGACTGCGCCCAACGATGCATTGGCACGTTATCCCAACCGAGCTTCAACTGCCGGGAGCGAAAGGAGCCGTCGGGTTTGATCCAATCTCGCAGGATCCCGTCGACGACCACCTCGAGCTTCCTTTGCAGGCGCGGGAAGCGCCCCCGTAGCAACAAGCACACATTGATGCACTCGGCGCAATCGTAGAGCTCGCGTTCGTAAACCGTGAGACGCGGTGCGCGCGAAAATGGCTTCGGTAAGCCATCGACCTCGAAAAGATTCGCGAGGTAATAATCGACGCCACGCGCAAGAGCCTGCAGCGTCGCCTCGTCTCCCGTCATCGCGTGAATCTTGGCGAGCGCTTTCATCACGAAGCAGGTGTGAAAATGGTCGACGAAATCGCGCACGCCATCGACGGCGTAAAACCACGAGCCGTCGTCGTTCTGACTCTCGAGCACGAAGCGCAGGTTCCGTTCCGCGATCGTGCGATAATCATCCCGCCCGAATAGCTGCGATGCATTCGTGAGCAGGAATGAACGATAAGCCGCGGAATTGATCACGCCGCCGCCATCATACGGCGAATAGGAACAGCTGCTGCCGGCCGGCGACGTTCGGAAGTCCTTTATGTCGGTGGCGGCATGACGTCCGATCGATTCTAGAACATCCTTCCATTCGGCACGCGGTGAGATTTGGTGGACGTGCAGGAATGCCTCATAGGCATAAGGTGTCGAAGTAATGAGTGGTGTTTGCGCCTTGATAACGCCATTCCTCGTCACCCAATCAGACGGATACCCCCAGCAGTACTCCGTAAAGCCGGGACTGCGACTTTCCTGCAGCTGGCGCAGAAAATAGGCAGCGCGATCGAGATACTCCTTCCGCTCCGTTGCTTCGTAAAGAAACGCGAAGCCCATCGCATAATGTGCGTCGGCAATCGGAAACCTTTCGGGGTGATGAAAGAATCGGCGCGCCCGCGGCAAAAACGCTTCACACAAAATCATCGGTGCGACTGCGGCGGTGCCGAGAAGCTTCCGCCGGTAGTAGAGCGCCTTTGCACGCCTGCCGATCGGACCCGCGAAAAACGACTGATGGTCGTAAGATACCTCGCCGAAGCGCTCGAGCCACGACGTGAAGCCGTCCAGCGTCTCGAGAACGCGGTTCTCGGCGTCGAAGGTGGTCTTCGATGTCACTGCAGGAATTGGCGCAGCTGTCGTCATCAATTGCGTGGCGATCCGGCAAACCGGGCTTTCGCCGGGGCGACATAGTTATCGCGGAACTCAGAGAGGTAACGCCGTAGGCCGGTTTTGAAGCCGGAACGCAGCGGAACCCCGCGGCCGTTCTGCTCTAGCCTTGTCCTGCGGACTTTTATCAGCGCGCCGGCGCCTGCAGGCAAGGTCACTTCAAAATGAAGGTACTCGCCGACGGCTACCCACGGCACGAGCTCGGTGCCGGCACGAATTTCAGCGACGGTTTCAGCATCAGTCGCACGGTGTTTAATCCGGTAGACTTTTGCTCCTCCTGCCCGATTCTCGATCAACATCTCAGCGCCGTACATCTCGATCTCGGCAACGCCGGGAGTGATGTGCCTGATCCGATAACTCCGCCGCACAATGTCTTGAAGACTGCGCCACCTCAGCCGCGCTTTCAGCGAGTTCACGCGCTGGACGAACTCACCCAAATGCGCACCGTTGTCCCGACAAAAATCGTGATGGATGACGATCAGACAGGGCTTTCCGATAAGCACATCGAACGCAAGATTTTCGATCCCCTGTTGCGGATATCGGCGCGTATATAGCGGCATGTCACTGTAGTTCCGCAGCGCTACGTCCCAAGCGTCACCGATCTTGATTGTCGCTCCACTCGTTTTCACCTCGGTGTTCACGACCGCGAGGTAATTAGCGCGCTTGAGCTCGCGCATCGCTGTCGGCGAGAACACTCCCTGCGGAAATACCATCACGCGATCGTGCGCGAGGCCTGTCAGGCGGTCATGCGCTGCCATTCTCTGTTCGACGGTGCCGATCATCGCCCGCAGTTGATGAGCGTCATCGATTCCCCATTCTGCCGCAGTATGGTCGCAGCCGTGAACGCAGAACGAAAGCCGCCCGGGGTTCTGCTTGAAAAGCTGAACAGTCGCCGGATCGCTCCGTCGCCAATTCCATGGAATGAAAGCGATACTCGTGGAGAAACCGTGCCGCTCCATCAGCTCGAGGAGGGACTGAAAGCGAACGAAGCCGTAGCGTGGTTTTAGCAGCGGATCGTCGATAACAAGGCAGGCGCCGGTTTCCAGTGCTTGCCACGAAGTCGCCGGGAACGCCCAGCGTATATACAGCATGATCGGCACTGCCGAGAAGAAGTGATCGCGGATGTCGAAGTTCGGCGTCGTCAGCTCGTCATCGAGATCAATGATCTGCTCCGCGAGGCTGACGAAAATCGGAATCCCCTTCCAGTCTAAACGGAAGAAGATCGGGCAGCCCCCTGCCGATATGATCGCGATGGCGCGGCTGCCGGATACGTCTGCCACTGGCCGACGTTCGCCGGCGCTTTGCCTGGGAGTTACACGCAGGCCGCTCATCGGGCCGCCAAATCCATCAGCCGCATCGGCAATCGCCCATTCCGACGAGGCGACTGCGTCTCTGACCGGAATCCCGATGCCGTCGCTGAGAAGGGCCAGTAGCTCGCTTGTCGATTCGCGATCCGAATGAACGAAGACGGAGTGCAGCCGTTCGGTTGAACCCCCGCTCCCAATGAGGTGAAGAAAACTGGCGGCTGAGCAAAAGACACGGTCGGTTCGAGCTGCCGAACTCGCGCCTCCGACGTTGAACTCTTCCGTTGTCGCAGTGCCAGGCGTGATTCCGAAAAACCTGAGTAGCTTCTGGATCTGCTCACCTTCAGGAAAAGCGGGCCGCGTTTGTAGCAAATACGCCTGTTCTTGCATGAACTATTTGGTGCGCGCACCGCGCGCTTCAGCGTTAAGCGCCGGGTTTTCTGGCGAGCACCAGCGACCGCATCGCGCGAGATCCGGCCACCGTGTTTAGTATCGGCGTGAGGCCGCGCAAGATTCCGGTCAGAAGCGGCCCTGCGGAATGAGGAATCCAGCAGAAGTGCTCGCTTCGCAGGACTTCAAAGCCCGTCTGCACGAAAGGCTCTGTGTATTCCTCGAGCGAGGGGAGATAGCATTCCTCTTCGTTTTCTTTCTGTCCCGCCAGCTTGTTCCGCAAGGCACTACGGAAAACAGGAAAACGATCGTTCATGTCGATGTTGACGCACACACCTCCGGCGGCGAGCAAATCGAAGATCTGCTGGCTGCAGTCCAACTGCTTCCCCGCGCGGTGACAGTAGCGGATCGTATTCACGCCCAGAACAAAGTGAAACGAGTTACGCAGCGAAGACGCGTCGGAAGGTAGCGCGGCCGAAAGGTCGGGGATGAGCGTCTCGTTCTTTGCCACATAAAACTCCAGCTTGGCCGCTTCTTCGTTCCGGAGGTAGCTCTGCGCTTCACGTTTCGCGGCGTCGATTAGCACCGGCGAAAAATCGGTCCCGATCGCCCGGTTTATCGCGACTCCTTCACGCGCGAGAAACGCAACGAGATTCACCAGATTCATGCCGGCGCCACAGCCGAACTCGAGCACGTTCAGCGGACCGCGCCTGATCTCAGCCGGCAAGCGGCTAAGGGCGTCGAGATAGATATTTTTGTAATCGTGCTCAAGCAGATGGCTGATGCCAAAACCTGCGGTCGCTCGCGTATATTTCCGAATTGCGTCTTCCGACGTATACTCACGAAAGAACACATCATCATTAGTCATCACGTTCTGTTTCATATCTCAGTTCTCCTTGTCGCGGTCGAAGCGGTCAGGCATCCGCCGCCATGACGCCCCGCTCCAGCTGGTAATCGCCTGCGGGGCGCGTGACCGGGCTGTCATAAAGCGGCACGAGTCGTTCGCAGATCCGTTCCCACGAAAATTGCCGCGCACGCGTCGCGATCTCCACCCGGGACGATATCGGTGGACGCGCGAAGAATTCGCTGAGCGCCTCGCAGATTCCCGACACGGCGTTCGACGGTGTTACGGTTCCGAAACCTTGGCTCAGAAAGTCTCGCAACGACCCGACGTCCGTAGCCACGATCGGAACACCAAAGCGTGCGCCAAGGAACATTAGACCGCTCTGGTAGATGTTGCGGTATGGAAGGCAGAGAACATCAGACGCCTTGAAGAACACCTCAATTTCGGCGTTGTCGAAGAACTTTTCGTAGAGATGAATCTGGCGGCGGCGCTTCGCAGCCGACACTTGCTGTAAGAACTGTTTCCGGAAATCCGGATCGCCAAAAGAGCCAGCGAATATCAGGTGACTATGGTCGAGCGGCAATCGGTCGAAGGCGCTCACAAGCATATCGGCGCCCTTGTACTCCTCAATCTTTCCGAAGAATAAGATCACCTTCTCCTGGCCGTCAAAGCCAAGCCTTGCACGCGCGGCCGAAGGCGAAAGCGTTGTAATCGGGATCTCCTCGTTCAAACCGATTGAGCTAACGCGAATTTTTGCTTCGGAAACGCCAAACTCGACAACGAGTTGCCTCCGCACCGTCTCTGCATGGACCACGAGAACGTCGGGAAGGCGATAGATGCACTGATAAAGAAACCGAAACCAACGGCTCTGCGCACGCCCATGCGGCAGAACGTTATGCACCGTGTAGATATACCGGCGCGCCGTCAGCTTCGCGAAAACGAGCAGCAGTGCGGCCTCAACAAGAATCCGCCGGTTATCTAACATACCGGTGAAGTGAACGGTCCTGTTCCGATGGATAACGAGCTGCTGAACAGCGCGCGCGTAGTACCGCAGGAGATTTATGGCCTTCTGCGCAAGCGGCCTTCGTTCGTTAAGGCTCCCCCGGATGTTGAGGTGGTCGACTCCCGCCGCAGTCAATCTGGACCCAGTCTCGTCGCATGACAGAACAAACAGGTCGACGCCGTTCGCGACGAGGCCTTTGACGAAGCCGACGGTGAAATTCGCCTCGAAGCCGTTCGGGATGATTAGATTGAAGCGCTTTGTCAAAACTCAAACGGCGAATCTCGGCGTTCCGATTTACGGCGACTTCGCCGGTAGCCCAGAACCACTCGGCCTGCTCTCGGAAGAGGCGTTCGCCAGTGAGAAGTTGTCCGGCTTGCGAAGGCGGAAAACTGATCGTCCCACAGCCTTGAGCTTCGTCATTTGCTCGTGCCGATGGAAGCGCATCAACTCAGGGGAAACCGCTCGCTTCATCCGCCTGGCGGCCGCCCAGGAGTATCCAAGAAGTAAGGCAAGGCCTCCGGTGATCCGGGGTTTCTTCAGAGTACGGTATGCCACGCGAAACAACTGCCAGAGCGGTGAGTTTCCAAGGTAGTAATCCTTTTCGCCGTAGGAAAAGAGCGCGCTCAACATCCCCCGCTCTGCGGTCCCCATGGAGCGATGATGGTGGAATCGCTTCTCCGGAAACGACCGCACCGACCAGCCTTTCATGCGCGCGGTCATCACCGCAATCCAGTCGACGCCGCCCGCAGGATTCGGCACGTAGCCGCCGATATCTTCGAAGCATCGGTAGCGAAAGATCTGACATGGTCCGGCGACGTAACTGGCGCCTTCGTAGCTATCGCGGTACGAGTCATAGTCGCCCTCCTCGGTGAAGGGCGTTCCGGCGATACCGAGCTGTGGGTCGATCGCGAGCTTGCTAATCACAAACTCCATGTAATCCGGCTCGAAGGTCACGTCCGCATCCAAGTTACCCATGACTTCAAACCGGAGATCCTGCACGTGCTCGAGCCCCTCGCGCACGGCTTGGGCTTTACCGGCAAAGCTCCGGTCCTTCCGAGCTGGTCGTCTGACGAGTGCAATCCATCGGTGCCGCGCACCGAAGCGCTCGACGATCGCAGCTGTCTGGTCGGTCGAGCCGTCGTCCACGATCACCCAACGCAGTGGCAGACAAGTTTGCGCGACCACTGATTCTATCGTGGCAGAGATGACGCGCTCCTCATTCCGAGCAGCGGTAATGAGCACGTAATTCAAAGCGTCGCGCTGCGCCATCTATCGCCGCCGTACCCGGCTCCCACCGGCATTGGTTCGCGCATCTGTGGGACAGCGAACCGCGCTGGTGATAGATTGGTCCGAGAAAGTAGACGCTGGCGGTAGGAGTCGCAGCGGATCGCGATGATACAAAAGATTGTCCAAAGCGGCTGATTCGCCTTGAACGCTGCTTCAGTATAGTTGTACGCGATAATGGCGAGCAAGAAAGCGAGCTCCAATCGGCCAAGCATCGGGTGCTTGATTAGATCGGCACGGATTTTGTGGAAACCGACAATTATCGAGATGACCAGGATCGAAAGGCCGACGACGCCAAGGTTTAGGTAAGTCTCGAGATACCCGTTATGTGCTTGCCCGAAGCCGTACCCGTTTGCCGTCAGTGCTGCCATTCGTTCGCCCATCCAGAAGCTTTCGAATCCCGCGCCGAAGAAAGGGTTGATTGGAATGCCCGAAAGCGCCTCCCACAGGTGCGTCCGGTCTGTTAAGTCCGGACGGCGGCCAAGCATACGAATTATAGCGTCTCGAAGTCCGAAAAGGGCATCGCCAGTTAGCCCGACTGCAATAAGGCCCACCAGCGTCGTTCCAATGTACCGTGGGTTAATCGCGCGGGTGCTCAAGCCGACGATCGTGATCGCTCCGAGGATAAAGCACACCTGCGAGGTCGCGCTTCGCGCAAGATGAAGTAGGTACAGCGCGAGTACGAGGAACCCGGCTCCGGTGATCAGCTGCGCTCTTCTGGTTGCGCGATCTTTTACCTTCCATGCCGCTACCAATTCCCAGAGAAAGAATACCGCAAAGATAAAACAGACACATCCTAGCGTGTTCTTTATGGTGGTGACACCAGATGTAAACGGGACGCCTGTCCAGTAGTCGTAGGACCGCCCGATCGCGGGGTAATATCTCACGAAGAGGAGTGATAGTGGCAAGACGAGGATAGCCACTTTTCTGAACACTAGTCGAATTGCGGCCACCGGATCCGGATCGGTGAGAATCACAAGGGCCATCACAGGGTGAGCGAGTATTTTCACCCACCTCTTGAACGAGATAAACGGCATCTCGGACCAGAGGATCGCGAAAAGAGCGAAGAAGAAGAACAAAGCGATCCATCGGTTTTCGAAGTTGAACTCGCGCAAGCTAAAGCCACGTCTGCTCAGCACGCGGAGGCCGAGCAGCGTCATCGACAGGAAAATCGCCGCATCGATCGGCGTGCCGTCGGCTGAAGGGCCGAAGGCGCCCGTCGGGACGCCGAGGACGACCAGCCATTGCGCCGGAAATCGAGAACAGGCGAAAAAGATCCATAAAAACGGTAGCCACAGCGCGCTGCTCGCATTTGGCTGCAGCCGGTGTTCGCGCCGCAGCATGTAGGCGCAGAAGCAAACGGTAATGAATGCTGCGACAGGAGGAGGCATTTTGGTTCGGCGGGGAGGCGGCCGCGGAATCAGCTACGCAGGAACTTCCGCCGTCTGCGCCCAGGCCGTCAGTTCTGCCGCAACGTATTCAATCATCTCATCGGTCATCTCTGGATAGATTGGCAGCGAAAGAATGCGCGACTGATTCGCGTACGCGATCGGAAAATCGGACGGCTGGTGACGCAGGTAGCTGTAGGCCGGGTAGAATGGGAGAGCGCGCGGGTAATTAAGCGTCGTGGAGACGCTGCGCTGTGCGAGGTGCTTCTTCAGTTGATCCCGCTCCTCGCAACGGATCACATAAAGGTGGTAGACGTGCTCGCGGTGCGGCGCCACCTCCGGGACGACAATACCGGCGACATCGCTAAGAAGCTCGTCATAGCGTGCTGCGACTCTTTGCCGCGCCGCTGTCCATTCTGCCAGGTATGGTAGCTTCACATTCAGGATCGCCGCCTGAAGGCCATCGAGTCGACTGTTGATGCCTTCGATGACGTGATCGCCCTTTCCGCCGTGGCGCGCGTAGGTAGCCATCCAGTCGGCTAGCCGGTCATCTCCTGTCACGATACAGCCGGCATCTCCGTAGGCGCCGAGGTTCTTCCCGGGATAGAACGAGAAGGTCGCGACGTCGCCGAAGGTGCCTACGGCTCGCGCATTGTAGGTGGCAAGGTGCGCCTGTGCACAATCTTCGATCACCCAGAGGTTGTGCTTTCGGGCAATCGCCATGATGGCGTCCATCTCCGCCGGCTGACCGTAAAGGTGCACGGGAATGATGCCGACAGTGCGAGGCGTGATTTTGGGTTCGATCTCCGTCGGGTCAATCGTGAACGTCCGCTCGTCTGTGTCGCAGAAGACGACGCGACCGCCAGCTTGAGTGATCGTCTCGCTTGTCGAAATCCACGAGTGCGCGGAAGTGATCACCTCATCGCCAGGCTTCACCCCCAAGCCGCGGAGTGCGATGTAGATCGCATCGGTGCCATTGGCACATGAGACGCAACGCTTAACGCCCATCGCCTTGGCCCAATTCTCCTCAAAAGCATCGACATGCGGACCACGAATGAACGAAGACTCAGCAATCACCCCGGCGATCGCGGCATCGATTTCTGCCTTTATCGTTAGATACTGCGCATGCAGATCGACAAACGGGATTTTCATACGGTGGAGACTGTTGCGAGCGATGGACCGAAGTTACGAAACAGCGGGTAGCGATCGGAGGAGGCGGGCCGGATTTCCGGCATAAACGCCGGGCGCGGTGATGTCCTTGGTGACGACCGATCCGGCTCCGACGACCACACCGTCGCAAATCGTCACCGGAAGCACCGTCACGTTTGTTCCTATGCTCACTCGGGTGCCGATTTTCGTTGAACGCCAAAGCTCGCGTTTGCCTTTGGCAGGCCCGCCCTCGGCGAAGCGATCATTAATGAACATGGCGCCGTGTGAGATGAAGCAGTCATCGCCGACCTCAACGAGTTCGCAGATGAACGCATGCGATTGAATGCGGCAACGCTTGCCGATCGTGACGCTGCTCTGAATCTCGACAAACGGGCCGATGAAGCATTCATCGCCGATTGTGCAGCCATAAAGATTCACCGGCTCCATGACGGTGACGTTGACGCCAAACATGACGTTCACGATCCCGATGCGCCGAAGTGTCGGCTGGTTGCGTGTCACCGTTGGGGTTTCGAGCACACAAACAGCTTTTCAGCCGAAAGCAGTCGATACTCAGCGATTGCTTTGACATCGAGAAACTCGTCCGCGCCCACCTGCGTGACTGAAAAGCCGGCCTCCGCAAGGCGCGCCGGATAATCTTTGCCGTAAAGACGGACGTGGTCCCGCTGACCAAATGCGCGCTCACGCTCGACCGGGTCGCGAATTGTTCGGTCTTCGAAGGTTTCGTCCATCACAAAGGAGATAGGGACCTGCAGAATCGCAAACCCGCCGGGTTTAAGGATGCGGCAAAGCTCACGCATTGCCTTTCCGTCATCCTCGATGTGCTCGAGCACGTGATTACAGATGATCACGTCGTAAGTTTCGTCGGTCTCGTGGATGTCGGTGATATCCATCTGCACATCGGCCATTGGAGAATTGAGATCTGCCGATAGACAGGAAATGTTCGGATACCGCCGCAGCGCCGCCGCCAGGCTTGGCTCGGGTGCAACGTGCAACAACGTGACGGGCTGCGAAAGAACCTCGGGTCGTACGAACTTTAAATAAAGGAATACTAGCCGCTCGCGATCCTCCGAACGGCACCGCGGACACGCTGCATTGAGTCTGAAGCCGCCGCCGACCACCTGCTTCTCCTTGAGGATCGGAACGTCAATCCCGACGGGCAAAAACTGCGAGAAGTCGCCGTTACATAAGGGACATTTGAGCGCTCCGCCGGCGTAACGGCGCGACGTAAGGTAGCGGAGCAGTCCATGCGCGGGCGCGTAGGCCCGATATGGCACGACCGCTTTGACTGCATCTTTGATGCTCGCGATCATTTCGCCGCCGCCGCCACCGAACGTCCATTGGAACGCGCTCCAGCAGGTTGAGCTCGCTCGAGGATCGAAACCACGGTGCGGGCGTGACCGAGCCCCGTCAGAGGTTCGCGCGCATTGCGGATGCAATCGGCGAAATGTTCCGCCTCAACACGCAAAGGTTCCGCGAACTTCACCTGCGGAATCAAGATGTCGCCGCTGCGATAGTTGAATTGCGCCAGGCGCGGATGGTCGAAGTCCATGTTCTCGCCGAGGATGGCGCGACGGTCGATGCCCTTGTCGTAGATCGCGAGCTTGTTATCTGCGATGTCGTCATAAACAACCATCTTGCGCGACCCGACGATGATCATCTTGCGGACTTTCTGTGGATCCAGCCAGCTGACATGGATATTGGCGATCACCTTGCCCGGATACTCCAGGCTCAGAAACACGACGTCATCGATGCCATCCTGCATGTAAGCCATGCCCTGCCGGCAGATGGAAACCGGCTCGGGATTACCCAGCCAGTACTGGATGATGCTGATGTCGTGCGGTGCGAAATTCCACAGGGCATCAATGTCGGAGCGGATGCGGCCGAGATTCAAGCGCTGGCTATAGACGTAGCGCACCTCGCCCAGCTCACCAGAGTCGATGAGCGTCTTCACGTAACGGACGGCGGAGTTGTAGACAAAGGTGTGGCCTGTCATAACGACGAGCTGCCGCTCTGCAGCGCAGCGCGCCAGCTCATCCACCTCCGCTACTTTCGTCGCGAGCGGCTTCTCCACGAAAACATGTTTGCCTGCCTCCAGCACCTGCTTCGCGAGCGCGAAGTGGCTGGCAGCCGGAGTCGCAATGACTACGCCATCGACATCCGGATCATCCAAGACAGGCTGATGCGTTTCGATCGCTCGGCTGCGCGGAAAGTTTGACTCGACAAACCCGCGACGTTCCTGGCTCGAATCGACCACATACTTGACGGTGCAATCCGGCAGCGCTGAGAAGTTGCGCAACAGATTCGGCCCCCAGTAGCCGCATCCGAATTGCCCAAGGACGAGTGGCTTCGTGGACATCAATGAAAGTGCCGGCGCGCGTATGGCTAGGCGGCGACCAGCGTCTGCTCTGAATCGTCGATCACGAACTCTTCGAGACTGCCGGCGCGCGACTTGTCTTCGCTGAATGCCACCGCGCCGCGGTTATAGATCCTCAACGTCAACGGCGGCACATCAGGCGCCGTGCGAGCGGACGTTAAGCGAACCTGCACAGTAGCGCCTTCGTGCTGAATGTGGCTAAACGACGCCGTTCTCCTCTGGCGAAACCATGAAACTGATTGCGCGGCGGTGGCAAACCACGGTTTCCTCAGGCGCAAATCGTCGAGCAAAGTCTGATACGCCTCTCCCCAGAGCCGCTCGGGCCCGAGACTTCGGTCATGCCAGTTGATCGTCAGAACGCCGCCGGAGGTCTGGGCGTGCTCGATCATCGGCAGCATGGCAATCCGCGCGGAGGCGTCGGACAAATCCATATACGGAGGATAGAACATGGCTGTGTCCATGATGTGGAGCGGAAGTTCGAGCAACCGCGTCACGCTGGGATGTTTGAACACCTGGCCCGTTCCGGCACGGTAGCCGATTGTCGCGTTGTAACCGACGCTAGAGTCCATAGGAAAACCCAGCGGCCTCTAGTGTTCGCGGTGAGTCGGAATCGAAGTAGAGCCAGTGCATCCGAACACCCATCTCCGCAGTGCCGGTGATCGCCTCAATGCACTTCCGCTCAGCTTTTCCTTTCTCGCTGTCGCGCCACGCGTTGATCCCGTGCACGCCGATTTCGCAATTCGCTGCCGCAAGCCGGCGTAGATCGTCGGCGAGATCGGCTGCCGCATAACGGGAGGCGCGGTCAGGTCTGGTCCGACCTTCGGGATTTACTCCCGCTTCGCCCTTAATTGGGAGGACGAAGAACGTTGAGCCGACGCGTTCCTCGAGCTCTACGTATGCCTCGAGTTGATCCCAGAAATCCCTCGCCAGCCCAGCGAAGACCAGCGGCAGGCAGAACGCGGCCTGCCAGTTTAGCCGCACCTGGCGCAACGATCTCCGGCCGCGGAAGAAGGCGATCACCGAACCAACGATAGCGCGGTAAAGAAAGCCGAACATCGTATGGTCGAACTTGTGCAAGCGGACGCGCGGATGGTCGACGTCGTGAGTAAGCGCCACGATAAATGGATATCTCGCCGGCACGGGAGGAATCTCTATGAGGAGCAAGCCGCGGCTTACAATCAGCCGGCGCAGGAATGCGATGTGTCGGTCCAGCGTCGGCAACTCCGCGAAGTTCTCAGATTGGCCACTCGTCAATAAATGCCGAATTTCTTGAAACAGATCGAATCCGAGTCGAATGACGCTCGCGCCGTTTCCGGTTAGCTCAATCGAAACGGCTTCACCCGACGTTTCGTCACAGAGTAGCGGCCTGTCCGCAGTGTCGGTGAACGATCGAGCCGACCCGTAGATCGGCATTCGCTCGCCATCGAACGAGAGCACCCGCCCTACCCGCTCCGCGCCGCTGTCGATCGCGTGCTCGCGATCGAAATCACACGAGGCAGATCCATAAATGACGACAAGCTTTGCTGAAGGCGACGGGGTCCCGCCGCTCGGCAACAGCAGGACATCATACCGGGAGTCGGCGCGGTAGAACTCCCAAGGGGTCTTGAACAACTCGAAGAACTCGCGAACGATCTCGTGGTCCGGCTCCGACGTAGCGACGCCGATCACAGCAAGCTAAACAAGGTCGTTTACGACCTCGAGAAAACTGCGCTTTTCGCGCTCCCACGTGTGCGCCAGGTAGATTGCCTGTCCACGCTTGATCGTCTCGGCCACTTGCTGTGGGTGCGAAAAAGCGTACTCCATCTGCCGCGCGAGGTCTTTCGCATCCCCCAGTTCAAAGTAAATCAGATCATTGTCTCCAAAGTAATCCTGGATGCCGGGTGCTTTCGGCGCAATGACAGGCTTACCTAACGAAAGGTATTCGAAAATCCGGGTGGGCGTGTTGAGCTCCGTGAAGATATTGCGATGATTCGGGATGATGCCGAGATCGCAACGGTTGATCAGCTCCACGATCGCGGGCAAATCACGCGCACCGAGATACTCGACGCTTTTCGCGAGCCCCCGCTGCTCAACCGACTCGTAGACGCGATCAAAGTAGGCGGTCCGTTGACCGCAGACCGTCAGCTTGGCCAGCGGGACCTTCTTCTGTAAAATCTCGAGCGCGTCGACGGCGAGATCGAAGCCGTTGCGTGGCACAAGCGAGCCGTGGTAGAGAATCTCGAATGGCTTCGTAAGAATCTCCCCGTTCGGCAGACTCCCGTTCTGAGCCCGAAAATGGAAGATGCCTTCATCAGGCGCGTTCAATACCACATGAATCTTTTCCGGCATGCAGCTGCGCGACGAGTAGATCTTCTTGCACGCGAGGTTCACGGTCAGAACGAGATCGGCAAATCTGATGCTCGCCTTCTCCAGCCGCTTCAGGATGCGAACGCTCAGGCTGTCTTCCGGCAGCTTGAAGATCGTCTGCATTAACTCCGGCATTGGGTCATGCAGATCCAGGATCACCTTTGCGCCTAACAATTTCGGCACGACCGCGCTGAAGACGAGCACGTCGGGCATGTTATGCACGTGGACGAAATCGTAGCGGCGCGTGAATGAGCGCACCGCGAGATAGGCGAAGCAGGTCGCGATGAAGGTCGAGTACTGGCCGATATAGCTCAGCTTGCCGGCGCGATGCCGCCGCAGCGGCAGTCGCAGGACGTTAACGCTGCCGAAGGTTTCACGCCGCGGCTCGTTCGGTGCGTCAGTAAGGCAGATGACGTCGATCGTGACACCTTCGGCGGCGAGCGCCTCGGCGGCGCGACGCGGCCGCGGATCGGCAGGATAATGGGAGAAAAGCAGCACCGCTCCGCAGCGGTTACGAAGCCGTCCCGCGCGTGGCGAGACGGGGCGGCCATTTGCTGCTGTCGCTGCGGCATGCGCAGCTCGCGGCCGGACGTGGCCCGCGACTTCACGCGGCAGCGCGTGCCAGTACTCGTCCGCATACTTATCGCGGACGTAGCTAAGGAACTCCCGGTAAATCGAAGCTGGATAAGCGGTGTTCGTCTGCGGACGGCTGCTGTCGAACGACATGTAGTCCGGATGGGTGTCGAGCAAGACCATCCCGCCGTGCTCCGCCACCCAATCGAGCTTTCGCTTCCAGATCTCCGGCGTTGTCTCGCCCAGCAGGAGAAAAAGGGTCGAGTCCTGCGGCAGTGTGTACGGGAGCTCGACATATCCTCTGTCGGCAGATTGGCCATCCGCCTGGCCGCCCGGGATCCAAAACGGGAAGATCGTGTGCCGGCCTTCCGGCTGCGGCTCGAACGGATCGGTGTCGAAGGTCGAGGCATCGTACTGGATGTCGAGCTCGTGCAGCCAGTCCAGGTTGTGGAGCATGAATCCCGAGCGGAAACCGCTGGCATTCCACTCCCGCACGTAGTGGTTGATTCGCGAGGCGTTCTGCACAAACTCGCGTCGCGATTGGTATAGCCATCCATCGTGCCGCAGGTCATGGACGCCGACTTCGAAATCGTCGCGTTGCAGGTCGGCTCGAAGTTCCGCCGGAACGCTGTATCCGCCTTCCGGAATGAAGTTGAAGGAGGAGCGAAACCCCAGTTCCTCTTCGAGCTGCTTGAGGGCCCGGCATTTGTCGAGTCCAGCCTGCCCTTCGACGTCATGGGTGAGGACAAACGCGAATTTCTTGCCACCGGGCCAGCCACGCCAATCCTCGGGGCGTCGCTCTGATCCCGGCATGATGGGCCAGATGTGCCCGACGTTCGGGCGCAGCCGTCGCGCCAGGATTCGCCGGACTCCACTGCGCAATGCCGGGTGGATGAACGGCTTGAAGCGATAGTATATCTTTGTGCGTAGCACGCGCGATTTGACCGAAAGGCTTTACAACTCCAGCTGCGGAACGACTGCCGCTTTTTTTGCTGCCCGGCCTGGGTGTTGAAGAGTCGACGCGATCAGTTCTCGCCTTCGAGCCACTTCGGCACGTAGGTGCGGGTCTTATTGATCACGACTGAGACATTATCCCGGCTCGCTCGCAAAGCTTCGTAGCCGCGCTTGACGACTTCGCGGTTTGTCTTCTCGGCCTCCACGACCAGGAGCACCTTGTCCATGAAGCCGGCGATGCCCAGCGATGGGCTCGTCTGGCCGATCGGCGGCATGTCGAAGATGACATAGTCGAAGTCGCTGGCCTGAAGATTGGGCATCAGGTCAAAGAACTTCTTCAGGCCCAGCTGCGCCACTCCTGGCGCGCTCGGCCCCACCGTTGCGAGGTAGAGATTCTCCGCTGCCGAAGGCAGACTGCCGTTGGCCGAAAGAGCAGCTGTGAGAGGAAGAGCGGGGCGGCCGTTAAAGAACGGATGCACTTCGCCGGGTCCGAGGTTCACGTCGACCAGCAACACCTTGCCGTCTCCGACCTCCGAGAGCGCAGCCGCGACCCCGGCAGCAAGCGTGGAGATGCCGGCGCCCGCTCGAAAGCCAGTGACGCCGACAAGCTTCGGCTTGTGGGTCACCTGATTAAGCTCGAAATACAATCCAAGCCGGTCGCGAATTGCTGCCGCATACGGCCGAATAAAATGCGTCGGTTCCCAAGGCGGAATCTCGGCCCTCTCTTTCCCGCCCACGACGGCCAAAGCACGGCCTGGCTTCTTCCAAGGAAGGCGCGAGCGGCCATTCCGCCCGCTGTAGGGAACCGACACCAGCAGGCGTGTGCCGAGCCGTGCTTCGAGCTCATCCGCGCGCTTAACGGTCTGATTCAGGAACAACTCCTTTAGCAGTACCAAAGCGATCGCAAGCCCGAAGCCGCCAGCAGCCAGCATCTTCACCGTCTTGTCACGCTTGCCGTAGACACGCGCCGGTGGTGATGGACGCTGGACCGCGCTAATGTTAGGCATCTTCGATGGGTCGAGTGCCTCATCGATGCGGGCCTTCTCGAGCGTGCCTTTGAAATACTTATAGTTCGCGATCTCCAACTCCTGATTTCGCTCCAGTTCGGCGATCTGCGTACCCACGTCGGACAGCCTCCGCATCCCCTCGCGGAGGTTGGCGAGGCGCGCTTTGATGTTGTTGACCCTCGCCTGCATTTCGACCAGCCGACCCTTCTCGGATGCGAGCGTCATCGGAGCCCCACCGGCAGCGTCGGCGGCGCGGGCGAGATCAGGGAACCGCTCCTCGAGAGCATCCTTTTGCTTTTCGAGCGTGTCGATCTGCTCCTGATTAAGCTTCACCGCTGGGCTGCTCGGCGTGTATTTCGATAACAAGTCGAGCTCGTGCTGCCTCAGCTGATTAATGCGCGTGGTAAGCGCCTGATAACGCTGGACGTCTTTAGCCGTCGCGATTCGCGCCGCTGCCTCCTTAGATTCCGCTGTCGCGGCCGACGCTTCTGTCATCGCTTTGACGCGCTCGCGCTGCCCGGCGAGTTCCTCCTCTGCGTTGTAAAGATCATCTTCAGCCTTGCGAAGAGCGGCGCCGAGCGCGGCCGTGCTCTCGGCATATGAGGTGATACCGGCTTTAGCTTTCAACGCCTTGAGAGCATCCTCGGTCTCGTTCAGGCGACTGCGGACCTGGTCCGTCTGCTGGGTGACAAAATCGAAGGCGCCCACAGAACGATGCACCTCGAGATGCTTCGTGAAGTAGCGATTGACGAGTTCATCCAAGACGAGTCGTGCGATCTCCGGATCGGCATTGGTGTAAGACACAAAGATGATGTTGCTGTTGCGCCCCGCAGTGACTCTAAGCCCGGACGTGATGGTGCCGGCCGCATCGCTCTTGCTCGCGCCGGGCGAGTTGGGCAGCAGCCGCGGAACACCTAGCGCGTCGACCACCTGCATCGCGAGATCCCAGCTGGTAAGAATCTCGACCTCCGACCCGATGATGTTGTCGGCGCTCTTACCGGTGTTCGCATTCTCCGGATCAATGGGCGTCCTCTCGAGAACGTAGCGCACGAGAAGCTTCGCGTGCGACTCGTAGACTGGTGTGTACGTCGAGTGCACGATCGCGGCCGCGATCAAACCGAGCACGCCGCCAAAGACGATCTTCCACTTATGCTTCAGCAGCGCGAAGATGATGTCCTTAACGCCGAACATCGGCGGCGGCTGCGAATCCATCAGTAGTTCAGACATAGTCGTTGGTCTGCTCAGTCAAGATGAGGATAACAAAGCGTGCCGAGGAGCCGGTTGATGCGGAGTGGAAGCGTTCGAAAGATTCGATTGTGCAGGCCAGTTGATTCCAAGGGCGGCGTAGACCAGCGCGTCGTGATCGGGTCAAGCCTTGAATAAAAGATGCTCCCTTCTTTGCTGCCCCACCCTCGTTTGAACCGCCTCAAGCCTTCGTTCTCGATTGAAGTTCTCCCGAAGTGGAGCGTATCGGCTCCGGTCTCCGTCAGGCACTTGATGCCCTCCCACATTACTAGATTATTGGCTCTGCGCAGCTGAAACCTCTCGTCGGATGCTCCGAACTTGTAGACGGCTTTGCGGCCGGCCCGCAGAAAGACGGCCGCTGCGATTTGCCGGGACTGAAGCGACGCGACGACAACGAAGGCCAGCCCGCGTTTCATCAGGTGCTCGTATATGTTTGAGAAAAAAGAGACGGATTGCGGGGGTAAACCGTGCCGCCGGCGGGTCCGCATATGCAGCGAGTAGAACTTCAACAAGTCTTCCCACTTGCGGCTGATCTTGACGCTGAGCGCACTCTCCTCCGCCTTGCGGAAATTTCGGCGAACCGCACTGGCAAGGCCGGCACGGATCCTTTCGAGGCCGATGGTGAGATCAAGCGTGTGAGCGAAGAACGAGGGCATCAATGTCGCAGGCGCGACGGAAGCACCGCCGCGAAGTTCCACGTATTTCCAGCGGCGCTCGCGTGCGATTCGAGAAACTTCATCGACGAGAAGCTGAGCGTGCAACGGCGTGAAGAAGAGCGGCCCGGCGAAGTCACTAAAGGGAAGCGAGATCCCGCGGCGGCCGGTGAGAGCGCTCGACACTTCCAAGATCGGTAGCACTGCTGCTGTTTGTTCTCCGCTCGAGAGCCGCAGATAGAACGGCTTGTGCCCGTACGTGTCGATCAAGACGCGAGCCCACGCGCAAGAATGAAAGATGGTGTTCTCCGGGTGTGAGGCTGTGAGTGCATCCCAGGTATCGTCGCGGACCGGATCTATGATTTCGACCGCCGCCAAGGACGTCACAACGCGCGTTCACATTTGAGCGACACGTCAGGCAAGCACGGCGTCCGGGAGCGCAACCTTGGCGGCCTTCACCACGTGGTCGATCTGCTCGTCGGTGAGCTCTGGGAACATCGGAAGCGAAATGAACTCAGACGATGTCCGTTCTGAAACGGGATAGGACCCGGGGCGGTGCCCGAGACTCGCATACGCCTGCTGCAGATGAACCGGAACCGGGTAGTGAATTCCGCACCCGATTCCCGCGCGTTCCAGGAACTTCATCATTTCGTCACGATCCTGCACACGCACGGCAAAGATATGGTACACATGCTCCGCGTAATCCGCCTCGAGCGGCAGAACGATACCCTCTACGTCGCCGAACTCACGGCGGTAACGTGCCGCATGTGCCCGGCGCCGTTCGTTGCCGCGGGCAAGGTGCCGGAGCTTCACTCGCAGAACGGCTGCCTGGATACCATCCATCCGGCAGTTCCAGCCAACCATCGTGTGGTGATATTTCCGCGCCTGTCCGTGATCGCGAAGAATCCGGATCTTCTCGTCAATCGCAGCATCATTGGTGACGACGCCGCCGGCTTCTCCAAACGCGCCGAGGTTCTTGCCCGGATAAAAGCTGAAGCAACCAACATCGCCGATCGATCCTGCACCGCGTCCTTTGTAGGTCGCGCCGTGCGCTTGCGCGGCATCTTCAATCACGCGCAATCCGCGGCTGCGGGCGAACTCGAGAATCGGATCGAGATCGGCCGGTTGACCAAATAAATGGACCGGAATGATCGCCTTTGTCCGCCGCGTCACAGCGGCCGCGAGCCGCGCCGGGTCCATCGTGTAGGTGCGCTCATCGATGTCGACGAATACCGGTGTCGCTCCGCAGTAGGTGATCGCCTCGGCGGTCGCCATGAACGTACTCGGCACCGTGATGACCTCGTCACCTGGTCCCACTCCGCACGCCAGCAACGCGAGCCACAGGGCATCAGTGCCGTTGGCGACACCGATCGCGTGGCGCGCTCCACAAAAGCTCGCAAACTCCTTCTCGAATTCGGCCACCACGGGACCACCTGCGAAGACACCGCGATCGATGACTTCAGCAATAGCGCGATCGATCTCAGCACGGAGCGGTGCGTGCTGGGCCGCGAGGTCAAGAAAGGGAACTTTCATCAAATCGTCAGGCTAGTCTGTAGCATTCCTTCCTGGACCTTCATTGCTCGATGCGCCGCAATTGCCCCACCATCTCTCGAACGTTCGCAACGTGTGCGGTGTTTCGCTTCCCGCCGAACACCTAAACGCTGCGACTCTTAGGGGCAAAAGTGATCGGCGCGCCGTTTGTCCTGAGTGATTCGCTTGCGGCCTCGAGGATCCGCACAAGCTCAAGCCCTTCCTCGCCGCCGGTCACCGGTCTCGTGGAATTCTTGATGCAGTCGACGAAGTGCTGCGACAACGTGCGCAGCGGCTCTTCCTGCTTCAGATGCGGGATGTAGCTATCGCCGTAGTGATACGAGTACTGGAACTCGGCAAACGTATTGTAGTGCGGCGGCCTCTCGACGCGCACGTCATAGATCCGCAGCTTCTCGTTGGTTTGCAGATCGTCATACACGATCATCCGCCGCGTGCCGACGATCGTCATCTCGCGCACCTTTCGCGGCTCGAGCCAGCTGCTTTGAATGGTGGCGAATCGCTTGTTGCGGAAGCCGAGAGAAATATTCGTGACGTCCTCTACGCCGGCAGTGACATGCGCGTTTCCCTGGCAGTTCACGCTCGAAGGAAACTCACCGAGAATGTGCAAAATGATCGAGATGTCATGCGGCGCGAGATCCCACGCCACGTTGATGTCTTTTTGAAAGAGGCCCAGGTTCAGCCGCCGGCAATTGATGTAGCGGATTTCGCCGAGATCACCGGAATCGACGATCTCCTTTATCTTCTGGATGGGCGACGAGTAGAGGAACGTGTGGCCGACCATCAACACGAGGCCGTTTCGCTTCGCGATCTCGATCAGCTCCTCGCATTCGGCCGATGATGAGGCCATCGGCTTCTCGATGAAGGTGTGCTTGCCGGCGAGGAGGGCAGCCTTCGCGAGCGAATAATGTTGGTTGACCGGAGTCGCAACAATCACGGCCTGAAGTCCGATGCCGTTCAGGAATTGTTTGTAATCGGTCATCGCCTCCACCTCAGGATAGAGGCTCTGCACCTGCTTCAGGCGCGCGACGTTCAGGTCGCAGATCGCCTTGACGGAGCAATTATCTACTTTGCGCAGATTGCGAACGAGGTTCGGGCCCCAGTAGCCGCAGCCAACCACGCCGACACAGAGCGAGTTGTTCATCCTGGGTGGACTTCCTGCCGCGCCACGATTGCGCAGTGCCGGCTCTCGCGACTGACAGGCGGGGACGTACGGATTCCCCTCGCTTCACGCACGAGCGTCGGGATGGTGTGCGCGATGATCCAGAGGTCGAGCGAGAGCGACAGATTACGCGCGTAGTAGATGTCGAGCTCGATCATCTCATCGAAGGTCGTGTTGTTTTTTCCGTTCACCTGCCAGTAGCCCGTAAGGCCGGGCAAGGCGTCGGCGCGTTGCCGCTCCCGCGGAGTGAAATGCTCGAACTCCTGCGCGGTGCACGGCCGGGGCCCCACTAAACTCATCTCGCCGCGTAGCACGTTGAAGAGCTGCGGGAGCTCATCCAAGCCCGTCGCGCGCAAAAAGCGGCCCCATGGAATAATTCGCGGATCGCCGGCGGCGTCGAGTTTCGCCATCGGAATCCCCTGTCGCATGAGGCGCTCGAAGTGAGATTCGTGTGACTGCGTTTCTGCATTCACTCTCATGCTGCGGAATTTGTAAATCATAAACACGCGGCCCCGATGACCGACGCGCCGTTGCTTGAAAAAAACCGGACCCTCCGATGACAGCCGCACCGCGAGCATCACGAGCAACATCAACGGAAGCCAGAATGGCAGCGTCAAGATGATGGCTCCGATATCAAACGTTCGCTTCCACCACGGCAACGGCTTTGAACGAAGCGGATGCAGCTGCAGAACTTCCGCACCGTCTCGAGCAGCGCCGGAGGCGTTGCGTGAGCCAGCCCCACCAGCTGCATCAACAGCTTCATCGCGATCGGAGAGTGACGATGACGAACCGTCGACTGCGCGTTCGTTCGACACTCGCTCCGTCAGCGCGTCCCGTAGAAACTTGCGCAGACCGTCGTCGCGGCTCGCGCTGCCGTAGTAATTCCGAATCGGCTCAGATGCACTCGTTAGGCTGTTGATATTCACTCCCGTTCCACCACTATCTCCCTCGCCCGCGCGGCCGTTCCGCTCGGGCGACGCGGGCAAGCTGCCGCCCTTGGTCAGCAATTCCCCTCTCGGGGATGAACCATTCACTTTCATTCTCTTCGCCGGGAGCCTTCCAGCAGCCATAAGCTTAAGAGGCGACCGAGTGGACTATAACTGCTGTCACGTCGTCAACCCTTTTGTTCGACCTGTCGGCACATCCAGACGCAACTAATTTTCACCAGTCACGTCCGTCCACGCCGCGCGAGTTTTGACATATCTTTCGACAAAAGGAAATGCCAAAGTCGGCGCGCCAACGCTCCAGTAGAACGGGTCCGATTCGCGGCAACGCTCAGCGGTGCGCACGAGATGGCAGCGCAAGCCATTCAAGGGCCGTTGTGGTGGACGTCGCATATTCGCGGTCGCCTGCTGCTTAGCAGAGGGACAGCCACGACAGCTGCGAAGACGTAACCGAGGTCACCACAACATAACAACGGGATCGTGACGCGGAAGTTCACGAATTTCCATCATTACGAGGAGATTGCGCGGGCGAGCTGTCGGCAGGGCGCTGCGAACTTCCGAAGGACTCCAGCGGGCATGATCGGATTGAGCATTCTTCCGACGCTCACTCGCGCACGCTTCTGCGTGGCGATGCGACAGCGCGCGTAACGTGTGGTGAACCGAGAAAGACAAACCCGGTTTCTCGCGTTTGAGACGCAGAAATGCTCTACTGCGCCGCAGTTTCGATCGCGCGTGCCGACGGTTAGCGCGCGAAAGCGGAGCGCCGAAGCCCTCCGACATTCTCGCCAGCCGTGCGCGCGACTCTTTTCTGCGTCGTAGAGCCAGTCGCAACACCGCCGCTTCCGATCACGTGAAATCCAGCGTCGTCCTCAAAGCCCTCTGGGGCTTTGCGCAACTGATTCAGGATCACACCAACGGACGCCAAGGCGCAAACGGTAAGGCCAGCTAGGACGATCACACGGCAATTTAAGCATTATCCGTGCCTTCACCGGTCCCCGCACCCAGAGCGAGGGAGACGGCGGCGAATGTGCCCGTCTCGACACAGCGATAACTGACACTTATGTCAGCTTATTGAACACGCCGCTAACACACACAACCTCCCTACGTGCGAATAACGCCGCCCAATCCTTCTTGGATGCCACGATGTCGCCGCGTCGGCAGAACCCGTGCGATCGGCGCCTCGGTTTCCACTTCCCTCCCCAGAAATTCCAGCAGAATTCGGACCCGTTCCTTCGCCGGATGCAGCCGCGTCACCAAAGCCGTGAGCCCGGCGAGCGGGCCATCCACCATCGTCACCGTTTCGCCGACCTCGAGCTCAGGCTCAATCGTGATCACAGCGTCATCCGTGCTCGATCGCCGCAGCGTTTCGATGACTGCTGGGTCAACGACGGGTATGTAGTCGCCGAAATGTACCACCGACCGAACTGCGGTCGCCGACGAGACGCGCCGGTGAAAATCGGAATAGACGAATTCGGCAAACAGGTACCCAGGAAACATTGCCTCGACAAACCAGGTCGCCCCGCGGCGCGTGGCCTTCCGAAAGCGCAGACGAGGCGCGAAACAGCAAATCTCAAGCTGCCGCCGAAGCGATTCTGCTGCGATATGCTCGCGTTTCGGCTGCGCCTGCAGGCAGAACCAAAGGGGGTCGGTGATTTGGTGCAGCGCGTGCGTTGGGCATTTCATATCGTCTCGAGAGATCGGAACGCGGTATACAAAGACCGGCGCGCCGGACATAGCAAGCCATGTCGTTCTCTTCGGTACCGTTTTATGTCGCGCACTTCGCAACAGCCTTGTTTCCTTTGCGCGAAAGTGCGGAAGCGACTCTGCGCGACATGTCGGTCGGCAAACTCGGATGACGAATGTTCGTAGCTGATGTTCGGAAACGCACGACATGGGACTCGGTCCGCGGCGTTTCCTTCGATCCGGCCCAAAGGCTGCTAGAGGACAGTCGGTTGCGACAGCTCCACTCTCCGACTCTTGCCATGCCAGCTGCTTGACCAAGCCACCTGCGACCGCCCACGGCACTCTCCTTGCCCCGTCTCCACCGTTCACCTACCCTGCCCGCTTTTATGTGGTTCCTGCGCGGTCTCCTTCTGCCTCCCATCGTCGCGATGGCAATGCAGTTGCACGCCGCCGAGGTTCAGATCAGTCCGCCTCCGGAACGACTGCCCGTCGCGGAAGGGCCCGACAGCGGAAGCGTTGAACCGGATTTCCTGCCGGGCAACACCGCCGCGCCCGGATACGGCGAGTTCGCAGCGCCAGAGCCGCCTTTGCCGGAGCGTGAAGGACCGGAGGTCGTCACTCCGACAGAACAGCATCCCGAAGAGGTGTCGGCAACGCCGCGACGCTTTCGTTATGCGATCACCGTCGAGGTCCGCGGCGTCTACGACGACAACGTGACGCTCTCGCGCGGTGCCGATCGGCGCGACGACGTCTACGGCGCTCTGATGCCACAGCTCAATGCGGGAGTGGGTGATGTCGATACGCGGCAGGAGAACTACGTCGCGCTGAACTACACGCCGACGGCGCTCTTCTACGTCGATAATTCCGATTTCAACACGATCGAGCAGGTCGGTCGACTCGAGGGGCAATGGCGCATCCGGCGAGTGGCGCTCCGCCTGACGCAAGACTACGCCTCGGTCCAGAGCTCGAACTTGAACGTCGCCGATCCGGACGGCGGCTTTGCAAACCAAACGAATCTCGACATCGGCGGACGGCGCCGCGTCACCAGGTACGCGACACGGCTGGATGCCTCAGCGGAATTGACCGGCAAGACCTCGCTGCGACTCGGCGCGAGTTACTCGGTCGACGATCCCGAAGATCTCATTGGTTCCGACACCCTCACGGCGACCGCTGCCGTCGACTACCGCTACGGCCCCAAGTTGTCGCTCGGCCTCGGTGTCACTGGCGGCAAGCAGTACGTCGACGAACCGAGCCCCGACACCACCTTCCAGCAGGTGAACGTCCGCGGCACCTACGAAGTGACGGGCAAGATCCGGGCGACGGGCTCCGCCGGTGTGGAGTTTCGCGGGTCGGACGACGGCATTCAGCAGAACATCTCACCGGTTTTCGCGGTCGGGCTTGCATACGCTCCATTCGACGGCACACAGCTCGACGTTTCAGCGACACGTCGCACGCTGAACTCCGCGAGCGCGATCGGACAGGATTTCACGTCGACGCAGCTGATCGTGACGGCGCGGCAGCGATTCCTCCAGCGCATCTTCGCTAATCTCTCCGCCGGCATCCAGGAGCAGACATACTTCAGCACGTTCACCGGCGTCAGCACCGACCGCAAGGACAACTACTATTTTATCGCAGCAGGAATCGATGTTAGAATTACCGAGTTCTGGTTCGCGGGACTTTTCTTCACTCATCGCGCGAACCAAAGCTCACTCGACTTCTATACCTTCGACAACAATCAGTATGGTATCCGCACGACTCTCACTTTTTAGCGGAACAAGCATCGGCTGGAGCTCGGCGGTCGGTCTCGTCTTGCTCTTCGCCGTTTGCGGCCCGCAAGCACGCGCGCAGGCAGGAGCGCCGCCTGCTCCTGCGCAAGCTCCGGCGCCGTTACAGATCCCTGGCGTGACTAGCCGCGCGCCCGCCGCAATCGCACCAGCCCCCGCTGCGGCGGCGGTTGCCAGCGCGACAAACTCCGTCAGTGCCCCGAGTGGTTATCAACTCAGTGCGAACGACCAGATCGCGGTCGAGGTTTTTGGCGAGGACGACCTGAGAAGCGTCGCACGTCTGAGTGGCGATGGATCCGTTAGCCTGCCGCTCCTCGGCGCTGTCCGGCTCAGTGGACTTACTCTCGCCCAGGCCACTGCTCGCCTGACTGAACTGTACGGTCGCGACTATCTCGTCAACCCGAAGCTCAACGTCTCGTTAGTCGGTTACGCAAAGCAGCGTTTCACCGTGCTCGGTCAGGTGAATCGTCCTGGCGCGTTCGAAATGCCGGAAGGCGCGAGTGGCGGCGTAGACATCCTGGAAGCGATTGCCATGGCTGGAGGCTACACTCGTATCGCAGCGCCAGAGAGGATCAGCGTCCGCAGGAGAGGTCCGAACGGAGACGAAATCATCCGCGTGAACGCGAAACGCCTTGCCCGTGAGAGCGGCAGCGGTTTTCGCGTCCAACCGGGTGACACCGTCACGGTCGGCGAAAGCATATTCTAGGGCGCCATTTACTTCACGACTTATGACTCCCGCTCCCCGGCCACATCCTGCACCCGGCGCCGCCCCAGACGCCGCGACACACGCGGGCAGCTTTGATTTTCGCGCGCTCTGGCATGCTCTGCTCGAGCGGCTTTGGATCCTCGTTTTGTGCGTTGTCGCTGGCCTGCTTCTCGCCTGCGTTTACCTGATCCGCACGCCGAAGATGTATCAAAGCCGCGCCGTCGTGGAAGTCGACGTGCAGGATCCCTCGCCGGTCGCCGAGGATGGCAATATGCGCATGCGCTCCATGTATCTCGCCAGCCAGGAAGCGATGCGCACCATCGAGCAGAATCTCCGGAATCGTTCCCTCCTTGCTCGTGTTGTCCGGTCGGAGCAACTCGCCGACGACGGCGGCGTCGCTCTCATCGGCCGGAGCATCGCACCGGAAGATAGCGAGAAAACAACCCCGCGCAGGAGCACCCCTGATCGACGGCCGTCCTTAGGAGAACCTTCGTTCACTCCTGTGGAGGAGGCGCTTGCCGGCGCGATCGCGACCATGGTGAAGCCGGTCATCCGCCGCGGCACGCGGCTGATTGACCTCTATGTCACGCACACAGATCCAGCGGTGGCGCAGCGGCTCGCCGATGCGATTGGTCGCGAATACATTCGCTTCGCCGTCGAACGGCGCTCTGCGTCCACGCAGGATTCTCTGCGGTATCTCTTGGAAGAAGAGGAACGGCTCAAGGCGCGCCTGCAAAAAAGCGAAGCCGCGGTCGCCGAATACAAGGCAACGACGCCCGACGCGCTCCAGCTCGGTGGCGGTGCCGCGTCCACCGGCAGCCAAGCCGGAGCCGGCAGCATGGGAGGGCGCGGCGGCCTGGTCGAAGATCGCCTGCAGGAGCTCAACAACCGGCTGAGTGCCGCCCGGTCAGACCGCCTCAAGATCGAGGGTGAGTTGAAGCAGGTCGAGCAAGCAGGAGAAAACGTCGACGCTCTTCTCGCGATTCCGGGCGTTGCTACCTCCCCTGCGGTAAACGACCGCCGCCGTGACGTCGCGCAACTCGAGGCGACCGTCGCCACCCTTGCGCAACGCTACAGGGAAAAGCATCCGAAGATGATGGCGGCACGCGCCGCTCTGTCCGAGGCGCAGGCAGCACTTCGCCGCGAGGCAATCGCCGCTCCCGCCGTGTTGCACAACCTGTTAGACCAAGCGCGATCGACTGAGGAGAACCTGCAAGCCGCCGTGAAGGAGCAGGAAAAAGCAGCCCTCGCGTTGAATAAGGCCGCAATCGGCTATCAGGAGCTGGCGCGTCAGGCTGAAACCGACCGCGCGCTCTACGAAAGCGTGCTGCGCCAGATTAAACAGACGGACCTCACGAAAGGTATTACCACGAGCGCCATCACAGTGATCGAGCGGCCAACGCTACCGGGAAAACCCGTTAGCCCGCGGCCGATGAAAGCAATCGCGCTTGGACTGTTCGCCGGCTTGGCGGCTGGCATTGGTGCAATCTTCGGCCTCAATGCAATCGATCGCTCCATTAAGACAGTCGATCAGGCCGAGACATTATTCGGAATGCCGGTGCTCGCCGCTGTTCCTGAGCTGCTACCTGAGACGAGGGACAAGAAGACGTCGACCGTGCCGGCCCCTGAGACTGAAACGTACCGGCTTGTCGCCGAGGCTCCGGAAGGACCAGCCGCTGAGTCGATCCGGAATCTTCGCGCGACGCTCAGCCTTCTCGGCGCCGAAGAAGATCGTAAAGTCTTCCTGTTTACAAGCGCGCTCCCCGGCGAAGGGAAAAGCTTCACCAGTGCGAACTATGCCCTCTCGCTAGCCCAGCAGGGCCATCGTGTCCTGCTGATCGACGGCGACTTGCGCCGCCCGAATCTGCATCAGATCTTCCGCCGCGTCGGCGCGAATGAGGTGCGCCGGAGTGACAACGAAACGCCCGGCATTGTCGAAGTCCTTGTGGGCACGGCGACGCTGGAGGTAGCCGTCGGCTACGTCGCGGCAGACGAGATCGAGCACGAAGACAATGGTGTTAAACACACCAATCGAATCTCCACTGCGCTTGGCGGGCAGCTCTCGGTTCTCGCAACCGGGCGGCGTTCTCCCAACCCCGCGGAACTGCTCAGCGGCCCCTCCTTCCGCGCACTCCTCACTGAAGCATCCCGCCAGTTTGACCGCGTCGTCGTCGACAGCGCCCCGGTGCTCGCTGTCGCCGATACTTTGTTGATGGCGCCCTTCGTCCAGACAACATGCGTCGTCGTGCGCGCCGCGAAGACATCTCGCGACGCGGTCCGCCGCGCCCTTGCGCTGCTAGAGAATGCCCACAGCCGTCCGGCCGGTCTTGTCCTCAACCGCCTGCCGAAACATTCCGGCAGCGGCCATTACTACTACTACTCGTCCGGCGGATACGGCACCGACAGCTATGGCGGCGGCGATTACAGCGCCCACGGTGGTCAGCCGGCAACAAAGGTAGCGGCCGGCCGCAGCAGCAACGGCGCAAGCTGACCGGCGAAATCATATTTCCGAACCGCGCTGTCCATCTGCGCTTCTCATCTAGTCGGCACCGCGATGATTGTGACACCGCCACCCGTTTTGCGGGCGCAGTTGTTATTCCGCGCCGCGCCCTATGCCGCGCCAGCCGTCTCGAACTCAGCGGTGGTCTGTTCCTGCGTTTGAGAGGAACTCGTCTCGGTGCGGCTTCGCGGCTGCGGCGGCGGAGCGCAATCCGCGGGCGAATACTCCGGAATTAGCGCCTGCAGCATATTTTTGACGTGCCACGGTTCCGCTGTCGTGATGGAACGCACGAACTCATCCATCGCGGTTCGTATGAAACTAAACGGTAAAGGTTCCGCAACAAACCGCATGATTTTCGGATGCGTCGTCGGGCGCAGGTTTTCACCCACGTGGCTGAGCTCCTCATACAGCTTCTCGCCAGGCCGAAGCCCGATGAATTCGATCTCAATGTCGCGATCAGGCACGAACCCGCTGAGCTCAATCATCTGACGCGCTAAGTCTGTGATCTTGATCGGATTCCCCATATCGAGGACGAAGATCTCGCCGCCGGACCCTTGGGCAGCACTGTGCAGTACGAGCCGCGCTGCCTCGGGAATTGTCATGAAAAAGCGCGTGACGTCCGGGTGCGTCACCTTTACAGGCCCGCCCGCGGCGATTTGTCGCGAGAATGTGGGAACCACGCTGCCCGAGGAACCGAGCACGTTTCCAAAGCGCACCGCCATGAACTTCGTTCCACCGGTGTGCACGGCGTGCAGGGCCTGAAGGAACATCTCTGCGAGGCGCTTGCTTGCTCCCATCACGCTGGTAGGATTAATGGCCTTGTCGGTGGAGATCAGCACGAACCGGCCGACACGATGGTGCGCAGCCAATGTCGCGAGCTGCGATGTGCCGATAGCGTTGTTTTTCACCGCTTCGCGCGGCTGTTGCTCCATCAACGGCACATGTTTGTGCGCTGCGGCGTGAAAGACAGTATCCGGAGCAAAGTCGCGAAAAACGCGGTCCATTCGGCCGATTTCGAGAATGTCCGCGACGAGTGGAACAATCGTCGCTGGGTGGCCGGCTTCTAGAAGCTCCTGCTCAATTGCGAACAGCTGCGGCTCTGATCGCTCGACCAAAATCAACTTCTCCGGACCGAATGCCGCGATTTGGCGGCACAATTCGCTTCCGATACTCCCTCCCGCGCCCGTGACGAGCACTACCTGGCCAGTCAGCAGCTGTTCAACGTCGGTGTCATCCACCTCCACTGCAGCCCGGCCGAGCAGATCCTGAATCTCCACGGGCCGTAGTGCCGTGACCTTTACCTGCCCGGTCGCCAGCTGCGACATGGACGGCACCGTGCGCATTTTCAATTCAGCGCACTGGAGCACTTTGATTACCTCAGCGATCCTTTTTGCGGAGGCCGCGGGCATTGCGATGATAACTTCCTCGAGACGCAGTCTGCCCTTGAGATTCAAAACGCCGTCGGCAAGCGATTCCGGTCGCCCGACGACTGGGACGCCATGCACGCTGGTTCGCACCGGTTTGACGTCGTCGAAGAACGCCACTGGCTGCAGCCCGAGCCAGGGTTTCGCCAGCAATTCGCTCGCAAGCGCAGCCCCGACGTCGCCTGCTCCAACGATCGCGACGCGACGGACAGCCCGCCGTTCACTGCCGCGCCGCATGAGGTACCGCACTCGAAGCGTCCGCAAGCCAAGCCGGAGGCTGCATATACCGGCAAGCGATATCATGAAATCTGAAAGGATTACACTCCGCGGCGGAGCGACCTGCAATCCACTCACAAGCCAGACCATCATAACGAGAGCTGAGCTGGCGCCGATCGCGGCAATAATGCGCTTCAGATCCGGAGTGCTGAAATAGCTCAGCAATCCCTGATAATGGCCGAACACCCGCAGTAGGACGAGCTTCAACGGTAGCATCCACAAGGCGGCGATCAACAGGTTATCGCGGTATTCGGCGGGTACCTCGAAGTCGAACCGCAGCTGGTATGAGAGCCAGATGCTCGCCGCGAAAATAGCAGCGTACAACCCGGTGAGAATAGCCGGTCTCTGGAAAGTATTGAGTGTTCTCATTTACGAGGCGCGACATCGAAGCCGCCGCACCAGCTTACGCTGGCACCATAAAATAGCGAATTGCGGGACGGTATGGAAATTACGATCATCGAGTTGCCGTATGGCAGCTGCCGACCGCGCAACATACTACGGCATCTGCCGCAGTAAGTCGGAGGAAATTGCAAGCTGCTGCGCGATTTGTGCGCGGAAATCGCCGTCGCCGAAGACGGCCGTTCGCCTGCTCTAGCTCCGGCCGAGCCGCCGAATGATCGCGACGATACGGTGTAACTCGTCTTCGAGGAGGTTCGAGCCACTCGGAAGGCAGAGTCCTCTCTCGAAGATCTGCTCCGAGATCGCACCGCCAATCACCGGGCAGCCAGCAAACACCGGCTGAAGGTGTAGCGGCTTCCACACCGGTCGCGATTCGATGTTCTCCCGCTCGAGCGCGACTCGAATCTCCTCGCGGGTCGTTCCGAACTGTTCCGGATCGACCGTGATACACGTCAGCCAGTAGTTCGACTGCCCATAGCGACCGTGCGGGAAAAATTCGATTCCCGGTAGCTCCGCTAGGGTCGTTCTGTAGAATTCGAAGTTCTTCTTTCGCGCGGCGATCCGATCGGGCAAAACGCGCAGCTGCCCGCGGCCGATGGCAGCCAGCACATTGCTCAGCCGATAATTGAAACCCACGGTCGAATGCTGGTAATGCGGCGCGGGATCCCGCGCCTGGGTCGCTAGGTACCGTGCGCGTTCGATCAAGTCGCGATTTTCCGACACCAACATACCGCCGCCAGACGTCGTGATGATTTTGTTGCCGTTGAAAGAAAAAACAGAGCACTTGCCGAATGCACCAGCACGCTTCGCGCCGCAGGTGGCGCCAAGTGCTTCCGCCGCGTCTTCAATCAGCGGAACGCCGAATTTTTCGCAGATTGGAACAATCCGGCTGTAATCGGCACACTGGCCGTAAAGGTCGACCGCGATGACCGCGCGCGGGAGTTTGCCCCGGCCAGCCGCATCCTCCAGTGCTTGATGTAGCAAGTCTGGATCTATGTTCCAGCTGTCGCGCTCGGCATCGACAAAAACTGGCCGACCACCTTCGTAGAGGATCGGATTTGCACTCGCGCTGAACGTCAGAGTAGAGCAGATGACATCATCGCCCCGCTGCAGTCCAAGTATGCGCAACGCGAGATGTAGCGCCGCAGTACCCGATGAGAGCGCCGCCGCATGCGGCATTCCAACGCAGTCAGCGAGTTCGCGTTCGAAGCCATCGACGTGTGGCCCCAGCGGCGCAATCCAGTTGCTCGCAAAAGCTTCCTTTACCAATTCAAGCTCCTCCGACCCAATATGTGGTGACGAGAGATAGATGCGCTGCGACCGTGCGTCCCCGAGGCCGGTAGATTTGGCCGACGCACTCAACTCTCCTCCGTGTCTTCTTGGATCACGACCTGAATCCGATAGCGCTTGCCGGCGACTTCGTAATACGCCGCTTCCGAAACAGCGCTGGTCGTAAGCCCGCGCAGACGGCGAAGCAGATCACCGGCTTGCGTCTGCTCGACTAAATCAATTTTTTGAATTGCGCTTTCGGCGAGATCCTTGCGACTGTGCGACGTTCCCGCCGCGGCATCCTGCTCTCTGCGTTGAAAGGTGCCGTTGACAAGCGTCGGCCAAGCCTCTTTGAAAACATCTACTTCAAGAGCCTTCAAGCGGCCGTACAGCGTATGAGCCGTGTCTCCGGGCGACACTTCGAGGCGCCTTTGATGAACAATGTCTCCGGTATCGACTCCAGTGTCCATGAAGTGCAGAGTTGCCCCGATCGGCGTGTCATCCAGAATTGCCCAACTGGGGGTATGCCAGCCACGATTGTATGGGAGATATGCTGGATGGAGATTTAGAACGCCGTGCCGCGGGATCTGCAGCACTTCCTCTGGAACGATGTACGGGAAATGCACTCCGATGATGTAGTCCAATTCGAGGTGCTGTAGAACCGCGATGGCTGAAGACTCGCGAAAAGCCGACCCACGAATTACGTACTCGGGTGGCAAAAACGGGCAGAGCGCGCGCAACTCATCGGCGTGCGATGCTTTGCGTGGCCCCGATATGCACAGCGCGAGCGGCGTGATGCCGGCGCCGAGGATGAATTCAAGCACCGCGACGGAGATGTCTCGATCGCCCGCGAACGCGATTCGAGGCAGGCTCACGATTGCTTATCCGCAGCTTGCGGATCGTTGGAGCGCTCGTCCCCGCGAAAGTAGTCTCGCGTAGCGCGCCCAGGCTGGGTGATTCCGTCGGCGATAATCAGTTTTCCAAGTGTCATAGCAATGATCTTCAAATCGAGCGAAAGCGACAGATGCTCCGCATAATACAAATCGCACGCGAACTGGTCTGCCCACGTAGCGGCATTCCGCCCGTTCACCTGCGCCCATCCAGTGATCCCAGGAAGCACGGCATGGCGGCGCATTTGCTCCGCGCTGTATAAAGGTAAGTACTCCATCAATAAAGGCCGGGGTCCGACGAGGCTCATGTCGCCGCGTAAAACGTTGAGCAGCTCAGGTAGCTCATCTAGGCTGGTGCTTCGTAGCAAACGGCCAAAGCCGGTAAGACGTTCAGCGTCCGTCAACACGCTGCCGTTGCCATGCGTGACCGCGATCATCGTACGGAATTTCATGATCGAGAATGGTTTCCCGTTGCGTCCGGGCCGCTGCTGGCAAAACAGGACCGGCGAGCCGAGGAAAAAGCGCACCAGCAAAGCGACGAAAAACAGGATTGGCGCCAGTAGCACCAGCGCGACGAGCGAGATCGCCACATCGAACGCGCGCTTGCCAAACCTCTGATACAATCCCGACCGCATTTTAGCTCCCGCTCGACAAAGCCAGCCTTGTGATTAGTAATTCGAATTGAACCCCCTGATCCCGGCGATTAAAGTTTTCTGAAACGTAGCGTCGCGCTGATCTTCCCATCGCCGATGCACGTTCCCGATTCGCCGCGAGCGACTCGACCGCCGATGCTATGGCGGCATCATCGCCCGGACAGACGAATAGACCTCCATCGGCTTTTTCTACGACATCACGGATCACCCCATTTATCGCGAGCACGGTTGGCCGGCCGGCGGCCATGTAGTCAAAAACCTTGTTCGGGTAGGTGGTCTTGAACATCGGAATGTCCTGCAGAATGGCGACGCACGCGTCTGACGCGCCGAGGATCTCCTTCATCTCTGTCTTCGACCGCGAACCTGTGAAAGTCACATTCGATAACTGAAGTTCGGCAGCTTGTCGCTCAAGATTGCGACGCTCCTTGCCGTCGCCAACAATAGCGAACCGGATGTCCGTTCGATTCCGCAGCCGAGCCGCTGCACGCAGCAATGTGCCGATATCGTTCGCCAACCCAAGTGCGCCCGCATACGTAACAACGAAGCTGCCGTCCGCCTTCCACTCCTTCCGAAAACGTTCGCCTTTGTCCTCCGGATCGAACATCCCAGGATCGACGCCGTTGCAGATCACGGAAATACATTCGTTGCGAATCCCTTTGCCGATCAGGTAATCGCGATAGGCCGGCGAATTCACGACAATGTGTGTCGCTCGCGCATAAAGGAATTTCTCCAGCACACGTGACAGACGAATTAGAAGCGGGTTCGTCAGCACGTTCATGCCGATCGCGAACTCCGGCCAGAGATCGCGCACTTCGAGCAGGAACGGTCGGCGCCGAATCGCGGCGACGAGCCAGGCTGAGACGGCTTGGAAGATCGGCGGTGTGGTCCCGATGACCAGGTCGACAGGACCGGCGCGGAGCGCGGTCACGACGGATGAAAACATGAAGGTGATGAAAGAAATGATCCGCCAGACGAAAGAGCGGTGGAGAGAACGGTAGACGTAGCTGCGCAAGACCCGGACTCCGTCGTACGTTTCCTCGTGAAGGTCAGCGTGTAATTTCACGGGCTCGCCCGTAAGATAGCTTATCGGACTGGCGACGATGGTGAATCGATGCCCATGTGCCGCCAGGATACGCCCGATCTCGAAGTGCCGCGTTCCACCTGGATCGTTAGGTCCGGCGAACGCTTGATGAATCAACAGGATGTTCATGCACGTGCGTCGCTGTTTTCCCGTCGAACGTCACGGACCAGCCCACCGCGCGCTTCAAGCGCCAGGTCAATTATCGCCACAGAGGAATCACTACGCGCGAAAATTCGAGCCGCGTCCACCTCCACGTGCCACTTCTGCGGTGAAAACAACGTCCAGAACTGAGTTGATTTCGCTTGCTGAACGACGGCGAGCGATAGCGCTGGCTCACGATGATAATAGAAAGGGGAAGACCATCCGCGTCCGGTTTGTTCGTCGGCGCGAACCAGCGAGCACGTTGCTTCGCCGAATACAGTGCCTACCTGGACATCATAGTTGCCAGCGTGCGTGCGCAACACCAATCGGTTATCAAGGTGATTGAACTCATTAGGTGCGTCTGCAAGGAGCCAGTGCAACCGGTACTCGTGGGCTGCGCGATCGCTCGCAAGAGCGTCGACTACCAACCACGAGTCGGCGCCGATCTGCACGATCGCACGGCGATACGTTACGGGATCCTTCAGCCGTTCGTAGCCATCATGCTCTGCTTCCAGAAGAGCGAGTGCAGGCTTGAACCGCTGGAAGGTTATGAGGCGGCCGCGCAGCCACGGCAGCCAAAGGAATCTGCCAACGCGTTCCATCTGATCCATGCCGTCGACGCTAACGGTGTTGTGCACCGCAGTGCCACTAAAGCTACTGAACCATGGCTCGGGTGCGTTGTAGCTGTATGTGCCTGCGTCCTGCGCGATGTTTTGCCCACGCCACCACAAATCCATGTGGAGCATGTCGGCTTGCGCGGGCCGATGTTTGAAGGTCCCGCAGCGCGTGAAGACGAAACTTTCTTGCGAGCGCAAAGTGTAGTACCCGCCCGAATGCCCGCGGAAATCTCGCGGAGGTTCTGAGACGACCTCAGCAGCGAGTGACGCCGGCCCAAAGAGCCACAACAGGTCTTCGCACCAGGGGCCGTCCGCAAACACGCGTTGCTTGCCGGCGAGGTAGGCGCTGGCTCCGATGACGGGACGATAATCGCGGTACCCGCAGTTGTTCAGAGGCAAGATCAGCGCCCCGTCGTTGTGACCGTAGTTCGACACCGAGCCGCTCTCCACGTCGTGCAGTTGGTAAAGGAACTCGCCCGCACGGCCAATCCGGTTCGTGAGTTCGCGAGTGAACGGCGCATTGTTCAATTCACTGAGCCGGATCGCCCAGAGGTAGTCATGCAGCATCAGTCGCTGATAGTTGAACGAATGTTGCGAGAAGGACCCGTCGTCGTAGATCAGGTTCCGCGCTTCTGTTTCCAGAACAGCTCGACCGTGCTCACGCCATCGCTCCGCGGCCGCGAGTTCAGGCAGGAGCGTGCCTATGGTGCACAAACCGACCGCTTCGCTGATTCCGTGATTGTTCGCCTGAGCAATTGCATAGTCGATGTTCGCTTCAATTCTGTGTGCCATTAGTCCCAGAACTTCGACTAACCGGAACACGCGCTCGGCCGTTGTCGTGGGCGACTCGGAGAATCCAAAAAGGCCAAAAAACCACGCCATCGCGCGGAAAGTAGCCTCCTGACCACATTTCCAGTTCACTCCCTGCTGCGGCGGATTCTGCTCGCGCCAACCTTGCACCAAGCGCCAAAAGATTTCCGGGTAGCGCTCGTCCGCAGTGCGCCAATAGGCGCGCACCAGGGCATAGGTGAATTCGAACCGGTTCGGCTCCCAGATCACCTTGATATCGCCGCAGGCAAAGTCCCCGATCGCAGACCAGTGTCGATCGCGCGGAGCACTCTCACCGCTGAATGCGTTTTTGTGCCAATCCGCAGGGACCCCGCAATGGTGGTTGGCGTGGGAGAAAAAAAGGACCGTTCCCGTCTCGAGTGCATCCGCTTCCGCTATGGGACTCGCCGCCTCAGTGTCCCACGCCCGCAGCAATGGAGCATACGCAACACGATCCTCGGGTGAGAAAAAGAAGCGTGGTGCGTTCTGACGCCACTGCTCGAGAAAAGCTTCCGGGACTGCCAGGCGCCGGTCGACCAGCATCTCGGCCAGCGGTTTTTCATCCCAGCTGTGCGCGGGCAGGCGGTAACGGAGCGCTCCCGTTCGGAGCCTCAACATATAGAGCGCTCGCCGCGTGAGCCAACGCGTGCCGAAGTGACGTCGTAGCGCCGGCAAATGTCGGAGCTTCAATTTCCGATCACGATTTCAGCCACACGCTCTCCGGCGCGGCCGTCCCACAGTGGCGGGATGCTCCCCCGCTTTGCGTTGCCGGCGAGCACCAGATCGACCTCCGTCTTCAGCCGCGTCATATCGCGACCGATCAGGCGGTTCGTCCCGATCTCGCAGGTAATTGGTCGCTCGGTGTTCTCGCGCAGAGTGAGGCACGGCACTCCCAGGTACGTCGTTTCCTCCTGGACGCCGCCAGAATCGGTAACCACCACTGCCGCATCCCGCTGTAAACCGAGGAACTCCAGATACCCGACCGGTTCAAGCAGGGCTAAACGTTTGTCGTCAGCCACCGGCACATCGAATTCCCTTATGCGGTGACGAGTCCGAGGGTGAATCGGAAAAATAACAGGCAGCTTGTCGCTGAGCGCGTTCAACGTCTCAACGATCTTTCGAAGCATCAAGGGATCATCGACGTTAGAGGGCCGATGTAGCGTGATGAGTGCGTAACGTCCATTCACACCATCGATCTCGGGCGGGACCGCGCGTTCGAGCAGCCGGATCAGCGTGTCGATCATCAGGTTGCCGACGCGGTGAATCTTTTCAGGCGCGACACCCTCCCGCTTCAGGTTCTCGTCCCCGTCGGCAGATGGCGTGAACAGCAGATCCGCGAGTTGATCGGTGACGAGGCGGTTGAGCTCTTCGGGCATGGTCCGATCGAATGAACGAAGGCCCGCCTCCACATGCCCGACCCGAACAGCCAACTTCGCGCAGACCAGCGCGGCTGCGACGGTGGAATTCACGTCGCCGTAGACGAGCACGACGTCAGGCTTTTGCTCTACGACCACTTCTTCGAACCGCATCATGATCTGCGACGTCATCACGGCATGGCTCGACGAACCGACTTCCAGATTGAAATCGGGAGCGGGAATGCCGAGCTGGTCGAAGAACACATCAGACATATTGCGCCCATAGTGCTGGCCGGTGTGCACCACCTGCTGCGTGACCGCTGGTCGTCGCGCGATCGCCCTGACCGCAGGCGCCGCCTTCATGAAGTTCGGGCGGGCGCCGATGACGTGAATGACCTTCATCAGGTATAGCTTACAGCAAACGGCGGGCGAAATTCAGCCCATTTGCGCGGATGCGGAGACCGGCTCCTCGTTGTCGGCCGTCGACGCCGGTGCCGCAGCCGTGAGCACATCGAAGCTCGTCCGGGTCACTTCCACAATTTCGTCGAAAGGAATTGGCGACGGGAGACCGCCGCGGAGAGCGGTGGCGAGCGCCTGCATCTCGGCATGGTGGCCTTTATCCTGACGCCAGAGCTTCATCGTCTTGAACTTGGGCCAGCCAAATCCTGACAGCTTCCGGAAATTGTCCAACTGCAGAATGCGACCGGCGCAGAAGACCTCCAATCGCTCTTTCGGGAATGACTTGTGACCGTTCGCCAGGTAATGAATCGTGCCGATTGAGCCGTCGGCGAACTTGAGGGTGAACGTCATCTTATCGTCGCCCGCCGTGTCGCTATCATCACCCAACTGCACTGCGGCTAGTCGCGTGATCGCACTGCCGGCGAGGAAGCGAAGCAGATCGATGTAGTGACAGGCCTCGCCGATGATCCGGCCACCGCCAACCTGACGACTTTGCGTCCAGTGCTTTGCCGGGATGCTGCCCGAATTCGCCGTCATGATCATCGCTTTCGGTTCTCGGACTGTGCTGATCATCTCCTTCATCTTGCGCACGTGCGGAGCAAAGCGGCGATTGAAACCGACCATCAGAAAGGGCGACGGAACTGAGGCGTGCACATCTTCGATCCGCTCGAGCTCGCGTGAGTTCAGGCACAACGGCTTCTCCACGTAAACGCGTTTCCCTGCCTCGAGCGCGTCGACCACATACCCGCAATGGCTGTCGTGGCGAGTCGTGATTACGACGGTATCTATCTCCGGATCTGCCAGCATCGACTTCGCGTCGGTAGTCGACTCGTCAAACGCGAATTTTCGCGCGAGATGCGTACCGGTAACACCGGCCGCCGAAGCGATTGTTTTGAGGCGGACGCCGCTTGCTTTTAATGCAGGCAGCAACACTTGCCCTGTGAAGTTGCCGGCGCCGATCACGCCCACCACTGGTTCGCCAGACGCAGGTGCCGGCCTCCGCAGCGGAGTGCTTGTTCGCACGCTCCTAGTCAGACCAGCGTCTGATGCTCCTCGGCCGCCATACTCCAGGACGATGCCTAGGGACTCTTTTGCTCCGATCGCAGCATAGGCCTGCAGCGCTTCAGCGAACGGAAAACGATGCGTAACCAACGGTGCGACATCGATTTTCTTATCGGCCATCAAATCGAGAACAGCCTCGAAGTTCCGCTGCTCGGTCCAGCGAACGAACCCGATCGGGTAGTCTTGCCCCTTTTGCTCATAGCTTTCGTCATAGCGGCCCGGCCCGTACGAGCACGAGACTTGAAACGTCAGTTCCTTTTCATAGAAGTCGGCGCGCGAAAGCTGCAGGCCGACCACACCGACCAGCACGATCCGGCCACGCTGCCGACACATGACGGCTGCTTGGTGAACGGGCTCATCGCTTTGGGTGGACGCGGTGATTAAGACGCCATCAACTCCGCGGCCGTGGGTGAAATCGACTGCGGCTGCAATCGGATCCTCTCCCCGCCCAAGCTCCACCGTCTCCGCTCCAAACTGACGCGCCAGCGCACATTTCTGCGGATCAAAGTCGATGCCCAGCACTCGGCAGCCATGGGCTCTCAAAATCTGGACCGCCATCAGGCCGATCATCCCGAGACCCGTCACGACGATGTACTCGCCCAGCGTCGGTTGGAGGAGGCGAACGCCTTGTAAACCGATCGCGCCGATCACCGTGAACACTGCGTGTTCATCCGATACTTCGTCGGGCACGAGAGCGCACAGGTTTTTAGGAACGCACACAACCTCCGCATGTGGACCGTTGCTGACGACACGCTGCCCGACAGCGAAGCCGCTCAAGTCGGTGCCCGCGCCGAGACCCATCACCTCACCGACATTGCAATACCCTAGTGCGATCGGCTGATCCAGTTTCGCGCGCACAGCCTCGATCGCCGGCAGGACGCCGTCTGTTTTCGCCTTGTCGACCAGTTGTTCAACCTTGTCCGGCTGTCGCCGTGCCTTTTGCCACCAGCTCGAACGGCCGAAATCGATCAGCATCTTCTCGGTGCCGATCGAGACGAGGCTGCGCCTTGTTCTAATCAGCAGGTGGCCGGGCTTAACCGCCGGTGCAGGTATGTCAACGAGCGTGGTCTCGCCGCTCCCTACATTCTGAAGAATTTGCTTCACGACCGTAGTTCCCTTGTTGTCGCCCTGACAGCGCGCGGCCTTTTTCCCCTGTTGACCAGCCGAGATGCGAACGTGGACACGAACGACTATGCCTTCAACTGGACCGCCCCGCACCGGCTTCTTGCGTGAGCGGTGGCATGCTTTCGCCTTTCACTTCAGAGATCACGGCGCGGAACTTTCCTGAGGCTGAACGAGCGATCGAGTCAACGCGGCGGAACTCAATCGTCATTTCGGGACCGAGCCGGCGTCGAAACTCGCGAAGCAGCGCGAGTTCATCAGCCGGCGGGAGCGCACCCTTCGCTACAAAGCGCACTTCGATCTTGTCTACGCTTCGTTGATAAATCTGCATCTCGTCAGCCCCGGTCGCATACTCCAGCACCTGATTCATTCCTACCATCGCACGGCCGTCCGAAGTGATGATGCAGTCCTCCGTTCTTCCATCGATTCCTGCGAACGCGCAACTGGCTCGTCCGCAGCTGCACGCTCGACCGAGAGCGCGGCCATGGTCGCCGATCTCGTACCTGATAAACGGCATCGCCGGGTTCCCCCAACCCGTAAACAGCAGGTTCGTCTGGTTTTCATCCACGGCGTCGATTGCTTGCTCTTCGACCGCGCAACACTCGAAATCGAGGTGGAAGTGTCCCTGTTCGCATTTCGCCATGTTGCCCGCGAATTCGGCCATTCCATAATTTTCGGTGACCGGCGCGCGGAAGACTCGCGTCAGTGTCTTCTCAAACGTCGGCAAGAGCGCATCTGATCCGCTGACGATGTGCTTCGGACAGCTGCGAAGCTCAACCCCCGTTTGTTCGATCAAGCCAGCGAGCACAGCCATCGCGCTCGGATAGCCGGTGAAATATTCGAAGCGCTCGGCGTTCAACATCTTAACGATCGCGCGAACGTTCTCCTCCTTGATATGGTAGGTGCTGAGATAAACGCGGTTGCCGAACAAATCGCGGCGCCAGAAGGGCGGCTCCTGTTGATTCTGAGCGATGGGCACACGCGCGCCGAACATCAGCGCTTTATGTTTGCGAGTAATGCCGAATCGCGCCTTGTGTCTCCACCACACCGCCCACTGAAAGGCAAGCCCCTCCGGCGATAATCGGACCCGAATCGGGCTGCCAGAGGTTCCGCTACTCAAGGTCGTGAACAGTTTCGACTTCGCGTAGGACGTCGAGATCAGATGCTGCAGATGCTGCCGAGCGAGCGTCTTCGTCAGCACCGGCAAACGATGGAGATCATCGAGGCCCTGCACGTCGGAAGCTCTGACACCGTGCTCGTTCCAGTAGCGCTGATAAAACGGCACCGTCTCCGCGGCATGTGCGACGATTTCTCGCAGCTTCTGGTCTTGATACGTCCGGATCTGCTGTTTGTCCCACCAGTCGCTTTCCTTGAGCCACGTGAGTTTCGGCTCGAAGTGCTTGTTGTATCGCTCGCGCGAGGTTTTGAGCCCGTACAGGCTAAAGACGGCATTCTGCGCCGTCACCGGCAGACGGTAGTAGATCCGTTCGGCGAATGTTCCCGGCATGTCTAGCTTGGTTGTCTGCCAGTGGCACCGCTGCAGTCCCGCAGAAAGGAAAAGGTCGCGTCCGCACATCGCGCCCACGAAAACTCAGCCGCACGGCGATATGCCTTGTCGGCAAGCTGCTCTCGCAGCGCCCTGTCCTTGATCAGGTGCAGCAGCGCCGCGGAGATTTCGGCCGGCTTTTCCGGGTCGAAATACAGCCCGGCTTCACCCAGCACTTCGGGCATAGCGCTGCGGTCAGAAGACGCGATCGGCAGGCCGGCGGCCATCGCTTCGAGAAGGATGTTGCCAAAGGTCTCGCAGCTCGATCCATAAGCGAAGATATCGGCATCGTGGTAGATCTTTGCCATCTGCGAGTAAGGCACCGCACCGCGTGCGATGAGGTACTCCCCATCCGGATCCAGGCGACGAAGCGTGGCCGCCCATCTCTCGCGCGCGAGCCGCTGGACTGGCCCTACGAAATCCACCCGCACGGGAATTCCCGCCTGCCGCACACGCGCGACCGCTTCCGCCACGTGCCACTGATGCTTGTAGAGGTCGATCACGGAGACGTAGAGCAGGCGGAACGGCTCAGCCGGAGAAACATTGGCGTGGTCCCGTTGGGGGCGAGGTTTCTGAAAAAACTGGTTCCCGATGCCGTGCGGGATCACAACGCTGGCGCCCTTCAGCGGTCCCGTCACTGCTGCGGCTTTGCGGCGGCTGTGCTCGCTCAAGAAGATCACACCGGCAGCTTGTCGGAACGTGCGCGTCTGAACCCACTGCAGCACCTTCAGACGCAGCCTGTTTTTGCTCAAACCCGTTCTGCGCCTTTCCGGCGGGTCGAACGGGAGCAGATTTCTCATCATCGTGACAAACGGCGTGTGTCGCCCGCCGTAGCTGCCGCCCGGCACCCATAGCACCTGGTTCGGCTCCGCTGCCAGAGCGCGGCCGAGGACCAGTTCCTGCCACCGGATCCTCTGTACGATTGAACCTTCGAGGAGCGGGTGCGTCGCCGGTCGCAACCACGACCGATCGGGCAGCTGGTCCGTGATGCGCTTCGTCGCCCAAACGGTCACTCGCTCAAACCCGTGCTGCTGCGGCTCGGCGGCCGCAAGGAGCTCAATCAGGTGAGTGACGCCGCCCCCCTTGATCAGATTCGACGCGTCTATGGTGAGGCGGTCTCGTTCCGACTCGTCCTTCATGCGCGCCGATCCGACAATCGTCTCACTCGCGTCGGCCCTCCTGGAAACGCTCCACGCGCCGCAGTGTCTCCCAGCGATCTATACCAGCTCGTATCGGCCCGCGTCGCTCGTCTCTCAAGCACAAGGCTTGAAATAGATCGCGGTGTCGGTGACACCAGAACTCGTCCAGATTCTCCGCCAATCGCTCAACGCCTGATCGACTTCCATCCATCGTTCACCTTGGGGACCGTCGGCGTTGTATCGTGATGCCGGAGACCGTGAATCACTCGGCAGGAACCAGTTAACGTTGTCGATGATCATAATGCCTCCCGGACGAATCGCGGCGCGAGCTCGGAGGGCGCACCAGTCACGGTAAACACCGTCAACGAGAACAAAATCGAGGCTCTCCGGGGGCATTCCCTCGACGACCCGCACGTAAGCATGATCAGGCGAGGCTTCATCGCCCTCCATCGGCTTTAGCAGGTATTCGACGTTCGTCGCACGTGCGTCATCAAGCATCGTCCGCACCTTTGCGTGCCATGCCTCGTGATGCTCGACGCTGACGAGTGTGCCGACACGCTGCGCCAGCCAAATCGTGCTCCGACCGCTTCCCAGTTCCAGCCCTTTGTCTGTCTTCCTGAGGTACGACTCGAGAATGTCGTTCGCCTTCCGCGTCAGCCACGGATATCCCGGGTGCGTCTTCTGGTAGTAAACCTCTGCAATGCGGTCTTTGACGTACGTCGGAGTCCAATGCGCGAATTTTTTCATGTTTCTTTCCCGCTCTGTCAGCTCACCCTCGCGACCGCAGCGTGTGCGTCAACGATTGATGAGTAGCTGCGGGTTCAGTGTCGCGCACAAATGCTTTCGACCGCGCGGACGATCCCCTCGCTGCTGTGCCTCGGCGTATAGTTTCGTATTTGCTCGCGGGCGTTTGCTCCCATCGCGCGGACGGCCGCCTGATCGGCCAGGCACCGTTCCATCGCCGCCGCGAGCCTGGCGGCATCGCCATTCCGAAACACGAAGCCCGTCTTCCCCTCCTCGACCAAATCGTCGCTCGAGCCGACGCGATCACTCACAATGCACGGCAGCGCGAACTGCATCGCCTCGTTAACAACCAACCCCCACGTCTCGTAATTAGATGGCAGGATGAAAACATCGCCTGCTGCGTAAAAGTCGCCCAGCCGCTGCTGGTTCACGAATCCCGCGAAGTGGAACCGGTTGCCCAGAAGCTTCTCTCCCCGCTCGATCACGTCCGCCGCGAGGGGGCCATCGCCGACGACGAGGAGAGCGAGCCTGGTGCGATCGCCAATCAGTTCCACCGCCTGCAAAATCAAACCTACCCGCTTGCGTGGGATCAATTTCCCGGAAAAGAGGAAGACGGTCGTGGAGTCCGAGAAACCAAGGCGCGCGCGGCTCGCTGCGCGATCGGCACGCTGGTAGTGGCGTTCGAAAAGATCGCTATCGACCGTGTAGGGGGAATAAAACAGGCGTTCATCTCCAACGCGGAAGCGCTTCAAGTGATTGCGCGCGCGCCTTCCGATGTAGCAAAACGCATCAACACCTGTATAAAACCATCTCAGATAAAGGTCGCGTGCGGCGCGATGAATGGCCGATCGGCCAGGACGCGCGTCGCCAAACTCTCCGCGCATGATGATTTTGGCGCCGAGTGATGCCGCACGTCGCCTGATCTGGTTCTCAAACCCGTGCGTGTAGCCATGAATCAGGATCGCGTCGAAGTGCCGCTGCTCGATCCAGCCGCGCGGGAGCCGCATTGAGCGATGTTGCGACAAGTCCGCCTTGCGAGAGATGAATTCGTGCTTGTAGCCCTCGAGCAGCGGAACATCCCAGACCACAGGGACGCCGAAGCCTGATTGAGCGCCGCTCGCCACACCCTGGTCACTAAAGTAATGTACGGTGGTGTCGAAGTTCGAGCTGCTGGCGAGCTCTCGCCAGATCGGCACGTGGTACTGAACAGGGTGCGTGACGAAGATCCCTAGGTGCATGTCGGGTCGCCCGGCTCAGGGTGCGCGAAGTCAAGTCGTTGGCGGACGAGATCGAGCATCCCGCGAAGACGGCTTTCGTGGTCGTAGCCGCTCCGTGTCACTCGCCCATGGCCCGCCTCTGCGATCCGTCGCCGCGCCTCAGGATGTGCCAGGTAAAACTTCGTCTTCTCCAGACACTCTTCGCGGCTGTCGAAGAAGACCGCTTCTTTTCCATCGACGAACAGTCTTTCGTGCGTTTGCGACCGCTCCGCCAGCATGAACACGCCGCACGCAGGAATCTCAAACGTACGGCTATCCTGCTCATCCCGGTTCTCCGTCCGAAGAAAGTGGAGCGCGATGTCGAGTCCGCAGATTGCCTTCGCGTAGTCGTCCCCCAGAACATGCTGGCCTCGGTAAAGATGCCGGATGCGAGGCCACGCTTTCGTTTCGGTGTAGCCATTGCCCCAGATCGCCACGGGAATTCCGTGGTCGCTCAGCCACGCGAAGGTTTCAGCCCGTGCTTCGGTGCCGCTTCCGACGAAACCGACCGGCGATCGAAACCGCTCGTGATCGGCCGCATCCAACTGCACTGGTCGATGCCACCGCGGATCAAAAGACCTGTCGTAGAGATGGACCTCGCGAGCTCCGCAACGCTGGTATTCGCTGACGTTCTGCTCCCGTGAGACAAAATGCAGATCGTATTCCGGGAGCGCGTGGAGGAAGATTCGCCAGCCGGAGCGATATTGGCCGAATGGGTCGTCGGGATTGAGGTACACAACACGCGCACCGGTTTTCTTGATCGCGCGCACTGTTGCTCGCGTGACGAAACGGCCACTATCGATCCAAGCCAAATCGGGCCGCAACGTCTGTGCACTTGCGACAAGTTGCCGGTTTAGTCGCCACGCACCCGGCCCAATGCCGAGTCGATACTCAAGGCGAAAGAGCTTTCCCTTAAAACGGACGTCCGCCGCGTCAAGCGCACCAACAACATTCGTTAGCTCCCGCAGCACCGCCAGGCGCGCACCGCTGGTCCTCCCGGGGCGCAGATCTCCACAGTACAGAACTCTCATGCGGACCCACGTGACTCGTGAACACCATTTCGCTTGGTCGCTATCGCCCGATACAGGGCGGCGTAACTCCGCGCAACTTCCGCGGCGCGATATCTCTCGACGTTTTGACTGCCTGCTTGGACCAATTGCTCGCGATAGACTGCGTCGCTCATGACCTTTTGGATGCCGCCCCGAATTGATTCGATGGAGAACGGATCGACGAGGCACGCGCCCTGACCGGCTATTTCCCGCATCGGTGAGATATCGCTCGAAACGACTGGCCGGCCGATTGCCTGCGCCTCCAGTATCGGCAGCCCGAAGCCTTCCGCCGTCGAGACGAAAGCGAAAAGGTCGGCTCGCCTGTAGGTGTCGATCAGCTGCTCTTCGGAGAGATCGAACGAGTAGCCGTAGTCGATGTCATTTCCGTTAAGGGCTTCGAACTGTCCTGGTGTCAAGCGGCCGACGATCTCCAAACGGCAGGCAATTCCCCGAAGCGCCTCCGCGAGGCGAATCAGGTTCTTATTCGTTTTCGTCCCGACGTGGAGCACGACCGGGATCGTGGTCGGAAACGGCTTTCGATCGAGCCGGAAAGCCGGCGAGATGCAGTTGGGCACGACCACAATTTTCTGCTGCCGCAGGCCCACGTCTTCGATCAGCTGCCGACGACTCTCGTTCGAGATTGTCGTAACAATCCGCGCACGCGCAGCCGGCCATCTGAACCAGACGCGGAGAAAGATCCAGCGTCGCCACCCCCGCATCCTTCCGACAGAATTGGCATCATGAATCGTTAGGATCGTTCGGGACGAGGACAGCAGCAGCGCAAGGTAGTGCACGTCCCCGGTTATATGGTTGACCTGACGTTGCCGAACGAGCGCGAAAATGGCGTTGCCAGCGATGCGCAGCAGACCTCTACTAACAAACGGGCACTGCATGACGGTACATACGACGTCGCGTTCGACGTGCTCGCGTATCGTCCGGAACAGTAGCTCGATGCTGTGCTGGCCGGAAGTCGGCTTGCGCATGAATTGCGCGACAGCCACACGCGGCGCTGGAGGCGGGACTCCCGCGGAATCCATCAAGGTGCAGCCTGTCGAATCGTGGCCTGGCGGGGAAAGATCATTTACCGCCTCCGTCCACTGCGGGCACCGAGCAGATCTCCGATCACGTCGAGGACGAAGAAAACCGTCAGCGAAAATGTCGTGTACAAAGCGACGGTCCGCAGCGCCATCACGAGGGGGTTGAGCTGAAAACTCGTCGCTCCGAAGGCGGCGAGGACGCAAAGCATTATCGCAAAGACAGCAACTCGCCGCGGCAAGAGGAGCTTCCGCATTATCGTTTCGAGCGCAAACAACACGCACGTGACGATCAATCCGTAAATGAACGCCGTCGGCCAGCCGCCGCGGGTGTAACCGTCCGACAGCGCGCCAAATTCTACCGAACTCGTTTCGCTGACGGCGAAGCCGTACGGTAGCAGCGAAATCTCTCCCCAGTAGTTGTCCACCAGGTCGCCTCGGCGCCCTTCAGCAGCCGCCAATTCGAAAATCTTGATCGAGAACGCGCTCCTGATTTCCGCCGCAAGGTCCGCAAAACCGCGGTAGGGAACTGCCTCCGGTGTCATTGCGGGCACGACCGCTGGGGGCCAGCTAATCACCCTCCGGAGACCTCGATAGAGAAAGCTGTCCTCCTCTACCATGCCCGCATTCGCGAACATGTCTGCGTCTTCAAGAATACTCCCGTTTTCCATTACCATCGCCAGGTCCCTCCGCCCCACGACGTCGCGCACCGAGCCAATATAACCCGACAATGTCAGAAGACCGAACACAACGGGCAGGATAAACAAGAGAAGCTTGAACTTGCTTTTCGCAGCGATGAACATCCCGACCAGAAACAAGCCGATCGGGATTAGCCCCATCCCGCGGCTACCCGTCAACAGTGACCCAATAAGGCCGAGCGCCAGGCAGATCGCCCAAGCGATGTTCGATCTCCAGAAGACGGAGCTGCAAAGCCCCGCGGCAAGCGCGCTGAGGCTCAATGCCGAACGGAGGATGCGGAGCAGATAGAACACTGGGTTACCGACCTGCAGCACCGCAACCCACCCAAAGATACTCACGCCCGCCGCGATAATGAGGAACATTTCGAGCCTGCCTCTCCCGGCGGCAATGATTTCCCCCAAACGCAATGGCTCCGTGGGTGCGACGACCAGCCGATGAAGCGCATAAACAGATGCCACAGCAAGCGGCACGGAAAGGAGCCCTGCGGCACTGCGGAGCGGTCTCTCGAACAACGCCTCACTCCAAGGGAAGAGATGATCACCGCCGAAAGCTGTCGCGACGCAGAAGAGCGCGATGTTTCCCGGCGCCATCGCGTTCACGAAAAAGAAAACTTTCGGCGAGAAGCTCTGCCCAACACCGCGAATCAGCACAAGGTACACAGAGATGCACAGCAAAGATGCCGCCGACATATACGCCGCGAGTGCCCAGCGCCCCGATCCCGACAGCGTGCCACCGGCGAATGCGGTGGCCGCCAGAACGAAAATCACGGCTGCCCACCGTACGCTCGCACCTCTGGGGACCTGCCTCTCGACCGCCACGAGCTGCGGAGTCGGTACTACAACCCCGCTGCCGACTGATCCTGGAGTTACAACGTCCAAAGGGGAATTCCCAATCAGGCTGGCTTAACTGCGCGGCCGAAGATCACGCGCGTATAGTAGCCGGTCGCGCTGCCTCCAGTTTCGACCCTGTGGCAAAAACCAATCCCGGCGCGAATCACCTTCCAGAGAACATACCGCACCGCCCAGGAGAAGCGAACCGGGGGCGGCACACTTTCCGCGAATTCTAGTTTCGCGAACCCAGCTGTCCCAAGAAGATGCCGCAGGCTGTGGGCGGTGAGGAGTGTCTCATGTGTCGCATCACTCCAGAAAACGGATCCGACGAATGGTGAATCGCCATTTGGTAACTGGTAAACGAGAAGCCCACCAGGCCTCAGCTTGGCTTTGATCAATTCCAACAAGGAAATCAGTTCCTCACGCTTGAGGTGCTCGAACAAGTCGAAGGCCGTGACAAGCTCAAGACCATCATCGTCTTTGGTGAGCAAATGCGCAAAGACGTCCGCCCGCACCGCCGTGAGGCCTCGTTGCTTTGCGATCTCCACCTGCTCGACGGAAATGTCTACTCCTTCGACGTTGGTGAATCCCGACGCGCGCAGGACCTCCATGACGGTGCCCGCGCCACAACCGAGGTCCACGACCGGCTGATCGCGACGCACATCTTTCAGCCACGATCTGAGGCGGACACGCAATGCGAGTTTCTGGTGCTCCTGGTGTGGGTCGCGGTGGCCGGCAACGCGATGCTGCCGGTTTTCCGATACGTAGCTGTCGTAGAGCTTCTCGCGATAATCCTGCGCGCTCATACGGCTTCCGGCCTCGAGTGAGCGTTAGCTTCGCGCAAAACCGGCAGGAAAGCACCCGCCCACTCGAGCAATTCGGGCGCACGGCCTTGCTGCACGGCGGCGAGACCTTGCAGATAAACAAAGCGTGGCAGCTTGAGCGGGTTCCGCCCGCCGCCGGTCAGCGACGCGAGCGCCCATCGTCGCGCTTCGTTAAGCTCGATGCCGGCGCGCGCGTTAGACCGAGAGGTGGACTCGAGCAGCAGCTTGCATCGACGGATCAATGCCGCGCTTCGGTTGGGTTTTGAACTTTGCGCATACGGCAGATTTCCAATCGAGGGAAAGGCGGCTGCGATCGCGGCGCTTCTCTGGGCGGCGTAGGTAGGCTCGATTCGCTCGGGGAGCGAGATCAAGAAGGCAAACAACTCCCGGTCGATGAACGGCGCCATGATTTTCCTCATGAAAGGATAACTGCCCCAAGTCGACATGGCGATCTCTCGACGGCCGCGGCTGAAGATGAAGAAATTCGTGATCGGATTATGCCGCTGCTCGAACACTTGAAAGAACGCGCTGATACGAGCCTTGGTCGCCTCACGGCTCACCTCGGGCGCGGCCCCAAACTGCTTGTCGAGCAGCTTATCGGCGTTTGCCTCATTTCGGGAGAAACGAGAGAGAATTGCCTCCACGACAGCGTTGCGTCCTCCGCCGCGATACGCCGGCAGCATACGATCCGCCCAGTGAAATGCACCAAGCACATCTCCGAGATAGCCATCGTAAATCGCCTCTGGCTGGCAGCCCAGCGTCTGCAAAGCGCCGAGCATCCAGGCGCCCTCGTCACTGGTGAAGCTTGTGAGGATATTCTTCAACGATTCCCGCTGAACCTCATTCCTGACCGGATGCTGGAGGACCCGGTGTTTCACGCCGAGACGTTGCGCCACCTCTGCGGCGATCCGCTCCTCTGACACGTCGGAGCGGCGGTTGTTCGTCTGAATGGTGTAGGCGAACTCCGGAGGACGGCCCTGGCGCACCAGCTCTCCCATGATGTGCCGGGAATCTCTCCCGCCGGAAAGCGGTTGAATGAACGCGCCGTGCATCGGCAGGCGCCGCTCGATTGACGCTCGAAACAGCTCCAAATAGCCTTCTTTTTCCTGCTCCTCGGTCAGGCGCTGTTCGCCATATTCAGGATATTTGCCGGTCACGGCAACGCCGTCCTTCGACGCAATCAATGAGCCGTTTGGCGGAAACGCTTTGATGCGTTTGAAGGCCGTATCGTTCCCCAGGAAAAAGCCGAGGCGAAAGAAGACGCCGAGCGCCGTCAGATCGAGGTCGGCAGGAATGCCGGCTTGGATGATGCGAACCACCGAGGTTGATACGACGATCGTGCGATCGTGTTCGCCGTAGAAGAGCGGCTGCGTGCCCAGCCAGTCGCAGCGCGCGTGGAGTCGTTCATTTCCCCAGTTCCACTCCGCGAATATGCCGTCATCGTGGCCGTCGGCCGTGGGCATACGGTACCCACGCGAGAACTGCGTTGTGCCTTTCACCTCCGCCGCGTCGGTCGCGAAGTTGACGCTGATGAAGGGAAAGAAGTCGTTCATCGTGACCGGTCGCGGCGTCCGAACCTACCGCACTTTGGGGCGGACCGAGCGTCGGACGCCTTGTATCCCGGTGCGGAGGCGGGCCATAGCGTCGTACATGTTCACGTGCAGGAGGTCAGCGGCGCGTGGAGGTGAATACGACTGTTCGCCCGCGTTGAAATCCGCGATCTCCCGCGGCACCGGTCCTTCATACGGCACGGCTCTTCGGTAGCCGATTGGATTAACGGGATGAAGGTTGCGCGTCGCCTCCGTCCAGCCGAGCCACTTTACGCGATACCAGAGCATCCGGTCGTAGACCTGATGGCTGTGCCCCCAGGTAAACAGCTTTCGCAAAACCTGCGCATCACTGTAGACCCACGAGAGGTGGTGGCAGTGACCCGGCAGCATCATGTATTCGTCGAGCTGATTTGGCACCCGTTTCGCTCGGAAGGATGTCTCTTTCCTCAGGTTCAATGCAAACGCCATGCTGTAATTGTGGAGGACGTTGCGTTCCGCCGTGATCACCTTGCCGTTCCGATACGTCATTACAGCGTGGTGCTGAATGACATGTCTGGTCGATTTCCAGAATAGATACCACGGGTTTCGGTAGTAGTGGTGATCGGAGTGGCGGCGGATCTCCGCGAGATTCTTCTCGAATTCCTCCGGCAAATAGAATTCGTCTGCATCCTGAACGATCAGGTAGTCGAAGCCATCTTCACGCGCGCGGTCCAGGCACGCGTTCCTCTGTTCCTCTTCCGACGTCCAATCCCCCTCAATCACCGTCACCTGTTCTCGGAAGGGCGACTTCTGGAGAATCGACACATCGCCGCTGTTGACGAACTCGTTTCGCGCCGATGGATTGTAGTTCCAAGGCAACTTGCTGTAGGTGACGTAGATTCGCTCCACGTGCGGCGCCGTATTCGCGATCGCCTGCAGGATCAGGTTCTCGCAATCGAAAAACAGCATCTGGACGGCGAATCTCACCATGTTATCGAACCTGAGCTCGCCCACCGGTCGACATCATCAGGACGCCTCCATCATTTCCCATTCCGGCGGCATCATGTCGGCGTTTCGTATCCATTTCCACGCAGTCGGTTCGGGGTAGATGACGCGCTTATCCGCCGCGTCGGAAAGCCACGCCGCCCACCAGCTGAAAGTGCTGGTTGCAATTGCGAACCGGCGGCAACGCCGCATCAGCCAAAGATCCTTCCAGCTGTTGTGGTCGCCCCGGTTGTGCCCGACGAACTTCGCCGGCACGTCGATCCGGAGGTTGCTCTGCCACCAATCGGCGTAATCGGCGAAGCAGAATACTTTCGGGTTCCGCAGATCAGCCGCGAGACTGGCGATCGCCCGCTCGTAATATTGCGCGCTGATCTGAGGCTGGACCTCTCGCGGTTTTGCACTCGGACTATTCGCCACGCCTTTTAACCGTCGACCGTGAATGCAGATCGCGTCGCACGCGTCGATCTCCTCCGCGAGCGAGATGTTCTCCGGCTCCGTCGGATCTTCCATCCGCAGGTTGTGTCGGATCTGGTCTTCGCAGTCTGCAAAGTAGCGCCAGCTTTCCCAAAAGCCGTCGAGATAGATATTTCTCGTCACCGGGGAGCTGCAGACTTCCTGAGAGAAGTGATAGATCGGGTCGGTGACATAGTCGCGGCGCGCTGCAGGTCTGTTGCGGTTCCGTTTCAGGTTCCATTTGCGCCGCAGGCGACCCGCGAGACCGGCCATGCATTCATGGCGAACCGCCGGCGTGACCCGTGCATCGAAGTGGCCGAGTTGGTTCCGCTGCTTGTAAAAATCGCGCTCAAACCCGGAGACGAGATCGAAACGGAGAACGGCATTGTTTCGCAACGCGAGGGCGCGTGCGGCCGCGTAGATGAAGAGCTGGTTGCCCAAGCCTCCCATCAAGCGCGCCACGATCGTCGGCCGCTTTGTTTGTGTGCGATCGTCAGAAGTCATCTTTTCCGGAGAAAGGCGCGAATCGCCCCAGCCTCTTGTCGCGCCGCGGGTGAGAGCGACAGCAGGACCAGCGCGAACACAATGGTAACGATCAGCGCCGCTCCTGCGAACAGCGGCCACGTGTTTGGATTGGGGAGCGTGAATTTGGCGCAATAGTACGCTGCGACGCCTGCGACTGCCGCAATTGCCACGTCGCGTGTAACGAGCAGGACTTCACCACGCGCAAGGCGAACGCGCCGAATAAATGTCCATGGAAGATACCATGCTGTTGTCGCGAGCGCGGAAAGAAGACCCGCTGACGCGATGCCGGCCAGACCGAAGTATCTGCCCATGACGAGAATCGTCGGGATGTAGATAATCGCCTGGGCGAACAACGCGACGCTGTTGCCTTTGATATTCCCGAGGGCAAAGAGACTCCGGGACAAGGCGGTCGCGAAAACAGCGAGGCCGACCGTAAGACAAACAAGCAGGTTGACGGTATCTCCCGCGAAGAACGCGCTTCCCACCCACAGGCGCACGAAGTCCCGGTTCAAAAGCAGAAAGCCTGTGATCAGGAGCCCCACGCTCCATCCGACCAGCCGCATCAGCCGAACCACGATCATGGCGGCTAACGAGGAGTTCCCCGACCCGACCGTATGGGCAAGCGCCGGCATCAGCGCGAGCGCCGGCCGATCGACGAGCAACCGGCAAAACTCCGGCCCTTTCCGCGTTAAGGCCAGGGCGGAGGTCGCCTCTGGCCCCAGCAGACGTGCAGCAACGAACAAGTCCACGTGTGTCAAGGCCGCAGTCGCCACTCGGCTTAGCGACGTGAATGAAAGCAGCGCGAGCAGCGGCCTGACGGCGGACAACGTCCACGGGAAGGTGATCTTTTCCGAAGCCAACCTCCACCAAAGATAACCGCTGCTCAGAAGGAGGAGGCCGGCGCCACGCGTGATCGCCCCCACCCCGAGTGCAAGGAGCCCCCAGCCGGCGAACAGCAGTACTGCCGTCATGGCGATCGAGGCGGTGGTGATGGTAATGAAAATAGCGCCCGCTGCGCGACTCGACTGCAAGCCCTCATTCGTCGAGCCGATCGCAAAGTAAATCAGCATCAGACCTGAACCGATCACTGCCATCGAAAACGCGGGCACGAGTTCAGCAGACAGCGATTTGTCGATTCCAAGCAGACCCGGAATCGCCGGGCTCATGACTAGCCCGATCGACATCAGCAGAAGCGCAGTCGCGAGACTAACAAATACACCGCCGGCAATCCATTTTCCAACTTCGTCAGATTCTCCCTTGCCATATGCCTGCGCGACGCGCTGCTGGATCACAGCCGAGATCCCCGGATCCACAATCGTCAGCCAACTCAGAATGTTCCCGCTCGCGAGCCACGCTCCGTAAAGTTCGGCAGAGAGAAAGCGGAGGTAGAGCGGCACCATGGCAACGCCGCTCACAAACGCGAGTGCGATGTAAGCGTAGTGTGTGACAAGGTTCCACCTCGTCGTGGCGCGCCGCGAGCGTTTCACAACTCAGTGCGCGCAATCCCGGTTGGGCAATTCGAGATCGCGGACAGAGAATCGCGATAGGCTTCAGCGTTACGATTCACTTCAGTGGAGAGCACGGCTGCGTTTGTGTACTTACCAGCCAACATCGTCGAACAGCCCTGTTTTCGTATGCGCGAGCAAAAGATCGGATTGGGCCAGGCGGGCGTCTTTTCGGCGCTGGCTGTAGGTGCAAATATCGTAGACGTGGAAGCCAAGCGCTGAAGTCGCCTGCAGCACCTCTTCGGCATATGGCGCTTCGTCATACAGGCGCAGCCACGACACTTCAATGAGCAGAAACGGGCAGTCACTCAACACCCGCTGTGCACCGGCGAGAAACATGAGCTCCGCTCCTTGGATGTCTACTTTGATCAAACCCGGAGGCGTCACTCCGTCGTGGCCTACCACTGCATCCGCTCGCCTCACAGATATCGAGGCCTTGTCCGATTGCCATTGCGTCGACGTGAGCAGGCTCGACTGTCCGCCGTGCAACGTCAGCTCGCGCGCTGAATCTGAATCCCCGAGGCCGTAATCGTGGAAGCGCAAATTCGGGCGTGCGGCGCAGAGCGCGGCCAGCTCGCGCGTGTGATTCGGATGTGGTTCGAAGAGGTGAAACGACGCGTTTGGCAACAGCGGCAGCATCTCCATCGTCCAGGAGCCATCGCTCGCTCCGACATCCCACACCTGCTCAATCTTAAACCCCGCTCGCAGCAGCCGAGAGATCCCGTCCGCGTGTCCACGCGGACCCCAGCGTTGACTAACAAGCCTCGCGCCGGCGGCAGCGGCGAGGCGGTTCAAGATACGCTTAGCGATTTTCTTCACGGCCAGCGTTACTCAAACCTTTTTGCCCGCCATGTAGATCAGCCTCTTCGGGACAGGCAGTGAAGTGCTCTCGAATCGCACTTTGCCGGAGAGGTATGCTCTTATCTCGTTCTCGTAGGTGAGGTAGACAGCGTCGACATCCGGCAAAAACGCGTCAGTAAAACAGACCGGCGCGAGATTAATCCAAAATCCGTAGCCGTTGCCGATGATCTTGCGAATTTGCCGGCAGCGTCTCGGGATCGCGACGCGCCGATCCCATCCAGTGACCAACGCATCGATGAACCTGCCCTCGCGCAGCTTCTTTGCTCCGTTGCCGGATGAGAAGCCTGCCCTTTGCGAAGTCATGCGATCTGCACCGAGGAAGTTCGGGCAGAGAAGGACAAACTCGCCACCAGGACGCAAAACGCGGACGCATTCATCCAGATAGCGCGCCGGATAAATGGTGTGTTCGATGACATACGTAGAGAAGACCATGTCGAACCGGTCGTTGTGGGGGCATGGAAGTGCTTGCGGATTCTCGATGACCCGAAATGTCGCTTCGGGGTATCTCTGCTGGTTGTGCCCGATCACGGCCGGCGAGAAATCGCACCCATAATAGCGGCCCGCGAGGTGCCGGTGCTCCTGCAGGATGTTCGCCGACCCACAGCCAATCTCCAGAATCCGGTCCGCGGCTTTGGCTCGCGACACAATGTCGAGCGACAACGGATCCACCAGCCAGCGGTCGGCGCTGCGGTTGATGTCCTTGTAGTAGGTCGGCGACTCCGCGTAGTACTCGACCATCTCGGCCTGCAGCTCAGCGAGCGCAAGGGCGTTACGTGGATCCATCGAAGAGACCCATCGGAGGTGGCGGTCAGGCGCCATCAGCTCAGATCTCCGCTGCCTCCGCTTCGAGAAACCGAACGAAGCTCTCCCGCGCGGCCGATGCATTTTGTGAAGGCGGCCGAACAATTTTCGTGAACACCTGGTAATCAGGACTGACGCGAGTCGAACAAAACAGAAGTGGAATACCCGCCTTCTCGGCGAACACGAACGCGGAGGTTTTTATCTCCTGCGTGCCGGATGGGCTTCGCACCGTGCAAGCGGCGACAGATTTTCCCGAGAGCGGAATGTCCGGCATCAACAACACCAGGCGGCCATTGTCCACGCGCTGCCGAATCCGAGTAAACACTGCGCGATCGGCGGGTATGACGTCGAGTAGCTCACCAGTACCTGGCAGTGTGTAGGTTTTGACCGGGTCAGCCGCGACCAATGTTACGCGTCGTCCCTGGTCGCGCAGCCAGCGCAGGAAAAGCAGGTTAAGATAGAAATGACCGCTCATGATCAACGCACCAGCAGATCCGAGATTGTTCGCGCCGATCACCCGTATCTGCGCATCGAAAGTGATGCCGCGCCAGTACATCTTCAGCAGGAACCGAAGCAGTGCCATTTCGCGACAGCCGTCGAATCGTCTCGTTCGCGCCATCCCGAACCACCCAGCGCGCGCGGCACCTTCCGCTAAGCGTGCAAGCTGCTGCGCAATGGGAAAGCGGCAGATGGGTGGCGCGGCGGCGAGGAGTAGCTCCGACATTTTCGCGGCCGAGCTCCTCACGTTCCATCGTCCGATTGCGCGCGCAGGTAGCGCCGGAGCACGGGCACTCTCGAAGCTGTCGTGCTGCATCACCGCAGAGACTAGTGTTTCGCGACAAAGCCGTCGCCTGTTTGTTGGCAGCGGGACAACAAACGCGCGCCGTCCGTTCACAGCGTCACCCATGCGGAGCCGGTGCTCACAACAGTCACGGCCTCGTTTTTCTCTGTCAGGATTTTGGCGCCTTCGCCGTCTAGGCGTTCGTCCTTCGGCGGTCGAACGGAGACGCTATGTGCGCCGTCTTTGAGCCGCTTGATGAAGAGTTTTCTTCCGGCACGCCCAGCAGCACTAGGAAGACGAATCTCAACCGGTTGCCGGGCTGAATGGACCAAAACAACACTGTCTGCCGCCCCGACGTCGTAGTCAGCGTCGACCGTCGTGATCGGTTCAAACTGGAAGTCGGTCTGCCGACCGCCGTCTACGCCCTGGCTCAATCCTTTTGCATCGATCGACACCGCGCCCAGCGTTTCGAATGTATCGCGCAACGTCTGGCCACCTCCGATCGTCAACCCCTGAACGAGGACGGCAAGAGATTTGATGCCGGCATTAAAGTGCAGCTTCGGTAAGAGTCGCTTCTCGCTCGCTCCGGTGATGACAACGTTTCTCAGCACCACCGTGCCCGGCAATTTGTAGACGATGGCGCGTTTGTCTTCGGCGATGTTGGTCGTCACCTTCCAAACGATGTCCTCCAGCGACACGTTCGTATTCACAGTCGCCGGGCCACCCGAGACCATCAGGCGCTCGGACGATTCCGAACGAATTCCGCTGACCAGACAATACGAGGTGACGCCTTCGAAAAAAAAGTCGATCTCGTTCGAGCCTGTGCTGCCGCCATAAACCGCGACTTGGCTGGCCCAGAGATGGATGCCGTAGCGGAGGTGCGTTGCCCCGAAGCCGTAGATCGAGTGGATGAGATTGTTCGCCCACACGCCGGCGCCGATCCTCCATCCTGCCTGCCACCAGGTGGTCTCACCGTGTTTCCAATGGCCACGAACGCGGCAGCCGATCCATTGCGTTTGGTCGACCTGATTGTCTGCGCCCGGCGCTCCGATTTGGAAACCGATCTTGAACTTCCCTCCCACCTCAATGTTGTAGAAGCGGTTGTTGGTTGAGGAGCGGGCGCTCGCGCTTTGATCCCAGTGCAGATAGATGCCGGCGCCAAACCCCTCTTCTGACGCCGCGTCCGCGCTTCGGATGCTGAAGTCGGAAAACGTCGAGTAGGCGACACCATCCAAGTCGAGGACTGCGGATACGCCTGCGGATGCCGCGAGGACACTCAAACCAAGTCCATCTCCATAGAAGCGGATTTGCGACACCGAGCGGATCACGATCGGCGAGGTGATCTTGTATGTTCCTGCTGGGAGATAAACGGCAGCGATCGCGTTGCGAACCTTCGTCGCCGGATCACCGCTTTTCAGCGCCGCGTCGATCGTCGCCTGCAGCGCCTGGGTGTCATCAGCCATTCCGTCGCCCGCCGCACCGAAGTCCCGCGCCGATACTGGGCTGCGCGGCCTTGGCTCAATCGTCGGTGCTGGTGACGAAGGTGTCGGTTCCTGTGCGCCCGCGAATCCGAGGCCGCAAGCAAACGCCGCCATCCCGGCAAAGGTCGAGATCGCGGATCCTCTCACGCGCGACAACTTACGCGATAAAGTTCCCTCCAGTCACGTCGGCAGAACCATCAGGCTCGCCAGACGCGCGTCCCATCCGACATGATGCCGGTCATCGCGTTACGTGTATCGATGATGCAGTGCGTCCACTCGGCGAGCTGTGTGTAATCAACATCACGATGCGCGGTGGAAATGAGCACCGCGTCGAAACTGGCTACTCGCTCCCTGTTCCACGCGATCGATGCGGTGCCCGCCCAATGCGGATGCTCGCGCGTAATCCCGATCACCGGCACAAAAGGATCATAATAACTGACTTCCGCGCCTCGGGCGGCAAGCAGATCCATCATCACATAGCTGGGCGACTCGCGATCATCATCGACGTTCGGTTTGTAGGCGAGACCGAGGATGAGGATCCTGCTCCCGTTGAGCGGCTTCTTCTGCTGATTCAACGCCTCCGCCACGCGATTGACGACGTGCTCCGGCATGGCGGTGTTGATTTCACCCGCCAGCTCGATGAAGCGTGTGTGCTTTCCGAACTCCTTTGCCTTCCAGGTGAGATAGAAGGGGTCGATCGGGATGCAGTGCCCCCCCAATCCTGGCCCCGGGTAAAACGGCATAAACCCGAACGGCTTTGTTTTCGCCGCCTCGATCACTTCCCAGATGTCGATGCCCATCGCACCGTAAATCAGCTTCAGCTCGTTGACCAAGGCTATGTTGACGCTGCGGAAGATGTTTTCGAGGAGCTTGGCCGCTTCCGCCGCACGGCAGCTCGACACCGGGACGAGCGTGTTGATCGCCCGTTGATAAACCTGCATCGCCCGCTCCAGGCATGCAGGCGTGTATCCCCCGATAACCTTTGGGATCACAGCGACTCGGCTGCTCGGATTGCCGGGGTCTTCGCGCTCCGGAGAGAACGCGAGATGAAAATCTTGACCTGCCTTCATGCCGGAGCCTTTCTCGAGCACGTTGCGCAGATCCTCATCCGTCGTGCCCGGATATGTGGTCGACTCAAGGACGACAAGAATGCCGGGCGTCAGATGCGGCGCGATCGCGGCGCCGGTGTTCAGCACATACGACAAGTCCGGCTCACGCGTTCGCGTCAGCGGCGTCGGCACGCAGATGATCACCGCGTCACAAGACGACACGCGGCTGAAGTCGTTTGAGGCGGACAAGGTTCCTGCCTCCACTGCCTCGGCAATCACCGAATCCGTTACATGTTTTATGTACGACCTGCCGCCATTAATCGCCTCGATCTTCGCCCCGTCGACATCGAGCCCGATGACATGACTGCCGGTCTTCGCGAACTGCAGCGACAGCGGCAAACCTACGTAACCCAACCCGATTACTGCAATTGGCTTCATGATGCGACGACCTTAGAAGACGGCGAGTATCGTCAGACTGGACGAAGTGCGAACGAGGAGCAGCTGAGCGGCGCGCCAGAATTGCCGCAACCACTTTGGCGCGAGGTGGACTTCGTAAGGCGATTCCCGTTTTGCATCTGCCGATGCTAATCTAGTTTGCCCGGAGCGGGAAGCGTCGTGTTTTTAGTCGCAGCGTCTCGCCTTTCGATTCAAGAACGCCTTGGAAACTCTCGCCCCCTCGCCAACCGCAGCGATGCGGGTTCCTGCCCCTTTCACCCGCCGAAAGGTGCTGCTGCTGGGAGTGTTCGCCTGGCTTTGGTTCGCGCTCTGCTCACAGCTGAGCAACGAATGGTCGATCAACGAACAATACAGCTACGGCTGGTTCGTGCCGTTCTTCGCGCTCTATCTTTTCTGGTTGCGGTGGGAGAATCGGCCTGACCCATCGACACCGGATCCGGTTCGCCGCAATCGCATCCTGCTCCCCATCGGAATACCGATGCTGTGTCTCCTGCTCCCGGTCCGTGTCTTTGAGCTTGGAGTCCCCGATTGGCGGCCGGTGAGTTGGCTGCACGCGGGCATCGTCGTGGCTTTGAGTTTCCTCGCATTGTGGGCCTCAGGCGGCAAGCCGTGGCTTCGGCACTTTGCGTTCCCAGTCGCCTTCATCTTTGTCGCCGTGCCTTGGGTGCTCTGGATCGAGGCGCGCGTCATTCGGCGCTTGATGCAGTTCGTCGCGGTCATCGCCACTGAGTCCGTGAACCTCTTGGGAATTCCCGCGCAACTAGAGGGGACTCTGCTCCGCCTAAGCACCGGCCTTGTCGGCGTGAATGAGGCGTGCAGCGGCGTCCGCTCGTTGCAGACGTCGCTCATGATCGGTCTGCTCTTCGGCGAGCTTCGACAGTTGTCGCTCAGTCGGCGAATCATACTCCTGGGCGGTGCCGTTGCAGTGTCACTTTCCGCCAATGTCTGCCGCGCGATCTTCCTCGTTATCGTTGCATCGCGCGATGGCCTCAAGGCCGTCGATCAGTGGCACGATTTTGCCGGCTACTCGATCGTGCTTGTGGTATTCGTCGCCTCGTTCGCTATCGCGATTTGGCTGAGCGCGAAAGAGCAACCGGTCTCGTCCACTAACCCATCTAAAGTACCGCGCTCAGGCGCCTTCGCCTTGTTCTCGTCCGGCAAGGTTGCAATCGTGCTTGTCTGGCTTTTCGCAGTCGAAGCGGGTGCCGAGGCATGGTATCGCGTGCACGAGTCCGACCGCCTCGCACGCGTGAAATGGACTGTCCGCTGGCCAGAATCAGCCGCAGGCTTCCGCGAGCTCCCGATCGATGAACGCGTCCAACGGACACTCCGCTTCGACGAAGGTCGCGCAGGCGCGTGGCAGGAACCAACGGGGCGTAACGGCGGAGCGCCTCCCGCTCACGCGGCGGACCTCCCCGTGACGTGGATATTGTACTTCTTCCGCTGGGATTCGGGTCGCTCGAGCGTGGTACGTGCTCGGGCGCATCGGCCTGACGTTTGCCTGCCGAGCGTTGGCTGGAAGCAGGTGCACGATCACGGCGTTCGCGGATATCCGGCGACCGGCGTGGTTCTCCCATTCCGTCATTTTGAGTTTGCCCGATTGGCGAACGGCCGCGCGCCAGCACATTACGCGCACGCGTTCTACTGCGTCGGGGAGGATTGGACCGAACCTCTGTCAGAAGCGGAGGCTGCAGATCATGTCGTCGCTGGGAAATTAAGCCGTGAGACCACAGCCGGATATCTGCGCGCCGTCAGAGAGGGCGAGCGCGAGCGGGGCCAGCAAGTGATGCAGATCGTACTCATGAGCAGCGCACCGCTCGATTCCGAAGAGGCACGCCAGCGGTTTGCGGAATTTACGAGGGAAGCGATCGTTGCAGGCGAAATGCGCTAAAGAAGCACCACCGACCCGAAAATGCCCTCGTCGACTCGCTGAAGAATTGCCCCGGGGCACCGACATTTTGATTGACTCGGCTGGCTATAACTACTTCAATCGTCCTTTCCTCTACAAAATGCGCATAAAATTATTCGCCGCTTTCTTGATTGTTGGCATTGCCGCATTTTTCGTGACACCGGCAGACGGGCAGGTCGTTTTTCAGCAGAACTTCTCGAGTTCGACGAATTTGGCCGACTACGTCGGCACTGGCACGAATCAATTCAACGCGATTTCGTCAAGCGGCGCAGGTTTCTCATGGTCGCTCAACAACGGTCGGCTGCGGGCGGCCCGAACGGGTAATGCAGGGACGCTCGCTCGCACCACAGATTTAGCCACCAGCTTCGGCGCAATATATCAATTCTCGATCACTCCAGTTGACTTAACTAGCGTTACAACGACCGCCATCACTTTTCAGGTGGGATCGGGGTTTACGACGAACAACTCAGTTGATCCAATCGCGAGCACACATAGCCGTTTCGCAATAAATTTTGCAAACACAACTACCGACGCGTTTACGGTTCGTGACATCGCCGGTGGTACAAATGGTTCCGGCACTTTTACGGGCACTCAGAACATCTTCTTTGTAGTGAATAACACCGGCGGCTCATTCAGCTACACCGCACCGGACGGGAGCGTCCACGCTGTCGCTAACGACACTTGGGATCTTTGGGTGGGAACAAGTCAGCAATTCAATGACGCTGCTGCAACGACCGGTAGCGTTTCACCTACGGACTTCAAGCTTACGTATCCCACCGGAACTGGCAGCATTGAATTCGATAATTTTGTTGTGACGGCAATACCAGAGCCGTCGACTTGGATCGGTGGCGCACTAGCAGTGGCGTTTGTCGCCTTCCTGCAAAGACGGCGGATTCGGCTGCTCCTGGCGCGTAACTACTAGCGCGCCCCGGACGATTGGCGCTCCTCCGGAGGCGTCATACCGCACCGATAGCATCTTGCGTTTCTTGTTGCGGTTGCCACGTCGCCTTCTCTTAATTGGGTGCGTTGCTGTTATTTTGATTGCAGCCGTGGCGACGGCTCGACCGATAGGCGGCGCCATCAAAGGTTGGCAATCGCGGCGCCTATCGCGTCAGTCTGCCGTATTTCTCGAAGAGAAGCGTTGGCAGGACGCTGCGAAGAACGCACACGCTGCTTACCAGCTACGACCAACTGAGCCCGAGAGCTGGCGAGCCATCGCGCGGATTCTGACGATCAGCGGCCAAGACGCAAATGCGGTTGAGTGGTGGCAGAAGCTCGCTGCTGCCGGTCGGCTGACGGCGGACGATCGGCGAGACTATGCAAAGGCTGCGCTTCGCGCGGGAGATACTGGTTTAGCCGCGGAGCAAATCGACGCCGCGTTGCGCGAGCGGCCTATAGCTGCGGCCGCTGATTTGGTGGTAGCGGGACAGATCGCGGCGGCAGTCGGTGATCGTGCCGAAGCGCGCCGTTTGGGCCATCGTGTCCTCACGTCAGCAAACTTGGAAGATTCCGAACGGTTGGCAGCCGCGCAGCTCGTGATTTCGGCGAGCTCGCCCGGTGCCGAGGAACACGTTCAAGCATCGCAAGCCGTGGTGCAGCTGGCAAGCGACGATAATTCTCCTGCTTCATTGGATGCGCTCGCGTTGCTGGCCCAAAGCCGTCCCGGAAGCGAGGCGGTCGCTGGCACACCTGACGATGCAGTGGATTCGGCGCTGCCGCCCGTGGAAATCGCACAACGATTACAAGGGCACCCTGCTGCTACCGCATCCCATTATCTCCTAGGCCTTGATCTGTTGGTGCGAACTGAGCCAACGATGGCTGCGACACGGGTCAACGGAGCTGTAGAACGGTATCGCAACGGCTCTGACGAGGATTTATCACAACTCGGCGCGTGGCTGATCGCTCACCGCCGGTTTGAGACTGTACTCGAAGTGATTCCACTTGTACGGGCCGCAGCGAATCGCCAGCTCCTCTTGCGGCATCTAGACGCGCTCGCCGGTCTGGAACGCTTCGACGAGATCCTGAATGTTCTCACGACCGCGCGGGCCGTGCTCGACCCCGTATCCGAGCACATGTTCATGGCGCACGCTCGCGCTCGGGTAGGCGAGGTAGCGGCAGCACGACACGGTTGGGAGCGCGCGCTCGAGGCGGCTAATGGCGTAGCGGATAAGCTTTTGATGCTGGCGCGATATGCGAAGGGCGCTGGAGAGCTGCAAATTGCGGACGCCGCGTACGACGGCGTGATTGCCCTCCAGCCGCGCTTCCGCGCGCCGCAGACAGAACGCCTCGCACTAGCTCTCCAGCAACGGGACACGAAGAAAGCCGAGCAGATTGCTGGAGATATCGCAAAAACCTGGCCGCGTGATCTTGCAGCCCGGAATGACTACCATTACCTGCGCTTGCTGTTGGGTGCGACCGGCGAGGAAGCGCGGGCGATTGAAGCATCGGCCGACGCGCTGCTCATGCAGGCGCCACATAATTGGGGCGCGCGAGCAACGCTCGCGCTTGCAAGGCTGCGTGACGGCCGTCCGTCCGCAGCCATGCAAGCATTTGAGGACACTGAGATCCGCGGTGTGCTTCCTTCCGGAGTACTCGCTGTGCATGCAGCCGTCTTGAACGCGAACGGCTGGAGAGAAGACGCGGTGCTCCGCGCGCGAGACGTCATAGCGGCAAGACTGCTCCCCGAAGAACAGGCGCTCGTCGCGCCGCTGCTCGCTGAGCCGGCGCCGGGGAGCTAGAATTTCAGGTGTTTCACGGTGAGCCCGTGATTGATCAGCTCCGTAAGCGAGTCGATGCCGATCCGGAGATGCAGCTCGACAAACTTCGCGCTTACGACCACATCGCTCGTAGTTGTTTTAACGCCTTCTGGCACCATCGGTTGATCAGAGACAAGGAGGAGCGCCCCAGTGGGAATGCTATTATGGAAGCCGGTGATGAAGATCGTGGCCGTCTCCATATCGATGGCCATACAGCGGATGCGCGAGAGATATTTCTTGAAGACTTCGTCGTGTTCCCAGACGCGTCGGTTTGTGGTGTAGACGGTGCCGGTCCAATAGTCGCGGCCGTGGTTGCGGATCGTGGTTGAGATCGCTTTCTGGAGTGAGAACGCCGGCAGCGCGGGAACTTCGGGCGGGAAGTAATCGGTCGATGTCCCCTCGCCTCTAATCGCAGCGATCGGGAGGATCAGATCGCCAAGTTTGTTCTTCCGCTTGAGCCCGCCGCATTTTCCGAGGAACAGCACAGCCTTGGGTTCCACTGCGCTGAGGAGATCCATCACCGTCGCTGCCGTCGCGCTGCCCATGCCGAAATTCAGGATCGTGATGCCATTCGCCGTCGCGTTTGGCATCGGGCGATCAACACCTTGAACTTCAACGCCGTACGCCTCCGCGAAGAGTCGAACGTAATCGGTAAAATTGACGAGAAGGATGTACTTCGAGAAATCGCGCACTGGCGTGCCGGTGTAACGCGGCAACCAGTTTGTCACGATGTCAGCTTTTGTCTTCAGCTGCGCTCATTCATGCGTCGGCGGATCGAGGGGCGGCAAGCCAAATGCGAATTCACCTGCTCTTCTCCCACAGCCGCAGGTGGGATCGATACTGCTCGCGCAGTGCGAGGGAGCGGGGATCACGCTCCCTCGCGAGGCTGTACATCCATTCAGCCTCATCGAACCGTTGCAAGCGGTCGTAGAGAATCGCCATATCCCACGCATGAGTGGCATCGAGAGGGTTAAGGAGGCGCGCCCGATCGAAGGCGGACAGGGCGGCTTCGTAGTAGGCGGGGCGATTCTCGGGTCGAATCCGGTCGTTACCGATCGCGGACAATGCACGGCCAAGATAGAAGTAGATCTTCGGGTTCCGCTGTTCGAACTGAAGCGCTTTGTTCGCTAAGGCGACGGCACTCGCCGGATTTTCGTTCTCGAGCGCGATACGTGATCGGTCCGCGTAATATTCTCCCGGCAGGAGGCGGACGGACTGGACCAGGAGGACAAGGGAAACAGCGGCGGTCGCGAGCTTCGGAATGCGGCTGGCTTTCGCGCCCATTTCTCCTGCGTCGGGACTGACGCCGCGGTTCGCCAGGAGGCCGAAGACGAACGCCAGCAGCAGGGCGTTCGCCGGAATGTGCATATTGAAGTCGACTGCGGAGTGGACTGCCAAGGCAACGACGGAGGAGAGAGCGCCTACGTTGAGCGCAAGGCGGTCGCTGAGCGGAACGCCGCCGCGTGCGGCGCGCGCCGGCCCGAGCGCGACAAAGTTGCGCCAGCCGCGATGCAGATGGATGCCAAGGAAGGTCAAGAAGGTCGCCGCTCCGAAAACGCCATACTCCGCGAGGAGATGAAGGTAGTCGCTGTGTGCAGCGACGGGATCCGCCTGCATCGTGTCGGAGCGGAACTCGCGGCCGTAGAACCTGTATGTGCCGCTGCCGGTGCCGGTCCAGGGTTGCAGCTGCCATTGGCGGATAGCAGCCTTCCAGAGATCGAGACGCCCTTGGTCGACGTCAGCGATCGCGGTGACGCGCTGCGACAGTGACTCGCTTCGCGTCAGAAAGGAGCTGCCGGCCCAAATGGCAAATGCCAGGACGACAATCCCAACGCTCCCCCATTTCCACAGGAGGTATCTGTCGCCTGATCGGAGCGTCACCAGGCTTAGAAGCCCGAAGGCGAGGATACTCGCTGAAACCCCGAGATAGCCAGCGCGGCTGCCGGTAAAGGCAACGCCGACATAACAAACAACTGCGAGGTATCCGGCTATGACTCGGGTGGCCTTAGGCGAGCGGCTCCAGCAGGCGATGCTCAACCCGAAAATGCCGAGCACTTCGAGGAGCCCCGCGAGGTACGCTGGGCCACCATAGAGGCCGCTCGGTCGAGTGGTGGCCTCTACTTTCTCGAGCGCCGGGATCACGATGAAGTTATGACCAATGCCAAACTGAATCAGACAGACAAGAACATGGATGATCGCGAAGGCGAGCAGGACGCCTACAATCAGCATCCTGCTGCTAGACCGGCTTAGCAGGTTCGCGGTGAGGCCGTAGACTGTTGCCGCGGCAAGAATCGCATACAGGTCGGCCCGGGCGTAATACGGACTGGGCGAAGTGAGAGCGCGACCAACGATGTAGGCGATGAACACCGCGGTCACTGCCAGACAAACGACATCCGGCTTTGATTCGACCCGGAGCGTTGCGCAGGCGATCAGCGCAGCGAGGGCGATCAGCGCGAACGCCGGAAGCTCATAGACAAGGCGTGAGCCGCTGATCGACACCTGCAGCGAGAGCAGCCCGGCGAGAAGCAACACGAGCGTGCAAGCTCTGCCGAGGCGGTGAGCCCACGGAATGGCCACAAAACTCCCCAACAGCTACGACTGCGCGCGCGCGCAGCAACGCACTACTCTTCGCGAGAGCCAGTCGTGGGAGGGCAAGCTCCGTCCGTGTCGCCGTGGTCACGATGGCGGCGATAGGCTAGGCTCTGGCACGGGAGATTCGAGAGTGTCTGCCGGCGTTTGTGGCAGACGGTGCAATCACCCTCCGGCTCCGCCTTGACCGAAGGATCTGCTTCGGGCGCCTGTTTCACGTTCGCTGGATCAACCTCGACAGGATCGGTTTGCGCCGGGTCGGCTTTGACCGGCTCGAGCTGCACCGGCTCTATCGAGGCAGCTTTCACCGCGGCCGTTTCGGTTGCCGACTGTTCGGCGGCGACAGGCTGCTGGACAGCGATTTCGGTGTTGGCCGCAGCAGCCTTCTGCAACACGAGCTGCGTCTCCGCCTGGATCGGCTGCGGTGCGACCGCAGTCTCGACCGCCGGAGCTGCCGCGAAGCGAACATCGTCCTGCACGATTACCTGCTTCTGCAGCGGAGCGCGTTTGCGCGCGACCGATACTTTCTGGGCGCGAGCCGTAGTGGCCTTTGCAACAGTCTGCTTCTTTGCAGCCGGTTTGTTGCTTTGCGCGCCAGAATCCGGAGCAAAGGCGAGGGTCGCCGCGAAAACGGCTGCAATGACCGAGGAGAGTGTCGTCCGGACAAGCTGCTGTCCGTTACGTGAATTTATGAAAAGTTGTGATGTGGTCATTGGCTGCGGCATTTTGGGTAGCGTGGTTTCTACAGGAACTATCTACGGAACGCAAGCAATAAAGTCCTGCTCATCCCAGAAGATTGACTCTTAGAGACGAAAGCAGCAGTCAGGCCACGGAGCGAACCAATTGCGCTGAGTGATCAGCGACCGAGGTTCCTTGCGGCACGCGAGCGGAGGCTGTTCTCCCGCTGGCCGTTCGACTCGCGGTTCGCATCGAAAGGAGTCGGTGCAGAATCGATCGCCCGCAGCGTTGAGGGGGCAGGCGGCGGCGGTAACTGCATTTGCACGCGATAGAAGCGGCGCGAGAGGCCGGAGCTTGCCGGATCCGGATCGCTCACCTGAACTTCGCTGCCAGTGCCCGGAATGCTTTCGGCTCCTGGCACGGGGGCCCATTCGGCGTTGACGATGCTGTTCTTGTATTCCAACCGGTAGGTCTGACCCGACTGGGTGGTAAAAGTAATCCGGGGGACGCCTTCGGGTCGATCAATTGCCGTAATGCGCGGCCGGAAAGAGTCCGTGATGCCGAAAAGCTGAAACGCGTTCTTCGAAGCGGGACCATTTCCTCGCCACGGACCGGTGAATGGTGCCGCCTGACTGAGGCTGGGCTCGACGCTGGTGTTCACCGCGGTCTCCCAGAAGATGTCGCGGGTCGCGGTGTTCGAAAGAGGGCCGTTGTGCAGGACCAACCAGTAGGTGCCGGGTGGCAGCGAAATGGCGGGCACTTCGAAGGTGTTGACGAATTCCGGATAGATCACAAAGGCCGCTCGGCCCGTCGCCACGCGCGACAGGCTCTCGGATGTGCCGGTAGCAAGGAGAACGCCGGGCGTATTCGTCGCGCTATTGGCGCGAATCTCCCATAGGAACCAGCCATAGAAGGAGCTCGCCCGAGCCTGAATTTCCCAGAACCTAACGGCATTGAGGATCACTGGTTCGGTGATCGTGAAGCTGTCAGCTTCGCGCCAAAAGGTCATTTCGTTGCCTTCGAGGAGAGATGGCGCGCCGTTATCGAAAAGAGTCTCGGCGCGCGTGGCGGTGGCGCTGAGGCTGAGGAGAATGGCGGCGGCGATGCGGCAGAAGTGGTTCATGGGGGCGATAACTGGCGATCGTCGCGCGCGAATAACTCAGGTGGGGAGCAGAGGGCGTGCGCGCAAGACATCAAGGCGGCGGAGCTTAGCGATATCTAAGCCACACGCAAGACGCGGAAAAATCTTTTTGTTCCTGTATTTCGCAACGGTGGCACGGCCTTGGCGCGGGAGCTGCTCCGTGGAACCTATCCCGCTGGTCGTGCGCATTTGTCTTAACAACTGCCAAGGCTCGCGTGGACACTGCCAACTAATCTACCTCCGCACCAGATTCTTTCTCCTCGACGAACCAAAAAAAAGACCGAAAGTCGGAAAACCACGCACCTCCGGCGCCGTTAGCTACTTAAATGAAATCCATCACTATCTCCTCACTGTCGCTCTGCATCGCAGCGCTCATCGCCTTCAGCTCCGCTGGTACTTCCGAAGCGCAGCTGGTCAACGGCAGTTTCGAAACCGGAAGCTTCAGCCCGTGGGTCGTGAATGATCCGTCTAACTTTACGATGCTCGGCAATGATTCCGCCTTTGCCCATTCCGGCACGTGGTACGCAAACCTCGGCGGCGAAGGTGTCACGGCGACTCTCACACAGACATTCAACACAACACCAGGGACTAACTACACGCTCTCCTTCTGGCTGGCGCACGATGTGACCACTGCTCCGTCGAATCACTTTAGCGTCTTCTGGAACGGCACCGTCATCGCCGGTTCGATGCTGACGAATGTCGGAACCTTCGGCTACACGAACTTCACGTTCACCGGCCTGACCGCGGCGGGTTCTAGTTCGACGCTCCAGTTCCAATACCGTGACGACGATGACTTCTTTCGCCTTGATACCGTCACGGTCGTGCCAGAGCCCTCCACGTATGCGTTTATGCTGTCGGGTATCGGCCTGCTCGGTCTCGCTCAATACCGCCGCGCGAAAGCGCGCCGGTAGACTCGGAGCGCGACGGCGCGCTTTATGCGCACAGCGTAAACTCAGCGACGGCATCAAATTAAGAGCGGGTATGGCGGCGAAGGTCATACCCGCTTTTCCTTGCCGGCAGCAGACGAAGAGAAGCAATGACGACGCGACTCACGTCGACAATCCTAGCCGCGCGACAAGGGAGCGCATACACGGCACGATCTGCCGGCGGTCGCGGTAGCGGAAGCCGTTTGTCAGCCAGTGCGCAAAGCGCGACGATAAGCGGACGTCAGATGCCTACGACATAGCCGCAGCACCACTGGCATACCCGATTCTGTCGAAACGGCAGCAGCGAACCACGCCAAGCTTGTTCATCGCTCTGCGCTGCCTATTCGAGTCGCCCCGCAGGATGTCAGCAACTTTAGGGTGAGCGAGTCCACCAGCTACCCAGGCGTCGATGCACGGCATCTGCACCGTCGCGGCGCAAAAGTCTGCAAGACAATCTCGGCGGCGGCGTTCGTACGTTAGCTGGAACGACCCCCCGGAGGAACCCTGACGCGACCGGCTTACGAGGCCGCCGCCGCGCGCGCGCGCAGACGGAAGTGCACGAAGCAAACGCCCGCCAACATCGGGAGCGCCAGCCAAAGCGTTGCGCCGGTCTCCGGCACGCCGGTTCCCGACGGGTCGGTGACCGACACGTCATCCAGGTACCAGAAGTCGTCGTCGTGGCGGTAACGGAATTCGAGCGTGGTCGTTGGTCCGGTGGCCAGCAGGCCGTTGAGATTAAACTGCTGGTAGGGAAGGCCCGTCGCGAATGGCGGCGACATCGTGGAGAAAACCAGAACGTTATTGAAGAAGACTTGGAAGAAGTTGACCGGCAGAGTCGAGAAGTTCGCCAGCGCGAACGATAGATTGTAGGCGACTCCTGCCGTTGTATTGAGAACCTGCGAAAGGGAGCCGGTCTGCTCGAAGGCTGGCGCAAGGTTTGCGTGGTGGTTCCCGGAGTTCGCCAGCAAAGGATCGGTGCCGACGTTCGAAAACTGCTGGCCGGGCCCACCTCCGCCCGGCGGCGACAGGGTCCAGGCGGAATGGAAATTTGGCGCCGGGCTCATCTCGAAGCCGCCGTCGACGACGAGGTTCTGTGCGACGGTCGTCTTGGCGACGCAGGCAAGGGCGGCAGTAACACAGAGGCATTTGACGAGTGATTGGAGTTGATTCATGCGAAAGGTCTTGTCTGGAGGGTTACACGGTCTGGTGTGCCCACACCCAAAGCACGCATAGTGCCACGCATCAACGGCTAACGTATAAGCAATTCTCGACCAAAAGTTTACGGAGTTATATTTTTACCATAACGCCGTGCAGATTTGCGACTTTGTAAACCATTCCGACACGGAAGACGGTGCATTGGCAACGAGTTCCGTTCGGCCAATGGCGGCGTGAACTGAATTCTTGATCCGGCCGCATCAGCGACTGCGCATCTGAACGGTGCGCCCCATCCTCCGCTGCGGCAACGGGATAGCCTCCGGGGCAAGAAGAGCGTACGTGCGCGAGACGACAGCGCGCGGAGAGGAAGCGGGGGGTGCCGCCTAAATGGCCGCCAGAGCCGGCGCGCCGTCGATTCCGATCGCCGGCGCGCTCTCAACCGTCGTTTCCGACATCACCTCGTCGTTCTGCGTCACGCGGACGACTTCCTCAATCGTCGTCTTTCCCTGTGCGACCCGGCGCCAGCCGTCCTGGCGCAGCGTCTCCATGCCCTGCCCGACTGCCGCCTGCTTCAGCTCGCCACCGTCCCGCTTTTGCACGATCAGGCGGCGCATTGCTTCGTTGATGACGCAAATCTCGTAGATCGCCATTCGGCCTTGATATCCGGTCTGCCGGCAGTTGTCGCAGCCGGCGCCGCGCATGAAACGGGTGCCGAGCTCCGGCGGGAACGCTATCTCGCCCAAGTAGCCGCGCGGATACTCGACGAGCTGCGCGCAATCGGGACAAATCGTCCGCACAAGGCGTTGCGCGAGAAACGCGCGCACGGTCGACGCGAGAAGGAACTGCTCCACGCCCATATCGAGCAAGCGCGTAATGCCGCCGACCGCGTCATTCGTGTGCAGCGTGCTGAAGACGAGGTGTCCCGTCATGGCCGCTCGGATCGCGATTTCCGCGGTCTCAAAGTCGCGGATCTCACCGACCATAATGACATTTGGATCCTGACGGAGAATGTGGCGCAATCCTTTGGCGAACGTGAGGTCGATCTCGGGTTTCACGTCGATCTGGGACACGCCGGGCAGGCGGTACTCGACCGGCTCCTCGATCGTGATGATGCGGCGTTGCACCGAGTTGATGCTGCTGAGGAAACAATAGAGCGACGTCGATTTTCCGGAGCCGGTTGGTCCGGTCACGAGCACGATCCCGTTCGGCTGCGCGAGCAACGACTCGACGATGCGCGAATGATTTGGGCTCAGGTCGAGCCGCTCGAAACCGAACTGCTGGTGCTGCTGATCGCGGCTCAACAAGCGCAAGCTGATCGACTCGCCGTTCACCGTCGGGATCGTCGAGACGCGGACGTCGATGTTCGCGTTGTTAGATTGCAGATTGATGCGGCCGTCCTGCGGCAGACGACGCTCGGCGATATCCATATGCGCCATGACTTTGAGACGCGAGATGATCGCTGATTGCAGCAGGCGCAGCTGCGGCGGCACCGCGACTTCATGCAGGATACCGTCGATGCGGTAGCGAATGCGCAGATCGTCCTCGAGCGGCTCGACGTGGATGTCGGTCGCGCGCTCGATGATTGCCTCGCGAATGATCTGGTTCACGAACTTCACGACCGACGCCTCCGGATCGTCGGCGTTCAGGTCGGTCGCGCTCTCGATGTCCTGATCGGCTTCGTAGGAGCGATTCGACTTCAGGATTTCGTCGAACGTTTCCGCGCCGACGCCGTAGAGCGTCTTCATTGCGCGGAGAATCTGCGCGCGCGGAACGAGCACCCATTCGGCGGGCTTATTCAGTAACTGCGAGGCGAGCTGCCGTCCGACGGAATTGAAAAGATCGTAGGTCGCGAGGACAACGGCGTTCTCCTTCACCTCGATCGGCAGGATGTGATGCTGGAACACGAACCGACTCGGCAGCAGCGTCAACGTCTGGCGATCGATCCGCTTCGCGTCGATCGACACGACCGGCACGTGGAAGAAGCTGCCGATCGCGTTGAGGAAGCGGTTCTCGTCGACCTTACCGGAATCGAGCACCTGTGTCGTCCAGGAGCCGCCGTCGAGGTTCGTCGACAATTGCGCCGCCTCTTCGCGCGATTGCACGCCGCTTGCGAGAAGGAGGTCGATCAGAGATTGGCCAACGGCGCTGTTCATCGGCTAAAGATTATCACCACTCTGGCTTTTCAGCCAGTGTCGCTACCGTTGCGGCAAAGGATTCTGCCGCCGGGCTCGTAGAATGAAATGTCGCGCGCCTATGGAAGACGGAGCGCTCGACGCACGGCCACGTTGATGGTGCCGGTCACTTTGTACCCGTAGTGCTTCTGCAATCGCGCGACCGCATCGCTCACTTCCGGAGTAAAGACACCATCGATCTCACCGCAATAATAGCCGAGTCGGCGAAGATCCCGCTGGAGCGCTCCGACATATGCCGGATCGCGCTGCAACGTCGAGGCGCCTTTTAGATAGTAGTGGAACCGAACGGAGTAACGGTGCTCCCAATCGGTGCGATCGAGCTGCGGCATCTGGTGTAATCGGCCCCACTCATCACGCGGCGCCAAGCCATCCTTGTAGACAAACGGCGTTCCCGCGATAGCTGTACTCGCGAATCCGCAGATCACGGCAGCAACGAGAAGAAGCGAGGAAAGACGGTTCATCGATTTCGCGGAGGCTATTTGCTGTAGGTGGGTGAGAGCTCTGGCAGATCTGGTGGTGTTAATTCTTTGCCTTCGACGTTTGGCGGGCAGTCGGGGCAGTCGTCCTGGTCAATTTCCGGTCCGAAATGTGTGCGCTCTTCGTTCTTATGCCGGAGACGCTTCAGATCGAGCTTCGTCAGCGTCACCTCAGGCCGCATGAGGATCACTAGCTCCTGACGATCTTTGTTGTGCGCTGTATGACGGAAAAGTCCGCCGACGACTGGAAGCTTGCCGAGGATCGGCAGTCCGGTCTTGCTCTTGCGGTTATTCTCTAAGATCAGGCCGCCAAGAATGATCGTAGAGCAATTCGGCGCCGACACTGTCGTCTTGATGTAGCGCGTCGAGATCGTGGGAATCAAATTTCCGTCCACGTTCGTCTCGTCACCGGACAGGCTGTCAATCTTCTGCAGAATATCCAGGGACACCTCTTTCTCCGAGTTGATCAAAGGAACGACCTCGAGCTGCAAGGCGACTTTCTTGAACTGAATGTTGGATTGTTGTGCGAGCCCACCGACCACACCGCCCGTCCCACTGCTGATCGTGCTTACGGGGACTGGGATCTCCGCGCCAGAAGCGATGATCGCTTTCTTGTTATTGCTCGTGAACACCGTTGGGCGAGAGATCGTTTTGAAGCGACCCGTCGCGTCAAGCGCGCGGACGATCGCCGAGAGGCCAAACCCTGCATTGATGAAGACGCTCGTCCCGCCGGTGCCCGCTGCCCCCGCGACGGCCTGTGTAAAGTCAGCCAACGCTGCAAATGGTGCGGTGCCGTTGCGGGTAATTCCCCCGATGCCGCCTGAGCTCCCGGGGCGGCCGTCAAATCGCTTGAAGTTCTGGAAGTAGTCGACGCCAAATTCCTGATCATTCCTCAGCGTCAGCTCGCCGATCACCGTCGCGATCGCCACCTGCGGAGCGCTGACGTCCATCTCATTCAGAAGCTTTTGCACCTTCACCACCACTTCCCGGTTCCCGAGGATGATGATCGTATTGGCCCGCTGATCAGCGATGATCTTCGCGTTGCCGATCGTCACCGCCTTCGGAGTCGTGTCGACCGACTGGGTTGAAAGTTCTTCTGAGAAACTCTGGCCGCCGCCCGTGTTCGCGCCGCCGAAGTCGCTATTCGTTGTTGCGGTGTTACTCGGCCGGCGTTGCTGCTGTTGCTGGTTCGGGTTTGGCACTCCGCCCGGGTCGCCCGCGGCGGCGGCATCGGCGCCAGGTTCGGTCAGCGCTTGGACGATCACCGGCAACACGTCCGCAGCCGAGATGTAGCGCAGTGGGCGGGTGACGGGTTTGGCGAACTCGACATTCGCGTCGAACTCGGCGATCAACCGTTTCACGAATGGCATATTCACCGGCCGCGTGATGACGTGGATTCGATTCGTGCGCACGTCCGCGGACATCTTGATTTTTCCGACGACGACGGAGTCTTCCGAGAGCGCAGTGAGCGATCCGAGATCGCCTCCTTCATACTGGACGGGCTGCTGCGGTGAACCGGGAACCGGCACTGGACCGCCGGGACGCACGCCGCGAATGCCGGCACCACCGGGTAGCGGAGGCCCACCGTTTTGGTTTCCGCGGTCGAACACTTCTTTCAGCATGTCGACGACCTTGCTCGCGTCAGCGCGCTCGAGTTTGATGAACTCGCTGACCACTTCGGCAGGCGGGATGTCGACCTGGTTGATGATGTTCACCAGGCTGCGGATGACACTCGAATTTTCGGTAACGAGAATGCTGGAGGATTTCGGCAGTGCGAGGAAGGACGTGTAAGCCTGCGGTGGCGAGAGGTATTGACCGAGCACCTGTTGCAGCTCAGTCGGATCGGCGAATCGGAGCTTGAAGAGGAAGCTGATGACGTGGTCGCCGATCGGAATCTGATCTTCATCGGAGATGATCGGCACGCCGGCGGTGCGCGGATTTTGCCCGGTGCCGATGACCTTCACGAGATCACCGCCCGCCGGGACTAACGAGTATTTGTTCAGCAACAAATTGATCTCGATGATGCGGATCGCCTCTTCGCGCGGGATTGGCTTGTTGATGAAAATGTTCACCTTCCCCTGCACGAAGTTGTCCATGATCAACTTCTTGCCGGTGAGCGTCTCGTAGAGGCGGAGGACGTCTACGACGTCGCTGTTCGGGTATTGCAACGTCACCATGTCCGGCGCGCCCGGAGGCGCAGTCGCCGTGGCCGTAGCGGCGGACACCGGTGGCAATTGAGGCGCCGGGATCTGCGCAAAAACCGAGCCGACGCTGACAAGCACGATGGCCGCGAGGCGCGAGAGGCGAAGCACGCGCCTATGTAATGGGTTGGGCATGGATGGTCAAACGGTGGCGACGCGAGGCTGCGCCTCTGGTGTTCGGTTCGCGATCACAGCAGAAATTGCTGGAAATTGCGAACAGATAATCACGGCTGCGCCTCGGCGGTCGTAGACCGTCGCTACACCGGCAGGGCCTTGAGGCGGTCGAGGATTTTTTCGTGGATGCCGTCGAAGCCGCCGTTGCTAAAGACGGCGACGACGTCGTTCGGCTGCAGCAGCGGCACGAGGCGATCGACAATGTGCGCGGCGTCGGGCTCGTAAAACGCCGGACGACCGTCGGCGGCGATCGCCTCCATCACGGCTTCGGGATTCAAGCGCTCGTTCTCCGGAATCTGGTCGAGTCGCGCGACCTGCGAGATGAAGACGCCGTCCGCCAGCTTCAACGCATTTGGCAGATCCTGCTGAAAGACGGCGCGACGAGTTGTATTCGACCGCGGCTCAAAGATCGCCCACAGCCTGCTGCCGCGGTAGCGATGCCGCAGCGCCGTGAGCGTTTGCGCAATCGCGGTCGGATGATGGCCGAAGTCGTCGATCACCTTTACGCCGCGCGCTTCACCACGGAGCTCCTGCCGCCGCGCGATGCCCTGGAAGCTGGCAAGCGCTTCATGGATTTTCTCGGTCGCCGCGCCGTAAAATCGCGCCGCGCTCACCGCCATGGCAGCGTTGCGCACATTGAATTCGCCGATCAACGGCAGCTCGTAAGTCTCCTCGCCTAACGAGAAGCGCGAGCCTTCCGGCGAGTATGCGACATCGCGGATCTGGTGCGCGCAATTCGGTGAAAACCCCACCTCAACGAGCTGCGCGTGGCATTCCTTCGCAACGTCGACGCAGCTCGCATCGTCACCGTTCAACAGCACCATCCCATTCTGCGGCACGATCCGCAGCAGATGGCGGAAGCTGCGTTTGATCTGCTCCAGATTATCGAAGATATCGGCGTGATCGAACTCGATGTTGTTCACGATCAGGAGTTCGGGCAGGTAATGGATGAATTTCGAGCGCTTATCAAAGAACGCGCTGTCGTATTCGTCGCCTTCGATCACGAAGTATTTGGAGTCGTTGAAGTGCGCGCCCTGGCCGAGATTCTTTGGCAGACCGCCCACCATAAAACTCGGCTCGAAGCCAGCCGTGTGCATGAGCCAGGTGAGCAGCGCGGTGGTGGTCGTCTTCCCGTGCGTGCCGGTGACGACGAGGTTGTGCCGGCCGCGCAGAAATTCGTTCCGCAAAATTTCCGGCAGTGAGAGGTAGTAGAGCTTCTGGTTGAGGACGGCTTCGACTTCGGCATTGCCACGCTTCATCGCGTTGCCGATCACGACCACATCCGCATCCGCCGGGATGTTCTCCGGTTTGAAACCTTCGTTCAACTTGACGCCGCGGCTTTCGAGGAAAGTCGACATCGGCGGATAGATGTTTTCGTCCGAGCCGCTGACCGTGTAGCCGCGCTCGCGCAAGGCGGCCGCCACTGAGCCCATGGCCGTCCCGCAGATGCCGATAAAATGAAAGTTACGCGTCGCTCTACTCACGGCGCGTTCTGTAAGCGCGAAGCGGCGCTTTGGCTACAGGCAAAAAGAATGCGCGCGTGCGTTTCCGGTACCGCTTACGCTGTAGCCACGCCTCCCGGCGTGCAGCGACCTCAGCGAAGCTAATGGCACGTGCGCCTACAGTGAAGCGGCTGCAGCGAACAAATTACGGAACGGCCGGCAGGCGGCGTTCCGCAGCGAGCGGGCAGCTGCATCCACGAACGCCGCGTTCTCGACGTCTCGACCGAGCAATCCAGCCGGTTCACGGACGCGAAGTCTGTTTCCCAGATCTTCGCGTCCGTGGCCGAACGAGAGGGCTGCTACTCCTTCTCCGGTGAGCTGGGCACCACAGAAGGTACGCACGATCCTACGGTATCCCCGTGGTCCAGATGGCGGCGGTACTCGAACGAGTTCAGCGCCACGGTGAGGGTCCGGCCCTTGTGGCACACGTTTCCAGTCTCGGATGCCATCCAGGTCTTCGTCACCTGATTGGAGCAGGATTGCTGGTTCGACGAATTCTGAAAACACGCTTCGATGGTGTCGGTCCCGCCCACGGTGCTCGTGTAAGTGAAGGTAGCTTGCCCACTTGAATTGGTGTTGCTCATTCCGGTCAGGTTCATGTTCGGACCGCTGATGACACGAAATGTGACGGCCCGATTCACAATTGGATCGCCATTCGCATTTTGCACCGTCGCGGTGAGGGTGTGCGGCGATCCGGTTGGGTTCGTCGCAGAGACTGGCGACAGAACGATGCCTTCGCCGACGACCGCGGTATTCGCGCCGATCACGAGCGCGGCGAAGAAGATGTTATCATCGTTCGACGGGTTCACCGTGGTCACATCGATGTTGGTGTCGCCGTTGTTCACGAAGGGAATGAGATTATACAACTCGTCGTCCGACCGCGGGTTCGTGGGAAGCGCGTTTGGATTCGGCGGATTGTCGTTGAGATCCCCCAGCCCGCCCACCGTGATCAATGCGCCGTTGGCATTTTCGCCGTCGTCCTGCCCGCCGGCTGAGGTGGTCAAACGCGCCGGCGCTCTCGTGTTCGTGCTGACGTCAATCCGGCTGAATTGGTCGGTTCCTTGAAAACCAAAGGAGATACCGAGCGACATATCGAGTCTGAAGCCAGGCGCGGCCAGATTGATGGGATTGGCCAGCAGAATCCTGAAGGTGTCTCCGCCGGTACTCTGGGCACCGAAGAGAAGCACGATAGTATTGCTGCTCATCTGGCTAGGATCATCGAAAATGACCGCTAGAATCTCACCATCGATAGAGGACGTCCTCGCGCCGTTTTCGCTGATAGTGAAATTTACCACGCCAGCAGGGGCGGCATCGATCGTCGGTTTGACCAGCGCAGTGACGTCCCCGCGGTAACTATTCACCGTCCCAAAGGGGAAAGGGTTGGCGACTGTGGCGGTAAACGTCACCGGGTTCCCGTTGATGGTGATATCGGTGTTGGTAATCGTCCCGCCGTTGGGCGTGGTGGCGGCGAACAGGTACGCCTTCCTGACCGTCGCGCCAGCGGGTTTCTGTACCTGCACCATCCCAGAGGCGCTGTTGGTGCCGATCGCATCCACGGAAAGCGCTATTTGTCCGTTTTCGGAGGTAAAAGGACTGATCTGCGCGCGTGCCTCGGGTGGCGAAGCGAGACCTAACAACAGGATACAGAGTGGTAGGCTGATCTTACGAATACCGAGTCCTTTTATACGTTTTAACTTAAACATGCTTATGTCCTTTCATCGGGGGGGTTGGGTTGACTACACTTCAGGCGCTCTTTGCGTAGCGAAACTTCCACCAGCGTGTCAACTCTTCTGATTTCCATTGTCGTTAGCCATGGGCTCGCTAACGCAATGTCGGCTTTCGAAGCTGCCGCATGCCTGAGCAGGCGCGGAAAAGCTACTTCTTGGTGAAGACCTCCGCCGCCGTCCATGATTCGTCGGGCGGTTGATGTTCGTATTCGAGCGCCCGCTCGAGATACATCTTTCCGAGGTAATCGTTCGGATAGAACTCGAGATACTGCCCGAGCAGGATCTTTGCTTGCGTGAAATCACGCGCGCGGAATTTCTTGATCGCCTCTTCGTAAACCTCCAGCCACTTCAGCAGGTCGCCTTCGAACGTATCCCCTTTCGCGCCGATGAGGGTGAACACCTCAATCGGCACTGTTTTTCCTTTTACCTGCACGCGCGCGACGCTCCGGAGGTGGAAGTCGTCGCGGATCAGTTCGGCGGCGTTTGAGCCTACGAGAATGTCGAGACCGTACGTGCGGGTGAGCGCTTCCAGACGTGAACCCAGATTAACCGCGTCTCCGATCACCGTCGGATCGAGCCGCTCGTGCGGCGCGTATGAGCCGATGTTCCCGACGAGCGCTTCGCCGTGATTGATGCCGATGCCCATGCCGAGCCCCATCCGCCCCTCCGCCCGCCAGCCGTCGTTCAAGTTCTTGAGCGCGCGCCGCATGCCGAGGGCCGTCCGCGCCGCCGCTTTTGTGTCTTCGGCGACGCCGAGGCTCCGCACATTACCCCACACCGCCATGATGGCGTCGCCGATAAACTTATCGAGTGTCCCCTCGTTTTCGAACACCACCGCGACCATGGCGCTGAGATACTCATTCAACTGCCTAACGAGTTCTTCGGGATCCGCGCGCTCGCTTAAGGTCGTGAAGCCGACGAGGTCGGAGAACAGCACCGTCACCGGCTTGCGCGCGCCCTTCTGGCTGTTGTAGTAGCCGTCGGGATTATCGAGGATTTCTTTGACGAGATTTTTTGAGACGTAACGCTCGAGCGTGCGGCGGGTGCGCTGCTTTTCGATTCGCTCGAGCACGTAATCGAACGCCAGCGAAACCGCGCCGCTGAGCAGGAACGCGGTGAGGACCGGCACCGTGAGCAGCAGCAATCCCGTGTGGTCGTACAACAAGCGAGCCGCGACCAGATACGCCGCCGCGATGCCGAGCAGCAGCGCGACTGCTGCGATCGGCCGTCGCAGAACGCCGGTCAGCAGCAGCGCCAGAAATCCCGCTCCCCCGACGAGCGCGTGTCCGGTGTTGAGGCTCGTCGTGCGCAGAAACTCGCCGTCGATCGCCGCCGCCATTGCATGCAGGTGGATCACGGGGCCGGGCATGTCGGGCATCATCGGTGTCGGGAAGACATCATGATGAACCTGCGCCGAGGAACCGATCATGATGATCTTGTCCTTGAAGAAGGCGCCATCGCCGTAGTTCTGCCGCCAGAACTTTGGATCGAGGACCTGCCAAACCGGTCGCGGCTGATACTCACTCAGCTCGCTGAAACGGATCCGTCGCGGCTGAAGATCGCGCGGCACGCGGTCTCCGAGCCCGAGCTTCTCAAGCGCGCGCCCCGATAAAGACACGAATGGCACCTCGCCCTGCCGCGGCTCCATCCCGGCGAGCTGAAGCTCGGTCGTCGTATAACGCACCGTCCGGATCTTGCCGTCCCACGGGTCGGGGAAAAACGCCACATACCCGACGCGATCGTCTGCCATCCCAGGCACCGGAATGAGAACGCTGTTTGGTGGAACCGCCTGAATGAAACTGCCTTCACTCTGGTCCGCCGAGTAATCGAAATTCGCTCCGACGACCACACGGTCGCGGTAGCGCTCGAGTGCGGCGCCGAAGGCCGGGTCACCGTCGTTCGGCGGATTGAACATCATATCGAAAATGACGAGCCGCGCGCCGGCGGCGAAGAGCCGATCGAGCATGATCGCCCAGACTTCGCGCGACCACGGGAACGGCCGCGCTGCCATCAACTGTAGCGCCCGGTTGCCCTCCAATTCCTCCGGCAGGAATGGCGGCAGCTCGAGCGTGCTTTGGTCAATGCCGAGAAACACGAAATCGGGCTGGGTCGCCGTCTTCCGGCCTTCGCGTTGCATGAAGTCGTCGAGTGCCTGCTGGCTCCTCCATACACCCGAAAGGAACGGTGTTTGCGGAAAGAGGTGACCAAGGAAAACACCGCCGGTGCAAAGCGCGCAGATGGCAGCGATCACCCAGAGCCGATGACGCCCAAGCCAAAGCATTTCGCGATGTTACGAACCGGAGCCGCGACGGCCAACGGCAAAGTTTTACGAATCGCGCTATAGCGACGGCGCTCTGTCACCGCTAAGGCGCGTCTTTTCGAAGACAAGTCTGGCGCGTCGACGCAGCGGCTCGGCTACAGCTCGCGCGGCCAGCGGGTGCGCGAGCCGATCAGCACTTGCGTTCAGGTTGATGCCACCTATTTTCCCGACCCGCCGCTGAGGTCAGCGGTGAGCGATCTGCCCTCCTGGCCGGCTTTATTGCCAGCCTGATCAGCGAATGAGGTCGGGCAGGTCATTACAACAAGAACAATTCGCTGAAAGAGGAGCCCGGGGCGATCCGGGTATAACAACATGCCAAGAGCAACGAACGCCCCGGCCAGCCGGGAGCGCCGCAAACGCGTCGTCGATGCCGCCCGGGGATACCGTGGCCGCCGTTCGAAACTTTTCCGTTACGCGAAGGACGCGACGATGAAGGCCAAGTATTGGGCCTACCGCGATCGCAAGACGAAGAAGCGCACCTTCCGCTATCTCTGGATCCAGCGCCTGAATGCCGCCGTCCGTGCGCAGGGCTTGACCTACAGCCGTTTCGCCGAAGGCCTGAAAGCCGCGAACATCGGCCTCGATCGGAAGGTTCTTTCCGACATGGCGATCACTGACGCGACCGCGTTCGCCGCGATCGTCCGCCAGGTGAAGACCGCGCTCGAGAACAAGAAGAACGCGAAGACGCAGGCCGCGTGACTGTAGGGGAAGCTGGCAGCTTCCCCTGTTTCTGCGGTTCAGGAGCGGCAGGCCGAGATTTGGGAAGCTAACAGCTTCCCCTACAGTTCGTCCGCGCCTCCGCGTCTTTTTCACCCATGCCCCACCCGCTCGAAGACCTCCGCGACTCCGCCCTCGCCGAGATAGCCAGCGCCACCGACGAGCAAGCGCTCGATGCCGCCCGCGTCCGCTACCTGGGCCGCAGCGGCAGCATCGCGGCTTGGGGCGAGCAGATGAAGACGCTGTCGAAAGAAGAGCGCCCGGTCGTCGGAAAATTGCTGAACGAAGTCCGCAACGCTGTCACCGTATCAATCGGCGAAACGGCCGAGCGTTTGCGCGCGGCGAAGGAAGCGAGCGAGCTGCGCAACATCGACATCTCGCTGCCCGGCACACCGGTCGAGATCGGCGCGCTGCATCCCCTCACCCAGATGCTCGACCGCGCGATCGCAATCTTCCGCCGCATGGGCTTCGCGCTCGCGGAAGGTCCGGACGTTGATACGGAATGGTATTGCTTCGACGCGCTCAACACCGCGCTCGATCACCCCGCGCGGAATGAACAGGACACGTTCTATTTACCGGACGGTCGACTCTTGCGAACGCACACGTCGACGGTGCAGATCCGCACGATGCAATCGGCACCGCCGCCGATCCGGGTGATCGCGCCGGGCGCAGCGTATCGCCGCGATGAAGTCGACGCGACGCACAGCGCGCAGTTCCACCAGATCGAAGGCCTCTACGTCGACGAAGAGGTGACCGTGGCCGATCTGAAAGGGACGATCGAGTTCTTCCTGAAGGAGTTGTTAGGCCCGAAAACTGAAATCCGTTTCCGTCCGCACTTCTTCCCGTTCACGGAGCCGAGTTTCGAGTTCGATGTGAAATCGAGAGCGCTGAAGAGCGGCGAGAAATGGCTCGAGCTGGCCGGCTGCGGCATGGTGCACCCCGCCGTCTTCGAAGAGGTGAACCGCTCCCGCGGCGACGACGCTTACGATCCCGAGAAATACTCCGGCTTCGCGTTCGGTCTCGGCATGGATCGCCTCGCGATGATCCTGTTCGATATCCCGGATATCCGTTTGTTCTCGCAGAACGATCTGCGCTTCCTGAGGCAGTTCGCGTGAAGCGCGACCTCTCTCTCCCATTTGTCATGTCGAGCGCAGCCGAGACATCTCTAAAAGATCGCCGCTCCAAACGCGTGCTCGGGAAGACTGTAAGAGATTCCTCCACTGCGCTTCGCTCCGGTCGGAATGACAAAATAGGCGGGTCCGCTTTCACCGGGCGCATGAAATGTGCGCCGCAACAGCACCAACGAGCGCGATGAAATTCTCCGTCAATTGGCTGCGCGAATTCGTCGAGCTACCGGGCGACGTCCACGAACTCGCCGATCTCCTGACGTTCGCAGGCGTCGAGATCGAAGGGGTCGAGCATCGCGGCACGGACATTCCGAACGTCGTCGTCGCCCACATCAACTCGTTCACGCAGCATCCGAACGCCGATCGGCTCAGCGTTTGCGATGTCGACGACGGCACGAATCACCATCGCCAGATCGTCTGCGGCGCGAAGAACTTCAAAGCCGGCGACAATGTGCTCGTCGCACTCCCCGGCGCCGCGTTGCCGAACGGCCTCAAAATCAAGGTCAGCAAGCTGCGCGGCGTCGAGTCGCAGGGGATGCTTTGCAGCCCGAGCGAGCTGCATTTGTCGGATGACAGCGATGGCTTGCTCATCCTCTCGCCCGACGCGCAGGTCGGCACGCGCATCGGCCAGTTGTTCCCAGCCGACACGATCCTCGACGTCGAGATCACGCCGAACCGCGCTGATCTGCTCAGCTATGTCGGTCTCGCGCGCGAGATCGCCGCGCTCAGCGGCAAAGCGCTGCGCACTGGAGGGCCGGGCTCCGTCCCGTCAAGGGTCAGTGAGAGCAGACTCGACGACACGGAGGTCGTCCCTCCACGTATCGACGCTTTGCGCGAATGCCCGTTCTACTCGGTGCGGCGAATCGACAACGTCACGGTGGGCGCCAGTCCGGATTGGCTGCGCGCGAAGCTCGAAGCGGCAGGTCTGCGTCCGATTAACAACATCGTCGACATCACGAACTTCGTGATGCTCGAGCTCGGTCAACCGCTCCATGCGTTCGACGCGGACAAGCTGCAGGGCGGCATCAACGTTCGTCTCGCCGCTGAAGGCGAGAAGTTCCTCGCGCTCGACGGCCGCACCTACTCGCTGCGTTCCGACATGCTAATCATCAGCGATGACGCGCGTGCGGTGGCGATCGGCGGCGTGATGGGCGGTGAAGATACCGGCGTGACAGAGACAACGCGGAACGTCCTGCTCGAGAGCGCCTATTTCCTGCCGTCGAGTATTCGACGCACAGCGCGGGCATTGAATCTGCCGAGCGATGCGAGTTATCGCTTCGAACGGGGCGTGAACCCGGCGATGACTTTGCCTGCTTCGGCGCGAGCGGCGGAACTGATTCGCGAGATCGCGGGCGGAACTCCTGCCGGATCCGCGGCCGTCGCCGGTGAGGTGCCGGCGCTACCGAGTGACGTTTCGTTGCGCTTTGGTCGCTGCGACCGGCTGCTCGGCGTCCGCGTTCCGCGCGAGCAGATCGTCGATACGCTCACGCGATTTGGCCTGCACCAGATCAGCGAGATCGAAGACGGCGCCACGTTTTCAGTTCCCCCTCACCGGCCCGACCTGAAACGCGAAGTCGATCTCATCGAAGAAGTCGTCAGGCAGTACGGCATCAATAAAATCCCGGGCGCGAACCGCAGCGTCTTCACCCCGATCAGCGATGCGGATCTGAGCTACAATTTCGAAGCGCGGGTGCGGCAACGGCTGATCGCGCGCGGCTTTTCGGAGGCCCGGACGTCAGCTCTGATCCCGCGCGAAACCGATCAATTCGGCGAAGGCGCAGTGGAGCTGCGCAACCCGCTCAGCGAAGATCACGTCGCACTTCGGCCGAGCCTGCTGCCTGGATTGCTCGGCGTGCTCGAGCGGAACATCCGCGCGGGTGCGCAAAGTCTGCGGCTGTTTGAACTTGGGCGCACCTTCGCGTCGCCGAATGCGGACGAACACCGGCATCTTGCGCTGCTCTGCTGCGGGAGCGTGGCAAGCGCGGTGCACTGGCGCGCGGGCGAACGGCGCCAGCTCGATTTCTTCGATCTGAAAGGCGCCGTCGAGAGTGTCTCGCCTGGAACGCTGTCGTTCCGGCGCACCGAACGAGCGGGCGTGGTGTTCGCCGCGGAGATTTCGGCGAACGGCGCGCCGATTGGATTCGCGGGTCAGCTCGGTAGCGCCGTGTCGTCAAAGCTCGGCGCAGCGGCACCAGTTTTCGTGCTCGAAGTCGAGCTGCCGGAGACACGAGGCGCTGGCTCTGGTTCGGCAAAGTTCCGCGAGCTGAACAAGTTCCCGTCCATCACTCGCGACATCGCGATGATCGTGCCGGAAGCGTTAACGCACACCGAAATCGAGGCCGTCATCCTGTCCGGAAAAGAGCCGCTGCTCGCCGGCGCGGAGTTGTTCGACCTTTTCTCCGGCAAGGGCGCAGAAAACATCGGCTCCGAACGCAAATCGATGGCTTACACGTTGACATATCGGTCGCCTGATCGCACACTCACGAACGACGAAGTGACCGTGGTTCACACGCGAATTCGCGAGCGATTGAAGAGCGAATTGGGAGCCGAACTACGGGAATAGTTCTTTCACATTTCGCGGCCGGAAGGCCGCACCGATTTTACCCTGCGATGTTCGAGATTCCAGGATGTGATTCCCGGACCGATATTGCGTTAGCAAAGGGGGCTTGGTCGCACTTTTGGAGAAGATGACATGCCTTAATTGGAAGTCAGACGCTCCTGCGACGGTCACCCGCCCGTTACCGGAAGGGAACGGGATATCCTCCTAAACGGCACCAGCGGGGTAAAAAACTTAGAAGACCCGAGCGGCGAAAGCGGCTCGGGTTTTTTCGTGTTTGTGCTGCGCTGCGTCAAAGATCGCCGCGGTTTACTGTTGGGCGGATTCCCGGCGATCCCGTTCAAGCTTCGCCGTTTCCTGTCGGATTGCCTCGAGTTCCGCAATCGCTTCCAGATCTTTTGGGCGGCCAGCGGCGCGCTTCAGCTCAATCAGCTTCTCAACGACGACGCACCGAAGACGAACGCCATAAAGTTCCTTTTCCGTCGTGTGGGGCAACAGCTGCTCGTACGTTCCTCCTCCGGCGACTTCGCCGAGGAAGTCGATGCTGCCGACGTCGGTCGTGAAAGTGAAGTTGAGCCCATTTCGTAGCGTCCGTAGATCCAGTTCGAAGGGCAGGCCCGGCGGCGCGCCTCTCAGGTAGGGTCGGAGGGGGCGCAAGGCGTCGACGATCTTCTGCATGTTGGCTGTGTCGCGGCGATAGACGACGTCAACATCAAGGGTGAAGCGTGGCGAACCGAGTAGATTCGCCGCCCCGCCGCCGACAAGGATAAATTCGATGCCCGCTTCCGCGAGCAGCCGATAAATCTCGCGAAATTTAGCCGGCCGCTCGTCTCTCATTCACTTCGCGTTCGCGTGCACGCATGCGCCGGCCTTCGTCATAGAATTCGGCCATCGACTCGAGGCCTGCGAGCCGTTCGGCGGGGGTTTTGCGAAGCTGTTCGCGAATTAGTGTCCGGTCTACGTCCTTGATGTAGGCCTCGATCACCGGGTCCGGAAACAGCAGCGGCTCGGTGTTTGGTTCGGTGCCGTGCGCGCTCATCGGTGATCATCTTAGCACCGCCCGGCTCTATTTGAAATCGCGCGCCGGGCGACGACAATGCGCCGATGCGCGCACTCCTCGCTCTGGAAGACGGTCGAGTTTTCGAAGGGGAGTCATTTGGTGCGACTGGCACGCGAGTCGGCGAGATTTGCTTCAATACGTCGATGACCGGCTACCAGGAGGTCCTCACCGATCCTTCCTACCGAGGGCAGATCGTTGCGATGACTTACCCGCACATCGGCAATTACGGGACGAACCAGCTCGACCAGGAAAGTGCGGAGCCGCACGTGCGCGGGTTCGTGGTCGAGGAATTGACCGACATCCCGAGCAGTTGGCGCTCGGAGCTCTCCCTCGATGAATACCTGAAGCGCTGGAACATCCCGGGCGCGCAGGGCATCGACACGCGCGCGTTGACGCGTCACCTGCGCGAACGCGGCGCGATGAAAGCGTGCCTGACGACAGCCGACATGTCGCCAGAGCAGGCAAGGGAGGAAGCGATCCGCGGCGAGGGCGTGGTCGGAATGGATTACGTGCGCGAAGTGAGTGCCGCGGCGCCGTATCAATGGGATCCGCACGACCAGCAAAGCACGCTCTGGTCGGTCGCGAGCGGGAACGGCGACGAGATCCGTGAGCAACTGCTGCCGCCAATCCGGCACCGGATTGTCGCGTACGATTACGGCATGAAGGAGAATATCCTGCGGCGGCTGCGGCAGGCGGGGTTTGGTGTCACGGTCGTGCCTGCGAGCACGACGGCGGAAGAGGTGCTGGCGTACAAACCGGACGGCGTTTTCCTGTCGAACGGTCCCGGCGATCCGAGCGCGCTCGATTACGCGCACACCGCGGTCAACGGGCTCATGGGCAGGACGCCGATCTTCGGTATTTGCCTCGGCCATCAGGTGCTGGGCTACGCGTTCGGCGGGCGCACCTTTAAGCTGAAGTTCGGCCATCGCGGCGGGAATCAGCCAGTGCAGGATCTGCGCAGCGGCAAGGTCGCGATCACGTCGCAAAACCACGGCTTTGCCGTCGATCCCGAATCGCTGCCGCCCGAAATCGAGGTCACACACGTCAACCTCAACGACGGCACCGTCGAAGGCATGACGCACCGCGAGCTGCCGATCTTCAGTGTGCAATACCATCCTGAGGCCGCGCCCGGACCGCACGACGCCGGCTATTTCTTCTCGCAGTTCGCCGACCTGATCGACGAGCACAGCTAGATTTCAGAGCGCGAAGCTTTGGCAAACCGGCGGAACTGATCCCACCATCGCGCTCGCGTACGTGCAGCAGCACAGCGGCACGAACCCACTTTCCACCCGCGGGAAATTCGCTAACTCTGAACCGGTGCGCACCCGCCCCTCATTCCATCGCCTGGTCGCGGTCGTTCTCCTGCTGCTCGTTGTCGCTGGCAGCGCGTTGATCGCCAGCACGGCGAATGCGGCGCGCGCCCAGCCCATCACCCCGCACGAGCACATCTTTCCACGGGCGCTGAATGAATACGGCGACGAGGAGATGACCAGCATCAGCGCGATCCTGCGCAATCGCATCGCGCTCGAGCCATTCAATCTGATTGCGACGAGCATCTTCTTCCTCGCGATCATCCACACGTTCCTCGCGCCCCGGTTCATGAAGATCGCGCACCACTGGCGCGACGAGCATGAAGCCGCACTAGCGCGACGCGCTGCAGCCGGCGGCCCGCAGCCCCGCCCCGGCTCGCGCGAGGAAGTGAGCTTCAAGGCGGAGGTGATGCACTTCTTCGGCGAAATCGAAGCGATCTTCGGGATCTGGGTCGTGCCGCTTCTGATTGCGATCACCCTCTTCCGCGGCTGGCCCGCGGCCGAAAGCTACATCAGCCACAGCGTCAATTTCACCGAGCCGATGTTCGTCGTCGTGATCATGACGATCGCCGCAACTCGGCCGGTCCTGCGGTTTGCGGAATGGTTCATGAGCCTGATCGCCGCGATCGGCGGAAGAAGCGCGGCTGCGTGGTGGCTCTCGATCCTGACCATCGGCCCAATCCTCGGCTCGTTCATCACAGAGCCTGCCGCGATGACGATCTGCGCGCTGCTCCTCGCGCGGCAATTCTACGATCTTCAGCCGAGCCGGAAGTTTCGCTACGCGACGCTCGGGTTGCTCTTCGTGAACATCTCGGTCGGCGGCACCCTCACCCACTTCGCCGCGCCTCCGGTGCTGATGGTCGCGGCCCGGTGGAACTGGGACACGCTCTTCATGTTCACCCATTTTGGATGGAAGGCGATGGTCGGCATCTTACTGGCTAACGCGCTTTACTTCGCCTTTTTCCGGCGCGAGTTCCGGCAATTGCGAAGACCGGTGACCGAAAACGAGCTGCCGCAACATTGGAGTGATCGCACCGATCCCGTCCCCGCGAATGTCACCGTGGTCCACCTGTTCTTCCTCGGCTGGACGGTTTTTACCGCGCATTATCCGTCGCTGTTTATCGGCGGCTTTCTCTTCTTCCTCGCGTTCACGGCCGCGACGGAGCACCACCAGAACCGGATCAGCTTGAAGCCGGCGTTGCTCGTCGGGTTTTTCCTTGCCGGTCTCGTGATTCACGGCGGGTTCCAGGGGTGGTGGATCGCGCCGGTGCTCGCCAGCATGACGGAGGTGCCGCTGATGTTCAGTGCGATGACCTTGACCGCCTTTAATGACAACGCCGCGATCACCTATCTGGCGTCGCTGGTGCCGAACTTTAGCGACTCGTTGAAGTACGCCGTGATGGCCGGCGCCGTCGCCGGCGGCGGCCTGACGGTGATCGCAAACGCGCCGAACCCCGCCGGCCAATCGATCCTCAGCAGCTACTTCGGCGATGGGATCAGCGCGCTGTGGCTGTTCCTTGGGGCGCTGGTGCCGACGGCGATCATGATGACGGTGTTCCTCGTGTTTGGTTCCTTCGGCTAAAGGAACACCAGCGCGAGAGGCCGCGCCGCTCGTTGCAAACTCGCCGCCGCATATCGACAGTCGTTGATGGCGCCCTAGAGGAGGACGGCGCCAGCGGGCCGACACCGCCCCGCAGTCTGCGATTTGCACGGCGCGAACGTGCCTGCGTTGCGTATCCACTGCAGATGACCAGCCTGTTAGTCCCGTTCGCCTGCGTGACCTGTAACCCGGAACTACAGGCGAGCATCTTCAGCGCGCACGCGTTTCCTGTTCTCGGCAGCATCGCCCTGCAATTTGCGATCCTCGGTGCGGTCGCCGGGGTGCTGCAGCGCCTCAAGTGAATGGAATCTGCCGCGATCGTTAGGCAACGCAGCGGACCGGTGATTGCCGCCGGCACATTGCTCGGGATCGGCATGGGCGGATTTCTCGATGGGATAGTGCTGCACCAGATGCTGCAGTGGCACCAACTGCTCTCGAACTGGCTGCCGCCGGACACCGTGACCAATTCGAAGGTGAACATGTTTTGGGACGGCGTCTTCCACTTGGTGACCTGGACCTTTACCGTGATCGGGCTAACGCAGCTGTGGCGGCTGATCGGTCGGGCCGATGTGATCTTTTCGACGACTGCGTTTGTCGGCGCGCTGATCTTCGGCTGGGGTCTTCTCAACGTGACCGACAGCGTTTTCGATCATTACCTGTTCCGTTTTCACAATTTCCGCGAAAACGTGCCCAACCCGCAGGCTTGGAACGCTGGCTTTCTCGTCTTCGGCATCCTTCAGTGCATCGCCGGATGGACGACCATCAAGCGGGCGCGGCATGTCCCCGCCAGCGGCGTCTCGGCCGACGACGTTTAGTTGCGTCCGACGACCGCATCAAATGAAGGCACCGGACACCTCGATCCGATTGGCCGCGCGCCATCCCGACGGGCATCGGCCGCAGGTGATGCATCACCGCTGGGAGGCGCTGCTGTTTCTTCACTGGAGCCTAAGTCCGTCGCGAATTCAGCAGACGCTGCCTGAAGGTCTTACCGTCGACGTTTTCAAGGGCGAGGCCTACCTCGGCATCACGCCGTTTTTCATGCGCAACGTCCGACCGGTGGGTTTGCCAGCGGTGCCATGGCTGTCGGACTTCCAGGAATTAAACGTGCGCACCTATGTCTACGACGAGCAGGGAATCCCAGGCATCTGGTTCTATTCGCTGGCCTGTGATCAGCCGCTGGCTGTCGCCGGTGCCCGCGTGCTCACCGGTTTGCCGTACTTTAACGCCGAGATGGAAGCTTCGTGTGAGAGATTCATCGACTACTCCTGTCGCCGCGATGACACGCCGGATACGGCGAGGTATCGCTACTGCGCAGCAGGCGCCGCATCCGAAGCTCAGCCACACTCATTCGAGTTTTTCGTGCTGGAGCGATATTATCTCTATTCCACCCGCGGCGGATCGCTCGTGCGCGCGCAAGTTTCTCACGCGCCATATCGCTATCGGAAAGCGGAGGTGCCTGTGGTTTCCGCAATCCCGGCTCGTCTCGATGGTTTCACCGAGATTACGGATTCACCGATGCACACCTGTTTCGTCGATGGCTTCGATGTGCAGGTCTACGCAACGGAGAAGGTGCCGTCGTAGCGAACAGCCTGGCGCACCGCGCAACGCCACCAGCGTAGGAAGGCCAGTCGCGGAGGCGATTAAGGGCGTCGGTTCTTCGACTAGGCGCGCGCGGCCACGTGCGCTCCGCGCGGGTGCCGTTCCGTCACGGCGCTGGTGAGGACGATCAGGATGCCGAAGATCAGATGCGGCATCCACGCGTTTGCAGGCCGATTGGCGAATCCGAAGATCCAGGGCGAGGCGGCGAGGACGATTCCGGCCACGTAGTCGCTCATCAGGTGCATGCGCATCGGCATCATCCTGGCGACACCCAGTTCGTAGTTGGTCATGAGCGCCTGGAGCAACGTGATCACCGCGATGACGCGCGGCACCCAGACGGCCGCGCCGCCTTCATCAGCGAAGCCGAAAAGATTGGGGGTGATGAAGAGAAGAACAGCGCCGAGGTAATCCGTAAGTCCGTGGACAAATGTTGGAATGAATTTCATAGGGTTCCTTTGATGAGGTGATTGGTTGAATCCTGCCTGTCGCTAACTCGAAGAACGTCGCTGCCGCTGCGTGCGGACGGCTCGTTAGTCTGACAACCGCCTAGATAGGAATTCTCCCGATGGCGCTCTCCGGAGCCAGCCGTACACTCGCATCCGGTCCGGCCTCTCGACCTGGCGCGTTTAAGCGGTTGATGGAGACACCGCTGATCCAGCGGGATGATGAGCGCTTCCGGCTGACCGTACCGCTGCAGCAGGCGATGGCATTCGCAATGGGCTGGTCCGACCTTGGCTGTGCCGAGCCACCAGACGCGCTTCGTCAGGCCGTTGGCATTCTCGTCCTCGACGCGCTGCAATTCTCTGAACAGTGGCCCCTCGCGGCGCTCGTCACTACATGTCTCGCCCTCAGGTGGCCTGAGGGCATTTCGTAGCCTTTGTCCCAGGAGCAAGCGGCGTTCGAACCAGATGGCACGTCCAGCAAATGTCGCGACGATGCGGAGTTTCGGCGCGTTCGTGAGAATAACCTCGCTCGGCTCGAAACCGACGGCTGGCTCGACCGGACGCTCAATCTCAGCATCCCGGACATCTTTGCCACAGCCGTTCAGCCTGACGGCAAGATTCTCATCGGCGGGCAATTCACTCACGTCCTCGGTGTCCTACGGACCTGTATCGCGCGATTGAACCCCGATTGCACGCTCGACACGGCATTCGCTCCGAACGCTTCCAGAGGAATCGCTCCAGCCGTACATGCCATCGTCGTCCAGCCAAACGGCACGATTTTGCTGGGCGGTGCCTTCAGCGGCGTCGGCGGACAAAACCGCCAGAACTTCGCCCGGGTCGATGCCACGACCGGCGCGGCCGATTCATTCAATCCGGACGCAGACGAGACGGTATATGCGATTGCCGTGCAGCCCGACGGCAAGATTTTAGTGGGCGGTCAGTTTAAGACCGTCGGCGGCATGATCCGCTCTCACGTAGCGCGCCTCGACCCTGTCACGGGCGCCGCGGATGGATTCAATCCCAATGCGGATGGTACGGTAGAAACAGTCGCGCTGCAGCCGGACGGAAAGGTCCTGGCGGGCGGCGTTTTCACTGCCATCGGCGGACAGACACGCAACCGCATCGCCCGGCTCAATGCGACCACCGGATTAGCTGATTCCTTCAACCCGAATGCGGATTTTCCTGTCCGTGCTCTCGCGGTGCAACCCGACGGTAAGGTTCTCGCGGGCGGCCTTTTCACGAGCATCGGTGGCCAGACGCGGCCGAAGATCGCTCGCCTCGATCCTGGCACCGGATTGGCTGATTCGTTCGCGCCAAGCCCAAACGCGAACAGTGTTGTCTCTACGATCGCGATCCAGGCGGACGGGAAAATTCTACTCGGCGGCTTGTTTTCAACGCTCGCGCCGAACGGCGGAGGGCCGATCACGCGCAATAACATTGCCCGACTGCACCCAGAGGGCACGCTCGACATCGGTTTCGACGCGAACGCGAACACTCACGTCGCTTCCATCGCGCTCCAGACCGACGGCAAGGTTTTGACCGCGGGCGGTTTCACCACGATCGGCTCGCAGCCGCGCAGTGGCTTCGCTCGTTTGAGTAATGACAGCGCGCAGCAAAACGTCGCGGTTTCGCAAACTGCGGTTACCTGGACGCGCGGCAGCTCCAGCCCGCAATTCATGCGCGTCACCTTTGAATCTTCGACGGATAGCGTGAACTACACGCCGCTGGGAAACGGAACTACGGTCGGCAGTAACTGGACTCTGTCGGGCTTAAGCCTTCCAGCCGGACAGAACATCTACATCCGCGCGCGCGGCTATTACCGCAGCGGGTACTCGAACGGCTCCGAGAGCATGGCGGAATCAATCCGGAATGCTTTCCTGACCACCCTGCAACTGGCGGCGGCCGTTTCGCGCAAGACGCATGGCGCGGCCGGAGCTTTCGACGTTCCGCTGCCATTGACCGGCGAGCCCGGCGTGGAATGCCGTTCTTCGGGCGGGGCGCACACGATGATCTTCACCTTCAACAACAATGTCGTGAGCGGTCACGCGACCGTCACTTTGGGAACGGGCGGTGTTTCCGGAAGTCCCACTTTTTCTGCTAACGCCATGACGGTAAACCTTTCCGGGATCGCCGACGTGCAGAAACTCACGGTCACCTTGAGCGGCGTCACCGATAGCTCGGCGCAGGTTCTACCGGATACCGGAGTGAGTGTGAACATGCTAGTCGCCGACATCAACGCGAGCAAGGCGGTCAACGCATCAGACATCGGCGCGGTCAAGGCGCAGTCCGGGCAATCCGTGACTGCGTCCAACTTTCGCACCGACGTCGCCGTCAGCGGATCGATCACCGCCTCGGACATCGGACTGGTAAAATCCCGCTCGGGCCAAAGCGTTCCTTAGGACTGTTGCGGCAGACATGCAGCGTCCGTCGCGGTCGACGCTGTGCTGAGAGGCCCCGTATGTATGGCTCGACGCGCGGTCCTCAGCAGCCGCGATGCCGGGGATCCGATTGTCGCCCTGTGAGGCCGCCCACCGCACCAGGAAGCACCACCGTCGCGTCGCGCCGTTGAGTTTCGACTTCGTTACCGTCGGTGTCGAAAATCCGCAGAACGCTACCCGCGCGCTGCGATAAGGAACCCACGACTCGAACGGCCGCGTCGCGATCTTCGGCAGGGAATCGGAGCGTCTCCTTCAGCATGCCGCCCGTTAACTCCAGGCGCTCGTCGACTGGTCTCAGTTCGTACTCTTCCACCGAGAACGAGCGTGCCTATAGCGCGGCTGTGCCTCAATTTCGGAGCCAACGTCGTGGCCGTTCGTAGCACGGCCAGCCGCCGCGATGCGCGTGGATTGTAATGATCGCTTCGTTGCTCATTGGTAATTCGTTCATATACGCGACTGATCGCGACTTCTCGTGCCGGGCTCCGAAGCCTCGATCACCATGTATCCCCACTCGGCTGCACCGTTTGCTACGCATTCGAGATTACTCAGGTTGCTCTGATTGGCTCGAATGCGTCGGGTATAGAGTCGAAGACTTCCTCCCACGCCCCGCCGCGAAATCGTTCATACCGGCGGAACTTGCACATCAAGCCTCGGGCCTTGAACGGGTCAGGCCCGTCCATCATATGAAAGTGAAGGTGCGGCGTCGTCGAGTTACCTGAGTTCCCAACGGCGGCGACAAACTCACCCTCGTTAACACGTTGAGCTTCGCGTACCTTTAAGCTACCTCGCCGCAAGTGAGCTAGCAGAGCAACTCCGAGGTTGCCCGCGAGCAGCACGTAATTACCGGTCAGTGGCCGATAATCTTGAGAGGTTGCGTCTCGGGCAAAGAATGACGTTGTGAACAGGTCCCGGAGGAGATTGAGGCGTTCTCGATCAGGCCAGCCGTCCCTTGCCGCAATCACTTCACCAGCAAAGGGGGCTAAGACAGGCTGCCCCCACCCGTAACAATCTTCCGCCGTTACTCTACCGCAAAGGTGTTGCCAGATCGGTTTCCCGTAAGCTTTCATGTAGGGGCCGATCAGCCGTGCGAAATCGAAAGCATAACGCTGGCCGAAGTAATCAGTCCCGTGACTCGGGATACGCTCGGCGGGGGTGTGAAGGGCTGTCCATTCGCCTCTGAGCGGAAATGCCACGCTGACAGCCGTATCTGTCGTCATATGCCTGCAATACCCACCAGACGTATGCTTCGAGGCAGCCAATGGGCGGATGGCCAAACAGTCACAGCATAAACGTCAGGCTTGCTCGCGGTCAGCCGCATCGCCTGGTTAGATTCATTGGCGTGGCTGACCATCGTCCAAAAAACTGAGTAATGTCGAAATGAAGCACACGCTTTTTTCCATCGGCCGTGACAATGGTCATCACGTCGTAAACCTTTCCACCGCGATTCGCGAGTGCCTGGCTGACAAAACGATGGCCCGGAAAGCGCTTCTTGAGGTAGTCATACTCGGCGCCGACTCCAGCAATGTTGTTCGGCGCATGGACGACGATCGCTGCGGCAAACGATGAGCCATCGCCGCCCGCGAATCTGATGCCGCTCCCGCTGCGCGGCGCGGGCCCACTAGGCGTAGCTGCCGACGATCCACCGGGCGGTGTCTGGCAACCTGCCAGAATAGCTGCGAGCAGAATAACGAGGGGGACTTTCATAGCGTGTAGCATCTAACGAGACATAAGATCAGCTGCTGCGAGCCCGCTGTGCATGCCACGCAGCATACGCTCCCGACGGCAGACACTCCAACCGTAAACGTCAGGTTTGCTCGCGGTCAGCTGCATCGCCTGGTTAGGCGTCATCGTCACACCTTTTTGCCAACGTCTGCCGGTAACATTCCGAACCGAGGATACGTGGTCTCCATCTCCTCCTCGAACTCGCGCAGTTCCTTGGCGACCGTCGGTATTTCGTGACCTTCGTATCGCAGCCGCGGTGATTTTCGCGGCGATCGCGAGTTCCCCCAAGGGCGTGTAGAAACACGGGAGTCCCGCAGCGAAATCAGAGACACGCGACGTGTCTTGCAGTTGCGAAACATTATGGAACGCGTGCGTTTTTCGGAGCGCATGCAGATCAAATGAGCGCAATCCGCATTCGTGTTGTCGGATGCCCGCGGGGGAATTCTCCACGCGTTTCAGTGCACAATGTCCGCACTGATTCCCGTCACGCCGATATCAGCCGGTCTGCGTCGAACCTCAAACCCACAACACTCCAGAACCAATGAAACTAAACCCCGCTAATCGCTCCGCTTTTTTTAAGCTTCGCCTCACGGCGGCTTTCGCACTCTGCAGCGTCGCGTGCTTTTTAGCACTCGCTGGCGCGGGAGCCGTTCCTCTTCCCGGCGGTGAACCACGGAAAGCATCGGTAAAACAATCGACCGGCGCGAAAAGCGCTTCCGCCGCCCGGAAAGCAAACGCAGCGCGGTCAAAGGAGAAGTCCGGCGGAAAACGTATCGCGATGAAAAGCGCCGCCGGGGGAACGGCTAACAGCAGCGCCACGGAAGACGCGCGCGCGCTGAGCGAGTTCAATCGGCAGAACGGAATTACGGAGCACCGGAACGAACTTGGCCAGACCGTTTACTCGATCCCGGCCGCGCATTTCGACGTTTCTCCGCCGCTGACCGAGCTGGCGAAACTTGATCTTCCTCCGGCCCCGCCGAAGGAGGACGTCGAGGAACCGAAGCTCCCCGACTCGCGCATACCGCGCTCAGGCAAGCCCGATCCAGTCGTCCAGGTTGTGCCCGGCAGCGACCAAGCGCGGGACATGGGTGCGCGCGACGGAGTGGAAGCAGCTGCCACCGGCTTCCTGTTCGAGGGCATCAACGGCTTGTCGACGGAGAACGGCTACCCGCCAGACGAGAACGGATCGGTCGGCAACGACCAATTCGTCGAGATGGTCAATTCGCATTATCAGGTATGGTCGCTCGACCGCGCCACGAAAACAGCGACGACGATTATTCCCAAGACCCAGAATCGGGCGCTCTGGGCAGGCTTCGGCGGCTTGTGCCAGACCCGGAACGACGGCGACCCAATTGTGATCTACGACAAACTCGCCAATCGCTGGCTGCTCTCGCAGTTTACTTCCGGCCCCCTTACTGCCACAGGGGGACCTTTTTACCAGTGCGTGGCCATCTCGACGACCCCGAACGCCGCCGGGACCTATTATCGTTACGCCTTTCTAGTCCCGAACGGGAAGTTCGGCGACTATCCACACTACGGCGTCTGGCCGGATGCGTACTACGTCATGGCCCATGACTTTACACGCACCACCTCGCAAACTGCATTCTTTGCGGCTTCTTTCGGCGCCATGGATCGCGCGAAGATGCTCGCCGGAGATCCGACCGCCACGTATCAAGTCATCCTCGATCCGAACGAAGGCGGCCACATGCCGGCGGACATGGATGGTCACGCACCGCCGCCGGCAGGTGCTCCCGGCATCTTCACCTCCGTGCATGTCGATGGAATGTACCTCTATCGGATGAAGGTCGATTGGAGCAATGCAGCAAACACTACCCGCACGCTGCAGGCGATCATGCCGATCGCCCCGGCGACTGCTCCATGTGGCGGCGCAGGCGGGCAGTGCATTCCGCAGCCGAATAGTGCCTTTCCGCTCGACTCGCTGGGTGATCGTCTCATGTTCCGCCTCGCATATCGGAACTTCATCGACCACGAATCCCTCGTGGTGTCGCACTCGGTCGACCCGGGCGTTGAAGGCGTTGTCTCGGGCGTGCGCTGGTATGAGTTTCGGCTCTCCGGGCAGCCTAATGCGGTCTGCAGCACTTACCCCTGCACCTATCAGCAGGGAACCATCGCCGATGTCCCTAACGGCCGTTCCCGCTGGATGCCGTCGATCGCCCAGGACGGCGCTGGGAACATGATCGTCGGCTACACCGCGACGGGCACGCTCGAACCGATCGATGCGCACTCCATCCGCTACACCGGCCGACAGGCGCACCATCCGTTGGGCACGATGACTGTGCCTGAAGCCATCGTCCAGACGGGCAACCGAAATGTCGTTTCAGATCCAGCCGCTCCCGTGCGGCTCGGGCGCTGGGGCGATTACGCCAGCACCAGCATCGATCCCGCCGACGACTGCACTTTCTGGCATGTCGGCGAGTACTATCGCCAGGGTCAGGGCACCAACACAAACTTCGACTGGAGCACCAAAATCGCGTCGGTCAGCTTTAATCCGACGCAGTGCCAGCCGACCTCGTGCACCACTCGGCCCGCAACCGCGCCGACGATCGGCACCGCAACAGCGATCGCGCCTAACAAGATCCAAGTCACTTGGACAGCGATCACGCCGGGCGCCGGCAGCTACGCCATTGAACGCGCGACCGGTGCTCCCGGCAACGAAAGTCTTTATCAGCCGGTCGGTTTCGTCTCGGGTGGGTCGACCAGTTATATCGACGAGACGGTGCAGGGCGGCGTGACCTACACTTATCGGGTCATCGCGGCGACTGATGCTCGTGGCAGGTGCCAGGCGCTCATCCGAAGCGGTACCGCCAGTGCGACGGCGACCGGCGGCTGTAACTTCAAACCCAGCTTCGCGGGCGCGGTCAGTGCGACGAGCATCGACGGACCGGCGTGCGGCATAGCATTGGCGTGGGCGCCAGCTGTCTCGAATTGCCCGCTCGCGCCGACTGTGCGCTACAATGTTTACCGCGGCGCGACGCCAGATTTTGTGCCCTCTGCGGCGAATCGAATCGCCAGCTGTGTTTCGGGACCGAGTTCCTTTGTGGACACCCAAGGGCTGGCGAGCGGCACCACTTATTTCTACGTCGTGCGCGCGGAGGACACCACCAATGGAGGCGCTTGCGGCGCCGGTAACGAAGAGCAGAACAACCACGTCGTCTCGGGTACCGCATACGGTCCCGGCACGCAGGCGGATCCCGGCACGCTCAGTGATGGCGCTGGGGACGCTGTCGACGGCGTTCACCCGACCGCCTTCCTGCGGCTCAACGCTCCTGGAATCGGGAACACTGCGGATCGAGCCTGGCGATTCGTCACGGTCGGGGCCGATCCGGGCGCCAACCACACCCCGGGTGGCGATTTCGCCTACCGCAACGCCGGCCCCGGCCCGGACGAGACGCATGGCAGCCTCCAATGTGCGGCAGCCGAAACGCCCGTGCTGACCGCTGGTGCCACCACGGTGAATCTCACTTACTGGGAGCGTCACCAACTGGAAGTGGGCTGGGACGGCGTAGCCATCGAATACTCGCGCAATGGTGGTCCGTGGACGGACATGCCAGCGCCGAGCAACTCGACTGCGGATGGGTGTATGTCGACGGATGTCACGTCAGACTATGAAACTCTCGCCTGCACGCGCCCCAGCGCCACGGAGCCGGTGATCAACGCCTGCGGCTACCCCGTGACCAAGCCGGTGATCACCGGGCCACGTACTCCGCCCGCGCCGGCGCCTCTGGATTGCACCGTCTCGACCACAGCCGGGATCACCAGCTATGGCCGACGCTGCCATCGGTTGACCGGCCTCACACCGGGCGATACGATCCAGTTCCGCTGGAGGTTCACATCCGACCCCGCCACGGAATTCAGGGGCTTCTACCTGGATGACATTGCGGTGACGAATGTCCGGGTCCCGAACGTCTGCACCACGCCCGGAGCGGCCGTGCCGGTACTCACCGGAGTAGCCACGCGTGTTAGTCACGGGGCCGTCGGCTCGTTCGACGCCCCGATGCCATTCACCGGCACTGGGGTCGAGCCGCGGAGTACAGGCGGCACTTACACCGCGGTGCTGCGCTTCGACCGCCCGATGCAAAACGGCGACGTCAGCGTGACGTCGGGCACGGCAACCGTCGGTTCGGTGACCTTCAGCGGCAACGACATGCTGGTGCCGCTCACCGGCGTCGCGGACGTGCAGAGATTGACGCTCAGCGCGACGAATCTCACCGCAGTCAGCGGCGGCGTGCTGAATTCGGCGAGTATCCAGATCGGATTCCTCATCGGAGACACGACCGGCAATGGCGAGGTGAACGCCTCGGATGTTAGTCAGACGAAAGCGCAGTCCGGCGCAACGACGAACGCGTCCAACTTCCGCCTCGATGTCACGCGGAATGGCGCGATCAACAGCTCGGACATCTCGATAATTAAACAGCGCTCCGGCACGTCCTTACCACCACCGGCGCCGTGACGGCAAAAGCGTGAACGCTCCGGCAGAGGCTACCGTTCTTCAGTAGCCTCTGCCGCGGAGCGGATAGTCTCGCTTCGTCTCCTGCCGTTCAGCGGGGGGCGTGACGGACGTGCTTGTCGCTCTTGTCGGTGTTGTGTGCCGCGCAGCTCGGAACCGTAATGAGGTTTTTCCGGTAGAGGCACTGGCCTTGACCATCTCTCGTTTCGGGAAAGAAACACTCGGCTGGGGCGTGCTCATAACTCCGCTCGCCAACCTCCGAGTCCGGCCGCCTTTGCCTGCTCCTCAAGTTGTTTGAGGTACGCGTTATACTCCCGCGAGGTGCGGCCATCAGCCAGCGGCGTGTCCACTCCGTTAATCCGCGCCAGCCCGTTGTTAACCAGCAGCCCGCCGAGGTCGTCGCCATCGGCCCGCCGTCACGCGCTGTTCGGCACGCGCTGGATGGCGATGGCGTACAAACGTGAACGGCTTTTCGAGTGGATCACCTCGATTGCAGTTATCGCGCAATGCGGCAATGATCAGGTTGCGAAACGCCCGCAAACATTATCGGATGCTGATGGACAAAGTAGAGCTCGCAGTAGAACTACGGCTCTCCACGTCGTGCTCGACGACGCAACGCTCTGGTAATCAACCGTCCCCGTAGTTCAACGGATAGAATAGAGGTTTCCTAAACCTTAGATCCGAGTTCGATTCTCGGCGGGGACAGTGCGGCAGGTTCTGCGTTGCATCCGTGAGCGAGGACCGTGGGGCGGCTATTCGTCTTCGGTCTCTTTCTTTTTCTTCTTTGTCGACTTCTTCTTCTTCTTTTCGGGCGCCGGTGCCTCAATGGCAGCCGCGCTCCCCGATGCGTTGATGCGGCTGGCGACCGACGGGTCAGCGCCGAGGACGACTTCGGTCACGACCATGCCGGGTTTTAAGTCGGCGGCGGAGCCTTTCTGCCCGTTGAGGCGGACTTCGGTGAATTGCGTGACTTTGAGTGACTTCGTGGTCGATCCCGTGGTGATGTCGACCGTGTTGCCGCTGATGGCGGAAATCGAGCTCGTCACGGGTTCCGGTGGCTTCCTCGCCTTCTTCTTGTCAGCGGAATGCGCTGGCGCGGCGAGTAACAGCGCGACAGCGGTGACGACGATGAACAGAGCCGCGGAACGTCGCTTCATGCGGTTAACCTGCGTGTGAAAACGCCTCTCTTCCACTGCGATTGCGCAGCAGCATGCGATTCGAGACAGGCGCCGTCGGCAGACGGGAAGCTAACAGCTTCCCCTACAGCTTCCGACGCGCGCGTCTCTCCGCGTCAGCCGTTCACCTGCTGGGCCGCGCGCCGCACCCTTCGTGTCATGAGGTCGCGGGAATTGTGTAACCAACATGCCGCACCGTCTGGATGACGGGCGGCTGGCCGAGCTTCTTGCGCAAGCGCCCGATGAACACCTCCACCAGCTTCATGTCGTACTCGTGCTCGCGCTCCCAGACGCGTTCGCACAATTCCGTGCGCGTGAAGACGCGGCCCGGCTCGCGCATGAGCACCCGCAGCAGAGTGATTTCGCGCGTGGAAAGCTCGATCGGCTTGCCGTCGCGATGCACCGATTGATCGGCGAGATTCATCGTCAACTCACCCACGCGGAGCACGAGCGCCGGTTCTTCGGCATAGCGACGGCTCAGCGCGCGCACGCGGGCGAGCAGCTCCTGCATTGCGAATGGCTTCGGCAAATAATCATCCGCGCCGAGCTGCAATCCCGTCACGCGATCGGTCAATTCGCCGCGCGCGGTGAGCATCAAAACGCGGCTCGGGATGTGTTGCGCGCGGAGTCGTCGCAGCACTTCAAAGCCGTCCATTCCAGGCAACCCGACATCGAGAATGATGAGGTCGAACGCAGCCGCGCTCGCCGTCTTCAGCGCTTCTTCGCCCTCATGCACCGTCGTCGGGTCATGGCCAGCCTCGATCAACGCGGAGGCGACATGGCGCGCGAGGCGCGCTTCGTCATCGATAATGAGGATGCGCATGGGCCTAACGAAGCGTGCCGAAGCGGCTCTGCGGGGTCGAGGTGAATCGCGCCTGCACGTAGCTCCTCCGGAGATACGCAGCGTGAACTGAAAGTGAATCCTGGTGATGCACGGGCACCTCAGTGTGGTGCCGGTTTCGGGTGCCCGCGACTCGGCATGCGTAACGCCGGTGTTACTTCAGCGTCGCAACGTTTTCGCGGTTAGAACCGGAGCGTCCATTGCGCGGCGAAGGTATGACTCCGATCGCGGTCGGCGCGCTTCACGTCCTCGAGATAATACTGGAGCTTTAGCTGCATGTTCGGCGTGAACCGATACCCGACCGCCGTCTCGATCCGCGAGATGTTCTGGCTCCAGCGGATCTCGCCGCCATGCGGATTCGGCAGCTTCGAGAAAAACTGCTGTCCCCAGCGCGCCGCGCCGAACAGCTGCGGCGTGAACTTGTATTTTGCCTCGATATAATATGCGAGCGTGTCGGCGTTCCCAAGCCGCGGCACAGCGAAGCGCGTCTCCTGCACCTCCGCCCAGATCTGGAGATGACGCCACGCGAAGCTGATGTCTTGCCCGAGAAACGTCTGCGGGAAGTCCCCAATGTCGGTGCCGCTCGGCAGCGTATGTTCCGCATCGGGACGGAAGTAGGCGCCATGGCTGCCGGAAAGTCCGAAGTTCCAGGTCGGGCTCGGGCGAAACCCGAGCCGCCCGCTGACCGTCGGATGCTCAAAGCCAATCCGTGTCGCGTCCCAGCTCTCCGGGCGCGAGGAGAGCGACGCGTTCTTGATCTCGGCGGCGTATTCCACTTTCCCCAGCCGGCCGGCTACCGAGACGCCGCTGGCGTAGCTCGGGCCCCAAATCACCGGGATGTATTCGGACTTCGGGCCGTGCAGCAGGCCATCGAAGCCATAGTAGAAGAACGGCGCCAGGTGATCCTCGAACGCGGTCGCGTTCTCATACGGGAGCGGCGCGTTAATGAACGGGTTGTCCCACGACAAATGCCGCTCCATCCAGTTGCCGATGACAGTGGCGAACTTACCAATCTGGATGCTCAATCGGCCGTCCTCCCACGGCGTGAAGCGCAACGCATATTCATCCAGCCGAATTTCTGCATGCGGAATATCGGTTGGATCGAAGGCGCGATCGAACCGCAGCTGCGAGAAGAAGTAGACCTTCGGCCCCAGCTGCGCGTCGAGGAAGAGCGTCAGCCGCGGATTGAAGAGGTCGTTTCCCTGGGCGTCGATCAACGCCGGCGCGGGCTCCTGGAATCGGTAATACTCGAGGTCGATCGTGCCGCTCAGGCGCGCTCGCACATTGTCGTCGAACGCATTGAGGGTGAGTCGATCCCGCACTGCGTCGAAGAACTCCTGCCCGTCCACACTCGGCGCAGCCAGCAGAACGGCGAGCGCCGGTGCCCACAGTTTTCTCATGCCGCAGATCGCGCGGCTGTGGCGGCGGCCTCCTGAGCGACATGAGCAACCCGGAACCGCACCTCGAATTCCGTTCCCTCTGCGTCGGATTTCGTCAGGCGCAAGTCGCCGCCGTGCAACCGCGCGAGCTCACGCGCCAGATTGAGGCCAAGCCCGTGGCCCGGAATGTTCTCGCCCATCCCGCCGCGGTGGAAGCGCTCGAAGATGTGCTCCTGCGCGGCGGGCGGGATCGGCCGTCCGGTGTTCTCGACGCTCAAAGCCACGAAGCCGTCTTCTTCGCGTGCATGGACACAGATGCGGCCGCCGGGGACGTTATACTTCTGCGCGTTCTCGAGCAGGTTCTGCACGATCAACATGATGTAGCGCTTTTCGCCCGCCACGTGAAGTCCGGACGGAAAATCGGTTTCGATGTTGATATGCGCATCCCTCGGCACCGCGTTCAGGTCGTCGATCCATTCCTCGAGCAGCTGCGAAAGGTCGACCGCTTTGAACTGAATCTGAAGCCGCCCCGCATCCATCCGCGACAGCAGCAGCAGATCGTCGACCACCCCGCTGATGCGATACGTCTGGTGCAGCAGAGCGGAGAGCTGGTCGTAAACCTTCGGCGAGAGATCGTCACGCGCCAGGAGCTCGTCAATGCCCGCCCGCAAGACCGAGACTGGTGTCTTGAGCTGGTGCGAAGCGTCAGCGGAAAAGCGCGCCGCCCGCTGTAGCTCTTCACTGGTGGTTTCGAGCGCAGCTTCGGCGCGGCGGCGTTTCACGCGGTCCTGCTCGGATTTGATCGCCAGCTTCTCGACCGGCACCGAAAGACGTTTCGAGAGAAATTGACTCGCGAGCAGCCCGACGACCAGCAGACCGACGCCCGCCAGCAACACGTGCGAACGGATCTGCTGCTGCCGCGCCAGCGCGGCCGCGAGCGGATAAAGCGCGACCTCGTACGCGGGCGGGTAAAGCGATCCCGCGTTTAGTTGTTTGTAGAAGAGCAGATACGGCGTGCCGCCGACGTTGACGCGAAAGCTGCTTTCGGAGCGTTGACCATCCACCACCCAACGCCCGACCTGATCGCCGATCTCGGTCTGAGCCGGCTCGGGCAGCGCCGCAAGGTGCAGACGGCCGTTCAACCAGATGCCGCTGATGATGCCGGTCGTCGGCCGGTGTCCCAGCGCGGTCGGCTCAAACCCGAGCACGAGCGCGGCGATCACTTCGCCGGTCTCGCGGGAAATAATGGGCGTGGCGATGATCTCGTCGATCGCGTTCGCGCCCTCCGGCGTCTGGCGCAGCAGATAACCGATCTGCTGCGTCCGCGGCACGCTTGGGATCGCGAGTTGCGCTTCCTCCTCCGGCCGGAGCTCGCCGATCGCGGCCTGGTCCGGCGGCGAGATCAGCGCGCCGCTGCTGTCGAGGAACCGATAAAACCTCGCATGCAACGCCTCCGGCGCAGTGATTGCGTCCGCCTGCAGCAGATCACGCAACTCGTCATTCGCGCTCGGGTAAAGGAGATCCAGCGCGTTGTCCTCGAGCGCTGCGTGGATGCGGGCGCGCTGCACCAGCACGCGGCAGCGTTCGGTCAACGCGCCGCGGCGCACCTCCTGCACACCGTGCAGCGTGGCGAGTTCGTGGGTGAAATCCTGTTGCCGATCGTGCGCCGCTTCGATGCTGACTTTGCGCTCCGCGAGGAAGAGGCCCAGCGCCGTCATCGCCGAGACCACGAGCATCATCGCGACGAGCAGCGTCGCGCGAAAACTGCGGACGCCGCCGTTTTTCTGCGCGCCGGCCGGGGAGCTCAAGGAAAGTCGACGGTCAGCGTCGAACCCGATTTCAACTCCACCGGTTGCTCGCGCACCGTTTTGCTGTCGATCCACGCCTTCAGCGTGTACTTGCCGGGAGGCAGGTCGGCGAGCCGAAAACGCCCTTCGGCATCAGTGACTGTGAAGTGCGGTGTATCGAGCACAAGAATGAGGCCGCGCATGTGCTCGTGGATGTCACATCGCAACGTCACCAGCCCCGGCTTATCGAACACCTGCGATGGGATCGGGCGTTCGTCCGGCCGGTAGCGGCCAAGATCAAAACGCTTCGCGGGCGAGTAGGAGAAAATGTTGTGGTAGGCGTCGTCCTCGTTCGGGAATTCGACGCGGGTGCCGACCTGCACCGGCAGCAAAGAGGGAAGGAAGTTCATCTCCCGTTGCGTCACTTCCTTCGTCGGACGCGGCCCCGGTTTTGAAGGAACTCCGTCGAGGTAAACCACCGCCAGCGGCGGGTGGGTTGCGAGCACACCGCCTTTCGTCACGACTTCGTAGCGTTTCGTCATGACCGGCGCGTTCCGGTGCGTCGGCAAGGTAACACGGCCTTCAATCGCCGCCTGCGCGACAGCGAAATCACAGCAAAAAAGAGAGGCCGTAGCCGTCAGGAGGATCGTGAGCAGTCGCATCGAGAAAAGATGCTATCAGATCATCTGGAGAACAGCACGTAACACGAACGGCTAAAGGTAAATGCCTTGTTACTTTTCCGCGTTCGGACGACGAGCGCTTATTCGTTCGTCAGGTCGTGAATCACCTTCTCGAACGCGGAGACGATCCGCGTCATCGAGTCGTAATCCAGCTTATCCGGCGTATCGCCGCGCGTGTGGTAATACGGATACCGAAATGGCGCCGTGTCGGTGATCATGATCCCCGGATAGCCGTGCTGCCAGAAGCCCCATTGATCTGACCAGCCGACGCCGGGAATACCGGCCGGGAGCGCCGCGCCCTCTGATGGCACGCTCGCATGCGCGCGGAAGCTGCGCAGCGCCCGCCGCACCAGCGCGCGCGAAGAAGTATTGCCGACGAAAGCAATGAAATTGCCGGTCGTCGGATAGATGAAGCGGAGGCCCGGCAGCGGATACTGCTGCGAGCCCGCCGCACTTGAGAAATAACCGATCGTCTCCAGGCTGATCATGCCAATGATGTTCTCGCCGCGCGCTTTGCAGCGATTCGCGTACACCCAGCTGCCCATCAACGGCGTGCGAAAGTGGAATGGCTCTTCATTTGTGAACGCAACGAAGCGCAGCGTGAGCGCGTTCTCTTTACCGGCGAAGCGACGCGCCAGTGCCAGCAATGCAGCGACGCCGCTGCCGTTATCGTTCGCGCCTGGCGAACCGAAGACCGAGTCGTAATGCGCGCCCACCACGAAGATATCCCGGCTCGTGCCGGGGATCTCGACGTCGATGTTTTCGCAGAACTTGCCATTCGCGTCGTAGCCTTCCCGGCGCGGCCGAAAGCCCGCCGTCGCGAATGAATGCGCAATGAAATCAGCCGCCGCGACAAGTCGATCGTAGTACTTCACGTTTCGCTCGCCGATCTCGCCGCCGAGTTTTTGCACGTCCGCCATCAACTCATTGCGCAAGGCGAGTTCATCCGCGGTCAACGCCGGCGGCACCCCCTGAAAGCTGTTCCCCGGCATCCGAATCATGGTCCACCATGCTAGCACGACCGCCGCGATCGCGAGCGAAAGGAGCACCGCCGCCGTCGAGCCGGACATGACGATTGGTCGATAAAGCCTGGAGCTCATCGTGAAAGATCGCGCGCCGCGCTCGGCGCAGCCTCATCTCCGGCGCAGGCATTGCCAGCGACGACGCCGCTCCTCTATGCTCCGCACGTTTGGCTCCCACACCCACGCACGACAAGCGACGGACTGAAGCGGAAGCCGCTCGGCAACTCGCGCATGCTCGCGGCGAGACGAACGCGGTGCGTTTGCCTAACGAGGGGCTCAGCACCGGCAAAATTCTAGAAGCGACGGTTGCGAAAATCCGTGAGCTGGCGCCGCAGATGCGCGGCGACTATCTCGACGTCGGCGCCGGCAACGGCGAGCTGATCGACCGTGTCATCCGGGAGTTTCAGGTGACACCGCACGCCTGCGACTACCGCGACGACTTGATGACGCTGGCCAACATAAAGGTCGCCGTCGCCGACTTGAACCGCGAGCCGCTCCCCTACCCCGACGCGTCATTCGATCTCGTCACCTGCACCGAAGTCATCGAGCACCTGGAGCATTTTCGTTTCGCGCTGCGGGAAATCAGCCGCGTCTTGCGACCGGGGGGTGTCTTCGTCGTCAGCACGCCGAACGTGCTGAATCTCCGATCGCGGGTGCGCTACCTCTTTTTCGGTTTCTTCAACATGTTCGGCCCGCTCCAGATCGGCGACGACCGCCATCACTCGACGCACGGACACATCAATCCCGTGTCGTATTTCTACCTCGCGCATGCGCTGGCGAACGCCGGGTTCCGCGACATCAGCGTCTCCATCGACAAGATGCAGCGCGGCTCCTGGCTGCCGCTCGCTTTGCTCTGGCTGCCGCTCCGCCTCTACACCGCGCTCGCGCTGCGCAAAGAGCGGGAAAAATACCGCACGCTGGATCAGAGTAACGAGTCATTCGTCGACGCGATGAACACGAGCCAGATGCTGCTCGGCCGCACAATCGTAGTCGGCTGCCGGAAAGTTCGCTAACGCGTCACTTCTTCTGTCGGGGAAGCTGTCAGCTTCCCCAGTCTCAAACACGGGAAGCTGACAGCTTCCACTACAGCACAGCACAGCCACAAGACCAGCCGCGGTCACTCCTCGCGCGCGATCGGGAAGAGCTTCCAGCGTTCGTCGACGAACGGCGTCCGCATGTAGAACCACCGTCGCCGCTGCTGCGGCGAATCGCGAAACGCTTCGTCGCTCGCGAGTTTCTTCTGGAAGTCCTCTGCGAGCTTCGGGTCTTCAGCCATCATCCGCTCCGCCATCGGCTCGATCACGTACGCCTCGATGTATTCCGTCTGCTGCAGCACCGCGTTGAAGAAGCCCCATTGAAAAAACGAATCGGGCGACGCCGGTTCACAGAGGATCGCCGCCAGATCCCCGAGCGGTTGATCCATCGGCACGCGCACCGAACCCGGCGCGAAACGCTCCCTGCGCTTTTCGGCGATCGGCTTCGCGCTCACGCGCACGTGACCTTCAAACGCCTCGGTCTCAAACTTCACCTCGTCCAGCCGATACATCACGACCTCCACCTCACGCGCTTCGGCCATCGGCTCGACACGAATCCCATGCGCCTGCACACGCGCAATCACATCCGTCCACGCCGCAGGAATCCAATACGCCTTCGGCCGCGAGATCGAACTGCTGACGCGCTTCCGCCGGTGATACGGAACGGTCGCCGTCATCGGCGTGCCTGTGTACTCGAGCCGCGTCCCGCCCGCGACAGCCGATGGCACCACACGCGTTTCGATCCCCTTGTAATCCAATGTCTCTGCCCCCTCGGGATCATCCTCCCAGGCAAGCGGGACGTCGGCGTTGCGTCGCCTCGTGTCGGCTGCAATTGCCTCGCGCAGTTCTGCTGCGGCTGTTCCCGCCGTTCGCAGTGCGCTCTCGAGGAACACATACGTCCCGAGAACTCGCTGGTCGTATGGCTTCAGCGAATGCGTCTCGAGCAGCACCGTCGGCAAGTGGCGCACATCACCGTAGCCATTCGAGAAACGCGGATCCGACATCCAGCCCCTGATCCCTTTCCGCCAATCCATCGGATCGATCCAATTCGGCACATTCGTGGAACCCGGCACGTGACCCCCGGTCTCGAGAGCAGTCGTTAGGCCGGGCGTCAGCGTGTTCTCGAGCCAGCTTGCGATCGCCGGCGAATGACCGCCCGTTTCGTTGAAGCCAAACGTGATGTCGTACTGGTAATCAGCGCCGTCGGTGACGTGCAGATCGAGATACAGATCCGGTTGCCATACGGTCAGCGCGCGCAGCATCGCCTGCATCTCGGGTGCATCCGCCTTCGCGTAGTCGCGGTTCAGGTTCAGGTTCCGCGAGGTTGTGCGCCAGCCCATTACCTCCGGGCCGCGCTGATTCGGCCGGCTGAAGCGCGACCTCCGCTCGTGGCCGTCAACGTTGAAGATCGGGACGAAGAGGAAGTTCGCGCGCTCGAGCAACTCGCGCTTTGTGCCGCGGACCGTGATGTCGCGGAGCAACATCATCCCGGCGTCCTTACCGTCGATCTCACCCGCGTGAATGCCGGCTTGTGCAAACAATATCGGCTTGCCGCCTTTCCTGAGCGCCTCCGGCGTGAACTGCTTCTGCTGCGAAGCGATCACCATCCAGATGTCGCGGCCGTCGGATGATTTCCCTAGCGAGATCATCTTCAGCTGCGGAGCTGCCGCGACGAGCTTGCGCAGCCAGGCGACCGTCTCATCGTAGCTCGGCGAGGCGCGCAGGTCGCTCTGCTCGGCGGGTGTGATCCATGGATCGTCCTTCGCGACGACGAGCGCGCGACTCTTCCCGTTCCACGGGATCAGCGGCGGTAAGATCGGCTCGCTTGCGGCCACCGGCAATTGCGGCTGCGCGACCGCGGACGAGACAATCGACAACAACAGCAACGGGGAAACGTAGAGCGACTTCACGCGATGTTTCTCTGCGGGAGACGCGTGGCGCGTCAATCACACGCTGCTGCAAAGTCAGGGTGTCACCCCGTGCTCCCCAGAACGGAGTTCGCGCGCGACAACACGGCCGGTGCGGTGCTAATTGTTCGATGCTCTCCCGCTCTTCCTCGATCACCTTCTTCGCACTCGTCGCGTTCGCGTCCGCGAGCACTTCAGCAACGGCGCAAGAACCCGCCGCCGCGCCACCCGCGCCACCGCGAGCAGCGCAACTCGCTGAAATGCCGCCGCAGCCGCCGGTCGCTCCGCAGCTGACGGAAGTCTTATTCAAAAATCTGAAAGGCCGCGCGATAGGGCCGGCGGTGATGGGCGGCCGCGTCTCGGAGATCGCGCTCGATCCGCGCAACCCCGCGCTCTTCTACGCCGGCATGGCGACGGGCGGGGTCTTTAAGACCGCCGATAACGGCATCACGTTCGAGCCGATCTTCGATAAAGAGACAACGCTCAGCATCGGCGCGATCACGATCGCACCGTCGGATTCCGACGTACTCTGGGTCGGCACCGGTGAAGCCAGCGATCGCAACTCGGCGGGCTGGGGCAACGGCGTTTATCGATCGACCGACGGCGGAAGCACCTGGCAAAACGTCGGCCTGAAAGAAAGCCGGGCGATCGGCCGCATCGCGGTGCATCCGAAAGATCCGAACGTTGCCTACGTTGCCGCGTCCGGGCACCTCTGGGTCGATGGTGGCGAGCGCGGATTGTTCAAGACGGCAGACGCCGGCAAAACATGGAAGCCGGTCCTGCAAGCCGCCGGTCCGCACGCCGCGCGCACCGGTTGCCCGGATGTCGTGATGGATCCGGCGAATCCCGAGATTCTCTACGCCACACTTTACGCGCGGCAGCGCACGCCGTGGTCATTCACGTATGGCGTCTCGGCGACAAACACCGAAGACGTCGGCGGCATCTTCAAGAGCACGAACGGCGGCGGCACCTGGAAGAAACTTGGCGGCGGATTGCCGGGACAAACCGGCCGAATCGGCCTCGCGATCTCGGCGAGCAATCCGAAGGTCGTGATGGCGACGGTGCAAAGTGACGAAGGCGGCCCGAGCGACCTTCGCGATATCCACAGCCGCGCGGGCGGCATCTTTCGCTCGGAGGATGGCGGCGAACGCTGGACGCGGATGAGCGACATCAATCCGCGGCCGTTTTACTTCAGCGAGATCGAGATCGATCCGTCGAACGACCAACGCGTCTACGTGCTCGGGTTTGCGGTGCTGGTCTCTGATGATGGCGGCCGCACCTTCCGCGAAGATCATTCGGAGAAAGTGCATCCCGATTGCCACACGCTCGCCATTCAACCGAACAGCGTCCTGCCGCCAAAGCCGGCGAAACCGGAGGACAAGAACAAGCCGCCGAAGCCGCAGGTTGCGCAGCGCGTGTTGTTAGGCACCGATGGCGGCGTCTACCAGAGCTACAATGCGGGCAAGAACTGGGATCATCTCGCGACGTTCCCGACCGGCCAGTATTACCGCATTTCGGTCGACGACTCGCAGCCGTTCTACCGCATCGCCGGCGGCCTGCAGGACAACACGAACTGGGTTGGACCGTCGGGCGTGAACAGCAAGGACGGCATCATGAACGGCGACTGGACGAACCTCGGCGGCGGCGACGGATTCTACGTCGTCTTCGATCCGCACGATCGGGACACGTTTTACGCCGAGAGCCAGCAGGGTTTCATCCACCGCGTCAACACCCGCACCGGTGAGATGCGCCAACTGCGCCCCGAGCCGCCGGAAGGTGCCCCGAGCTTCCGGTTCCATTGGAATTCGCCGCTCATCCCGAGCAAGCACAAACCAGGAACGATCTACCTCGCGGGTAACCGCATCTTCCGCCTCACCGATCACGGCGAGAAATTCACCCCGATCAGCCTCGACCTGACGCGGAACGACCCGCAGAAGACGAACGCCACCGGCAGCGGCGCGGAGAATTTCGGCGTCGTCTACTCGTTAGCCGAGTCGCCGCTGCGCGCTGGTTTGCTCTGGGCCGGCACGGATGATGGACGTCTCTGGATTACCGATAACGACGGCGCCCGCTGGAACGAATTAACACAAAACCTGCCGGAGAACGTCCGCGGCCAATGGATCGTGCGGATCGAAGCGAGCGCGCACGATCCGAAGGTCGCGTATGTGGCGTTGAATGCCTACCGCAGCGGCAACGATGCGCCGATGATCGTGCGCACGGCAGATGGTGGCGCGACGTGGCAGAGCATCGTCGGCGAAGGCATCCCGAACTACGCGCCCGTGGAAGTGATCCGCGAAGATCCGGGAAACCCGCGGCTGCTCTACGTCGGCACGCACTTCGGTCTTTTTGCGTCGATGGACGGCGGCGCAAAATGGATGCGCCTCGCCGACGTGCCCGCGGTGCGCGTTGACGATCTGGTGATTCATCCGCGCACGGCCGATCTCGTGATCGGCACCCACGGCCGCAGCCTCGGCATTGTCGATGACACGCGTCCGCTGCGTGAATTGACGCCGGAGATCGCCGCGCAGCCGGCGCACTTGTTCACCGTCGGCCCCGTGAACGGGCTGTATCAACTCGGCGGTTGGGAAGAATGGGCGGGGAAAGGCGAGTTCCGCGGCAAGAACCCGCCGCAGGGCGCGATCTTCAACGTGTGGGTGAAGGAGTTCACTGGCGACGAGATCAAGATCGCGATCACGAACGCCGCCGGAACACCGATCGCCAACCTTAAAGCACCGGCCGCCGCGCAAGGTCTCACGCGGCTGACGTGGGATCTCCTGCCGACGAAGGATGTGCTGACGCAATATGGTGGGGTCGACGCGAAACGCCTGCCGCCGAGCGGCGATTACACCGCCGAGCTGACATTCGGCAAAACGAAAGTGAAGCAGACGTTCCGCGTCAACGTGCCGGAAGGCGTGAAGACTCGTTAGGCGCAACGGAGCACAGCCGTCTCGGCTGTGCGGCAAGCGGGCGTCGCGCCGGGGATGGATTAGTAAGGCGA
>JAESFH010000068.1_pt1 | contig 127184 bp, 109 predicted proteins | sample 9269381 | NCBI WGS metagenome assembly JAESFH01 (sample SAMN14504062, study PRJNA617094) | algae metagenome | isolation source: Aphanothece sp. CMT-3BRIN-NPC111 and co-occurring heterotrophs from well... | place: USA: Clark Mountains Wilderness, California | collected 2010-04-18
AAAAGCCGCCGGTGCGGTCAGAGTTGAGGACAGGATCGCTCCGGAAGACGTTGGTTTCCAGAGCGCCGGGAAATGTCCAGGTGTTGCCGCCGTTGGTCGTATAACCGAAGCCGCCCTGCCGGAAGTTCGAAGCGATGGTGTTAAACTGGCGCCAGCCGATCGCCATCTTGTTGCGATCAGTCGGGTCGACGGTAATCGACGGCTCGTTTGCGGCGTCACCGGTGATGTTTTGCCCGTTCACGTTGACGTTGACCTGGCGGCTAATAAAGCCGCCCTGCTGCGAGATCATTCCCCGCGAGACGCCTGTCCGCCAGACGTAGTTCGGCGGGTCTTCAGCTTTCTCGAGCGCCTCCAGTGGGAGCCCGGCGGGCGAAAGCTTTTGCGCGTGTGCGGTCGGCAGGACGGAAAGGGAGAGCAGTGCAGCGGTGCAGCACGCTGCGCGCACGTGTGAAAATAACGGGCCGACGAACAGCATTACCGATGCTGACCGGAAGGCCGGTTCTGGTCAATGACTAAGATGCTGAAAGCAGCGGAGGGGGTGGGATTCGAACCCACGAGGGCTTTCGCCCTGCCGGTTTTCAAGACCGGAGCCATCAACCGCTCGACCACCCCTCCTCGTGCGCCGCGCTCGGCGCGCCGACCATCGCTCAATGTGGTGGACAGCGCCAGACGTTCATGTGAACATAACACGTGCCTGAGCATGATTTCCGCGCCCGCGAGGCGCTCTACCAGGAATTTCGCGAGCACGCGGGCCCGCTCACCGATGCCGAGCTACGAGGCCGCGGCGCTTCGGGAAATCCAGGCAGCAGGTTCGAGAAGTTTCACGTCGAGCTGGACCCGATCGAACCAAATGAAGCCGAGGCCGATCGGCCAAAGCTTCAGACGCAATTCTTCCGCGATGGCACGAAGACGATCATCGCGCGCAACAACAGCCCGGACGTCAGCTTCGAGACGAGCGTCAACCCATACCGCGGTTGCGAACACGGCTGCGCCTACTGCTTTGCGAGACCGACTCACGAATACCTCGGCTTTTCAGCGGGCCTCGATTTCGAGAGCAAGATCATGGTCAAAGAAAACGCGCCGGAGCTACTCGAAGCCGAGCTGGCGTCGCCGAAGTGGAAACCGCAGACGCTCGTAATGAGCGGCGTGACCGATCCCTATCAGCCGATCGAGAAGAAGCTGCAGATCACGCGCCGCTGCCTGCAGGTGCTGGCGAAGTTTCGCAATCCAATCGGCATGCTGACGAAGAACCGGCTGATCACGCGAGACATCGACGTTTTTCGTGAGCTCGCCGCGCACAACGCCGTCGCCTTGAACATTTCCGTGACAACGCTCGATCCGAAACTGCAGCGAGTCCTCGAGCCGCGAACGTCGCCGCCGCAGGCGAGACTCGATGCTGTCGCGCAGTTACGCGATGCCGGCATTCCCGTCGGCGTGATGGTCGCGCCGATCATCCCCGGGATCACGGATCACGAGGTGCCGGCGATCGTCGCGGCGTGCGGCAAAGCGGGCGCGCAGTTTGCCGGCTACGTGGTGCTGCGATTGCCGTGGGCTGTGGCACCGCTGTTTGAGCGCTGGCTCGATGAACATTTTCCCGATCGCAAAGAAAAGGTGCTCGGCCGCATCCGCCACATGCGCGGCAACAAGCTTTACGATTCCCGCTGGTCGAACCGACAGGAAGGCGAGGGGATTTTCGCCGAGCAGATCGGCGCGATGTTCGAAGTCGCCTGCCGCAGAGCCGGAATCGGCGAGCGCCCGAAGCTCTCCACCGCCGCATTTCGCCGGCCGGTCGAGCAGTTAAATCTGCTTTAGATACCTGGCGGAGCGGTCTGAGCTGCGAGTGCGATGCGGCGTTGCTTCCGCATCACCAGCAACATGCAGATGCCGCCGCTCAGCGCGAAGAGCACCATGAGCGGATACCAGGCGCTCCAGCCGTAAGCGCCGAAGAGCCGTCCGAAGACAAACAAGCTCAGCGCCGAGCCGTAGTATTGGAACGAGTCGATCACGCCGGCCGCGAACCCCGCCATCTTCTTTCCGCCGATGTCCATCGGAGCGGCGGCACCGACGATCGAGTGCGTGGAATTCACGGTCAGCGACACCAGGACCAGGAACATTCCGCCAATGAAAACGCCCGTCGGACCAGGTTTGATCCAGCCTGAGAACATGGCGATCGCCGCGCAACTGATCACGATCGCCTCGAGAAAATAGAGACCCATCGCAACCGGCGAGCGAGCGCCTTTGAACACCTTGTCGGAGATGATTCCGGCGCCGATCGAGCCGACGATCGCCATCGCGGTCATCAGGTTCAAAGTGATCAATACAGAGAGCGGCTTCGAGTTCATATCCACGAGCAGATGCTGCGTGAAGAACATGACCGACATCTGATCGGAACTGTGGCGCACAGCTCCCGTGCTCGCATAGGCGGCGGCGTAGAACCAGACGAGCGGGTGCCGAAAGATCGTCTGGAAAGATTCGCGCAGAGTGACGCGCGTCCCGAGCGTGTTGTCGATCTCGTCCTGGATCACATTCGGGTAACCGGCTTCCGCCGGTTCTTCTTTCACGCTCAGCGCCATGAAGACCGCGATGATCGCCGTCACGAACGGCGGGACGATAAACAGCAGCCGCCAGTTGCCCGGCTCGACGACCCACGTGCCAATCGCCCAGAGCGCGAGCGTGAAACCGGCGAGCAAGAACGGACAGAGCCAGTTCGCGGCAAATTGCCCGAGCTGAATCATGACACCAAAGATGCCGGCAAACGTTCCGCGCTCCGTTCGCTGAAACCACGCGGCATTGATTTTCACCATCCCAGGTGCGCCGCACGATTGAAACCAGCCGTTGATCAACGCGATCAAACCAAACGTCGCAAACGTTCCGACGAAGGACGAGAACCCGAAGATGAAGTTGCAGATGATCGTGCCCGCTGCGCCGACTAACATGATCGTCTTGCCGCCGATGCGGTCGCAGATGAGGCCGTTGAACAATTGCCCGGTGCCGTAGGCGAGCGACCAAATCACCCAGAGATTCGCGAGATCGGCCGTGTTGAAGCCGAACTCCTGGTTCATGCCCGGGCCGGCGAACCGAAAGTTGTAGCGGCACAAATAGTAGGACGCGTACATCAGGCCGAGCGCGCCCCAGTTCAGGCCGCGGCGCGGACGAAATCCCGCGGGATATGTTCTGACGAGCTCCTCCGCCATCAAGCCGTCGAGGATGGCGACGCTGCACGCGCGATACAATCGCAAACAGCTGTGGAGCCGGCTCGCCCTCGAGCCGGAGGATCATTTCCGGGATTGTGGGTGCGGATTGAAACTGCGGCCCGAGGGCGGGCCGGCTCCATCACTCGCTCAGGGACGTTGCGCGCTCTGCATCCAATATGCTTCTGTTGACGTTTCGTACACGCATGAAGCCCGTCCGCACCATCAACTTCGTCGCACGCCAGACCGGCTTGTCGGTGCAGGTGATCCGTGTCTGGGAAAAACGGTATGGCGCGGTGCAGCCGGTGCGCGCGGATAATAATCGCCGCCTTTACACCGAAGAGGATGTCGAGCGGCTGCGGTTGTTGCGCGATGCGACGCAAGCGGGTCATGCAATCGGCCAGATCGCGACCGCTTCTCTTGACGAATTGCAACGGCTCGTCCGCGAGACGCCACCGTTGCCGCGACCGGGCGGTAAAACGCGCGGCGAAGAATCTGAGGAAGTCGCGGGCGATCTGATCGAACACGCGATCGTCTCGGTAGCGGACCTTGATGCCCGCTCGTTTCGGAAGCTGCTCGATCGCGCCGCCGTCGAACTCGGTTCGCCAGCTGTCTTGCAGCGATTCATTGCGCCGCTCGCGGAGCGTGTCGGTGATCTCTGGCGCGCCGGCGATTTCACGATCGCGCAGGAGCATTTCGCCAGCACGCACATCACCGATTTCCTGGCGACGTTTGCGCGCCCGTATTCCGAGAATGTCACCTCGTCGCATCTGGTTCTCGCGACGCCGCCGGGGCAGTTGCACGAGCTCGGTGCGATCATTGTCGCCGCCGCCGCGCGGAGTCACGGCTGGCGCACGACATATCTGGGTGCCGCGTTGCCAGTCGAGGAGATGGTCGGCGCGCTGCGCAATCTCCAGCCACGCGCGCTTGGCCTTAGCATCGTGTATCCGCCGGACGATGACGCGTTGCGACGCGATCTTCGGAAGCTGCGCGACCTGTTGCCGAAAGAATGCGCGCTCCTGATCGGCGGTCGTTCATCGAGCGGCTACACGGATTTGCTGCGCAAGATCAAGGCGATCGAAGTGCGGCAACTCGAGGATCTTTATCCCGTGCTCGACAAGCTGCAGCGGCCGCAGAGCACCTCCGCGAAGCCGAAGCGGAAATGATTCTTGCGGATCGCGTCTCTTCCGAGAGGGTCGCGCATGCCGCTGAACATCGAGAGTCTGCACATCGGGATGAAGGTGCTTCATCCGCGTTACGGCGTCGGCGTGGTCCGCTCGCTCACGAAACTTACCGCTGAAATCGATTTCGATGACGCGCCGCGGACGCTGGCCCCTGAATCCAGCGGCCTCGAATCGGCCGAACCGACGGCAACCATCACGCAGCTTCAGGTCCCGCTGGCGAATTTGATCCGCGAGACCGCGCAGAGCGTCGTCGACGCGCTCGGGCTCGAGAAGAGCGACGTCATTGTCGAAGGCCTCGCGAACCGCTGGCAGCGCGGCACGCTCGTCATCCAATCAGCCGACAGCTCACTGCAGCCGAAGGAGGTGCCGCTCGAGACGTTCTTCCACAAGATCGTGATGATTCGAAACAACCTGCGGGTGCTCGAGCAGAAGGTGAACGCCAACGATAAACTGAGCGACGCGGACAAGTTCGACATTCAGCAATACATCACGCGCTGCTACGGTTCGCTTACGACGTTCAACATCCTCTTCAAGAACAAGGAAGATCAGTTCTCAACCAGCTAACCGCCCGTTAGGCGACAACGACGGTCTTGATGTTCACGAACTCGCGGATGCCTTCCGCGCCGAGCTCCCGGCCATAGCCTGAGCGCTTCACCCCACCGAACGGCAGCCGCGGATCCGAGGCGACCATGGTGTTGAAGAACACCATCCCGACGTCTAACCGGGAGGCGAACTGCGCCTGCTCGTTGGCGTCATTTGTCCAGACACTCGCGCCTAGTCCGAACGGGCTGTCGTTTGCCAGCGCGATCGCTTCTTCGGCGCCGCGGACGCGAAAGAATGCGGCCACCGGCCCGAAGAGTTCCTCGCGCGCGGCAGGTGAATCCGGCGGCACGTCGACCAGGACTGTCGGCTCGTAGAAGAAACCTGCGCGATCGATCCGTTTGCCGCCGGTCAGCAGCTTCGCTCCGGCTGCGACAGTCGCTTTCACCTGCGCGTCGACGCCGCGCAGAATCTGCTCGTTCGCGAGCGGGCCCACTTCCGTCCCGGGATCCAGCGGATCGCCCACCTTCAGAGATTCCATGCGCGCGGCGAAGCGGGGCACGAAGCCTTTGTAGAAATCTTCGGCCACAATGAAGCGCTTCGCGGCAATGCAGGATTGGCCGGTGTTAATCATCCGCGCTTTTACCGCCGTCTCGAGCGCGGTGTTGAAGTCGGCGCTCGGCATGACGATAAACGGATCGCTGCCGCCGAGCTCGAGCACGCTCTTCTTGATCTGGCGCGCGGCTGCACTTGCGACTTCCGCTCCCGCGTGCTCACTGCCGGTGAGCGTGACCGCCTTGACGCGCGGGTCTTCGATGATCGCGCGGACTTGATCCGTCTCGATCAACAGCGTCTGAAACGCGCCCTCTTGGAACCCGGCGCGGCGGAACAGATCTTCGATCGCGAGCGCGCACTGCGGCACGTTAGCGGCATGTTTCAGCAGGCCGACGTTGCCGGCCATCAAAGCGGGCGCGGCGAAACGAAATACCTGCCAGAACGGAAAGTTCCACGGCATGATCGCGAGTACGGCGCCGAGCGGCTCGTAGCGGATGTAGCTGCGCGTTGCGTCGCTGGCGATCGATTGGTCCTGCAGGTACTCTGCGGCATTTTCGGCGTAGAATCGGCAGGCTCGCGCGCACTTCGAGACTTCCTCGGCCGCGGCCGGCAGAAGCTTGCCCATCTCCAAGGCGATGGTGCGCGCATGTACATCGCGTTCGGCCGCGAGCAGATCGGCGACAGCGTTCATGCGCTTCGCCCGTTCTGCGAGACTGCTGCGCCGCTGCTGCTCAAAGCCGCGCTCGCTGACGAGAAGTTTTGCTTCGAGTTCAGCCGGCGTGAGGGCGGAAAACGTCCGCAACATCTCGCCGGTAGCCGGATTGATCGAGGCGATCACGCCCGCTTTATAAGCTCGGCCGCGCCGTAATCAAAAAACCTGCCGCGCTGATCCTGGCGCGGTCAACTCCGGGGCGGGCGGAGCGAATTCAGGTATTGCACGTCGAACGCGCGCAAGGCCGCCGCGACGCTCCCGCCGATTCCGGCGATTCCTTCCTCGGGCGTGTAGCCGAGCAGTGCTACCCAGCTGCGGCCGCGCAGCAGAAGTCGGGGACGGCGCACGGCGCTGGGGCTGCGCGGATGCTCCTCGCAGTAGCGTTGCAATTCTGCCTGGGCAGCCGCTTCCTGCTCGTCATGAACTGCCTTTCTTGTGCGTGCGTCGATCATCCCTTGCTCCTTCGTCAAAAAAGAACGCGCGACACACTGCGGCCGCGTGGGTGATTTTGTGCGGCCGTTCGGGAGAGCGGGCAGTGGCGCTGCGGCGTAATTCTGCACGCGATCGGCGCGGCGGAAGCGATCAGGAAGTATGCCTAGAGCAACACCAAGCAAGAGCGTCGGTTCAAACTCCCGCGGCGGAACGAGCGGCAATAAACGAGGTGGCGGCACCAGCCGACAGAAAGCGCGCGGCGGAGCGGAGCGCAGCGCCGGCAAGAAAGCGGTATCGAATGCCGCGAGCAATCGCGACCAGAAAGCCGGCGCTCGCGGTGGCGCGAAAGCCTCGGCGAAGAAATCGAACCTCACCGCGCGCCAAAGCACCGTCGGCGCAAAAGGCGCCGGAAAGGCAACGTTCGGGCCGGGCGAGGGGGAAGGGATGCAGGGTTGGGAAAGCGGCCGCGGCAAAACCAGCACACCTGCGTCACGCGGTCAGGGTTGATCGTGCGATGACGCGACGGCGGTGGATCTGCACGGCCGCGTCGGAGCTTCTATGAGGCGCGCGCTTCGCCCCGCCTGGGCAGTACGCCGCTGTTACGCCTTCGGTCGGCGGTGCGAATCACGGTATTGCAAATCAAACGCGCGTAAGGCCGCGCGAACGCTGTCGCCGATCGCGGCGACGCCCTGCTGCAGCGGCTTGCCGTGTAACGCGACCCAGCTGCGGCCCCGCGCAAAAAGACGCGGTCGACGAATTGCGGCGGGACTGTTCGGGTGCTCTGCGCAATAGCGCTCCATCTCAGCGAGCGCGGCTTCACGCTCGGCGACGGATGCTGGCTGGTGATCGCTTTCCATACGCAATACAGGTATAGGAACGCAGGCGCAGGCGCGCGTGGCTGCCATGTTTTCATAAAAGCGCGGCTCGTCCGCGCAGGTGGCGGCAGGGCCAGGCTGATCGCCGCGCGTTCACGTCGCGCCCACGCCTCGACTCCTGAAGAACGACAGGAGCGCTACGACGGCACAGCCGTCGCGGATTCTACGATGCTCGCCGCCTTCGTGACTCGACGGAGCGCGGCCACGATCGTCTCCGGCGTGGTGCCTTTCACCACGTGCTCGGCGAAACCAGCCGCTTTGCTCCGCGCGATGTGTTCCGGCTCGTCAAAGGCCGAGTAGGCGACTCCAGCGATCGGCCGCTTCTTGCACAGCCGTTCCATCAGCTCCCAGCCGGTGCCGTCCGGCAGGTTGAGGTCACAAAGCAGAACATCGAACTCCGTCTTCGCTGCTAGTTTCAGCGCGGAGCGCACATCTCCTGCGGTCTCGACCGAATAGCCGGACAGCTCCAGGAACATCTTTAAGCCGCGGGCCGTCGCGGGGTGATCCTCGACCACAAAAACACGCAGCTTTGTTGCGGCCACTAGCTTCCCTTCCTACGGGAACGCCACGAACCGGCGGTCGCGCCGGCGAGCTCCACGCGGAGCGCGTTGCATCTACGGGGAAGCGAAATCACCACGCTCCAAGCAACCGAAAACAGCTGAGCGCGTCAAGCTTGCTCAATCGGGCGCCGTAGTGCGAGGAGCAGGGGCCGAGGCTTCGGCCATTCATCCATTCCGAAGCCCCGACCGCCACCATATTCCCTAACCACCGAAGGTCTGTCGCCGGCCCCTGCGCCGGCAGACTTATGGCTGCTGCAGGTCCATCACAGCCTATTTCGGTTGTTCCTGCCAATGGGGATGCTCGCTTAGTCCTTCGTACGTTAAATCCTTATGAGGTAGTTTCGCGCTTGAGGAGGATATCTCTGCCGGTAGGCTATCCAGTGACGCGCGAGGCGACCATCGAGCATCTCCCACAGGAGGTCCTCTTCCAGAACGCATTCGATCATGCCGCGATCGGCATGGCCTTGGTGGCACCTGACGGTCGCTGGCTAAAGGTTAACCAATCCGTCTGCAAGATCACCGGCTACTCCGAGCACGAGCTGCTCCGGCTCCGCTTCCAGGACATCACTCATCCTGAAGATCTGAATCTCGATCTCGAGAACGTGGAGAAACTACTCGCGGGCGAGCTGCCAGAGTACCAAATGGAGAAGCGCTATTTCCATAAGAGCGGCGCGATCGTGTGGGTCCTCTTAAGTGTCTCTCTCGTGAGAGAAGACGACGGGCCGCCGCGTTTCTTCATCGCGCAAATCCAGAACATCACCGGGCGAAAAGAAGGTGAGGAGAAGCTGCTGGCCGCCGCCGCCGAGATCAAACGCCTGCGTCAGGGTCTATTGAAGGTCTGCGCGTGGACGAAGCGGATCGAGGTGGATGGTCGCTGGATCCCGATCGACGAATTCCTGAGCGGTTACCTGCATCTTAAGCTGACTCCTGGCATGTCCGACGAAGCTGTTCGCCTCTTCGGCAGCAAGGCGCCGCACTAGCCATCTAAACGGCTTCAAGGACAAGCGTCGTCGGGACGCTAAACGGCGCCGCCTCATCGCCGCCGAAACGCGTCTCGTTACTCGAGAGCAAGAGCTGCCACGCGCGGCCGCCACCCGGAACCAGCCGAGCCTCTTCCCAATTCGGCGTCGCATGACCGCCGAGCAGATCGATCACCACGGCGCAGCTGTATTCGCCCGGGCGGCCGAAGAGCAACGCGACGATGCCGTCCGCGGCTTCCGTGGCGAGCCAGTTGTCGCGCGCGTGATTCCGGAAAGCGGGATGCGTCTGCCGCAGCTCCAGAAATTCCCGATACAACATCAGCACGCCCGCGTGTTGCGGCTGGTGGAGCTCTTCCCAATGCAGCTTCGAATTTGCAAACGTGCTGTCCGCCTGCGGATCTGGAATCGTCTTCCGCACCTCCGGATCGCGGAACGCCTCGAAGTTCGAGAACTCCTTCCGCCGGCCTTCGGTCACGAGCCGGCCGAGCTCGGGATTGTGATCCGTGAAAAACTGGAACGGCGTCGCGGCCGACCATTCCTGGCCCATGAACAGCATCGGCGTCTGCGGCACGAGACAGAGCATCGCTGACGCGGCACGATACGCCGCCGGCGAAACCACATGGCCGAGCCGCTCGCCGAACGCGCGATTTCCCACCTGATCGTGATTTGAAATGCAGTAGACGAACTGCCGCGGCCCGACTTCCGCCGGATCGCCGCCGCGCGGTTTGCCGCTCGTTTTTTGCGCCTGACCACGGTAGAGCCAGCCGTGGCTGAGCGTCTGCGCAAGCTCCGACGTTGTCCCTTCGTAGTTCGCGTAGTAACCCTGCCGATCGCCCGTGAGCATGACGCGCACGACGTGATGAAAATCATCCGCCCACGCACCATCGAATCCGAGGCCGCTGCGGGCCGCCGGCAGCAGCAGCGCCGCTTCGTTCCGCTCATCCTCCGCGATCACGAACCCGCCTAACGAGTGCACATTCTCGGCGATCTCGGCCAGGATGTGGCGCGGTGAATCGTCCGCAATCTCGTGCGTCGCATCGAGGCGGAAGCCATCGATGTGAAACTCGCGCATCCAATACGGCGCGTTCTCGGTAAAGAACGCGCGCACCGGCGCGGCGCCGTAATTCAGGGCCGCACCCCACGGGGTGTGCAGCGCTTCGTTCACATACTTGTCGTGATAAACGCCGGTGTAGTTTCCGTCCGGTCCGAGGTGGTTGTAGACGACATCGAGGATCACCGCGAGACCGAGCGCGTGCGCCGCGTCGACGAGCGCGCGCAGATCGTCCGGTGTCCCGTACGCGCGCGAGGGCGCATACAACATGACGCCGTCATAGCCCCAATTCCGCTCCCCCGGAAAATCCCCGAGCGGCATCAGCTCGACCGCGTTGACGCCGAGCGCGACCAGATGCTCGAGCCGCTCGATCGTGCCGCGGAACGTTCCCTCCGGCGTAAATGTGCCGACGTGCAGTTCGTAAATGATCAGCTCGGTATACGGCGGCGCAGTCCAGGTGTCGTCGGTCCAGTCGTAGGTCGTCGGATCGACGACGATTGAGGGCCCATGCACGCCCGCCGGTTGAAACCGCGACGCCGGATCGGGCCACCCCTGGCTCTCACCAAAGCGATATTGGTAAAGATCGCCCGCCTCGCCCGCGGCATCGACCGCGCTGAAGTAACCGCGTCCCTCAGGATCGAGCGGGATCGTCCGCAGAACGGCACCTGCTTCGTCGAGGATGAGCACATCCGCGCTGTTGTGTTTGCACCAGGTGCGATAGCGGACGCCGTCGGCGACGACATCCGCGCCTTGCGAGCGGAGCGGAGCGGAAGGATGCGGCCCAGTGGTTTGGGAGTCTGCGATCGTCGTCTCTGTATCAGCCAAGTGTCTTCATCCTTCGCCGATACAACGCGACGCTCCGCGCCAGCGGATGTGTCGGAGCAAGTGCTAAGAGGTCGCGGCCAGCTCTGCCGCTTCCTTGTAGATCGCCGGCGCTTCGACGCCATAACGCCGCAGCGCATCTTCGAGCGGCGGCAGAAGTTGGCCACGCTCGCTCTGCAGCGCTCGATTGCGCGGCCGCAATGCGGGGCGATTCAGCCGCCAGAAAGCGACGCCTTCGATGCGATCGCCGGCGAGCCCAATGATGTGGGCGGTCCGGCGAAGAAGTTGCTCAGGCGTGACCGCACCGCTGTTCGCGAGGTGCCAAATGCCCCTCTCGCCATCGACCAGCAGGTCGAGCGTCGCGTGCACAAGGTCCGGCAGATACGTTCCTGAAATCCGGATGTCGTTCGCGACGCGCACGCGTTCACCCCGCGCGAGCGCGCGCAAACCTCGCCGCAGAAAATCATCTTCTCCGAGCGGCGCAAACACCTTGCCGGGTCTGATCACTAACGCCTCCGGGCACGCCGAGAGCACCTGCTGCTCGCCCAGGCATTTGCTTTCGCCATAGACGTTCAACGGCGACGGCTCATCGCTCTCGGCGTATGGCTCATTTCGGCCGCCGTCGAAAACCTGATCGGAAGAGAAGGTGACGAGCCGCGTGCCCGTGCCCGCGCCCACGCGCGCGAGCACCGCGGCGCCATGGGTGTTTGTGCGGATGCAGTTCTGCTCGTCCGCTTCGGCGTCATCGACTCGCGAATAGCCCGCGCAATTCACGATCGCCCACGGCTTCGTCTCTCGCACTACATGGGCAACTGCCGCTTCATCGGAGATATCGAGATCCGCGCGTGAGAACAGCCGATATGACAGCCCACGCAACTCCGCGGCGCGGATGAATCCCTGCGCCAGCCGCCCGTTCGCGCCGGTGATGAGAATCGCCCGGCCAGCCAGACGATCACGACGCCGCGATCGCGGCAGCGACATCGACGGGAAACATTCGTTTGGCTCCACGCCGGCGTCGTCACCCGCATTCGGCGGCGGAAGGATGCGCACGCTGCGGCGCCACCAGCCGGGCGTGTCGAGCGTCGGATGATCAAAACGTCCCGCCCGGGCGAGTTCGTGCACCATCTGGGCGATCGCGGTCGCACGGAGCGCGCCGCCACGAAGGTCGTATGTACCGGGCTCGTAAAATCCTTCGTACCGCGTCAGCAGACTGTTCCAATCATGGGCGCCGAGCAGCGACCAGACGGTCACGGCGCGAACATCCGCGCCTTCGGACCGCAGCCTCTCGGCACCGCGCCAGACATCCATAAACCAGCGCAATTGCTCTTCACGCGTGCAGCCGATGTGCGCCTCCGTCACCGCGAGCGGCAGCCGATAGCGCTCCCACGCCTCGCGTAAAACGCCTTCCGCGCCAGCGATCCCTTCAGTCCGGACGCGCACTGCGGCGACATCCGCGTACTGCTCCCGCCCATTGCCACCATGCGTCTCCGGAGGATGTGCGGAGAGGTTGTCGTCCAGGAAACGCTCGCTTGTGATGTAATGATTGATCCCGATGACGCCGGGCGGGCAGGGCGCTTCCTGAAACTCCGCGAGCTCGCGCTCCGTGATACCAGCATCCACGAAATCGCGCCACATCCACCCGTCGCGAGCGAGTGTGCCCGTGAGCAAATCCCAGGTGACCCAACGTCGCTCATTCTCGTATTCCGCCTGAAAGCTCAGGCGCGGCGTGCTGTAGGTCTTGCCGAGATCGTCCGTCTGCACGAGCTCCGCCGCGGGATTAACTTCACGGAGTGCGCGCATCGCGAGCGCCACTCCGCGGCATTGGTTCATGAGACAACGCAGGAACGTCCGCTGATCGCGCCCGTGCGGATACCAATGTCCATAGAGCCCGCTAAACCGCGCGGTCGTGAGCGGCTCGTTAACCGGCGTGTAGGCCTCGATCCAAGGATAACGCTCCGCGACTGCCGCAGCGAAACGCGCCAGCTTCTCCGGAAACTCGGGATCAACAAGGCTCGTGTACCGCGGGCCGCTGCCGTGATGGAGCAACCCTGCGATCGGTCTGATGCCTAACGAGCGGAGCCGCTCCAGCTGCGCGTCGATCGCCGTCCAGTGGCAATCGTCGAGCGACTCCGGCGCGATCTCCTCCCAAAGAATCGGGAAACGCAGCGTGCGCAGGCCGAGCCGCGCAAACTCATCGAGATCGCTCAGCCGTTGACGATGGCCGTTCTGATCGAGTTGCCGGAAATACCGGTCGCCGACGCGGTTGATCGTCGGCTCGACGCCACCCCACACCTGCAATGGCTCGTTGTTAGTACGATGCGTCATTCATTTTCCCTCTGATGACGCGTCACCGTGCTCCCTGACGGCGACGCCACACCTGCCACCGGCGATGTTCTTACGCCGCGCTGCTCGTCACGACCGCTTTCTCGCTCGTCAAAATATCTTCCACATGCCGCTCGAGCTGGGCGACGATCGAGTCCCAGGAGTTGTTCTTCGCCATCTTCAATCCCGCGTTGATCCGTCGCAGGCTCGGCTGCGCGATGCTGCGCTCACAGCCGGCGATGAATTCGTCATGCGTGACCGCAATTTCAACCACGTCGCTGAACTGCAGCACCACGTCTTCGACATCGGTGGAAACGATCGGCCTGCCGGTCGCCATGTACTCGAGCGCCTTGGTCGGGTTGATGTATTCCGTCGCTTCGTTCTTCGCGAACGGCATCATGCAAACGTCGAACGCCTTTGCGTATGCCGGCAGTTGCGAGTAGTCGCGGCCTCCGAGGAAGTGGAGGTTGTCGCGCTTCGGGAAATCCGCCGGATCGACTTTCGTGTGCGGGCCGACGATCGCGATGCTCCACGCCGGATTGTGATCCGCCAGGTTCGCGAGCAGGTCATAATCGAGCCGCTCATCAACAACGCCAATGTAACCTAGCACCGGACCGGAGAGCTGCGCCACGTCCTGCGGCACCTTCGTGGCCGCGTGCCGTGCTTTGCCGAAATGTTTGATGTCGACGCCGCAGCCGTATGAGTGGCAGTTGGAATTGAACCGCGCCTTCGACCTGGCCATCTTCGGTCCGCCGGCAAACACGACGTCCGCGGCATTCAGCAACTCGCGCTCCCGTCGCACCAGCTCCCGCGGCGCACCCTTGAACTGCGAGAGCTCGTCCATGCAATCGTAAACGACCGCGCTTTCATCCATGTGGCCGAGGAAGGCGGTGACCGCCATCGGGTCGTAGAACCACTGCACCGGGTTTTCGAACGAACGGCCGAGCGGACCTTCGAGCACCGTTTGGACGAGACGGCGCCGCTCGGTGTCCACCCACGCGCCATCTGTCCGGAACCGCGAGGCCGGCACCACCATCTGGAGCACGACGATGTTCGGGTAATCAGAAATCTCACGCAGCGTGACGCGCGATTTTTCCACCTCTTCGGACGGGATCGGCCCCTCCACGAACAGAACCGGATGCGTCTTCGAAAGGCGCGAGTGGAATTGCTGCGGGCGCTGCCAGACCCAATCCCAACCCAGGTGAGAATGAACGATAATCGGGAAGTCGCTCGGCGTGTCTCCTCGCTGCGGGACCGAGGTGAAAAGTTGTTTACGGCTGTTGCGTCTTCCTGCCCTGGCGATCGTCTTAAGTTCCATCTTGTGCGTGTGATACGAACAAGGGCAACCGCGCGGACGTAAGCTCTCGCCCTCGCGCCAAAATACGATTTTCGCTTAGGTGAATACCATTGACGTAAGAACCTGCAACATCGTTGCTTATGCGTCATTTACAATGACGAAAGAACGACTGCCGACTGGTCGTTCAACCCGTTTGTCAAGCCGGGTTGATTGATGTCCGCTCCCACGCTGCGCGCGATCTGCAAATAATCATCCACCGCACTGATATCCGGGCGGATCGAAGCCGGATATTGGTTGAACAAGCGGCCGACAATCCCGCCCGGTCGGCCGACGCGAATCGGAATGCCAGCTAGCCGAACCGCCGCCGCTGGCTTCCACGAGCGATCGAGGAATATGGCGACATCGAACCGTGCGGCTTCCCGGATCATCCCGGCGAGGGCGAAGATCGAATCGCGGCCGCTCCATTCCACGACGTGATCGACAGCGGGAAGGTCACGCCACATTCCGGCTGTGGCTGTCGTCGACAGAGCCGCGACCCAGTTGTCCGGCCTGCCTGCTTTGATCGCGCGAATGGCGGGGACAGCCGCCAAGGCAGTTTCCGCGGAAGAGGGTGGCACGAGCAAAATGCGAAAGGGATCGACCGACTCCGCGCCGCAATCCGGAGGAAAGAACACGCGTCGCTGATCAAGTGCGAAGAGCACATGCGGCCGCAGCGGTTTCCAGCGGTTGTGCGACCAGAGCCAATCAGCGGGCGACGCGCGGATCTGCTCCTCGAGCAGCCGATTGATCTGCGCGGTCATCGCCTCGGGATCGTCGTGTTCCGGGAACACCGGATCGGAAATGGTCAGCCGCCAGCGCGCGCGGCCGCAGGTGTTGATCGAGAGCGGCACGACCGGCAATCCCGTCCGGATCGACAGCATCGCCGTGAAAGTGGATGACGAGGTCAGTCGGCCAAAAAGCGGTGTCCAAAGCCCCGCGTACCCGGCACCTTGATCCACGAGCACCCCAACGACGCCGCCCTCGCGCAGAAATTTCACCGAGCGGAGCATCTCTCGCCGGCGATCGAAGAGCGTGATCCCGGACCGCATCCGGGCGCCCGTGAGATGCGCGTCGATGTATGGATTCGCCAGTCCCTGGTAAATCGCGCCGAAGCGGTACTCCCGATATTTTTCGCCGAGGTGGCTGAAAAGTTCCCAGTTGCCGATGTGGCTGATCAACGCGATCCAGCCGATCTTCAGCCGATCCTCGGGCGCCGGGACATTGGCGGTCACGCGCTCCCAAATCTTGTCGTGCGGCATCGTCGAGCACTTCAGGCCCGCGACGAGGTTGGCGGCGAGGAGCTGGAAATGCTCGCGGTTCAACGCCCGGAGCTCGGCCTCGGACTTTTCGGCACCGAATGCCAGCCGCAGATTCGCCAGCGCGACCGCGCGGCGTTTCCGCAGCACGCGATACGCGAGTTCGCCGGCACCTTGGCCGAGCAGGAACGCCCAATCGAGCGGCAGCAGCCGAACCGCTCCCTCGCATGCGCGAAAGACGAGATAGGAAGCAAAGTGGAAGAATCGAAACGGTTTTCGCATGGCTCTGCCCGGCAACGTAACGCGGCTAGCGCGCTATCGTTTCCCGCACTGCGCCACGAGTCGATTCGCAGAGCATCTCTTCGACGATCTCCGCGGTTCGCTCCGTCGGGCGCACCGCCTTTTCCGATCCGAGTGCCTCCCGAATCAGAGCGTAATCTTCACGCATCTTCGCACGCACAGCTTTATCGTCGAGCAGTCGGCGCAATCTGGCGGCGATGCTCTCCGCGCGGCATTTGATGCCGATCAATTCAGGCACGACTTCGCGCTGCAGGATGATATTTGGCATCGCGAGGAACGGGATGCGTTTCCAGGACCAGAGAAGAAGCCATTCGATCCGCCCGCTCCACGAGGCATCATACGCGGCTACGTGCGGCGTGCCGGCGATCACGGCTTCGAGGCTGGCGGTGCCAGTCTTCACGATCGCTGCATCGGCCGCCTGCAGCAGCTCACTCGCGCAATCAGTCACGATCTCGATCCAGTCCGGCAGGTGCGCGCGCCCTTCCGCCGCCAGTTCGCGCGGGAGCACCGCGATGAACCGAAGCTTGCGATCGCGCAGCAGAATCGTTGCGGCTTCCGTCATCCGCGGGCCGAGCACCCGCAGCTCGCTGCGTCGCGAGCCAGGGAGCAGCGCGACCAGCTTCTCGTCCGGCGCGACGCCGAACCGCTCCCGTAACCGCGCGCGCGCCTCGTCGCCCTGGACCTTCTCGATGGCGGCATGTCCCACCCACTCGGCTGCGCAGCCGGCAGCGCGTAACCGTTCCGCCGACCACTCAAACGGCGTCGCCACGCGCGCCACATACGGCGCGATCCCGAGACCTTCCGGTCCTGTGCGCTGCCACGAGCGCGGCGGAAAATAATAGAGACACGGCAAGCCGCGCGCGTGCAGTTCCGGCAGGACGCGTCCATTGAACGCGCCCCAGTCGCAGAGCACCACCGCATCGACATGATTCGAATCGAGAAACCGCCGCAGCGTTTCGCGCAGCCGGCGGCCGCGAAAGTAGATTTTCACCGCGGAGGTGATCCCGATCGCGCTGCAATTGCTGGTGTCGCCGAGGAATTTCCCGCCGGGCGACCGCGCCACCACATCGCGCAGCCGCGGGCCGCCGAGCGCGTGGATGCGGCGCTGCGGGTCCCGCGCCAGCAACAGCCCGGCGAGCGCCGCGCTGTGGACATCGCCCGAGACATCGCCCGCAATCAAAAGAATCGCAGGCGGCGAATTTTCAGCAGTCGGCATTCAGAAGGAACGCGCCGGCAGTGGCGGCGGGACCTTCTAGATGCCAAGAGCGGGATTGATTTCCAAGACGAATATTGGAAAACCGATGGCGCTTTTCGCCGCCCCGGAGAGATTCACCGGCTTTGCATTTTCTCGGCTATATCATCCGCTTCGGCGCGCCCTACCTGAAGCGCTACTGGGTCGCGCTCGCGCTCGGCGTCTTCTTTGCGATGCTCTACGGCCTTTCGAACGGCTCGCTCGTCTGGGGAACAAAGACCATTCTCGAGCGCCTGAATCCGCCGCCTTCCGCGGAAGCCATCGCCGCCGGCTCCGTCTCGTTTTTGGAAGCGTCGACGCACAAGTTCGTCGATCCGTGGTTGCCGCGCGTCGGCCGGCCGATCGATGCCCGGCAGATCATCGGTGGTTTGCTGTTCCTGCCGATCCTCGTCGGGATCCGCGGCGGCTGCCGCTGGCTGAGCGCGACGTTCATGGCCTCGGTCAGCGAGCGCGTCGTGAACGATCTCCGCTGCGACGTGCTCGTGAAGCTTCACAGTCTCTCGCTCGATTATTTCAATCGCGCGACGATGGGCGATCTCCTCCAGCGGATCACCGGTGACACCGCCGCGCTGAATCGCTGTCTCAGCGTCGGCTTCATGGACATCATCAAGGAGCCCTTCACGATGATCGGCATCATCGTGGCGCTCTGCGCGATCGATTGGCAGCTCACCGTCTGGGCGATGGTGCTCACTCCGCTTTGCCTCATTCCGGTGCAGACACTTGGCCGCCGCGCGCGCAACGCGGCGGGCGAAGGCGTGAAGGCGATGATCGCGCAATCGAGTCTGCTGGTGGAAAACCTCAGCGGCATCCGCATGGTGAAAGCGCTTAACCTCGAGCATGAGCAGACTGACCGTTACCGCGGTTATTCGCGTCAGCTCGTGCAGGCGATGCTGCGCAGCGTGCAGGCGCGCGAGCAGATCAATCCCATCATCGAGACGATCTCGATGGTCGGCATGGGTCTCCTGATCCTTTACGTTTTCTTTACCGGCCGCACCACGCCGGAGATGGTCGCGTTTCTTTCCGGCATGATGTTGTTCTTCATCCCGGTGAAGAAACTCGCGGCGCTCCACATCCTCCTCCAGGAGTCGAAATTCGGTGTCGACCGTCTCGCGCAGATCCTGAACGAACAGCCGAGCGTGAAAGAGCCGATCGACCCGAAGCCGCTCACCAGCTTCACGAGTGGGATCAAATTCCACGGCGTCCACTTCGCTTATGAAGAACAGCCGGTGCTGCAGGGTATCGATCTCGAAATTCCCCGCGGAGCGAAGGTCGGCATCGCGGGTGAAAACGGCTCTGGTAAGAGCACGCTCGTGAATCTGCTCCTGCGCTTTTATGATCCGCGCGAAGGCAAGATCACAATCGATGGTGTCGACCTGCGGGACGTCCGCCTCCACGATCTCCGGAACCTCATCGGTCTCGTGAGCCAGGATGTCGTGATCTTCGATCAATCGATTGCCGGCAACATCGGCTGCGCCAAACCAGGGGCGACGCAGGAGGAAATCGAGGCCGCGGCGAAGTGGGCCGGTTGCCACGACTTCATCATCGGCTTCCCGGAAGGTTACGAGACGCGCGTCGGCGAGCGCGGTGTCCGCTTATCCGGTGGTCAACGTCAACGCGTCTCGATCGCGCGGGCGTTTATCCGCGACGCTCCCATCATTATCCTCGACGAAGCCACCGCTTCGCTCGACGCGCGCGCCGAAGCCGAGATTCAGGCGACGGTCGATCGTCTCGAAGAACACCGCACCGTCATCTGCGTGGCACATCGTCTTTCCACGCTCGCGGCGATGGACAAGATCGTCGTCCTCGCCGCCGGCCGCATCGTTGAGGAAGGGCCGTTCCAGCAGCTGCTCGCCTCCGGCGGGTTGTTCGCGCGCATGGGGCGACAGCAAGGGCTCATCGCCGCGCCGCTCGAGCCCGCCGAAGCAGAGTTCGCCGTCGTCGGCACCGACGCGTAGCGATGCGCCGCGCGCTGCCGTGGTTCCTGGCGCTGTTCGCCAGCGTGGCGACGGGGTTCGGTCGCGAACTCGCGCCTGAGCAGCCGCTGCAGCGGATCGCCTTCGGCTCCTGCAATTACCACGACAAGCCGCAGCCGCATTGGCAGGTGATCGCCGACGCGAAACCGGATCTCTGGATTTGGCTCGGCGATATCGTGTACGCCCGCTCCGGCGACGTGGGCGACCTCGCGCGGCGCTACCGCTCGCTGAAGCAGAATGCCGGTTACACGAATCTGCGAAATCGGACCCGAGTTCTTGGTCTTTACGACAACCACGACTTCGTCACCGGCAAAGGCGCTCAACGGCAGGCGAACAAAATCGAAAGCCAGCGCCTCCTGCTCGATTTCCTCGACGAACCCGCGGCAGGTCCGCGTCGCGAGCAGGCCGGGGTGTATGCCGCCTACACTTTCGGGCCGGTCGGCAGGCAGGTGAAAGTTATCCTCCTCGACGGGCGGTTCCATCTCGACCAGCCCGGCAGCGACGTTCTTGGCGCCGAGCAATGGTCGTGGCTCGAGCAGCAGCTGACGGACAGCACCGCCGACGTTCATCTCATCGGCTCGGGCGTCCAGGTAATCCCCACCGAGCATACCTACGATAAGTGGGCCAACCTCGGCGGCGCACGCGGACGGCTCCTGGATCTGATCGCCAAAGCGCAGCCGCGGAACCTGATCTTCCTCACCGGCGATCGTCACTTCGGCGAGATCGCGCGGCTGAGCGAACCACGGTTCACGCAGCCGCTCTACGAGATCACCGCGAGCGGCCTCACGCACCACGCGAAGGACTGGCCGTTCCTGCGGAACTTCAGCAAAGAACCAAACCAACACCGCCTCGGCTCGAACTACCTCGGTCTGAACTTCGGCATCCTCGAATTCAACTGGGAAGCCGCGCCGCCGACGGTGACGCTGCAGATCCGCAGCACCGATGACATCGTGCGGATCGAAGAGAAGATCACGCTCGCGCGGGCCGGCGAAATCTCTCCACGCTGAACTGCCATCTCCCGGAGGTGACCTGCCGCCACACCCACGTGGCGATGAAGGTTCCGAGAATCACGCTCGCGACCACATCCGAGAGGTGATGTGAGCCGAGATAGATGCGCGCGGCGGCCACGATGCCAATCAGCGGCACGACGGCCACGATAAGACGCCGCCTCCACACGAGCAGCGGAACCGTGAAGCCGGTGATCGCGGCCGTGTGGCCCGAAGGGAAGGAATTGTAAGCGTGCTTTGTGATCAGCCAGCGGGAGCCGTCGTGAACGCCGTAGAACCCCTGCGGCACGTCCTTGAAATATGGGCGCGTGCGTCCTGTTATCCCGCGCACTACATCCGCGCACAGCCCTGCTAGCGAAGCGGCGATCATCATCACGCAGATCACGCGCATGATCTCGCGCCGGCCGAAGCACCACGCGAGGGCAAGACCGACCACCGCGAAACCCATCAGCCAATGCCAGGCAAAGTAATGGCTGCACATTTGGGCAACGTTATGCCACGACGCGACCTGGTTCGCCGCAACCCAACGATCGACTGAGCCGTCGATCATAAACGCGAGCACGAGCAGAATCACGCCGGCCGAACCGAGAACGAACGGTAGCCGTCTGGCCTGAGCCGGTTCGGGATTGCTCTTCTCCGGCGGCGGTTGAATGATTCGCGGCATGCCTAAGACTTTGGGTTGGCTTGCCTCGGAACTCGGCGGTGAAATGCTGGGGAATCCTGAGATCGAAATCCGGCGCGTCGTTCATCCATCTTTTGCCGAGGACGAGCACGATCTCGCGCTGGTTTATAGTGCGTCCGTCGGTCCGATCGTCAAGGAACGAGCCATCCAGACGGCGCTCGTGCCGCTGCAGCCGGACGTGCCCGGCATTCCAAATCAGCTCAAGGTCGCCCGCCCGCGCGTCACGCTCGCACGCTTGCTGGAGATCTTTGCGCGGCCCCCGTGGGTCGGGCCAGGTGTTCATCCGTCAGCGGTAATCGACCCGACCGCTCAGCTGGACGAGGGCGTGCAGGTGGGGCCGAACTGCTCCGTCGGCCGCGACACGAAGATCGCGTCTGGGACGGTGCTCGTCGCCGGCGTCCATATTGGTGCGGAGGTCGAAATCGGCTCCGACTGTTTGTTCTTCGCCGGTGTCTGCATCGGCGACCGTGTGCGGATCGGCGATCGCGTGATTATCAAAGCCAACGCCGCGGTCGGAAACGACGGCTTTAGTTTTCAAACCGTTGAACCCGGCAGCGCCGAGCTCGCACGGCAGACCGGAAAAACGCAGCCGACTGATTCCGAGATCCTGCGCATTAACTCCGTCGGCACGATCGTGATCGAAGACGATGTCGAGATCGGCGCCTGCTCGTGCGTCGACCGGGCGACGCTCCACGAGACGCGCATTGGCCGTGGAACGAAAATCGATAACCTGGTGCAGATCGCCCACAACGTGCAGATCGGGCGCAAGTGCGTCATCGTCTCGATGGCCGGAATCGCCGGCAGCGCGACGGTCGGTGATCGGGTGGTGATCGCCGCGCAGGCGGGAATCCCAGACCACAAGAAGATCGGCGATGATTGCGTGATCATGCCACAGGCAGGCGTGACCCGTGATTTGCCGCCGAAGTCTTACGTCGGCGGCAGCCCGGCGGAACCGCGGAAGGAATTCCTCAACGGCCTGATGCAGATCAAGCGCATCAAGACGCTGGCGCGAACGATCAAAGAGCTGGGCGAACGCGTCGCGAAGCTCGAGCAGCGCTAGCGCGCGAATTAACCGGCAGCGCGCGAGAGCGACGGCTCGTCGGTGTGAACGAGCGGGCCGGTGGCCGCGGCCATTTCGGCATCGCGGGGACGCGGCTCACGGGTGAAGCCGCGGCGCGAACCGCGGACGAAGCGGATCAAATGCTCGACGTTCTCATCGTCGAGTCTCTCCATTCCTTGCAACGCCGCCTCGAGTGGCAGCATCGAGCGCAGCAGCAGGTGCGTGGCGCGCTTTAAGTTCAGGCGCGCTTCGACGGAAAACCCGGCGCGGCGCAGACCTACGGAATTCAAGCCGCGTACCCGACAGGGATTACCATCCGTGATCAGAAACGGCAGGACGTCCTGCACGATCTTCGCCTTCGCGCCGACCATCGCGTAACGGCCCAGCCGCACGAACTGATGCACGCCGACTTCGTTCGAAAGAAACACGTGATCCTCGACCTGGATGTGGCCGGCGAGCGCGGTGCCGTTGGCAAAGATGCAATCATCTTCCAGCACGCAGTTGTGGGCGATGTGCACGCCGATCATCAGGAAGTTCCGGGAGCCAACCTTCGTAACGTTACCTTCGCCAGTCGCGCGATGGATCGTCGCGTTCTCGCGGATCATGTTGTCGTCGCCGATGAGGAGATGGCTCTGTTCGCCACGGAACTTAACGTCCTGCGGTTCACCGCCCAGGGTAGCGTGCTCGAAGACACGGTTCCGCGCGCCCATCGTGGTGTAGCGTTTAATAACCGCGTGCGCGCCGACCTCGCAATCGGTGCCGATAACGACATTGTCTTCGATGACGGCGTAAGGGCCAACGGAGACCCCGGCCGAAAGGTGCGCTCTAGGACTAATTACGGCTGTCGGATGAATTGCCACGTAAGAGACAGTAACTAAGGCGCTGCCGCTGGTAAACAACAACTAACTGCTATTGTTCGTCCTTTTCTACGGTGAAAATTGGACTCATTCTAGAGCGCTTTAATCCAGATCGCGGCGGCTTGGAGCATTGGACGTGGCAGTTCGCCCGCAGACTCGTCGCGCGCAACCACGAAGTGCATGTCGTCGCCTTTGAGTTTCATCCTGAGGCGGCGGGTTTCGGGATCGTCGCGCACCAGCTGGAGATGCCGCGCTCGCGGATCGAGCGCGCGGAGGCGATCGCCGCATACCTGCCGGGTCTCGGGCTAGACCTGATCCACGACATGGGCATCGGCTGGCACGCGGACGTGATTCAGCCGCACGGTGGCTCGATCAAGGCGGCGTGGGAGCATAACCTCCTGCGCATCCCCAAGTGGCGGCAGATCCGCTTCTGGCGGGAACGGCGTTATCGCGAGCTGGAGGAAATCGAGGCGCGACAGCACGCGAACAGCTCCGCAATCATCGTGCCGGTGTCGCAGATGGTGCGGCGCAGCTTCGAGAAGTTTAGTCATCTGCCCGCGGCGCGGATGCGGGTGATCTACAACGGTGTGGACGTAGACCGATTCACACCGGAGAACCGTGTGGCATGGCGGGAGAAGACGCGACGGGAACTCGGCATCCATAATGACGAGGTGATGTTTCTCATGCTGGCGCACAATCTCCTGCTCAAAAATGCCGACGCGGTGATCCGCGCGACGGCGAAAGTCGTGGCCGAGAAATTGCCCGTCCGCACGGTCTTAGCCGGCGGCAAGAAAACGGAGCGGTTCGAAAAGCTGGCGGAGAAGCTCGGCGCCTCGCGCGCAGTATCGTTCCTTGGGCTCGTCGACGCCGTTCCGTATTACGCCGCCGCCGACGCTTACGTGCAACCAACCTGGTATGACCCATGCAGCCTCGTCACATTGGAAGCCTCCGCCTGCGGCTTGCCCGTCATCACCAGCCGGTATAACGGCGCTTCCGAATTGATGACGAATGGCAAAGAAGGATTCTTACTCGACGATCCCGCGGATCTCGCCGGCCTCACATCATATATGCGTGAACTCATGAACCCCGCTCGCCGCGAACAGATGGGTGCGGCGGGCCGCGCGATGACGATGGACCACACCTTCGAGCATCAAACGACTGAGTTTTGCCAGCTTTACGAAGACGTGCTTGCGGCGAAACGCTAAGAACGTAGCAGACGCATGCCGCGCCCCGTCAGCATTGTTGCCGTTACCTACGACACCTACTTCTTTGTCCGCCTGCTGGTGGAGAAGGTGCGGGAGTTTGTCGGCGAACGGGAATACGAGATCATCATCGTGGATCGAGGCAGCCGCGATGGGACGCGCGAGTGGCTGGCCTTACAATCCGACGTGCGGCTTCTGACCGTGAAGCCGGATACGAAAGGCCACGGCCATGGTGAGGCGGCGGAGTTCGGCGCGCGGCAGGCGCGCCATGAGATCATCGTGCTCCTCGATTCCGACGCGCATCCCATGGAAGCGAATTGGCTCGAGCTGACCGCCGACAAACTGGACGAGCATCATCGGCTCGCTGGCGCAGTCTTCCACGGCGCGCACAAGGGGAATCCGGCTGGCTGGTACGTGCACCCGCACTTCATGGTCTTTCACAAAGCCGACCTGGCCGGCGAGGTGACGCTCCTGAAAGTGCGCGGCGAGGACTGGGATACCGGCGAGGCGGCGACGGTGCGGCTGCTCGCCGCCGGTCGTGGCGTGATCGGTTATCCGCTCGTCTTGTGCGAGCGATTCAGCGTTGGGCATCCGCATTTTCCCACCATTTCGGCGGGCGTTTTCCATGCCTGGTACGGTACCCGCCTCTCGAAGGAAAAACGCGCTGTCGGCCGCGAAACGAAAAACGCAGTAACCGATTCAACGTATCGCGAGCCGCTCCAGGCGACGCTCCGGAAAGCTTATCAACTTGATTACTAAGCCCGCGGCACCTCAGTCGCTCATCGTATGACGGCTCCGAAGGTCTCGGTTTGCATCGACTCGTTTAACTACGGTCGTTTTCTCGCGGAGGCGATCGAATCGGTCCTCGAGCAGACGTTTGGCGATTTCGAGGTGGTGATCACGGATGATTGCTCGACCGATGACTCTTTCGAAATCGCGCAACGTTACGCCGCGCAAGACACTCGCATCACCCTCGTCCAGAACGCGCAGAACCTCGGAATGGTGCGGAACCGCAACGCCTGTCTCGCGCTCGCCCGCGGCGAGTACGTGAAGTGGTTGCACGCGGATGACTTCCTCTGTTCGCGCGAGGCGTTGGAAAAGATGGCGGCGATGTTGGATGCGCATCGCGGCGTCGCTTTGGTCGCGAGCGCGCGCCGGATCGTAAACGAAAAATCGGTGCCGCTCGAAACCTGGTCGGCGTTCGAGCAAAGACGGCCGATTGCTGGAGTCACGGTGATCAATCGCTGCCTTTTTGAGCAACGAAACCTGATCGGCGGGCCGAGCGCAGTGATGTTCCGCCGTTCGCTTTCCACGCGGGGATTCGACGAAGCGTTCTTCGTGATGGCCGATCTCGAGATGTGGTTCCATCTGCTGGAGCAAGGCTCGTTCTCATATATAGAGCAGCCGCTCTCTGCCTTCCGCACGCACGGGCGCCAGCAAACCGAAAAGGATCGCTCGTCGCTCGCGCCCGCACTCGAGAATCGCGAATTGCTGCGGCGTTACCTCGACCGTTCGTACGTCAAACAGCGGCGCTGGGTTCGCAAATATCTGCAATACGACGCCGTCCGGCGCATCGTGCGGCGCAGCCGGAGACTGCGCACAGGCGAAGAGGCTGCGACTGCGGCGATGGAGGAGTTTGGCGGTCCGAAGAAGTTCCGCGCCCAGGCCTTAAAATATCGTTACCGCGAAACGCTCCTGAAGCTCCGCCGCATCTACGAACGGCATCTTCGCCGGCCGCCGAAACACGAGGGTCCGACACTGCCGGTCGGCATTAACATGGCTGGTTTCGCACAGAGCGTCTATGGCATCGGCGAGTCGTCGCGCGCGTTCTGGCGCGCGGTGCAAGGTACCGGCCTGCCGTGCGTGCTGATCAACGTCCGCAGCAACGTGCACAGCAACGCCGACGACAGCCTCGTCGATTTCGCGAAGGAGAATCCCTATCGCATCAACCTGATGACGTTCTCCTTTGATTACTCGCGGCGATTTTTCCGCGACATGGGCCCGCGCTTTTTCGCCGGCCGCTACAACCTTGCGCTCTGGTATTGGGAGCAGGAGCACTTCCCCATCCGCTGGCATTCCGCCTTCGATTACTACGACGAGATCTGGGCGCCGACGACGTTTACGCAGCAGGCGTTCGCCGCGGTCTCGCCGGTCCCGGTGCATAAGATCACCTATCCTTTTTCGCTCAACGAAGCAGAGGCGATCCCGGACCGCCGCCGTTTTGGCTTGTCCGATGACGCGTATGTCTTCCTCTTCAACTTCGATTTCCACAGCACGATTCAGCGAAAGAATCCGGGCGCGGTGATCAAGGCTTTCCGCGATGCATTTCGACCTGATGATAAGGCGGTGCTGGTCTTGAAATCGATCAACCGGGATGCCGCACCAGCCGCCCACGCTGCGCTCGTCGCGCAAAGCGGCGACCTGCCGAACGTGATCTTCCTCGATGCGCATGTATCTGGCGCGGAGGTGAACTCGCTTTTCGCCTCGGTTGATTGCTACGCTTCCCTCCATCGATCGGAAGGCGTCGGCCTCGGAATGGTGCAGGCGATGTATCTGGGCAAGCCGGTGATCGCCACCGGCTACTCGGGCAACCTCGACTTCATGAGCGCCGAAAACAGCCTGCTGCTCGACTACACGATGACCGAGCTCGACGTCGATGAGGGAGCATACGAACGCGGCTCGCATTGGGCCGAGCCAGACGTCGCGCAGGCCTCCCGCTACATGCGGTGGCTCTACGAAAATCAGCAGGCAGGTCACGAGCTCGGCGCGCGCGCCGCGGCTAGCATCCGCCAGACGCTCAACCCGCATCGTGCGCAACAGGAGATCCTTCAGCGCGTGCGCGAACTAGGCTTCTAAGTTCGCGGCCCCGCTGATAGAAGCGCATGCTTAGCGTATGGGCACCAAAGCTGACGGCACTTCGGTTGAGGAAATCTCAGGTTGGATCCAAAAAGCGGCGAGCGCGGAATCACGCCAACTCGCCGCCGGATCTGTCAGCGCTCCGGCCAGCGATCGCCGTTCACTCCAGATCGACGCCGCGCTCGCCCGCGCGCAAAAGAAGACCTTCATCCGGACGATTAAACCGCTGCGCCGTTTAATCCGAGACCAGGGCGCCGTGAACGACAGTCTGATTGAAGCCGTGTACCACCTGAACGCGCAAAATAAGGAACTGCTCGAGCAGGTGGAAAACCTCGGCGCGGTCGTCTCCCGGCTCCGCAGGCAGCTGCGTCGCCTCCGGACCGATGCAACGGGTGGAGCAAGCGCACCGCATCGGGAGCCGACCGGCTCCGCGCCGCCAGAGCGCGCCGACTGATGCGAGTAGTTGTCGCGAACGTCCGCACGCCCTTCATCTATGGCGGCGGCGAAGTTCTCGCGGATGAGCTCGTGAATGCGCTGAGACGCGAAGGCCACGAGGCGGACCTTGTCTCGCTGCCGTTCAATCCCGGTGAACCTGAACGCATCCCGGATCAGATGCTCGCGGCGCGTTTGGTAGACCTGCGTGAAATTCACGGCAGGCCTGTCGATCGATTGATCGCGCTGAAGTTTCCCGCCTACCTGATCCCGCAGCCGAACAAGGTGCTGTGGTTGATGCATCAACATCGGGCCGCTTATGAGTTCTGGGATCATCCTTTCGGCAATCTCGCAGCCGCCCCCCGTGGGCGGATGGTGCGCGACATTATTCGACGTGCCGACCAACAGATCGCCGATGAGACCCGCGCACTCTTCACGATCTCGCGCAACGTGAGCAGGCGTCTTCTCCAATATTCAGGAATCGAATCAACGCCGCTCTACCATCCGCCGTCGAACGCGGCGGCGTTCTACTGCGCAGGCGAGGCCGAGGATTATTTCTACTTTCCGAGTCGACTCTCTGCTTCGAAGCGACAAGAGCTCGTCGTGGAGGCGTTGGCGCACACCCGCAATCCCGTGTGCGTGAAATTTGCGGGCTTGCCGGACAGTGCGCCGTATGGTGATCACCTCAAGCGACTGGTGCGCGAGCGCGGTGTGGAACCACGCGTCGTGTGGACGGGATTCGTCACGGAAGAGGAGAAACGCGAGGCCTATGCGCGCTCGCTCGCCGTAATTTTCCCTCCGGTTGATGAGGATTACGGATACATCACGCTTGAGGCAATGCTGGCTTCCAAGGCCGTCATCACTTGCGAAGACTCCGGCGGGCCGCTCGAATTCGTGGTGCGTGACGAAACTGGCTTGGTCACCTCCCCGACGCCAGGCGATCTGGCGCAGGCGATGGACGCCCTCTGGGATGATCGCACGCGCGCCAAATCGCAAGGAGCGGCGGGACGTAAGCATTACGACCGGCTCGATCTCTCCTGGAGCAGCGTCCTCGAAACTTTGCTCGCGTGACTACGATCAACTGGTTCTCACCGGTTCCACCAACGCGTTCGTCGATCGCCCTCGATACTGCGACCGTTCTTCCCGCCTTAGCCCGGCGCACCAGGGTCATCGTATGGACGCACGAGAAAAGCTGGTCACGCTCACTTGAGACGCACGCGGAGGTGCGGCACTACGATGCGAACGCGATCCCTTGGCCGGCGATCAATGCCGCAGACGTAACGGTGTATCATCTCGGCAACGAGCCGCATTATCATGCGCCGATCTGGCAGGTGCAGCATCGTCATCCGGGTATCGTCGTGCTGCATGACCTGAACCTGCAGGGACTGTTTGTCGGCTCCGTTTTTAATGGGTCGATCAGCTCGATGGAGTATGTGCGGTCGATGCGGCGATACTATGGCTCGCGGGGCCGCGAACTCGCGAACGGGCTGCTCACCGGATCGTTGCGAGTGGCGGACGTTGCCGCCGAGGCACCGCTTATCGGCGCTGCAATTGAGAATGCGTTGAGTGTCGTCGTTCATACGGAGGTGGGGCGCGATGCAATTGCGACCGTCGCTGACGCGCCGGTCCACTATGTGCCGTTGTTCGTTCCGCCGATCACGACGGCCTCCACCGCTTCGCCGGCTCGGAAGCGCGCTCGCCCTCCTTACCAGATTATTATCTTCGGCTTTCTCGGATCGAACCGACGGCTCGAGTCGATCTTCAAAGCATTGCACGATTTCGCGGACCGGGAGCAGTTCCACCTCCACATCTACGGCACGGCTACGCACGAAGGCGAGATGAAGGAGTTGGTGCGCGATCTCGATTTGGAACGGCTCGTCACATTTCACGGATTTGTCGACGACGCGGAGCTCGACCAGGCACTCGCGCGCAGTGATCTCGCGCTGAACCTGCGCGATCCCACGATGGGCGAGGTCTCCGCAAGTCAGCTGCGGATTTGGCAAGCCGGCTTGCCGAGTCTCGTCACGGACATCGGCTGGTACGCGACGCTGCCGCGCGAGATGGTGGCGCCGGTGCGACGGGAGGCCGAGCTAGAGGATATCCAGGCGCATCTCGCGGCGTTCCTCACGCAGCCGGAAACCTATCGGCAGCTCGGCGAGAATGGACGCCGCTACGTGCGCGAACACCACACGATCGAGGGTTATGTCGACGCGCTGATGCACATCATCGACGCAACGATCGACGGACGAGCGCGCGAAGCGGTGCGCTTCGTTTCCACGCGCGCCGGCGAGGCGATGAGCCCATGGTTTGCCGACCGCGATCGAGACGTTCTGCTGCCGGGCGTCACGCGCGCGATCACCGAGGTGTTCGACGAGCGGCGTCCGAATCGTTAGGTGACGACGACTTCCCTATCGTCCTCATTTTCTTCGAGCGGCAGCTTTGTTTCTCGCTTCGCGTCAGTTTTGCGCCAGCGTGAACGCCACCTGCGCGTTTTCCGATGAACCAACCGCCACCCACACTGCCGAGTGTTTCGCCGGCCGCCGTGCTCTACGCGATGCGCCGCGATCCGCTTTCGTTTTTCACGAAAATGGCGGCGGAGCAGGGCGACATCGCACGCTTCCGCCTCGGCGATCATGAGCACGATCTCTATCTGCTGAACCATCCCGATTACATCAAGGAAGTGCTGGTGACGCAGGATCGGAACTTCACGAAATGGTTCTCCGTCGATCGCATTTACGAGGTGCTGGGCGAAGGGCTTTTCGTAAGCGAGGGACAATTCCACATGCAGCAGCGGCGGCTCTCGCAGCCAGCGTTTCATCGCGAGCGGATCGCCGGTTACGCCGACCAAATGGTGTCGCTCGCGATGCGCGTGCGCGATCGCTGGAAAGCGGATGGCGAGGTGGAGATCTGCGCGGAGATGAATCGTCTCGCGGTGATGATCGTCGCGAGCACGCTCTTCGGCGCCGACGTTGAAGCAGAGGCGGAAGAGATCCGGAATGCGCTGAGCGAGATCCTCGATCAGTTCGAACGCTCGGTGTTGCCGCAAGCCGATCGCGAAGATTTCCAGAACGCGTTGAAGCGCCTCGACGCGGTGCTGTATCGGATTGTCCAGGAACGCCGCGCGACCGGCGGAGACCAGGGCGACCTGCTTTCGATGCTCTTGCTGGCACAAGACGCGGAGCACGGCGGAGGGGGAATGACCGACCTGCAGGTGCGCGATGAGGCGATGACGATCTTTCTCGCCGGCCACGAAACGTCCGCGAACGCGCTCGCGTGGAGCTGGTATTTGCTCGCGCAACATCCGGAAGTGGAAGCGCAGTTTCATGAGGAAATCGACCGCACGCTCGGCGGACGCACGCCCACGATGGAGGACGTGCCGAAGCTGGCGTTGACCGGCAGGATATTCGCGGAAGCGCTTCGGATTTATCCGCCGCTTTGGGCGATCGGCCGGCGGGCGATCAATGACTGCGACATCGGAGGTGAGAAAATCGCGGCAGGATCAGTCGTCATTCTTTCGCAATATGTGACGCATCACGACGCCCGATGGTTTCCTGAGCCGTCGCGTTTCGATCCGGATCGCTGGTTACCGGAAGCAAAAGCGACTCGCCCACGCTTCTCGTATTTCCCTTTCTCAGCGGGCAGCCGCGCGTGCCTCGGCGAAGCGTTCGCAGGCCTGGAGGGTGTTCTTTCCCTCGCGACGATCGCGCAGAAGTGGCGGCTCCGGATTGTTCCCGGTCAAACGATCAAGCTCCAACCGCAATTGACGCTGCGGGCACGGAGCGGCATCAGGATGCGACTGGAAGCTCGGCCGTAAAGGGCGCCTGCCGAGCGCGAATCGTCCCGTGGCTTGACAAGCTCACCCCTGCTTCTCGACTATCCCTCAGCTATGGCTACCGAACTGACGGAGCAGGACGTCGAGCAGATCCAGAAAAGCTTCAAGCGTTGCCGCGAAGGCACCGCTGACTCGATCATCGAGCTGCGCCGCACGCATGACACAGCGCTCATTGCGCCGATCGTTCGCGGGATCGTGTGGCGATATGTGGCCGAAGATGCACGCCACGTTGTCGAGGAAGCGAAACCGGAGACGCCGCTCGCCGCGCTCGGCATCGACTCGCTCATGATGCTCGAAGTCGTGCTCGATGTGCAGGACGCGCTCGATGTCGTGATTGAGGATTCCGATCTCCGCCAGATGCACACCATCGGCGACGTGATCGAGTTCCTGATTCAGCACTACGCGAAGACGCACCCCGCGGCGTAATCGAAGCGCAGCGTACTCGAAGCGCGGCGCATGATGGGCGGATTGTTGATGGATTGATGACGAGGTGCGGGATAGCTTCCGCGCAAATGTCTTCAGCGAATTCCAACGAGCCGCGGCGGATCGTCGTCACCGGGCTCGGCTTCATCACCAGCATCGGCAACAAGAAAGAGCAGGTGCTGTCGAGCCTGCGCGAGTGCCGGACGGGCGTCGAATATTACCCGGAGCTGGAGCGGACTGGTGTCTCGGTGCGGCTCGCCGGCACGGTCAAGGATTTCTCATTTCCAGAACTCCGGAGCGACGAATGGATTTTTCCGAAGGAGTACGAAATTCCGCGCGCGCAGCTGCGCTCGATGTCGCCCAACGCGGTTTACGCGTTCTGCGCGATGCAGCAGGCGATCACCGACGCGAAGCTATCGACGGAACTCGTCTCGAGCCCGCGCACCGGTGCGATGTGCGCCTCGAATGGATCTGGCTGGCTCACCTACGAGTACCTCGACATGATGCTGAAGAAGGGGCCGCAGCGTTGTAATCCGATGGCGTTGGTCGCGAGCATTGCGGGGACGTTGAACATGAACCTCGTCGCCGATTTCGGGATCAAGGGACACTCGTTAGGCTTCTCGAGCGCCTGCGCATCGTCAGCACACGCGATGAGCGCGGCGGTCGATCGGATTCGTGCCGATCGCCAGGACATCCTGTTTGTCGTTGGTGCCGAGGATTGCAATCTCTTCAGTATCCTGCCGTTCGTCGGGACACGCGCCCTAACGACTCAAACCGACCCGGCGACCAGCCCATGCGCGTTCGACCGCAAACGCGACGGCTTTGTCGCGACTGGCGGCGCGACGGTTCTCGTCGTCGAGGAACTGGAACACGCGCGCAACCGCGGCGCGCACATTTACGCGGAGGTGCTCGGCTGCGGGGAAGCTTCGGACGGCTACAGCGTGATGGCGCCGGAGCCCGAAGGCGAAGGGCTTGCCCGTGCGATGGAGGCAGCCATCAAGGACGCAAATATCTCGGCGGCGGATGTCGATTACATCAATGCGCACGCCACTTCCACGCCCGCGGGCGATGCGGCGGAGGTCCTCGCGATCCGGCGAGTTTTCGGTGAGAAAACGCCCTACGTTAGCAGCACGAAATCGCTGACCGGTCACGGCCTCTCGTTAGCCGGCTCGATGGAAGCGGCGTTCTGCTGCCTCGCGCTCGAGGAGGAGTTCGTGCCGGTCTCGGCCAACATCACCGAACTCGATCCGGAGTTCGCAGCGGTCTCGATCGTGACTGCGCCGATCGAGCATGCGCCACGTGTCGCGCTCACGAACTCGAGCGGGTTCGGCGGCACGAACGTCTCGATTGCCCTGCAGAAATGGGAGCAATCCTGACGTTAGGCGCGCGGTTGGGAATTTCGACGCGGCTGTAGCTGAGCCGCTACCGTACCCGCCGTGGGGTCGCGCCTTCTGCTCCGCGAAATCGAGCGCTGCGGCTCGAATTTTGGGACCATCGCCGATTGGTTGCCCGAACTGCCAGCGTGGAATCAAATCAACGACAAACAGAGACGACGAATGAACGGCCGCTCGACGATCCGAAGCTCAAACCGGAGCTGAGAACCGGAGAACCATCGGCGGCAACGGTCGGCCTTGGAACTGGCGCCGCGGGCGGCGGATTAGCCGGCGCCGCGTTGGGCGGAGCAGTCGCAGGTCCGGTTGGCGTCATGGTCGGCGGAGTAGCTGGTGCAGTGGCCGGCGCATACGGCGGTCGCCAAATCGCGGACGCGATCTATCCGCCGGAGGAGGAACAATACTGGCGCGAGCATCACGGCGAGGAAGAGTGGGCGGAGAAGGATTCCTCCTACGAGCAATACGCGCCGGCGTATCGCAGCGGCTACGAAGCGTTCTCCAAGTACCCCGGTAAGGGGTATGAGGAAGTCGAGCCGGAGATCGAACGCGAGTACGAGCAAAGCGATGCGAATCGCGTCGTTTCGTGGGCGCGCGCCCGGCCGGCTTTGAAGGCGGCTTGGAGGAGAGCGTCAGGCATGGCCGGAACCCGGCCCCCGGGTCGCGGCCTGCGGACAGGGCTGTAAACGCGCGCCCTGTGTGCGTCCGCTAGCGCGGTGGATTGTGGGCGTCGGTCGGCTGCGACGATGAGTCGTTAGGCGAACGACTCCGCAATTCATCGCGCTCGGGTGTGTAGCGACCCTTCATCTCGTCAGCCACGGTTCCTTTCCACTGCGGCACGCCAGCCAGATAAGCTGCGCGCACGATCATGTGCGTGGCGATTGGCGTCGTAAAAAAGATGAACAGGAGCACGGCGACGATTTTCGCGATTACGCCGCGGTCCGGGAATGAAATGGCCACTCCGATGAGCATGCAACCCAGCCCGAGCGTCGTCGCTTTCGAGACCGCGTGGATACGCGTGTAAACGTCGGGAAACCGCACCGCGCCGAGCGCCGCGATGAAAACAAATGCGGCGCCCACGAGGAGAGCGACCGCCGTGACAATTTCACTCGCGATCACGTTGCCTCCTCTCCAGAAAACGCGCGAAGGCCACCGTCCCGAAGAACGCGATGATCGCCAGCACGACGATTGCGTCCAGCAACACCGGCTGGCGCATCAGGATGATATAGGCCGCAATAAACGCGCCGATGATCATGCCGATGAGGTCGAGCGCGACGACGCGGTCCGGCAGGCTCGGCCCGCGCGCGAGACGCACGAACGCGAGCAGCAAGGCGGCTACCAGCAGCGCAAAGACAATTGTCAGGACAACGTTCATGCGTGAGTCAGCGGAGCAGCCGCAGCACGCGGCGTTCGAAGTCATTCTTGATCGATCGGCGGATCTCGTCCGCGTCCTCGACATACATGACGTGCAGGTAAAGCGTGCGTCGATCCGTCGAGACGTCCACGCTGACGCTGCCGGGAGTCATCGTCATCAGGTTCGCGAAGAGCAAAATCTCGAAGTCGGTGTTCGCATCGAGCGGGATCGCGAGCAACGCCGGACGCATGTGATGCGTCGGTGTGACGGCATCGTGCGCGACGCGCAGATTCGCGAGCAGCAACTCCTTCAGGTAAAAAAGGAGGAAGCTGATCAGCTTTGGAATCTTGAGGAGAAGCTTCATGGATTCGGCCGCAGCACGGCATCGATGTAGAGCTGCGGATTCATGATCTGCGCAGCGGCGGCGTTTGAGAAATCGAACAGCACCGAAGGGAACAAACCGATCGCGACGGTGACGACCGCCATCGAGCAGATCGGAATCAACATCAGCAGCGGCACGGCTTTGTTCGGGTGCGGCGGCGCTTCGACGGGCGCGGCTTTCCAGAACGCTTCGGCCCAGATCTTCGTCATCGAGAAGAGCGTCAGCAGACCGACGGCGAGCGCCGCCGCCATCGCGATCCAGTGCGAAGCGTCGAGACCCGCCCTAACGAGTGCAAACTTCGCAAAGAACCCCGAGAGCGGCGGGATGCCGCCTAACGACAGAGCCGGGATGAGAAAGAGCACGCCCAGCCAAGGGTAATCGCGGTAGAGATTCCCGAGTTGCTTGAGCTCGTTCGTTCCGCGCGTGTAGCGAATCGCGCCGGCCACGAGGAAGAGGTTCGTCTTCACGATGATGTGATGGACGATGTAGAAGACCGATGCGCCGATCGCCGCCGGCGTGAAAATGCCGAGCCCGAGCGTCATGTAGCCGATCTGGCTGACGATGTGGAAGGAGAGCACGCGCCGGATTTCGTATTGCGCAGCCGCGCCGAGCACGCCCGTGATCATCGTCAGCACGGAGAGCCAGATGAGCAACGGGTGCGTGATTTCCGGCATGCCGGTGAAGATGAGCGTGAAGACGCGGATCAGCGCATAGACGCCCACTTTCGTGAGCAACCCCGCGAACACTGCCGACACCGCAACCGGAGGCGTGTGATACGACGCCGGCAGCCAAAAGAAGAACGGGAACAAGCCGGCTTTGATGCCAAACGCAGCCAGCAGCAGCATCGCCGCCGCAAGCGGAACGGCCGAACTCTCGTCGCGCAATTTCACCGCGAGGTCCGCGATGTTCAGCGTTCCGGCCGCGCCGTAGATGAGCCCGATCGCGGTGAGGAACAGGCCCGAGGCAATGAAGTTGAGCGTGAGATATTTGACCGCGCCTTCGATCTGCGCGCGTTCCCCGCCGAGCGCGAGCAGCACGAACGACGACATCAGCATCACCTCGATCCAGACGAAGAGGTTGAACAGATCGCCGGTAAGGAATGCGCCGCAGACGCCCATCAGCAGGACGTGATAGAGCGGGTGAAAACCGAAGCGCTCGCGCCCTTCATCCACATCGGCGAGCGCGAAGATTCCGACGGTTAGTCCGACGAAGCCGGTCACCGCGACCATCACTGCCGCCAGAAGATCGGCCACGAGCGTAATGCCGAATGGCGCCGGCCAGTTGCCGAGTTGGGCGACGAGAATTCCCTGCGCGTAGACCTCACGCAGCAACCAGATGGACGCTGCGAAGAGCAACGCCGAACCGGTGATGCTGATCGCGCGTTGCGCGTTGCGCGATCGGCTCGTGAGCAGGCACGCGGCTGCCGTGAACACCGGAATCAGCACCGGCAACACGAGAACGGTATTCATTCCTCGCCCTCCTGCAGCTTATCGAGATCGTCGGTCTGCAATCCCGCGTGCGCTCGCCGCGTCAGCGCCAGGCTGAACGCAAGGACGCCGAAGCTGATGACGATCGCGGTGAGGATCAGCGCCTGCGGCAGCGGATCGGCAAACGGCGTCGCCGGTGCGGTGGCGCCATCAGCGATGATCGGAGCGTTGCCGCGAGTGAGCCGCGCGGCGGTGAAAATCAGCAAATTGACCGCCTGGCTGAAAATCATCAGCCCGAGCACGAGCTTCACCACGCTGCGGCGCAACATCAGGTAGAACGACGTCGCGTAAAGACCGCCGATCACAAACGCCAGCAGCGTCTCCATTAATCCGTCTCCTCCGCGACCGAGAGCATCATGAGCACACCAATGCCTACGACCACCAGATAGACGCCGACGTCGAACAAGAGCGGCGTGCCGAATTTCAATGTGCCGGCAACGAGCGTCGGCACCGAGCCGCCCCAGATGCCGGTGAGAAACGGCAACCCTGCGAGCAACGAAATCACACCGCTGACACCCGCCGCGAGAACGCCGACCGCGATGACTGTTTGCGGTGTCACGCGCAGAAGCGCGCGCGCGGCGGGCATGCCATTGGCGATGCCGTGCAACGTGATCGCGCCCGCCGCAAGCAAGCCGCCGATGAACCCGCCGCCCGGCTCGTTATGCCCGCGCAGGAGCAGGAAAATCGAGAACAGTAATTGTGCGGGCACGATGATGCGCGCGGCCGATCGCAGCAGCAGCGAATCCATCATTCGCGTTCTCCTTTCTTGCTGGCGCGTGGCCGCAGCCGCATCAGCGCAAACACGCCGAGCGCCGCGACACCGAGCACCACGATCTCGCCGAAAGTATCGAGCGCACGGAAGTCGACCAGAATCACATTGACGACATTCCGTCCTTCAGCGCGCAGGCTGTTCTCGGCGAAATAATCGGAAACGGTGCGCACCGCAGGCTTCTGCAAAACCGAGAGCATCAACAGCGTGATGATGCCGCCGGCAGCGATCGCGAGCGCGGCGTCGAGCGTGCGTTTCCGCGGCGACGATAACGTCGAGAACCGCGGCAGGTGGTAAACGACAAGCACAAACAGCACGAGCGTCAGCGTCTCGACGAGGATCTGCGTCATCGCCAGATCCGGCGCACCGAACATCGCGTAGATTAACGCGACGCCGTAACCGACCACGCCAAGCGCGGCGACCGCGGTGAGCCTGCCGCGCGCACGCGCGGCGACGATCGCGGCGCAGATGATCAGCAGCGCGACCGCCGCTTCCTGAAAGCGAAGACCAGCGAATGCGGTGACGAAGTTCGGTTGCCGAAAAATCGCGACGCCCGCGAGCCCGATCGACACTGCGAGCACCACGAAGACGTAGTGCCGCAACTTCCCTTGCTGCAGCCAGCGCGTCTGCCACGCCGCGCCCGCGATCAGCGCCGCGAGGCCGAGGTCATACCAGCGTTCCGGCCCGCGTGCGCCGATCGGCCGCAGCCGCACCGCGAGTCGTTCCACGTAGCTGCGGCCAGCGTAAACCGCGACGCCCACCAGCACTGTCGCGAAGCTCAGCATCAGGACGGGGTTGATGCCATGCCACAATTTCAACGCGACCTCCGTCTGGCGCGCGCGCACTGCACTCGTGGCAGGCGCGAGCAGCAACTCGTCGATCAACCCCGGAAACAAGCCAAAGACAGCGCTGACCGCAGCGAGCACGGCCGGGCCGAGCCAGAGCGCGAACGGTGGTTCATGCGCGTGCTCCTTCGGCATGCGCACTGCGCCGTGAAACGGCGTGAACCCAATGATCAATGCGACCGCTACCATCGCTACGTTCGCCGCCACGCCGAGCGCAGTGACGATCAAGCCGATATCCGGCGACTGCACCTTTGCCTCGTAGAGCAGTTCTTTGCCGATGAATCCGAGCAGCGGCGGAAATCCGCTCATTGAAAGCGCCGCCAATCCTGCGGCGACAGCCGTGATCGGCATGATGCGAATCAATCCGCTCAGTGCCCGCACATCGCGCGTCCCGACGCCGTGATCGACTGCGCCTGCCACCATGAAAAGCGCGCCTTTGTAAAGTGAGTGCACGAGCAGGTAGACGACGACCGCCTGCATCGCGAGCGTCGTGCCGATCCCGAGCAGGAGCACGAGAGCGCCGAGCGCGCTGACTGTGGAGTAGGCGAGCAGCAGTTTGAGGTCGGACTGCGGCAACGCGAGCAACGCTCCGCCCAGCATCGTGATCGCCCCGATAAGCGTGAGAATGTTGTGCCACTCGGGTGTATCGCCGAGGAGCGGGTTGAAGCGCGCGAGCAGGAAGATGCCCGCTTTCACCATCGTGGCGGAATGCAGATACGCGCTGACCGGCGTCGGTGCCGCCATCGCATTCGGCAGCCAGAAGTGAAACGGCATCTGCGCCGATTTCGTGAACGCGCCCACTAGGACCAGCAGGAGCGTGGGCAAATAGAGCGCGTGTGCGTGAATTGCGTCGCTGTTCTCGAGCAGCGTACTGAAGGAATAACTGCCGCCGATTTGCCCGAGCAGAATGAAACCGGCCATCAACGCGAGCCCGCCGCCGCCGGTGATCAGCAGCGCCTGCAATGCGGCCGCGCGCGCTTTCGCCTTCTCGTGGTCGAACCCGATCAGGAGATACGAGGCGAGACTCGTTAGCTCCCAGAAGACAAACATCAGGAGAATGTTTTCGGACGCGACGAGCCCGAGCATTGAACCCATGAAAAACAGGATCAACGCGAAGAAGCGCCCCTCGTGCCGGTGACCATGCAAGTAGCCGCCGGCGTAAACCAAAATCAGCGCGCCGATTCCCGCCACGAGCAGCAGGAAGAGCAGGCTTAGTCCATCGATGCGAAACGCCAGCTCGAGCCCAAGACTCGGCGCCCACGGCATCGTCTCGATGATCGCGCCAGCGGATACGCGCGGCAGCAGCGTGGCGAACCAGATCGTTAGGCCAAGCGGAACGATGGCCAGCACCCACCCGGTCGCGCCGCGCAGAAGCCGATTCAGCAAAGGTGCGATCGCCGCGAGGAGAAAGATGGATGCGACAGCGGCGAACATGTTTGACGTCTTGATTGATCGATAGCCGACCGCTCGACGGCCCGAACAAAAAGCGCCGGGTCGCCGATGGCAAGCACCAACCCTGAGACGCTGCTTGCGGCGGTGCTAATCGGCTGCTGGCGAACGCGATATCTTGTTCGGCAGCATCTCGTTACAATCGAATGCTGCTACATTGAGATCGTCATCCCAGCATGCGACGGAAGGACATGCACGAGCGAATGAAAATGATCAGCCACAACCTGCTTACGGCCCTTTCCGCCGCCGCTGAGCCGCCCTGCCTCTCGCTCTATCAGCCGACGCATCGACATCATCCTGAGAACCAACAGGACCCGATCCGTTTCCGGAATCTGGTGAAACAATTGGAGCAGTCGCTCCTGCAAAAACACGAAGCGCCGCAGGTGGCGACGATGCTGGAACCATTCCGCACCCTGGCCGACAATCGCGACTTCTGGAACAACACGCTCGATGGCCTGGCAGTGTTCGGGGCGCCTGGCGTGTTTCAGGTTTTCGGACTCCAACGAACGGTCAGCGAGCTGGCGATCGTAGCCGACAGCTTTCACACGAAACCGCTCTGGCGTTTTCTCCAATCCACCGACCGCTACCAGGTGCTCGCGCTGAGTCTCGATCGCATCCGCCTCTTCGAAGGCAACCGCGACGTGCTCGATGAGATCGATCTCGCGCCCGGCGTGCCGCGCAACGCGCGCGCGGCGATTTGGAACGTTGGTTCAACAGGCTCGAGCAAGTCACGGATCCGGGCGCCGAGAAAGATCTGCTGCTGCGAGCGCGCGAAAGTGCCCGCGCCTACGTCGCCCAGCGCGAGCGCCTGGAGCGCGAGGGCCGCACACCTGCCGAAGCCGCCGAGCAGGTGGCGCAATCGATGCGCGAGGCAGAGGCCGCGCTGGCGACGCTTGTTGAGCTGAACTTCGATCAAAGCCAATCACTGCAACGCGAAGCGCGCTCCGAGGATTCATGGGCAACGTGGATCGGCGTGACCGCAGCTGGTGCAGTTCTGCTTTTGCTCGCGGCGGTTTTTGTTCTTCTCGAACGCGAGCTGCGTCGACCGCTGCTGCAGTTAACGAAGGAAATGGCGACACTCGAAGCCGGTAATCTTGCGCCTTTGCATGTCGACGGTCCGGCGGAATTGCGCGCGATCGCACAGGCGTTCAACAGCCTCATCGAGCAGCTGCAACGTCACCGCGCATCGCAGCTCCGCTTCCTCGCCGGCATCGCGCACGACCTCCGCACGCCTTTGAACGCGATGAAGCTGTCGACTGCTTTGATCGATGGCGACAACCTCGACGCCGAGCGACGCGAGACGCTCCAGACGATCGACCGCCAGATCACGCAGCTCGATCGGCAGGTCGGCGATTTGCTCGACACGACGCGAATCGAATCCGGGGACCTCGAGCTACGCGTCAACGAGCAAAACCTCGCGGAACTGGTCGAGAGCGCCGCCAACATCTTCCGCGGGATGTCGTCGCGGCACACGATCCAGGTCACGACGCCCGCGCAGCCGATCATCTACCCGTGCGACCCGATACGCATCGGCCAGGTCCTGAACAACCTTCTCAGCAACGCGATCAAATACTCGCCGTCAGGCGGCGAAATAAAGGTGGCGCTAACGCCTGTCGATTCAGGATTGGAGATATCCGTCAGCGATCAAGGCATCGGTATTTCAGCTGACGATTTGGATCACGTGTTTGAGTCGTTCCGCCGCACGGCTGCTACGCGTGAGGCCATCCCCGGCGTCGGTTTGGGTTTGTCGGTGGCGCGTCGAATCGCTGCGGCGCACGGCGGCGCGATCAAGATCCGGAGCGTGCCGGCTGCCGGTTCGACGTTCACGCTTTGCTTGCCCGCAAAGCGCCAGAGCTAGACGCCTGCGTCGGCACGCGCTGTATTCCCGCAGGAGCTTGGGAATCTGCTCTGTCCGTTCAATGAATCACCCGATCAGCCATTTCCTGCTCATCCGTCATGCGCATGTCGATATCGGACCGGCGCCGGGCCGCCTCTGCGGTTGGCTGGATCTGCCGTTGAGCGCGGAAGGGCAACGGCAAGTGGACGCATTGCGTGACCGCCGGTTCGTTCGCGAGCGGCCCGATGCACTCTACACGAGCACGCTCCGCCGCGCGCGGGAAGTCGCGGCCGCGCTTGCGGAGATTTGGGATTTAAGCCCAGAACCGCGCGACGATTTGCGGGAGATCACCTGCGGCGAACTCGAAGGCCTGTTCATCCGCGACGTGGCGCGCGCTCATCCCGGGCTCCTTGCGCGCAACGATGCGCAAACGGATGACGACTTCACCTGGCCCGGCGGAGAAAGCTACCGGCAGCTGCGCCAGCGTGTGCTCGCTGCGTTATCGGCGATCGCGGCGCAGCATCCCGGCAAGCGGATCGCGGTCGTCACGCATGCCGGCGTTGTCTCGCAAGTTCTTGGCACGCTGAAGGGGCGTCGCGCCGCGATGTGGCAAGCGGACCGGCCCGGCCTGCTCTCGGCTACCGAAGTGACGTGGGCGAACGGCGCACCGGCGGCGTTGCTGCGATTCGGTGCGACCGATTAGCGGGAACCAACGCGGCCGCGCGGCGGACCACGCGTTCCCACGCGCGCAGCGCCATTTGCGAGTTCGTGCGAGCCGACAGGCCGGTTGCCGGATTGCTCAGCACGGCGATGTGGTGGCGAATCGCTCCTGCGAGGCCGTTGCTCACTGAGGCGAACCAATAGCGCTTTCGCAGATCGGTCGTCAGTTGCTCGACTGACCGTCGACTCGCGAGATACGCCAGCAGCAATGTGTCGTGACGGCGCCGCGCCTCCGGCTCCCAGCACCCCAGAGAATGCAGCCAGGAAGCGACATCCTCGAGCGGAGAGCCGACGCGCGCTCGTCCCCAATCGATCAGCGCGACACAGAACGCTGATGACTCGTTAGGCCGCACGATCACGTTCCCCGGGTGAACGTCGCCATGGATCAAAGTAGTGCCGGCGCGCAGCAGGCGGAGGCGGATCTGAGGCAGAGCTTCGACGACGCGTTTTAGTTCTCCGATCGGTTGCCAGACGCGCGTGGCCTGCTGGGTCCGAGCTGAAGCCGCGAACGCGAGTGTATCGCGCGCCGAGTGCGCAAGTTCCGCTTCGTAATCCCAAAACGCGATCCTTCCTCGCGGGAACACCACGTCGTGCAGGTGTGCGAGGGCCCGACAAACCGCCTCCGTGGCAGCGGTATCCCGCCACGGCCAGTTCGTCCCGGAGCGGACGTCTTCGAGAAACAAGTAGCGCGAATCGCCAACGATGTTTGAGCCGAATATGCGAGCCGTCGGAGGATCTTCCAGACTTTTCCAAAGAAGCTCATAGACGTCTGCTTCCCGGCTCGCGCGGCCGTGAAGCTCCTTCACGACGAGACGCGGCGGAATGCCATCGCTGTTTGCGTCCAAGACCTGCACATCCGCCCGGGTGACCGCAGATTCGAGGCCGCCGCGGATAGCACGAGTCTTCACGCGAATCTGTTCGGCGGGAATGCACCAGCGGTCCGCGACAAAGGTCGTGATGTGCGATGGCATTTCCTAATCCTAGCGAGTTTGCGAGTAGCGGCGGGAAAAATCGAGAGGCAGGGCTTCCGCAGCGCTTTTCGCGTGCAATTAGCCCGTGAAGAGTTAGCAACGGAGAGGACGAGAGAAGCGTTGGCAGCGGTCACAGATTCACGGCGCAATGTCGCGCACCTATCTGCGCCGGTATCGCCGGTGTTCTCGTGAGAGGGCCTATAGCTCAGCGGTTAGAGCAGGGGACTCATAATCCCTTGGTCCCTGGTTCGAATCCAGGTGGGCCCACATTTCGCCGGACGTGCGACGGCAAAATGGCCGATTCTGCAGCGGCGACGGACGCGAAAGGGCAACTATTCTAATGAGCGATTCCGAAATTACCTACAAAAATCGTACTTCGATCTCGGAAACCGTTGACAACGCAGTCTCAGGTCGTGAATACTGCGGCCGTGCTGAAAAAATTCATCCCGCAAAAGCCCCTGTCGTCGATCGGAGAAGGATCGTTAAGCGCGGGCAATGATGACACAAACGGTCTCGCTCAGCGCGAAGAACCGGCGCGCACATCATCACCATCAATCACCGATCATCAAAAAACTATGGCTGAACATTCTGGCAAAGACATCCTTTCGAGCGACGTCGAAATCAAAGGCTCGATCAAGTTCCAAAAAGAGCTTCTCATTGACGGTAAGGTGGAAGGCGAAATCCATTCCGACGGTGTCTTGACGATCGGTGAGAACGCCGACATCCGCGGCGAGATCAAGACGAAGTCGATCACCGTTTTCGGCAAGGTTCAGGGCAATATCACCGTCGGCGAGCGCTGCGAGCTCAAGTCGCGCTGCACGCTGCAGGGTGACCTGAAAGCCGCCCGCCTCGTGATCGAAGAAGGTGCCACCTTCATCGGCAAATCCGAAGTCACCAGCTCCGGCGGCGGCAAAGCAGCCGCTGGCGGCAACTCGCGTCCGGAGATTGTCCGCAATGACGAGCCGGCCGCGCCTGTCAAAGCCGCTTTCGGCTCGCGCGCCTAACCGCAGCTACCTTCTCGTAGCCGCCAGTGGCAAAATCGTTGCCTGCTAAGCACAGTGTGGAGTGTCCACACTGCGGCTTTAAGCAGATGGAGTATGCTGCCGCGAGGAGCACCATGTGCCGGCAGTGCGGCGGGTCGTTTTCACCCGCTGCGCCGACGAAGGCAGAGATAAAACTCCGCGCACCGCAGGCCGAACAGCCGTCTGCTCCCGCGGTGCTCGCCGAAGAGGCAGCCTCGCTTTTCCGGAAGTTTGATGGGCTTTGGGGAAAGCAACGCAGCTCGATCGTCGAATGCTTCGATTGCAAGGCAAAGCAGGAAGTCACTTCTGCCGCCAGCTCGACGACTTGTCCGAAATGCAGCGCGCATCTCGATCTGCGCGACTACAAGATCACCACCAGTTTCAGTCGCGCCATCCGGACGCACGGCGAGGTCCATGTGACGTCACGAGGCGATCTCAGCAGCAGCAATGTTGTCTGCCGGTCGGCGCTGATCGAAGGGAAACTGCGCGGAAACCTCCATTGCGCAGGGACGGCGACGATCAATTACTCGGGCAAGATCCCGGGCCGGCTGACCGCCGACCAGGTGATCATCGAACGTAAAGCCGAGGTGCAGTTTTTCCGCCGCGTCACGGTCAAGAGCATTGAGATTCGCGGCCAGATGACCGGCGAAGTGATGGCTGAAACCGTCGTCGTGATTCACCGCAACGCGTCACTCGACGGTGACGTCACCGCCAAGGCGATCAGCGTCGAAAAAGGCGGCATGTTCTCTGGTCAACTGGTGATCGGCAGCAGCGGACTGAAGCAAGCCGAACTGTTGCCGCAGGCTTCCACCGCACCAGCGCCCGCGCCGACGGCCGCCGCTCCGACAGCCGCGACGGCCGAGGAAGGCATCCTGCCTGGTCTGATTCCGCCGCTGCCTGCCGGCTAAGCCTTCGGGCTGAATGCAAACGAAGCTGCGTCCCCGCAGTCCGTACGAGAAGCTCGGCGGCTACGTTCATCTCGCGCGGCTCATCGACAAGGCGCGCCTGCATCGCCAGGGTCTGCTCGACGGGTACAACTACAAGACCGTTGGGTTCGACAAGCACTTGCTCGCATTTCTGAAGCTCGATCCTGACCGGTTCGAAGAAGTGGCGAACTCGCTTGATGACGACGATGCGGTTCTCGGCTGGATCGCGCACAATGGAGCGAAACATTCCGCCGAGGAGATCGAGCGCTGGAATCAGGCGATGATCTCGCGGTATCCGGACACGGCGGTGAAGCGCGCGCGCTTTCTGCACGCGTTGAAAGAAGCCGGCGGCGAAGGCCGCCAGGATATCCGCACCTACTTCGATCTGATCGAGTTCGACGAACGTCGACTGGATTAGCCGACACCGCCGGCGCGTGGCTGCGGGAGCCTAATTGCCCCGCCGCCCGCCGCACGTGGGCCGGTCTTCGCGTCCGCTGATGACGGGCCGGCGAGCGTAAAAGAACTGCGGGGACCGTATTGTAAGAGATTCCTCCACTCCGCTTCGCTCCGGTCGGAATGACAAAATAGAGCGCTCGGTGATCCCCGATCGGACCATCTGCTTGAGCGCACGTGCCGGATGCCTTTGTCGCGCTCTCGCTGTTGTCGCCCTTAGCGCACGAACTGCCGGAACAAGACGTTCGCTTCTTCGAGCGTCTCCTTGCTTCCGATGTCGAACCACGTGCCTTGGATCTGGTGCGTCTTGACGCGCTTGCGCGTGTAGAGCCATTGAATGAAGCGGCCGGGTTGATCGGGGTTGTTGCCTTCTTCGATGTAGGTCTTGAAGAGCGGAATCGTGTCGCGGGAGAAGTAATACAGCGCGATGCCGGTCAGCGTGCTCTTGGGGTTCGCCGGCTTTTCTTCAAACGAGGTGATCACGCCTTCATCATCGAGCGTGATTGCGCTATATTTCTTGATCGCTTCAAGATCTCCAACGTCATACGTTGCCAGAGTCGCTTCCGATCCTTGCGCATGCCGCGCGAATTCCGTCAGCGGCTCGCTGAACAAGTTGTCACCCGCGACGACGATCAGGTCATCGCTGCCCAAATTCTCGCGTGAGAGCACGAGATTGATATCGCCAATCGCGCCGAGCTTGTCCGAGTCGTCGGTCGACTGATCGTTCACGATCGTCACCTTCCTGTTTGGGTTGCGCGCCTGGTACTGCTCCGCCCAATTTTCGAAATCCCTGGCAAACTTATTGTTTGTCACGACGTAGATCGTGTTGATCCCCTCGACCGGCGCGAGATTGTCCATCACCCATTCGATCATCGGCTTCCCGGCAACTTCGAGGAGCGGCTTCGCTTTCGTTAAGGTGAGCGGGTAGAGACGCGTAGCGTAACCGGCAGCAAGGATAAGGACGTTCATGTCGCTGTTACTTCGCACGAGACAACGGCGTTGCGCTCACGCGATTCGCGGCCGCGGAGTGCCGGCAATTCAGTGCGAGCCGAGCGCCGCTTGCTGCAGCTTTTGTTGCAACGCCTGGATCCGATCTGAGTTCGTGATCTTCCCCCGCGTCACGGCGTCGACCACGTAGAATGTATCCGTGGCCACGCCTTTCTCAGTGCTGATCCGCGACAGCGCGATCGATACACCTTCCTGGCCCAGCGCCGAGAGCAAACCGTAGAGCAACCCGACCCGGTCCGGGGTGGTGATCTGCACGAGGGTGTATGTCGGATGTGATTTGTTATCGGTGATGATTTTCGTCGGGAGCTCAAACTTCGGACCAGCTTTCCGGGGCACCTCCCGGCGCGCCGTTTCCAAAAGCGGCGCGAAATCAAACCGCTGATCGGCGAGCGCGCGGGCGAGGGTGGACTCCACGAGTGCGATCTCTTTCTCGCTCGTCACCGCGCGCGATTTGAGGTCGCAGACGCGAAAAATATCCAGCACCACGTTGTCACCACGCGTGTAGATGTCGGCGCTCAGGATATTCAACGGCACGACCGCGAACGAGCCCGCAATTTTCGCCAGCAATTGTTGGCCGTCCCACGTGCAAAACGACACCGTGCTGTGGCCTTGCTTCGCGTGGGGCTCCCAGCTGATCGCTGGCCGGAGCGGATCGCCACCGTTCAGGTAAAGCGTTTCGAGGAACTGACGAAAGAGCTGCGCATGCCCGGCGATCTCGTCGACACCGAACGCGCGGAAATAATTATCCGGCATGAAGTCGAGATGCGCCTCGAGCTCGTCCTCAAACTCGGGTGAGAGCTTCTCCAGAATCGCGAGCTGCAACGATTCACGCTCGATCTTCTGCTGTTCAAGAAAGCCGGCCTGATCCTTCAGATATTGCGACGTGCTGTGGTAGAGCTGCCACACCAGACGCTCCTTCCAATCCGACCATGCTTCCGCACTCGTGCCCTGGCCGTCAGCGAGCGTGAGCAACATCAGCGCGTCGAGATTCTTCTGGTCGCGGATCATGCGGCCGAATTCCACGATCGTCTCGGGATCGTCGAGGTTCCGCTGCTGCGCGATGTTCGAGAGCGTGAGGTGATGATCGACGAGCAGGATGAGCGACTTGCGTTGCTCAGAGGTCAGCTGAAGCCGGGCCGCCGCTCGTTGCGCGAAGAGCGCACTCGCTTCGGAATGCGGCCGCGCGCCGACTCCCTTCCCGGTGTCGTGCATCAACAGCGCGAGGTAGAGAACGAATGGATCCTCCAGCTTCTCGAACAGCGCGCGGTAACCGGCGAGCTTCGGATCGTCCGTCGTCATCAAGGCGTCGAGCTTCTCGATGCAGACGAGCGTGTGCTCATCGGCCGTGTAGCGATGAAAATACTCATGCTGCACGAGGCAGGTGAGGGGACCGAATTCCGGGATGTAGCGCCCGAGAAAGTCGACACGGTGCATCATCCGCAGCACGCAGCCGACCTCCCCTTTGCGCGACAGCATCTTCTTGAAGATCTCGCGCGGGCCTTTCGCATATTGAAACGGACGCGTCACCAGGTCGGGACTCCGCGACATCAGATCTTCCAGCTCGGGGCTGAGCCCGAGATGATGTTCCTGCGCGAGCTGAAAGGCGCGCATCAGCAGTTCCGGATGATGACGAAAAACGTCGCCGTGCCTGACGTAGAGCTGCCGATCACGTCTAACGAAGGGTCCGAGATCCTCCTCGTCCTCGTGCGTCCGCTGCAAAAAGGCGAACGCGGAATGGGTGCCATTCGATGAGCGCCTGGCGGCGAACTGCTCCGTGATCCGCTCCGTCACCCGGAAGATGTTGCGTGTGTGCTCGTAGTAATCTTTCATCAGCGCTTCGCTCCGCGCCTGCGCGCCTTTCTGCGGATACTGCAGCCGTTTAGCGATCTGCTCCTGAATGTTCAGATGGAGGACGTCGGTCGCGCGGCCGTTTGCGTAATGCAGATCGGTCCGGACGCGCAGCAGGAAGTCGTAGGCTGCTTCAATTCGCTTTTGGTCCGCTTCGCTCAGCCACTTTTTCCCGACGAGCTGATTGGTCGTGAGCGCGCCTTCCTTGAAGTACGAGAGCCAAAGCAGATTCTGGTAGTCGCGTAATCCGCCGCAGCCGCTCTTCACATGCGGCTCCTGCATGTAAACGCTGTTGCCATGCTTTGCGTGGCGCGCGGCCTGGTCGCGCATCCGCAGCGCGACGTAATCGGCTTCGAAGCCGACAACGCACTCTGCGCGGAAGCGGTCTCGGAACACACGCGCAACAGCCTGATCGCCGGCGACGAGGCGCGATTCGAGCATCGCGGTCTTCGTCAGCATGTCCTTGTTTGCTTCCTCGATCGCCTCCGCGACCGACCGCGTTGAATGGCCGACTTTGAAGCCGATGTCCCACAAAAGATAGAGCACCTGCTCGACGACCTGCTCCACATAACGCGAAATCTCGCCGGAGCTCTGACCGTGGACGAACATCACGTCAACGTCGCTGAACGGATTCAGCTCGCCGCGACCGTAGCCGCCGAGCGCCATCAGGGTTATTGGCGTGGGGGGATTCTGTTGGCGCGCGAACTCGGCGGCCGCGTCGAAAACGTGCCGCAGCAGCACGTTGACAAGATCGACACGTCGCGCGCAAATCTCACGTCCGCTGCCGCCGGCCTGATGCTTTAATCGAAGCCGATGTTCCTCAATCCGGAGGAACTTCTCGTAGAGCGGCAGAACCGTCGTCGGCCGGACGCCGCCCGCGGGCGCGAGCTGGCGCTCGGCATGGGCGAGAACTTTTTCGAGATGACGAGTCATCGGTTGAATGACGGAACGCTGCAGAATGTCGAGCGGCGTGGAGCCGGCGCGCCCTCGCGCCGGAGATGCGGGCGGCGGTGATGTCGTCCGGGCCGAGGGCGGCCCGGCTCCACGCGCGCCGTAACGCCGCGCTCGTGAGGGCAAAGAAGTCGACAGCGCAAAATGCCTACAGCTCGATCGCGTAGCGCTTCATCTTGTTGTACAGCGTCGGCCGCTGAATCCCAAGAATCTGCGCCGCTTTCTTCTTGTTGCCGTGACATTGCGCGAGCGCCTGCAGGATCGCATTCCGCTCGAGGTCGTCGAGATTCTGCGCACCGCCGTTTTGCGTCACCGACGTGCGCTCGCTCTTCTGCAGCGCCACCGGCAATTGCACCTCCGTCGGCAATTCCTTCACGCCAATCTCGTTCTTCCGCGCGAGCACGACCGCGTACTCGATGGCGTTTTGCAATTCGCGCACGTTGCCGGGCCAGCTGTAGTCGAGCAGCTTTTGGAACGCCTCCGGCGCGATCTCCGGTTCATCTTTGCCGAGCTGCTGTGCAAATCGCCTAACGAATGAAGAAACGAGCGGCGGGATATCTTCCTTCCGCTCGCGCAACGGCGGGATCTCGATCTGGAAGGTATTGAGGCGGTAGTAAAGATCGGCGCGCAGGCGGTTATCCGAGAGCGCTTGCGAGATCGGCCGGTTCGTCGCGGCGACGACGCGGAAGTCGGCCTTCAGCGTTTTCGTGCTCCCGAGCGGCCGGTATTCGCGCTCCTGCAGCACGCGCAGGAACCGCGTCTGCAATTCCGGCGGCATTTCCGAAATCTCATCGAGAAACAACGTGCTGCCGCTCGCCTCGGCGATCATCCCAGGGAAATCGTTCATCGCGCCGGTGAACGCACCCTTCACATAGCCGAACAGCTCCGACTCGATCATCGCCTGCGGAAACGCGGCGCAGTTCAGCTTCACCATCGACTTGCCCGCGCGCCGGCTGTGGCTGTGAATCACGTTGGCGATCACCTCCTTGCCGACGCCGCTTTCGCCGGTGATGAGCACGTTCGCGTCCGACGGCGCCATCGCGGTGATGAGTTCGTGGATCTCCTGCATCGCCTTGCTCTTGAAGACGGGCGCCAGCTTTGTCTCCGCAATCTCGAGACGTTTCTCGAGTTGCACCGTCTTCTCGCGGAGCTGCTCCGTTTCACGCAGGAGCGATTGTTTCTCGAGAGCCTTTTCGACGAGGCTCAGCAGCTCCTCGGGCGCATAGGGCTTGCTGATGAAATGATAAGCACCCCGCTTGATCGACTCGATCGCGTTGTTCAGTGAATCGTGCGCCGTCAGGATGATGACCTGCGTTTCTGGATGTTCGCGCTTGATCTGCTCGAGCATCTCGAGCCCGTCGGCATCCGGTAATTGCAGATCGAGGAGCACTACGGAAGGCGGAGTCTCTTTCAGGACGCGCAAGCCATAGGCGGCCGTCGCTGCCGTTTGGGGCTGATAACCGTGGCGGCCGAGAAGCGCCTCGAGCGTCATCAGGATCGGACGCTCATCGTCGATGATGAGGATGCGCCGGTTCTCCGCAGTCATCGCAAAAGCCGGATTCCGCTGCGCCAATTCGACATACCCGCCTCTACGTGGAAGCGAGTCCGCTGGACGCTATTCACCACTTCCGAGCGGCAGCACCACGGTCGTAACGAGGGAAGAAGACGGCTGATCATACTGCGCGGTTAATTGGCCGCCGTGAGCTTGAATGATACTGCGCACCCGGGGCAGGCCAAGGCCATAATGCCCATGCTGCACCTTCCGGAATGGCTGCTGGCCCCACATCTCGATTGAACCGGTGAACTTTGTTTTCGGTTCGCGCAACGTGAACTGGAATTTGCCGTCGCGCGTTTCGGCATTCGCCACGAGCGGGCCATCGCCGCGGTCGTGGAGGAAGGCGTTTGCAAACAACTCGAGGAACGCCTGCTGGAGGACTTGCGGGTCGATGTTCAACATGGCGCCGTCGTCAGCTCGAGTGTTCCACTCAATGGAGCTGCTCTGCTCCGGCGACTGCGCCGCGAGTTTTTGCTGGAGATCTTCGATGAACGCCGCTGCGGGATACGGCATTTCCATCAACCTTACTTCCGTCAAGGAACTCGTTAGGCGCTGCAGGCTTGTCCCCATCTCGGAGAGCATCCCGCGAAGCCGCTGGACCTCCTGCTTCGTCTCTGCATCCTCGGTGATCTCGTTCAGGAACGCGGATTGCAGTTCCGCGGCGTTCAGGTGATTGCGTAAATCGTGGCTGAGCTGCCGGACGAAACGGACCACGTCCGGCATCGGGATCTGCAGATCCGCTGTTGTGCCGGTGCCGGCCGGAGTCGTGGCGTGAGACATGATCGGGCGGACACAGTACCGCACACCAGAGCAGCGTCTACCCCGCGAGGAAGAATCGTGCGTCGGCCGGCGATGTTCCGGTCAATCGAATTGCGGGGTCGTTTGCCGCGAGGTGACGCAGCACGTGATACGCATCTTCGGGATCCGCGCCTGTCGCTGCCGCGAGTTCTTCGGCCGTCTGCCCCGGTGAGCCGACCAGGCTGCCGGAGAGACTGCGCTGCAACTCCAGCATTTTCGTCGCGGCTTTCTTGCCGGCTTCGACGCCCGGCTGGTGGTAGGCGTTGATCCCGACGAGCGACGCGTAAAAGCCGACGGCGCGTTCGTAGAGCGCGATCAACATGCCCACGCTGAAGGCGTTCACGTCTGCGATGCTGAGCGTGATCGACTCGCGCCCGTTCTCGTAAAGCGCGGTGCGCGTGCCGCGGAGGAATCCCTGCAGGTAATCGCCGCTGGTCACGCCGGGCTCCACTTCGAGCCGGTCGCTCGCCCGATCCTTTCGCACTTCGATGAACGTTGCGAAAAAGTTCGGAACGCCGTCACGGAGCTGCTGCACGTAAGCGTGTTGATCCGTCGAGCCTTTGTTGCCGTAAACTGCGATGCCCTGGTGGACGACGTTGCCGTTCAAGTCCCTCTCCTTGCCTAACGACTCCATCACGAGCTGCTGCAGGTAGCGGCTGAACAACATCAGGCGATCCTTGTACGGCAGGATCACCATGTCCTTTTCGCCGCGCCCATTCCCGGCGTAATGCCACATCAACGCGAGCAGCATCGCGGCGTTCTGCCTGGTCTCGGTGCTGCGGGTGCGTGCATCCATTGCTGCTGCTCCCGCCAGAAAGCTGTCGATGTCGATGCCTTGCAACGCAGCCGGCAGCAGACCGACCGCGCTCATGACCGACGTGCGGCCGCCGATCCAATCGAACATCGGGAAACGCGCGAGCCAGCCTCCGACTGTCGCGTGTCGATCCAGCTCGCTGTCTGCGCCGGTGACTGCGACGGCGTGTTTCGCGAAGTCGAGCCCCGCCGCTGCGAACCGCGCCTCGGCTTCGAGCATGCCGTTACGCGTTTCCTTTGTGCCGCCTGACTTCGAGATCACGACCACGAGTGTGCCGAAGATCCCGGTGCCGATCTCGGCGAAGACGCGATCGAAGCCATCCGGATCGGTGTTGTCGAAGAACCATGTGCGGAGGCCGCGCGCCGCGGAGCCGAGCGCGTCCGCCACGAATTGCGGACCAAGGGTCGATCCGCCGATTCCGATGAGAAGCAGGTTCCGGAAAGGCGCGGCGCTGGAAGTCGCGATGGAGCCCGCGTGAACTCCGGCGGCGAACTGCCTGATTCGCGCGTTCGTATCTTCGATGTCGGCGCGCAACTGCTCGTTAGGCGCGAGTTGCGGATCGCGCAGCCAGTAGTGGCCGACCATCCGTTGCTCGTCGGGATTCGCGATCGCACCGGCTTCCAGCTCTCGCATCGCCGCGAAGGCGTGCTGCGCCGCCAGCTCCATTTTCACGAGGAACTCGCCGCCGAAACGCATCCGGCTCACGTCGATGGAGAAGCCGAGATCCTCGTACTCGAGGAAATGCTCCTGGAAGCGCTGCCAGTTTGATCCCGTGGCCATACGCCAGCGGCAGCCTACATGTGATCAATCACGTTCTGGCCGAACTCCGAGCACTTGATCTTCGTCGCGCCTTCCATCAGGCGGGCGAAATCGTACGTGACTCGCTTGCTCGCGATCGCCCCGTTCAAGCCTTTGATGATGAGATCCGCGGCTTCGTTCCAGCCCATGTAGCGGAACATCATCTCGCCCGAGAGAATGACCGACCCGGGGTTCACCATATCTTTGTCGGCGTACTTCGGCGCGGTGCCGTGGGTCGCTTCAAACACGGCGTGGCCGGTGATGTAATTGATGTTGCCGCCCGGCGCGATGCCGATGCCGCCGACCTGCGCAGCGAGCGCATCGCTCAAGTAATCTCCGTTCAGGTTCAACGTGGCGATCACGTCGAAGTCTTCCGGCCGTGTGAGCACCTGCTGCAGCGTGATGTCGGCGATTGCGTCCTTGATGATGATGCCGCCGCCCGGTTTTCCCATCGGGATCTGGCACCAGGGTCCGCCGTCAATTTCTTCGGCGCCGAAGTATTGCTTTGCAATCTCGTATCCCCAGTCGCGGAACGCGCCTTCCGTGAACTTCATGATGTTGCCCTTGTGCACCATCGTGACGCTCTTCCGCTGGTTCTTGATCGCGTAGGCGATCGCGCTATGGATCAACCGCACGCTGCCGGACCGGCTCACTGGTTTGATGCCGACGCCGACCATCACGTCGTCCTTTTCCGGCGCGCCGACGGCTTTCCAGAACTCCGCCGCTTTCTCTTTCGTGCCGAAGCGGATCTTGCCGAAAGCCTTCGGGAATTCCTTCTCGACGAAATCGAGCACCTTCTTCGCGTCATCCGTGCCAGCGGCGTATTCGATGCCCGCGTAGATGTCCTCGGTGTTCTCCCGGAAGATGATCATGTCCACCTTCTCCGGATGTTTCACGGGTGAGGGGACGCCCTGGAAATATTGGACCGGCCTCAGGCAGACGAAGAGGTCGAGCATCTGCCGCAGCGCGACGTTCAACGAGCTGATGCCGCCGCCAACCGGCGTGGTCAGCGGGCCTTTGATGCCGACGAGATACTCGCGAAACGCCTCGACGGTGTCGTCGGGCAGCCAGTTGTCGAACTTGTCCTTCGCTGCCTGTCCCGCGAAGACTTCGAACCAAGAAATTTTCTTCTGGCCCTTGTATGCCTTTTCGACGGCTGCATCGAGCACGCGCTCGCTGGACGCCCAGATATCGCGCCCCGTGCCATCGCCGCGAATGAACGGAATCACCGGCGAATCCGGAACCGTCAGCTTCCCTTGAGAGATCGAAATCTTATCACCAGCGGGCGGAGTGATGTCTTTATAAGCCATAGGTCGCCACTGTAGCGGGGTGCCTGCGGGGAGCAACGCCGAATGGCTCAGCGCACTGTGCTGCTGCGCGGCCGTCTTCCTCAAGCGTCAGCGGTTCGAAATCGAATCGCCGTGACGATCGGCCCGAGAGTCGGTAAACGGTTGCCCATGAGATCGTTCCTGCTGCCGATCGGCCGACAATTGATCCTTGCTGTCTTAGCTAACGCGAGTGCTCTCGCGGTCAATCTGGAGGCCGAGGACGCGAAGAGGTTCAGCAATTTGTCGGACAAGGAATTCCAGTCGCTGGCGCAGAAGACAAACCTGTACGTCCAGGCACTGAACGCCGTCAGCAGCATCCGCAGTACGTATGATCGCTACGCGTCATGGGTGGACGTGAAGAAAGGGCCGACCGGCAAGGAACGCTACATCACCTACGGGCTCTACACGCTGAACAGCAGCCCGCTCAACGACATGGCCGCCGCCGCAACGAAAGGGCCGCCGCTGTCTCCGCCGCTCCCGAAACTCGATGACGCGGCGGTGAAACTCGCCGGCGCGGCCAAGACGCTGGCGCCGCTCGTAAAAGCGGCCTCCGAGTATTACGAGCAGGAAGATTACAAAGACGATAACGCAAAACGCGGACAGGAACTGCACGCGCAGATGATGCCGCTGTTCGAGCAGGTGTTTGCCGCCGAGGATGCGTTGCGGCGCGGGCTCGATTCGATCAAAGGCGAGGTCGATCGCCGTCAGCTCGCCGAGATCGAGAAGCAGAGCGGGAAAAACTACGAGTGGCACCTGCGCCATTTCATGATCAACGCGAAAGCGCTCGTCGATCTGCTGCCGAGCACCGCCGACGCGCCGATGATCGATGCCGCCGCGTATAAGTCGCGCTACGCAAACCTCGAGACGGCCTACAACGGCTTCACGCAATTTGTCGAAGAACGCCCCGAGGAAGTGAAGAAAATCATCCTCGCCAGCTTTACGGAGACGGCGCTGAAGGATTTCTTCGCTGCGAGCAAATTCCTCCGGCGCGTGCTCGATGCGCCCAAACCGGATAAGCGCGAATACGTCCAGAAGGTGAACGAGCTCGTCGAGAAGTACAACACCCTGATCAGCCGAACGAATACGTTTCGTTAGGCGCGTCTACTTCACGACAGGAACGAGCTGACTTCCGTCAGCGGCTTGCGCTGGATGTCCGGCACTTGCGCGCCTTCGGTGGGGTGTCCGACAACCAGCAGCAGGAACGGCTTTTCGTGCGGCGGTCGGTTCAGCATCCGATTCAGGAAACCCATCGGACTGGGCGTGTGGGTAAGCGTCGCCAGGCCGACGTGATGTAGCGCGGTAACGAGCAGACCGGTCGCGATCCCGACAGATTCGTTCGCGTAGTAGTGTTTCACGCGCGCGCCTTCAGCATTGATGTGATACGGCACGCTAAAAATCGCGATCAACCATGGCGCCGTCTCAAGGAACGGCTTGCGCGGATCCGTACCCAAAGCCGCGAGCGCGTCGAGCCATTCCTGCGGCGCGCGGCGTTCGTAGAATTCCTGTTCCTCGGCTTCCGCGGCGACTCGAATGTCGTGTTTTAACCGCGCATCGCTGACGGCAGCGAAATGCCACGGCTGCATGTTTGCGCCGCTCGGCGCGGTGGCTGCGGCGGAGATACAATGCTCGATCACTTCGCGCGGCACCGGACGCGCGGCGAAGTCCCTGACCGTCCGCCGGGCCGCCATCAGCCGATAGAGCTCCGCCGCACGTGATCCGATCTCCTCGTCGGTGAGGTGTGGCCTCGGTGGCAGCGGAATGAAACGCGGAGCCGTCATGCCACGATCTTACAGCGGAATTGCGCGGCGAGAATCCCGCCGTGTTTGCGAACGCCGATGCGGGACGCGAGATTTGCGCGTGTCGTTCAAGAGCATCCTCGACCGGATTCCGTGGGAGAAATCGCCGCTGTTGCGCGATTTCGAGCGACTCCTCGCGCCCAAATCGGACGCGGAATTCGAGGCGGTCGCGCAACGTTCGCAGGCGCTAACGCGGCAGAATTTCGGCCGCACGATGCGGTTGTTCGCACCGCTCTATCTCTCGAATGAATGCATCAACAACTGCCGCTACTGCGGCTTCTCGCGCGACAATCCGATCCTCCGCGTGACGCTCGATCTGGAGCAGGTCGTGGCGGAGGCGCGTCATCTCGCGGCGGAAGGTTTTCGCCAGATCCTGCTGGTAGCGGGTGAGCATCCGAAGTTCGTCAGCGACGGCTATCTCGCGGATTGCGTTCACGCTCTTGCGCCGGATTTCTCGTCGATCGCGATCGAGGTCGGCCCGATGGAAACCGCGGAGTACGTTCCGATCGTGCAGACGGGCGCGGAGGCGCTCGTCGTTTACCAAGAGACGTACAACCGCAGCATCTACGCGGAGATGCACACCTCTGGTCCGAAGCGCGATTTCGAGTGGCGGCTCGATTGTCCCGAACGCGGCTACGATGCCGGCTTCCGACGCATCGGCATCGGCGCGTTGTTCGGGCTCGCGCCATGGCGCGAAGAAGCGATCGCGCTCGCCGCGCACGTCGATTATCTGCTCAAGCGCTGCTGGCAGGCGCAGATCAGCGTCAGCCTGCCGCGTCTTCGGCCAGCCGCGGGTGGTTTTCAGCCGGCTTACACGATGAGCGATCGCGAGCTGGCGCAGCTCATCTGCGCCTTGCGGATCACTTTTCCGCAGGTGGGGATCGTGCTTAGCACGCGTGAGCGCGCGTCGTTGCGCGATGCACTGGTGCCGCTCGGCGTCACGATGATGAGCGCCGGCAGCCATACCGAGCCCGGCGGTTACACCGGCCAGGGCGCTGACAATCTGCACATGACCGTCCGCGGACGCATCGTCGCGCCGGAGTTCGACGATGGCCTCGATCGCCTGGCGACGGGGCAATTCGAGATCAGTGACGAGCGCTCGCCGCGCGAAATCGCAGCGTCGCTGCGTCGCATCGGCATCGAGCCGGTGTGGAAAGATTGGGATCAGGCGCTGCTCGCATCATGACGGTCTGGTTGAACGGCGAAGTGGCCGACACGCGCGGCGCGCAAACGGTTGCCGATCTCGCGGAACGCTACGGCCTGCATCCGAACAGCATCCTCATCGAGCACAACGGTATCGCACTCCACAAGCGCGAATGGGCGGCGCGCGAGCTGAAGGAATCCGACCGCGTCGAGTTCATCCGCGTCGTCGCGGGCGGCTAGGTTACGGCTTTCACCACGACGCGCATGCCGTCGGTCGAGACGACTTCAACGGGCGTGTCTGCCGCGATGAAGTCGCCCTCCGTGACAACGTCAACCACGTGATCTTCGAACCGCGCCTTGCCGCTCGGGCGCAACGTTGTCAGCGCGACGCCGGCGATCCCTGGCGAAACGCCGAGCGCCGCCGGAAAAGTACGCGGCGCAGCGGAAAGCGACGGACCTGAAGGAATGTCCGCCGAGAGAACGAACCGCTGGTAGAGGCTCGTGCGCGGCAGGTAGCGCGCGAGAATCGCGATGGCGATCACCGCGGCGATGGTGGCGAGAAAGAGGTTCATCACAGGCACTCGCAGCATGTCTCCGGTCGGCCAAAAGTGCTGACCGGGGTAACGATCGATCATCGCCCAAAGCAGCGATCCGAGCATCATAAAAACTCCGACGAGGCCGATAATGATCGTGGAGTGAGCGAAGATAAAAAGCTCCGCCAGCACGAAGCAGACGCCGAGGACAAACAGCGCCACGACTTCCCAGCCCGCGAGCCCCGCGAAATAGTGGCCAAGGAAAAAGAGCGCGAAGCAAATACCCGCGATGATCCCAAACACACTGGCGCCCGGGATTTTGAACTCGAGATAAGCGCCGAGCATCCCCGCGAGCAACAGCAGCGGAGCTAAGGCCGTGATCCAGAACGCGAGACGCTCGAAACCAGTGGGCTTCATCGCGACTGCTTTCCCATTCAGTCCAGCCTTTCTCATCAGGTCCTCCACGGAATCCGCGATGCCTTCGGCGAGCAGCGGCTTGCCGTCCGTTCGCGCGGTGGCTTCCTGTGCGTTGAGCGAGAGAAGTGAGCCTTTCGGATGCACGACCCGGTCGCCGATTTTCACTTCCTTCTCCTTGTTCATGAACGCCTCGCCGACGTCGGGATTGTGCCCGTTCTTCGTCGCCGATCCGCGAATCAGCGCTGCCCAGTAGGAGATTGTCTTGTCACGCGCGGTGTCACCGAGATCCTCCCCGGTCGCCTGGATCGGCGCCGCAGCTCCGATCGCGCTGACCGGAGCCATGTAGATATGCTGCGTCGCGAGCGCGATGAGCGCACCGGCGGACCCAGCGTTCGTGTTGATGAACGTATACGTCGGGATCGTGGCGCGGTGCAGCAGGTTCGTGATCTTCTCGGCCGAATCAAGACGCCCGCCATACGTGTTCATCTCGAAAATAATGGCCGACGCGCCGTTCGCCTCCGCCGCCTTTTGCGCGCGCCGCAGGAACAGAAACATCGGCGGCGAGATCTCGCCATTGATCGGCACGACGAGGACATCGCCTTTGCTGATCTTCTCCTCACGCGCGTTCGCCTGTGGCACGCTCGCCGCGATGCACAGGCCGATCAGCAGACGAAAGAAGAGTGATCTCATGGACGCGATGAACGTTGCGGTGGATGCGCCGTCGCGCTGCATCTAGTTTGCCATCGGTCGCCCGGCAGACGAGCGAAAAGTCGAAACCATGGGCAGCATCCCGACACAAACGATCGAGCAAGTCGCGGCGGCGAACGACATCGTCGAAGTCATCAGCTCGTATTTTCCGCTGAAACGCGCCGGCTCGAGTTTTAAGGCGCTCTGTCCGTTTCATCAGGAGAAGAGCCCGTCGTTTAACGTCAGCCCGCAGCGGCAATCGTTTCATTGCTTCGGCTGCGGCGTGGGCGGGAGCGTCTTCCGCTTCGTGATGGACTACGAGCATCTCGATTTCCCCTCGGCGGTAAAGAAGCTCGCCGCGCGCGTCGGCATTACTGTGATCGAGGAACGCGGCTCCGGAGGAGGGGACGACCGCCAGCACGAGACGCGGCGGACGTTACTGCAATTGCACGCTGAAGCAGCGGAATGGTTTCACGAGAATCTCCTGAAGCGCGAGTGGGCGGCGCCGGCCCGGGAGTATCTGAAGCGGCGGGGGATTGATCGGGCGATTGCTGGTAACTGGCAGATCGGCTTTGCGCCCGATAGCTGGGACTCGCTGCTGAATTGGGCAAAGGAGCGCGGCTATCGCAGGCGCGAGATCCTGGAAAGCGGGCTGGTGAAGCCGCGCGATGAAGAACGGCCTAACGAGTCCGAAGTTTACGATCGTTTCCGCGGCCGCATCATGTTCCCGATCTGCAACGACGTGGGGGAGGTGATTGCCTTCAGCGGCCGCGTGCTGTCGAGCGACGTCGAGACCGCGAAGTATCTGAACTCGCCGGAGACGCCGCTCTTCCGCAAAGGGAACGTGCTCTTTGGCCTGCATAAGACGAAACGCGCGTTGATCGATGCGAATTCCGCGATCGTTTGCGAAGGGCAGCTGGACTTGATCACGCTGTTCGAGGCCGGAATCACGAACGTCGTCGCGCCGCAAGGGACAGCCTTCACGGAACAGCAGGCCCGGATCCTGAAACGCTTCGTCGAAGATGTTGTTCTTTGCTTCGATGCTGATGCCGCCGGGCAGAAGGCCGCGGAGCGGTCACTGGAGTCGCTGCTGCAAAATGATCTTGTGGTGCGAATCGCCGAGATGCCGCCGGGCGAAGATCCGGATTCCATCGTTCGGAGCAAAGGCCGCGACGAATTCGAGAAACGGATCGCCGAGGCTCGTGAGTTTTTCGATTACTGGATCGAGCGTGAAGCGAACGCGACCGATCTGACTTCGATGGGCGCGAAGATGCAGCTCGCGCGGAAGCTCGCCGAGACGGTCGCCCGAGTGCACGACCCGATCATGCGCGGGGAAGTCGCGAACAAAGTGAGCGCGCGCATCGGCGTCGCGGCCGCGGAGTTCGAAGCGTTGTTGAAGCGGCCGGTGCGCGGTTACCGGACGGCAACCGTCGAGCAGGCGCAGACGCGACCGTTGCCGGCACCGCGGCACGACATCGCGATGCTTTGCCTGCTCGCACTGCGTGATTCAGCTGCGCGCTCTTTGTTGCTCGAGGAAAACTGGCGCGAGGTTCTCGGGCAAACGCCAGACGCCGAAATGCTGGTCCACATCCTCGAAAGCGAGATTGATCCCGAGGACCCGGCGTCGGTAAACGCGTTCATGGCTTCGCTCGGGGCACGCGAGGAAGCGCTCGTCTCATCCTGGCTGCTGCAAAGGCTGCCGGCGAATGCATCCGCCGTTGCACGCGGCTTCTGGTCGGGGCTGCAGCAAGCGGCCGTGCGACGGCAGCTGCAAATCGCGGAAGGGCGGATGCGGATCCCGCAGCTGAGCGCAGGAGAAATGACGAGTCTGCAGAAACAAGTTGTTGACCTCAAGATGCAACTCGCTGAACTTTCCGCGGTTTCGCCTGCCCGCGTGCTCGACAATTGATTTCAATTGCTGAGAGGGCAGTAAACCCGAGTCCGGTTCAGGGTTAGAAACCAGCATTTCCTCCGAGAGCACTAAGTTTTGGCAAAGCACACGAAACGAACTCCGTCTGCTCGTTCCGCGCCGAAAAAAAGGCCTTCGCCGAAGGTCGCGAAAGCGAGCAACGGCAGCACCAAGCCCGCTCCGGCCACTGCGACTAAACGCAAGGCGGCGAAGCCGGCGAAACCCGCCACGACGAAAAACTCCGCGCGTGAAGCGGCGGACGGTTCTCCTGAGGAATCACTCGCGGCGACGCTCGGCACGGCGGCCGGGGGCGATACGCAGGCGCGCATTCGCGAGCTGATCAAGCTGGCGAAGGAGCAGGGTTATCTCACGTTCGATGACTTGAACGAGGCGTTGCCGGCCGAAGTCACGGACGCGGATGAGCTCGACGCGATCCTGACGCGCCTGCGCCGGATGGAGATCGACATCATCGAGGCCTCCGAGGTTGACCGCTACAAAGACGGCAAAAAGGACCAGGACGAAGAGGAAGAAGAGAAGCCGGAGACGAAGCTCGACATCCTGGACGATCCGGTCCGGATGTATCTCAAGCAGATGGGCCAGGTGCCGCTGCTGACGCGCGAGCAGGAAGTCGAAATCTCGAAGCGGATCGAGGAAGCCGAGAACATGGTGCAGCGGTTGATCAACCGCTTCGGCTTTATCGCGCAGGCACACCTCGATCTCGCGGAAAAACTGACTGAAGGCGGAGAGCGTTTCGATCGGGTGATCCTCGACAAGAAGATCGAGAGTCGTGAGCGCTACATGAAGATGTTGCCCGGCCTCTGCAAGCAGGTGGCGAAACTCAGTGTAGCGATCGAGACGCAATACGGGCAGATGCTCGCCGGCGCGCGTGTCGACCCGAAGAAGCTGAAAGCGTTTCAGAAATCAGTCGCGCAACTGCAGAAGCTGTATCCGAAATTTTACTTCAAGCAGAAGGTCACGGAAGAATTCGTGAACCTCGCCGATGAGAAGTTTTTGCTGCTGACCAATCTCCAGGCTGAGCTGACGAAGCATCCGCGCGATCACGCGGCGCGCTCACCGCTGGGGATGAAATCGCGCGAGCTGGAGAAGATGCTCTGGTTGTCGCTCGAAGAATATACCGAGCAATACCAGGAGCTGAAAGGCTGGCTGCGCAAAGCGCTCCGCGCGAAGACGGAGATGGTGGAAGCGAACCTGCGTCTGGTCATTTCGATCGCCAAGAAATACACGAACCGCGGGCTGTCGTTCCTCGACCTGATCCAGGAAGGCAACATGGGCCTGATGAAGGCGGTCGAGAAATTCGAATATCGCCGCGGCTATAAATTTTCGACTTACGCGACGTGGTGGATCCGGCAGGCGATCACGCGTTCGATCGCCGATCAGGCGCGCACCATCCGTATTCCGGTGCACATGATCGAGACGATCAACAAGCTGATGCGCGTGCAGAAGCAGCTCGTTCAAGAGTACGGGCGCGAGCCGACTCCGGAAGAGGTTGCGGAGGAGATTTTGTTGCCGGTGGATCGCGTCCGCGCGGTGCTCAAGATGGCGCAGCAGCCGATCTCGCTCCAGGCGCCCGTGGGCGAAAGCGAGGAGACGAATTTCGGCGACTTCATCGAGGATAAGGGCGCCGAGAATCCGAGTGACATGACGGCGATTGTTCTCCTTAAGGAGAAGATCAAGGATGTGCTCGAGACGTTGACCGAGCGGGAACGCCAGGTGCTCGAGCAGCGGTTTGGGCTTGTGGACGGCTACAGCCGGACGCTCGAAGAAGTCGGCCGCCAGTTCCGCGTGACACGCGAGCGTATCCGGCAGATCGAGGCGAAGGCTCTGCGGAAGATGCGGCACCCGACGCGCATCCGGCAGCTCGAAGGCTTCCTCGAGGCGGCTGAGGTATAGCATTCGTTAGGATCGCTCTTGCCGGAGCAGAGTTGCTTGCGCAACTTTCGCCGCGTCAGGCAGTTCAATACTCGGAATATGAAACGCGAAGATGATCAGGAATTGTGGGATCTGCTGGGGAAAGCCAGCGAGCCGACCGTTTCGCCATTCTTTGCGCGCAACGTCCTCCGACAGGTGCGGCAGGAGCGCGGCTGGCGAGACCGGCTGAGTGATTGGCTAACGCCGCGCCGGCTGATTCCCGCCAGTGCGGTAGCTCTGGCGATGATCGCCGCGGCCATCTCAATCCAGCAGCCGACCACCACGCCAACTGCGTCCGAACCAGTACCTGAGATCATCGCTCAACTCGACGAGATCGACTACCAGGTGGTGGCTGATTTGGATGCTTTGCTTGCGATGGAGGAGGACAGTCTGTGGACCGACGGCGAAACCTTAACGTTGTAGTCGCCGGCGTCGCTTTTACGCTGACGGTTTCGGGCTCCCTTTTTGGTCAGCCGCCGGTGCAGCCATCAGCGCCGATGCCGAACGCTCCCGCGCCGCCGCCGATCGTTCGTCCTGAGCAGCCGATGCGACAGGCGCCTGATCGGTGGCGCTCCATGTCCCCGGAGGATCGGCAGAGATTTCAATCAAACGTCGAACGCTGGCGCCAAATGCCGCCGGAAGAGCGCCGTGAATTGCGCGAGCGCGAAGGGTGGCGCCAGGAACGTCTGAAACGCGAAGCCGACGCGGCGATGCGCGCGTCGGGTCTGCAGCTCGAGGCCGAGCGACGGCAGCAATTCGAGGCGCGTTACATGCAGGAGCGGAAGCGCATCGAGCAGGAGCTTCGTCGCGAGTTACGCGAGAAGCGTGAGCGCGAACTGGCGCCCGTGGTTGAGCGGTTGAAGAAGGAGTTCACCCAGCAGGGCGGATCTTCTTCGCCTGCGACGACAACACCGGCAGCTTCAGGTTCGCCGAAGCAATAGACGCAAGATTTCGCGCCATCGGATCACGGCTCCGTCCTAACGGAATTTGACACCGCGATTGCGGTACAAAGAAAAGAGCTGACAGGACGAATCCTGTCAGCTCTTTCTAGTTTTTTGCGATCAATCGCTTACCAGCGGCGATAGTGCGCCCGATGGTGCGGGCGTGAGCACCAGTAGCGGCGACCGTGGCGCCAGTGCGAGTGGCGGCGCACCACTACACGGACCGGGCGATGATAGCCGTATGGCTCGTAGTACCCGCGATACCCGTAGGGATGATATGCTGCGGGGCGATAGTAGCCGCCGTATCCATATCCGCCGTACCCATAGCCGTACGGAGCACCGATTCCGATGCCGACGGAGATCCGCTGCGCCTGCGCACTCGGAGCTGCGGCGAAGCCGAGTCCGATGACTGCGACGGCGATCAAGAGAAGCTTTTTCCAATTCATCTGTTTTTCCTCCTTAGGTTGTGGTGATTGAACTCTTACAAAGACGAAAGGTTTCACCGAATTATTCGGAAACCGCACCGCCGTACGTTGCCTTTCCGGTAACGAAAACATCCGAGCCGATCTGTTCGTAGCGGACATCACGTAAACGCAGCGCCTCCACAGTCGCGCCAGCTCCGCGACCGGGGAAAGCGATCACGGGGCCGCCGGTGAAAAGGGGAGCAAGATAGATCTGCACGCGATCAATCAGCTGCGTGTCGAGCGCCTGGCCGAGAATCTCGCCGCCGCCTTCGATCAGAACGCTTGTCACATCTCGCCGGCCGAGCTCTGCAAGAACATCATCTAACGGTCTGTCTCGGAAGACGAGGGTGCGATTAGCGAATCGGTCGGTGAAAAGGTGCGCCGTTTTCGGCAGGCGCTCTGAGCGCGTCATCACCACCCGCAACGGTTGCCGCGCGTCTCGGACACCGCGGACAGTCAGGCGGGGGTTGTCAGCACGAACGGTTTCCGCGCCGACGAGGATCGCGTCAACTTCAGCGCGAAGTCGGTTCGCGCGCTGTCGAGACGCGGGACTCGTGAGCCACTGCTCCTCGCCAGGGGGTCGCGTGAGGCGGCCGTCGAGGCTCATTCCGCATTTCGCGATGACAAACGGACGCTTGGTTTGAATCCATTTGTTAAACGCCTCATTCAGCGCGGCACACTCCTCCGCGAGCAGCCCTGACCGAACCGAAATGCCTGCAGCCCGAAGCAGTTCCAAGCCACGGCCCGTGTGCCGGGGATTCAGGTCTAGAGCACCGACGACGACATTTCTGATGCCAGCGTTCACGATTGCCTGGGTGCAGGGTGGCGTCCGGCCAGCAGTGGAGCACGGCTCCAGCGTCACGTAGAGCGTCGCGCTCGTTGGAATTGATCCCGCGAGTTGCGCGAGGCATTCGACTTCGGCGTGAGGGAGGCCTGCCGCACGGTGGTAGCCTCGAGCGACAATCTTGCCTGCCACCACCAGCACTGCACCTACTGCCGGGTTCGGACTCGTGCGACCGATTCCCTTCCGCGCCTCCGCGAGCGCTGCTCGCATGAAATCTTCGTCAGCGCTCGCAGTCATCGCCAGACATTAAGCCGCGTGATGTTCAGGGCAACGGCAGTATGGCGCGCAAGAATGTCACACTGTAGGAATGATGTTTGTTGATCCAGAAGCGCCATCTCGTCTCAATCACGGCAGCCATAACCTGCGCAACTCACACTCGCAATACGCTCGAAAACAGCGACTTATCGGTTCACAATCGGCGCGAATCGGAACTGGCATCAAGATAGCTCTACGAAATTGCACCAATCTCTTTCACCCAACAGAAAGGAACAATAATGAGCTTAATTCGATATCAGACACCAGACACTTCAATGTGGCGGTCGCTCGACCGCTTCGCGAGCCTGAGAGACGAACTCAACGGCCTCTTCGAAGGGCCGTTCTGGCCGAACACCGCGCGCCAGGCGCAGCTGTTCAATGGCTGGACACCGGCGATGGACCTCTACCAGACCGCGGATGACATCGTGGCGATGGTTGAGCTTCCCGGAATGCGGAAAGAGGACATCGAGATCTCGCTGCACGACGGCATGCTGACGATCGGCGGAGAGCGGAAAGAGGAGCGAGCCGAGGGCGAAAAGGCGGCTCGCAGTGAGCGGTTCGTCGGCAAATTCCGCCGCAGCATCTCAATTCCCACTCGCGTGGACGCCAACAAGGTCAACGCGACCTATCGCGATGGCATCCTGACCGTAACGCTGCCGAAGGCCGAAGAAGCGAAGCCAAAGCAGATTCAGGTGAACGTCAGCTAATCGGCGGACGGAACTCAGTCGCATCAGCATTCAAAAGAAAGGAAAACAACCATGGACACTCTAGTTCGTGAAAATCAGAAACAAACCGGCACGAATGGTCACCAGCAGACGGAGCAGTTCGTCGCGCCTGTCGCGACTGTCCTTGAGAACGGCGACGGCTACACGCTGCAGGTGGAAATGCCCGGCGTGAACAAGGAAGGTCTCGAAATGTGGGTGGAGAACAACGAGCTGACGATCGTCGGCCGGCGTTCGATGCCGACGATTAACGGCACGTTGATTCACCGCGAATCGCGCCGTGAGAACTTCCGCCGCGCGTTCGAGCTCGATCCGTCGATCGACGCGAGCAAGATCAGCGCGAAGATCGAGCAGGGCCTCGTCACGCTCACGCTGCCGAAAGCGGAGCAGGTGAAGCCGCGCAAGATCACCGTCTCGTAAAGCAACACGCTGTTTGCTTCAGGAGGCCGCAGGCCCATTGGTCTGCGGCCCTTTTGCTTTTCTCCCCTTAGCCGCCGCCTTTCTGCTTGGCGCCTCCTTCTAATCGGAATTAGGTAGAAGCTTCTAAACCATGGCTACCAAGACCGAAGAAAAAACCGGCGAAGACAAGCTGATCGTCGCACGCAATAAGAACCTCGACCTGGCCATCCAGCAGATCGCCAAGGACTACGGTGACGGCGCGATCATGCGGCTTGGCGACGAGAAGATTGTCGATATCGACGTCATCCCGACCGGCAACATCTTGATCGATCGCGCACTCGGCGTCGGTGGCTTTCCGCGCGGCCGCGTTGTGGAAGTTTACGGGCCGGAATCTTCGGGAAAAACGACGCTGACGCTGACGATTATCGCGCAGGCGCAGAAGCGCGGCGGCCTCGCTGCGTTCATCGACGTCGAGCACGCCCTCGACCCGCAATATGCGCGCCGCCTTGGCGTAAACATGGATGATCTGCTTGTGTCGCAGCCGAGCTCCGGTGAGGAAGCGCTCCGGATCGTCGAGACGCTCGTGCGTTCAAACGCGCTCGACGTCATCGTGCTCGATTCGGTCGCCGCGCTGGTGACAAAGCAGGAATTGGAAGGCGAAATCGGCGATTCGACTGTCGGTGCGCAGGCGCGCTTGATGAGTGCCGCGTTGCGAAAGCTGACTTCGCTGATTTCGAAAGCGCGGACCTGCTGCATCTTCACGAACCAGATCCGGGAAAAGATTGGCGTGATGTTCGGAAATCCGGAGACAACGCCCGGTGGGAAGGCGCTGAAGTTCTACGCCAGCGTTCGTTGTGACATCCGCCGTATTGGCGCCATCAAACAGACCGACGGAACCGTCACCGGTAATCGCACGCGCCTCAAAGTGGTGAAGAACAAGGTCGCGCCGCCATTCACGGAAGCCGAGTTCGACATCATGTATAACGAGGGCATCTCGTCGACCGGCGCGCTGCTCGATCTCGCTCTCGAGAAGCAGATCATTGAGAAGCGCGGCTCGTGGCTCAGCTACAAGGGCACGCAGCTCGCGCAAGGCCGCGACGCCGCGAAGGAAGTGCTGAAGAACGACCGAGCGCTCTACGAAGAACTCGAGACCGCGGTCAAAGCGAAGCTCGACGAAGACAAAAAGTAATCAGCCGCCGGCGTGACACCAGACGCGGCAATTACAACGCGCGAGTTCGTGCTCGACGATCACGAAGCCGCGCTCGCGCTCTGGGCTGGTGCTGAAGGAATCGAGATCTGCGAAGGCGATTCGCGCGATGAGATCCGCGAGTATCTTGGACGCAATCCTGGCCTGAGCCGCGTCGCCGAAGAAAACGGCAGGATCGTCGGCGCAGTGCTCTGTGGGCACGACGGGCGGCGTGGCTGGATTTACCATCTCGCGACCGCGCCCGCAGCGCGCGGCAAAGGCATCGCCAAGCTGCTGGTGAACGATTGCATGGCCGGACTTCGCACGATCGGCATCAAGCGCGCGATCATCCTCGTCGCTGGTGACAATGCGCGCGGACACGAGTTCTGGCTGCGCAACGGCTGGGAAGACATCGATGGCGCGATCGCGATGACGCGTGAGACCTAGAGCGCCGCGAGCATGCGGAAGCGTGGATCACCGTGCAGCGGTTCCCACTCCGGCTCGGCGCGGAGCAGACCGGGAGTCGGTCCACCGCGCAAGGGCGTGAGCCGTTCCAACTCGTCGATCGCGAGCTGATGCTCGCCGACGTTCACATAGATCGCGGCGAGGTTCGTCGCGACGAGCGGCCCGTCGAGTGCATCGCGCGAGACTGGCAGAAGCTCGACCGCCCGCCTGCCGAGGCGAATCGCTTCCCCGCGCTCGCCGAGCGCCGCATGCGTGAGCGCCAGCATGCAGACGGATTTCTCATCGTTCGGCCATTGCTCAGCGTCCGCCTGCACGGCGGCGCGTGCTTCGGTGAACGCCGAATGTGCTGCGTCGGCCGCGCCGCGGCCACGCGCGATTAATCCTTCAAACCACGCGCGCGGGATCGTGTAGCCATCAAGCGCGCCGGCCATTCCGCTGAGCCCCGTGTCGTTGAACCAATTGCCCGATGCGGCCGCGAGCTGCCGATCGGCTTCATCGTAGTCGTGCTCCATCAACGCGACTCGGACACGAATTGTCGTGACCGCTCCGCCGGGGTCGAAGTCGGCCGGTAATGTGCGCAGCACATCGCGTAGCGGGCGCGTATCACCGTCGCGCCGCAATGCGAGACTCGCGCGCACGAGCGCGAAGAAATGCGCGTTCGGCGACACAGCGAGGGCTTCGGAAATCGCCTCTTCCGCTTCGGCGTAAGCGTCGAGATATGTGTAGGTCTCGACGAGGTTCCAGATCGCCGACACGTTCCGTGGGTCGAGCTCGCACGCGCGCTTTAGCTGCTCGATCGCTTCCTGCCACTTCCCTTGCCGCCGATCGATCACGCCCATCGCGCCGATCACCTCGGAGTCGTTAGGCGTCGCGCGGAGCGCCTCATCGAGCTGCGCGCACGCGCGCTTGTAGTCGCGATCCTTGTAGTAGTGGTAGAACCCCAGCGCGAGATGCGCCTCGCCGAGGCCCGGCTGGAGGCGGAGCGCGCGCTCCGCAGTCGTCCGGGAGGCCTCGAGCCGCGACGGCCGCTTATCGCAGCCGAACCAATAAAGCTCCGCATGGATACGCGAGAGCAGCGCGTACGCGAGCGCGAAGTCCGGGTCCCGCGCCACGGCCTGCTCGAGCAACGGCACCGCGCGTTCACCATTCTCCTGCGCATCGCCTACGCCGCTCCACTGAAACAGATCGCGCGCGCGGAGATACAGCTCGTACGCACCGAGATCGCTCGTTGGCCGCATCTGCAGGTTCGCTTTCTCGCGCGGCGAAATGTTCGCCCGCAGCGCGAGCGTGATTCGCTCTGCCAGCTCGGTTTGGATCGCGAAGAGATCCGTCACCTCGCGATCAAAACTCTCTCCCCACACGTGCGCATCGGTCCGCGCGTTAATCAGCTGCGCGTTCACGCGAATACGATTGCCGACGCGCCGCACGGTGCCTTCGAGAATGTGGGCGACGCCGAGTGCCTCCGCGATGTCGCGCAGGTTGCGCGCGCCGGTCTTGTATTGCTGCACGGAGGTGCGGCTGATGACCTTCAGATCGGCGATCTTTGCGAGACTGGTGAGGATGTCGTCGTGCACGCCATCGGCGAAGTACGCGTTGTGCGGGTCGTCGCTCAGGTTCTCGAATGGAAGGACGGCGATGCTTTTCTCCGGAATCGGTGAGGCGGCTGGCGTGGCGGCTTTCGCCAGGTTTACGAGTGCCGGTTGCGGTTTCGATCCAACTTCATTGGTGCGCTCGATCCCTTGCGGCGTCACATCGAAAAGCCACGAGAGAACGAGCGCGAGCGGGAAGCCGATCACGAGGAGCACGATGACCAGGCGGATCGTCCAGGTGGGGATCTCCAGAAACGGAAACGTCTGCGTGACGATTTGGATCAGCAGCCATGCGATCACGGCATACGCGGCGGCGACGCGGTAGACCTTGCGTCGTTTGAGCTCGCTGAAGAACTTGCGTGCGTTCACTACAGGAGGAGTGCGGCGGAACCTTTCCGCTTCGCAGCAACTTACCTGAAGTGAGTATGGCGGGCGATGTCGAGCGCGAACCGCGGATGCGGAGCCGACTACTTCGGCCTGACCTCTTCGCCGAACTTGCGGCCGAGCGACTTCAGATAGTTTTCCATCGTTGCCGTGTGGCCGAAGACAAAGCGTGACATGAACCGGAACAGGACGTTCGGCACTTCGCCGTCTTCGGTGATTCGCACGCGCGTTCCGTCGGCTGCCGGCGCGACTTCGTAGGTCCACGAACCGAAGTAGCCGAGGTCGCGATCTACGATTCGTGTCACGAGTTTCTCGTTCGGCGTCTCCTCAGCGACTTCGTAAGTAATCAGCCCGTTGCTCGAGTCTTCGCGGAAGCGCAAGCGTCCTTCGACAGGGTCGAGCATTTCGATTCGTTTCAAGTCCGGTCGCCAGCTTGGAGCTGATGCGAAGTCGCGGATGACGGCATAAACCTCGGCCGGCGGCCGCCGTAGCGTGATCTCGCGTGAAGCGACATGCTTGCTCGGCAGCATTGCGCCGATCACCAGAACTATCGCGATCAACCCTGCGAGTGCGCCGACGACGATTAAAACTATTTTCATTTCCGTTCCCCTATTTGGCGTGCGGCGCGCGCCAGCAGCCGCAAGCCTGTCAAAGCCGTTTGTCGCTCGCTCTCGCTGAGTCGTTCGAGCAGCACGGCGACGCGTTCACCCTCCAGGACGGATGTGCCCGCCATCGCTTCTTCGCCTTTTTGCGTCAGCCGCAATTCGCGTTGTCGCTTGTCGGACTCGGGTGGATCGCTGCGGATGTAGCCAAGCTCGACGAGCTTTGCGATCGCCGCCGAGAGCGTCGACGGCGCGACGTTCAGATGCGCCGCGAGTGCTTTCGGACTCATGCCGCGTTCGCTGTCGAGATGCGCCAGAATGGACGAGTCGCGTGCCGACAGCCGCCATTCCGTCGAGCTCGCCCGCACGTGATCCACATGGCAGGCAAGGTAGATCTGCGGATAGAGCCGCTGCACTTCCAGGACAGCTTTGTCTCTCATGGACAACATCGTGCGTGGACGAATTAGTTCGTCAACCTGAACGAACTTCGCGCGGCGTCAGCCGTTGCTCTCCGGGTGAAAAACCGCGGTTTCGCGCTAAGATGCGCCCCTAGCTCATGACCTCCGCGCAGATCCGCCAGTCGTTCCTCGATTTCTTTCGCGAGAAACAGCACACCATCGTGCCCTCGTCGTCGCTGCTGCCGGACGCGCCGAACCTCCTTTTCACGAACTCCGGCATGAACCAGTTCGTGCCGATTTTCCTCGCGCAACAACGCGCGCCGTGGAGTCCGCCGCGCACAGCCGACACGCAGAAGTGCATCCGCGCCGGCGGAAAGCACAACGACCTCGATGACGTCGGCCTCGACACCTACCACCACACGTTCTTCGAGATGCTCGGCAACTGGAGCTTCGGCGATTACTTCAAGAAGGAGGCGATCGAGTGGGCGTGGGAGTTGGTGATCGACCGGTGGAAACTTCCGCCGCAGCGGCTCTACGCCACGGTCTACAAACCGGGACCAGGCGACCCGAGCGAGTTCGACCAGGAAGCGCATGACCACTGGGCGCGCCTGTTCGAGAAAGCCGATCTCGATCCCGCCGTGCACATCGTCAACGGCAACAAGAAGGACAACTTCTGGATGATGGGCGACACCGGTCCGTGCGGCCCGTGTTCAGAGTTGCACATCGATCTCACGCCAGACGGCGACACGCGCGGCTCGCTGGTCAATGTCGGCGACCCGCGTTGCATGGAGATTTGGAACCTCGTCTTCATCCAGTTCAACGCGAACGCGGATGGCACCTTCAGCCCGCTCCCCGCGCGCCACGTCGACACCGGCATGGGCTTCGAGCGCGTGACCGCGCTGATCCAGAACACCAAACACTTCACCGACTTCTCGGCCGCCACTTCGAACTACGAGACCGATGTCTTTCGTCCGATCTTCGACGAGATCGAGAAGCTGAGCGGCAAGCGCTACGGCTCGACGCTGCCGAAGCCCGGCAGCACAGGCGACAACGAGCAGGAGAAGAACGACATCGCCTTCCGTGTGATCGCCGATCACATCCGCACGCTGAGCTTCGCGATCGCCGATGGTATCCAGCCAAGCAACGAAGGCCGCGGCTACGTCTTGCGCAGGATCTTGCGGCGCGCGGTCCGCTACGGCCGCACGCTCAGGTTTCACGAACCATTCTTCTACAAGCTCGTAGACGTGCTCGTCGCCACGATGAGCGGCGTGTTTCCAGAAGTCCGCACCAAGCAGCAACTCGTACAGGAGACGCTGCGACGCGAGGAAGAAGCGTTCAACAAGACGCTCGACAAAGGCATCGCGCTTTTCGAATCCGAGGTCTCAAGCGTGGCGGGCATGATCTCTGGTCCGTTCGCATTCCGGCTTTATGACGAGCAGGGATTCCCGCTCGACCTCACCGAGTTGATGGCGCGTGAGCGCGGCCTCACCGTCGATGTCGCAGGATTCGATGCGTTGATGGAGCAGCAACGCTCGCGCGCGCGCGCCGCGCAGAAGAAGGAGACGATCAGTGTCTCGGGTGACGAGACGTTAGGTAGAACGACATTTGTCGGCTACGAGCAGGCGGAGACGACTGCGCGGGTGCTGGAATCGTTGGTGCTGAAAGACAAAGTGGGCGTCGTCCTCGACACGACCGCGTGCTACGCGGAAATGGGCGGGCAGGTGGGAGACACGGGCGAGCTTTCGCAGAACGGCAGCCGTTGGCGCGTGGCAAACACGCAGAAGGCTGGCAACGTCATCGTGCACGTGATTGCCGATGGCGCGCCGCCTGGTGCCGGTGTCGAAGTCCGCGTGGCGATCGACCTGCCTCGACGCCGCGCGATCGAACGGCATCACACGGTGACGCACTTGCTGCATTGGGCGTTGCACGAAGTCGTGTCGCGCGATGCGGCGCAGAAGGGGAGCTACGTCGGCGCGGAGAAGTTGACGTTCGATTTCAATAGCGCGGCGCTAACGCCTCAGCAGTTGATCGATGTCGAGCGGTTGGTGAACGAGCGCATCGTAGAGAACGCGCACGTCTCGTGGATGGAGATGCCGTACGTCGACGTGAAAGCGCGGCCGGACATCATGCAGTTCTTTGGCGACAAATATGGCGACACCGTGCGCGTGGTGCAGATCGGTGGGCAGCCGCGCGCGCTCGATGGTTATTCGATGGAGCTCTGCGGCGGCACACACGTACGCGGCACCGGTGAGATCGGGTTGTTCCGCATTGTCGGTGAGGCGGCGATCGCGGCCGGTGTGCGGCGCGTGGAAGCCGTCGCTGGTCTGAGCGCATACGAGCAGGCGAAACGCGATCAGGAATTCATTCGCTCCATCGCGGGCAAATTGAACTCGCCGATCGCGGATCTCGAGAAGCGAATCGAGTCGATGCTGGCGCAGCAGAAAGCGCTTGAGAAGTCGATGAAGGCTCTCGAGCAGAAGCAGGCGAGCGACACCGCCAGACAGCTGATCAGCAAGGCGCAATCGCTCGGCACGACGCCGGCGATCGTCGAGAATCTTGGCACCGCCACAGGCGACCAGCTTCAGGCGATCACCGATGCGTTAAAGCAGCAGCAGTTCCAAGGCGTGGCCGTTCTCGCTGGCAGCACTGACGGTATTGTCGCACTGGCCGCGTCAGTGGCTCCGGAGTTCGTCTCGAAAGTTCAAGCCGGCAAGATCATCCAGACGATCGCACCGATCATTGGCGGAAAAGGCGGCGGCCGGCCGGATCATGCGCGCGGCTCCGGCAAAGACGCGAGCAAACTTCCCGATGCCTTCGCCAAAGCGCGCGAGTTGATCGCCGGCTGAGCGGTCGGTCCGGGCTACTCCGGCAGCAGGAGCGTGATGAACGCCGTCGCAGCCACCGCAAAGACGAGAACAACGGTGTAGATGACAGCGCCGACGATGAATTTCACAACGGTCGAGAACCATCCTTCGCGGTAGACGTAGCGGATCGAGAGGAATACGAGCAGAAACATCGCGAAGCCGGCCGCGAACGAGAAGAGTGCGCGTGCGGTGTCCGACCATTGCGCCAGCGCCATCGCGAGCAGCACCACAACGGTCACGCCGACATACACGAAGGTGTGGATGTGCAGCGCATAAACGAGATGCTCGACGTAGTAACGGCGCTTTCGCACGTAGAGCAGCTTGAGCACGAGTGCGAAGAGCGGGATGCAGCAGAGCATCATCGTCGGGATGTTGTTCACGAGCGTTTGCAGGAACAATTTTCCCTTCGAGCCGTCTTCGCCCACTTTGCTCTTGATCCGGTTCTCGAGCCACGCCTCGAACGGTGGCTTCGGTTTACCGTCCTGATCGACTTCGAACTGAAACCCGCCGGGTCCACGCCGGGCCTTTGCAGCGCTCGCGGCTGGTGACGGCACCGGGACATTCTCCGCCGCAGGTGGCGGTGACACTAAATTGCTGAGGTCCGGCAGCGGCGGGACGACGGCGGGCGGCGCTGGTGGCGATACGCCGCCCTTTGCCGCTTCCGCCGCTCGTTGCTGGGCGAGCGCGGCATCGACTTGCGCCTGGACTTGCGCCTTGATGTCATCCGCTTTCGGGATCTCGGGGATCGCGCGGAGTGCCTGGCGCAAACGCTGGCGTTCCTCGGCGCCAAACTTGTGCTTCATTTCCGCCTTCAGGGCCGCGCGAACGATTTCCTGCACGTCGTCCTTCTCCTGTTCGGGCACTGGACCTTCACCTTGCGTGAGCCGCGTACGCAGCGACTCCACTTTCGCTTGTTGATCCGGCGTGAGGGACGATTCAGGTCCGATGAACTTCCCGAGCGCAGCGGCGATCTCGGCGCGGTCCTTCGGGTCGAGCTGAACCGGGAGATCGCCTTGCAAATTCACCAGCTTGAACATGAGGAAGAACGCGATGCTCCCGAGCAGGTAAAGTCGCAGCGGATGAAGGTAGCGGACGCGCCGGCCGGCATTGAAGTCATTCGTGAGCTTCCATGGCTTGGTGAGCAACACGCCCACCGAAGTAAGGAACTTCGCATCCCAGTTCAGGAATGAATCGAGCGCGTCGACGAAGACGCGCCAGACCGAGCGGCGATAGTCGATCGCGTGCTGGCCGCATTGTGCGCACCATTCGCCGGTGAGCTGCGTGCCGCAGTTTTCGCAATGCGTGAGCGGCGGGGCGTCTTTGCGCTTCCAGCGCGGCTTCCGAGTCCGCGGCGCGCCGCGACGGCCTTCTTCGAGCGCGTCGACGGCGGCATCGCCCACGATCAGGTCTGTGGCGTCGTCAGGCATCGCAAATCAACTCCTGCTCATAATCCTGATCCTACTCCTAATCTCCAGCCTAAACGCGAAGAGGAGTAGGAGTAAGAGCAGGAGTCAGACTGCCGCCCAGACGCGGTGGACATCGTCGTGGTCCTCCAGCGTCTGCAGGAACTCGCCGGTTTCGCCGCGTTGCTCGTCCGATAACGCCGGATGGCTTTTTGCAATATAGCCGAGCTCGCTCGTGACGACCGTCCAGCCATTCTGCGCGAGCCATTGCGAGACGGTGTGCAGATCGGTGCGCTCGGTGATGAAGCGTGCGCCAGTCGCGCCTTCCGGAATGTCGTCATTCTCAGCATGCGAAAGCGGCTCGACGTTTTGCGCGCCGGCCTCGATCGCGGCTTCTTCGATGTCGGCCGGATCGGCGCGATGGGCTTCCACGATGCCGACGTGATCGAAGAGGAATTTGTTGCTGCCGGGCGCGCCGAGCTGGCCGCCTTTCTTGAACAAGACGCGAATCTCCGGCGCTGTGCGGTTATTGTTATCCGTCAACACCTCCACGATGATCGGCACCTTGTGCGGCGCGTAGCCTTCAAAGACGACGTGCTCCATCTCCATCTTCTCGCCGCCGATTCCCGCGCCTTTCTTGATCGCGCGCTCGATCACGTCCCGCGAGACACTCGCCTTGCGCGCCTTTTCGACCGCTGCAAACAGCCGTGCATTCGAGTTTGGATCAGCGCCACCAAGCTTCGCTGCGACGGAGATTTCCTTCACGAGTTTACCCGTGACCTGGCCTTTTTTCAGACCGGCGACTTCGCGTTTCGCATGCAACCATTGGCGCCCCATGCGTTCGATTTAGCAGCAGCGAACCACGTTCACAAGCCGCGCACGTGCGGCCGCGATCCGATCAAACCTCGGGAAGAGGTTGGACGGGCAGCGGCTCCTCGCCGGGCTCGAGTTTCTCAATCGTAAAGCCGGTGAATCCATAGACCGCGGAGACGAGAGGATTGATGATGTTAAAGAAAGCGAACGGCGCGTAGGCAAACGTCGCCACGCCGAGCGTCTGCGCCATGAAGGCGCCGCAGGTGTTCCACGGCACGAGCGCGGAGGTCATGGTGCCGGCATCTTCGAGCGCGCGCGACAGGTTCTTCGGATGGAGGCCGCGCCGCTGGAATTCCGCGCGGAACATGCGGCCGGGAAGAACAATCGCGATGTATTGATCCGAGGCGACAACGTTCATGCTGAAAGAGGTGGCGAGCGTCGCACCGATGAGGCTGCCGGTGCCGCGGACGGCGCTCAAGATCGAGGCGGCGATGCGCTGCAGCATGCCCGTTGTTTCCATCACCGCGCCGAACATCATCGCCGCGATGATCAGCCAGACGGTCGGCAGCATGCTCGCCATCCCGCCGCGGGAGAGGAGGTCGTCGAGCGCTTTGTTGCCCGATTCGAGCTTGTAGCCGTCGAAGAGCGAAATCCACGCGCCCTTCAGGAGCGCAAAGGCGGTGTTCGCTTCGGGTTGCGCGACGTAGGCGAGCACGGCCGCGCGCTGGAAAACGACCGCAAAGACGCAGCCGATCAGCGCGCCGATCATCAAAGCAGGGAGCGCCGGCATTCGCCCAATGACGAGCGCGAGGACGGCCGCGAGCGGGATGAGCAAATGCGGGCCGATGGTGAATTGCGCTGCGATCGCGTGCCGGATTGCTTCCACGCTGCTGGTATCGGTCGGCGCGACGGAGCGAAGGCCAATGACCGTGAAGATGATCAACGCAAGTATGATGCTCGGTGTGGTCGTCCACACCATGTGGCGGATATGCGTGAACAAATCGGTGCCGGACATCGCCGGAGCGAGGTTGGTGGTGTCGGAGAGTGGCGACATCTTATCGCCGAAATAGGCGCCTGAGACGATCGCGCCCGCTGCGATCCCGAGGTGCAAGCCTTGCGCCGCAGCGATGCCGACCAATGCAACGCCGACCGTTCCCGCAGTCGTCCAGGAGCTGCCCGTTGCCAGCGACGTGATGCAGCAAATCACACACGCCGCCGCGAAAAAAACGGACGGCGTGAGAATTCCGAGCCCGTAATAGATCATCGACGGCACCACGCCGGCGAGAATCCAGGAGCCGATCAGCGAACCGACCATCAGCAGGATCAGAATCGCACCCATCGCGAGCGAAATGCCGGAGACGATGCCGACCTCGAGCTCCTTCCACGTGTAGCCGTTCGCGATGCCGATGATAATGGCGACGCCGGCGCTGAGAATGAGCGCGATCTGTGTGGGCCCGCGCGACGAGCTGTCGCCGAACAGGTAAACCGATGCCGCCAGCATGCCGATGAGGAAGAGGACTGGGGTGAGCGACTGTAGGAGCGAAGGTTGCCGCGCGACAGGATTCGTCATTGCGGCACCCTTACATGTTGTGACCGGGCGACGCAGCAATCATCTGCATCGCATTGCTCGAGGATCGACCGCGCGACCATTCTGCCATGGTCCGCCGATTGTGAAATGAGGCTGGCGATCACAGCGTCGACAACGTTGCGCTGCGAGCGCTGCCAACACCAACTCAACCCGTGGCCGCGTCGCTCTTCTCCCGCAAGCCGATCGCCGACTTGGTCGCGGAGGGCGAAGATCCGAAGGGATTGCGGCGCGAGCTCGGCGCGGGGGATCTGATCATGCTCGCGATCGGCGCTGTCATCGGCGCCGGGATTTTCTCCTCGATCGGCACCGCGGCCGCGGGCGAAACACTGCCGAACGGCGAAGTCGTCAGGCTGGGCGCCGGGCCCGCGTTGGTGCTGTCGTTTCTGCTCCTCGGGCTCGTCTGCGGATTGGCGGCGCTTTGCTATGCCGAGCTCGCCTCGATGATCCCGCAGGCGGGCAGCGCGTATGCCTACAGCTACGCGACGCTCGGCGAGTTTGTGGCGTGGATCATCGGCTGGGACCTGATCCTCGAGTATGCGGTCGGCAATGTCGCGGTGGCGATTGCGTGGAGCGGCTACTTGACCTCAATGCTTAGCGGGTTCGGCATCAACCTTCCGGATTTCCTGACGCACGGTTATCGCACCGCATTGCTCAGCAGCGATCCCGCCGTGCACGGTTTGCTGCAAACCGCGCCGCGCATCTTCGGCATTCCGATTCTGCTCAATGTGCCGGCGGCGATGATCGTACTGTCGATTACCTACCTGCTCTATCGCGGCGTGCGCGAAAGCGCGCGCGCCAATAACATCATGGTGGTCGTGAAGCTGCTCGTGCTCGGCATCTTCGTCGCCGTCGGCGCGATGCACATCGACACTGCGAATTTCAAGCCGTTCGCGCCGAACGGCTGGGCTGGCATTCATCAGGGCGCGGCGATCGTCTTCTTTGCCTACATCGGCTTCGACGCGATCTCGACCGCGGCCGAGGAAACGAAGAACCCGCAGCGCAACATGCCGATCGGAATTCTCGTGGGTCTCGCGATCTGCACGTTGATCTACGTCGTCGTCGGGCTGGTTGCGACGGGCATTGTGCCATTCGAGCAACTCAAAGCCGCTGATCCGCTCGCGCGCGCGCTCGAGTTGGCCGGCCTGCCGACGGCAAGCTGGATCGTGGCGTTCGGCGCGGTGATCTCGCTGACGGCTGTGCTGCTCGTGTTCCAGTATGGCCAGCCGCGCATCTTCTTCGCCATGGCGCGCGATGGATTGCTGCCGCGCTGGGCTGCGAAGGTCCATCCGAAATACCGCACGCCGCATGTGACGACGATCATTACCGGTCTCGCTGTAGCGACCGCCGCCTTGTTCGCGGACGAGAATGAGATTTACGATCTAACGAACATTGGCACCCTCTTCGCGTTTGCGATTGTCTGCGTCGGCGTGCTCGTGCTGCGATATTCGGATCCGCAGCGGAAGCGACCTTTCCGCGTGCCGGGCTTGCCGGTGATCGCAGTCGCCGGCGCGGCCGCCTGTCTTTACGTGATGAAGGGCCTGCCGACGCACGCGTGGGAACGCTTCGGCATCTGGCTCGGTCTGGGTGTGGTGCTGTACTTCCTCTACGGCTACCGGCATTCGACTTTGCGCCGCGGCACCAGTCCAGTCGACGCCCCGCCGCCGCCTGCGATTGAGCGTTAGGCGCGCCGTCGAGCCGTGCGTCGTGGCTACGGCTCGCGGTACGCTTCGCTCGTGCCGGCTCTCGCCGGTTCGCGCACGTATTTGCCGGAGTCCGGCACCGCGATTGCGTCGAAGTTCGCAGCGAGATTGTGCAGCGCCTGGCGCATCTCAGGACCTTGCATCGCAGGGCCGTGGCCGGTGATCACGATCTCCGGCTCGAGTGCGGCGAGCTTGCGCACCGACTCGCGCGAGGCCTCCCAGTCCTGCGTGTAATACGCGGGCGGGCGGTGCATCTCCGGCTTCTCGACCGTGACGGCATAAGCCGACTCCTGGCGCGTGGTGATGAACGCGTCCGCCGGCAACAGCACGCGATCGCCTTCGCGCCAAAGCGCGATTTGCCCGGGCGTGTGACCAGGCACGTGAATCCACCGCCAGCCCGGCATGTGCGGCAAGGAGCCATCGGCCGGCAACGGCTGCAGCCATTTGCTCACGTCGTAAGGACCGCGCGGATACATCGACGAAAGCCGCGCCATCATGCCGCCTCCGACGCTCGGGTCGGGTGGGGGATAGGACGCGCTGCCGTTTACGTACGGCAGCTCGAGCTCGTGCGCGTAGATCGGCACGTCCCATTCCTCAGCGAGCGTCTCGAGCGCGCCCGCGTGATCGAAATGTCCGTGCGTGAGAATGATCGCGGCCGGCCGGGAGTTCTCGCCGAAACGCTCTTCCGCAGCGCGTCGAATGATGCCAGCTGTTCCCGCGACGCCAGCGTCGATCAGCACCCACGCGCCATCACCGGCATTCGCTTTCCCGAAATAGACGACGTTGACGATTGCGAGGCGCTTGTAAGCGACATCGGAGAGGATTTCGCGCGTCGCGTCGTCCCGCTGCTCGTCGGCTGAGGGATTATCGGCGAGCGACTCGGAGCTGAGCGGAATCTGTTCGTCCACACGAGAGAAACGAACCGAGGGTCGGCATGGGACGTGTCACCAATGCACGGCCGGCCGCGTCAGTCCTTCTGCTCGGGCTCGTCGTGGAAGAGGATGTTGATCAACAGCACCACGCCGGCACCGGCAGCACCGAGGAAGAGGAGAATCGCGAGTCCGGGATAACCCCAGATGCGGAACGTGGTCTCGACGCGCATCAGCAGCGCGGCGCCGACGATCAGCGCCGCGATAATCAAGCCCGTCGTGATACGATTCGCGACCTTTTGGAAGCCGACGATGAGCGTCTTCTCATCGATCGCGTCGACTTCGATCTTCATCTTGTTGGTCGAGAGTGCGTCGAGGATTTTGTTGATGCGCGACGGGAGCCGCTGCAGCAAATCCTTTAGCTCCAGCACGCCACTGAAGAGATTGCCCGGCGACAGGCTCTTCATCAGCCGCTGTTGCATGATCTGCGCGGCGTTCCGGCGGATCGAGGCGTTCGGGTCGAAGTCCGGCGCGATCGTGCGGCCGACTTGATCGAGATTCAGCAACGTCTTGCCGAGCATCGTGAGCTCGGACGGCACGCGAATGTTGCTCTCGCCCGACACCTGTGTGACTTCGAGCACGAGGCGGCCGACCTGCATATTCTCAACATTGGCGCCTTGCTGCTTCGCGACGATCTCGGTGATGCGGCGGCGGAATTGCACCTCGTCGAAGTTCTCTTTCGTATCGCCGACTTTGATCGCGATGTCGGCTGCGTCGTCGCCACGTCCTTCTGCGATCGCGAGCAACAGCTGCAACAACTGCTCCTGCAGGTTCGGCATGATCCGGCCGACCATCCCCAGATCGATCAACGCTATCCGGTAGTCGTCCGTCAGGAACACGTTCCCAGGATGCGGGTCGGCGTGGAAGAACCCGTTGACGAGGATCTGCTCGAGATACGCGCGGAAGACTTCCTCGGCGAGCGCATTGCCGTCGAATTCCATCCGCCCGAGCGGGCTCAGGTCAGTGACTTTGCGGCCGTGGATGTACTCCATGGTGAGCACGCGTGACGTGCTGTAGTCGGAGATCGGCTCGGGGACGACGATGCTTTCGAACTCCTGCAGCTGATTGCGCAGCGTGGTGAGGTTTCCCGCCTCCTGCCGGTAATCGAGCTCGCGCAGCAGGCTCTTGCGGAACTGGTCCAGCATCTCGCCGAACTCGTAGCGCTTGCCCATCTCGGTGTGGTTATCGAGGAACTCCGCGATCTCCTCGAGCGCGTCGAGATCCTCGACCATGCGCTCGCGGATCTCCGGGCGCTGCACCTTCACGGCCACTTGTCGGCCGTTGCGCAAACGCGCCTTGTGCACCTGGCCGAGCGACGCCGCGGCCATCGGTTCGTTGTCGAACTCCGAGAAGGCTTTCGAAAGCCGCACGCCAAGCTCGTTCGTCACGATCTTCTCGACTTCGCCGAAGCTGAACGGCTCCACCTTGTCCTGCAGACGGGTGAGCGCCTCGATGTAGGCCTGCGGCATCATCTCGACGCGGGTCGAGAGCAGTTGGCCGAGCTTCACGAACGTCGGCCCGAGCTTCTCAAGGTCGTCGGCCAGCTCGCTCGCTTTCGCCTGTTCTTTCGGTGTCGCTTTTTGCTCGGCGTCGAGTGTTTCCTCGAGACCGCTCTGTTTTACGAGATCGGAGCGGCCGTACTTGACGAACAGCCAGGCGATCTGGCGGTAGCGATTGAGATGCTGCGGTTTCAGGGAAATGGCCATGGTCGGACAGTGTAGAAACGGAATTCACAGGCCGACCGGCCCCGTCTCATTCCGTGCGCAAAGCGGGACGAACTAGACAGGATTTACAGGATTACGGGATTAACAGGATTGGGTCACCGCGGGCTGCGCCCGCGAAATCCCGTTAATCCTGATAATCCCCTCAATCCTGTCTAGTTCGGTGAAACGTCGCAGCTCAAGCCGCTTGCTTGTAGCTCTCGCGATCGTCCACATCGAGCCAATCGAAAAGCGTCGTGGTCTTCGGATCGAGGTTGTAAACCGACACCTGCTCGACGAACCAGTCGCGCTTCTCCGGGTTCTCGTACGGATTTGCCGCCATCATCTGCTCGCTCCAGGCGCGGATTTGTTCCGGCGTTTTCAGGCTGCCGTTCGCGACCATCCATTGCACCATCTCCTCGTCGGTCGCGCCTTTCTCGACGGCGGCTTTAAAGTCGTCGCCCTTCACGCCCGCCGGGCCGAAGAGCATGTTGTCGAGTGGGCAATCGAAGTGATACTCGCCGATGTTGCCCCAGAGCAGCGCGCGGCACTTGTCGATCGTGCGCGCAAGAATGACAAAGCCGCCCAGCTTCGTCTTCGGGCTGCGCGGCGCTTCTTTCGTTAAATCCTTGCCAGTGTTGCCGTTATTCATGCGCTCACGCTAAAGCGGAAGCGCAGGGCTGCAAACTGCTGCCGGCTGTGACGATCGTGTGAAATCAGGCCTCAGCGTGCGCGTGGCTCGCCCGGCCGCCGCCGCGTTTCCGCGCCAGATACTCCTCCACCAGCAGCAGATTCGCTTCGCCGGCCCGCTGCACGATCGAGAGCAAATCCTCCATCGACGAGACCTCCTCGAGCTGCTCCTGCACGAACCACTGGAGAAAATTATCGGTCGTGTAATCGCTCTCCTCCTTGGCCATGTGGACGAGGTGATTGATCTGCTGCGTCACTTTCTTTTCCTGCTCGAGCGAGAGCTGCACGGCATCCGCGGCGTTTGAAAACTCGGCGCGCGGCGCCTCGATCGACGGGATGCGGACACGCGCGCCGGTGTCGGTGACGAACTGCACGAATCGCATCGCGTGTTCCTTTTCCTCCTCAGCCTGGCGGATGAAATGCGCGGAGAGTTCGGGGAGCGTCTCGCTGTCGAAGTGGGAGGCGATGGCTACGTACTGGAGCATCGCGCTGAACTCACAGCCGATCTGCTCGTTGATGGCGTCGATGATGCGCTGGCTGGTAAGCATGGGTGCAGTCTACGCACCGGTCGTGTGGCATTGCAATGGCGAGCCCGCGGCGCGGAAAACTGCCAAGGCTGGGATGCGCGGTCGCTGCCGCGTTCGATTCACCGGTATATGAGTCAAACGAAAGAAATTATCTCCACGCTCAACAGCCTCATTGAGACGCTGAAGGACGGGCAGGAAGGCTTCCGCCAGGCATCCGAGGCGGTGCAGGATTCGCAGCTGAAAACGCTTTTCAGCGAGTTCTCGCTCCAGCGTTCGAAGTTCGCCGGCGAGCTGCAGAATCACGTGATCCAGCTCGGTGAATCACAGCCCGAGACGACGAGCAGCACGGCGGGAGCGTTGCACCGCGCGTGGATCAACATGAAGTCGGCAATCATGAGCCGCGACGATCACGCGATCCTCGCCGAGTGCGAGCGCGGTGAAGATTCCGCGGTCGCCGAATACAAGAAGGCGATGGAAGACGACTCACGTTTGTCGTCGCCGATCCGCGAGACGGTGTCGCAGCAATACACCGCAGTGAAAGCGGCGCACGATCAAGTGAAGGCGCTACGCGACGCGTCGAAGAACGCGTCGTAAACGAGGCGGAGACGAACTTTGCAGGCGGATCGCGCGACAGCGTGATCCGCCTGTTTGCGTTTCGGGCGTCGCACTGGCGAGGCGACAGCTTCAAGGGGCGCGGCCTGTCCTTCTTGTCATGTCGAGCGCAGTCGAGACATCTCTAAAAGCCTTCTTCTCCCTGCGCGAGTCTCCCGGAGGCGGTTAGAGATTCCTCCACTTCGGTCGGAATGACAGAAGGGGCGCAGATTGCGATTAGCCGCCACGCGCCGATGCTGGAGGCATGGTGAACATCTCGATCCGCTACACCGGCGACCTCCATTGCGCCGCGACCCACGGACCTTCACAGACCGAACTCGCCACCGACGCCCCCGTCGACAACAACGGCAAAGGCGAGTCCTTCTCGCCGACCGATCTCATCGCGACGGCGCTCGGCACTTGCATGGCTACCGTGATGGCGATCGCCGCGCAGCGTCATGGCGTGGAGCTGAAGGGAACGACGGTCAACATCACGAAAGAGATGTCGAAAGACACACCGCGCCGCATCGTTCGCCTCGCCTCCGAGATGCGCATTCCGCTCCCTGCCGATCACCCGCAGCGCCAGCTCCTCGAAGCCGCCGCGCTCGGTTGTCCGGTGCATCACAGCCTGCACGCCGAAATCGAGAAGCCGGTGAACTTCGTGTGGGAAGGCTGACTTCGCGTCGACTACTGCCCGAGCACCCAGGCGAAGATCAAAGGCGCGACGATCGTCGCATCGCTTTCGACGATGAACTTCGGCGTCGAGCCCTGAAGTTTGCCCCAGGTGATCTTCTCGTTAGGCGTCGCGCCGGAGTAGCTGCCGTAGCTCGTCGTTGAGTCGCTGATCTGACAGAAATAACCCCACAGCGGCACGCCGGTCCGTTGCAAATCCTGGTGCAGCATCGGCACGACGCAGATCGGGAAATCGCCCGCGATGCCGCCGCCGATTTGGAAGAAGCCGATCGAGCCTTCCCTGTTGCGCAGCTTCTTCGCGTTCCTCGTATAGTAGTCGGCGAGCCACTGCATGTATTCGATGCCCGTTCGCACCGTGTGCACGTTCTTCACATGCCCGCTGATGACGTGGCCGGAATACATGTTGCCCAGCGTTGAATCTTCCCATCCGGGAACAACGATCGGCAGATTCTTCTCGCACGCGGCGACCATCCACGAGTTCTTCGGATCGATCTGGTAGCTCTTCTCCAGCTTGCCGCTGCGAAGAATCTTATACATGAACTCGTGCGGGAAATAACGTTCGCCGGCGCCGTCCGCCGCCACCCATTCTTCCAGCACCGCCTTCTCGATCCGTCGCATCGCTTCCATTTCTGGAATGCAGGTATCCGTCACGCGGTTCATGTGCCGATCGAGCAACCGCTCCTCGTCCTCTGACGTGAGCTGGCGCCAATGCGGCACGCGCTCGTAGTGATCGTGCGCGACGAGATTGAAGATATCCTCCTCGAGGTTGGCCCCGGTGCAGACGATCAGGTGCACCTTGTCCTGCCGAATCATTTCCGCGAGGGAGATGCCGAGCTCAGCCGTCGACATCGCACCGGCCAACGTCATCAGCATTTTGCCGCCAGCGGCGAGGTGCGCCTCGTAGCCTTTCGCCGCATCGACCAGCGACGCTGCGTTAAAGTGACGGTAATTCGTCGCGATAAATTGCGAGACGGGCCCTTTGCTCGCCGCGAGTTCGGCGTTGATCTGTTCCGGACTTTTTGACCGGCGTTTGGTTTTGAGTGGTTGGTGCATTTCTGTCAGCGGGAGTAGAGCCACTTCATGTAATCGGCCACGCCATCTTCGAACGAGAAGCGCGGCTCGTAACCTAACGCTTCCCGCACCTTCGTCAGGTCGGCTTGCGTGAAGTTTTGGTAATGGGCGTGCGGGTTATCGATGTATTCCGGCTCAAGGTTTGTGCCGAGTGTGTTGTTCAGGATCTGCACGAGATCGTTGAACGTCCGCGCCTTGCCGGAACCGAGATTGTAGATGCCGCTCTTCAGCGCTTCGAACCCGCGGATGCAGCCCTGCACGATGTCTTTCACGTAGACGAAATCGCGCTGCTGCTCGCCGTGCTTAAAGATGCGAGGCCGTTGGCCGGCGGTCATCTGTCGCGAGAGGTGATAGATCATGCTCGCGGGCACGCCTTTGTGCGCTTCGCGTGGGCCATAGACGTTGAAGAAACGCAGCCCAACGATGATCCAGTCCTTCTCGTCGTCGGACGCGCGGCGCGCAACGTTGTCCATAATCGCTTTCGAAAACGCGTAGACGTTCGAAGGCGCGGCGCTGCTCGACTCGCTGCTGGCACTCGTCGCGTTGCCGTACGTTGCCGCGGACGATGCATACACGACTCGGCTTTTGTTGCGTCGCGCGAAGCGGAGTAATCGCCGAAAGCTCTCCACATTATCGTGGGTCTGGCGGAACTGATTGTGATCCGTCGTGTCGGTGATCGACGCCATGTGGAAGATGCCGTCGAACTTTTCGTCTCCGAATTGCCGTTCCCAATCCAGCGTCGCCAGATCCGCTGCGACGAAATCGCCGCGATAGCCAGCGAGGTTCTTGAAATCGCCGGAGCGAAAATCGTCGATCACCGTCAGCCGCGCGATCGGGAATTGCTCCTGGAGTTCGAGCACGAGATTGGAGCCGATGAACCCGGCGCCGCCGGTGACGAGCAGATTAAGAGGAGAACGTGAGATCACAGGCGAGATGCGCGGAAAACCAAACGCGCCGCATAAATATTCCTTGAGGCGGTAATCGCAAGCGGCTACTTCTCGCCGCAGTTCTTTGCGAGTTTGATCAGTGGATCGGCGCGAGAAATCCCGTGCATAATCGGGAGCAGTTGCGCTGCTGTAACTGGATACGACTTCCCATGGCCAATCGCCTGCGCAAGCGGCGGTGAAGGCGGGAAGAAGGTGTGCGTTTCGCTCGTCGGACGCCGGAAGCCAGGAGCCAGAATATTTGCCCGCTCCACCTCATTCGTGCCCCTGCGTGTGCAGACGGCGCGACAAAACTTCTTCGCGAAAAAGAAGAATGAGAGCAGTGGGCTTCCGCCTCTCGCAAAGGCACGTCGTCCGCCTCTCTACAAATCAGAGGAGACGAAAATGCGGAAATGCTCACGTTGGTTGAGTCACATCGTGGCCGTTGGAATGACGGCCGCGCCTATCATTTGTCACGCGCAAGACGCGGCGACATCACGGCTGCGCAACGGCGAAGCGGAAGCTAAAGCCGAAGCGGAGGAGATCGTCGTCACAGCGACCCGATTGCCGATTCCTGAGGGACAATCGCCGGCCAGCGTCAGTGTCGTCGCATCGGAGGAAATCGAGCAGCGGCAGGTACAGCGTGTCGCTGATGCGTTGCGCCAGGTGCCCGGGATTAACGTCACGCAAACTGGCGCGCCGGGTCAGCTGACGTCGGTGTTCACGCGCGGGCTGCGCAGCGAGCACACGCAGGTATTGCTCGACGGCATTCCGATCAACCAGGGGCTGCAAGGCGCATTCAACTTCGCCGATCTCTCCGTCGACAACCTCGACCGCATCGAAGTCGTGCGTGGACCGCAGAGCACGCTTTATGGTCCGCGCGCACTTGCGGGAGCGATCCAAATCTTCACGAAACGCGGCAGCGGCACGCCGACCGGTAGCGTCTCGGCCGAAGCAGGCTCGTTCGGCACGTTTCGCGAATCGTTCAACAGCTCGGGTGCGTGGAAGCAGTTCGATTACTCGGTCGGAGTGAGCCGCCTGGACACCGAGAACGAACGGCGGAATAACGAGTATCGGCTCAGCAACGGCATCGCGAACATCGGCTGGTCGCCTAACGAGCAGTTGCGTATCGGCAGCTTGTTTACCTACTCGCTCGCCGATGCCGGCAATCCGAACTCGATCTTCACGCCACGAGCGCGAGACAACTTCCTCACGGAGCGATGGCTGATCGGGCCGCGGATCGATTACCAGCCAGTCGAGTGGTGGAACCACCAGCTCATCTTCAGCTACGATCACGAGCGACAGGTCAACGACCCGAACGAAGACGGTTTCGTCGGACCCACGCGCGCTCTCTTCAAGCGCTTCACGTTCGATTACCAGAACGACGCAAAGCTGGCCAACTGGCTGACGCTAACTACCGGCGCCTTCTACAGCCAGGTGGACGCGGGGCAGGAGCGACCATTCATCTCACAGGCGTTCGGCCCACAGCCGACATTCATCAGTGACAAAACCGAGCAGACGTCCGTGTTCGCGCAGGCGAGCATCCAGCCTGTCACAGACCTGAACCTCGTCGCGGGTGGCCGCTTCGATCAGTTCAATCAATTCGGCGACATCTGGACCTATCGCTTGGCGGGGAGCTACCGCATCGCGCGCACAGACACGACACTGCACGCGAGCATCGCCACCGGCTTTAGTCCGCCGAGCAGCCAGGACAAAATCTTCGGCAACAACTTCGGTCTGGAGCCGGAGCGGAATCGCGGCTGGGACGTTGGCGTCGAACAGCGGCTCTGGAACGGTCGAGTGCATGTCGGCGCGACGTACTTCCACAACCGGCTGTCGAACGTCATCGGATCGACCGATCTCTTCGAGACATTCAATCTCGGATCGGCGCGCACCCAGGGGGTTGAAGCTGAGCTGAAGGCGCGGCCGATCCAAGACCTCGTGCTGACCGCCACCTACACCTACCTCGACACCGAAAAGACATCCTCTGCTGACATCAACCAGCCTCTCGGCGCACGGTTGCCGCGGCGCCCGCGGAACGAAGGCTACGCGTCCGCCACCTACCTGTGGTTCGGGAAACTCCGCACCACCGTCGAAGGAAAGTTCGTGAACGCGCGCGAGGAGTTCTCGTTCGGCGGACCGAACTTCGACATCGAGGACTACGCGTTCGTAAATTTCGCGGCCGAGTACGAGATCAACCGCAACGTTTCGGTGTTCGGACGAATCAACAACCTGACGGACGAGAAATACGCGGAGGTCTTCGGGTTTCCAGCGCTTGGGCGCGGGGTGCATGGAGGCGTGCGCGTGAGCTTTTAAGCAGTCGAGCGGTGCAACGCGACGGAAGCGCTGGCGGCGGTGGCAAAGCGTTGCCGACGATGCTTACCGCACCGGCGTTGTCGCCCCTTTTTGTCATTCCGACCGAAGTGGAGGAATCGCTTACTCTCTCTTCAGCCGAGCGAATGGAGCAGCGATCTTTTAGAGATGTCTCGACTGCGCTCGACATGACAAAGGAGGGCGACGAGCGCCCGTACGGCGTCCGTGCCTGTCCGGAGGCACTCGACGCTTGCATGAGGGTGCGGGCGCTTCGTGGCACCGTCCATCGGCGACGACACGCGAGCCCGGAACATCCCGCGTCTAGTTGAAACTGCACGCCCACAGCGACGGCGTGGAGGCGCGATTGTATTCCGGCACCGGGATCTGCTTTTTGAACTCGTCGCTGAAGAGACCGTCGACCCGGATGCTGATGGCCAGCTCGCCCGTTTCATCGCCGCCGTGGAACTGGTTCACGCTGTCGAACCACGCGCTGTGCGACTCGACGTACTGCTTCTCGCCGGTGTTCTCGTTCAGCATGTAGAAGGGCTTGCGCAGATTCGTGCGAAACCAGATGAACTCGTGGCACAGGTCGTAGCTGACGTGATCGCGATGCGCGGTTACGACACGGCCTTCCGGATCGTACATGATCAGCATGCGCGCCGTCCCTTTGAACGGCAGGGTGGCGATGAACTCCATCAACTCGGAGAACTCGGTCGCGCCTTCGGCGGGTTCCCATGCGTCGGGATTGTCGAGATCGTAGTAGTTGTCCTCGCCCTTCGGCTGCGAGAGGTAGACCATCTTCGAGCCCGGTTTCACCGCCGCTTTCTCGCCCATAACGAACGGGCCAGTGTAGAACTGGATGTCCTTCGCTGCGTCCAGCCGTCGCTGGATGCGTTCGGTGACATAGCCGTCGAGCGACTTCAGCCAATCGACGTCGATGAACTCGTCGAATGACTTATACGACGGATACTTGATCCGTGGATCGACTCGCTCGATGGCGCCGGTGCTCATGCGATCGCCGCCGTTTCGACTGCTTTCTTCGTTGTGCGGCGAGTGCGTTTCGCGCGCGGTTTCGGCGCCGCGGTTGCACGCGCAAAGTCGGCTTTCGCTCGCGCGACTTTGTGCCAGGTGTTCGCCGGAATGCGGTGCTCGCCCCAGGAGAAGGTTGCCAGCGTTGCGGATTGCCGGTCGAAGACACGCACTGCGAGCAGACCGGCGTAGCCACCGAACTGCTTCGGATTGATCCACCAGGTGGCGGTCGCGTCCCAGAGCTTGATCTCGTTCTCGTTCACCGCGACGGCGCAGCCTTCATGATAGATCAGACCTTCGCTGATCCATGGTGCGCAGCTTCCTGCCGCACCCCACGTTTCGCTCCAATGGCGTGTCGAAACGTCGTTAAACTCGAGGATGAATTGCGCGGGAAAACTCCGGACGCCGCGCGCGAGATAAAGCTCGTGCGATAACGCGCCGAGCGCGCCGCAATCGAGCGTCTTCTCCTGCACGGCTTCGCACCAGTGCATCGGCCATTTCGATGGCCCCCACTTGAAGAGCTTTCGTAGCCAGCGTGGGCCGGTGAGGGGATGCCCCGCATTGAGCTGCGAGTAATCCATTCCCGTGATCCACTCGCGCGCGATATCGCAGCACGGCGCGCCGTGATGCGAGATGTATGACGCTGGGAAATTTTCCCAGTTTGCAATGCCGGCATCAATGTCGACGCCGTCTGTTTGTTCCAGATCAATCACCATATTTTTAGCCCTTCCCGAATACATAAGACATGCTGCGATCGTAGCCCCCCGCGTCGCAGAAGATCAGCACATCGCCGGGCTGCGTGCCTTCTGGCAGCTCCACGTTCGAAGCGACTTCATCGTGCTCCATGCAAAGACGGCCCATCAGCCGCGTCTTGCCGCGCTTCAATGGCTGCAGCTCGCCGGTCGCTGTTTCGCGACGGAGAATGCGATGCGGATAGAAGAAATACATCGGCAACTCCGCGATCGAGCCGTCGACGACAGCTTCCGTGGAATCGTCGCCGATTTCCTGGATCTCGAGAACGCGCATGGCGAGCGCCATTGAGGGTTGCGCCATCGCTTTGCCCGGCTCGGAGATGATCTGGCGCACGTGCGGCAGCGTTGCCTTCGCGTGCTTCACCGCCTTGGTGAAATCATCCTCGCGGCCTTCGTGCCAATCATCCGGGAACCAGCCGCCGCCGATGTCGAGGACCTCGATGTTGCGACCACTCAGCTTCTCGAGCGAGCGGCACCAGCGCAGCATCGACTGGTACAGATGCCACCATTGGCGCACACCGATGTTGCTGCTCGCCATGTGGAAATGGACGCCGAAAGCGGAATCGCGCGGCAGCAGACCAATCGCGTCGACAAGCGTGCGGAACTCTTCCGGAGTATCGAGCGGAATGCCGAACCGCGAGGTGATATGCGGGGTGCGGAGACGAACGCCGAACACCTTCGATTTCAGTTCGCCCGTTTTCGCGGCAGCGACGACGCGGTTCAGATCGGCGATCGAGTCGCAGAAGACGGCGTGCAACGGCTCGTTAGGCAACAAGCCGGCCGGCCACCATTTGCCCGGGCCGTTGAGGATCACCTGCTCGGGCTTGAAGCCGACTTCGAGTGCCGTCTTCACTTCGAGCAAGCTGATTGCTTCCGCGAAGAACCCGGTCTCGAGCGCGAGCTTGATCAGCCGTTTATCGGGATTCGTTTTGATGCTGTAGCCGTTGACGACTTGCATCTCCGGCGTGCTGAGACTGCGCGCGAGGTTCGAGGCGCGCGAGAAAAGGTCAGCGGCCGTGCTGTCGAGGAAGAGGAACGACGGCGTCTGCATCGCGTCGTAATCGAGCGCCGCAAGATCGTCCATGAACGTCTGCGGAATCGCGGCGACGCCGTTCGCGCGCGATGAGCCGTTGCCGTTGTTGTGATCGCCGCTCATGAGATGCGGATGCAGTTTGTGCAGCCGCTCGGCGAGTGCAGGCATGCCGGACGGATGCTTCATCGAGTGGCCGATGCCGCCCGCGTACGGTTCCGGCAACGGCGGCAGCGGATACCGTTCACGCACCGGCACCTCGAGTACCACGCGCGTGAACTCTTCGGATTGCGCGGTCGTTTTCTCGGCCGGAATTCCGGTGGCAGCTTCGACCAGCATCGCGGGCAAATTGCATCCGGCGATCGACGCGCCGTGCACCCACGCAGGGAAACGCGGATTCCACTCGAGCAGCCAGCGCTGACCTTCCGGATCGCGCACCATTTCCAGCTCCGCACCGCCGGTCCAATTCACGTCGCGAATGATCTCGCGGAGCGGCGTTGCGAATGCCTCCGGCACTTCCGTGACATCGCCGGCCCAGGTCTTGCCATCTTCCGTTAGCTCGCGTTTCCGCATGCTGACGCAGCCGAGCAGCTCGCCTTTGTAGGCCGAGAGCATGACCGATTCTTCATAGCCGGAAACGTGCGCCTGCAAAAACAGCCGCTGCGTTGACCAGACTTTCGCGAGTGCGGACCGAACCGCTTCAAATTGGTCCCACGAGCGCGTGCGAACGGCTTCGTAGTACGGACCTTTGAGCCAGACGCGCCAGTCGTGCTTGCGGCAGAACGCGTGCAGATCCCAATCCGAGTGATCTGTAGAAACGAACGGCGGGATTTGCAGCGGCAGACCTTGATGCGCTTCCACGCCCGGTTTCGTGATGCGGCTCAATCCAACAGCCGGCGGGCTCAACAAATTCGCGTGACCATCAGGAAACACCGACGCGAGCCAGAGCGCCTCGAGATCGGTCCCCGAGATCCAAAGCGCGCCGCCATCGAGCAACTCGGTAATCAACTCGCCGTAAGCCGACAAATCGAGTTCTTCCCACGGGCGCTGCAGCCAAAGCTCGTTGAAACCAGGCCAGTGAATTCCGGAGCTGCGATTCGAGTATTCGACTCCGACGAGCGTCGCGTCGGGATAGGCGATGCGCAGGGAGCGCGAAAGCCCGATGCCGGGTTGAGGGCTGGTGCCGGAGTAGAGTCCGCTGATGTAGATCTTCATGTTCGCTTCGAGCAGCGGACCGAGAAAGCTTCCGCTGTCTATGCGAACGATCCCGCCCGCTGGTGCGCTGCAAGTTCCAATCGCGCGACACGTTAATCTGGGTTGTGCCGATTTAATAATTTAGCGGGAACAGCTCTGCTGCACGTCGGTTGCCTCGCAAATGGCGACGCTTGTGACGCGTCCGCAGCAAAGGGCTGGACGCGTGTGATAGCGTGCTCGGAAAGGCGCGATGACATTAAATCCCACTCTTCTTCTGGTGCTCGTCGGTGTGGCGGCTTTCCTCGCGGGGGTCGGGATCACCTGGGTTGTGTTGCGCCAGCAACGCGAGATCGCGGTCGGCGATGCGGAAGCGGCGTTGAACTCGCAGATCCGCGAGCTGTCAGAGGCGCTCGCCACATCGATGGAAAAGAACGCGCGGATTCCGGCGATGGAGCTGGCGGCATCGGCGGCGGAGCGTGAATTGCAGACGCTGCGCGACGCGCAGGCGCGGTCGGCGGCACGGATCGCCGCGATGGAAACGGAGATCGCGCAGGAACGCCGCGCGACGGCCGAGAAGCTCGCGGTCTTGGACCAGGCGCAGGCACGGTTCTCGGACGCGTTTAAGGCGCTTTCCGCGGATGCGCTCCGGCATAACAACGCTTCATTTCTCGAGCTGGCGCGCACGACGTTGGAAAAGACGCAGGAGAGCGTGCGCACTGATCTCGATAAACGGCAGGTGGCGATCGACACGCTCGTGAAACCGATGCGCGAGTCGCTCGACAAAGTCGATGCGAAGATTCAGGACCTCGAAACTGCGAGAGCGGGCGCGTACGAAGCGTTGAAGACGCAGGTGCAATCGCTCGCCGATTCGCAGAATCATCTCCGCTCCGAGACGGGGAATCTCGTCCGTGCGTTGCGCGCGCCGGCTGTGCGCGGGCGCTGGGGTGAGATCCAGTTGCGGCGTGTGGTGGAACTCGCCGGGATGGTGGCGCATTGCGACTTTGTCGAGCAGCCGACGCTGCAAACCGAGGACGGGAGATTGCGTCCCGACCTCGTGGTTCATCCGCCCGGCGGCAAGACGATCGTCGTCGACGCGAAGACGCCGCTGAACGCGTATCTCGAAGCGCTCGACGCACCTGACGACGAGACGCGCCTGCGGTTTCTCGATCAGCATGCGGCGCAGGTCCGCAGCCACATCGAGAAGCTCTCGCGAAAAGCCTACACGGAGCAGTTTGCCGACACGCCTGACTTCATCGTGCTGTTTCTGCCGGGCGAAGTATTCTTCAGTGCGGCGCTGGAGCGCGACCCGACGCTGATCGAGTACGGCGCCGACAAGAAGATCATCCTGGCGACGCCGACGACGTTGATCGGCCTGTTGATGGCGATTTGCTACGGCTGGCAGCAGGAAAAACTCGCGCATAATGCACGCGAGATCAGCCAACTCGGGAGTGAGTTGTACAAGCGTTTCGCCGACATGTCCGCGCACTTCGGCAGACTCGGGAAGAGCCTGAACAGCTCCGTCGATGCATTCAATAAGGCCGCGGGCAACATCGAGACGCGGGTCCTCGTGACCGCGCGAAAGTTCAAGGAGCTCGGCGCTGCACCGATGGGCCTCGACATCGAAATGCTCCCGCAGGTAGAACAAATCGCGCGCGACTTGCAGGCCCCGGAATTGTTGCCGGTGCCGGAGAACGCGCAGCTCGAGAACGGGCAGGGGAACGGCGTGTAGACGCCGGTGAATCGCTGTCGCGACGGCGCTCTGTTGCCGTGACACACGTGGAATTCAGGACGAGCGTGTAAACGCGGACAGAGCGGCGTCGCTACAACGGGAGCGCCGTTCGGCGTTCAGTTGCGCGGTGTGCGATGCTCTCTGCATGACGAACGGCGAAGACCAGCTCGAGCAGTTTTATCGCGATACGGAAGCGATCGCGCATCCAGTGCTGAAAGATCATCAGCTGGCGATGCTCGAACCGCTCGGCACGCGGCGGATCGTGCGCCGCGGCGAAGTCGTGTTCAGTGTCGGGCAACGTGACCTCGGCCTCGTCGTTGTCTTACGTGGCGAACTTGAAGCCGTCGATGTGTGCGATGGCGTCGAGACAATTCTCGGCGTTGCCGGACCGCGTGAATTCCTGGGCGACCTGGCAATGTTGACCGGTACTTCTGCGCTCGCGAGCTCGCGCGGGAAAGCAGAGGAATCGGAGATTCTCGAGGTGCCCGCGCAGGAGCTTCGCCGTGCGCTCGCCGAGCTGCCTGGCGTGGGCGAGCCGATCGTGAAGGCATTCATGATGCGACGTGAGCGTCTGCTGCGCGATGGGCAATTCGCCGGCATGCGCGTCGTCGCGACGGGCGGCTTGCGGGATGGCCACGAGCTGCACGATTTCCTGGAAAAGAACCACGTCCCGAATCGATTGATTGCGTTCGAGAGCGAGGACGGGCAGCGGCTCGCCGACCGGCTCCATATCAGCAGCCGTCATCTGCCGGTGTTGATCACGCCGAACGGCACGCCCTTGCGTCGGCCGTCGCTGCGCGAAGTGGCGCAAACGGCGGGTTTGCTGCGGCCGCTCACGAGCGACGATGAGAGCGAGATCTTGTGCGATCTGGCGATCATTGGCGCGGGACCCGCAGGTTTGGCGGCGGCGGTCTACGCGGCTTCGGAGGGATTGCAGACGGTCGTGCTCGAAAGCTACGCGCCGGGTGGCCAGGCGGGATCGTCTTCATTGATCGAGAACTTTTTCGGCTTTCCCACCGGGATCAGCGGCGGCGAATTGACGCACCGGGCGCAGCTGCAGGCGTATCGCTTCGGCGCGAAGTTCTCGACGCCATCGGAAGCGCTTTCGCTCGCGTTCCGCGACGGCAAACACCAGGCCGAGCTGCAGCTCGAAGGCTGTGGCGCGACCTTGTGTGCGCGCGCGGTCGTGATCGCGACGGGCGCTGATTACATGCTGCTGGCGGCGGAAGGACGCGAAGCATTTGAGAACCTGGGCGTTTATTACGCTGCGACCGCGCTGGAGGCGCAGCTCTGCCGCAACTCGACGGTCGTCGTTGTCGGTGGTGGAAACTCGGCCGGGCAGGCGGCGATGTTCCTGTCGGAGACCGCGGCGAAGGTGTTGCTCGTGATTCGTGGCGACGGCCTCTCGAGCACGATGTCGAGTTATCTCACGCGTCGGGTCGAGACGAAGGAGAACATTGAAATTCTGACACGAACCGAAATTCGGCGAATGACTGGCTCACGACGCCTGGAAGCGGTCGAACTCGAAAACACGAAAACCGGCGCGAAGTGGGCGGTGCAAACGCCGGCCGTGTTTTCGATGATTGGCGCGAAGCCGTGCACGAACTGGCTGCCACCGGAAATCGAGCGCGATGAGAAAGGCTTCGTGAAAACCGGACCGGCAGTCGCTAATTCGCCGGGGTGGAAAGCGCTGGGACGGGCGCCGTTTCCGCTCGAGACAAGCCGGCCGGGAGTGTTCGCGGCCGGCGATGTTCGCTCGGGGTCGGTGAAACGTTGCGCCGCCGCCGTCGGCGAAGGCGGAATGGCGGTCGCCGGCGTCCATGCGGCGCTGAGCGCCGCGCCGGTCTAACGCGTCTGGCGCATCGGCGGCGCCTGGCCTATGATCACCATCGGACTCGCGGTACTCGGGACCGGCCCGAGCCGATCGCACGGCTGCGGGAACGGATTCCCGGAAAACACCACCGAACAATTCTTGTGGGTGCCCTTCTTCTGGACGACCCGCTTACCCATGGCGGTCGTCTTCGGGGGGTGGGCGAAACCCGAGGCGGCAAATCCGATGACGACTGCGGCCACTCCCAACCACGTCAACCGAGCAAAGACGCGATGCTGTCTAACGTTCGAGTTCATGCTTCTAAGATGCTGGCGGATGATCGCGCACAATTGATTCGATCGCGAGATTTTTACAGCACCTCATCCCATTTCGCTTTGTCCTTGAGCAGGATCTCGCGGAGCAGGGGGATCGGCGGCATGCCGTGCTTCAGCATTTCGTCGTGGAACTTCTTCGCGACGAACTTATCGCCTTCCTGCGCTTCGTAGTCGGCGCGCAGTTTCAGGATCAACAATTTGCCTAACGTGTAGTTGAGATAACCAGGATCGTAGGTGCCGCGCATCGCTTCCGAGCGCGCGGGTTTCTCTTCATAGTGGCAGTTCTCCATAAAGAAGCGCGTCGCTTCATCCACGCTCATGCCCTGCGTGTGCATCTTGATCGAGACGATCAAACGGCAGAGCCGCAGCAGTGCTTCATCGGCCTGTGCCATGCGGAATTTCGCCGCGCGCTTCACTTCCTCTTCGCTCGGCGTTTCGCTCTTGCTCGCGCCGTAGCCGGCATCGATCACCATCTTCTCGGTGTAATGCGCCCAGCCTTCGATGAACGCGTAGCTGCCGAAAATCTTCTTCACCTTCGTCGCGTCGCTCGCGTTCAGGTGGAGGAACTGCGTGTAATGGCCGGGGTAGCACTCGTGGATCGAGACGACGTCGGTCGTGTAATAATTGAAGGCCGTCAGCCATTCTTCCTTCTGCTGGTCGGGCCACTCTTTCTCCGTGGGCGTGACGTAGTAATATGCTTCCGAGGCCTTCTTCTCGAACGGCCCGGGTGTGTCCATTGAGGCAAACGAAGTGGCGCGTGCGAATTGCGGCGTCTCCTTCACTTCGGCCCGGACTTTTGAAGGAATGGTAACGAGTTCCTTGTCGATCACGAACTGACGAATGGCGTCCAGGTTCTTGGCGGTATCGGGGATCAACGACTCGGGTGTGGGATGATCCTTTTTCACATCAACAAACACTTCATGCGCCGGACGGGTCGGATCGATGATCTTCGCCGCTTCTTCGAAGGACGCCTGCTCGCGCTTCAACTCCGCCATCCCGATCTCCAGCACCTGGGCGGGCGACATCGTGACCAGCTCGCCCTCGGCGAGCATCCGCCGATATTTCTCCTCACCGATCGCCCATTGGCCGGTTGCTTTCGGCAGCCGCTCTTTCTCGAGCCAGTTCGCGTAATCGGTGAGCGCGGTGTACGCGCGGCGATTCGCCAGCTGGAAGGCGGCGATCAGTTTCTCGTCCTTCAGATCCTTCAGCGCCTCGACGAGATCTTTCTTGAGGAAATCGGCGTTGCCGCGGGCGATCTGGATCGCGAGCTCGACGTATGGTTTGGGCAACACCTGCGCGAGATTCGTCTTCGCGGCGATGATGATGTTCGGCGCCTGGTTCTCGATCGCGATGATGCTGCGGACGCGATCTTCCAGCGGGCTGAAGTTGCGCTTGATGTACACGTTGACGTCGATCGCCTGCGCGTAGGTCATCGGGTTATTCTCGAACGCGGCCATATCGATCATGTCGAACAGGTCGCGTTTGATCGCGGCGTGCAGGATGCGCAGATCAATCGACGCCCGGGGGCTGAGTTTCGTCAGGTCGAACTTCTTCAGCCGTTCGTCGAAGCGGCGCAGGCGCGACAGCTCTGCATCAATCGACAGCCGGGTAAAATCATTGATCCGGCCGTCGTATTCGTGAAGGCCGAGCGACGTCGCGGTGATCGGGTGCGCCGTCAGCCAGCCGGTGATGTATTCCTCCGCGACCTTGTCGAATTCGGCATCTTCCTTCGATTCCGCGGCGGAGATGGAGAAAGGAACTGCCGTGAGCAGAGCAAGCAGGAAGAGACGCAGGGGGGTCATACGGGCCGGGACGGGTCCGAAGTGTACCCGCGGTTTGCTCGTTGCCAAAAATTTCCGGATAGGCGATGATCCCGCCTCGTTGAACCAAGTCGCCACTCGATGAAGCGCCGCCTCCTGATCAGCACGTTCGCGACGCTGGTGTTCATCAACGTCTTGCTGGGGTTCCGTTTCTACAACGCCCGCGCCGCTGGCCCGGAGGAGGAAACCGGTTACGCGCAGATTTCTGTCTTCGCGCGCGCCGTGCAGATGATCCGGCAGGATTACGTCGACAGCAAAAAGACGAGCTACCACGACCTCATCTACGCGGCGATGAAAGGCATGCTCGCGTCGCTCGATCCGCACTCGCAGTTCATGGATCCGGACGACTTCAAGGACATGCAGGACGATACGCGGAGCCGGTTCAATGGGCTCGGTATCGAGGTGTCGGTAAAGGGTGGATTGCTGACCGTGATTACGCCGATGGAGGACACGCCGGCGGCGAAGGCCGGCATCCTCGCGGGCGATCAGATTCTGCGGATTAATGGCAACACCACCGAGAAGATGGAGTTGAACGATGCCGTGAATGTCCTGCGCGGCGTGCCGGGGCAGAAGGTGACGCTGACGGTGTTGCGGCCGTCGACGAAGGAGATCAAGGATTACGCGCTCGAGCGGGCGGAGATCAAGGTGCAGAGCGTGAAAGGCGCGCGGCTGCTCGATGCAGATCTCGCCGGGCCGTTTAAGATCGGCTACGTGCGGCTGATCCAGTTTAACGAACCGACGGCTGACGAGCTCGAGAAGGCGCTCGATGAAATGCAGAAGCAGGGGATGCAGGCGCTCGTGCTTGATTTGCGCAACAACCCGGGCGGCTTGCTGAACAGCGCCGTCGATGTTTGTGCGCAATTTTTGCCACCGAATACGACAGTGGTCTCGACGCAGGGCCGCGTGCCGTCGCAGCAGAATGAGTATGCCACCTCGAGCACGGCGAAGCAGCGGCCGCGTTTCCCGATGACGGTGCTCGTGAACGAAGGCAGCGCGAGCGGCGCGGAGATCGTCGCGGGTGCGCTGAAGGATTTGAACCGCGCGATTCTGGTCGGCGAGACGACTTTCGGGAAGGGCTCAGTGCAGAACGTGATGCAATTGCCCGACGGATCGGCGTTGCGTTTTACGACGGCGAAATACTACACGCCGAGCAAACAGGTCATTCACGCGCAAGGGGTGACGCCGAACATCCGCGTGCCGTTGTCCGCGGAGCAGGAGCGGGCGCTGTTCACTGCCCGGAGCAACGAAAATCTGAAGCCCGAGGAAGAGAAGGAGATCATCAAGACGAAGGACCCGCAGATGATGCGGGCGATCGACGCCCTCAAAGGCGTGATGATCTACGCGCAGGAAGCATCGCCGAAGGTCGATGCGGTGAAGAAGTAAACGCCGCGCGCAGACAGCGCCGGCGCTGCGGACGGTGTAGCTTCGCGCTCGTCATGCACACCATCCTGGCGCTCGAGACGTCTTGCGATGAGACGGCTGTCGCGATCATGCGTGGGCGGGAGTTGCTCGCGAGCGAAGTGGCTTCGCAGACGGCCGCGCACGAGCCATACGGCGGGGTCGTTCCCGAGGTCGCGTCGCGGAATCATCTTCTGCATGCGCCGCGCTTGCTCGGTTCCGCGGCAGCGACAGCGGCGATTTCGCTCGCGGACGTGGATGCGTTTGCGGCAACGAGCGGGCCGGGCCTCGCAAGCTCGCTCATGATCGGCGCGTCGATTGCGAAGGGCCTGGCAATCGCGGCCAACAAGCCGTACCTCGCCATTAATCATCTCGAAGGGCATTTGCTCTCGCCGTTCTTCGAAAGTGGCGAGGTCGCGCCGAACGTGGCGCTGATTGTGAGCGGTGGGCACACGCTGCTGATGGACGTCGGCGGGCTGGATGATTACCGCGTGCTTGGCCGCACGCTCGATGACGCTGCGGGCGAAGCGTTCGATAAGGTGGCGAAGTTGTTAGGCCTCGGCTATCCGGGCGGGCCGGAGATCGAGCGGCGCGCGCAAGGCGGCAATCCGGCGCGGTTTGATTTGCCGCGCAGCATGATGCATTCGGGCGATCACAATTTCAGCTTCAGCGGGTTGAAGACGGCGGTGCGCTATCTGTTGCCGAAGATCGCGGAAGGCGACATCACCGACGTCTGCGCCTCGTTTCAGGCGGCGGTAATCGACATCCTGGTGCGGAAGACGATCGCCGCGGCGAAATCGTGCGGCCGCGATCTGATCACCCTCAGCGGCGGCGTGAGCTGCAACCGAGCGCTTCGCGACGCGCTCGAGAAGGCGTGCGCCGATGTCGGATTTCAGTGCCGGATCGCGCCCGCTCAGCTCTCGACGGACAACGCGGCGATGATCGCGTTCGCAGCGATGCTGCGGTTCGAGCAAGGTGTCACGTCGGATGTGACGCAGGAGATCGATCCGAATCTGGCGCTGGCGAGCTGAGCGCCTGGGGAGCGCAGGCTTTCAGCCGGCTGGTTTCGGCATTCTGCCGAAACGAACTTTCTAAGCGCTCTGAAGTCCGTTGCGCAGTCTTGGGTTGTTCAGCGGTGTCGAAAGTGCATCGCGGCAGAATGCCGCGACCAGCAGGCTGAAAGCCTGCGCTCCTCGGAGTTGGTGCGCCGCGCCGCTCAGTAGTCGCGGTCCAGGAGGTAGTTTGCCAGCGCGTGGAGCGTGTCGGCCTTGGCGCCGAAGATGTCGAGCGCGCCGTGCGCTTCGTTGGTTAGCCGCTGCGCTTCCTCGCGCGATTTTTCGAGACCGATCACTGCGGGATACGTCGCTTTCTGCGCGGCGATATCTTTGCCCGCGCTCTTGCCGAGCTTCTCACTCGTTTGCGTGACATCGAGGATGTCGTCGATCACCTGAAAAGCGAGGCCGAGCGCGGCGCCAAATGTGCTAATCGCCTCGAGCTGTTTTGCGCTCCCGTTTGCGCTCATGACGCCGAGCCGCACCGATGCGATCAACATCGCCGCGGTCTTGTTCTGGTGGATGTAACGCAGCTCCTTGCGCGTGATCGGTTGACCTTCCGCTTCGAGATCCGCGACTTGACCGGCAATGAGTTTTCGGCTGCCCGCAGCAACCGCGATCTCACTGATGATCTGCTTCACGTCATAACGCCGCGTCGGCTGCACGCCGGCCGCGATTTCGAATGCGATCGTCAGCAACGCGTCGCCGGCGAGCACCGCGATGCCATCACCGAACACCTTGTGGCACGTCGGCCGGCCGCGACGGAAATCGTCGTTATCCATGCTCGGGAGATCGTCGTGGATCAGCGAGTAGGTGTGGATGCATTCCATCGCGCAGGCGAGCGGCATCGCGGCTTTGATTTCGCCACCGCAGGCTTCTGCTGACGCGAGGCAAAGGATAGGTCGGAGCCGTTTACCTCCGGCGAAAACACTGTAGCGCATCGCCGTGTGGATCGTCGCCGGTTTTGCGGACTCCTTCGGCAGAAATCGATCGAGGGCGCGGTCGACCTCCTTCTGTCGACGCGCCAGATACGCTTTCAGTTCCATCCCGTCGCAGACTGGAAACTCGCGGCGCCGTTTGGCAACGGAAAACGACAGCCGGTTGCGTTTCCGGAGCCACCTAAGTTTTCCGGACGTGGCGTGTCTGACTCCGTGAAAAGGAGATTGATACGATGGCCGCAGTTTTACTCTACACACCCACACAGCGCTGGCAGATCTGGGCAGCTTTTGTCGGAGCCACGCTCATCCACGTCGCTGCGATCGCGCTCGCTGCACGTGAGGAGAGTCCGCCGCCATTGGTAGATGATCTCGGCCCTGCGGATGTGATCATCGAATCGATCGTCGAGCCGCCACCGCCGCAACCGATCGATGACTCGCCGCCTGATGTGCCGCCGCCGATTGCCACGCCGGATTCGTTCATCCCTGACGAGAGTCCAACTCCGCCGCCGATCAGGAAACGAACCGAGCGTCCGCGTCAGCCACTCGTTAGACCGACGGCGCCGGGGCCGCGAATGCACACAATCGCCGCAGCGAAGGTGCTCGCCCTGAGCGCGCCGCGACCCGCGTATCCGTACGAGGCGCGGCGGCAGCGTGCCACCGGATCGGGCGTGGCGTTGCTGACGATCGATGTCTCGACGGGCGAAGTCACCGATGTGCGGATGTCCCGCAGCACCGGCAACCCGCTCCTGGATAATGCGACGGTGAGCGCGTTTCGGCGGTGGCGCTTCCGGCCGGGGACGGTATCGCAGGTGCACGCCCCGATTACATTCACACTGACAGGTGCCGCGTATTAGACGCACAATGGTAGCCGGAGGCGGGGCGAATTGAATGCACGGCGGTGACGCAGAACCAGACGATGATTTCGAGGAGCTGGTGCGGCGCTTTGAGATTCCGCTGGTGCAATATGCGGCGCGGATCACCGGCGATCGCGAGCGGGCCCGCGACATCGTGCAGGAGACGTTTGTGCAATTGCAGCGCGGCCACCGGCAGCAGATGGACAGCGCGCCAGTTAAATGGCTGTTCACGGTCTGCCGGAATCGCGCGCTGAACGTTTGCCGGAAGGAGAGGCGGATGATGTTTGTCGACGATGAACTGATGGCGTCGCGGCCGGGCGTGGAACCGGCGCCGTACGAGCCGCTCCAGCAGAAGGAGGCGAGCGGATTTTTGTCGCGCATCATCGCGACGTTGCCGCCGCGGCAGCAGGAGGTGCTGCAATTGAAATTCCAGAACGACTTCAGCTACCAGGAGATCGCGGAAATCACCAAGCTGTCGGTCAGCAATGTGGGCGTGCTGATCCACACCGCCTTGAAGACGTTGCGCCAGAAGTACGGGAACGCGTCGCGCGAGTTCGTGTCGTTCGCACCGAGAACCACCTCATGAAGATCAATCTCGATGATCCGGATTTAACGGCGTTCGCCCTCGGCGAGCTACCCGAGTCGAAGCGTTCGGCGATGGAACACGCGCTCGCGGGTTCGGCGGAAGCGCAGGAGTTCGTGCGCGAGGTGCAGGAGCTCGCCGGGATGGTGCGAAGCGAGTTCCGCCGCGAGTTAGAAGAACCGGCCGGCAAGCCGTCGAACATCCTGCCGCTGCCGCAGGAGCAGAGCTTCTGGTCGGATTCGCGTTGGGGATCGTTAGCCGTTGCGGCGTTGTTGGCGATCTGTGCGGTTGTCGCGGCGGTGATGTTGTCAGGCGGTGGAGATCGGAACGTGGCCAAACGCGAGACGATTCTGCGGTTCGACGTCGAGAGCGGTCGTGTGAATCTGCCGCCGGCGCGGCGCGCGGCCGAGGAGAACCCGTTTCTGTCGGTTGCGGCGAATCCGGTGTCGACGTTTAGCTTTAACGTCGACCCGGCATCGTATGCCAATGTCCGGCAGGCAATCGAGGCGGGAGCGCTGCCGCCGAAGGAAGCGGTGCAGATCGATGGGATGATCAATGCATTCTCGTATGATTATCCCGAACCGGCGGGAGACCAGACATTCACCATTCTCGCGGACGCTGTGACTTGCCCTTGGCAACGTGAACATCGGATCGTTCGGATCGGGGTGAATCCGCGAGCTGATGCACCGGGCGTGATCGCACGAGACGCGAGAATTCAGGTCGAGTTCAATCCGGCGCAGGTGACCGCGTATCGGCTGATCGGCTATGAGACGATGAATGGCCGCGAGCCGTCGAGCGGAGACACCTCGGGCGGGGAAGAGGTGAGGGCCGGCCGCGCGGTGACCGCTCTGTATGAGATCGTGCCGAGCAATACAAGTACGGGCACATCTGCGGACCGCATGCTAACCGTGAGGCTGTCGCACGCGAATCCGCAAAGCGGCCGGGCGGAAGTGGCCGAGCAGACGCTCGCCGAAGCGGTGCAGGATTTTGCGAGCGCGCCGGGCGATCTGAAGTTCGCGCTCGCAGTGGCGGAATTCGGGTTGATCCTGCGCGGCTCGCCGCACAAGGCGAATGCGAATCTGGCGTCGGTGCTTGCTTCCGCCGAATCCGGGCGCGGTCGTGACGTCGCGGGGGATCGTGCCGGCTTTGTGGAGCTTGTGAGGAAGGCGCAGGCGCTCGTCGCGAGCAGCGGTTGAACGCGCGGAATCATCAAACGCCGCCGAGCGAAACACGCCGCCGCACACGCATTCCTGAGCCGCTGCCCGATTACCCATAGCGGGCCTGTTTGCAATCGGCTCGCGAGGAACTTATTTCGAATCGCTATGACCTACAAAACGACGGCAATCATTGGGTGCTCAGTAGTGGCGCTTCTTACGGCTTCCCCATCGGCGACACTCTTCGCGCAGGACGACGCGGAGGCGGCGCGCAAGGGCGTCGAGCTGGCCAAGAAGAAGGATTACGACGGCGCGGCGGAGGCGTTCGGCAAGGCGATCAAGGCGAACCCGAAGGCGGCGCGGCATTATGCGAACCGTGGCAAAGCGTATCGCGCAGCCGGAAAGCTCGATCAGGCAGAGGACGATTTCTCGAAAGTGATCGAGCTCGAGCCGAAGAACTCCGATGCGTTGAGCGAGCGGGGGAAGGTGCGGGTGTCGCAGAAGAAATATGACGAGGCGATCGAAGATTTGACGAAGGCGATCGACCTGGACGATGACGACGTCGATTCGGTGCGCTTCCGCGGCTTTGCTCACCTTTCGAAGCAGGATTTCGACAAGGCGATCGAGGACTACAGCGAGGTGCTGGAGAAGAAGCCGAAAGATGTGGAGGCTCTCCGTCGCCGTGGCTTTGCTTATGTTTCGAAGGGCGACAAGGAGAAGGCGCGCGAAGACTTCGAAGCGGTGCTGAAGGCGAAGCCGAACGATGAAGATGCGACGAGCCGATTGAAGGCGCTCGAAGGTAAAGGCGCTGCGCCTGCGGGCGCGCCGGGTGCATCTCCCTCAACAGCAGGCGCTCCTCCTGCGGGCCGGTAACAGGCTTCAGACGCCGCGCGACAACGCCGTGCGATGCAGGCCCGCTCGCATGCGCCGCCGGTGTCGGAAATTTCTTTGACACCCGGAGGCGCACTGCTAGCTTGCCGACGCTTTTTGCTGGAACGAAAAGGTCCCACGGTCGTTCAAATTGCGAAGTTTGACGCGGCTCTGGGACTTTTGACTCTCTGGCTCGAAGCAACCGGTTCGACGCGACCGCTCCCGAGGGAGATCGCGGCGAGCAGCGAGATGACGAACAGCGGCCCACATAGCTCAGTTGGTAGAGCACGTCCTTGGTAAGGACGAGGTCACCGGTTCAATCCCGGTTGTGGGCTCCAGAAGGGCTCGCGCCGGCAGTTCAACAACCCACAAAGACGAAGTTTAGTTTAGACAACAACAAGGAGAATCGAGATGGCTAAGGACAAATTCGAACGGAATAAGCCGCACGTGAACGTCGGCACAATCGGCCACGTTGATCACGGCAAGACCACGCTGACGGCAGCAATCACGACCGTGCTCGCGAAGAAGGGCTTTGCCCAGGCACGCGCCTACGATTCGATCGACGCAGCGCCGGAAGAAAAAGAGCGCGGCATCACGATTTCCACCGCACACGTCGAATACCAGAGCGACAAGCGCCACTACGCGCACGTCGATTGCCCCGGTCACGCTGATTATGTGAAGAACATGATCACCGGCGCGGCGCAGATGGACGGTGCGATCCTCGTCGTCTCGGCTGCTGATGGCCCGATGCCGCAGACGCGTGAGCATATCCTGCTTGCTCGTCAGGTCGGTGTGCCTTCGATCGTCGTTTTCCTGAACAAGGTCGACATGGTGGACGATCCGGAGCTTCTCGATCTCGTGGAGATGGAAGTGCGCGATCTGCTCACGCAGTACGAATTTCCAGGCGACGCAATCCCGATCGTCAAGGGCTCGGCGCTCAAAGCGATGAACGGTGACGCCGACCAGGAGGCGCAGATCCTCGCGCTCGTGGCGGCGGTGGATGATTATATCCCCGTGCCGGAGCGTCCGATCGATCAGCCGTTCCTCATGCCGGTGGAAGACGTGTTCAACATCGAAGGCCGCGGCACCGTCGCGACTGGTCGTGTGGAGCGCGGAATCCTCAAGAAGATGGAGGAAGTCGAGATCGTGGGCATCACTGACACCGCGAAGACGACCTGCACCGACATTGAAATGTTCCGCAAGCTGCTCGACGAAGCGCGCGCCGGCGACAACGTCGGTCTGCTGCTCCGCGGCACGAAGAAAGAAGACGTGCAGCGCGGTCAGGTGATCGCGAAGCCCGGCTCGATCAAGCCGCACAAGAAGTTCAAGGCCGAGGTGTACGTTCTCTCGAAAGACGAGGGCGGCCGTCACACGCCGTTCTTCACGAACTATCGTCCGCAGTTCTACTTCCGCACGACCGACGTGACGGGCACCGTCAAATTGCCGGAAGGCGTCGAGATGGTCATGCCCGGCGACAACGTCTCGGTGGAAGTTGAGCTGATCACTCCCATCGCCATGGAGAAGACGATTCGATTCGCGATTCGCGAAGGCGGCAAGACCGTCGGCGCTGGTCGCGTGGGCGACATTCTCGACTAGTATTTTGTGATCGCGCTCCTGCTCGCCAACCGGGCAGGAGCGCGGTATAGTTTCCGGCCGTCTGATAGGTCAGTAGCTCAATTGGTAGAGTAGCGGTCTCCAAAACCGTCGGTTGGGGGTTCGAGTCCCTCCTGGCCTGTTGAAATTCCGGACCGCATTTTTCAAAATCCTCCCGCGTTCCCGCAGATGATCACCAAAACGAAAAGCTTCATCAATGAAGTGAAGGTGGAGCTGCAGAAAGCTTCCTGGCCGTGGGACCCGAAAGAGAAGGGGATGAAGCGGTACAAGGAGCTCGTCGATTCGACGTGGGTGGTCATCATCGCGATGCTGCTGCTCGGCGGGTATGTGGCGCTCTTCGATTTCGTCCTCGTGAACGTGATTCAGTTCTTCACGCGTCTGCACTGATATGGCTGCCGTTCTAGCCCCAAAAGATCAGTGGTTCGTGATCCACGTGCTCTCCGGACAGGAGAACAAGGTGCGCGACAACATCGTCAAGCGCGTGAAGACCGAAGAGATGGGCGACGTTGTCTTCGAAGTGCTCGTCCCGACGGAGCGCGTCTCCGAGATTAAGCGCGGCAAGAAGAGCGAAACGACGCGCAAGTTTTTCCCCGGCTACCTGATCGCGAACATGCATTTGCTCGACGAGAACAACCAGCTCGTCGGACGCACCTGGTACTTCATCCGCGACACCCCCGGCGTAATTGGATTTGCCGGCACGAAGGACAAGCCGATCCCGATGCAGCAATCGGAAGTTGACAACATGCTCGCACAGATGCGCGAGCGGGAAGAGAAGGTGAAGCCGAAAGTCAGCTTCGAAGTCGGAGAGACCGTGAAGGTTGCCGACGGTCCTTTTCAAAACCAAAACGGCATCGTCGAAGAGATCGATCCGGATCGCGGCAAGCTCCGCGTTTCGGTCACAATTTTCGGTCGCGCGACTCCTGTCGAACTCGAGTACTGGCAGGTCGAGCGCGGCTAACCGCAACATTTTAGATCATGGCCAAAGAAATCGTAGCTCATATCAAACTGCAGATCCCTGCAGGTCAGGCGAACCCCGCACCTCCCGTCGGCACTGCGCTCGGACCTCGGGGCGTCAACATCATGGCGTTCTGCAAAGAGTTTAACGCTGCAACGCAGAAGCAGGCCGGCGACATTCTGCCGGTCGTGATCACGGTCTTCAAAGACAAGTCCTTCACCTTCATCACGAAGAGCCCACCCGCCGCAATCCTCCTGAAGAAAGCCGCAAATATCGCCGCCGGATCGAAAGAGCCGAACAAGAACAAAGTCGGCAAGATTACGCGCCAGCAGGTCATGGACATTGTTAAGACGAAGGGCAAAGACCTGAACTCGCGCAACGATGAAGCCGGCTTTCGCATCATCGCCGGCACTGCCCGGCAGATGGGACTCGAGATTGTCGACTGAGGCCGCTCTGTCGGAATCGGCAGGCGGTAATCCGCTGCGCCCGAGATAGCGAAGGCCGCGCATCGGGCCTTCCGTTGAGGCTGCGTCTTCCGGGCAATTTTCCGGTCACGCAGTATCGCTCTACCGCTCGTCGGTCCTGATGGGCGCATGCGGTAGCGTTTCGTCGGGTTGTACTATACCGGTCAGACGCTGACGATCAGCGCGAGCGAACGCGGCGACTATGCCTGCGCGGTTGCCGCTTGGCCTACCTGATCCTGATGTTGGCGATCTCCCGGGCTGTCGGTCGTTGTAATTACGCGGAACTTATAAATTGAGCCGAGGTTCAATTGCCGCTATAATCCCGCTCGTCAATTTCACCTGCTCCATGCTCGGTCTCAATCTGCTTCGCCGGCGTGCGGTGGCGGTCGCCGCGATCTGCATCGCCATGTCACGACCGGCATTGGCGGCGACGTTCGCACCGACAGCCGTGGAGATCGATGCGATGGATCTACACGAGCGAGATGCGCATCTCCTGCGCGAGCGTCTCCAGCCGCAGGTGGATGAAACTGGTCGCGTGTTTTACGAGATCGATGATATGCGGTTCGACGCGGAGGGCGTCGCGACTGACAGCGCGTTCATTGGCCGACTCTGGCCGGGCGGCGTTCTGTATTATCAATTCAACCCTGACGTCAATGCGACACGTCGGCAGCAATTCCGCGATGCCGCTGCAGCATGGGCGGCTGTTGCGCCGGTGACGTTCGTGGAGGGCACCGGAAACGGAAACTGGGTGCAGGTAAAAGCGAGCACGGTGAACAACTCCTACGTCGGAATGCGAGGAGGCGCGCAAGACATGAACATCGCGAGCTGGAACACGAAGTTCGTCATCGCACACGAAATTGGTCACGCTCTGGGGCTAATCCACGAGCATTCCCGCAGCGACCGGAATACCTACGTCACGATCTTTACCGCAAATATTCAGGCCGGCCACGAAAGCAACTTCGACCTGATCAACTGGGGCGTTCGGTACGGTGCCTACGACTTCGATTCTGTCATGCATTACAGCGCGATGGCCTTCAGCAGAAACGGGCAAAACACGATCGCGCCGACTGCGGCCTACTCCAGCTACCTGTATACCATGGGGCAGACGAGCTATCTGAGCGGCTTGGACGCCGCCGGAATGGCCCAGCGGTATAGCGGAGCGGTGCAGCCGGTCCCGAACGACCACTTCGGGTCGCGCGAGACGCTCGCTGGCTCCATCGGGAGTGTTACTCGCAACACGATGAGTGCGACAAAAGAACCGGGCGAGCCGAACCATGCGCTCAACGCAGGCGGAGCATCGATCTGGTTCACCTGGCGAGCGCCTGCCGGCGGTGCAGTGACGATCGATACGCTAACGAGTGATTACGACACGACGCTGCACGTTTACACAGGCAGCAGTCTGACCGGCCTGACGACTATCGCCCACAACGATGACATCGTGCTTGGCCAGGAAGTGCAAAGTCGCGTGACGTTCACAGCCGTCGCTGGTCAGACCTATGTCATCGCGGTGGATGGCTGGGATGGCGACAGCGGCACGGTGACCTTGAACTGGAACGGGCCAAGGGACGCGCGCGCGAAAGCAGATTTCAACGGCGACAGCCAGCCCGACCTCCTGTGGCAGGACAACAGCAACGGTAGTCGAGGCATTTGGTTCATGAACGGCCCGGCGTACGCGGGCGAGCGTTTCCTGCCCACCGTCGCAACGCAGTGGCAGATTGCTGCGACCGGAGATTTCAACAGCGACGGCCATTGCGACATCGTTTGGCAGAACAGCAGCACCGGGCAGCGCGGGATCTGGCTGATGAACGGCACGACGTGGGTAGGAGAACGTTTCCTACCTACGATTCCGACCGAATGGCAGATCGCGGGAGCCGGCGACTTCAACAGCGACGGGCACACCGATCTGTTGTGGCAAAACGAATCGACGGGACAGCGCGGGATCTGGCTGATGAACGGCCTCACGTGGGCAGGAGAACGTTTCCTGCCAACGATTCCGACCGAATGGCAAATCGCGGGGACCGGTCACTTCAACAGCGACAATCACCTCGATATCATCTGGCAGAATCGCGTGACTGGACAGCGCGGCATCTGGCTCATGAACGGCACCAGCTGGGCGGGCGAACGGTTCCTGCCCACTATTCCGCTCGAGTGGCAGATCGTCGGGGCGGCTGACGTGAGTTGGGATGGGCAGACGGACATCATCTGGCAGAACACAGTCACGGGCCAGCGTGGGATCTGGCTGATGAACGGCACCACCTGGGCGGGCGAGCGCTTTCTCCCGGTTGTGCCGACGCAGTGGGATATCCGCAATCGTTGATCGGTTGACGAGAGCTTCTCCAATTGGACTTTAATCTCGTGACAGCACGTCGATCCGCACGCTGGTTGATTGTCGCACTCGCGCTTACAACAGCCTCGTTCACCGCGACAGACGCTGTGGACGCGGATGATGCGGCATCGAACCATTCGGTCGGTCAATTTGAGCCGCCGAACCGCAGGAGTTGGCCGGCGGGACTACGCGACGTGCCGCTTGAACGTCTTTCGTCCGGCGCGTTACTGCGCCTCGACGCCGGCGGCGATCTCGTCGAAACGCCGGCCGCCCATGCGTCGCGCACGCGCTCGCCCGAAATAGCATCTCCGCTTCCCGACGGCGTCGGAGCAAGTGATGCCCGCGTCGGAACCAACGTTCGTCTCGGCGATGATCCTCCCGCGCTCCCGAGCTTCCAGCGCGCCCAAGCCGAGCCGCACATCATGCGTTCGCCAATTGATTCAAATTATCTGCTCGCGACCTTTCAGGAGGGACGTTTTGCCGACGGGAGCGCGGTGAACTGCGGCTACTCAGTGAGCCGCGACGGCGGATTTACCTGGACGCGCGCGCTGATCCCAGGCCTCACCCCGTCGAGCGGCGGAGTTTATCCCCGGGCGACCGATCCCGTCGCTGCCGTCGCATTAAACGGGCATTCCTACCTCAATACGCTGTCCGCTGGTTCATCCACCAGAGGTGGGACGATCCTGGTCAATCGCTCGACCGACGGAACGAATTTTGAGCCGCCCGTCGTCGCTTTCCAAGCCGCGAGTCCGAATGATTTCCCGGACAAGAACTGGATGGCAATCAACAACTTCCCCGGCACGTTTAGCACCGGTCGCATCGTCGTCACGTTCACCATGTTCCAAGCGAGCGGCGGGGGACCGCATCCGATCATGCGCGTCTATAGCGATGATGGCGGGCAATCGTGGAGCTCTGCTGCTCTTATCCACTCCGGCACGAAACAGGTGCAGGGCTCGCAACCACTGTTCCTGCCGGATGGCCGACTCGTCGTCATTTATTGGAACTTCAATGGAACGTCGACACCGGCCGATGATTTTATCGAGATGGTGGTGTCACCGAACGGTGGGGTGACTTTCGGCCCGCCGCAGTTCGTGACCTCGGTCAACTACTACAATGCTCCATCTGTGCGCGATGGAGCGTTCCTGCCGAGCGCGACCGTGGACCGCGCCGGCAATATCTTCCTTGCGTATCAGGCAATTCACGAAGGGGCGCCGCGTATCATGTTCATCCGGTCACCCAATGCCGGCGCCACGTGGACAGCGCCGGTTCCGATCAGTGACAACCCGGCGGACTCTGGTGTATTTAACGCCGCGATTTCGGCATCGCCCGATGGGCAAAGACTGGCGGTGGCGTTCTACGATCACCGCGCTAATCCGGGATCTACGACGCTCGTTGATCTGTATGCCGCGATGTCATTTGACGGCGGCAACACTTGGCAGCCAAACATCCGTGTCAGCAGTGAGTCGAGCAATGCCGCCCTGGCACCGCTGACGGCTGGCGGATACATGCTGGGAGATTATCAGGGAGTCGCGGAATCAACGAACCCGGCCGTGCCCGCTGTGCCGGTCTGGATCGACACGCGCACTGGCGATCCCGACCCATTCACGGCGCGCGTCGTCGTGGCGCGAGTCGCCGACGCGAAGGCGGAATTTACCGGAGACGCACACGCCGACATCATCTGGCAGAACAACGTGACGGGTGATCGAGGGATCTGGCGCATGAATGATACGACATGGATCGCCCCGATTTTCCTGCCTCGCGTCGCGCTCGAGTGGGAGATCGCCGCGACGGGTGATTTCAACGGCGACAGCCAGTCGGACATACTTTGGCAGAATACGGTGACGGGCGCGCGCGGCATCTGGCTGATGAACGGCACCACGTGGGTCGGCGAGCGCTTCCTGCCCACAATTCCGCTGCAATGGCAGATCGCCGGCGCCGCCGATTTTAACGGCGACGGCCACACCGACATCCTTTGGCAAAACAGCGCGAACGGACAGCGAGGGATCTGGCTGATGAATGGCACCACCTGGGTTGCCGAACGGTTCCTGCCGACTATTCCGCTCGAGTGGCAAATCGCCGGTACCGGCGATTTCAATCACGACGGCCAGCCAGACATTGTTTGGCAAAACACCACCACCGGACAGCGAGGGATCTGGCTGATGAACGGCACCACCTGGGTGGGCGAACGGTTCCTGCCGACTATTCCGCTCGAGTGGCAGATCGCGGGCGCCGGTGATTTCAACCGCGACGGCCACAGCGATTTGCTTTGGCAAAACACGCACACCGGCGAGCGCGGTTTCTGGCTGATGAATGGCACCACTTCGGTCGCCGTCCACTTTCTACCTACGGTCGCGCTGGAATGGGAAATCAGAAACCGTTAATCGACTCACGCCCACCAGGTGGCGGAGCGGTCTGCGACGGGTCGGCCTGAGTCGGAGAGTCGGGAACCGCTGCCGGCGCGGCGATCAGTTCGCGATCCGGATCCCGAGAGTGACGGAGTCGCTCGAGCTGGCGATGAAGTAGAGCGAGACGCCGCCTGCCGCGTAAACGGGGTAGAGCGTGTACGGCACGCCTTTCATCCACACCGGGTTTCTGCGGTCGATACGGAGCGGACGCGTGAAGGAGTGATCCGCCACCGCGACGTAATTGCGGCGATCGAAGATCGTTGTGCTGTCTTCGGCGCGACCGGCGCCGAGATACGTCGCGGCGTGGGTGAAGGAACGCGTGTTGTCGATCATCACGGCGTCTTCGCGTCCTTCGTCCAGCCGGGTTCTGCCGTGGAACGCAAACTCATAATCCGGACCGCCCCATTGACTGAGATTAACCGGATGGCCGGCGGAAACTTCAAAGACGTGGAGACCGTCCCGCGCTGATTGCGAGTCCGACGCGCCACTGACTCGGCGGTTGCCGCTCGGCTGTTCGGCACGCGCTGCCGTGCGGCGAGCGTCGTACGCCGCGGCGTCTGCTTGCGACAGTAGTACGGCAGATCCGCGCAGCGCCTGAATGAGCGATTCGCCCGCACCGTGGCTGCGGAGCGTGTTCTCCTGCTGCGGGGTGAGGGGACGCACGAGCTTTCGGCGCGAGACTTCCTGGATGATCGATGGTTCGTTTTCGCGCGCGCGGACGAGCAGCGAGACTTCGCTGAATTCAATCGGCTCGCCGACAGCGGTGGAGGCACAGAGCACGCAAGCCAGACAGCAAGCGACCAAGAAATGGCGGGGGAGGGGGTTCATATGCCCGATGATTTAGCAGGTCGGATTCGTTTTTGACAACGCTGCAAACGCCACTACTTTCCACGTCCCGCTCCGCAGGTTGCATTTAACCCGCGAGGCAACAGCAGGAGAGTTTCGGCTGACCCGCCACTCGTTTGGACTGCTTCATACCATGCAAAACAATCGCTCTAAACGCTACCGCGCGGCCGCCGAGATGGTGGACCGCAACAAATTTTACAATCTGCCGGAAGCGGTCTCCACGCTGAAGAAGCTGACCCCGCCGAAGTTCGACCAGACGGTGACGATGTCGTTCCGTCTCGGCGTCGATCCGAAGCAGTCTGATCAGATGGTTCGCGGCACTTGCCCGCTGCCGCATGGAAGCGGTAAGCAGGTGCGCGTGCTCGTTTTCGCTGAAGGCGATGCTGCGCGCGCGGCGAAGGAAGCCGGCGCTGAATATGTCGGCTACAAGGACATGATCCAGAAGTGCCAGGAAGGTTTTCAGGATTTCGATGTTGCGGTCGCGACACCGGCGGCGATGGCCGAAGTACGTAAACTCGGAAAGGTGCTCGGTCCTCGCGGTCTAATGCCGAATCCGAAGACCGGCACCGTTACCGACGACACGGCGAAAGCAGTGCGCGAGGTGAAGGCGGGTCGCGTCGAGTTCAAGCTCGACAAGAACGGCAACGTCGCCGTTCCCGTGGGCAAATTTTCATTCGAAGAAACGCAGCTGGTGGAGAACGGTACCGCCGTCATTGAAGCGGTGGTGCGCGCTCGTCCTGCGACGGCGAAAGGCCGTTTCGTGGAAGGCCTCAGCCTCAGCGCGACGATGTCGCCCGGACTGACGGTTGATCCAGCTCCATATCTCGGCAGCTAACCTGGAGACACACACAACATGAGACCCGAAAAAGCAGATATCGTCTCCGATCTTTCCGAGAAGCTGAACGGCTCGAGCTTCATGCTGGTGACCGATTACCAGAAGATGAAGGTGCCGCAGTTTGGCGAATTGCGGAACCGGCTATCGCCACTCGGCGGCGAAATCCACGTCGTCAAAAACAGCTTCCTGAAGCGTGCGATGGCGACCAGCGGATTGCCGGATGTCGGTGATCAGTTGACCGGCCAAACAGCAGTCGTGACCGGACAGTCGGACGTGGCGCCGATCGCGAAAATCCTGAAGACTTTCGCCGCTGAATTTAAGATCGCGACGCTCAAGGTCGGCGTGGTCGACAAGTCTGTATTGTCGACGCAAGACGTTGAAGCGTTGGCTGATCTGCCACCGCGTGAAGTGCTGCTCGCGCAGCTCCTCGGTTTGCTTCTGTCGCCGATGAGCGGACTCGCGCGTTTGCTGAACGAGCCGGGCGCTTCCCTCGCGCGCTTGCTGCAGGCAAAGGCCGATCAGCAAGGCGGCGGCGACGCAGCAGCGGCAGCTTCATCGGAGGCGGCAACAGCTTAACAAATTTCGCCCGACAGAGAGTCGGGCGGGCAACCAAACAACAACTGTCCGGGCTGGCGGCGGCCGGCCTTAATTCTCCGAAAGCTTTCGGAGGCGGCAATTAGAAGGAAAACAAAATGGCGGATACAAACACATTGGTAGACCAGCTCAGCGGCCTCACGGTTTTGGAGATCGCTGGCCTCGTGAAACAACTGGAAGAAAAATGGGGCGTCAGCGCCGCGGCACCAGTCGCAGCAGCAGCTCCCGCAGGTGGCGGCGGCGCCGCAGCAGCTCCGGTTGAAGAGAAAACGACTTTCGATGTCATCCTCGCGGAGATGGGTGCGAACAAAATCGGAGTCATCAAGGAAGTGCGCGGCGCAGTTCCTGGGCTCGGATTGGCCGAGGCGAAGGCTTTGGTCGAGGGCGCTCCCAAGATGCTGAAGGAAGGCGTCACTAAGGCGGAAGCCGAAGAGATCAAGAAAAAGATCGAAGCGGCCGGCGCCAAGGTCGAGATCAAGTAATTCAACTTTCCCACGCAGTCGGCGCGCAGGAGGAAATCTCTTGCGCGCCGTCGGCGTCTGTGGCAACCAATTCCCCGTAAGCAGTATCGAGAGTTATTTGTAACCCTCCGCAGCGCACTTTAATTCAGGACTGGCACCGGCACAGCTGTCGTCGATTTGACGCACAGCTGATTCGATGCCAGTTTTGTCGTCTTCGCGTCCGGTCGACGCGATAATCCCAGAACCTCGCGGCTCCGGTGTCGCCAGGTTCCAGTCAGGTCCCATCCTATGCCCGCAAGCAGCAGCACCGCAGAACGCATCTATTTCGGAACGATCAAAGAAGGCGTCGAGCCGCCGAATTTGATCGAAGTCCAGCTCAACTCCTACGTCGATTTCCTCCAGAAAGACGTCCCCGTCTCGAAGCGCAAGAATTCCGGCCTGCAGGCCGTGTTCAAGGAAGTTTTCCCGATCGAGAGCTACGATGAAAAGGCGACTCTCGATTTCTCGCACTACGAGATCGGCGAGCCAAAGCTGAGCGCGCTCGAGGCACAACGCGAAGGCCAGACATTCAGCGCGCCGCTTCACGTCACGTTCCAGCTCCGCGAGGAAAAGGGGACGAAGGAAGAGAAGGTTTACATGGGCGAAATCCCGCTCATGACGCCGCAGGGAACGTTTGTGATCAATGGCGCCGAGCGCGTTGTTGTTTCACAGCTCCATCGCTCGCCCGGTATCGCGTTCGAATCCTCGATTCACCTCAACGGGAAGGTGCTCTACAGCTTCCGGATCATTCCGGATCGCGGGTCATGGATCGAAGTGCAGTTCGACACCAGCGACCTGCTCTACATTTATCTCGATCGTCGCAAACGCCGCCGGAAATTCCTTGCGACGACGTTCCTTCGCGCCCTCGGCTACGGGTCGGATGAGGAAGTCATCAAGCTTTTCTACAACATTGAGACGCTGAAGCTGAGCGAGAAGCTCGGCGAAGAAGAACTCGCTACAAAAGTCCTCATCGCCGATGTCCTCGATGGTGAGGCGACTGTTGCGCGCGCGTTTGAGCCGCTCACCGCCGCGACCGTTCGTCAGATCATGACGCTCGGCACAAACGAGGTGAAGGTGATCGACATCTCGACCGACGACACCGTCGTGAAGGCGCTGAAGAAGGACCCTGCGCATGATCAGGAAGAGGCGCTCAAAGACATCTACCGCAAGCTGCGCCCTGGCGATCCTCCAACTGTCGCGAACGCAAAGGCGTTGCTGAAGCGGCTCTTCTTCGATCCTAAGAAATACGATCTCGGCCGCGTCGGTCGTTACAAGATCAACCAGAAGCTCGGCATCGATGTCGACCTCGGCGAGCGCATTGTCACCGACAAGGACTTCATCGGCGCGATCAAGTATCTGATCAGCCTCCGCCGCGGTGAAGGCACGCTCGATGACATCGATCATCTGGGCAGCCGTCGCGTTCGCACCGTCGGCGAATTGCTCGCCAATCAGTGCCGCGTCGGTCTCGCGCGCACCGAGCGTCTCGTGAAAGAGCGCATGACGTTGTTCGATATCAACATCGACGGCATGACGCCGCAGAAGTTGATCAACCCGAAGGCGCTCAGCGCAGTGATTCGCGACTTCTTCGGTCGCTCGCAGCTGTCGCAGTTCATGGATCAGACGAACCCTCTCGCCGAGCTGACGCACAAGCGTCGTCTCTCGGCTCTCGGGCCAGGTGGTCTATCGCGCGATCGTGCCGGCTTCGAGGTTCGCGACGTGCACCCGTCGCACTACGGCCGTATCTGCCCGATCGAGACGCCGGAAGGTCCGAACATCGGTCTCATCAGCTCGATGTCGACGTTCGCGCGCATCAACGAATTCGGCTTTATCGAGACGCCTTACCGTAAGGTCACGAACGGCCGTGTCACTGACGAAGTCGACTACCTCACCGGCGACCGCGAGGAGAACTTCCTCGTGGCCCAGGCGAACGCGACGATGGACGCGAAGGGCAACTTCACTCAGGAGAAGGTGTCGGTCCGTTATCGCGGTGACTTCCTCGAAGTTGAGCCAGCGAAGGTCCACTACATGGATGTCTCGCCGAAGCAGCTCGTGTCTGTTGCGGCGGGATTGATTCCGTTCCTCGAGCACGATGACGCGAACCGCGCGCTTATGGGCTCGAACATGCAACGTCAGGGCGTTCCGCTGATCGTCTCAGAGTCGCCGCTCGTCGGCACCGGTCTCGAAGGCAAGGTCGCGCGCGATTCGCATGCGGTCTTGATCGCCACCGATAGCGGCAAGGTCGCGTCGGTGACGGCCGATCAAATCGTGATCACGAAAGACGGGCACATGCCGGAAAGCCGAAAGAAGCTCAAAGCCGACCCCGAAGCCGGCGTCCAAGTCTACGAGCTGCGCAAGTTCATGCGTTCGAACGCCGGCACCTGCGTTAACCAGAAGCCGATCGTGAAGAAAGGCCAGGCGATCAAGAAGGGCCAGGTCATCGCCGATGGACCGAACACGCAGAACGGTGAGCTCGCGCTCGGCCGGAACGTGCTCGTCGCGTTCATGCCGTGGAACGGCTACAACTTCGAGGACGCCATCATGATCTCGGAGAAGGTCGTGAAGGAAGACATCTACACGTCGATCCACATCGACGAGTTTGAGATCGGCGCCCGCGATACGAAGCTCGGGCCGGAAGAAATTACGCGTGACATTCCGAACGTTTCGGAAGAGGCGCTGCGGAATCTCGGACCGGACGGCGTTGTGCGCGTCGGCGCGGAAGTGAAGCCCGGCGACATACTCGTTGGCAAGATCACGCCGAAATCCGAAACCGAGCTCGCGCCGGAAGAGCGCCTCCTGCGCGCGATCTTCGGTGAAAAAGCAGCGGACGTTAAGGACACATCGCTGACGGTTCCGTCGGGCACCTACGGCATCGTGATGGACGTGAAGGTCTCATCGCGCCGCGAAATAGGCTCGCGTGAGAAGTTGACGCCAACTGAAACGAAGCGGCAGCTGAAGACGATTACGGAAGACAACAAGAAGAAGAAAGACGAGCTGACGGAGCAACTGACCGACTCGCTCTCGAACATTTTGTTAGGCGAGAAGATCCCGCTCGACGTCGTGAACGCCGAGACCGGCGAAATCATCATCCCGGCGAACCGCAAAATCACGAAGACCCTGCTGCGGAAACTGGCGATGGTTTACGATCACATTGAGATCGATCCTTCGCCGATCCGCAACAAGATCCGCGAGATCATCGCCTCGTACGAACACAAGTTCGCAGAGCTCGAGCTCGAGCGTGAGCGTTCGATGGATCGCGTCGAAAGCGGCGACGACATCGACCCCGGCATCATCAAGCAGGTCAAGGTTTACATCGCATCGAAGCGCAAGCTTTCGGTCGGCGACAAGATGGCGGGTCGTCACGGCAACAAGGGTGTTGTCGCGCGGATCGTGCCCGAAGAAGACATGCCGTTCCTCGCGGATGGCACACCGGTTGAGATCGTGCTGAACCCCCTGGGCGTGCCGAGTCGTATGAACGTCGGCCAGGTTCTCGAGACTCACCTCGGGGTTGCGGCGAAGGCGCTCGGCTTCAAGGTCGCGACACCAGTCTTCGACGGTATCTCGGAGACGAAGATCCGTGAATACCTCACCGAAGCGAAGAAGGTCGACGGCTTCACCTGGGTGCAGGAAACCGGCAAGGCTCGTCTCTACGACGGTCGCACGGGCGACACCTTCGACCAGGAAGTCGTAGTCGGTTACATCTACATGCTGAAGCTGGGCCACTTGGTCGCGGATAAGATCCACGCCCGTGCGGTCGGCCCTTACTCGCTCGTCACGCAGCAGCCGCTCGGCGGAAAGGCGCAGTACGGCGGACAGCGCTTCGGCGAGATGGAGGTGTGGGCGCTCGAGGCTTACGGCGCGGCTTACACGCTGCAGGAACTCCTGACGGTGAAATCCGATGACGTGCAGGGACGCACGCGCATCTACGAATCTATTGTGAAAGGCGACAACTCGCTCGAAGCGGGCACGCCTGAATCTTTCAACGTGTTGATCAAGGAAATGCAGTCGTTAGGCCTCGACGTGAAGGTCGGGGGCTCGGCGCCCGCCGCTTTCCTCGAGAACGTGGCTTAGTTTTTAGAAGGCAGTTTTTCAAATATAATGAACGAACATTCCTGGCGGGAACTCGTGGGCGAAGAACGCCCCGTTGGTTTTGATCAAGTCGCGATCGGTGTCGCGTCTTCGGACACGATGCGGTCGTGGAGCAAGGGTGAGGTTAAGAACCCTGAGACGATCAATTACCGGACATTCAAACCGGAAAAGGGCGGCCTCTTTTGCGAGCGGATCTTTGGTCCGACGCGCGATTGGGAATGCTCCTGCGGCAAATACAAGCGCATCAAGCACAAGGGCGTGATCTGCGACCGTTGCGGCGTCGAAGTGACGCTCGCGCGTGTCCGCCGTGAGCGCATGGGCCATATTGAGCTGGCGGTGCCGGTCTCGCACATCTGGTTCTACAAGTGCATGCCGTCGCGCCTCGGTCTCATGCTCGACATGAGCGCGCGTCAGCTCGAGCGCGTCATCTATTACGAGGATTACATCGTCATCGATCCGGGCAACACGCCGCTGACGAAGACGCAGCTGCTGAACGAAGTCGAATACCGCGAAGCGCAGGAGCAATACGGGGAGAGCTTTGTTGCCGGGATGGGTGCGGAAGCGGTGAAGCGTCTGCTCGCCGAAATCGATCTCCACAAGCTCAACAAGGAGCTCGAGGAAGCGATGGGGAACACGAAGAGCAAGCAGATCCGCAAGAAGCTCGCGAAGCGCTTGAAGCTCGTGCAGGGCTTTGCGTCCTCGCACGCGCGCCCTGATTGGATGGTGCTCGACGTTCTGCCGGTTATCCCGCCGGATCTGCGTCCGCTGGTTCCGCTCGAAGGCGGACGGTTTGCGACATCGGATCTCAATGATCTCTATCGCCGCGTTATTAACCGTAACAACCGTCTCAAGAATCTGCTTCAGCTCAAGACGCCGGATGTCATCATCCGGAACGAGAAGCGCATGCTGCAGGAAGCGGTCGACGCGTTGTTTGACAATGGTCGGCACGGCCGCGCCGTCACTGGCGCCGGCAATCGCCCGCTGAAGTCTCTGAGCGACATGCTCAAGGGTAAGGGCGGACGTTTCCGTCAGAACTTGTTAGGCAAGCGCGTCGATTATTCCGGCCGTTCGGTCATTGTCATCGGCCCAGAGCTGAAGCTCAACCAGTGCGGCCTGCCGAAGAAGATGGCGCTCGTTCTGTTCGAGCCGTTCATCATTCGTCGTCTCAAGGATCTCGGCTACGTCCACACGGTTCGCAGCGCGAAGAAGATGATCGAGCGCCAAACGCCGGAGGTGTGGGACATCCTCGAAGAAGTCACCAAAGGTCACCCCGTTCTGCTGAACCGCGCGCCCACGCTGCACCGTCTGTCGATTCAGGCTTTCGAGCCACAATTGATCGAAGGCGAGGCCATCCGCATTCACCCGCTCGTTTGTACCGCTTACAACGCCGACTTCGACGGTGACCAGATGGCCGTTCACGTGCCCCTGTCAGTCGAGGCGCAGATGGAAGCGCGCATGCTCATGCTCGCGCCGAACAACATATTCTCGCCTTCAAGTGGGAAGCCAATCACGACCCCATCGCAGGATATCACGCTGGGTTGCTACTACCTTACGCAGAACCCTCGCCGTGCTGCTGGCACGGCCGCCGAGACCCGCCTGCCGTTGTTCGGCAACGCCGTCGAAGTGGAGTTCGCGATGGCTGATGGCGCGCTGAAGGTGCACGACCGGATCCGCTACAAGAACCCGGATCACGCCAAGGAGACGGTCTACGGTAACAGCAACGATCGCGTGATCGAGACAACCGCCGGCCGCGTGATCTTCAATGAGATCTGGCCGAACGCGATGGGCTTCTTCAACAAGGCTGCCGGTAAGAAGCAGCTCACCGACATCATCTGGCGCTGCTATCAGGTCTCTGGCCAGCAGGGCACCGTCGAGACGCTCGATCGCCTAAAGGAGCTCGGGTTTACCTGGGCGACGAAGGCGGGGGTGTCGATCGGGATCAACGACATGATCATCCCGAAAGAGAAGCAGACCGAACTCGATCACGCCTACAAGGCGATCAAGCAGGTCGAGCAGCAGTATCGCAAGGGCATCATCACCGATGGCGAGCGGTACAACAAGATCATCGACATCTGGACGCACGCCGGCGACGAGATCTCGAACGTGATGTTCCGCACCCTCGAGCACAACGAGGGTCGCAAGGAGCTGAACCCCGTCTTCCTGATGGTGGATTCCGGCGCGCGCGGTAACCGTCAGCAGGTCAAACAGCTGGCTGGTATGCGCGGTTTGATGGCGAAACCATCAGGCGAAATTATCGAGCGTCCGATTACCTCGAATTTCCGCGAAGGTCTCAGCGTGCTCGAGTATTTCATCTCGACGCACGGTGCTCGTAAGGGCCTGGCCGACACCGCGCTGAAGACGGCCGACTCCGGTTACCTCACGCGCAAGCTCGTCGACGCATCGCAGGACGTGATCATCAACGAGCTCGATTGCGGCACGGTCAACGGGATCGTGGTGAAGTCGATTTACGAAGGCGACGAAGAGGTGGTCGATCTGTCGACCCGGATCGTCGGCCGCGTGAGCTGCGAATCGATCGCCGATCCGGTCACGAAGAAGAAGATCGTCAAGGCCAACGAGCTCGTCGACGAGCGAACGGCCGCGGCGCTGGAGAAGATTGGCGTCGAGAGCCTGAAGATTCGATCCGTGTTGACGTGCGAAACGGGACGAGGGGTCTGCGGCCTCTGCTACGGACGCAATCTCGCGACTGGCCAGCAGGTCAAGCTCGGCGAAGCGGTCGGTATCATCGCCGCGCAGTCGATCGGCGAGCCTGGCACGCAGTTAACGATGCGTACGTTCCACATCGGTGGAACGGCTTCGCAGACGTTCAAGCAGCCGATCATCAAGGCGAAGAACGACGGCACGTTGCAGTTCAATGATCTGCGCACGGTGCAGGCGCTCGACGGCAGCTGGATTGTGCTGAACAAGAACGGCTCGATCGGCGTGCACAACGCTGATGGCCGCGAGCTCGAACGCTACAACGTGGTCATCGGCTCGGTTATCGCGAAGGCGAACGGCGCGCAGGTGAAGAAGGGCGAAACGTTCGTGCAGTGGGATCCGTACAACGTCCCGATTTTGACCGATAAGTCGGGTAAGATCGAGTTCCGCGACATGATCGCGGGCGTGACGATGAAGCGCGACCTCGACGAAGCGACGGGCCTCATGGGCACGGTCATCATCGAGCATAAAGAGGATCTGCACCCGCAGATCGTCGTCGTCGGCGACAAGAAGGAGATCCTTGCCAGCTACTCGATCCCGGCAGGCGCCCACGTCATCGTGGACGAAGGCCAGAAGATTCAGGCGGGCGCGTTGCTCGCGAAGACGCCGCGTAAGGTCGCGAAGACGAAGGACATCACCGGCGGTCTGCCGCGTGTGGCGGAGTTGTTCGAGGCGCGTCGTCCCAAGGACGCGGCGGAGATCGCGAAGATCGATGGCGTTGTCGAGATGGGCGGGACTGTCCGCGGCAAGCGCAAGCTCATCCTGAAAGACGCCGAGACCGGCGCGGAAGAAGAGCACCTGATCCCGCTGACGAAGCACATCATCGCGTTCAAGGGCGACTTCGTGAAGAAGGGCCAGCAGCTCACCGAAGGGCCGGTTGTTCCGCATGAGATCCTCGAAGTCTGCGGGCCGCAGGACCTGCAAGAGCACTTGGTGAACGAAGTGCAGGAAGTCTACCGCCTCCAGGGCGTCGAGATTAACGACAAGCACATCGAGATCATCGTGCGCCAGATGCTGCGGAAGGTGAAGATCACCGACCCAGGCGACACTTCGTTGCTCTGGGGCGATCAGATCGACCGACTCGATTTCGAGAAGGAAAACGCCACCGTCGTCGAGCAGGGCGGCAAGCCCGCGGAGGCGACTCCGGTGTTGCTCGGCATCACGAAGGCGTCGCTCGAGACCGACAGCTTCATCTCGGCGGCGTCATTCCAGGACACGACTCGCGTGCTGACGGAAGCGGCAACCCTCGGCAAGGTGGACAACCTGCGCGGCTTCAAGGAGAACGTGATCATGGGTCACCTGATCCCGGCCGGCACTGGCTTCCCAGCCGTGCGCGAGATCAAGCTCGTGGAGCTGGGCGAGCAGGTCGGCACGTCATTGATGGACGAGCCGGAGGCGCAGCCGATGCTCGGCTAGGTGCGCTACACCGCCGACACACTTCAACGCCGGATCGCCGCAAGGCGGTCCGGCGTTTCTGTTTTCGTTGACGTGCTACGGCCGCGACGACGACATTCAGCACACGATCGGCTCTGTGCAGATCATCTCCATCAACCACACGATCTCGCCGCATAACCGAAACGGGAGGTAAATTGTCGATCGCGACCAAAACAGGTGATGCAGGACAGACGTCGCTGATGTATGCGCGCCGCGTCGCAAAAACCGATCTGCGCGTGGAAACGTACGGCTCGGTCGACGAACTAAACGCCGCCCTGGGCATGGCGCGCGTTGTCGCAGCCGATTCGTTCATCGCCGATCACATCCTCGCGATTCAAAAGGAGCTCATCATTGTCATGGGCGAACTCGCGACGGCGACGGAGGACCTCCCGCGGTACGAAAAAGACGGCTTCCAGCGTACGACTGCGGCAATGGTCGACCGCCTGACCGCGATCATCGACGACTTGGAAAAGGACAAGCTTGTCTACTACAAGGGCTGGGCAATCCCTGGTCGCACCCTTGTTTCAGCGGCGCTCGACATCGCTCGGACGACATGTCGCCGCGCCGAGCGCCGTGTCGCGGCTTTGAGCGAGAGTGGTTCTGATTTGAACGGTGAAATCCTCCGATATCTGAACCGGCTGTCGGACCTGTGTTGGCTGCTTGCGCGCTACGCCGAGCATATGAAAGAACAGGCCGAAACCGAGGTCGTCTGACGGCAACATTCCGTTTGCCTTTGCCGGGGCGGTGTAGCATCTTCCCCGTCCGCTGCGCCTGGCGCGGTGGCGACTCCTTTTTCTATGGCGACAATGACCGAATTAGTTCCTGAATTGCTCGAGGCAGGCGTCCATTTCGGACACCAGACAAAGCGATGGAATCCGAAGATGAAGCCGTTCATCTTCGAGCAGCGCAATCAGATCTACATCATCAATCTCGACGAGACCGTCAAGCAGCTGCAGCGCGCAACGGATTTCCTTCAGGAGGTGACTCGCCGTGGCGGAAAGATTCTCTTTGTCGGCTGCAAGAAGCAGGCGCAGGAGGCGGTGAAAGAAGCGGCGCTCGCGTGTGGTCAATTTTACGTGAACCAGCGCTGGCTCGGCGGCACACTCACGAACCTCGCCACGATCCGGAAAAGCATCGGCCGGCTGAAATACATCGAGGACATCGAGAACTCGCCCGACTTCCGGAAGATGGGCAAGCAGGAACTCGCCGCTCTCGGCCGTGAAGCTGCGAAGCTGAAGCGCAACCTCGATGGCATCCTCGAGATGCAGAAGCTCCCGGACGCGATGGTGGTGATCGATACCACGCGCGAACAGAACGCCGTGCTCGAAGCGAAGCGCCTCGGCATCCCGACGGTCGCCATCGTTGACACCAATGCCGATCCGGAGCTGATCGATTATCCTATCGCCGGCAACGATGACGCGATCCGCGCGATTCGCGTGGTGTTGCAAAAGCTCGTCGACGCAATCGTTTCGGCCAGTGGCGAAGCGCGCGTTCGCGAGCAGGTCGAGATGGCGGGCGTCTCGGCGTAGTTGCCGCGCTCCAGCGCTTCCCCGGTAGCAGCGGCGGCGCCATGCGTCGTCCTGCGTCCGTTGTATTTACGAAATCACCAACCCACCCACTTCCATGGCCGACATCGATCCCAAACTCGTTAAGCAGCTTCGCGAAAAAACGAACGCTGGCATGATGGACTGCAAGCGCGCGCTCGCGGAATCCGGCGGCGACATCGAGAAGGCTGAAGCGTCGCTTCGCACCAAGGGCATCGCCAGCGCGGGTAAGAAAGCGAGCCGCGCAACCAAGGAAGGCATCGTCGCTTCCTACATTCACCTGCAGGGCAAAGTGGGCGTCCTCGTGGAAGTGAATTGCGAGACGGACTTTGTGGCGAAAAACGAAAGCTTCCGCGATTTCGTGAAGGACATCACGCTGCACATTGCCGCGGCGCACCCGCAGTATGTCACGCGTGAGGAAGTGCCGCAGAAGCTCGTCGCATCCGAGCGCGCGATCTACGAAGGCCAGGTGCAGGGCAAACCGGCGAACGTCGTTGACAAGATCGTCGCCGGAAAGCTCGACAAGTTTTACAGCACCGTCTGCCTGATGGAGCAGGGCTTCATCAAGAATCCCGACCAGACGATCAAAGAGCTCGTCGCGACGAAGATTTCTGAGCTCGGCGAGAACATTGTGATCCGCCGCTTCACCCGCTACTCGGTAGGCGAGGCGATCGCGAACGAGGCAGCGGCCCCGCTTGAAGCGGAAGCCGCGGCTTAATCGCCGCGCCGAAGTTCAATCACACACGCGCGCTCGCGCGTGCTGAAGCGTTCCCTGTTTGGCGCACTCTCGCGCCGAGCGCGACGACTTGTCGTTGCGCTATGAATACTCAACTGGAGACACGCATATGAAAATGAACTCACTCGACGTTCTTCTCGAAGAACAACTGAAGGACATGTACAGCGCCGAGAAGCAGCTGCTGCGCGCGCTGCCGAAGATGACCAAAGCGGCATCATCGGAGGAACTGCGGACGGCATTGCAGGAGCACACCGAGGTCACCAAGCGCCAGGTGGAACGCCTGGAGCAGGTGTTCGAGTCGCTCGGCAAGAAGGCGAAGGCGAAGACCTGCGCTGCGATGCAGGGTTTGATCGAGGAAGCGCAGGAGATCATGAGCGAAGAGGGCGAGGATGCGGTGCTCGACGCCGGCATTATCGCGGCCGCGCAGAAGGTCGAGCATTACGAGATCGCGAGCTACGGCACGGTCCGCACCTGGGCGCGGCTCTCCGGTCACGAAGAGGCTGCACGGTTGCTCCAGGAGACGCTCGACGAAGAGGCTGAGACAGATCAGCGCCTGACGCAACTCGCCGAGAGCTTTGTCAATCCGCAGGCGGAAGCCGGCGGTGGCGAGGCCGCGGACGGCGGCGGCAGCTCAGCTCGCACCAGCGGCGGCGGCAAAAAGAGCGGCGGCGCGAAGAAGAGCTCGGGCGGTTCGAAGAACGGCGGCAAGAAAAGCAGCG